>WLWD01001868.1_pt1 | contig 142682 bp, 128 predicted proteins | sample 6712731 | NCBI WGS metagenome assembly WLWD01 (sample SAMN12718690, study PRJNA576275) | sponge metagenome | isolation source: marine sponge | host: Mycale hentscheli | place: New Zealand: South Island, Marlborough, Capsize Point | collected 2014-11-01
TTAGCAAATTCAACGCCGCCGCCGCCATGATTTTGGCGCTCGCCACCATATCGTCGATCTCGATATATTCGTCCGGCTGATGGGCTAATTCCAGGATACCCGGGCCATAGGCCACGCAATCGTGCAGATGGCCGACCCGCGCAACATGCTTTTGATCGTAGGTCCCCGGCGAGGCCACGTGGCGCGCCGGCGTGCCGAGCACCGTCTCGATGGCCCGGTCGAGCGCCTGGACCACCGGCGCATCGGGCTCGGTCAGGGTCGGCGGCACCGACCATAGATCGCGCAGCGCATAGTCGAATTCCGGCTGTTCCACTTTCAGCGCGTCGAGCAGATCGACCACCTCTTGGCGGACGTCGTCCTCGGCCTCTTCGAGTAGATAGCGCCGGTCGAGAACCAGCCGGCAGCGGTCGGCGACGAGAGCGGAGGGGAATCCACCTTCATCGCCCTGTTCGGGCGAGCCGCCATGGAGCGAATTGAAATTCAAGGTCGACTGGCGGGCTTGGTCGGGGATCACCGGCATGCGGGTACGCCGCTGCGCCAGACGGGGATAGAGTTCGTCCTCGATCTTCGCCAAAAACGCGCCCATGCCGCGGATCGCCGACACGCCGAGGAACGGCATCGAGCCGTGGGCGATGCGGCCACGCACCTCGACCTCCGACCACCACACCCCGCGATGGCCCAAACACACCGCGTCTTTGTAGAGCGGCTCTGGAATTATCACATGGTCGACCCGCGGCGGCGAAAAATAGCCGCGCTCGGCGAGCCAGGCGACCCCGGCATAACCGCCCGATTCTTCGTCGACAGTGCCGGATATTTCGATCGCGCCGGGAAATTTAATTCCCTGGTCGAGGATGGATTCGACCGCGATCACGCTGGCCGCCAACCCACCCTTCATATCGCAGGCGCCGCGGCCATAGACCCGCCCCTCGCCCACGTCGCCGGCGAACGGGTCGACGGTCCAGCCTTCGCCTGGTTCGACCACATCGATATGGCTGTTGAAGTGGACGCACGGGCCCGCGCCGTCGCCTTCGATACGCGCGACCATGTTCAGGCGCGGATAGCGGTCGCTGTCGCCCACGGCCCCTTCGGCGCGCAGATATTCGACCGTAAAACCCCGCGCCGCGAGACGCTCGCCCAGGAACCGCGCGCAAGGCTCGTAGGCGTCGCCGGGCGGATTGATGGTGGGAATACGGATCAACGCGGCAGTCAGGTCGGCAACTTCGTCACGGCGGTCGTCGATGCGCCGAAATAAATCGTCCCTGCCGTTACCGCTGCTGTTTTCCGCCGCCATCGCACGACGCTAGCGGCGGCGCGGGCGAGGGTCAACGCGGAGCCGGTTACTGCGGATCCAAATCGTTGATCGACCAGTCGTAATCGTCGCCATCGATAAAGCCGTTGCGATGGATTTTTTCCGCCAGGTCGTCACGCGCATATTGCCGCAAATGCTTCAGCACCCCGGCATCGCCACCCCCGAAATCGGCGACAAACCAGCGATAGATGCTGGAGACAATCAACCGACCGTTATCGACCCGCGCACCGCGGGGATGATTGACGTAAGTCACCGCGTTGGCGTCGAGCAATCGCTCGACATTGTCGGCCGTATAGGCCTCAAGCGCTAAATTTGGGCACCCCAGAGATGCGCAATTGACCGCATAATGGATGCGTGGGTCGCGCCAAATCGGCCGCAAAATACGGTGTTCGATATCGTTGAGCGACAAATCTTCCCCCTCGACCGTCACCAGCTTCTTGTCCCACGGGCCGATCGAAAAGAACCCGGGCGAAATGTTGATTTTGAGTATGCTGCTAACCGGGTAATTCTCGACGATCAGGTCAACCGTCACCGCGTTATAGAGATTGATCCAAAACGCCAGTTGCTCGTCCCGGTTAAGCGCACTGCCTGTGCTGGACGTCAAACGATCGATATAGCTTTGCAGCGCTTGCTGGCCGGTTTCGGCGAACCGGCCATAGTCAACCCGCACGATGCCATCGTCGCTTTGCCGGGCGTGATCAGCCAGCAACCGGGACCATTGGCTATGATCGATAGTCTGTGACGAACTCGCATCGTGGGTCTGCCAACGCGGCCATAGATCGGCGCTTGGCGCGGCGCGCGCTGTCGACAGGCCAGCGGCTAAAATCGTCACTCCGGCGATGGCGGCGACCAACAGGTTTTTCAAAGAGAGGCGATGGATTGGGGCAAGGGCGTTGATCATGGCCGTTAACGAGAACCTGTTAGAGGATTCGCTCGTGCCTAAAGATTGGGTCGCCGCGCCGCCGCCGAAAGGCCTCTCACACTAAGTTTACGGCGCCGAAAATATTCTAGTTGGGCCGCGGCAGGGTGAGGCGGAACGTCGTGCCGGTGTCGTCGGAGGAGAGCAGTTCGATCTCGCCGCCATGGGTGCGCATCACATCGCGCACGATGACCAGCCCCAGCCCGGTGCCGCCCTTGCGCGCCGACCCGGCAAAGGCCTTGAACAAGCCCTCGCGCGCCGACTTCACCATGCCCGGTCCGTCGTCGGAAACGTCGATGACCAGAAATTTGTTATCGGAGCGATCGGTCCCCGTTTTAATGCATATGGCATGGGCGCCGACCTGCGAGGCGTTGCGGGTCAGGTTGGCGAACACCCGGTAGAGCTGGTCGCGGTCGGCCTCGACCACGACCTCGCCGGGAATATCATTGGCGAAGGTCGGCGCCGCACTATTTACGGCGGCTTGGCCCTCATCCAGCACCGACAGGTCGGTCGCCACTTCGTCGATCAACTCGGTGAGCCGGAACCGGCTGCGATGCAGCTCGGGACCTTCGTCGCGCACAAAGTTTAAGGTCCGGGTACATAGATTGATCGCCCGGTCGATCGACTGGATGAGCGGGCCGGATATGCGTTTGACCTCGGGGCTGTCGAGCGCCGACAAGCGGTCCGACATGAGAACCGCAGTCGACAGGATACCGCGCAAATCATGGTTGATCTTGCTGACCGCCGAGCCCAGCGCTGCCAACCGCTCCTGCTGCTTGAGCGAGGTGCGCAAATCGCTCTGCATCTCGAATAGTACCGATTGGGCAACGCCGATTTCATCGTCGCGCGTGCTCGGCTCGACACCGGTGGCGGCGTTCTGGGGATCACGCGAAAATTCGGTAATGCCCTCGGTGATCCGGCGCATGGGCCGCACCATCAGCCATTGCAGCGCTAAATAAAGCAGAGTCGCGGTGAACACGGAAATGACGATCGACAGCAACAGTATGTTGCGCGAATAGCCAAACATTTCGGCCCGTAATTGGGCCTCGTTGAGGACCACTTCGACAACCATCGCCGGGTTTTGCGGCGACTCGCCGATCACCCGCATGACCCCGTCGCCCTGGCGCGCCAGCGTGCCAAAGGCATCGCTGATCCCGCCCATTAATGAGTTTTGCCGCAAGTCGACGGTGATCTCGACCGGCGGCGGCGGCTGGGTATACAGCAACAAGCGGCGGTCGGCGCGCGTCAGGACAACGGCGAACGCATCCACCCGGCCGAGCAGTTCCGATTTAAGGTCGGCGCTTAGATTCTCGTCGGGCGCCGCTTCGAGCGCCAAAATGGCAAGGTCGGCCGATGCCAGCCGGTCGTGCAGCCAGGTCAGGCGAAAGTTCGAAACCGACGGGGCATAGATCAGCACCTCGGCCAGCATGACGAAAAAAATCGTCAATAGCAGCAGGCGCGCCGATAGGGACCGGCGCAGCGGAGGCAGCGAGAATTTTTGCGGGCGAAACATCCGCTTTGTTCATTAGCAGAAATTCGGCATCAAAGTCAGTCCTTCGCAATACCGTTGGGGTTGAGCGCGGAGTTAACCAAGCCGCGCCAACAAGCGCACGACCCGGCGGGTGCGGTCGGAAAACAGCGACGGCGTATAATAATTACCGGCGGCGCGCTTGTTGATCTCCCCCATTGTCGGATAGGGCGCGATGATGCCCGCCATGGCGCCGATTTTCATTTTTTGGCTGATCGCCAATATCCAGGGCTGCAACAGCTCCCCCGCATGATAGCCGACGATACCGGCGCCGAGGATGCGCCCGCGTTTGCCGGTTACCACTTTGATAAACCCCTCGGTGCGATGCTCGGCCCGGGCCCGGTCGATCTCCTCGAACGAGGCCGTCACGACACGAACCGCATCGCCGAACTGTTCGCGCGCCTTGGCCTCGCTGAGCCCCACATTGGCCAGCTCGGGATCGGTATAGGTAACCCAGGGCACCGCGTTGTAATTGACCTTAGCCGGCAGGCGGAACAGCGCGTTTCGGATGACGATGCCGGCGTGGTAACCGGCGACATGGGTGAACTGATAGCTGCCCGCCACGTCGCCGATCGCGAATATGCGCTTGTTCGAGCTGCGCAGACGGGCGTCGACATCGATGCCTTTGCGCGAATATTCCACCCCGGCGGCTTCCAGGTCGAGCCCGTCCAGGTTGGGACGCCGGCCGGCGGCCACTAATATGTGGCTGCCGACGATGCGGTGCGGCGCCCCATCGCGCTCGACGATCGCGGCCACGCCGTCCTCGGTTTTCTCGACGCTTTGAACGGCGGTGCCCTCATGGATCTCGACGCCCTCCTTGACCAGGCGCGCGCGCACCACGGCGGCCAATTCGCGATCATCGGGCCCTATAATCTCCAAAGCTTCCAGCACGGTCACCCGAGCGCCCAGCCGGCGGTGGGCCTGCGCCATCTCCAGCCCGATCGGCCCGCCGCCGACGACGATCAGGTGGTTTGGACACTCGCGCAGTAAGAACACCGTCTCGTTGGTCAGATAGTCGACGCCGTCGAGGCCGGGGATCGGCGGCACCGCCGGGGACGACCCGGTGGCGACGATGAACCGGCGCGCCCGCACCCGCGTGCCGTCCGATCCAGTGATCTCCCGCGGCCCGGTAAAGCTGGCGGACTCTTGTATTACGTTAACGCCGAGATCCTGGAACCGCTCGACGCTGTCGTGGGGCGCGATACCGGCGATCACGCCATGGACGTGATCGTTGACCTTATCGAAGGCCACCCGAGCCGGGCCGCCCTCAACGCCGAAGGTGCCCGAATGGCCGTAATGGGCGGCGGCATGTCCGGCGGCGAGCAGCGCCTTCGACGGTACACAGCCATAGTTGAGGCAATCGCCGCCCATCTTGCCGCGCTCGAACAGCGCCGTCTTGGCGCCCATCTGCGAAGCGCCCGCGGCCACCGAAAGTCCCCCCGAACCACCGCCAATAACACACAAATCGACTTCTAGCATTTCAACCATAACGACATCCATTCTGCGAAAATGAGGGTGAGATCAGGCCGACGGCGCCTGATTGCGATTTTTCTGGAACTTCTTGTAGAGCACCGGGATGATCGCCAAGACGGCCAGGCCGATAAGCGGCGCCAGGAATTGCGGCTCGAAGATGATCCCCAGATCGGGATCGGCGCCGGCGTCAAACAAGGCGCCCAACCCATTGCCGACCGAGGCGTAGACAAAGGTTCCCGGAATGATGCCGAAGAAGGTGGCGACGATGTAGGTCGTCGTCGAAACGCCCAGCAGGGCCGGCACCAGATTGACCAGCCAGAAGGGGAAAAGCGGGATCAGGCGCAGCACCAGAAGGTAGCTCAGCGCATTCTGGCGGAAGCCATCCTCCATTTTTCGCACGAAGGGCCCTGCCTTGGCCTCGAGAAATCCGCCAACCGCCGTTCGCGCGATGAGAAACAACGCGGTAGCCCCGATTGTCGCGCCGACGACCACGATCAAGCCGCCCCCGAGCCAACCGAACAAAAATCCGCCGGTTATAGTCATCACCGCGCCGCCGGGCAGCGAAAAGGCGACGACCACCGCATATAAGGCGCCGAAGAGAAACGCCGCCAGGAAACCGTTTCGCGCCACAAACTCGCTCAAGGTCTCGCGATTGCTCTTAATGGCGTCAATCGAAACATAGGTGTTCAGGTCGAACGCAAAAAACGCCGCCAAACCGAGAATCAGCGCCAAAACGAGGACGATTTTCAGAACGAAAGGTGAGGAAGACTTTGAGGTAATTTCGACTGGTTGATCCGGGACATTACGCATCGTGTTAACCATCGCTGTTTATTATTTTACGTAGGACGCTAGGTGGGGCGCGGTCGCGCTCGCGACTATTCACCTATGCGTGAGGGCGGGTTTGCTAGTATGACACACCTGTTACGTTGACTTCGAACCATCTAATCCTTATACAGCGCCAGTTTGGAGCCCGCGGGCAAATGGAGCGGCAGCAGTGAAACGGACATTTCAGCCTAGTAATTTGGTACGCAAGCGACGGCACGGCTTTCGCTCGCGCATGAAAACAGTCGGCGGCCGCCGGGTGCTGGCACGGCGGCGCGCGAAGGGCCGCAAGAAACTGACGGCATAATTGCGACCGTAACACGGTTTGCCCGGGCCGCGGGCGCAATCTGGAACCGACGAGACATGAACCATATGTCCGGGACCGCCACGTCAATAAGCGGCGCCCAGGAAATGCCGATTATCGAGCGGTTAAAGGTACGATCGGATTTTCTGCGTGTGGCGGCCACGCGCCGGCGTTGGGCGACGCCCGGTCTGGTCTTGCAGGTTGCCCAAACGCCGGAAGAGGTCGCCGATGACGGCATCATTCGGGTCGGCTTTACAGCCTCCAAGAAAGTTGGCGATGCGGTGACCCGCAACCACGCGCGCCGACGTCTGCGCGAAGCGGTTCGCCAAGTAATGCCGGCCCATGCCAGCCCCGGCCGGGATTTCGTGGTCATCGCCCGCGCCAATACGGTGCGCCGCTCATTTAACGATTTGGTCTCCGACCTTGAATCGGCCTTGCAAAAGCTCGATGTGTGGGGCGATACAAAGCCGTCATCGCCGGGGGACAAAAGCGCGCAATGAAATATTTCAACCTCATGATGTCGGCGGTTCTGCGCGCGCTGATCACCGCCTACCGCTATGTCCTGTCGCCGGTTCTCGGCACCAATTGCCGTTACGAACCCGGCTGTTCGGCATACGCCCAAGAAGCCATCCACCTGCACGGCCCCTGGCGGGGTAGTTGGCTGGCCGCGAAACGCATTATGCGATGCCAACCGTGGGGCGGGGCGGGCTACGACCCGGTTCCCGCGGCCCGGCCCTGTAACCACGACCATAGCTCGGCCGCCACGCCGACCTTGGCCAAGCACCCCGAAGGTTGAGCATGGGAATGGATAATAAAAATCTGATTTTAGCGATCGGATTGTCTCTGGCGATTTTATTCACCTGGCAGTTTTTTATCGAAGGGCCACGTCGCGAGGCGCTGTTGGCCGAGCAAGAGCGCCAGGCGGAATTCGCGCGACAAAACGCGCCGACGGACCAAGCCGGACAGATCATCACTACGCCAGGCGGCGCGCCGCTCTCGTCGGCGGTAGGCGCCGCCGGGCTCAATGGCGAGATTGGGCCCCGCGCCGACGTCGTCAAGGCCGGCCGCCGCGTCCTGTTGGAATCGGACAGCCTGACCGGGTCGATCAATCTCGACAATGGCCGGATCGACGATATCGTATTGCGCAACTATCGCGAGACCGTGGATCCGACCAGCGACAATATCACCCTGTTATCGCCGACCGGATCGCCAGACCCCTATTTCGCCGAGTTCGGCTGGAACGGCACCGAGGGCACGTTCGGCGGCAGCGGCGCCAATTGGCAGACCACGAGCCGCACCCTCACGCCGGGCTCACCGCTGGTCCTGACCGCGCAGACCGACCAGGGTTTGGCCCTGACGCGTACTTATACGGTGGACGACAAATTTATGTTCACCGTCACCGACCGCATCGACAACAATGGCACGGCGCCGATTAGCCTGTCGGCCTTCGCCCGCCTGGTGCGGATCAATACGCCCGACACCACCGGCTTCTTCATTCTGCACGAAGGCCCGATCGGCGTTCTCGACGGGACGCTGCGCGAAATCGACTATGACGATCTTGAGGATGATTTCGACAAGGACACCCGCGTGCTGGCCCCCACCACGACGGCATCCACCGGCGGTTGGCTGGGCATCACCGACAAATATTGGTTGGCCGCCGTTATCCCCGACCAGAATAAGCCGGTGAACGCCAGCTTCTCCTACCAGCAGACATCGCGCGGCGCCGACCTCTACCAGACCGACATATTAGAGCAGAACGTTCGCACCGTGCCGCCCGGCGCCTCAATCGAGGCGACCAGCCGGTTTTTTGTCGGCGCCAAGGTCTTCGAAACGCTGATCGACTACCGGGACAACCAGAATGTGCCCCGGCTGGAGATGGCAATCGACTTTGGCTGGTTCTTTTTTATCACTAAACCGCTTCTACAAATCCTCATCATCATGGCGGCCTTTATCAGCGATCTGGGGATCGTCGCGAATTTTGGCGTCGCCATCTTGGTGGTGACGGTCATTCTCAAAATTTTCTTCTTCCCGCTCGCCAACAAGTCCTACAAATCGATGAGCAGGATGAAGGCGCTGCAGCCGAAGATGACCGAGCTTCGCGAGAAGTACGGCGACGACAAGCAGAAAATGCAGCAAGAACTCATGGCGATGTATAAGCGTGAGAAGGTCAATCCGGTGTCCGGTTGCCTGCCCATGCTGCTGCAAATCCCGGTCTTCTTTGCCCTTTATAAGGTCTTGTTCACCTCGATCGAAATGCGCCAGTCGCCGTTCTACGGCTGGATCGTCGATCTGTCCGAACGGGACCCGACCAGTATCTTGACGCTGTTCGGCCTAATTCCCTGGGACATACCATCGGCCCTGGCGATCGTTTCGATCGGCGCATGGCCGCTGTTCATGGGCTTCTCGATGTACTTGCAGATGAAGCTGAACCCGGCGCCGGCCGACCCGATCCAGGCGCGCATGTTCATGCTGATGCCGATTATGTTCATGTTCTTCCTGGCCAATTTCCCGGTCGGCCTGGTTATTTATTGGACCTGGAACAACCTTCTCTCGGTGACCCAGCAGTACATCATCATGCGCCGGATGGGGGTTGCCGTCGGCGGCGGCAAACTCGGCGGCGCGAAGAAGACCACCTAGGCCATGCCCCCCACCGGCCAAAGCCCGGCCGGTACCCCACCGGTGGCGGCGGACCCAAGCGACGACGAGGCGCGGCTTGAGTTCGGCCGCTGGCTGTTCGCCCAGCCGTGCACCTTTCTGCGCGGCGTGGCCCGCCTCGACACCTTGGCCGATCCCGATCTGCCGGAAGTGGCCTTCGCCGGCCGCTCCAATTGCGGCAAGTCGAGCCTGCTCAACGCGTTGACCGGCCGGCGGTCGCTGGCCCGTACCAGCAACACCCCGGGTCGAACTCAGCAGTTGAATTTCTTCGATCTCGGCGAAAAACTATGGCTGGTCGACATGCCGGGCTACGGCTATGCCCGCGCTTCGAAAACCGACATCGCGGCCTGGACCCAGACCGTGCGCGATTATCTGCGCGGGCGGCCGACCCTGCGCCGGCTGTGTGTACTGATCGACGGCCGCCATGGCATCAAGGCCAACGACGAAGAAATGATGACCCTGCTCGACACCGCCGCGGTCGGCTATCAGGTGGTCCTCACCAAGGTCGATAAATTGACCCCCGGCGCGCTCGCCGCACGGATGGAGGCCACGACGAAAATTCTGAAAACCCATCCCGCCGCGCTGCCCGAGCCGATCGCCACCAGCGCGCGAAACGGCGACGGCATTGCACAGCTGCGCGCCGAAATCGCAATGCTGGCAGCCGACAGTCCCGATGCGTTACAGTCCGCGCCAAATTCAGCCGGATAAGAGACATAAAGCACGATGGCTAAAAAAACTGGAATGCCGACCACCGAAATGCTGGCCAAGGCCGGCGTGCTGTCCGAAGCGCTGCCGTTCATGCGCCGGCACGCCGGCAAGACCTTCGTCATTAAATATGGCGGCCACGCCATGGGCGACGAGAAACTCGCCGCCTCGTTCGCGCGAGACGTGGTGTTGCTCAAACAGATCGGCATCAACCCGGTCGTTGTCCATGGCGGCGGTCCGCAGATCGGCGCCATGCTCGAGCGGCTCAAAATAAAGAGCGAGTTTGTCGACGGGTTGCGGGTCACCGATCGCGAGACCGTGGAAATCGTCGAGATGGTGCTGTCGGGCTCGATCAACAAGGCGATCGCCGCCGATATCAACGCCGCCGGCGGCCGCGCCGTCGGCATATCGGGCAAGGACGGTAATTTGATACAGGCGCGCAAAGTCCGGCGTACCCGTTCGGAATCGGATTCCAACATCGAAAAAATCCTCGATCTCGGCTTTGTCGGCGAACCCACCGAGGTCGACCCGCAACTGCTCACCGATCTGGCCCACTCCGATTTGATCCCGGTCATCGCGCCGCTTGGCACCGGCACCGACGGCGAGACCTATAACATCAACGCCGACACCGCCGCCGGCGCCATCGCCGGCGCCCTCGAGGCGGCGCGCCTGCTGATGTTGACCGACGTGTCCGGCGTGCTCGACAAAGACGGCAAGTTGATTCCCGATATGAGCGTCGAAGAAGCTCGCGCCTTTATCGACACCGGCGTCATAACCGGCGGCATGATCCCCAAGGTTGAAACCTGTGTCGGCGCGGTGCAGGCCGATGTCGAGGCGGCGGTCATTCTCGATGGCCGCACCGAGCATGCGCTATTGTTGGAAGTGTTCACCGAGCACGGCGTCGGCACCGCGATCTGGCCCGGGTGACCGCTGCTATGAGGCCAATTTAGCGCGATAAGTTGGCGCCAGCCGGACATCGAATAGACCCAGTAGGGTATCCATAAGCTCGGTGAATTTATCGAAATTAAGGCGCTCGCCAAATTTTTCGATCATCGATTTCCAAATCGAATCGCCACCGGCGGCAACTTCGCTCAAGTCGTAGGGGAAATAGATCAACGTCCGCATCTTCGAGACAGTGGCCGGGCCTTGGGCGTAGCGCTCCATCGTTTTGATGAAGAGCGAATTGTTCAAAAGCTTATTGTTGAACCGTTTCCCTGCGGCGTCTTCAGGCGGAATTCGCGATCCGATTTCATGACAGTTGAAGGCGAGTGCACGACTGCTGTCGATTACTTGCTTCAACTCAGCACGGCCCATTGTCATCGGTTACCCCCCAGCACCACTCAAAACACACAAATGCGCGCCATTATCCCGACGTTGTCAGACCGGAAACAAACTCAAGCTGCCAGCGCATTTCATCCTTTGAGAGTGGGAAATCGTCCGATGCCGTTGCGCGCAAAACATCGCTCGGCGGTATATGGGCAAGGTGCATCTGAATGCGGGTCGCCAAACGCATCGACAGATCCGCCTTCCAGCATAGGGCCACGATAGCCTTGCTGCTGCGCATGGAAATCGCCCGCGAAACCACGTCCACCGGCGTTTTTGATTTTAACGCGACCGCATATGTCACGAATTCCTGACCGCCACTGGCCAGCGCGCTGGAAATTTCATGTTCGGTGAGCTCATCGTTGAGATACATCTGCTGGACGCGTTTCCCAACGACACATTCTTTCTGGGTGTCTGCATTGGGCGTCGAATCCGTTTCGGGCTGTTCTGCCACCGCCGGCGCCGCGCTGGCGGTATCGCCGAATTTATCTTCCGGCGCCCGGGCTAATTCCGGCACCCCCGGCTCGCTATCTGCGTTGAAGTCATCGGAATCGAGACGCCGCAAGACAACTTCTTTGATCGCCCCAAGCGTGTCTTCGTCGAGATCCGTGCGCTCGCGTAAATCCGCCAGCAGCGGCGCGGCGACAATCTCGGCGATCCGCATCGCCGCCTCGGCGTGCAGGTTGGGCCGATGCACCAGCGGTTTGTGCCAGGTGGGCTCACCCGATGCCTGATCGACGATCCGATCGAGAGTTTCCTCGCGAATCTGCACACTCTCATTGCCGAGCAACGCCGCAATCGCCTCGGCATCGCCATTATGGACAATCGCATCGGCGACATTCTCGCCCAAAGCCACCCGACGGGCGATGGCGCTGAGCGCACCGTGAACCGCATCGCTGGAAATGACGCCCAGCAAAAATTCGTCACCGAGAACTGGCGAGTTCTCCAATACCGGCTGCGCGACGCTAATCTCGCTATCGAGCGCCAGAAGCTCCATCACCCCCACTGGCGCCTTGGGGCATTCCTTCAGGGTCTCGGCAAGAATCTGACGAACCCGCACCAACTGATCGCGCGCCAGAACTTCCAACGCCTCCATCGTCAGCTTGTAGACATTGTCTTGCTTACCGCCCGCGATATTGACCGTGATTTCAGAGATTTTCCCCGCGACATCGGTGCGAACCTCGTCCTGCTCATCCTTCGCCAGCAGCAAATCGGCATGGCGCGGCGCTTGATGGTTACGCGCGATATTTCGGCGAACCTCGGTATCGGGATCGCTGGCTAGGAAATAGAGAATTTCCGGGAGTACATCGCCGCGCTGGGCAAGTTCGCGACGCTCTTCGAAATTGCCATCATGGGCAAGGCGCTTTTGGTCATCGTAAGCCAACTGCTCGCTCCCGGGTTTCGGCGGTCCAGCGTCGTTCATGACGACACCTCTTCCGCCTTATCGTCCGGGGTGGACAACGACACCAAATCATCCCCACCGGTGGTTTCCGTCTCGACCGGTATCGCGCCGATCGCCATCTCGCCCGTCTGCTTGTTATGCGCTTTGACGTCGTACATCGCTCTGTCGGCGCGGGCGACCAACTGAGCCGTATCCGCGTCGCGCGACGGGTCGAATTCGACGATGCCGACCGACGCTCCAAGTTGCGGCAAACCTTCGGCGGAATGGCGCGACAATTTTGCCAACACCATGGCCAGCTCTCCGGCACGCCGCTTGGCCACCGTAAAGTCGACGCCATCGAGCCAGACCACGAACTCGTCGCCGCCGATGCGCGCCACCAAATCGTAAGTACGACTATACGTTGTCAGTATTTCAGCAACTTCGCCAAGCACCGCGTCGCCGGTTTCGTGACCGTAATTGTCGTTGATGGCTTTAAAATTATCCAAATCGACGTAAATCAGGGCGCCCGAGGTCTCCGTTCGAAGCGCCCGCGCAATGGCGGTATCCAGCGACGCTTGGAAGGCGCGGCGGTTCATTAATCCGGTGAGCGCGTCGGTGCTCGACAGCCTTTCGAGCTCGCGCTGATCGGCGATTTGGCGCAGCGCGATCGCCAACTGTCCGGCAACAGCAGCGAGCATGGTCTCGTCATCGCCGCTCCACGGCTTCGCATTTTCCGGTCTCGCCAAGACGACGGCGCCGTTTGGCACGCCTCGATAATGGGTGATTGTGGCCATGGTGCTATGGCCAACCGCTGTGCTCCGAAAAGGCTCCGACAGGTCACCTGAAACCGGCAGCACGGATTCGATATCGAGGCCAACCGGCCAATCGTCGTGGGTCGCATTGAGTTCGTATTCGCCGTTCTTCATGCGGCTATAGACCGCCGCGCACGCCGATTCCGCCCGCCCCAACATACCAACAGCGGCCTCCAACATGGCCTCCGGCTTGGCCTGTTCGCGGATCTGATTGACGATATAGGCGACGACCTGCTCGCGCACCTTCGCGCGGGCCAGCGCGCTGTCACGCACCCGTTCTTCCGTCACGTCGCGGCACAGGCCGCGGGCGCCCCGCCACACGCCTTCATGGTCGATAACCGGCACCGCCGACGCGACCAGGCAAGCCTCTTCGCCATCGCCGCCGCGCATCCATATTTGCGCGTTGGTTACCGGCGTGCGGGTCGAATAGGGCAGTTCCGATCTGTCGATCTCTGTGTCGATGACAAATTCGATGGGGTGATGGCCGACAAGGTCTTCCGCCGAATAGCCCATGGCGCCATGGGGTGAGACGAAAATAAATACGCCGTTCGCGTCGGTCTCCCAGGCGAAGTCGCTCGAAATGACCACCAGGTCACGATAGCGCTGACGGGACTCGAAGAGCGCCTGCCGCACGTTCAAATTATAGGTTTCGTCGCGGATCAGCACCATGGCGCAATCTGCTTCGAGGGGCAGAACAACACACTCGTACCAGCTGCTCTTGCCGTCGCGCGCAACTTCGAGGCGATCGGAAACACTGCCGCCCGCTTCGAACGCCAACGAAATCATTGCCCGCATGGCGCCGTCCTCGCCAACCAACACCGCAGGCGCAAGGGCGCGGCCCAACTCGTTGGCCTGGATCAGGCTACCGTCGCGTGACACCTCCATGACCGGGCCGGGCCAGGTCTCGAACATGCCTGCCGGGCCGGACATGGACATGTCGGCGCCGCCGGTAAAAATCGGATTTTTGCTTGCCGCGGATGTCATCGAACCGCCTTTCGGGCGGGGGCGGAAGCATCGGCGAGCGCCGGAAATATTTCGGCCGAATGCCGGGTTTGACGAGCGGATACGGAAAATGGCGCGCGCGCGATGCGCACAACGTCCTGATTAGCCGGAATTCCACCCGCAACCGTAAATGATGGGGACAAACCTAACCCCATGATATTAATACCATTTCTGCCATTTTTCTCGAGCATTTTCGAGAGCAACCACACAATCGCGGCCAACATCAGATGCTAGGGTTGTCCCAGTTAAAGAAGTCTTAGTTTGTATTGGCGGCAATTTCGGGCCAAAACCCGCATTAATCTTAGGTATCCAGGCCCATGAACCATTCGATTCAACTCCACCAGTCGGAATGTTGGGTATTCGACCTCGACAACACCCTCTATCCAGCCTCGAACGGGCTGATGGCGGATGTATCCACACGGATGACCCAGTTCGTCGCGCAACTGATCGGCGCGGATACGGACGAAGCGCTGATCGAGCAAAAACATCTGTTTCGAAAACACGGCACCACCCTGCGCGGGCTGATGGAAAAATATGCGGTCGACCCCTGGTCGTTCATGGATTTCGTTCATCAGGTCGACTACGGACAGGTCGATCCCAGTCCCCGCCTCGCCGACGCCTTGACCGCGCTGCCGGGGCGCAAGATCGTCTTCACCAACGCCTCGGTCGCCCATGCCGAACAAGTGCTGACCCGCCTCGGCATTGCCGAACAATTCGACGGCGTGTTCGATGTGGCGGCGGCCGCGTGGCAACCAAAGCCCCATCCGAGCGCCTACCAGTGCCTGATCGAAAAGCACCGCATCAGCCCCGGCGACGCGGTCATGGTGGAAGACATCGCACCCAATTTGGAACCCGCCGCGACGCTGGGTATGACGACCGTATGGATCGACCATCAGGATGCGCAAGCGCCGGCGTGGACCCAGCCCAGCGCGGCCAGCGATTATGTGCACCACAAGATCTACGATCTGACCGACTGGCTTGAAGCGCTGCCCCGTTGACAGCGCCCCCTCGCGAGCGCCATTTTCGCTAAAACCATGGCCCGGCCATACAAACCAGCACGATCCGGCGAGGATAATTATGACGACGAGTGATCTTCAAGCAGCGGTCGAGGCCGCATGGGATGACCGCGAGGCCATCAGCCTCGAGACACAGGGCGCGACGCGCGAGGCGGTTGGGGACGCCCTTAATTTGCTCGACAGCGGCGCTGCCCGGGTGGCCGAGAAGTCGGGCGCTAACTGGGTGGTCAACGAATGGCTCAAGAAAGCGGTCCTGTTGTCCTTCCGGCTGAACGATATGTCGACCATCGCCGGCGGACCCGGCGACAACACGGCGTGGTGGGACAAGGTGCCGTCGAAGTTCGCCGGCTGGGGGGAGGCCGAATTTCGCGAGGCCGGCTTCCGCGCCGTGCCCAACGCCATCGTGCGCCGTTCCGCCTATGTGGCGCCCGGCGTGGTGCTGATGCCCAGTTTCGTCAATCTGGGCGCCTATGTGGATAGCGGCACCATGGTCGATACTTGGGCGACGGTGGGTAGCTGCGCGCAAATCGGCAAGAACGTACACCTATCCGGCGGCGCCGGCATCGGCGGCGTGCTCGAACCGCTGCAGGCCGGGCCGGTGATCATCGAAGACAATTGCTTTATCGGCGCGCGCTCCGAAGTCGCCGAAGGCGTCGTCGTTGAGACCGGGGCGGTGCTGTCGATGGGGGTCTATATCGGCGCCTCGACCAAGATCGTCGACCGCGAAACCGGCGACGTCATGATGGGCCGGGTGCCGGCCTATTCGGTGGTGGTGCCGGGCACCCTGCCGGGACGCGATTTACCCGATGGCTCGCCCGGCCCCAACTTATACTGCGCGGTGATCGTCAAGCGCGTCGACGAGCAGACCCGCTCGAAGACCTCAATCAACGAGCTGTTACGCGACTAGCCGTGCCCACTCCGTCATCCCTCGAGCCGATCGCTCTCGCCCAGGCGCTGATCCGCCGTCCCAGCGTCACGCCGGTCGACGCCGGGGCGCTGAACGTGCTGCGCACGGCGTTGGAGGGCTTGGGATTCGACTGCCATGTGATGACCTTTTCCGCGCCGGACACCGAGGATGTGACCAACCTGTACGCGCGTCTGGGCAGCGAGGCCCCTAACTTTTGCTTCGCCGGTCACACCGATGTTGTGCCGACCGGCGCCGTCGAGAATTGGGACCTCGATCCGTTTGCCGGCGAGATCGTCGACGGCACCCTGTTCGGTCGCGGCGCGTCGGATATGAAAAGCGCCATCGCCGCCTTTGTCAGCGCCGTCGCCCGCTTTCGCGCCGATCACGGTGAGCCGGCGGGTTCAATCAGTCTGCTGATCACCGGCGATGAAGAGGGCCCGGCGATTAACGGCACCCGCAAGGTTCTCGACTGGCTCACCGAGCGCGGCGAGACGATCGATGCCTGCGTGGTCGGCGAGCCAACCAACCCCGCCGTGCTGGGCGACATGATCAAGATCGGCCGACGCGGCAGCCTCAACGCCACGGTGACCGTGCACGGCACCCAGGGTCACACCGCCTACCCCCATCTGGCCGACAATCCGGTGCATCGGCTGTTGGACATGCTGCAGGCAATCACTACCGACCCGCTGGACGCCGGATCGGACCATTTTCAGCCCTCGACCCTGCAAATATCGAGCGTCGATGTGGGCAATCCGGCCTCCAATGTCATCCCGGCCTCGGCGGTGGCGCGGTTTAATATCCGCTTCAACGACCATCACACGTCGCAAAGCCTAACCGCCTGGCTCGACGAGAAATTCACCGCCGCGCTGGGCGGCGGCGCGGCGCGATACGACCTCGCCATCCATGTCACCGGCGAAAGCTTCCTCACGCCACCTGGCCCGTTCAGCGATCTCCTGGTCGCCGCGGTCGAGCAGGTGACAGGCCGCACCCCCGAACTCAGCACCACCGGCGGCACCTCGGATGCGCGGTTTATCAAGAACCATTGCCCGGTAGCGGAATTCGGCCTGGTCGGCCAGACCATGCATCAAGCGAATGAGAACGTCGCGTGCGCCGACATCGATACGCTCGCCGAGATTTACCAGGTTGTGCTGGAGAAATATTTTGCCACCGGTTAAGCGCTGTCAGCGGTGACCAGCACCCGCGAAATAATCATCGGTATTTACGGCGCTTGGCGCTTACTGCTTCTCGACCGATCCGCCTTGCGATTATTCGACGTAACCATCGCCGGCTTTTGGAAATCCTTTTACGCCGCGCTGGTGGTTCTGCCGTTTGTCATCATCGTGCAGGTGATGATCGTTAGCGTCTTTCCCGATGAGATAAACCAAGCGCCAACGGTCCGAAGCATGATGGTCTTCGCCATCGACTATGTCTACCAGTGGACGGTTTTCCCGCTTGTGATGATCTATCTCGCCGAGATAATGGCCCGCAACGGCCAATACACGACCTTCATTGTCGCGCGCAATTGGGCGCATGCCGTTCAAATTGTCATTTTCTTACCCGCCGCCATCTTTGTGGCGATCGTCGGCGCCGATAATCCCGACTTGGCCAGAATGATTATTCTCGCCGCCTATGTGGCGGCCTGGGCTTACGAATGGTTTATCGCCCGCACGGCGCTCGAGATTTCAGGCAGCGCGGCCACGGTCATCGTGCTCATCAGCATCGCGATCAGTTTCGGCATTTCGCGCTTTAGCCAAGCCTTGGTCATGAACGGCGCCTGACGGGCTGGCCCGAGCCACCGGCCGCCAGGTACGCCAGCAAGATCAACACGCTGCTAGCTGCCATGACACCCGCCAAGGGCCAGGCACCGGCGTCGGGCAATATTCCCACGCCAAGTGCCCCCAATGCCCCGCCGGCCATTTCCAGAGAACCGATCAGAGCGGCGCTAACCCCACCGCCACTAGCGGGCGCGGCGCCCATGGCCAAGACCGGGGCGGCCGCAAACAGGGGGCCCAGGCCGGCGGCGAACAACGACGCCGCGGCGGTGATCAACCATGGGCTTTCGGCCAACGCGACCACGGGGATCAACGCCAGACCGCCGGCCAGCGACAGCGCGACCCCCAACGCGCAGATACGCCGCGCATCGATCCGGCCGACGGCGCGGCTGGCGATCATGGTGCCGACAAAAAACGCGGCCACAATCGCCATCTGGAAGAAGCCGTAATACTGCGTGGCGACGCCGTGACCGTCGATAAACACGAACGGCCCGGCGGTGATAAAGGCAAACACCCCAGCCAGGCCAAACGACAAGGCCAGCGCATAGGCCATATAGGTGCGGTTGGCGAACAAGGACGCATATCCGCCCGCCATTCGGCGCAACCGGAGCGCGCCATAGTCGATTTGTGCCGCTGTCTCAGGCAACCAACGCGCGGCCAACGCGAAAACCAGCAGCACGACACCGGCAAGCAGGAAAAAATTCGCCCGCCAGCCGGCCCAGACGAACACGAAGCCACCGATCACCGGCCCGACCGCCGGCGCGATGGCGATGGTCATCCCGTAAATGGCCAGGATGCGCACCGCGCCCGCCTCGTCGTAGAGATCGCGAATCACCGCCAGGGCGATTACCGCTTCAACGCTGGCCGCGATCCCCATCAAGATGCGCGCCGCGATTAACTGCTCGATCGACTGCGCCGATGCCGCGGCGATCGCGGTCAGCACGAACGCCGCCATGCCCCACAGAAACACCGGCCGCCGGCCAAACCGGTCGGCGAGCGGCCCGTGTAGCAACTGCGCCAGCGAAAACGACGCCAGGTTGAGGCTCATGGTCAGCGTCACGGTCGTGGCGTCAGTTGACAATATCGCCGGTAAATGCGGCAGGCTCGGCGCGTACAGATCCGTCGACAGCACGCTGGCCGAGCTGGCGGCGATCAGCAGTGCCGGTATCAAAGGCGAAACAGCGCCGCCGGCCGGCGGGTTCACGGATAATCGACCCCGACGAGATAGAGCCCCTCCGGCGGCGCCGTCGGTCCGGCCGCCGCACGGTCGCGGGCGTCCAACGCGACCTGAACATCGCCTGCCGTCCACCTACCATCGCCAACCAGCATCAGCGTCCCGACCATATTGCGCACCTGATGATGCAAAAACGATTGCGACGTGGCCGTAACGTGAATTTCGGCGCCGTCGCGCATCACGTCCAACCGGTCGAGGGTCTTCTCCGGTGATTTGGCCTGACAACTGGTCGCCCGGAACGACGAAAAATCATGGGGGCCGACCAGCACCTGCGCCGCGTCGTGCATGGCCTCGACGTCGACGATTTTAGGCACCCACCACACTTTGTCCCGGTCGAGCGCCGGCGGCGGGCGACGGTTGAGAATCCGGTAAAGATAATGCCGCCGCTCGGCGGTAAACCGGGCATGGAAATCGTCGCCGACGACCGCGGCGTCGAGGATCGTAACCGGCGCCTTGCGCAGATAATGATTGAGCGCGTCGCGCACCGTATCGCCAGTGGTTTCCCGCCCGATGTCGAAATGGGCGACCTGTCCCAGCGCATGCACGCCAGAATCGGTACGCCCAGCGCCATAGACGTTGACCTGCTCACCACAAAAGGCCGCGACCGCCGCCTCCACCTCGCCCTGCACGGAAGGGCCATTATCCTGCCGCTGCCAACCGACAAAAGGGGCGCCATCATATTCCAGGACTAGCTTATAGCGGGTCACGCGAGCACGGTGCCCGGCGCGATGGGGTAGCCGCGCAACAATGCGGCGGCCGCCACCGGCGCGCGGCCCTCGCGCTGCACCTGCGTCAATCGCAAGGCGCCGTCGCCGCAGGCCACAGTTAGCTGATCGTCGAGGACAGATCCCGGCGCGCCGGACTCCGACGCCATCTCGGCTGAAAGGACTTTCAACCGGGCCTCGCCATGCATAAACCAAGCGCCGGGCCAGGGCGAAAAGGCGCGCACCTGGCGCTCCAATTCGGCCGCTGGACGATCCCAGTCGAGGCGGCCTTCCTCGCGGGTTAGTTTCGCCGCATAGGTCGCGCCGTCCTCGGTTTGCGGAACCGGCGTGATGCGGTCGGCCGCCAGCCCCGCCAGAGCCTCGACGATCAGCCGCGCACCGAGCGCGGAAAGCTGATCGTGCAGGCTCTCCCCGGTCGTCGAAGGGTCGATGGGCACAGCGTCACGCAGCAGCTCCGGGCCGGTGTCGAGGCCCTCGTCCATCGCCATGATGGTGACCCCGGTCTCATGATCGCCGGCCAGGATCGCGCGCTGGATCGGCGCCGCGCCGCGCCAGCGCGGCAGCAGGGAGGCGTGAATATTGATGCAGCCCCGGCGCGGCGCGTCGAGGATCGGTTTCGGCAGGATCAGACCGTAGGCGACGACCACCGCCGCGTCGAGGTCGAGCGCGGCGAAATCGGCCTGCGCTTGCGCGTCTTTAAGCGATTGCGGCGTGCGCACAGCGATGCCCAATTGTTCGGCGGCGTCATGCACCGGCGACCGGCGTTTCTTCTCGCCCCGCCCCGCGCCGCGCGGCGGCTGGCTATAGGCGCAAACGACCTCATGGCCGGCCGCCGCCAGCGCTTGCAGGGCCGGAACCGCGAAATCGGGCGTACCGAAAAATGCGAGGCGCATAGGGTGTCACCGGGGCCTATGAACGGGCGCAAAGGACGCCGTCGGTCAGGCCGCCTCCTTCTGCCGCTTTAGTTTTTTCATCTTGCGCAGAATGATATTGCGCTTCAGCGGCGACAGATAGTCGACGAACAGAATGCCTTCCAGGTGATCCATTTCGTGCTGCGCGCAGGCCGCCAACAGCCCGCCCGCCTCGATCTCCTGAGCCTCGCCGTTCTCATCGAGATAGCGGATGCGCACATCGCCGGGCCGTTCGACCTCGGCGAAATGGTCGGGCAAGCTGAGACAGCCTTCCTCGGCGATGTGGACTTCGTCCGACGACCAGACAATTTCTGGGTTCACCATCTGGATCGGCTGGGGGTCTTCGCCCTCGCGCGCCACGTCGCACACGATGATGCGGCGCGTATCGCCAACCTGGGGCGCCGACAGCCCGATGCCCGGCGCGGCGTACATGGTCTCGAGCATATCGCGCATGAAGTCGCGCACCGCCTGGTCGACGGTCTCGACGGGACGGCATTTGACCTTTAAGCGCGGATCGGGCGCATAGATGATGGGCAGCAGGGCCATCGCCGGCGTAACCTTTCGAATAAACGGCGTAAGACGTTGAGTTCTCGCCGTTACCTATGATCTTGGCTTCGCCGCGTCAAGATGCCCGGCGACTAGATCCTGGGCAATCGCATATGACAGCCTCGCCCTTCGAGACGCCGCCCTTGGGGCGGCTCCTCAGGATGGGGCTTTGTACATATCTAACCTAATTCCTCATCCTGAGGGCTCGCGCAGCGAGTGTCTCGAAGGACGAGGAATTCCAGCCCCCGCCATCTACAATTGCCCGGCGACTCGGCCGAACGGTTGCTAGAATGGCCGAAAGACGGCCCAAAGAGAGACAGAATCATGGATCCGACGCTGCTTATCGTCACCGTTGTCGCCGGCGCCGCCATTGTCGCCATCGCCGCGATGGTTCTGCTGCGCCGCAATGGCAGCGCCGACGTCGCCGCGCTCAGCGAGCGGCTGACCCAATTGACCGAATCTCACGCCGTCGCCCAGGCCCAATTGACCCAGCAACTGCAACTGCAGGAGCGCGCCCTGGCCAAGTCCCTCGACGAACGGTTGGCGCAGACCACCACCCGGGTCAATGAGACCCTGGAGAAGAACAGCCACACCCAGAAGACCAGCCTCGACGAATTGAAGGAACGGTTGGTGCGCATCGACGCGGCGCAGAAAAACATTTCCGACCTGTCGTCCCAGATGGTCGGGCTACAGGATATTCTGTCGAACAAGCAGGCGCGCGGCGCCTTCGGCGAGGTGCAGCTACACGATCTGGTGGCCAAGGTGCTGCCGCCCGGCGCCTTCCGGTTCCAGGTCACACTCAGCAACAACCGGCGCGCCGACTGCCTGCTCGACCTGCCCAACCCACCGGGACCGATCGTCATCGACGCCAAATTCCCGCTGGAATCCTACCGGGCGTTACAGGACGCCGACGGCGACGAAGCCCGCAAGCCCGCCGCGCGCGCCTTCGTTGTCGATATGACAAAGCATATCTCCGACATCGCCGAGAAATATATTCTGCCCGGCGAGACGGCGGACGCCGCCTTGATGTTCCTACCATCGGAAGCGGTCTATGCCGAACTCCATGCCAATTTCGCTGAAATTGTCGACGCGTCCCATCGGGCGAAAGTGTTCATCGTCTCGCCGACCACCCTATGGGCGACCCTCAATACTGTGCGTGCAGTGCTGAAGGACGTGCGCATGAAAGAGGCCGCCGGGCTGATCCAGCACGAGGTGGCGACCATGATGACCGACGTGGCTCGCCTCGACGACCGGGTCGGCAAACTTCAACGCCATTTCGATCAAGCCGGCGAGGATATGCGCGCGGTGCGTATCTCGACCGAGAAAATCACCAAGCGCGGCGACCGTATCCAAGACCTGGAAATCGAAGGCCCGACCGCCGACGAAGGTGCCCTACTGAGCGCCGCGACACCACCAAAACTGCGCGAAGCGAGTTAGGCAGTTAGCCCCTCTCCCCCCGGGAGAGGGGTCGGGGTGAGGGGATATAAATCTATCCGCAACACCTCATCCTGAGCCTGTCGAAGGATCGTGGTGTTGTCGCTCTCATAATTCGTCAAGCGAGCCATGAGGCTTTTGTCCCCTCACCCGCTCGCATTGCTCGCCACCCTCTCCCGGTGGGAGAGGGTTTTAATTACCGCCGGCCGATTTGGGCGCGGTATTCCAGGCTCGCCTCGCCGTTTGCCGGCACCTTCACCCGCCACAAGGCCTGGAATGCAGAGGTCTGTTCATGACTGGCGCTCTCGCGGACGATTTTCCATTCGCCGTTGAAGGTCTCGATGATCTCGACCTCGGCCGCGCGGCTGCCACCGTTCTTCAGGGTCAGCCGCTGGGTGGTGTCGACATTCTCGTTGCGGGCACCGGTGCGGTTGAAATTCAACACGGTGCGCTCGAAGGTCACGTCGAAAGATTGGCCGATATCGACCTTCATCTCGCCGCCCACCCGGGTGGCGATCACCGTCGCGCCACCCTGAAAGACTTCGCGCCCATCGGCTTCCTCGAAGGACGAGAACAGGCCCGCGGGCAGCGGTACGCCGAGGCCGTTCTTGGTTTCGTTGGCGATGGTTAGGCGCGCCAGCACCGGCTGGGTGGTGGCGGTCGCGCGGGCCGAATAGAGCGGACCGCCCTGGGTGCGTAAGATGCGCCGGAAGGCCACGGTTGGACTCTGGATAAGCTCCACCTGGGTCTGCTGGCGCGGTTTAATGTCGAAGGTCTGGGACAGCGCGTAGCGGTAATAGGGCCCGGTCGCGCCGAGTGAGACCCCATCGGCCACCACCGCTTCCGCCCGCAACACGCGCGCGACCGGTTGGCGTGGCACCGGTTGCGCCGCCGCCCGGTTGACCTGCCCGGCAATCAACGAAAGCTGCGCCGCCGGAAAGCCAGTGCTGGTTTGATTATCGATCAGCGCCCAGCCGGTTAGCTCCAGGCGGTCGCGGCCCTCGGCGAGCCGCGCCACATAATTGGTTTTCCAACTCACCCCGTCGGTGAGGTAGCTCAGCGACACGGCGCGTTCGCCCGCCTCCGGTACTGAGATATTCGCAACAATGCCGGGCGCGGGGCGCAGATCGGACGGCACGTCAGCAAACACGATGCGGCCCGGCAGCCCAGTCTCGATGCGGTCGCCGATGCGCAAGACCAAATCGGGCGCCACCGCCAGCACCTCGGCTTCCTCGAATGTTTCCACGCCGGTTACCGGGTTCATGCGCGCGACCCGAACCGTTTGGCCCAGCGACCGGCGCAGCAGCGCCCCCGAAGACAAGGTTTCGCGGTCGACCGCCACGCTTCTGATTGTCGTATTCTCGCCGGCCCCCAAACGAATGGTGGCAATGTCCAACCGGTCGCTGAGATCCGATAGCAACAGGGATCCCGGCCCCTTCGGCAAAAACCCCTCGCGCACGTCGTGCACCAGGGCAAAGCCGCCCTGATAGACGGTCAACGACAGGTCGGTGCGCTGATCGGCGCCAACGACCACCGTTTGGGCCTGCACCGCCGGGGCGGATACGAACAGGAAAACAGCAATGGCGGCAATTAGGGGCATATGTGGGAACATCGCGAAGACCTCGTGGCTTACTCCTGAGACCGCCAGTAAATCGACCGATGGCGGCAATAGTAAGGCGCAATTATAGCCGGCCGTTACAGGGGTCGGCGGCTTTTCATGGCGGCGGTCAGGGTGCCATCGTCGAGATAATTCAACTCGCCGCCGACCGGCACGCCGTGCGCCAACCGCGACACCTTAACCCCGGCCGACGCCAGGCGTTCCACGATGTAGTGGGCGGTGGTCTGGCCGGCGACGGTGGCGTTGGTCGCCAGGATGACCTCCAGCACCGCCGTCTCTTTAGCGCGGTCGACCAACTTGCCGATATTGAGATCTTCCGGATTGACCCCGTCGAGCGCCGACAGGGTCCCGCCCAGCACATGATAGCGGCCGCGATGCACGCCAGTGCGTTCCAGCGCCCACAAATCGGCGACGTCTTCGACCACGCAGATAGCCGACGCATCACGCTCGGGGTTGGCGCAGATGCGGCACGGGTCCGAGGTATCCACATTGCCGCAGATTTGGCATGGCGATATGGCCTCTGCCGTGGCGGCCAGCGCGTCGGCCAGCGGCGTCATCAATTGCGCCGGACGCTTGATCAGATGCAGCGCCACACGCCGCGCCGAGCGCGGCCCCAAGCCCGGCAGCTTGGCCAGCAGTTCGATCAATCGGTCGATTTCGGGGGCGGACATCTAAACCAGCCGCAGGGGCTCAACCGAAGGGCAGGCTCATGCCCGGCGGCAGATCCAGACCGCCGGTCAGTTCCTTCATGGCCTCGGCGGTCTTGGCTTCCGCCTTGGCCTTGGCGTCGGCATGGGCGGCAACAATCAGATCTTCCAGTATTTCCGCCTCGTGGGGCTTCATCAGTGACGGGTCGACCTTGAGACCCTGCATCTCGCCCTTGCCGTTCAGGACCACGGTGACCAGACCGGCGCCGGAGATCCCTTCGACGGTCATCGCGGCCAACTGTTCCTGCATCTCAGCCATTTTCGACTGCATCGCTTGAGCCTGTTTCAGCATTTGGCCAATATTCTTCATGCGTCGCTATCCTCGCCGTCCAAGTCATCATCGGGGTCTGTGTAGCCGCCATCGTCGCCGGCCAGCGCCTCGCCGCCGCCGTCGCGGCTGACCACGCGTTCTATGCGCGCGCCGGCAAAGGTGTCGAGGGCCGCGCGGACCACCGGGTCTTCCGCCGCCGCCGTGCGCTCGGCCTGCTCGTGGGCCGAATCCTGCTCGGCCAAAGTGGGTTCGCCGACTTCGCCCGATACACTGACCGACCAATGGGCGCCGCGCCAGTCGCGCAGATAGTTCAGAACTTCGCCGGCCAGATTGCCGGGGGCCGAATCGTTGGGCCGAAATTCCAGCCGGCCGGGCTCGTAGGCGATCAAATGAACGTTCATGTACAAGTGATTGCGCAGCTGGATTTCCCGCTTCTCGGCGAACAGCGCGATCAGATCGCGGAACGTCGTGGGATCGGGCTCGACCTCTTCCACCACTTCCGGCTGCGGCGCTAGCTCTGACGTCAGGTCAGGCGCAGCCGCGGCCATGGTCGCCGGCGGCGCGGAAGCGGGTGGCGCTGCCGACGGGGCGTCGTCTCCTCCCGCTGTGATCGGCGCACCGGCAACCGCCGTAGCGTCACCGTTTGTGGCGGTTGGCGGGCTCGGCGCTGGCGACGCGCTGGATTTGCCGCCCTCGGCTTCCAGGCGCGCCACGATGTCGGCCGGCGCCGGTAAATCGGCGGCATAGGCCAGGCGGATCAGCACCATCTCGACCGCCGGCAGGGCCATCGGCGCGCGCTGCGCTTCGCCCAGACCCTTAAGCAATATCTGCCAGGCCCGCGATAGAACCGAGACCGGCAGCTTCTCGGCCAGTTCGCGGCCACGGCTGCGCTCGACTTCCGAGATCGTCGCATCGTCGGCGGTCTTGGGCACCAGCTTCACGCGGGTCAGCCAGTGGCTGAGGCCGAGCATATCCTGCAAAATGGCGATCGGATCGGCGCCGGAATCATACAGCGTGCGCAAACCAGACAGAGCCTCGTCGGCGCGCCCACCCATCACCGCTTCGAACAGGTCGTAGACCCCGCTGGCGTCGGCGACCCCCAGCATGTCGCGCACTTCGCCCTCGCTGGCCGTCGCCCCGCCGGAGCCGTAGGCCGCGATCGCCTGGTCGAGCAACGACAGGCCGTCGCGCACCGACCCGTCGGCGGCGCGCGCGATGAGCCTCAGCGCGCCGTCGTCAACCGCCGCCGATTCCTTTTCCACGATCGAAGTGAAATGCTGCAACAGTTCGTCGGCGCCGACCCGGCGTAAGTCGAAGCGCTGGCAGCGCGACAGAACCGTGACCGGCACCTTGCGGATTTCCGTGGTGGCGAAGATGAACTTCACATGTTCCGGTGGTTCTTCCAGGGTCTTCAACAGGGCGTTGAAGGCGTTGCGCGACAGCATGTGCACTTCATCGATGATGTAGACCTTGTAGCGGCCGAACACTGGGCGGTAGCGCACCCCGTCGAGGATTTCGCGAATATCATCGACCCCGGTACGGCTCGCCGCATCGACCTCTAAAACATCGGGGTGGCGGTCTTCGGCAATCGCCACGCACTGCTCATCGTCGGCGGCCGGCGTGATGGTCGGCCCGTCGGTGGCGTTGAGGCATTTGGCGATGATCCGCGCCGTCGTCGTCTTACCCACCCCGCGCACGCCGGTCAGGATAAAGGCGTGCGCCACCCGGTCGAGCGCGAACGCGTTGGTCAGGGTTTGCACCAGGGCTTCCTGGCCGATCAGCTCGTCGAAATTTTGCGGCCGGTATTTGCGCGCCAGCACCACATAATCGCCGCCCGCCGCCTCTTCGCCAGGATCATTCCGTACAGGCTGTACAGGCGCCGGTGGCGTCTCGGCGACATCTACCGCCTCGGAATCAGCCGCCGGCGCCGGCGCATCGAGAAAGCTCGACTGATTGACATCGTCGATCGTCGGGCTGCCGTCGGCGGCGTCGACATCATCGATTTCGTCGTCGGACATCTGGTCGTCGGAGTCGGCAGTCATCGGCGGTCGCGGGCCCCATCAGTCGGGGTTTGAGGGTTCGAAGTGGAAGGCCGGTTTGAATACGACCCGGGCGAAACTCGTTGCGGCTGCTTCCTTCCGGACCTGACCGGGTTCGCGAGAGGCCCGTCCGCCCGACCTTCCACGGACACTATATCAGATCGCTCGCCCGGCGGAACCGGGCAGTGGGGATGAAATCGCTATGATTTGCACTGTCGGCCCGGTCGCCAAGCGTTGCGGCTACACCCCCATTATGACAATTTCATCTCTCACAACCGGACCCGTCATGACCCGCAAGAACTTCTACGCCAACATCAATCTCGACCGCGCCGCCAATCAGCGCTCCGACAGCGATTGGCTAACCGGCCAGCTTGGCGCGTCGCAAAGCCGGGTGCTGCCAGTCTGGCGGGGCCAAAACCTGGTCTCCACCGGCGATGAGATCACCATGATCGATCTCGATATCGCTCATATGGACGCCCTGACGAGCGACCAGAACCAGCCTGTTTTACTCGGCCTGGTCGGCGAGACCACCTATTTCAGCATCGATATCTCCCATGTGGAGAACCCGACCGAGCACGATGTTCTCGGCAGCCAGGGCCAGTTCGCCGACCTTCGCCAGGTGGGCCAGATCATGGCGCCGGAACAGGGCAACCTGTTGGCCTATGCGCGCGGCATCAATTATTGGCACCAGCGCCACCGCCATTGCGGCGTCTGCGGCGCGCCGACCCACAGCGAAGCGGCCGGCCACCAGCGCCGCTGCTCTAACCGGGACTGCGACGCGGTGCATTTTCCGCGCACCGATTCAGCCTGCATCGTGCTGGTCTATGATGAGGACAGGATCATTCTGGCCCGCGCCGACCGCTTTCCGCCGCGCATGCAGTCGGTTCTCGCCGGTTTTCTCGAACCCGGCGAAAGCCTGGAAGACTGCGTCGCCCGCGAAGTGTTCGAAGAGGTCGGGGTCAATTTAACCGACATCGAATACCAGCATTCGCAACCCTGGCCTTTTCCGTCGTCCTTGATGGTCGGCTTTCGCGCCCGCGCCCTGAACACCGATCTGCACCCGGACCCGGTGGAACTGGCGTCGGCGGATTGGTTCAGCCGCGACGAGTTGAAGGCGATCACGCCTGACTCCGACCTCCAGCTACCACGGGCCGATTCGATCGCCCGCCACCTGATCGAGGACTGGCTAGCCGAACGGTAAACACATTAAGCCCCTCTCCTTGGGGAGAGGGGTTGGGGTGAGGGGAAATTATTTCATTCGCGACACCTCACCCCTATCTGTCGAAGGATCGAGGTGTTGCCGCCCTCATACTTCGACAAGTGCAGCATGAGGCTTTTCGCTCGCTAACGCTCGCCACCCTCTCCCGCCGGGAGAGGGTTATTGGTATGCGGTTCGGTTATCGGTTCAATTTCACCGTGATTCTTTTCAACTCAAAAATGCTCTACGCTGTCGATATTCAACTCGGAGCGCGCCATGGATAGCGAGAGTTTTCTGGTTATCGCCGCCGGCCTCGTCGCCTTCGCGATGGTGTCGGGCAAATTGAGCAACACGATCATTACCCCGCCGATGATCTTCGCGACCTTCGGATTGGTGATCAGCGGCTCGGTTCTCGGCCTCGCCGATGTCGATTTCGACAATGGCATCATTCACACATTGGCCGAGTTGACACTGATCTTCGTGCTGTTCACCGACGCCGCGCGGATCGATCTCAAGCTACTCCGCCGCGACCATAATCTGCCCGTGCGCCTGCTGGTCGGCGGTCTGCCGCTGACCATCCTCGCCGGCACCGGTGTCGCTCTGCTGCTGCTGCCCGGCTTCACCCTATGGGAAGCGGCGCTGCTCGCCGCGGTGCTGGCGCCGACCGATGCGGCGCTCGGCCAGGCGGTGGTCTCCAGCCCCCTGGTGCCGGCGCGCATCCGCCAGGCGATCAACGTCGAAAGCGGCCTCAATGACGGCATCGCGCTACCCGTCGTCCTGCTGTTCGCCAGCTTGGCCAGCGCCACTCATGCCCCGGACGACGCTGCGCGGGGCGCCGGCGCCTGGCTCCAGTTCGGCGCCATGCAGATTATCTTGGGGCCGATCGTCGGTCTCATCATCGGCTGGCTGGGCGCCAAGGCCGCCGACTGGGCAGCCGGCAACGGCTGGATGACCTCGGCGCTGCAAGGCCCGGCCGCCTTGGGTATTGCTCTGATTGCCTTTTCCGCGGCCGAAGTGGTCGGCGGTAACGGTTTCATCGGCGCCTTCGTGGCCGGCCTGGTGCTGGGCAACACGGTACGCGGCCACTGCGCCGCCCTGTTCGAATTCGCCGAAAGCGAAGGACAGCTATTGACCCTGCTGACCTTCCTGGTGTTCGGCGCGGTCTTGCTGCCCCCGACCCTGGCCTTGGGCGTGGATTGGCGGGTCATCGTCTATGCGGTGCTCAGCCTCACCGTTATCCGCATGATCCCGGCGGCGCTGTCGCTGTTCGGCACCGGCGTGCGCGGACCCACCACGCTGTTCCTCGGCTGGTTCGGGCCGCGCGGGCTGGCCTCGATCCTGTTCGCCCTGCTGGTGCTGGAAGAGGCAGCGATCCCCCTGCGCTCGGAAATATTGGAGGTCACCATCGTCACCGTGGCGCTGAGTATCGTTCTGCACGGCCTCACCGCGGCGCCGGGATCGCGCTGGTACGCCCGCCTGATCGCGCGCATGGGCGAATGCGAAGAGTCCAAACCGGTCAGCGAAATGCCCAGCCGGTTCGGATCGCAGCCGATGGCGACGGCAAAACCGGAAAGCGCCGACGACTGATTTGGCTTTAACCGCGCCCGACCTATATTCCTCATCGAATACAGACAGCCGTCAATGGAGAATTCTATGACCGAACAAGGCAAGGCCCGGGCGCTGGGCATCAACCATGTGGTGCTCGAAGTCGGCAATGTGGACGAAGCGCTGGAATTCTATGGCGCGATCTTCGACTTCACCCTGCGCGGCAAACGCGAAGGCCGCGCCTTCATCGATCTCGGCGACCAGTTTCTGCAACTCAGCGAGAACCGCACGCAAGAGCCCGACGGCCAACGCCATTTCGGCCTGGTGGTCGACGACCGCGCGCCGGTCCGCCAGGCGCTCGCCGATCTCGGCGTCGAGCTGATCGGCAAACGGCTAAACTTCCGCGACCCCTGGGGCAACCGCGTCGAGGTCATCTCCTACAACGATATTCAGTTCACCAAGGCGCCCCATATCTTAGAGGGCATGGGCGTCGAAAATGCCGAGAAAACCCCCGAGGCCATCGAAGAGCTCGCCAAAAAGGGCATGGCGCCCTAAGCCCCTCTCCTTGGGGAGAGGGGTTGGGGTGAGGGGACATCACGACCGCTGAACCAGAAAAACTTATTTCCCCTCACCCGCTCGCATTCGCTCGCCACCCTCTCCCAATGGGAGAGGGTTCAGTCGCCCTCCAAAATCGAAATCCCTAGTGCTGGCGGAAATCGTCGGCTGGGAAAGCGCCTAGGATGCGCACTTGGGAGGAGAAATAGTCGAGTTCCTCGAGCGCCTGGGCGACATTCGCGTCGGCGGGGTGGCCTTCGATTTCGGCATAGAATCGCGCGACGCTAAAGCGCTCGCCGGTAATATAGCTCTCGAGCTTGGTGATGTTCACGCCATTGGTGGCGAAGCCGCCCATCGCCTTGTACAGCGCCGCCGGCACTGAGCGGACCTGGAAGATCAGCGCGGTGACGCAGGGCCCGGCCTGGGGGTCGGGATCGCGGCGCGCGCGCGACAGCACGACGAAGCGCGTGGTGTTGCCGATGCGGTCCTCGAAACGGTCGCGCAGGGCTTTCAGATTATAGATCTCGCCGGCCAGCGCCGGCGCCACCGCGGCGATCTTGGGATCGGCCATCTCGGCGACTTCCTTGGCCGAACCCGCGGTATCCGCCCGAGATACGGTGCGCACGCCCAATTGGTTGAGCTGGCCGCGGCATTGCGCCAGCGCCTGGGTGTGGCTGCGCACTTCTTCGAGCCCTTCCAGGGTCGCGCTTTCGAGCCCCAGCAACTGGTATTTCACCGGCAAATAATGCTCGCGAATAATATAGAGCTTGGATTCCGGCAACAGGTGATGGATGTCGGCGACCCGCCCGCCCAAGGAATTCTCGATCGGGATCATCGCCAGCGCCGCCCGGCTGTCGGTCTCCACAGCGGCGAACACATCCTCGAACGTGGCGCAGGGCAACGGCGTCATGTCGGGAAAGGCTTCCAGACACGCGATATGCGAATTGGCCCCGGGCACGCCCTGGTAGGCAATGGTGGTCGCCGGATCGGCGGTCGGCTCTGTATTATCGGTCATCGTTATCGGTCATCAGGCGGCTCTAACAATTAACGCGCGCCTAGCCGAGGAGGGCCCGCGCGCGCTCAAGATCGGCCGGAGTATCGACACCGAGCGGAACCGTGTCAACGAGCGCCGCATCGATGCGCATCCCGGCTTCCAGGGCGCGCAACTGCTCGAGCCGCTCGCGCTGCTCCAGACCGCTGACCGGCAGCGCCACAAATCGGGTCAGCGCGACGCGGCGAAAGGCATACAGGCCGATATGGTGGTAGTGGTCGCCCTCGCCGGTCGGCACCGTGGCGCGGCTGAAATAGAGCGCCCGGCCGTGGGAAGCGCCCGGCGCCAGCGCGATCACCGCCTTGACCACGTTGGGGTTGTCGCGCTCTTCCTCGACCGTGATCGGGCAGGCCAGGGTGGCGATATCGACGCCCGGCGTGCCCAAAGCCGCATAGGCCGCGCGCACCGACACCGGGTCCAAGGTCGGCAGGTCGCCTTGCAAGTTGACCACCGCGTCATAACCTCCGTCCGGATCGATGGCGGCCAGCGCCGCCGCCGCCCGGTCGGAGCCCGACGGCAGATCGGGGTCGGTCAAGACAGCGGTGCCACCCGCCGCTTCTACCGCGTCGGCGATCTCGGTCTCGGCGCAGGCGACGATGACCGGCCCCACCTCAGCCTCTACCGCGCGGCGCCAGCAATGGACGATCATCGGCTCGCCGGCGATATCGGCCAGCGGCTTACCGGGCAGACGGGTCGACGCCATGCGCGCCGGGATTACCACGACCGGGTTTCTCGGGGCTGGTTCGGTATCGGTCAGGGCGTAACTCCCGCTTATCGGCGGCGCTGCGACCTAATGCCACGAGCGGCGCATTGAAGGTGGTTGTGGGTTGCGGCGGAAGATATACCTCGGGCGGCGTGAACGGAACCAGCCATAGACACGATTCGGGCTATCTCGCTACATTCGCAGCCGCGCCCTGGGTCGCGAATTTTCCGTAAACCGTCCGAGCGGGGACTTTAGAAAATGTCCGGTGCAGACATAAACAAGTTAATCCTAGCGGGCCTCACAACGCTGTTGGTCATGCTGTTGATCGGCAATGTGGTGAACGAGCTGTCGCATTCCGAACCGCTAGAGCAGAATGCCTATGCGGTGCTGGGCTCGGACGGCGCCACGTCGGGCGAACCAGCGGCGGCCGAAGTAGAGGCCGTGCCCACGCTCGAATCGGTAACGCCGCTGCTAGCGGCCGCCGATCTGGACGCCGGCCAGAAGGCGGCGAAACGCTGCGCCGCCTGTCACACCTTCAAAGATGGCGGCGCCAATAAGCTCGGTCCCAATTTATGGGCGATCGTCGGCAAAGAGAAAGGTACGGTCGATGGCTTCAGCTACTCCGGCGCCCTCGAGGACACGGGCGGCGTATGGAGCTATGACGATTTGAACGCCTTCCTGGCCGACCCCAAGGGTTTCCTCAAAGGCACCAAAATGAATTTCTCCGGCATCAAAGACGTTGAAGACCGCGCCGCGGTGATCGCCTATTTGCGCGCGCAGGCCGACAGCCCGCTGGCGCTGCCCGAGTAACCGGCCGCACCCAATGAACGGCGTCATCGACCAGGGCTTTATCGATCTGGCCTTGAAACTGGCCGATGCCAGCGGGCCGGTTATCCTCGACTATTTCCGTACAAATCTAGCGGTCGAGCGCAAGGACGACGCCAGCCCGGTGACCATCGCCGATCGCGAAACCGAGACCGTGCTGCGCGAAATACTCACCGCCGAAGCGCCACCCACCCATGGAATTTTGGGCGAAGAGCATGGCGGCGAGCGCCTCGACGCGGAATATGTCTGGGTGCTCGACCCGATCGACGGCACCCGCGCCTTCGTCAACGGCATTCCCCTGTTCGGCACCTTGATCGCGCTGACCCAAAACGGCGCGCCAGTCTTGGGGGTAATCGACCATCCGGCGCTCGGCGAACGGTGGCTCGGGGTCGCCGGCGCGCCCTCGCTACATTGGGGCCGGGGCGATACCGGCGCACCGGTCCGCTCGCGACCCTGCGGCGGGCTCGACCAAGCCTTGCTATGCGCTACTTCGCCGGAAATGTTTTCACCCGACCAGCTGTCCCGCTTCGAGCGCGTCTCGGCGGGCGCGCGCGACACCAGATACGGCACCGACTGCTACGCCTACGCCATGGTCGCCAGCGGCCAGACCGATCTGGTGGCCGAGGCCGGCATGCAGCCCTATGATTACCTCGCCCATGCGGTGGTGGTGACCGGCGCCGGCGGGATCATCACCGACTGGCAGGGCGCGGCGCTAACCCTAGAGTCGCCGGGATCGGTGCTCGCGGCGGGCGACGCGCGGGTCCATGCGAGCGCGCTGGAACTTTTATCCGCCGCCTAATTCCGGAGGTCTCCTATGTCCCACGACGTCCGCATCGCGATCTCGTGTCCCGACCGCACCGGTCTGCTGGCCGCCATCACCGGGCGTCTGTTCGATCTCGGCGCCGATCTGGGCGACACCAGTTTCGCGGTGTTGGGCGCGGCCGCGGAGTTCGCCTGCGTCGCCACCCTGCCCGATACGCTGGCGCCTGATGAGACCGAGGCCGAACTCGCCAAATTGCCCGACCTCAAGGGCGCGACCATCGCCGTGACGCCGTTCAAACTTGCGTCCGTGCACAGCGAAACCGGCCAGATCACCCACCGCATTGAGGTGCGCGGCGCCGACAAGCCGGGTTTGGTCGCGCGGCTGGCCGAGGTGTTCGCCGAGTTCGGCGCCAACATCGTACGCCTAGACAGCGAACATATTCCCGGCGGCGGTGAAGGCGACTATTTGATCCGCTTCGAGGTCTGGCTGCCGCCGGCGCGCGCCGCAAGCTGCCTCGCCGCGGCGGACAACACCGCCGGCAGCCTCGGTTTATCGTGTAAAAGCGAGGCGGTTTAGGGTCAATTGGGGCGGTATTGCGGCAATCGCTAACAACCGCGTGAAAATCGGGCTGCAAAGCTTGATCACAGCCACCTACAGCCCCCATGTTGTAGTCAGGCCAACAAATGTAGACGCCAAAAAGGCAGATGGAGGTAGGGGCATGGGACGGATCGCAGCACTCGCCGCATTCAGCGCGCTAACATTCATAACGAGCGCCACGGCGGCGTCCGCCGCCGGCACCAACGGACCCGCGCACGGGATCGCCATGCACGGCGCACTCAAATACCCCGCCGACTTTAAGAATTTCGACTACGTCAATCCGAACGCGCCGAAGGGCGGCACCCAGATTTCTTCGGCGACCGGCACCTTCGACAGCCTCAATGGTTTCATCATTCAAGGTAACCCGGCAGCGGGCATGGGCTTGATCTACGATAGCTTGATGGAATCGGCGGCCGACGAGCCGTTCACCCAGTACTGCCTGATCTGCAAAACCGTCGAAACACCGGACGACCGTTCCTGGGTCGAGTTCACATTACGCGAAGAAGCGCGTTGGCATGACGGTAAACCGATCAGCGTCGACGATGTGATTTTTTCCGCCAATGTACTGCGCGAACAGGGTGCACCCTTTTACCGGTTCTACTATGGCGATATCGCCACGGTGGAGCAGACCGGTCCGCGCAAAGTCAAATTCACATTTGGTGGACGGCCCAACCCGGAATTACCGCTGATCATCGGCCAGCTTACAATTTTGCCGAAGCACTATTGGGAGAGCCGCGAATTCGCAAAGTCCACTTTAGACGTGCCGCTCGGCAGCGGCCCGTACAGGGTCTCCAACGTGAAGCCGGGCCGCTCAATCACGTTTGAACGGGTCGACAATTATTGGGCCAAAGACCTCCCGGTCAAAGCCGGCCGCCATAACTATCAATCCCAACGCTTCGAATATTTCCGCGACCGTACCGTCGCCCGCGAAGCCTTCAAGGCCGGCGACTTGGATCTGTGGATCGAAAATTCCTCGAAAGAATGGGCCACCGCCTTTACCAACGTCCCAGCGGTGAAGGATGGCGAAATACGGGTCGAAGAATTTGGTCACGAACGGACCGCCGGCATGCAGGGTTTCGTCTTCAACCTCCGCAAGCCCATGTTCCAAGACCCCAAGGTCCGCGAAGCGCTAACCATGGCGTTCGACTTCGAATGGTCGAATTCCAACCTGTTCTATAACGCCTATACCCGCACTGACAGTTTCTTCGATAATTCCGAGCTCGGCAGCCGCGGATTGTTGAAAGATGCGGACACCGAAGAACGTGAAATTCTTGAGAAATACCGCAGCCAATTGCCCGAACAGGTTTTCACCGCAGCATTCAAACCGCCGGCCACCGATGGCAGCGGCACGCGCGGAATTCGAACCAATCTTCGTCAAGCCGCCAAATTACTGAAAGAGACCGGCTGGCAGGTAAAAGACGAGAAGTTGGTGAATACAGAGACCGGAGAGCCATTCCAATTCGAGATATTGCTCGTCAGCCCCGCATTCGAACGGATTGCCCTGCCCTATAAACGCAACCTGGAGCGCCTCGGCATCGAAGCCTCGGTGCGCACCGTCGACACCTCCCAGTACCAAAATCGTCTCGACGATTTCGACTACGACATGGTTGTCGGGTCGTGGGGGCAGTCACAGTCGCCGGGCAATGAGCAGCGCAACTATTGGAGCAGCGAAGCGGCTGACCGGCCCGGTACGCAGAATTTGTCGGGCATCCAGAACCCCGCCATCGACGAGCTGGTTGAGTTGGTGATCACGGCGCCCGACCGCAACAGCTTGGTTCAGCGCACCCGCGCTCTCGACCGAGCATTACTTTGGGGCTTCTATATTGTGCCCCACTGGCACATTCCCCATGACCGGCTGGCTTTTTGGAACCGTTATGGTCAACCCGATGTCGTACCCGCACAAGGCGTGGTGCTCGATGCCTGGTGGGTCGACACGACCAAAGAAACCAGCCTGGGCCGGCGCGCCAATTCATCCAACGGCGGCTAGCGTCGATTCGCGCGCGCCGTTAGGTTAGCGCCATGCTCGCCTATATCATTCGCCGGCTGTTGCTGATTATCCCGACTTTGTTCGGGATCATGATCATCAATTTCGCCGTCATCCAAACCACGCCCGGCGGGCCGGTCGAACAGATCATCGCGCAAATACAAGGCAATGCCGTCGATGCCACCGCCCGGGTGACCGGCGGCGGAGGCGAACTGACGCAGGACGGTCTCGACAGCCAGCAGCGCCTGGAACAATCCGGCGGTTTCGAATCCAAATATCGCGGCGCCCGCGGCCTGCCGCCCGAGCTGATCGCCGAAATCGAGAAAATGGTCGGTTTCGACAAACCAGTTCACGAGCGCTTCATCAATATGATGGCGAACTATGCCACCTTTAATTTCGGCGACAGTTTCTTCCAGGACCGCAAAGTGGTCGATCTGGTCCTCGACAAATTGCCGGTGTCGATCAGTCTCGGACTGTGGACCACACTGCTCACCTATCTGATTTCGATCCCCCTGGGTATTCGCAAGGCGGTCAAGGACGGCAGCCCATTCGATGTGTGGACCAGCGCGCTGATTATCGGCGGCAACGCAATACCGAGTTTTATTATCGCCATTGTCCTGATCGTAATGTTCGCCGGCGGTAGTTTCGTCGATTGGTTCCCGCTGCGCGGTCTGGTGTCGGAGAACTGGTCGGAACTCAGCCTGATCGACAAGGTGCTCGACTATCTTTGGCATATCGTCTTGCCGGTAACGGCGCTGACCATCGGCGCTTTCACTGGGTTAACGATGCTGACCAAGAACTCGTTCCTCGACCAGATCAACCAGCAATATGTGGTCACCGCCCGCGCCAAGGGATTGGCCGAAAAGCAAGTGCTCTACGGCCATATATTCCGCAACGCCATGCTGATCGTCATCGCCGGTTTCCCGGCCGCCTTTATCGGCATCCTGTTCACCGGGTCGCTGCTCATCGAAGTTATATTTTCGCTCGACGGCCTCGGCCTGCTCGGCTTCGAGGCGGCGCTCAACCGCGACTTCCCGGTGCTGTTCGGCACCCTGTTCTTTTTCTCGCTGCTCGGATTGCTGCTGAACCTGGTGGGCGATCTGGCTTATGTAGTCGTCGATCCGCGCATCGACTTCGAAAGCCGCGAGGTCTGACATGGCGACAGCCGCGGTCGACACCACCTCCGCTCCCGACATCGAAGCCAACGCGCCGCGCGTGCTGGGCTGGCGCGTCACGCCCCTGACCGAGCGCCGGCTCGCCAATTTTCGCGCCAATCGCCGCGGATTCTGGTCTCTGTGGATTTTCGCCGCGTTATTCTTCTTCACCCTGTTCGCCGAGTTCATCGCCAACGATAAGCCGCTGCTGGTGCGCTTCGACGGCGCCTTCTACTACCCGATCTTCGAGAGCTATCCGGAGACCGTTTTCGGCGGCGACTTCGAGACCGAGGCTGACTATGCCGACCCCTTCGTCATCGAGTTGATCGAGGAAAAGGGCTGGGTCGTCACGCCCCTCATCCCCTACAGCTTCGACACCCCGGTGACCGACCTGCCGACGCCGGCGCCCTCGCGGCCGACGGCACGGAATTGGTTCGGTACCGACGACCAGGCCCGCGATGTGGCCGCCCGCTTGATCTACGGTTTTCGCATATCCGTCCTGTTCGGATTTACGCTCACCCTGTTCTCCAGCATCGTCGGGGTCATCGCCGGCGCCGTGCAGGGTTATTTCGGCGGCTGGACCGATTTGCTGTTCCAACGCTTCATCGAAGTCTGGTCGTCCCTACCAACATTATTTCTGCTGATCATCCTCGCCTCCGTAGTCCAACCAACATTCTGGCTGCTGCTGAGCCTGATGCTGCTATTTAGCTGGATGGCGCTGGTCGGCGTGGTGCGGGCGGAATTCCTGCGCGCGCGCAACTTCGACTATGTGCGCGCCGCCCGGGCACTTGGCGTGGGCAACCGGCTGATCATGTTTCGCCATGTGCTGCCCAACGCCATGGTGGCGACCCTGACGTTCCTGCCGCTCATCACCGCCGGTTCGGTAACCGTGCTGACCGCCCTCGACTTCCTCGGCTTTGGCCTGCCCCCCGGCTCGCCGTCCCTCGGTGAAATGCTGAAACAGGGTAAAGATAATCTCCAGGCGCCGTGGCTCGGCATCGCATCCACATTAGTCATCAGCATGATGCTCACATTGATGATTTTCATCGGCGAGGCGGTGCGCGACGCCTTTGACCCGCGCAAACAGATTTCCGGAGACCAGGGGTAATGGCCGAACCGTTGCTATCGATCAAAGACCTGTCGGTCGATTTCTCGACCCCGGGCGGCCTGGTGCACGCGGTCAGGCAAGTCAGCTTCGATATCGCCAAGGGCGAGACCCTGGCGCTGGTCGGCGAATCCGGGTCCGGCAAGTCGGTGTCGGCGCTCTCGGTGTTGCAGTTGCTGCCCTATCCCGTCGCCCGCCACCCCGGCGGCTCGGTGCTGTTCGAGGGCGAAGAGATGATGGGCGCGGCGCAAGACAAGCTGCGCGCCATCCGCGGCAACGACATCGCGATCATTTTCCAAGAGCCGATGACCTCGCTCAATCCGCTGCACACGGTGGAAAAACAGGTCAACGAGGTGCTGTTCATTCATAAGGGGCTGAGCCGCGACGCGGCAAGGACGCGCACCCTGGAGCTGCTGAAACTGGTCGGTCTGGCCGATGCGGAGAAACGCCTCAGCGCGTTTCCTCATGAGCTCTCTGGCGGCCAACGCCAGCGGGTGATGATCGCCATGGCGCTGGCCAACGAGCCCAAACTTTTGATCGCCGATGAGCCCACCACCGCGCTCGACGTCACCATTCAGGCGCAGATCCTCGAATTGTTGCGCGACCTGCAGGCCCAGTTCGGCATGTCGATGCTGTTCATCACCCACGATCTCGGCATCGTGCAGAAGATGGCCCAGCGGGTCTGCGTGATGAACCAGGGCGAGATCGTCGAGACCGGCCCGACCCAGCAAATTTTCGACGACCCCCAGCATTCCTACACCCAGCATCTGCTCGCCGCCGAGCCCTCGGGCGCCGCGCTGCAGCCGGCCGGCGACGCGCCGCGCATTATGCACAGCGAGAATTTGAAAGTCTGGTTCCCGATCAAGAGCGGGCTGATGCGGCGCACCACCGATCATATCCGCGCCGTCGACGGCATCACCGTCGATGTCCGCGAGGGCCAGACCGTCGGCGTGGTCGGCGAATCCGGCTCGGGCAAGACCACCCTGGGTCTGGCGCTGCTGCGGCTGATCAGCTCCGACGGTCCCATCGAGTTCGAGGGTAAGCATCTCGACGTTATGCATTCCAAGCATCTGCGCCCCCTGCGCCGGGAAATGCAAATCGTCTTCCAAGACCCCTATGGCAGCCTCAGCCCGCGCATGTCGATCGCCCAGATCATCGAAGAGGGCCTCAAAGTCCACAAGATCGGCGACACGCCGGCCGACCGCGATTTGCTGATCGCGCAGGCCATGGAGGAAGTCGGCCTCGACCCGGCGAGCCGTCACCGCTACCCCCACGAATTCTCCGGCGGTCAGCGCCAGCGTGTGGCGATCGCCCGCGCCATCGTGCTCAAGCCGAAATTTATCGTCCTCGACGAGCCCACCTCGGCGCTCGACCGCTCGGTGCAGGCGCAGATCATCGACCTACTGCGCGAACTGCAGGCCAAGCACAAGCTCGCTTATCTGTTCATCAGCCACGATTTGAAGGTGGTGCGGGCGATCTCCGACCAGGTCATCGTCATGCGCAACGGCAAGGTGGTAGAGCAAGGCCCGGCGGCGCAGATCTTCGACCAACCGAAAGAAGACTACACCAAGGCGCTGATGGCCGCGGCGTTCGACCTGGAGGCGGTCGGCGCGGACGGCGTCATCGCCACGTAGCGCACGATGACTGCGGTTTCGACCAGCCTGATCCTTCGAGACGCCCTTTCGCCTCATCCTGAGGAGGGCCGCCAGGCCCGTCTCGAAGGGCGAGGCGAAAGGGCTCCTCAGGATGAGGGTAGAAGCAATCTCATAATATGTTCGGGACCCTCTCCGTGACCCTGTTGATTATCGCCCCCGGCGAGCGGCCCGACTGGTGGCAACGCGAATTCGCCCGCCTTGTGCCCGACCTGGAAGTGCGCGCCTGGCCCGATGTGGGCGATCCCGCCGACATTCGCTCCGCCCTGGCCTGGAAACCGCCATCCGACGAACTCGCTAAGCTGCCCAACCTCAAGGCGATTTGGTCGATGGGCGCCGGCATCGACCATATATTGGTCGACGACGCCCTGCCGGACGTGCCGATCACACGGGTGGTCGACCCGTATCTGACCGCCGGCATCACCGAATATGTGCTGCTGCATGTGCTGCGCTACCACCGCAATCAGCCGGTTTTCGAGGCCCAACAGCGCGACCATGTGTGGGACGACCGGGCGCGCGACCTGCGCCAGGCCGACGAACGGCCGGTCGGCGTGATGGGCCTGGGCGAGCTGGGCCGCGACGCGGTGGCGAAGCTCACCCATCTCGGCTTCGACACCGCCGGGTGGAGCCGCACAGCCAAGGACATTTCCGGCGTCGCCTGCTTCCACGGGCCTGACGGGCTGGCGCCGTTTCTGGCGCGCAGCGAAATTCTGGTCTGTCTGCTGCCGCTCACCGACCAGACCGCCGGCATCCTCGACCGGGATACCCTGGCGCGGTTACCCGAAGGCGCCTACCTGATCAACGCGGCGCGCGGCGGACATCTGGTCGAGGCCGACTTGATCGACGCGCTGGCCGCCGGCCAGATCACCCACGCCACCCTGGACGTCTTCCACGAAGAGCCTCTGCCCGGCGATCATCCGTTTTGGGATCACCCGCAAATCACCATGACGCCTCACAATGCGAGTATCACCGACCCGCGCAGCGTAGTCGCCCAGGTCGCCGAAAACATCCGCCGGCTCGAGGCCGGCGAACCGTTGTTGCATCAAGTCGATAGGGTGGCGGGGTACTAACCTCTCTCATCCTTCGACAAGCTCAGGATGAGGCGTTTTTACTCGATCCTCATCCTGAGCTTGTCGCGCAAACGTTGTTCGTTAGACGGTCGCATTACCCGCGAAAGCTATCGTAGATCACAATAGTTCGTTACGACCGGAGATGACTGTGAGCTCAACCGGTCATCAAGCTAGTTCGTCCAACAGTCCTTTTGCCTCGATAAGATCGGGCGTGTCGAACCCCTCGGTGAACCAGTTGTAGATGGGCTCCAGGAGCTCAGTTGCGTCCGCTTGCCGGTTTTGTTCCGTCCACATCCGGGCAAGTGCGGTTGCCGTTCTAATTTCAAACATCTTGGCTTCTTGACCACGCGCGAGCTCAATGGACTTTCGATAGCTTGCCTCGGCTTCATCTGCGCCTGCGTTACCTAAAAGCGCATCTCCGCGTACTCGCCATATTTCTGCTTCCGACCAACGGTCTTCGCCAATATCGGTTTCCCTTTGGGCCGAGTCCAGATACTCCAAGGCCAATTCCTGCTCACCCAGAGACACTAGAGAATCTGCCAAGAGAACTTGGTGTGCTGGCTCAGCAAATCTTACGAGTTTCGACTCGGGATTTCCCAACGCGCCCCGCATCATTTCGATACCTTCGAGGCGATTGCCAGATTCGAATAACGCGCGCCCGATGTGGAGCTCGGCGATCAGCTGCCACACGGAACCTTTGAACGAGTCGCCTAGTCTGGCCAATTCCCCGGCAATTTTTTCCGCGCTGCCAGCGTCGCGAGAGATGAAATGCTCGGTCAAACCAAGATGGCCGATGAGAAACGCCAGACTCGCGGGATGTTCCAGCGAACGGGTAAACTCAAATGCCTCTTCTTGTACCCTGCCGGCTCTCTCTGGATACCCCATCGAGCCGAGCAATACGGTTTTGTTCATCAAGGCTGTCGTTTTGATATCGTACCCGTATTGGGACACCAACGCATGATGGCGTTCGGTCTCATATATATTCAGGGCCGTTTCGACATGCGAAAGAGCTTTCGATAGACTTCCGATATGCCATAAAGCCGCACCAGAAGCCCGCTCACCAATCATGTGCGTAGTGCTGTCATCGCCGGTTCGGGCCAGATTCAAATATCTCGTTGCGAATGTATACGCTACCGCAGGCCGCCCGATAGCCTGATTGTAGTTGTAGCGGGCGTGCAAGATGGGGAGAGTTTTATCTGTGTCCCCCAGCCGTTCACAAATACTAAGCGCTCGCGCATGCGCTTCGTCCAGTTCAACCGACAACATGCTGAATTCGGCCATGATCGCACCGAACGATCCGATCAAAATATCGAGCTCGAGCTCATCGCGCTCTGTCGACTCAGGCAGTTGGCTAGTCAACGTCCGCGCATTTTCGAGTTGGGACAATGCTTCCGCATAGGCCGACTGTGATGCTGAGCGCCGCGCTGCCCGACACCAATAATCGATCGCAAGTTCAATAGAGCCGGCATCGGTGTAATGGCGCGCAATAAGTTCAGGTTCGTTTGCTGCAATTTCCGGAGAATCATTGCAAAATAGATCGGCAGTATTCTTGTGCAGTTGCTGCTTTGGGGTTCGTAGAATTGAGTTGTAGCAGGCATCCCGTACGAGGGCGTGCTTAAAGCTGTAAATCAGATCTGATCCCAGGTTCCTTTGCGAAAAAAGATCCGAATGCGATAGCGGTTCCGCTAGCGCTCTCGCTTCTTCTTCGGCGACATCAAGAATACGGGCAACCAATCGGATGGAAAATTCTGGTCCAATTACCGCACCTGCCTGCGCGATTTGTCGAGCGTCGCCGAGCCGATCAAGGCGAGCCTCGAGAGAGTCTTGAAGTGTGGCAGGTACAAAGCTTGCACTAATAATGCCATCTTCATCGGCCTCCGAATCCGAAAGGGCTTCAAGCGCCGATTTTGTCATCTCTTCGATGAAGAGCGGAATACCATCGGTCTTTTCGATGATCTCTTCGCTGGTTTTGGCAGATAATCTATCGCCGTCCGCGACCGCGTTGAGCATCACCGCGGCATTCTTCCGATCAAGTCTGTTTAGCATCAGGGTGGTAACCCGGGGCCGTCCGTTCCATGGGGCATCAAACTCCGGACGATAGGTGATGAGCACTAGTATCGGAATATCCGGTACATGTGTGATTTGACGCTCCAAGAGTTCCAATGAAGTGGGATCGATCCAATGAGCATCCTCGATCAGAAACAGAACCGGTCGGTTTGATGACAAGCTGGTAAAACGTGTGGCGTGCAACTCGAGCAATTTTTCCCGTTGCTCATCGGGGCTCCACCCAGGGTCCTGATAATCGTCTGTCAGAGGCAATGAGAGAAACGAGGCATAAATCGGTAAGGCTTCCTGAAGTTCGGCGCCGCCAATTTTTAGCCAGGATTCAAGTTTCTGAATTTTATCGATATCGGTGTCGCGAATCCCAAATCCGGCAATTCGCTCGATACCCTCCATTAATGGGTATAACGGGCTGGTGGTGTGAATTGGCGAACACTGCCAATGCAAGGGCGTATAATCTTCACTCATCATGCGTTGTTGAAATTCACTGACCAATCTGGATTTACCGATGCCCGCCTCGCCGGCGATTAACACGATCTGACCATCGCCACCCTTCGTCTGTTCCCACCGGCGCTCCAACAAACTCAATTCATCGTCCCGGCCAATAAACGACATCAACTGCTCTGAATGGGTTGCGTCGAATCTGGTCTTTGCTCGTTTTGCGGATTCGACTGATCGAACGCGAATGTGCTCCGGAAATCCTTTCAGGGCTCGCGAACCCATGTCGGCAAATACGAATAAGTTTTGGACCAGATTGTGCGTTCCCGCTTCGATTACCACGCAATTGGGGTCCGCAATTTCTTGCAGACGCGCCGCGAGATTGGGCATGTCGCCCGCCACTGAAGCTTCTTGAGACGACGATTCACCAATTATGTCGCCAATCACAACTGGACCGGTGGCAATCCCCACGCGCACCGAGACAGAAGCGTCTGCCGTCGCGCGATCTATTATTTTGACTGCCTCGATAATATCGAGACCGGCCAACACGGCGCGTTCCGCATCGTTTTCGTGACCGACGGGATAGCCGAAGTAGGCATCCAGCCCATCACCCATATATTTGGCAACAAAGCCGCCATATTCCTGGATGACGTTGGCGCACGCGTCTTGATAATTGCGAATGAGCGCACGATACGTTTCGGCGTCGAGGGTTGTGGATAGTGCGGTGGAGCCAACCATATCGCAGAACAACACTGTCAATTGGCGGCGATCCGCTTCAGCGGACACGGCGATCGGCGAGTTACTGTCATTCTCGACAGTCACGTCCGCGACCTCAGTTTCGTTCGCTTCCCCACTCTCGCGAATGGCGCGCAATAAACGCCGGCGTTCACCTATATTGAGGCCGAGCTCTTTCAAGTCGCTCTCGGACAATTCCGGCAACAAATCTTTATCGATGCTGTTCTCGGTAAAGACCAAGTGGTGCTGGCCGAGACCAATTTTGGTCAGCCATTGCGCTAGATCAGTCATCGTTCAATCGCCGTCATCTGTTCCTTCGCCCGCTGTGTCGAGACCCGGGGAGTTGGGAGCGGGCGCGTCTGATATTGCGACACACCCGCTCTTGCTTACTATTTCATCAGTTTTTGGGAAATTCGTCGAGCGGCGGCGGCGTACCTGGCGGCCTCGGAAGTAGTTCTTCTTCCGGTTCGCCCGCCGCCAAACGCCCAAACAACACGTCAGGATCGAACTTCACCCCAATCGGATTTTCCGTGAATTCGCCATTTTCAAAATATTCGGCGTATTTGTTTTCCGGAATATTGTCGACCTGCAACTCAACCATATTCCTGTCTGGGTCGAAATAGTACATTGATGTGGTTGGCCCGTGATTGACACTGAACTCGGGCGTGATGTCGGTGCGTTTGAGCCGGTTATAGGTATGTGCCAGATCACCCAGGCTTGCGTACGTGAAAGCCATATGGTGCATACCTGCGCGACCGTCTATGCGCTCTTCTGTACCAGGAAACCCCAACACAGCGACGCGATGGTGCTCGCTATCATAGGCAACAAAACCGAAATGATCGGTTTCAAACATTGCTTCAGCCTCGAGCACCGTCTTGTACCAATCCAGCATCTGCTTGACCCGATCCGGCGGTGTTTTCAACACCACATGGGAAAGTTTTGCTGGCGCCACTTTGCCGCGCTCTGCGGCGGTCTCCGGCATTTTCGCCGGCTCAAAGTTTCCATCCATAATATTTCCTTTCCTGCGTGCGCTCACCATAGAGCGTGTGGTTGTTTTATGTTTTCGGGAGAGCATCCCGGCTTCGCGCAAAACAAGAATCATCGAAGCCTCATGAGGCTAGTGAAGGCAACGATTGCGGTAAGTGAGAAAACTCACACACTTGGAATTTTTTCTACAAACTATCGTTCCGGCGACTACATCGTGTTTGGCGGCGCTCAAATCAATCCGATACAGTGGCACCGGGAGCCGATATGAGTGACGATCAAACGCCCAACGCCACCGGCTTGGCCGCTGTATCCCTTTTCCATGGATTATCGGTGTCGGAAATAGAATCGGTAAGCGGACGCTGCCGATGGCAGCGGTTTGTACGCGATCAGCAAATCGTCAATGCCGAAGATGCCACCGAGGATGTCCATTTTATTGTCAGCGGGACAGTTCGCGCCGAGGTGTACTCGGTATCGGGCCGCGCCGTAACCTTTCGTGACCTGGGACCTGGCGATATCTTCGGTGAACTATCGGCCATCGATCACAAACCGCGTTCGGCGAATGTGCTAGCGTTGAATGACGTGACGGTTGCATCTGTATCCGCAACCCAGTTTTGGCAGCTGATCCAGGATTATCCGGCAATTGCTGAGGCGACATTGCAGCGGCTCACCAGCCTGGTTCGTTCGCTTTCCGACCGCGTTGTCGAATTCAGCACCCTGGCGGTACGCAATCGCATCCACGCAGAATTGCTGCGTTTAGCGCGAGATCATCTGCAGTCTGACAACTCGGCTTTGATTGCGCCGTCGCCTACGCACGCTGAGATATCGGCGCGGATTAGTACCCATCGCGAAGCTGTGTCGAGGGAGTTAAGCGAACTCGCGCGCTCAGGTATTGTTGAGCGCCGCCAAAGCGGACTGTTTATCTCAGATATAGAGCAACTCACCCGGCTCTTGGAGGATTTGGACTAGGTCAGATTCGAGCGGCAAGAACGGACATGAACTGTAGTGAACAACGTCAGCTTTTGAGTTGTGAGCTCAACCGATCGTCGCAACACATTGGTTAAATTTTTCAGCCGGTGTTTCAAATTGTAATGTCTTTCCGGGTCGTTCGTTTAGCTGGCGGGCGATCTTGTTGAGGTGGGCCTGTGAATGCACGGACAAGTCCGTTCCCTCGGGAAAATACTGCCGGAGCAATCGATTGGTGTTCTCGTTCGAGCCGCGTTGCCACGGGCTTTGCCGACATAGCTTGACGCGGCTTCTAACGACCGGAAATAGCCAGGAGCGGACATCGTGTATTTGTCTCATTGGCGGGGCATTGTTCCGTATTAGTCGACGTAGGCCGAGTTGACTGTTGATCGCAAAAATTTCATACGCCGCCCGCGCTTTTCTCACTTTGGTAGCTTCGAGAAAGTCTAAGCCGTGCGCGGGCCTCATTTACCCCAAATCTGTCGCGCGACCGATCGTGCTCGGGTTGCAATTACCCCGAAACTGTGACCTTCTCACAGCGCTAGGTGCCGATTGTCGAAGACAGGTTGCGCTGTAAAAAAAGAACTGTGATCGGCCATTTTTCAGGGGAGGAAGCAAAAATGTTAAGCCAAAATTGGCCGGCAGTCCAAAGGCTGACCGGAAAAGTCACTCATGCGGCGTCGACCAACACACGCCGCGCCTACCGCAATAAACAACTTGTCCTGCGCAGCGGCCTGTTGCGCGGTTGGGCCCCGTTAGCTGTACTTTTCGTTAGCCTGGCGATCGCACCTGCGGCACTGGCGCAGAACGTCAAGAACCCGGGCACGCTTGTTCACGCCGCCGACGACGAACCGACCACGCTTGATCCGGCGCAGGTTGAATCGGGCGAAGGTGGCGAGACTGTAATTCTGCAGGTCTATGAACGGCTGCTTGAGTTTTCGTCGAACGGGCCTGATTTGATCCCAGGCCTGGCCACTAAGGTTCCTAGTGTCAGCAACGGGCTGATCTCCGCCGACGGCATGACATATACCTTCCCGATCCGCGAGGGTGTCACATTTCATGACGGCAGTCCGCTGACCGCCGACGACGTCAAGTTCTCCTGGGACCGCGTCATGACCATGAGCCTGCCCGAGAGTGCCGCCGACACGTTGAATGACATCGTAGAATCCACCAAGGTCAAAGACCCATTCACCTTTGAAGTGACCTTGCAAGAGCCGAGCGCGAGTTTTCTGAACGGCACGGTGGTCGCCATGGTGTCGTCCATTGTCAGCCAGGAGGCGGTGGGCGCCAACGGTGGCGTGACAGCCGGTGAGCCGAACACGTTTATGGCCACCAATATGGCCGGCACCGGCCCGTACAAGTTCAACACATGGAACCGCAACGAAAATCTTACTCTGGATATCAACGAGAACTATTGGGGTGAAAACGCCAAGCTCAACGTGCGTATCGAGATTGGCGCAGAGCCCGATGTGCGGGTGCTGGGACTTCGCGCTGGTGATTTCGACACCATCGAGACCGACCCTTCGTTCATCGCCGACCTCAAAGGCGCCGAAGGCGTCAACATTCACACCGGTGGTCTGCTGCTGGAGCCGATCCATATTGGCTTCAACCTGAATATCCCAGACGGCACGCTGCCGTCGGAAGACACCATTCCGGCAGACTTCTTCCACGATCCGCGCATCCGTCAGGCATTCAATCATGCGTTCGACTACAACGCCTTTCTGAACGGACCGTTGGCCGGCTTCGGCGACTTCAATACCCACTACATTCCCAGGGGCATTTTCGGCCACGATTCCAGCGCGCCATCCTATACCAAGCAGGACAAAGCCAAGGCCGAGGCGCTGTTCCGCGAAGCTGGATACTGGGACAAGGGCTTCAGCGTCTCGGTAATTACCGAAGAATCGAACTTGTTCGCCGATGCTGCTCTGGTGATGAAGGATTCGTTAGAGCGCCTGAACCCTAAGTTCCGGATCAATGTGCTGGCTGTCGCTGAAGCCGTGTTCGATGATGCGCACGCGCAAAACCCGGTCGAATTTGCGATGTGGGTGAAGAATGCCGATCCGTTCGCCGACCCCCATCCCTACATGCATTCCTATCAGCATCCCGATGGCGAATGGGGCGAAGTGCACGGGTTTTCCAAGGGCTATAAAGACCCTGAGCGCGTCGCCAAACTGATCGACGACGCGTCTGTCGAGCTGGATCCAGCCAAGCGCGCCGCGCTGTACGCCGAATTGCAGAGGGTGCTGTACGAGGATCCGATGTGGCTTATAGCTGCGCAAGAAGGCGTGGCGATGGCCTATCGCGGTTGGGTCAAAGGCTTTGCCATGCAGCCGCTTTGGCCGCGGCCGAGCGTCAAATTCGCATTGTTCGACAAGTAGCGAAAGTCTCCTAAAACGATGATATGCGTCCACCCGTAACAGGGTGGGCGTATATCCCTTTACGCGCTGACGGAACCGGAATTTGGCATGCAAATTCGCGACTACATTCTGCGAAGGTTGATGGTGTTGCCGATATTGATTATTGGCACTTCCATTATTGTTTTTGCGCTCACCCGTATCGGCGGTTCGCCGGTCGGCATCTATCTGTCGCACGAAATGACGCCGGCTCAGGTCGCCGAAATCGAAGCGCGTTTTCATTTAGATGAACCAGTGCCAGTTCAATATTTCTATTGGATTTCCGGTGTTGTACGCGGTGATCTAGGTTGGTCAGGTGTCGCCGCTGCCCCTGTTGCGGAAGTTTTTCCCAACAAGCTCGCCGCGACAATGGAATTGGCCATCGCCTCCGGGCTCGTCGCTGTCGCTTTGGGCATCGCCTTAGGAACCATTGCCGGAGCCCGCCGCAATCGACTGCCCGATCACATTATTCGGATTGTTGCCGTGAGCGGGGCAAGCATGCCCATGTTCTGGTTTGCGATATTGTTGCTCATTGTGTTCTGGGTAAATTTGGGATGGTTTCCCCTGGGTAGGAGCGATCCCAACATCTTTGCCAGCATCGCCCACCCGACCGGTCTTTATACGATCGACGCCATCCTTGCCGGCAGTTTTAAAGCCTTTGTCGACGCCATATGGCATCTCGTATTACCCGCGGTCGCACTCGGTTACGGCGCCACAGCGATCATCGCCCGTATGATGCGCTCGTCGCTGGTCGAGGAACTACAAGAAGATTATGTCGATGCCGCGCGCGCCAAAGGCCTACCTGAACGCTTGGTGCTACGTCGGCACGCACGACGAAATGCGCTGATACCCACCGTCACAGTAATCGGGCTGACATTCGGCTTTTTACTGCAAGGGACGGTCGTCGCTGAGATCGTGTTCCGCTGGCCGGGAATTGGCCGCTGGATGGCTGCAGCCGTGTTGCGCGGCGACCAGGCGACGATCATGATCTACGTAATGTTCACCAGCATTCTGTTCCTGGTGGTCAATCTGGTCGTCGATGTCGTCTACGCCTATCTTGACCGCCGAGTGGTGTTGGGAGAGTAGCGGTGGTCGATTCTCCGAATACCGACCAGATTTACTTACAAACTCGAGATTCGGCATGGCGGGTGCGCGCGCAGCGGGGCTGGGAACTAACCCGGACCATGCTAGCCAATCCCACAACCGTTATTGGCCTAACCATCGTTGTGCTGCTGATTTTGATGGCCCTCTCAGCGCCGTGGATCACGGAACCTAATACGCCAGACGCCTACCAGATGCCGCGTGATTGGTCCGCAGTGCGGGTGCCGCCGGGTTCGCCCGGCCATATTCTCGGCACAACAAATCGCGGGGGCGATGTGTTGTACGGGGTGATCTGGGGAGCCAGGACCTCTCTCAAACTGTCGCTCATGGTGGTGAGCCTCACAGTCGTAATCGGCGTCGTCATCGGCAGCGTCGCTGGGTTCACCGGCGGGCGGGTCGACGAGGTTCTGATGCGGATCGTCGACGTATTTTTGTCGATCCCCGAGCTGATTTTTGCGCTGGCCATCGCAGCCGTTCTGGGGCCGTCCTTCACCAATATTATCCTGGCTCTGGTGGTCGTGTTCTGGGTGAAATACGCCCGAATAATGCGATCTCAAATAATTCGCATCAAACAGAGCGAGTATATCGACGCCGCGCGGGTAATCGGCGACTCCAAACTGCGAATCTACCTCAGGGATATTTTGCCCAATTCGTTTACGCCGGTCATGGTCCAGGCCACGCTCGATATGGGCAACATCGTTCTGGTTGGCGCAACCTTGTCTTTCATAGGTCTCTCAGAAGCCGGTATCGCCGAATGGGGCGTGCTCGTCTCGGAAGGCCAGGCCGGTATATCGGCGGGCCGGTGGTGGGCGCCGACCTTTCCTGGGCTGATGGTCTTTTTATGGGCCCTCGCCTTCAACCTAGTCGGTGACGGATTGCGCGATGTGTTCGATCCGCGCACCGAAAGTGCACGATGATGTCAGAAGGTGCGGAAAAAAACCCATCTAAATCGCCAGCGCCGGTTGTCGCTTCGGTCGCCGATTTACAAGTTCATTTCCAATCCAAAAGGGGCATTGTCCACGCGGTCGACGGCGTCTCGTTCGATATTCACGACGGCGAAACGCTGGGTTTAGTGGGCGAGACCGGTTGCGGCAAAAGCGTCACCGCTCGGTCTTTCTTGCGCCTAGTGCCGAAACCGCCCGGTATCGACGCCGGTGGCTCGATTTTGTTTCGACCGCGCACGACTTGCGATGCCTGCGAAGGTCGTGGGTGCGAAAGTTGCCATCAAACGGGGCGCGTATCCGCTGGTTGTTCCGCGTGCTCTGGCAAAGGATGCAGCGAGTGCGTGCAAAGCGGCGAAGAGACCCTCGACCTTATGCAGGTTTCCAACTCGCGTATGCGCTCCCTGCGCGGCGATCGCATCGCGATGATATTTCAGGACCCGGGAAAGGCGCTCAATCCGGCACTCACGATCGGCAGCCAGATTGCCGAGGTGTTTTACCAACATCGATCGGCAGAAGTTCTCGATGCCGCCAACGTGGACGTATCGGGAATAGACCCGGGGTCTTTGCTTTTGAAACGGCAAGCAGCGCAGCAGAGCCGCACCATCGAGCGCACGCTGCTCAAAATTCCGCCGCTGCGATCGCGGCGAAACCAGATCACGGCTGCGGTCGACGACATGGTTGCCGATGCACTGGCCGAAACCCAGATCGCCAACCCACGCAAAATCATGCAGCGCTATCCCCATGAGCTGTCGGGTGGCATGCGCCAACGCGTGATGATTGCCCAGGCTCTGGCGTGCAATCCGGACCTGCTGATTGCCGATGAACCGACGACTGCGCTCGATGTAACCGTCCAAGCCCGCATCTTGGAATTGATTCACGAGTTGCAGCAGCGGCGCCAGACGGCGGTTCTATATATCAGCCATGACCTTTCGCTTGTGCGGCGAATTTGCGACCGGGTTGCCGTGATGTACGCCGGACGCATCGTGGAAATTAGCGATGCCGACCAGATCTTTCAGGACCCGCGCCATCCCTATACGCGAGGGCTCCTCGCCGCTTTGCCTTCGGCGACCCAATCGCGCGGCAAGCTCGCCGCGATCGAGGGAACCGTACCCGAGCTGGTCGATCCAACGCCCTCATGCCGCTTCTCCGGCCGCTGTCCCAATGAGGTGGAGACCTGCGCCCGGTTCGATCCCCATCTTCAATCCGTCGGCGACGAGCATTCAGTCGCTTGCTTCATCTATCACGAGCCCCCCGAAGGCTCGGGCGGGCGGCCAACATTAGCGGCACGCTCGTCATGACGATGGAATCCGAGCACCCACAAGACGATGCAGCCGCCGCATCCGACAAGCTGATTCTCAGTTTGCATGGCTTGAAAAAGCATTTCCCGATCAAGGAGGGCGCGCTGCAACGTGTGGTTGGACAAGTGCGCGCCGTCGATGGCGTCAGCTTCGATATCCGCAGTGGTGAGACCGTGGGTCTGGTAGGCGAAAGCGGTTGCGGCAAGACGACGCTGGGCCGCTGTGTCAGCGGCCTCACCGACCCGAGCGATGGCGCTGTCTATTTCAACATCACGGAAGGCGATCGCGACCGAGTCGACGCGCTACGGGACATCCCGGACGAGCAGCGCAGTGAGCAGGAGCGCGAGGAACTTGCCGCTCTGGATGAAGCACACTGCATCAACCAATTGAACGAGCAAGCCAGGCGCCACTACCGCCGCAACTGCCAGGTCGTTTTCCAGGACGCCTTTGCCTCGCTCAATCCCCGCCACCTGGTCAATGACATCGTGGGCCGGCCATTACAGGTCTACGGCGAGGCATCGGGTTCCGAACTAACAACGCGGACAGTGCAGCTACTCGAACAGGTGGGCCTCGGCAGTCAGCATCTCTATCGCTATCCGCACCAATTTTCCGGCGGGCAACGCCAACGCATATCAATCGCCCGCGCCCTGGCGCTGAATCCCGAATTGATCATCCTGGATGAACCAACCAGCGCACTCGATGTTTCTGTGCAGGCACAAATACTCAACCTGCTCCACGAGCTTCAGCGCGAACGCAACCTGGCCTATTTGTTCATTACCCACGACCTGTCGGTCGTGCGCCACATGGCTGACCGCATTGTCGTCATGTATCTGGGCAAGGTGGTCGAAGCAGGGCGCACGCAGGATATATTTGAACGGCCTCAGCATCCCTATACTAAGGCGCTGTTGGCCGCGAGCCCGGATCTCTCAGACGATACCGACACCGAAATTCCGACCCTGGAAGGAACGGTTCCCGATCCCGCGCACCCGCCACAGGGGTGCCGTTTTCATACCCGCTGTCCTGTTGCCACGCCGGCCTGCGGCTGGGACGTCGACGACGTGGTTCGCGGCCTGGAAAACCAGGAGAACCTGTTCGACGGATTGTCAGCGGTCAACCGGGTCAGTCCCTTCGAAGCACAGTTGACGTTTGATAACGAGGCATCGGCCCGAGCGCTCGCCGATACATTACATTCGAATGCGATATCGGCGTCCATGCGAGAAGCGCTCGAGGAAGCGGTGGTGCGTGACCGCACCATCAATATTCGCTTCAATCCGGCAGAAGAAGTTGAATTGACCGAACGGGCTCCGGGTCATATAGCTGCCTGTGTGCTCGATCCGGCTGCGAGGTAAAGTCGAATTGGACAGCAAATACATCTGTCCTGACGCGCGGCCTAGGCCAAATATTCAAATTCGGATCGCAGCTGCTGAATGCAGATCCTATGGTTTCGATCTTGCTCGAGGACGTCCGTTTTGGGTGGCGGCCTCAACCGGTCGCTGCAACACAAGCATTAAATTTTTCTGCCGGGGTTTCGAAGCCCAACGTCTTGCGCGGCCGCTCGTTGAGTTACCGCGCCACTTTATTCAGATGCGCTTGGCTGTACACCGATAAATCCGTTCCCTTTGGAAGGTACTGCCGGAGCAATCGATTGGTGTTCTCGTTCGAGCCGCGTTGCCACGGGCTTTGCCGACGTCGAAACCACTTCTGCCGACGCAGTTCATCGTTTACCAAAACCGAGGGTTTGGCTATCGTCGGCGCAAGGCTTGGAACTGGTCTGAGTAATATCGAACAATGGATGCGCAGCGACTACTCGCGGTCCCGAATATCGAGCGGATCGACCGGGCCGACGGCAGTATTCTGCTTCGTAACCGCGATGCATTGCCTGATCCGCTACCCGATATTCTCGACCGTTTCGATTTCTGGGTCGCCGAGGATGGCGGCGCCACGATGGTCAGCGATGACGACGGGGCGAATATAGCCAGCCGCCGCGTTCTCGATCGGCGTTCCGATGCCACTGCGGCGCGCCTGAAGGATTTGGTCCCTCGCGCGGCAAGCACCATCGCCGCGGTCGCCGGCGCCGGTGTCGACCATGCCGTTCTCAAGCTCGCCTGCCACAAGGCCGGACTGGTGCATACAGCCCTGGCGCCAACCCTAGTGGGCTCGGAATTCGGCCGCGGCCGGCTTGCCGACTTGCTGGCCATCGCCAAGCCGGCGCTGATTCTGGCCGACGATCCAAGCTCCGCAGTCACCGATGCGTTAGCGCCGATCGCCAACACAGCCATCCACGACATCGGCGACCTCACTGCCGGCAACGGCGCCGCGCCATTCGTCCGCCCGCCGCATGCTCCAGGCGACGCGGTGGCGCTCTACTTCACATCCGGCTCGACGGGCGCCCCGAAGGGCGTGACGATCACGCGCGGCATGATCGCGTCGAACCAGGCGGCCTATACCGTGCATTGGCCGTTCCTGACACGCCGGCCACCGGTGCTCCTCGACTGGTTGCCCTGGCACCATGTATTCGGCGGCCTCGATAATTTCTACAAGATGATCTGGACCGGTGGCGAATACCATGTAGACCGGCCGCCCGATCCGACCCGCATCGACGCCATGGCCGCGCGTTTGCGCGAGGTGCGGCCGACGTTGCACATCAATGTGCCGTTCGGCATCGCCCTGCTGCTCGACCGGCTCGACACCGACCCGGAAACGCGCGACGCCTTCTTTTCACGGCTTGAGTTGATCATGTTCGCCGGCGCCGGCATGGATGCGCCGACATGGGCGCGGCTACGGCGCGCGGTGGAGACCGTACCCAACCCCCCGACATTGGTGTCCGGTTACGGTATGACTGAAGCCGCCTCAACCATTTGCCTGGGACTAGAACCGGCGCGTAAGACAGGCGAGATCGGCTTTCCCTTGCCCGGTCATACGCTGCATTTGAAGCCAATCGAGGATACCGAGGGATCGTGGGAAATCCGGGTGCGCGGCCCCAACGTCGCGCCGCACTATGTCACCGATGACGGAACCGCGCCGCTACCGCTCGACAGCGAAGGATTTTTAAAGACAGGAGACCTCGCCGCGGCGATCCATAACACAGCGCCCGAACGCGGTATCGCCTTTGACGGGCGGCTCGCCGAGGACTTCAAGCTGGCGACCGGAACCCGGGTCAAAACCGGTGCATTGCGCCATGCGTTGCTGGAGGCCTGCGCCCCCGACCTTGCCGATGTTGCGATCGCCGGTGAAGGCAGGAGCCACCTGGCAGCGATTCTGTTTCCCCGCCCAGATTCCACAGCGCCTGATGAGTTGGCTGCTTTGACGGAACGGTTGGAGAAAGCGTTGGCCAGCCACAACGCCATGTTTACCGGCAGTTCGACGGCGATCCGCCGCGCAATCCTGGCGCCCCATCCGCCCGACCGCAGCGCCGGCGAAATCAACGACAAGGGCCATCTGGTCCAGCGCCGCGCGCTGGCCAACCGCGAACCGTTGGTTGCGCAGCTCTATGCCGATAGTCCGCGGGAATGCATCATCGTATCACAGGAGGAACCGCTATGACCGACGAACCCCTAATTCTGATCGACCGCGACCCCGATGATGCATTTGCCACCATCACCATGAACCGGCCCGACAAGATGAACGCGCTCAACCTCGAATTGCTCGACGCGCTGGAATTGGCGGTGCGCGACGCAGAGCGCGATCCCGGTATCGAGGCTCTGATTCTAACCGGCGCCGGCCGCGCGTTCACCACCGGCTTCGATCTCAACGGCGGCGATTTCGAAATGGGCACCGAAGACTGGCGGCAGGACATGTCGGACAATTGCCGCCGTATGCGCACATTGTGGGGATCGGAATTGCCGATCATAGCGGCGGTCAACGGCTATGCGCTGGCCGGCGGGCTGGAGCTGATGATGTGTTGCGATCTGGCGATCGCCGCCGAGGATGCGCTGATGGGTGAACCCGAGGTGCGCCATGTCTCTGGCCCCCCATCGCTGATGATGCCGTGGACCGTGCCGATCCGCCACGTCCGCTGGCTGATGTACACCGGCGACATGATCGACGGCCGCGAAGCCGAACGCATCAGTCTGGTTAACCGCGCGGTGCCGGCCGACCGGCTGATGGACGAAGCGAAACAACTGGCCCGTAAACTCGCGCGAATGCCGCGCCCGGCGATCAAGTTCGCCAAGGCATCGATCAACCACTATCAAGAGGCCGCCGGCTTGACAAGTTCGTGGCTCTACAATGTCGAGGCGATCGCGACCCTGCACGCCTCGCCCGAGGGCCGTGTCTGGACCCGCAAACTGAAGGAGTTGCCATTGCGTGAATTTCTTGACGAACGCGAGGCCCCGTTCCGCGAACTGGACTGAACACGGTATCTCATTGGCTAAACCCGGTCGCCAGCGGTGCGATCTGTCACGTCCGCTATTCTTCGAACTTCACACATAGATAGACTGGAAATTACGCTTACCCGCCTCACATGCCGGCAGGCGTTCAAAAACGTCCAAAGGAGGCGGCGGCCCCCTCACTGCATCTCGATCAGCCCCAATATTATGGCTACGCCGGTCGACGCTGCAGTAGGAAAGCCTGGACCGCGTCCTGCACCATCTCATCGCGCTGGTTGAACACCTGAAGACTGCGCTTCATCACACCGCGGTCGGGCCGTGAGGTTTCGCGTTTTTCGAGCACCTGTATGCGCACGCGGATGGTGTCGCCGGCAACAACGTGCTTGGTAAACTTCAAGCTGTCGAAACCGAGGAACGCGATCAGCGTGTCGTCGTAAAGATGAAGCTGGAACATCAACCCCGCCGCGATCGCGTAGATCAACGGCCCGTGCGCAATGCGGGTTCCGAACTGCGTGGTCTTGCAGAATTCCTCATCGACGTGCAGCGGGTTGTAGTCGCCGGACAGGCCGGCGAACGTCGCGATATCGCTCTCGGTGACGGTTCGCGCGGGGCTCTCGAACTCGGCTCCGATCTCCCACTCTTCCCAGTACATTCCCTTCATTACAATCCTCTAATTCTATTTATTTGACGGCGCCACTGGCGCGCAGCGCCGCGATCGTCGGGGTATCGAGGCCGAGCAGCTCTGAGAGCACCTCATCGGTATGCTCGCCATGCATCGGCGCGGGCTCGGAGATCGTCCCCTCCATCCCCGACATCTTGATCGGGTTGCCAGGCAGGCGGACCTTGCCGGCCCGCGGGTGATCGTACTCCACGATCATCTCGCGCTCTGCGATCGGCGGCTCGGCGAAGACACCGTCGAGGTTGTTGACGGGTGCGGCCGGTATGTCGCCCGCGCGGAACCGCTCCATCCACTCGCCGACCGTTCGTTGCGCGAAGATGTCCTCGAGAATCGGCACCAGCGTGGCGCGGTTGGCGACCCGGTCGGGGTTTTTGGCGAAGCGCGGGTCGTCAGCCAGTTCCGGCGCATCGATCGCGTCGCACAGACGCGTCCAGAACACCTCCTGGCGCGTCGCGATAACGAGATAGCCGTCGGCGCATTCGAAAGCCTGCCAGGGCACTGAATACATGTGTCCCGATCCCGGCGGCTCGGCAAGTTCGCCCTTACTCAGCCACATAGTCCCGGTGTAGGTGAGTAGGCTCACAATGCCATCGAACATGGACAACTCGATGTACCGTCCCTCGCCGGTGCGCTCGCGGTCGAACAGGGCGGCGAGGATCGCCTGCGACGAGAATATGCCACCGCTTAGGTCCGCCAGAGGGACGCCGGTCCGCACCGGCGGCCGGCCGGGCTCGCCGGTGATCGCCATATAGCCGGCGATCGCCTGGATAATGATGTCGAGCGCCGGGGCGTCCTTGTATTCGCCACTCGCGCCAAAACCGGTCACCGAGCACTGGATGATATCCGGCTTGATCGCCTTGAGGGCCGGATAGTCGATCTTTAACCGCTCGAGCACACCGGGGCGAAAATTGTCGATCACCACGTCAGATGTCTTGACCAGGTCGTAGAAAACCTGGCGGCCGTCCTCGGACTTTAGGTCGATGGCGATGCTCCGCTTGTTGCGGTTGAATGTCAGGAACAGCGCGCTCTCGCCGTTATACGGCGCGACCGAGGGAATACGGCCGAGGTCACCCTCCGGGGTTTCGATTTTGATCACCTCGGCGCCGAGGTCGGAAAGCACCAAGCCCCCATAGGTGCCGGCGATGATCTGGCCGAGCTCGAGAATCCGCACACCTTCGAGTGGGAAACCCATTGTCTCAGAGCCCCAGGCTGCGCGCGATGATGTTGCGCTGAATTTCGGACGAGCCGGCGCCGATAACGGCAAGACGCGCATCGCGGTAGAAGCGTTGCATGGGGTACTCCATGCAATAGCCATAGCCACCGAAGATCTGCAGGCCCATATCCGACACCGCTTTGTAGGCTTCGCTGGTGTAGAGCTTGAGGATCGCCGCGTCGTGGCGGGTGGGCTCACCGGCGTCCATCGCCCAGGCGAAGCGGTAGAACAGCAAGCGTGAAATTTCGAGCATCATCTTCATGTCGGCGAGCTTGTGGCTGATCGCCTGGAATTTGCCGATCGGGCGGCCGAACTGTTCGCGGGTCTTGGCATAGTCCCGCGCCAGCTCGAAGGCCGCCTGCGCCGTGCCAGTACGCGCCGCCGATAAGCAAAGCCGCTCGTACCACAGGCACGCATCGACCGATGCCCAACCATTGTCCACCTCGCCGATGACCATGTCGGCCGGTACTTCCACGTCATTATAGAAAACCTGCGTGGTGCCGATCGCCCGGTGACCGAGCGTCTCGATCTTGCGCACCTCAATCCCCGGCAAATTGGTCTCGACCAGGAACATTGTTATGCCTTCCTGTTTGCGTTCGCGCTTGGCGGTGCGCGTGACAAGAAGGCAATAGTCGGAAATGTCCATGCCGGAGGTGAAGACCTTCTGACCGTTGATCACGAAGGAACTGTTGCCCGTCGCCTCTGCACGGGTCATCAGCGCGGCGGCGTCCGAGCCCGACTCCGGCTCGGTCAGGCCGAAACAATAGGTGAGCTCACCCTTCGCAATCTTCGGCAGGAACCGTTGCTTCTGTTCCTCGGTGCCATGCGCCATGATCGCATAGCCGCCATAGGTCATCGTGCGGAAGACCCACATGGCGAGTTCTTCGGATTGGCGACCAATTTCCTCAAGCAGGATCGCCAGATCGATAGCCGAGCCGCCGGCGCCGCCATATTCGCTGGGAATGATCAGACCGAGCCAGCCTTGCTCGGCGAGTTTGTCAAAGGCTTCGCGCGGTGCGCTCCCCTCGCGGTCGCAGCGCTCGACATAGTCGGGGGGGCAGACCGCCTCGAGAAGGTCGCGCGCATGGCGGCGCAGCTCCTCCTGATCTTGAGTGAACGAAAAATCCATAACAGCGTCGGCCTTCCTTTTTGAAACTGATTGAGATGGAATCAACCCTTAGGACCGCGCTGACGTCAAGCTCGCGAGGACCCGCTATACGCAACGTTTCTCGCGCATTGGCGTACATCCCCCAATATTGATGCGGGCGAGAATATCATGGCAAGCGGGGACGCCATAGCCCGTCCGCTTTGTGCGGGCAACGGCCGCATTACCCCGGTGATCTCAACTGGTCGACGCAACACTTTATCTTGGAAGCAAAGATGGAGTGATTGGATATGGGTCAAAGGTATCGTCCAGGTTTAACGTCTGCGCAGAAGACGGAGTTATGGGATCGCTGGCAGCGCGGGGAATCGCTGTCGGCGATCGGGCGGGCGTTTGGTAGGCCGTCGTCGTCGATTTATTGTTTGGTGTCGCCGCATGGTGGGATCCGGCCGGTGGAACGGCGGCGCTCGCGGCTGGCCTTGACGCTGTCGGAACGCGAGGAGATATCTCGTGCTCTTGTGGCGCGATACTCGATCCGCTCGATAGCGAGATCGCTGGGCCGCGCGCCGTCGACGGTGAGCCGCGAGGTTGGCCGCAATGGCGGCACCCGTCGCTACCGCGCGGCAAAGGCTGATGCACAAGCCTGGGCTAGAGCGCGTCGTCCGAAGCACTGTAAACTGACGACCAGCGCGTGGTTGCGGCGGGTGGTGGCACAGCAACTCCGGTTGAATTGGTCGCCCGAGCAGATTGGCGGTTGGCTGAAGCGCACGCATCCAGGGCAAGGGGCTTATCAGGTGTCTCACGAGACGATCTATCGCAGTCTGTTCGTGCAAACCCGCGGTGTGCTTAAGAAAGAGCTGATGCAGTATCTGCGCTCGCAGCGCACGATGCGCCACTCCCGGCATGGCAGCGGCAAAGGCGATGGCCGTGGACAGATCAAAGATATGATCTCGATCCGCGAGCGACCGGCCTCAGTTGAAGACCGGGCGGTGCCGGGTCACTGGGAGGGTGATCTTCTGTCGGGACCGAAGGACAGCTACATCGTAACCCTGGTGGAACGTCATACGCGCTATGTGCTGTTGGCGAAGGTGGCTGATAAACGCACCGCTACGGTTGTCGCTGCGCTCATCAAGCAGGCCAAGAAGCTACCGTCTGAGCTGTACAAATCGCTGACCTGGGACCGTGGCAAGGAACTCACCGATCATCGGCGGTTTAGCCTGGCGACCGACATCGACGTTTACTTCTGCGATCCACAAAGTCCGTGGCAACGTGGCTCCAACGAGAACACCAACCGCCTGCTCAGACAGTACTTCCCCAAGGGCACCGATTTGTCGGTGCACAGCCAAGCGCATCTGAATAAAGTGGCGCGGCAACTCAACGAACGACCACGCAAAACGTTGGGGTTTGAATCCCCAGCAGAACGATTTAACGCTTGTGTTGCATCGATCGGTTGAGGTGACCAGGGGTGATCGGACGTGGGTCGCCATGGGCGATTTCGGCGGGAGTTGACCCACTACGGACATCATTTTCTGTGGTCTCCTGCTCATCTCTCTGGGTTGCCCACCAGCCTGATTTGGAACATATTCAACCGTTCCGAAGACTTTAGGAAATAGAATAACGGCCAGAAATATTTTGACGGATTACGGGGGGAACGAAATATGAAGGTAGCAACGTACTCGATTGGTATTTTTCTAATGTGCACCGTCGTCGCGGTGGGGGATCTAACTGCAAATGAAATGCCCCTTCCAGAAACAGTCTCTGATCTATCCGGTGCTCAGATTGAGAAATTAGTTTCTGGGAATACAGTTTACTGGAGAAATGCGAATAAAGATTTGAACGGCTATTATTATTATGCCCCAAACGGCGAATGGAAAGGTGCCTGTTGTGGGTCGAAATATGGCCATATTAGTGGCCCATGGTCGATTAATGAAAATCAGGTTTGCCAAGAGTGGAAAACTGGCGCCTCTTACCAAATTGGTCGTCGTCTGTGTTTTGCATTTTCCAAATCAGGTGATGGTTATTTTTATGGAAAAGCTAAAGTCAGAAAAATCGTCGAGGGAAATCCTGAAGGTAATTAAAAGACTAGGCCATTATCTTTCTTAAATAATCCGGTATGTCTGTTATTGGCTATAAATCCCCGTCAATGACCAAGCCAAATTGCGGCGGCTTTGTGGGGTGAACCAGCCGCCCATCTTACACTATTCCCAATAGTGTCAGATTCTGAGGTCTTGGCTGTCGCTCGAAATAAGTGAATGACGTCAATGCGTTGTCGCTAATGTTCAATGATCTTACACTTCTCCTGGATAATGTCAGATTTTCAGCGACGTCATTATTTGGCCGCCGCCGACGCGCCTTGCCCAGGGTTCGAAATTTGCACCTGTAATTAACGGTTTCGAGCGACTATAAGCGCCGTTTGATCATCACCATCCCAGAACTTCCATGACCAGGCTTCAGGGCGAGATCGCCCGGCGGCGGACTTTCGCCATTATCTCCCACCCGGATGCGGGCAAGACCACGTTGACCGAGAAGCTGTTGCTGTTCGGCGGCGCCATCCAGATGTCGGGCGCGGTCAAGGCGCGCGGCAAGGTGCGGCGCTCGCGCTCGGACTGGATGAAGGTGGAGGCCGAGCGCGGCATCTCGGTGGCGTCGTCGGTGATGACCTACGACTATGGCGACTGCACCTTCAACCTGCTCGACACGCCGGGCCATGAGGATTTCAGCGAGGATACCTACCGCACCCTGTCGGCGGTCGATTCCGCGGTGATGGTGATCGACGCCGCCAGGGGCATCGAGACCCAGACCCGCAAGCTGTTCGAGGTCTGCCGCCTGCGCGACGTGCCGATCATCACCTTCATCAACAAGCTCGACCGGGAAGGCCGCGACCCGTTCGAATTGCTGGACGAGATCGAGCAGAGCCTGGCCCTCGACGTCACCCCGGCGAGCTGGCCGATCGGCATGGGGCGGAATTTCCACGGCTGCTATGACGTGCTCGGCGACCGGCTGGTGCTGATGAAAAAGGGCAACGCCACCGGCGCTCTGGAAGAAGACCGCGGCAGCGCCGCGCAGTGCGACGGCGTCGATGATCCGAGGCTCGATACGCTGCTGCCCGGCGATGCCGCCACGGAGTTGCGAGAGCAACTCACCATGGCGCGTGGTCTGTGCCCGCCGCTCGATATCGAGGCTTACCGCGAGGGCAGTTTGAGCCCGGTTTTCTTCGGGTCCGCGATCAATAATTTCGGCGTCGCCGAACTGCTCGACGGGCTGGTGCGCCTGGCCCCGCCGCCAGGCGGCCGCGAGACCGGCGCGCGCCAGGTGACGCCCGACGAAGACAAGGTGTCGGGCTTCGTGTTCAAGATTCAGGCCAATATGGACCCCAAGCACCGCGACCGGGTGGCGTTCTTCCGGGTCACCTCGGGCCATTTCAAGCGCGGCATGAAGCTGTTCGCGGTGCGCAGCGGCAAGTCGATCAATCTGCACAACCCGATGATGTTCTTGGCCCAAGATCGAGAGACCGCCGAGGACGCCTGGCCGGGTGACATTATCGGCATACCCAACCACGGCAATCTGCGCATCGGCGACACGTTGACCGAGGGCGAGCAGATTCAATTCGCCGGGGTGCCGTCCTTCGCGCCGGAATTGCTGATGGCGGTCAACGCCGCTGATCCCATGCGGGTCAAACATCTCGGCCGCGCCCTCACCCAGTTGGCCGAGGAGGGGGTGGCGCGGGTGTTCCGCACCCGGCTGGGCTCGAACTGGGTGGTTGGCGTGCTCGGCGCGCTACAGTTCGAAGTGATGGCCGACCGCATCCGCACCGAATACGACGTGCCGGTGCGCTTCAGCCCGGTCGCCATTCACACCGCGCGTTGGCTCGAGGCCGACGATGCCCATGCGCTGAAAAAGTTCATCGACAAGAACAGCGCCGCCATCGCTGACGACCATGACGGCACCCCGGTGTTCCTCGCCCGCAACGCCTGGCACCTGGAAAACGCCGCCAAGGAAGCCCCCGACATCCGCTTCCTCACCACCCTGGAAAGCACCCCGGAACTCGCCGAGGCGTAGGCGCGGCGTTAGCGCCCGGCGCTGGAATTCCTCGTCCTTCGAGACACTCGCTACGCGAGCCCTCAGGATGAGGAATTCTGTAATATATTCACAAAGCCTCATCCTGAGAGTCTGACTCAAAATGAATTGTGTGTTTTCAAGCACTTGTGTTTACTCCGGTCACGAATTTGGTCGCGTAAGGCGTGTGAAAGTCGTGGTATTGGCTTGAAGCGGCCCGCCGAGCCACAACTGTTTGCAAGCGATTCCAGCGCGTTGTGCACGATCGGAGCATTTTTGATCGACCTGACACTAACATGCTGAAAACATTCAATTCATTTCCGGCCAGGCTCTGAGGAGCCGCCCGAAGGGTGGCGTCTCGAAGGACGAGGCTGTCTTTTGCCGGGCTGCGCCTAAACCGGCGCCTCGCCCTCGACGGTGGTGCGGTACATTTCGCGGCGGTGGCCGTCATAGTCGTTGAAGGCGTGGTGCAGGCAGCTGCGATTGTCCCACACTACAAAGCTGTTCGCCTTCCAGTGCAGGCGGCAGGTGAACGACGCCTGGGTGATATGGGCGGCGAGAAATTCCAGCAGCGGCTTGGCCTCTTCTTCGGTGAGGCCCTCGATGCCCTGGCTGTAGGTCGCCTCGACATAGAGCGCCTTGCGGCCGGTCACCGGATGGGTGCGCACCAGCGGGTGATAGCTGCCCTCGATCATCGATTGCCGTTCGATGTCGATCGCCATGCCGCCGATCTTGGTCTGCTGCGGGCCGGCCTCGGCATTGGCCTCGGGCGCCGGTGCGCCCGTCTCGCGGTTGGTGCGGTCGATCATGCCGATCACCGCGATGGCGGACATATGCACCTTCAAGGGCGCTAGCATGGTCTTCATGGTGTCGCTCAGATAGTCGTAGGCGAGCTCGGTATTGGCCCAGATGGTATCGCCGCCATAGGGCGGAATATCGACGCCGTAGAGCATGCTGATCGCCGGCGGGCGGGCGAGAAAGGGCGAGTCCGTGTGCCAGCCCTCGCCGAAGATCATTTTGGTTTTGGTCTCGGCTTCCTTGACCACCGGCTGAATGTTGGGATGGTCGGCCAAGCCCTTGGTATAGGCGTCGGTGCCGAAGTCGCCGAAGCGCCGGGTGAAGGCTTCCTGGTCCGCGTGGCTTATCTGCTGGTCGCGGAAATAGATCATCTTGTGCCGGTAGAGCGCGTCGGCGATCTCGTCGAACTGGGCGTCGGTCAGCGCCGACAAGTCGACGCCGTCGATCCGCGCGCCCATGGCGGCGGCCAACGGCGCAACCGCGATATGGTCATACGCCTTGGCGCTATTGTCGAATTTTCCGGTCGGTTGCAGTCTCATGCGCCGGCGCCCATTTGCACCTATCCTTCATGCGATGGGGCCAAGTCTAACCAACGCCGCCGGATACGGCGAGGCCGCTGTTATGAGCGCCGGCCTATTTGAGCTTCGCCATCTGCACCGCGGTGTCGCTCATACGCGACGAGAAGCCCCATTCGTTGTCGTACCAGCTCAACACCCGCACCATGCGTTTGTCGGTGACTTGGGTCTGGGTCATATCGAACACCGAGCTTGCCGGGTTGTGGTTGAAGTCGGACGAGACCAGCGGTTCGTCGTTGGTCACCAGAATACCCTTGAGCGCCTTGCCGCCGGCCGCCTTGGCGATCGCCGCGTTGACCTCTTCGGCCGTGGTGTTGCGCTTGGCCTCGACCACCAGATCGATCATCGAGACATTGGGGGTCGGCACCCGCACCGACGTGCCGTCCAGCTTGCCGGCCAGTTGCGGCAGCACCAGGCCGACGGCGCGCGCCGCGCCGGTCGAGGTCGGGATCATCGATGTGGCCGCGCCGCGCGAGCGGTGCAGATCTTTGTGCAGCGTATCGAGCACCGGCTGGTCGCCGGTGTAGCTGTGCACCGTGGTCATGAAGCCGTGCTTGATGCCGATGGCCTTGTCGAGCACCGCGGCGACCGGCGCCAGGCAGTTGGTCGTGCACGAGGCGTTGGAAACGATCTTGTGGGACTTGCGCAGTTTGTTGTCGTTGACGCCTTGCACCACGGTGACATCGGCGCCGGTGGCCGGCGCGGAGATCAGCACTTTCTTGGCGCCGGCGGCAAGATGCTTTCCGGCGGCCTCTTTCGAGGTGAAAATGCCGGTGCATTCCAACACCACGTCGATGCCCAAATCGCCCCAGGGCAGGTCGGCGGGGTCGCGTTCGGCGAACACTTTAACGCGCTTGCCAATCTTCGATTTCGCACCCAAGTCGATCCAGCCCTTGCCACTGCGCACCGTGCCGGGGAAGGGGCCGTGGATGGTGTCGTGGCGCAGCAGATGGGCGTTGGCCTCGACCGATCCCAGATCGTTGATGGCGACGAAGGTGATGTCGCGCCGGCCTTGCTCGTAGGCGGCCCGCAAAATCAGACGGCCGATCCGGCCAAATCCATTGATCGCAACGCGTGTTGCCATGATTACTCTCCGTATGTGTCGTAATTGCCTATAATTCTGCCCGAACGGCGTCGGCGACGGCCTGGGCGGTGATACCAAAATGATCGTAGACTGCTGGCGCGGGCGCCGAGGCGCCGAAACTGCGCATGCCCACCACCTTGGCCTCGTCGACCCCATAGCGCGCCCAGCCGAAACACGATGCTGCCTCGACGGCGACCCGCGCGCCCGTGCCCAATACCTCGGCCCGGTAGGCGTCGCTCTGTTGGTCGAACAGTTCCCAGCACGGCATGGTCACCACCGCGGTGGCGATGCCGTCGGCCTGTAACAGGCCGCGCGCCGCCAGGGCGATTTCAACCTCTGAACCGGTCGCCAGAATAGTTGCCTGACGGTCGCCGCCCCCCTCGACTCCGGCGATCACATAGGCGCCGCGCGCGCTCAAATTCTCGTCGGTATGTTCGGTGCGCACCGTCGGCAGACCCTGACGAGTCAGCGCCAGCACCGAGGGGGTGGTCGTGTTCTCGACGGCGAGCTGCCAGCATTCGGCGGTTTCCACCGCATCGGCCGGGCGGAAAACGTTTAAATTGGGAATGGCGCGTAGCGATGCCACATGTTCGACCGCCTGATGGGTCGGCCCATCTTCGCCCAGCCCAATCGAATCGTGGGTCATCACATAGACCACCCGCAGGCCCATCAGCGCCGATAGGCGGATCGAGGGCCGACAATAGTCGGTGAAGGTCAGGAATGTGCCGCCATAGGGGATAAACCCATTGTGCAGCGCCAGGCCGTTCATCACCGCCGCCATGGCATGTTCGCGCACCCCGTAATAGACGTAGCGCCCGCTAAAATCCTCTGGCGAAATAGGGTCGGTCGCCGCGGTCTTGGTGTTGTTCGACCCGGTCAGATCGGCCGAGCCGCCAATCATCGCCGGCAGATGCGCGGTCAGCACTTCCAACGCTTCCTGGCTGGACTTGCGCGTCGCCCATTTGGGTGCGTCGGCGGAAAGCTGCGCCTTATAGGCGTTGACGGTGGCCGCTAGATTGGCTGGCAGATCGCCCGACTGAATTTCATCGAAGGACGCCCGGGTGTCGTCGTCGAGCGCCGCCCGGGCGTCATCCCAGGCGCCGCGGGCAGACCCGCCGCGCTGGCCGGCATCGCGCCAGGCGCTGAGAACATCGTCCGGCACCTCGAAGGGGGCATGCGGCCAGCCCAAGGCCTCGCGGGTGGCGGCAATCTCATCGTCGCCGAGCGGCGCGCCATGGGTCGCCGACGTGCCTTGCTTATTCGGCGAGCCGTAACCGATTACCGTGCGGCAAGCGATCATCGAGGGCCGGTCGCTTTGTTTGGCCGCGTCGAGCGCCTGGTCGATAGCGTCTTGGTCGTGACCGTCGACCCGCGTGACGTCCCAGCCGCTGGCGGCGAAGCGCGCGATCTGGTCGTCGGATACGGTCAGGTCGGTGCCGCCATCGATGGAAATCGAATTATCGTCGAACAGAACGATCAGTTTCGACAGCTTGAGATGGCCGGCGAGTGAGATCGCCTCGTGGCTAATCCCTTCCATCAGGCAACCATCGCCGGCAAAGACATATGTGAAATGATCGACCAGAGCGTCACCGAAGCGCGCATTCATCAGGCGTTCGCCCAGCGCCATGCCGACGGCGTTGGCCAATCCCTGGCCCAAAGGCCCGGTGGTAGTTTCAATCCCAGACGCGTGACCATATTCAGGATGGCCAGCGGTGCGACTGTGGAGCTGGCGAAAATTTTTGATCTCGTCGAGTGTCATGTCGCTATAGCCGGTCAAATGCAGCACCGCATAGAGCAGCATCGACGCATGGCCATTGGACAGGATGAAGCGGTCCCGGTTGGGCCATTGCGGGTCGGCGGAATCGAATTTCAGATGGCGGGCGAACAGCACCGTAGCCATGTCGGCCATGCCCATGGGCGCACCCGGGTGACCAGAATTTGCCGCCTGGACGGCGTCCATGGCGAGCGCGCGGATGGCGTTGGCCATCTCGTTTTGGCCGGCGGTGCCGGCTTCCGTTGATGAACCGTTATTCATGGAGTGACGACGCGGCTTTCGATGACAAGAACGGCCGCAACGTTGACGCGACGACCTTAGGCAAGCGCCGGCAACATGCCCATCTGGTCAGTCGCCGTCAACGGCTTCGTCGGCGGTTTATCCCCGTAACGCCCGCGCGCCGTTTTCCGTCATTTCCGTCGGCGATCGAACGGCCTCGGTTGACCCTTCCAGACCGCTGGACGTACCATGGCGAAGGTGAATACCCACCTAGCTTCCGCGCCGCATCGGCGCTTGGCTTTGGCACCGCAACGGGCCGACTTTTTTGGCCCTCTACGAAGTTGAGAAAGGTTGCCCATGTCTGCTGTCGACGACGCCAATCTACGCCTCGATGCCGCGCTGTCGCGACTCGAGTCGGCCTTGCAGACCCATCTCGCGGCTCCCGACAAGGCGTCAGCCGCCGAAGCGGAGCGGGCCCGGCTGGAACAGGAGATGACGGCGGTACGTGGCGAATTTGCCAGTTTGAAGGAGACTTCCGCCGCTGTATCGCAGCGTCTCGATGCGGCGATAGGTAAAGTGAAGAATATGCTCGCCGAATAATTCGGCGCAGCAGGTCGGACATCTAGTTAAACGAGCGATTGGGAAATTCAGTGTCGCAAGTGGAAATTACCATCAACGGTCGTCAGTATCGCGTCGCCTGCGAAGACGGACAGGAAACCCACCTCACCAATCTCGCCAGCTATTTCGATGGCAAAATGGCATCGCTGATCGACGAGGTCGGTCAGATCGGCGATACCAGCCTGATGGTCATGGCCGGTTTGCTGATCGCCGACGAATTGTCGGACGCCAATGAGGAATTGACGCAAGCGCGCAATACCGCTGAGGCCGATTATGCAAATAAGGTGAGCGCTCTGGCCGCGCAAATCGAGAGCCTGGCCGATTCGCTCGGCGGGGATTAAGGGTCGCGACGAACGTCGCCCACTTGCGGCGGGCGGGGCCCGCACTTACTTTGACAGCGGGCGGTCTCTGGTCGGTGCGTTTGGCACTCTTGTCCCGGGGACCTTACTCATCGAATAGGGAGCTGTCCCTGCCGGGATCGAGGTCTCGATCATATGGCGCCCACCTGCTTGAAGCAGGTCTCGGTGGACTCGTCTCGCCGACTGCCGTACCGGGGCCGCCCACCCAAGATTTTTCACAGGAAAGCGTAGGACCGCCATCGCCGATACGCCCGATTCCGATAACCGTAACCTGAAGGCCGCCCTGCGCGAGGTCGCGCGGGCCGACCGGGACGCGCTGCAGTCGGGGCTCGGCGTGGCGTCGGCTACTGGATTGGTGGCGCGGTTCTCCAACACGCCGGGGCTGCGCGCCTTGCTGTCGCCAGGCGCTGTCATCGCCGGCTATATGCCGATCGGCAGCGAACTCGATTGCCAACCTCTGATGTACAAAATGGCGGCGGCGGGGGCGAGCTTGTGTCTGCCCGTTGTCACCGCGCCCGACGCGCCGCTGCTGTTTCGCCGCTGGGCACCCGACGACCCTTTGGTGACCGGTTCATTTGGTGTTTCGGAACCAACCGCAGCGGCGCCCACCGTGTCGCCGCAGGTCTTGTTGGTGCCTATGCTGGCGTTCGATAGAGCCGGCAATCGGCTGGGTTATGGCGGCGGTTACTATGACCGCACCCTCAAGGCGCTGCGCGCGGCGAACGCTGACCGGGCCGGTATCGTGGCGATTGGGGTTGCATTTGCCGGGCAGCTTCGTGACAAGGTCCCTGTTTCCGAAGATGACCAACCTCTCGACTGGATTCTCACCGAGGTTGGTGCGACGTATATTTCCGATGGATCCGCCGGCCCCCGCCTCGTAGGAACGCCAACATGAACATCTTGTTTTGCGGAGACGTTGTCGGCCGGGCCGGGCGCGATGTGGTGGTCGAGCATCTGCCGGACCTGCGAAAGCGGCTGGCGCTCGATTTCGTCATCGTCAACGGCGAGAACGCCGCCCACGGGTTCGGCATCACCGACAAGATCTGCGCCGATCTATACGAAGCTGGCGCCGACGTGATTACCACTGGCAATCATGTGTGGGACCAGCGCGACATTATCGGTCAAATCGACAACGATCCGCGCCTGTTGCGGCCGGTGAATTTCCCCGCCGGCACGCCGGGGCGTGGCGCGAATGTGTATGAAACAGCCCGCGGCCGCCGGGTCTTGGTGGTCAATGTGATGTGCCGCCTGTTCATGGACCCGCTCGACGATCCCTTCCCGGCGCTGGAGACCCTTCTACGCGATCATCCGCTGGGCGCCGCGGTCGATGCCATTGTGATCGACACCCATGGCGAGGCGTCATCGGAAAAAATGGCGATGGGCCATGCCTTCGACGGCCGCGCCAGCCTGATCGTCGGCACCCACACCCATGTGCCAACCGCCGATGCGCAGATTCTCGCCGGCGGCACCGCGTATCAGACCGATGCGGGCATGTGCGGCGACTATGATTCCGTGATCGGCATGCAAAAGGCGCCGGCAATCGCCCGGTTCCGCCGCAAGATGCCCGGCGAGCGGCTCAGCCCGGCGTCGGGACAGGCCGATCTCTGCGGTGTCTTCATTGAAACCGACGATAGCTCCGGCTTGGCGCGCTATGTGGCGCCGCTGCGTTTGGGCGGGCGATTGACGCCGGCCTTGCCGCTAGATGCCGGCGAGCGCCCCGGTGACGCGGCGCTATAACACGGCAATCGATAGTCGACGCGAAGCGCTCGCACCGGCTACCATATATGGTATAAGCGCAAACGATATCCGCATAACTTAGAGAAGTAGGGGCCATGGCAGGCCATTCCCAATTCAAAAACATCATGCACCGGAAGGGTGCGCAGGACAAAAAACGGGCAAAGCTGTTCGCCAAACTGGCGCGCGAAATCGAGGTAGCGGCGCGTATGGGCATGCCCGATCCGGCGCAAAATCCACGCCTTCGTTCGGCCGTCGCGGCGGCGCGCGGCGCCAACATGCCGAAGGACCGTATCGAGCGCGCGATCAGCAAGGCAGCCGGCGGTGACGACGGCGCGGTCTATGAAGAAATCCGCTATGAAGGCTATGGACCGCACGGCGTGGCCTTGATCGTCGATGCGTTGACCGACAACCGCAACCGGACGGCCTCGGAGGTGCGTTCGGCGTTTTCCAAGTTCGGTGGCAATCTTGGCGAGACTAACAGCGTGGCGTTCATGTTCGACCGGGTCGGTCAGGTTCTCTACGCCGCTGACGCCGCCGATGCCGATACGATGTTCGAAGCCGCGCTCGAGGCCGGCGCGCAGGACGTGAACAGCTCGGCGACCGGCCACGAGATCAGTTGCGATCCCGACGATTTCGGCCAGGTCGTCGAAACCCTGGAGGCGACCTTCGGCGCCCCGGAATCGGCGGGCCTGACCTGGCAGCCCCAGAACACCATCGACGTGGATGTCGACGCGGCACAAACGCTTGTGAAACTAATCGACGCGCTGGAAGACGGCGACGATGTGCAGAATGTGTCGGCCAATTTCGAGATGAGCGACGAAGTGATAGCGCAGCTCGCCGACTAGGGGTCGGCGGCAATCACCGTGCGGACGCACGCGGAGGCTAATGAATGCTGCTGCTGGGCTTGGACCCGGGATTGCGCAATACCGGTTGGGGCGTGATCGAGACCGATGCCAACCGATTGCGCCACATCGCCAACGGTGTGGTGCGGTCCGGCGCCGGTCCGCTGGCTGATCGGCTACTGCGCTTGCACCAGGGCTTGACCCAGGTCATCGCTGAGTTTCAGCTCGACGGGGCGGCCGTCGAAGAAACCTTCGTGAACCGGGACGGTAAGGCGACCCTGAAACTGGGCCAGGCGCGCGGTATCGTCATGCTGGTGCCCGCCCAGGCCGGGTTAGCGGTCGCCGAATACCCGGCGAACACCATCAAGAAAAGCGTTGTCGGTTACGGTCACGCGGATAAGACGCAAATTGGCCATATGATTTCGGTGTTGCTGCCGGGCGCTGATGCCCAGTCCGCCGACGCGGCCGATGCGTTGGCCGTGGCGGTCTGTCATGCCCACCACATGGCGACAGAACAACGTTTGGAAGTAGTCGGATGATCGCGCGTCTGAAAGGCATCATCGACGAGTTGGGGCTCGACTGGCTGGTGGTCGATGTGTCCGGTGTCGGCTATTTGGTGCACTGTCCGGCGCGAACCATCAACACGCTGCCCGGCCTCGGCATGCCGGCCGAGTTGCATATCGAGACCCATGTGCGCGAAGCGCAAATTTCGCTGTACGGTTTTGCCGATGTACGCGAACGCGAATGCTTTCGCCTGTTGACGACAGTTCAAGGTGTCGGCGCCAAGGTCGCGTTGGCGATCCTCGGCGCCTTGTCGCCCGATCAATTGGTCGAGGCGATCCTGGCCCAGGACAAGGCGCAACTCTCGCGCGCCGACGGCGTCGGTCCGCGTCTGGCCGCCCGCCTGCTGACCGAATTGAAGGATCGAATTCTGACCGTGGCTGGCGGGCTGCACGTGGTCTCCGCCGATAGTGAAACACCGACGCCAGCGCCGGCAGCGGCCGCAGCAGCCGGTTCGGCGGGGGTGACTGCCGACGCCATTTCGGCGTTGGTCAATTTGGGCTATGGCCGGGCCGAGGCTTTCGGCGCGGTGACGCGGGCGATGGCGGTGCCCGATGAGGCAAGCTCGCTCGAGGCGCTGATCCCGGCGGCGTTGAAGGAGCTGGGCCAATGAGCGACATCGCCGCCGATGGCGCGCCGGATCGGTTGGTCGACGCTAAAGTCGGGGCCGATGACGGTGCCGAAGCCAGTTTGCGTCCGCAAACCCTGGACGCGTTCGTTGGCCAGCGCACGCTGTGCGATAACTTGTCGGTCTTCGTTACCGCGGCGCGCCAGCGCGGCGAGCCGATCGACCATGTGTTGCTCCACGGTCCACCGGGTTTGGGTAAAACCACGCTGGCGCGCATCGTCGCGCAAGAGCTCGGCGTTGGTTTCCGCGCAACGTCGGGGCCGATCATTACCAAGGCCGGCGATCTGGCGGCGGTTTTGACCAATCTACAGCCCCGCGATGTGCTTTTTATCGACGAAATTCACCGCCTCAATCCGGCGGTCGAAGAAGTACTCTACCCGGCAATGGAAGATGGCGAGCTCGATCTGATGATCGGCGAGGGCCCGGCGGCGCGTTCGGTGCGGATCGAACTACAGCCCTTCACGCTGGTTGGCGCCACCACCCGGCTGGGCCTGTTGACGACGCCGTTGCGCGACCGGTTCGGCATTAACATGCGCTTGGAATTTTATTCACCCGCCGAATTGGTCTCCATCGTCCAGCGCAACGCCGCTCTGCTCGACCTGCCGATCACCGATGCCGGCGCCGCCGAAATCGCCAACCGCGCCCGGGGCACGCCGCGCGTCGCCGGCCGGCTGCTGCGTCGGGTGCGCGACTTCGCCGTCGTTGAAGCCAGTCTGCCAGTAGACGACGCGGTCGCCGACAAGGCGCTGACGCGTCTGGAAGTCGACGCCCGCGGCCTCGATTCGATGGACCGCCGTTATATGCGCCACATCATCGAAAATTACGCCGGCGGCCCGGTGGGTATTGAGACCATCGCTGCCGCGCTGTCGGAAGAGCGCGACACGATCGAAGATGTCGTCGAGCCGTTCTTGATGCAGCAGGGGTTCCTGCAGCGCACGCCGCGCGGACGCATGATCACCGCCGGGGCCTATGGCCATCTCGGTCTGGAGGCACCCGATCCCAGCCAAGGCGACCTTTTGGACGGCCATACCGTTGCCACAAATGATTCTCATAATTTCGGTTTGGACGACGATGGCGTCGACTGACGGTCGAAATAGGGTGGCGAATGACGAACATGCAACGCAGCGGGATGGCGCCCGCGGGTGGTTTGAAGCTGGCGAGCATTTTTTGCCGATGCGGGTCTATTACGAAGATACCGACGCCGCGGGCATCGTCTATTACGCCAACTATCTCAGATTTGCCGAACGAGCCCGCACCGAAATGATCCGCTGCTTGGGTGTCGAACACCGCCAGTTGATGGCGGACGCCGGTATGGCTTTTGCGGTGCGCAGTTGTGCGGCGGAATATCTGCAACCGGCGCGCCTCGACGATAAAATAGCCGTGCGCACGCGTATCAACGCGGTCGGTGGCGCCAGCCTCAAGCTGACCCAACGGGTCATGCGTCTGGACGATGCGCAAAGTGAAACCGAACTCGTCGAACTAAAAGTTCGCTTGGCCTGCATCGATAACAATCAACAACCGGCGCGGATGCCGGCGGATATTCGCCGCACCGTTGCGACGTTCATCGCGTCGTAGCGCGCGCTTAGCCAGAACCGTTCACGAAAACGGCGTTAGCACAGGTCTTCAGCAACAAGGACAATCTTTCACGATGGAACCAAATATCATTGATACGGTCACGGTGACGGGGGGCGCCATCGTGACCGACTTTTCGGTGTGGTCGTTGTTTCTGCGATCCGACATTGTCATCAAATTGGTGATGGTGGTGCTGTTCGTCGCGTCGTTCTGGTCGTGGACGATCATCATCGACAAATGGCTGCGGGTCCGCCGTTTGGAACGCGAAGCCCGACGCTTCGAGGAAAGCTTCTGGTCGGGCGGTTCGCTCGACGAGCTGTATGAAAGCTATGGCGCAAAGCCGCGCGACCCGATGTCGGCGGTGTTCGCCGCGGCGATGACCGAATGGCGGCGTTCGACCGAGCGCGGCCTGTCGACCACCGTGGCGCTGCGTACCAATCTGCAAGACCGTATCGAACGGGTGATGGACGTGACCCTGGGCCGCGAGATGGAGCGTATCGAACGCTATATGGTGTTCCTCGCCTCGGCCGGCGCGACGGCGCCGTTCATCGGGTTGTTCGGCACTGTGTGGGGCATCATGAACAGCTTCCAGGCGATTGCCGTGGCCAAGGACACCAGCTTGGCGGTGATCGCACCGGGTCTGGCGGAAGCCCTATTCACCACGGCCATGGGCCTCATCGTCGCCATTCCGGCTGTCGCCGCCTACAATAAATTCAGCACCGATATGAACCGCTACGCCCAGCGGCTCGACGGGTTCGCCGCCGAATTTACCGCCATCCTGTCGCGCCAGCTCGAGGAGGCGAAATAGCCATGGCGCGGCGGCACATCAGATCCAACCTGCGCCGGCCCAACAGCGGCCCGGTGACCGATATCAACGTCGCGCCCTTCGTCGATGTCATGCTGGTGCTGGTGATTATTTTCATGGTAGCGGCGCCGCTGTTGAATATCGGTGTGCCGGTCGATTTGCCGAAAGCGACCCTGAAGCCGCTCAACGAGAACCAGGACCCGCTGGTTGTCACGGTCGACGCCGAGGGAAACATTTTCATCCAGGAAGCCGAGGTCCCAGAAGACGCGTTGGTGCCGCGGCTGCAGGCAGTGACCCAGGCCAACCCCGATTTACGCATCTTCGTGCGCGGCGACCGGGCGATCAATTACGGCCGGGTCATTCAGGTCATGGGGATGATCTCGCAAGCCGGATTTTCCAAAGTGGCACTGATCGCCGAGGCTCCGTTGCCCGGCGAAAGCATTAAGTGAGCCGAGGCGGACGATTAAGACAATGATGGGTTTCACCAACATGCGCAGCGGGGTCTTCACCTCCATTAGCGCCCATCTGTTGGTGGTGGTGATAGCCCAATTCGGGTTGCCGCATCTGTTCACTCCGCCGGAGGTGGCGATAACGATCATCCCGGTCGAACTTATTCTCGATGATGTCAGCGCGCCGCCGCCGCCCGCGACGCCCGAACCGGAACCCGACGTGGCCGCGCCGCCACCGCCGCCCCCCGAACCAGAGCCGGAACCGGAGCCACCAGCGGAACCGGAGGTGGTGGAAGCGCCGCCACCGCCACCGGAAAAGCCAGAGCCGCCCAAAAAGGAACCGCCGAAGGAGCCGGAGAAGGTCAAACCGAAACCGTCGGAACTGACCCGCGCCAAGCCGCAATCGAAACCCAAGCCGCCGAAGCCGCCAAAACCGTTGCGTGATTTCGCAGATATTCTAAAAGATCTGCCGCCCGAAAAGACGCCGCCGAAAGACCAAGTCGCCGAAGCGCCAAAGGACAAAGACGAACCTACGCCGACACCGCCGCAAATAAATGACCAAGCGTCGGCAACCGAAATCGATCGCTTGCGGCAGATGATCCGTCAGCAAATCGAACCCTGTTGGAGCCCGCCCATCGGGGCGGTGGGCGCTGAGGATTTGGCGGTCGCGATTTTGATTCGTGTCGACCAGCGCGGCTTTGTCACTGACGCTCGGGTGGTTAATGTCGAGGCAATGGCGCGCAACACTTATGTTCAAGCCGCCGCCGACGCGGCGCGCCGGGCGGTGCTCAATCCGCGCTGCCAGCCGTTTGAATTGCCGCAGAAACGTTATGATCTGTGGAAGGAAATAAGGTTCAATTTCGATCCGAGGGAGATGTTGGGTTAGCCATGCTGTCATACACAAAGAAATTGCGCCGCCGGACAACGGTCCTGCTGACCTTGGTTGCGGCATTGATGTTACCGACAATCGCGCACGCACAGATCGATGTCGGTGTCGATCGTTTCACTGTCGAGCCGCTGTCGATCGCGGTGCCGGACTTCATTCCGGGAAGCGCCCAGGCACAGAAGCTTGCGGTCGATATCGCCACGGTGGTCGCCGAAGACCTGGAACGTTCGGGGCTGTTCGCGCCGCTCGATAAGCGCGCCTTTTTATCCCGGCCGGTCGGCCTGGCGGTGCGACCGAATTTCGTCAACTGGAAGCCGCTGAACGCCCAGGCGCTAGTCGTCGGCGAGGCGAAGTTGTCGGCGGAAGGCCAATTGAGCGCCGATTTTCGTCTGTGGGACGTGTTCGCCGAACAGCCGATGACCGGCCTCAGTCTGACGACCTCGCCGTCGAATTGGCGTCGCGTGGCGCATCTCATCGCCGATGCGATCTATGAGCGGATTACGGGCGAGCGCGGCTATTTCGATACGCGGATCGTTTATATTTCCGAGACCGGTCCGGCCGAGAAGCGCATCAAACGACTGTCGATCATGGATCAGGACGGCTCCAACCATCGCTTTCTGTCCGACGGCGATACCTTGGTGCTGACCCCGCGATTTTCGCCGACCCAGCAGGAGATCACCTATCTCGCTTATTTCAACAATCAACCGCGGGTCTACTTATTCAACATTGACACTGGCGAGCAGGAGGTGCTCGGCGATTTTCCCGGCATGACCTTCGCGCCGCGCTTCTCGCCCGACGGCAATCAGGTGGTCATGAGCCTAGCCGAGAACGGTAATTCGGACGTCAACGTGATGGACTTACGCACCCGCCAGGTGCGCCGTCTGACCACCCATCCGTCGATCGACACGTCCCCGAGTTTTTCGCCCGACGGCCGGCAGATCGTTTTCGAATCCGACCGGGGCGGTAGCCAGCAGCTTTATGTGATGAACGCCGACGGCAGCAATCAGCACCGCATCAGTTTCAAGTCGGGCGGGCGCTACGGCACGCCGGTATGGTCGCCGCGCGGCGATTTGATTGCCTTCACTAAAATCCAAAGCGGTTTATTCCATATTGGGGTGATGCGCCCCGACGGTAGCGGCGAACGCTTGCTGGCGAAGGGGTTCCTGGTCGAGAGTCCGACCTGGGCGCCCAACGGTCGGGTACTCATGTTCTTCAAGCAGAACAAGTCGGACGCCAAGGGGCGGGGCGGCAATTCGCGACTCTACTCGATCGATCTAACCGGTCAGAACGAGCGCGAAATTATCACGCCGGTGGAGGCGTCGGACCCCGCCTGGTCGCCGGCAAGTTCACGCTGAAATCCAAACAATGTGCAAAAAAAGTTGCTGAAAATACTACTAATTTCCGATGCTTGGGGCGGATGCTGTGCTTGATTCGACTCATACCCCCTCGTATAGTCCCCGCGCTATTAAGTGGCCGGAGAAGGTGATTCGGGGCGCCGCGCCGCCCGCGTTTGAGCGGCGCATAATCATATAAAATTGAAGAATAAGTCCGCGCCGTGTAAGGGGCGGACTGTAACGGCTTTAAGGAGTCAACGATGAGAATAAATCTACCAGTGGTCGTCGCTGCCGCGTTTCTTTTGGCTGCGTGTACGTCGGCATCAGATGAGGGGGACGGTTCGAGTAGCGATGGCGCTGCCACGACGACACCTTCAAGCTCGGGCACCAATGTCGCAACAGCTTCTACGGGTTCTGGCGCGAAGCCGGGTTCGCAGCTTGATCTGGAAATTAATGTTGGCGACCGGGTGCTGTTCGGGTTCGATCAGTCGACTTTAACCCAAGATGCTCGCACCACAGTCGAGCGCTGGGGCGCCTGGCTGGAAGTTTATCCGGCGAACCGGTTGGTGATCGAAGGGCATGCCGACGAGCGCGGTACGCGCGAGTATAACTTGGCTTTGGGCGAACGCCGGGCGAACGCGGCGCGTGAATATTTGGTCTCATTAGGCGTCGATCCGAACCGGATTAAAACGGTCAGCTTCGGCAAGGAACGGCCGGCGATCCCGGGTTCGAATGAAAACGCCTATGCGCAGAATCGCCGCAGCGTAGCGGTGCTCGACGCTGCCACGAATTAGATTGCCTCCTGAAATGCATGGTGCCGCCCCGGTTCGCCGGGGCGGCGGCCGTCGATCAAGCGCGCCAGGCAAGCGCGCTACCACAGCCTCGGCCCGTTACGGGATCCGGGGCTGTTTGTTATCGTCGCCACAGTTTCGCCGAATTAGGGCGGCAGGCTGTGCGCGCGTGATTGACGTTAGTAGTGATCTTGCGCATATCGGGATTCTAAATTCGAACAACCTTAAGGACGGTGCCATGACCACATCTTATGGCCAGCTCGTTTTCCCATTGACCCGCCGCTGGCTGAGCCCGGTGCTCGCGATCGGTGTCATCGCCGTCACGCCGTTATTGGCGCCCGCGCCGGCAGCGGCCCAATCGAGCGATGTGCAGCCCCTGGTGAATACAATCAATCGCCTGGAGCGCCAATTACAGGCGCTCGAACGCACGGTCTATCGCGGTGGCGCGCGGCCGGCCGGGGCATCGAGCGGTGCCTCAGCGGGGTCTGGCGGCGCGGTGCCGCCGGCCGCGGTTTCCCAACTGCAATTCAAAGCCAGTCAGCTCGAAGAGCAAATGCGCGGGCTGACCGGGCAGATCGAGGAGATGGGCTTCAAGGTAAACCAGATCAGTGCCCGGCTCGACCGACTGGTCGCCGATGTGGATTTCCGCCTGCGCGCGCTCGAAGACAATAACGACCGGGCCAATACCGTGCCCGGTCCCACCGCGCAAAATTTGCGCTCGCAATCGGGCTCGCCGGCGCCCGCCGCAAGTAGTTTCACCGCCAATCCGTCTAGTGCGCCCGCTAGGTCGGGCAGCCTGGGAACCTTGACCCAGAGCCAGATTGACGCCGCCGGTATCAAGCGGCCAGCGGCCGGTGCCTCCGCAACCCAACAGGCGAGCACGACCCCGGCCGCGCCCGCTCCGGCGCCTGCTGCGACGGCGACCCTGCCGGAGGGCTCGCCCGAGGATCGTTATAATTACGCGCGCGGTTTTCTGATGCGCCGCGACTATGCCGGCGCCGAACAGGTGCTGCGCGCCTTTGTCGAGACTTATCCGGAAAATGCGCTCTCCGGGAACGCGCAATATTGGCTCGGCGAGACCTTCTATGTGCGCAACGATTTCGGCACTGCGGCGCGAACCTTCGCTGACGGGTTCCAGCGCTATCCCGGCAGCAGCAAGGCGCCGGATAACCTGCTTAAACTGGGCATGTCGCTGGCGGCGCTCGACCGCACCGAGGACGCCTGCATTACCTTGGATAAACTGGCCAGTGAATATCCAAAATCGTCGGCCAGCATAAAGCAGCGCGCGCAAAGCGAACGCACCCGCTTGAAATGCTAGCTACGGCGCGGCCTCCTGCCGCGCTACCAGCCGGTCCACTAATGCCCGATTTACCGACACTGCTGTCGGACGACGAATTCGACGCTTCGATGGCGCGGTTGGCGCCGTTCGAGAGCGCTCCGACACTCGCTGTTGCCGTATCGGGAGGCCGCGACAGCATGTGTCTGGCGCTGTTGGCGGCGCGCTGGGCGGCGCGCCACGACGGTGATGTGGTGGCGGTGACTGTCGATCACGGCTTACGCCCGGACTCTGCGACAGAGGCGCGGCAAGTGAGGGACTGGCTGCGCGCCCAGGATATCCCCCATCAAATTTTGCGGTGGCAGGGGCCGTATCCGGCAAGCGGCATTCAAGCCGCCGCGCGCCAGGCCCGTTATCGTCTACTCACCGATTATTGCCGCGATCAGGCGATCTTACATCTCCTGGTTGGCCATCATCGCGACGATCAGGCCGAGACTGTCCTGATTCGCCAGGAGGGTTCGAGCGGTCGCGACGGTTTGGCGGCGATGGCGCCGATCAGCGAACGCAAAGATGTTCGGCTGCTGAGACCCTTACTTGAGATGCCGCGCGACCGTCTTTCGGTCACCTTGACCGCCGTCGAACAAAGTTGGATCGACGATCCGAGCAACGACAACAGGGAAATGGCCCGTGGTCGGCTGCGCGCGCGACCCAACGACATGTTGCTGGCCGATGCTTTAACAACCGCGCGGGTCTGCGCGGATGAACGGGTTTTGGCCGAACAGGCGACCGCCGATTTGGCGGCGCGGGCGCTGCGCTTCCATCCCGGGGGATTTGTGACCATCGACCGCCGCGTTCTTATGTCAGGGGCGCCGGACATCGGGAAACGGGTGCTGGCCCGAGCCGTCATGGCGATCGCCGGCCGCCGTTATGCCCCGCGCAGCGAGCGCATCCACCGGTTATGGCTGGCGCTGACAGACGCCGATTTCCCTGGTCATACATTGGCTGGCTGCCGGCTCGTCAGGCAGGAAAAGCGAGTCTATGTCTGTCGCGAAGCCGCCGGAATCGGGCCTCCCGTGAACCTTGTCGCGGGTACGACCGGGGTCTGGGATAAGCGGTTTTCGGTATCGGTCACGAAGAATTTAGGCTCAGAGGCGCGTCTAGACGCGCTGACAGCGTCTGGCTGGCAACAAATCGTCGCGCGTGACCCCAACCCGCGCATGAGGGCCATTCCCTATGCCGCGCGAACGGTCTTACCGGCTCTTTGGCAGGGTGATTCAGTCATGGCGGTGCCCCATCTGGGTTACGTTAACGCGCAAAACCCCTTGGTGAGCGCGGATTTCACGCTGAAATGGCAACCCCCGCTGGCGGTCGCGCCGGCGCGCTTCGGTAAGGTCTGATTATGGAATTAGACCTACCATGAGGCGGGCAAAGCCATTGCCTCCGCTGTGTTTCGTACCCATGTGTGATAGGAGCGCGGCGAGCGGGTGTGGCGGGCCGTCGCATGTGCATTTGCGCTGTAATAAGTCTAAGGTATAACCGTCGGGTCAACGGAGTAGGCTGTTGAATAATATCGGTAAAAATCTAGCCCTGTGGGTGATCATCGCCTTGTTGGTTGTGGCGTTGTTCAACCTATTCCAAAGCTCCAGCCGCGACGGGGCTTCGCAGCAGCTCGCCTTCTCCGATTTTCTCGCTCAGGTCGAAAGCGGCCAGGTGGCCGATGTTACCATCGAAGGTAACGACGTTACGGGGACCTTGCGCAACGGCACCTCGTTCAAGACTTACACCCCAGACGATCCGCAATTGGTGCAGCGCCTGACCGACCGGGGCGTGCGTATCACCGCGGCGCCCGAGCGGTCGATCCATCCGGTTCTCGGCATGCTGTTTACCTGGCTGCCGTTTATCGTGATCGTCGCCATCTGGGTGATTTTCATGCGCCAAATGCAGGGCGGCGGCGGTGGTCGCGGCGCCATGGGGTTTGGCAAATCGCGCGCGAAATTGCTCACCGAGCATTCCGGCCGGGTCACATTTGAAGATGTTGCCGGCGTCGAAGAGGCTAAACAGGAAGTCGAGGAAGTTGTCGAGTTTTTGCGCGACCCGCAGAAATTCCAACGTCTCGGCGGCAAAATCCCCAAGGGCGTCCTTTTGGTCGGCCCTCCTGGCACCGGTAAGACATTGTTGGCCCGCGCCATCGCCGGCGAGGCCAATGTGCCGTTCTTCACGATTTCCGGTTCCGACTTTGTCGAGATGTTTGTCGGCGTCGGCGCCAGCCGCGTGCGCGACATGTTCGAGCAGGGCAAGAAGAACGCGCCGTGCATTATCTTTGTCGATGAGCTTGATGCGGTGGGCCGTCATCGCGGCGCCGGTCTCGGCGGCGGTAATGACGAGCGCGAGCAAACCCTGAACCAATTGCTGGTCGAAATGGACGGTTTCGAAAGCAATGAGGGCGTTATTCTGGTCGCAGCGACTAACCGCCCCGATGTGCTCGATCCCGCACTGTTGCGGCCCGGCCGCTTCGACCGGCAGGTCGTGGTGCCGAACCCGGATATCATTGGCCGCGAAAAGATCCTCAAAGTCCATATGCGCAAGGTGCCGTTGGCGCCGGATGTCGAGGCCAAAACCATCGCTCGCGGCACGCCCGGATTCTCCGGCGCAGACCTTGCCAATCTGGTCAACGAAGCCGCGCTGCTGGCCGCTCGCAAGGGTCGCCGCATGGTGACCATGGCCGAGTTCGAGGAGGCCAAGGACAAGGTCCTGATGGGCTCCGAACGACGTTCGATGGTGATGAGCGAAGACGAAAAGCGCCTGACGGCCTATCACGAGGCCGGCCATGCGCTCGTCGGCCTGCATGTGGAAGGCTGCGACCCGCTGCACAAGGTAACGATCATTCCGCGCGGGCGGGCCCTGGGCGTGACCATGTCGCTGCCCGAACGCGACCGCTATACCTATTCGCAGCTTGAGCTGAAGGCCAGAATTTCCATGATGTTCGGCGGCCGAATTGCCGAAGAGCTTATATTTGGCAAGGAACACATCACCACCGGCGCGTCGAACGACATCAAAGAGGCGACCAGCCTGGCGCGGCGCATGATCACCGAATACGGGTTCAGCGAGAAGCTGGGGCCGTTGCGCTACGAAGACAATCAGGAAGAGGTCTTCCTGGGCCATTCGGTATCGCAGCACAAGAATGTCTCCGACGCGACCGCCAAGATAATCGACGAGGAAATCCGTTCGCTTGTCGAGGGTGGTGAGGACGAAGCCCGCAAGGTTCTCACCGACAATATGGAAGAGCTCCATATCGTCGGCAAGGCGCTGCTGGAATACGAAACCCTGTCGGGTGACGAAGTTCGACATCTGCTTGACGGTGGCGAGATCGACCGTCCGGACCCCGACGACGATGCTGGCGATCGTGCCCGCTCGTCGGTTCCCTCGAGTGGCGCCGCCGGTAAGAAGCCCAGCGGCGGGTTCGAGCCGGAACCCCAGCCCCAGGGCTGACGCCGACATTCGAGATCAAACAACCTCAATCCGCCCCTTGGGGCTGATTTCAGGCGCCGACGCCCAGTTGATGTGTGCGGGAGGGCAGGCGGCGCCGCTGGCTGGCGGTCTGTTGGCATTTACCCATGGCAAGCTGGTATCCCCCGACAAAGCGGGTCGCCAACGAACGTCGATCCACCCGATCGGTGAGCTGATTGCCGCGGCCGCCGAAACAGCCGATCCCGAGGCGGTCCGCGCGTGTCTGGCGCGTCTCGTCGAACCGACACACCCCTACGTCGATACCGTGATTTCCGGGCCCAGCGGCCGTCCGCTGGTGATGGGGGTCCTGAACGTGACGCCCGACAGCTTTTCCGATGGCGGCGACTATGCCGATACGGACACCGCGATTGCCCATGGCCGGGCGCTCCACGCGGCCGGTGCGGATCTTATCGATGTCGGCGGTGAATCGACCCGGCCCAGCGCCACTCCGGTGACCGTAGAGGCGGAAATCTGCCGTGTCATGCCCGTGGTCACCGCGCTGGCCGGCGAGGAGATTCCAGTTTCTATCGATACCCGCCGTGCTGCCGTGATGGATGAGGCCATAGCCGCCGGCGCAACGGTCGTCAATGATGTCTCGGCGCTGCAGTTCGACCCTGCGGCGCTCGACGTGGTCGCCGCCAGCGCGGCCAGCGTCATCCTCATGCATATGCAAGGCGCGCCCGAAACCATGCAGGCGGCGCCGCACTATGATGATGTGGTGCTCGACGTTTATGCCGCCTTGGCTCGGCGGGTGGCGGCCTGCGAGGCGGCAGGCATCGACCGGTCGCGAATTTGCGTCGATCCGGGGATCGGGTTCGGCAAAACGGTGGCCCATAATATGGCGTTGATCTCCGCGCTCGGCACTTTCCACGGGCTCGGCTGCGCGGTGGCCATTGGGGTGTCGCGGAAAAGCTTCATCGATGCCGTCGCGGGGACAACGCAACCGAAGGACCGCTTGGCCGGATCGTTGGCGGCCATGCTGACCGCCTTGGACCAGGGTGCGCAGATCGTGCGCGTCCATGACGTGGCCAAGACGGTGCAGGCGGTGGCCCTGTGGCGCGAGGCCCAAATGGCGCCCTAGGGCGGCCCGACATAGAAATGATAAATTCGCGCCACTTTGCTATAAGGCAGTGATGGGGCGACTGGGACACACACAATGACGCGCAAGCTCTTCGGCACCGACGGCATTCGGGGAAAAGCAAATGTCGAGCCCATGACCGCGCAGACCGCGCTGCGTGTGGCGATGGCGGCGGGACGGCATTTCACCCGCGGCGAGCATCGCCATCTGGCGGTCATCGGCAAGGATACACGGCTCAGTAACTACATGCTCGAGCCGGCCATGCAGTCGGGCTTTATCTCCATGGGTATGGATGTGGTGCTCGTCGGGCCGATGCCGACACCGGCGGTGGCCATGCTTACCCGCTCGTTGCGGGCCGATGTGGGGGTGATGATTTCAGCCTCGCATAACCTCTACGAAGACAATGGCATCAAATTGTTCGGCCCCGACGGCTACAAATTGTCCGACGCGGTCGAGGAAAAGATCGAAGCCATGACCGAAAACGGTCTCGGCGACCATCTCGCGACTTCGAACCGCCTCGGCCGCGCCCGGCGGCTGGAAGACGCGCCGGGCCGTTACATCGAATTCGTCAAGCACACCTTCCCGCGCGGTCTCAGCCTGGAAGGTCTGAAGGTCGTCGTCGATTGTGCCCATGGCGCGGCCTATAAGGTGGCGCCCCAAGTCTTGCATGAATTAGGTGCGGCAATCGTTCCCATCGCAGTCGATCCCGACGGCACCAACATCAACAAGGATTGCGGTGCAACATCGCCGGCGGCCATGTGTGCGCAAGTGATCGCCCAGGGGGCCGATCTGGGAATTGCCTTGGACGGCGATGCCGACCGGGTCATCGTCGCTGACGAAAAAGGCGCGATCCTCGATGGCGATCAGGTGATGGCGCTGGTCGCGCGCACCTGGCATGCCCGCCAGCAACTGACCGGCGGCGGTGTGGTGGCCACGGTCATGTCGAATTTAGGGTTCGAACGCTATCTCGAAGGCATCGGCCTGGAGCTGGTGCGTACGCAAGTGGGCGACCGCTATGTTTTGGAGCATATGCGCAAGCATGGCTACAATGTTGGCGGCGAGCAGTCGGGGCACATTATCTTGAGCGAATACGCCACCACCGGCGACGGGCTGATCGCCGCGCTACAGGTGTTGGCGGCCCGCGTCGAGGGTGGTGTGCCGTTGAGCGAGATCGGCCGCGCCTTTACACCTTATCCGCAAATATTGCGCAATGTTTCGGTGAATGGCGGAGCGCCTTTGGACAATGACCGCGTGAAACGGGCGATCGCCGATGCCGCAGCCAGCTTAGGCGACGATGGGCGTGTGTTGATCCGGCCCTCGGGGACCGAGCCGGTCATTCGGGTCATGGCCGAAGGCCGCGACGAAGCCAAGGTGGGGGCCGTGGTCGACACCATCGTCGGCGCCATTGAGCAGGCCGGTGCGGCAGCCTAATCATGACCCCGCGCCCTTAACCGGCGCAAATCGATGAACGGGCGGGTTTTAATCATCGCCGGTTCGGATTCGGGCGGCGGCGCGGGTATTCAGGCCGACATCAAGTCGGTGAGCGCGCTGGGCGGCTTCGCCATGACCGCGATCACCGCTTTGACAGCGCAGAATTCATTGGGTGTTCACGCCATCCATCCGGTCGATATCGATTTTGTCTCGCGTCAGATGGCGGTGGTGCTCGACGATCTCGGCGCCGACTGTCTGAAAACCGGCATGCTGCACAATGTCGAGGTGATCGAGGTAGTTGCCGACATGATCGTCGACAAGGCGGCTGGTCTGCCCCTGGTCGCCGACCCGGTGATGGTGGCGAAAGGCGGCGCCAGCCTGCTCGACGACGCGGCCCATGCGGCGTTGATCGAGCGGATCGTGCCCTTGGCGGCGGTGTTGACGCCAAACGCGCCGGAGGCGGCGGCGCTGACCGGCATCGATGTTCGTGATGAAGCCAGCCAGCAGGCCGCGGGTGAGGCCTTGCGGGGGCAGGGCGCGGATGCTGTGTTGGTCAAGGGCGGTCATATCGAGGGATCGCAAATCGTCGACCTGCTGGTCACCGGCGATGGCGCTATGCGTTTTGAAAGTCCGCGCATCCAGACTGCCCATACCCACGGCACCGGCTGTACGCTCGCCTCGGGCATTGCCGCTGGCTTGGCGCAGGGCATGGATCTGCCGGCCGCCGTCGCGCGCGCCCGCGCCTATGTGATGGCGGCAATAGCGGCGGCGCCCGGTTACGGCGCCGGCCATGGACCGATCGATCATACGATTACGGTCGATCCCCAGCGTATCGGCGGCTGACGCCGATATATATGGACGAAAGCCCCTCAAAAAAATCTAGCGAGACGCCACCCGGTTTCGTTTCCCTGGCCACCGCCGGCGCCCTGATGACGGTGCTGCTGTGGGGCGGTTCGTCGATGGCGACGAAACTCGGCACCGATTCGATGGATACGCTCACTTTGGGGGTGTTGCGGGTTGTCGCGGCGGGGCCGTTCGCGCTGATTCTGATTATTGTGATGCGGCTACGACTGCCCTGGCATACGCAATACAGGCTGCATTTCACGACCGTTGCAATTGTCGGCATGGCCTTGGCGCCCCTGCTATTTACCATTGGCGTGCAGTTCACTACCGCTGGTCATGCGGTTGTCGCCAGCTCATCGACCTCCATATTTACCGGCCTGATCGAGGCCGCCGCCCGCCGCCATTGGCCCCGGCTGCGCTGGTGGATCGGTATCGCCGTGGCCTTTGCCGGCGCGTTGATCCTGATCGCAGAATCCCTCGGCCTCGGGTCCACCGGGGCGACCTGGCAGGGCGACCTGCTGGTCATGTCGGCTGCTTTTTGCGGCTCGACGGGCTTTTATTTGGGCAGCCGGTTATCAATGCAATATGGCGCGCCTGCGGTAACTTTGTGGAGTCTGGTATTTGCCTGTGTCTTGCTGATCCCGGTGTTGGCGATTGCATCGTCATTTAGCGAATTATTGCAGCTCACCGTGCTGAACTGGTCTGTCGTTATTTACCTGGCCGCCGGCGCCTCGGTGATTGCCACCATTACCTGGTTCTACGCCTTGTCACGCGGTGGCATCAGCCGCATGGCGGTGTGGCAGTTTGCCTTGCCGATCGTCGGCATTGCCTTGGCGGCGATTGTTTTAGGTGAACCGGTCACGTGGCTCCTGGTAGCTTCGGTCGCCGTCATATTGTCGGGCATTGCCTTGGTACAATGGCGCTAGGGGCCGGGGGTCACGATGGTGAACATTCATGAAAACAGCACCGTGCGACTCTATGTCATCGCGCTTGTTGCGGTTCTGCTCTATGGCCTGACGCCGCTGTTCACCAAAATTGCTGTCGGGTCGACCGATGGCGTCACGGTTGGCGCGTTGCGCGCGATTGTGGCCGTGCCTGTGGCGTCAGCGATGATTTATGGCGGACGGATGCCATTACCGTGGCGTGGCAACGATAAGTGGCTGTTATTTATCTCCGGCGCCGGTGGGCTCGCCGCGTTCCCGCTATTGTTTAGCTGGGGTGTGCAACTGACAACGGCTGGCCACGCTGCGGCCGGAACCGCGTCTGGTGCTGTCATGGCCGGCATATTCGGCGCCTGGATCAACCGGCGCTGGCCCAGCCTTTATTGGTGGGCCGGCATCGCGGTGGGGCTGACCGGGGCGTTGTTGCTGATCTGGGAAGCTGTCGGTTTCGACGTTGAGGGCGTGACCTGGCAGGGCGATGTGCTGGTCTTCGCCGGTATGTTTTCCGGCGTTGTCGGCTACATCGCCGGGGCGCGGTTGACCCGCACCGCCGGGGCGACGGCGGTCACCCTGTGGAGCGTTTGTGTCGCGGCGATCCTGGTGCTGCCGGTGATCATATGGCACTCGGGTTGGTCGGCGATTCTCAGCATCGATATACCGAGCTGGGGGGCGATTATCGCGTTGGCCTGGGGCACCACGATTGGCGCTTATATTCTGTGGAACCGGGCAATTGCCGATGGCGGCATTGCGCGTATCGGATCGTTGCAACTGTTGCAGCCGGTTATCGGTATCAGCTTGGCGCCGCTGTTACTGAGCGAGCCCTTCACGCTGACGCTCGCGCTCGCCACGGCGGTGACGCTGATCGGCGTGGCGTTGATCCAGCGGGGCTAAACGCCAAGGACCGCAAGAAGCGGGTGGGTGGGGAGCCTGTCGATCCCTATTTTTACCCTCATGAGTACCACTCAAAATCCCTCGAACTTCCCGGCTACGAGAATTTCCGCCGGTCACGCCGTACTGGGCCTTTTGCTCGAAACTTTCGATCCAAGGCCGCTTTTGCGGCTGTTAGCGACATGGCGGCAGCGCGCCAGAATGCGCCGGCAACTGGCACACTTGGACGACCGCTTGCTGCGCGATATTGGTGTATCGCCGATCGAGGCCGGGCGTGAGATAATCAAACCGTTTTGGAGCGAGTAGAACGATGACGGTTCAGCAAGACATATCTCCGACGCACTATCCCGGATCCGATATGGATGCTCGGACGTTGCGGCGTATGGAGCGGGTGCTGCGCTGGCTCAGCGAGCATTATATCGACCAGCCGTCGTTGGAGGATACCGCGTCGATCATCGGTCTTGGCCCCCACCATTTCCAGCGGCTGTTCACCCGCTATGTCGGGGTCAGCCCGAAGAAATATGTACAGTTTCTCACCCTCGAGCACGCCAAGCGCAGCCTGGCGGCATCTGCCAGCGTGTTGGATGCGGCGTTTGACGCCGGTCTGTCGGGGCCGGGGCGGTTGCACGATCTGTTCGTCACCCACGAAGCCCTGACCCCAGGGGAGTGGAAGACCCAGGCCGATGGCCTCGACCTGCGCTATGGCTGGCACGACAGCCCGTTCGGCGATTGCCTGATCGTAGCGTCGGAACGCGGCGTCTGCGGGTTGGCTTTCGGCGCCGCTCAAGACCGCGCCCGGGCGTTTGAAAATTTGGCGCTTAGTTTCGGCGGCGCCCGCTTAACCTGGGATACGCCGGCCACAACCGAATTTGCCGATCTGGCGTTCGGCGGCCAGGGCAATATTCATCTGTTGCTGCGGGCCACCTCGTTTCAGCTCAAAGTGTGGGAGGCGCTGTTGCGCATCCCCCTGGGTGCCACCACCAGCTATACCGATTTGGCCTCGCGCATCGGCCGGCCGACCGCGGCCCGGGCCGTCGCCAGCGCGCTCGCCGCCAACCCGGTGTCCTGGCTGATCCCGTGTCACCGGGTCTTGCGCAGCGACGGATCGATCACCGGTTATCGCTGGTCGCCGACGCAAAAGCGCACCCTGTTAGCCTGGGAAGCCGCCCAGAGCGAGCGCGACAGCGCTGCTTAGTTAGAAAACGCTGCCGGACGGCTTTATCTACGGCGCGCCGCCCGCTAGTTTCGCCTCAATTCCGACCTGGGGTGACCATGACGACGCGATATTTTGAGGACTTTGAAGTCGGCGAATTGATGGAGACGGCGCCGGTGGCGCTGAGCACCGACGATATCGTCGAATTCGCCAAGCTTTACGATCCGCAGACATTCCACACCGACCCGGAGGCCGCTAAATCGAGCCCCTATGGCGGCTTAATTGCCAGCGGGTTGCAGACTATCGCTGTGGCCTTCGGGCAGTTCATCCGCTTAGGCTATTTCGTCAAATCCTCGTTGGGCGGACCGGCGACCGACGATGTCGACTGGCTAGCGCCGGTACGCCCCGGCGATGAGCTGAATACGGTGGTCGAGGTGCTGGAGGTGCGGCCCTCCAAGTCGAAGCCCGACAGGGGCATCGTGCGCCTGCAATTTACAATGAAGGTGGACGATATCCCCGTCGTCCGTTTCATCAGCACAACTTTCTTACGCCGCCGTCCGGCGGGCTGAGGCGACATCCCATGAGCGGATTATATCTGGAAGATTTTCATGTCGGCCGGCAGTTCGCCACCGAGCCGGTCAGCCTGAGCGAGGACGAGATCGTCGCCTTTGCGGAAAAATACGATCCGCAGCCGATCCATGTCGACAAAACCGCGGCCGCGGCGTCGATCTATGGCGGGTTGATCGCCAGCGGGTTCCAAACTGTCGCGGTGGGGGCGGGCCAATGGCTGCGCACCGGTCTGCAGGAGGGCACCGGCATGGGCGGGCCGGGGTTGCGCGATATCCGCTGGCTGGCGCCGGTGCGCCCGGGCGACGAATTGCACACAATTGTCGAAATCGCTGAAGCCCGACCCTCGCGCAGCAAGCCCGATCGCGGGCTTGTCCACTTCACCTACACGATGCGCAACGAGGCTGGAATCGTCGCCACATTCACCGCGATCATCATGGTCCGCCGCAGGCCCGACGCGGCTTAGCGCGGCGACATGGCCGCGGTTCGCCGGCGCGTGGTAATATTGGCGGTCGAGTTAAAACAGTGACGGTCATAGCGCGATGACGATCTTCGGCGCCGAGCTGAGCCCGGCGGAATTTGGCATGTGGGCGACATTCGCCGTCATCCTGGTGGCGTTGGTTCTCTATGCCGCCGAGCGGGTGGCGTTGGAGCTTACATCGCTGGGTATCCTGTGTGGGCTGCTGTTGCTGTTTCATTTCAATCCCGTCCTCGACACGGATGGCAAAAACCTGCTGGGGCCGGCGAGCCTATTGGCCGGGTTTGCCAATCCGGCGCTGCTCACGGTGGTGGCGCTGCTGGTGATGGGCGCTGGCCTGGCGCGCACCGGTGTGCTTGAGGCCGGCGCCGGGTTGCTGTTTCGCTATGGGCGCGGGCACGCGGCGGTCGCGCCGGCGATCGCCTTCGTTGCCGTGCTGGCCATCAGCGGATTTCTCAACAACACCCCGGTCGTGGTGATTTTCATACCGATCATGCAGGCCCTGGCCGACCGGTTGGGGCAGTCCTCGTCGAAACTGCTCATGTCCTTGTCGTTCGCCGCCATTCTCGGCGGGATGACCACGCTGATCGGCTCTAGCACCAACCTGCTGGTTTCCGGCGCGTTGGTGGGGCTCGGCGAGAGTGGTTTTAGCTTTTTCCAGTTCTTCGTGCCGGGCACCATCCTGGCGGTCGTCGGCGTCTTGTACGTGATCTTTTTCGCCCGCTATCTATTGCCCGATCGCGCCTTGCTGACCAGCGCCGTGGCCGGCGGCGGGCGCCAGTTTATGGTCGAGATCCATGTGCACGACGGATCTAAATTCGACGGCATGAAACCCCGTGGCGGGTTTTTTCCTGAGCTGGCCGATCTCAGCCTGCGCATTATCGTTCGCGAGGGCCTGTCTTACCTGGCGCCGTTCGATGACCGGTTTCAAATCATGGCGGGCGATACCCTGGTGGTGGGGGCGACGCGGCCGGCGTTGACTGAAGCGTTGAAGGGCGAGCCGGCGCAGTTTCACCCGCAATTGGGCCAAGACTGGGAACGGTTCGAGACCGAGGAAGGCCATCAGCGCTGGCAGGTGGGCAACCAGGTCCTCACCGAGGCGATGGTCACACCCGAGTCGCAGCTGATCGGGCAGAACTTAGAGCAAATCGGCTTTCGCTATCGTTATCATTGCGTTGCTTTGGGCATACAGCGGCGCTCGCAGATGATCCGCAGCCGGGTTACCGAGGTCAGGCTCGAACCGGGTGACGTGCTGTTACTGCAAGGCCGACAGGAAGACATCGATTCCCTGCGCGGTAATTCTGATATCCTGCTAGTCGAGTGGACCGCCATCGATATTCCTGCGGTGCATCACGCACGCAGTACCCTGCTTATTTTCGCCGCGGTGATCGCGTCGGCCGCGACCGGTCTCGTCCCCATCGCGGTGGCGTCGCTGTGCGGCGCCGGATTGATGTTAGCTACCGGCGTGTTGAACATTCACCAGGCCAGCCGTTCGATCGACCGTACTATTGTGATGATGATCGCTGCCGCATTGGCTCTGGGCGTGTCGCTGCAGGCGACCGGCGGGGCCCAGTTCCTGGCCGATGCGATGCTGGCCGCGGTCGGTGACGCCGCGCCGGCGGTGGTCCTGTCGGCGTTCTTTTTGCTGGTGGCGATATTGGCCAACCTGATCAGCACCAAGGCGACCGCGGTGTTGTTCACGCCGATTGCCGTCTCCATCGCCCAGGGCCTGGGCGTGCCGCCGGAGGCCTTCGTGGTCGCCGTGGTGTTCGCCGCCAATTGCTCCTTCGCCTCGCCGATCGGCTACCAGACCAATCTTCTGGTGATGGCCCCTGGCAACTATCGATTCGCCGATTTTGTACGGGTTGGTACACCGCTGCTGATCATCGTGTGGCTCACCTTTAGCCTCGTCGCGCCGTGGTATTACGGCATCTGATCGCTGGGCGATTGCCGGATGCGACAACGCGTCTATTGACGCGGGAGTGAAAATACCTACTTTCCGCGGTGGGCCATCCCTCCCCAACGAGGGGCGGCGTTCTGTAAGGGGCGCTTATCATGCGTAGTTCATTGTCGAAGCCGGGCATAAGTCCGGCTAGTCCTCTATTTTCATCTGGACCTTGTGCGAAACGCCCCGGTTGGGACGTCTCCGTATTATCCGCTGCGGCCCTCGGCCGCTCGCACCGGGCCAAAGATCCCAAAGCCAAGCTGGTCCGCGTGATCGAGGAGAGCCGAGAGATTCTCGGCATACCTGACGATTACCGAATTGGCATCGTGCCGGCGTCTGATACCGGGGCGGTGGAGATGGCCTTGTGGTCCCTGCTCGGGCCGCGCGGCGTCGATGTCCTGGCGTGGGAGAGCTTTGGCAGCGGCTGGGTCACCGACATCGTTAAGCAGTTGAAGCTGGACGATGTGCGGGTGCTCGAAGCGCCTTATGGTCAACTGGTCGATCTCGACCAAGTCGACCCAGAGCGCGACTGTATTTTCACCTGGAACGGCACCACCTCGGGCGTGCGTGTCGCCGACGGCGATTGGATCGCCGACGACCGCACCGGGCTCACCATCTGCGACGCCACCTCGGCGGTGTTCGCGATGGATCTACCCTGGGACAAACTCGATGCGGTCACCTGGTCATGGCAGAAGGTCATGGGCGGCGAGGCGCAGCACGGCATGCTGGTGTTAAGCCCGCGCGCCGTCGCGCGGCTGGAATCCTACGCGCCGCCCTGGCCCCTGCCGAAGATTTTCCGCCTGACCAAGGGGGGTAAGCTCAATGAAGAGATATTCACCGGCTCGACCATCAACACGCCCTCGATGCTGTGTGTCGAAGACCAGTTGGACGCGCTGGCCTGGGCGCAATCTATCGGCGGCTTACCGGCTTTGATTGCGCGCAGCGAAGGTAATTACCGGGTGTTGGGTGAGTGGGTCGCGGCCAGCGATTGGGCCGAATTCCTCGCCGAAGACCCGGCGCACCGCTCGTGCACCAGCGTGTGTCTTAAGATCGTCGACCCGTGGTTCACCGGATTGTCCGAGACCGATCAGGCAGCAACATCGAAGGCCGTCGCAACCCTGTTGGACAAAGAGGGTGTGGCCTACGACATCGGCGCCTATCGCGACGCGCCGCCTGGCCTGCGTATCTGGGCCGGCGCCACCATCGAACAGCAAAACCTGGAAGCTCTGACTCCGTGGCTCGATTGGGCCTACGCAACGGTCAAGTCCCAGGCCCCAGCTTCGGCCGCATAGAACCCCCCAAATATTCACCTGGCACGGCACGTCGCCGGCGCCCCAGCGATCCAAGGTTAAATCACATGGTCAAAGTCCTGATTTCCGATTCCATGAGCCCGCGGGCTGAGGAAATATTCACTAATCGCGGTGTCGAGGTCGACGTCAAAACCGACATGTCCGAGGAAGAGCTGATCGCCTGTATCGGCGACTATGACGGGCTGGCGGTGCGCTCGGCAACAAAGGTCACGGCAAAAGTCCTGGCGGCGGCGGAAAGTCTGAAAGTCGTCGGCCGCGCCGGTATTGGTGTCGACAATGTCGATCTCGACGCGGCGACCGCCAACGGCGTCGTGGTGATGAACACACCCTTTGGCAACGCCATCACCACAGCGGAACACGCCATCGCCATGATGATGGCGGTGGCGCGGCAAATTCCCATGGCCGATGTATCGACCCAGGCCGGCAAGTGGGAAAAGTCGCGCTTTGTCGGCGTCGAGGTCACCGGCAAGACCCTGGGCATCATCGGTTGCGGCAATATCGGCTCGATCGTGGCCGAGCGCGCCCTGGGCCTGAAAATGAAGGTCGTCGCCTTCGATCCCTATCTGACGGCCGAGCATGCCCGCGATATCAGTGTCGAAAAGGTTGAGTTGGATGAATTGTTGAGCCGCGCCGATTTTATCAGCCTGCACACGCCGTTGACCGATCAGACCCGTGGCATCATCGACGCCGCGGCCATCGCCAAGACGCGCAAGGGCGTGCGAATCATCAATTGCGCGCGCGGCGGCTTGGTGGTCGAGGCGGACTTAAAGGCGGCGCTCGAGTCGGGACATGTCGCGGGCGCAGCGGTCGATGTCTACGAAGTCGAACCGGCCAAAGAGAACGCGCTGTTCGGCACCGAGAATCTGGTCTGCACGCCCCATCTGGGCGCCTCGACCACGGAGGCCCAAGTCAATGTGGCGATCCAGGTCGCCGAGCAGATGGCCGACTATCTGCTGACCGGCGCTGTGGTCAACGCGCTCAACATGCCGTCGGTGTCGGCCGAGGACGCCCCGCGGCTGCGGCCCTATATGAGACTGGCCGAGCAATTGGGCAGCTTCGCCGGGCAGATGACCGAATCCGGCATCAAGGCGGTCAGCATCGAATATGAAGGTCATGCCGCAGAATTGAACACCAAGGCCTTGAATGCCGCTGTCTTGAAGGGTCTTTTATCTCCGTTATTGGAGGGTGTGAACATGGTAAGTGCCCCGGTTATCGCACATCAGCGTGGCGTCGAAGTTTCCGATGTCCGCCATGATCGGCAGACCGATTATCAGACGCTGATTCGGCTAACGATCACGACGGAGAACCAAACCCGCAGCGTCGCCGGCACTCTATTCGGCGACGACAAGCCGCGCCTGGTCAATGTGAAGGGCGTGCCGATGGAAGCCGAGCTTGGGCCGCACATGCTCTATGTCAACAACAACGACCAACCCGGCCTGATCGGCGGCCTCGGCACCGTTCTGGGCGAGGCGGGGGTCAATATCGGCACCTTCCACCTGGGCCGTACCGCGCCCGGTGGCGACGCGATTGCGCTGGTTGAGATTGACAATGAAGTGTCACCGGAAGTTCTCCATGCGGTGGCGAGCTTGCCCAATGTGGTGCAGGCCAAGGCCTTGTCGTTCTGATATGCGCACTGGATTCATCGCCACCGTCTCGTTTCTGGTACTGCTGGTCACGGTCGCCGGTGCGAGCGAACGCTCGACCCTGGCGGTGCCCGGTGGTCTTGCGGGCCTGGAGCGCGAGCGGGGGGACCAGAGCGGGATTTCCGAAGCCGCCGGGCCGATAATCGCGATCCGGCAGGACGGCAAACGCTTCGAAGTGGCGGTGACCGGCAAGACATTGGCGCTGCTACCCACCGATAGTCGAATTATCATAGCGCCGGCCCCCGATATGCTGCCCGACGGCGAGGTGACGGAAGGGCAAGGCGCGATCCGACGGGCCTGGCTGACCGGCGCGACCGAGCGTTACGCCCATGGCATCCTGGGCGACCCTATCGAGGCGTCCGGAGTTGGGATCGAACGCGCCGATGGGACGTTTTTATACTTCGACCTGGGCGACGATTCGGTTTTTGAAGATCGCCGCGCACGGCTTTTCGATTTCGATGGGGATGGTGATGACGAAATCATCGTCGTCAAAAGCTATCTCGACGCCGGGGCGACGTTGGCGGTTTTGGAAGCCAGTGACAAAACATTGAAGGTCGCCGCCGAGGCCGCGCCGATCGGCCGCTCCAACCGCTGGCTTAATCCCGCAGGCGCCGGTGATTTCGATGGCGATGGCCGGGCTGAAGTGGCCTATGTGGAAACGCCGCATATCGGCGGCACCCTGAAACTGTATGAATATGGCGACGGCAAGTTGACCCTGGATCTGCAAGCGCGGGGATTTTCCAATCACGCGATTGGCAGCCGCGAGCAGGACCAAGCCGCCGTGGTTGATTGGAATGGCGACGGCGTCGTCGATTTGCTGGTGCCTGATGCGCGGCGTCAGGTGTTGCGTATCGTTACCTTTGCCGGCGGTAAGTTCGAAGAACTCGAGCGAATTACCAATCCGCAGCGCATCGTTACCGCGGTGCTACCGGCCAAATTTGGTCAATCCGATCGAACCGTGGTGGTCTATGGGTTGGCTGACGGCACTTTGGTGGCGATTTCACCGTCGGGGACCCGGTAATCCGCGAACCTGCGGGCCATTGATTCGAGTTGACGCAATATTTAGAAAACGTCTGTACAATTGGGCTCGTAACGACGGCTGAATATCTTTAAGGTTTTCTTCACAGGTTCGGTGCCCGAATAGGGGCCAGCCAAATTGGGGGTCTAAATTGTTGAACGCCTCGTTGAACGGAATTCAGATGCCGAAGGTTAAACGCATAGCCAGCGTTGTCGCCGTCGCCGGTTTGGTGTCGGTCGCAAGCATTGGCGCGGCTAATGCTGCCGATCCGAAGACCAAGGGCCCCGCCGAAGCTGCAGCGGTCAATGCGCGGCTTTTGCAAACCGAAATGATGGTCGCCGCCTTGGCGTGCGATCTACGCCCGAGCTATAACCGGGCGATGCGCACATTCCAGACCGAACTCGTGGGCCATGGCAAAGTGTTGCGCTCCGTTTTTCGGCGCAATCATGGCGCCTCGGCGCAACGCCATTTGGATAAATACATTACCGCGCTTGCCAACGACGCCTCGAGCCGGAGCAATTTCGACCGGATCTCTTACTGTCAAACCGCCGCGACATTGTTCGACGATGTTCTGTCGTCGCCCTCGGCGGGCTTTGATCAGATGACCAAAAAGCTCATCCAGGAAGCGGCGCTACCGATCCAATCGCGCTGATTAGCGGCCCCGCCCGGGGCTATTCCCGAGACAATTGATAGAGACCCGCACGCCGGATGATTGTTTTCCGGTCGGCAACCGCTTGATCTCAATTTCGATGAATGTGGGGGCGCACGCCGTTGGTTATACCGCGGCCCGACGTAAGGCTGGCCCTGAGATGCGTTAGCACCTCAGGGCCGGTTGTTACGCTATTGCAGGATCAGTTCGACGCGCCGGTTTTGCGGCTCGCGGACGCTGTCTGGGGTCGGGACGAGAGGATCGGCCTCGCCGCGGGCAAATGTTGCAACCGATAACGGATCGATACCGAGCTGTCCCAGCTGGGTGCGTACCGCTTGGGCACGGCGGGCCGAGAGAGCGTCGTTATAGTCGGTCGCACCCGAACGGTCAGCGTGACCTGTGGCGGTGATACGAACCGCGCCGGTTCTCTGAGCGGTTGCTGCGGCGTCGCGCAGAATGGCCAGCGCCTCAGGCGTGATGACCGATTGATCCCAATCGAAGAACACGATGAAGTTACGCGGCGGCTCTGGGGCCGGCGGCGCCGGGGTCGGCGCGGGCGCTTGGGCCACCGGCTTCGGCGCCGGTGGTGCTGGCGGGATCATCGGCCCCGCCGGGTCGGTCAGGTTGAAGCGAAGACCTACAAAGATTGCATGGTCGCGGGATTCCATATCAAGCTCGCCAAGGCTCGGCGAAGTGGGGAAGTCGAGATCTTCGATGTTCAGGAAGCGATAATCGAGCGTCAGTTTAAGCCGGTCGTTCAAAGCAAGAGCAGCACCGGCGCCAAGTTGCCAGGCCCAGCCCATATCGTTTTCATCGATCGTGGCGCCGCCGAACGAGGCGGCGTTGCTAACGTCGACGTCGGCCAAGCCGAGGCCGCCACCGAGGTAGAAGTCCAAGCTGTTGGTAAGTTCGATGTCATAAAAGACATTGCCCATGAAGCTGAGAACGTCGACATCGCCCGTCGCCGAAGCGCCAGAAATGTTTTCGATGCTTGATTCCCGGAACCCGCCTTCGAGTTCGGTCCGCCAATTGGTCGCGCCAAGCTGCAGGCCAAGCCCAACAAGTCCGGCAAACCCGGTGTCGGTTTCAGACTCAACATTGATGCTGCCGCCGCTCACGTCAGCGTCGGCGGTCTGGTGGGCGCCAACCGCGCCGGATAGGTACAACCCCTGGAAGAACCGGGTGCTGCTGCTTTCCTGAGCCACGGCAGATGTGCTGCCAAAGGCGACTGTGAGTGCGGCAACCGAAAGCGCTGCGCGTAGACTAGAATTGCTCATCATGACCTAAACCTTTTTTGATCACTTTACTGGGCCAAGTAAACTCTGCCCATGGAAACGGTATGTCTGTAATTTGATTCGCCAACAAATAGCATAGCTTTGCATTTTATTTAACTACCACGATTATAAGGACGGGCGAATAACGCATGCTGTGGCATAATTGACACAAATGTTGTTGCTGGCGATTCAATGGGCGTTTTATTGTGTGAAAATGGCAACTACCGGGTTGTAAAAAGCGCCATTACGCGGTTGCGGAAGGGGTTTTTGGTCGGTAAATCACGCTTCGGAGCCTTCGAAATACCGAAAGAACGCCATTTCCATTGCTGTGACGGGGCAAACCCGTTAAATCCGGCTCGCCATGTCCTCGGATACCGAAAATAGAGCTCTGCTCCCCTCCGGCCTGCACGATCTTCTGCCGCCCCGTGCGGCGCAGGAGGCGGCAACCATACGCGCCCTCACCGATGCGTTTACCGCCATTGGGTATGAACAGGTTAAACCGCCGCTGGTCGAATTCGAGACGACGCTGACCGGTGCGGCGGATAATGGCGGTGGTAGCTTGGCCGGACAGATGTTCCGGCTCATGGATCCGGCCAGTCAAAGAATGATGGCGGTCCGCGCCGATATCACGCTGCAGGTCGCGCGGATCGCGGAAACCCGCTTGCGCGATACGCCGCGGCCCTTGCGACTGTCCTATGCCGGCGAGGTCTTGCGCGTGCGCGGCAGCCAGTTGCGCCCCGAACGTCTGTTTGCCCAGGCCGGTGTTGAGTTGATCGGCGCCGCCGATGTCTCCGCTGACGTCGAGGTCGTTGTCCTCGCCGCCGAGGCGCTTGCCGCCGCCGGCATCGGGGGCCCGACGATCGATCTAAACTCCCCGGCGTTGGTGGCTCATTTGCTCAACGATATTGGCCTCGATGATGGGGTCGTCGCGCAACTTCGCGTGGCGTTGGATCACAAGGACTCAGGCGCGGTTCGCGAAGTCACCCGCGCCCATGGAGTTGCTTTCGGGTCCGCGGCGCGTGTCCTCGATGAATTGGTGAACGCGGCGGGAACCGCTGAAGATATCTTGCCGAAACTCCGCGCGCTCGATTTGCCGGACGCTGCCGCGGCTGAAGTCGATCGCCTAGCGGCGGTTGTGGCCGGTGTGCGCGCGACCGGTGCCGCGCTGTCGCTCACGGTGGATCCAGTGGAGTATCGCGGCTTCGAATATCACACCGGCGTCAGCTTTACGGTTTTCGCGGCTGGTATTCGCGGCGAATTGGGGCGCGGCGGGCGCTATATCACCGCGGCCGGCGAAGCCGCGACCGGGTTTTCACTCTATCTGGACTCGATTATGCGGGCTTTGCCCGAGCCAGCGGCAGCGCAAAAGCTTTACCTGCCGTTTGGTTCGCCTGCCGCCGAGGCGGTCCCCCTGCGCGCGGACGGCTGGACGACCGTTGCCGGTTTGGCGCCCGAGACCGATGTGCAGGCCGAAGCCCGACGGTTGGGGTGCAGTCACTGTTGGCATGACGGCGAAATTCTAACTTTGAGCGATCGGGGCGGTGACGCGCCAACGGAGATATAAATGGCGAATGTCGCTGTCATAGGGTCCCAATGGGGCGATGAAGGCAAAGGTAAAATTGTCGATTGGCTGTCCGAGCGCGCCGATGTGGTGGTGCGTTTTCAGGGCGGGCACAATGCTGGCCATACCCTGGTTATCGGCGAGCGTGTCTACAAGCTCAGCCTGTTGCCGTCAGGGGTGGTGCGGCCCGGCAAGGTCGGTGTCATCGGCAATGGCGTGGTTGTCGATCCGTGGGCGCTGCTGTCGGAAATCGAGACATTGTTGGGGCAGGGCGTGACCATCACACCGGATAATTTGAAGGTCGCCGACAATGTCTCGCTGATATTGCCACTGCACCAACATCTCGATAACGCTCTGGAAGAAGCGCGCGGCGCCAGTAAGATCGGCACCACCGGTCGCGGCATCGGACCGGCTTACGAAGACAAGGTGGGGCGCCGTGCGATCCGCCTGTGCGATCTCGCCGACCGCGATGCCTTGGCGGCGCGGGTCGATCAATTGCTGTTCCATCACAACGCGCTGCTACGCGGCCTGGGCGCCGCGGAAGTCGACGGCGTCGAATTGCTCGCCAAGTTGCACGATGTGGCGGATCAACTGTTACCCTTTGCCGCGCCGGTTTGGCATTGGCTGGACGAAATGCGCCGGGCCGGTAAACGCATTCTGTTCGAAGGCGCGCAGGGCGCGATGCTCGATGTTGATCATGGCACCTATCCGTTCGTAACCTCGTCCAACACCGTTGCCGGCCAGGCGGCGGCGGGCGCCGGGGTCGGGCCGGGGACGATCGGTTATGTGCTGGGCATCACCAAGGCCTACACCACGCGGGTCGGCAGCGGACCGTTTCCCAGCGAGCAGGAAAACGATGTCGGCGAGCAACTTGGCCAGCGGGGCAAGGAGTTCGGCACTGTCACCGGGCGGAAACGCCGCTGCGGCTGGTTTGACGCGGTCATGGTGCGCCAGGCCGTGACAGTGGGCGGGATCGACGGCATTGCGCTGACCAAGCTCGATGTGCTCGACGGTTTCGACGAGCTCAAGATATGCACCGGCTACCGCATGGAAGGTCGCGACTTGGCGTTCCTGCCGCCGGGAATTGCCGCTCAAAGCGGAGTCCAACCGATCTACGAGACGCTCGAAGGCTGGTCGCAGAGTACCGCCGGCGCGCGCAGCTGGATCGACCTTCCGGCGACGGCGATCAAGTATATTCGCCGCATCGAAGAGCTGATCGGCGCGCCGGTGGCGTTACTGTCGACCAGTCCTGAGCGCCAGGACACCATCTTGGTGCGCGACCCGTTCGATGATTAGTATAATACACAAATAATTCCCCTATAGGTAGCTATTTTGCGGCCTGGACGTTAACCAAAATTTACCTCCCCGCTCGTTAAAATCGGTGAATCGGGTGGCCTGTCGGCCGCTGACACCAAAGGGGCGGCGTTTTGATGGCCGACCTGGCACTTGAGAACGATGTAGACGAACGCTCCGCCGAGCTGGAAACACGTCCCGCTGATGGCGCGATGGACCGCAGCATTCCTTCGCTGGATGGTCGCTGCGATGTGCTGCCCGATCAGCCGTTGCCGGCGCTTTCAACCGCCAGCGCCCAGGCCTTTGCCGCCGTCGACCGCCGAGACCCCTCGCAAAAACTCTACGCGCTGATTCCCGATCCGCAACTGCCGTTTCGGTTAAATGCGATTCGCCACGCGCGTGATTTAGGCGATGTCGCGGTGGTCAAACCGAGCCAATGGGGCAGCATCGATTGGCCTCAGTCGGGGCGTCGCGAGACATTGTTGGTTTTTCAACGACCGTCCGGCGAGCCCTTGATGCCATCGATCGATGATCAAATTCGGCCCCTGAAGGTGCCGGATATCACGCAGAACTTGATGAAGCCGATGGCCGCTCTGCTCTCCGTGCTGGCCGATCAACGTTTGGCGCATCGAAATATCAGACCAACCAATTTGTTTCGAGCCGGTATCGGCGAGCCGGTTATCGCCGGCGAATTTTACAGCGCGCCGCCGGGCTTCAATCAGCCCTCCTTATTCGAGCCAATTGAACGGGCGATGTGTCCGCCGGCCGGTCGTGGGGCGGGTGAGGTCACAGACGATCTGTTTGCGCTCGGGGTGACAGCCTTATTCCTGGCGCTCGGCCGCAACCCGGTCGCCAATCTCGACGATAAGACGCTGCTCACCCTGCGGGCGGAGATGGGGAGTTACGCGGCGTATACCGCGCAAGGCAAACCACCGGGCGATTTGGCGCCGGTCATTCGATCGTTAATGCACGATGACGCGCAAGACCGTTGGACCGTTGAGGATCTCATTCGATGGGCCGATGTGGGTGTCGCCAATCAAGCGAAGCCGATGACCATGGTGCGATCGGATCGCGGTTTCGAATTTGCCGAAGGACACCATCATACCCGGCGGCAACTGGCCTTGGCGTTCAGCCGCAACTGGAACGCAGCGCGCCCGGTCGTTTTGACCGACGCGGTCGAACGCTGGGCCGAGCGTAGCCTCAAAGACCGGGACCTTGCGCAGCAACTTATCGAGTGCCGTCACAGCACCGAGAGTGGCCCGCGCATGATCAGCGATGATTTGTTGCTGGCGCGCACCATTACCACGCTCGATCCGGACGGTCCGTTGCAGTTCCGAGGTATGAATGCCATGCCCGATGGGCTCGGCGCCCTGGCGGCGCTTGCGGCGGCCGACACCGATATTGCCGCGACCTTTACCGAAATGATCTCATCGCAATTGGTGGAATTTTGGATCGAGAAACAGACGGTGGCCGGATTGCTGGCGTCGACGGGCAAAGGCGATGCGGCGAAAATTCTGACGTATCTGGGCAAGCCGGGGCCGGGTTTCGGGATCGAGCGGTGCGTCTACGAACTAAACAAGGGAATGGCGTGCCAAAGCCCACGTTTTACCAACGTGAATGCAGTGAATATTCGCGAGTTGATGGCAGCTCTCGACGCTGGCGCGAAGAAGGGGGAGTCACAGCTCGACCGCCATGTCGCAGCGTTTCTGGGGGCGCGCTATTCGGGTAGCATCGATGCCGAATTGGGCGAATATGCCGGCGCCCAAAGCGGCGAGGACGCGCTGCTGGCGCAGCTGCGGATCTTCGCCTCGGTGCAGCTCAAACATGGACCAAGCGAGCTTCCCAACCTTGCGTCAGTGGTCCTTGGTCATCTCGATATTCTTTTGTCGCCTTATCGCAACGTTGCCCTGCGTAAACGCTTACGCCGCGTCGCCGAGCAAGTTGCCCCCACTGGGAAACTGCCGGAACTGTTGGGTGTGATTAGTAATCGCAAGACCTTGAATGCGGACAAGAAAGGTTTCGACCGGGCACGGCGCCACTACCGGGCGCTGGGGCGCCAGATAAATTCGCAACGGGACTCCCGCGAACGGACTGGCGAACGCGCGCTGGTGGTTGGCCGGGCGGCGGCGGCCTATGTCTCCGGCGGTGTCGGGGCGACCGTCGTCATGATGGTCTTGCTGGCGGGAATAACCTGACCGTGGCGAAGAAAAAGAATAAGCCGGTTGCGAAGCGCGCCAGACGTTCGCGGGGTGGCCTGCCGCTACTGATGTTGGGGTTCAGCGCTGTCGCGATCGGGCTCTTGGTAGTCGCGGCGCCGGCGCTAATCTTGCTCTTCGTCGGCATGGCGCCGACCGCAGTGGCTATTTTTATCGACCGCGAGCCGGAAAAGCATGCGGCGATTTCCGTCGCGATTTTGAATTTCGCTGGCCTCAGCCCCTACCTGGCCGATTTTATTCTCGGCGCGGCAACGTTTAGTCAAGCGATTGCCCTGGTCTCTAATGTATTCGTGCTCGTCGTCATATACGGCGCCGCCGCTGCGGGATGGGTGCTGGTACTGCTATTGCCGCCGGTGTCGGCGATTGTACTGGGGGTCGTCACGGATGGCCGGATCGAGACCCTGCGCAAAGAGCAAAAGCAGCTGATCGAGGATTGGGGCGAGGGTGTCGCCGGCCGCTAGGCCGTGCTTCGAGACGCTCGCTAAGGCTCGCTCCTCAGCATGAGGATCAAGGGTAATACAGAAAATCCTCATCCTGAGGAGGGCCGAAGGCCCGTCTCGAAGGGCGCTGGGATGTCCAGCAGACCGGGATCACGTCAAGCCTGCGCGAGACGCTGTTCTTTCGCCAAGTTGCGGATCGCTTTTTGCAGCTTCTCGAATGCCCGCACTTCGATTTGGCGCACGCGCTCGCGGCTGATGCCGTAAACCTGGGACAGCTCTTCCAAAGTCACCGGGCTCTCTTTCAAACGCCGTTCGGTCAGAATGTGCTGCTCGCGTTCGTTGAGCGCGCTCATCGAGCTGGTCAGCATCTCGCGGCGTTTCACCAGCTCGTCTTCCTCGGCTAGCAAGACCTCTTGGGATTCCGATTCGTCGACCAGCCAGTCCATCCATTCGCTGTCGCCGTCGCCATCGGCGCGCAGCGGCGCATTCAGCGAACTATCGGGGCCGGCCAAACGGCGGTTCATCGACACCACATCGGATTCCGCGACGTTGAGTTCGGTGGCGATCTTTTCGACATTCTCCGGCGACAGGTCGCCTTCCTCCAGAGCCTTCAAGCGGCCCTTCATGCGGCGTAGATTGAAGAACAGTTTTTTCTGCGCCGCGGTGGTGCCCATTTTCACCAAGCTCCACGAGTGCAGGATATATTCCTGCATGGCGGCGCGGATCCACCACATGGCGTAGGTCGCCAGCCGGAACCCCTTGTCGGGATCGAACTTCTTGACCGCCTGCATCAGGCCGACATTGCCTTCGGAAATCATTTCCGCCAGGGGCAGGCCGTAGCCGCGATAGCCCATGGCGATCTTGGCGACCAGGCGCAGATGGCTGGTGACCATTTTATGAGCCGCGTCGACATCGTCATGGTCGAGCCAGCGCTTGGCCAGCATGAATTCTTCCTCGTGGGTCAGCATGGGAAACTTGCGGATATCCTGCAGATACCGCGAGAGATTGCCTTCCGGGGTAAGGCTGGGAAGATTGGGTGTCGCCATGATCTAGTCCCTCCGCACGCAAATATGCCGCCGTCCGCAACCCCTGTCTGGTTGCGATGGACGGTTTCGTGTCACGTTACTTATGTCAATTTAATATGGCTTTTCTGTGGCTTGATTCAAGTTATTGTAGAGATTCTAAATTATCGATAAGCGTGACCATGTCCCTCGGTAATAATGTTTCAAAAAATAGCCGTTTGCCGCTGGTGGGATGTTCCAATCCCAGGCGAAAAGCGTGCAGGGCCTGGCGCGGGAACGCCGCCATCACCGCGCGCGCGTCCGGTGAAACCGCTATTCCCCGCTTGCCGCGCGGGCGATTTTGCGAGCGATTCTGTGCCCGGCCATAGACCGGATCGCCGATCAGCGGGTGGCCCAAGTGGGTCAGGTGAACGCGGATCTGGTGAGTGCGCCCGGTCGACAACTTACAGGTCAGAACGCTGGCCACCGGCGCCTCGGCCGGGCCCAGTAATTGCTCGGTCTGGTAATGGGTTAGCGCGGCCTTACCGTTGCGGGTCACCACCGCCATCTTCTTGCGGTTGCGCGGGCTGCGGCCGATCAGGCTTTCGATCTCGCCGGCCCGCGGATTGGGGGAACCGAAGACGATTGCGCGGTAGGCCCGGTCGACCGTGCGTTCGGCGAACTGCGCGCTGAGCGAAGCATGGGCGGCGGCGGATTTGGCCGCCACCATGACGCCGCTGGTATCCTTGTCCAACCGGTGGACGATGCCCGGCCGCCGCACCCCGCCAATGCCGGTTAGGCTGGGGCCGCAATGGGCGATCAGGGCGTTGACCAGGGTGCGGTCGGGATTGCCCGGCGCCGGATGGACCACCAGCCCGGCCGGCTTGTCGATGATGATCAGATCCTCATCCTCGTGGAGGATATTCAAGGGAATGTCCTGACCTTGCGGTATCGCCGGCGTGGCGTCGGGCACGATCAGGGTAAACCGCTCGCCCGCCACGACCTTGCGCGAGGGTTGGCGCAGCGCCACCCCGTCCAGGCTCAGATGGCCGTCGAGGATCAGCGACTTCAGGCGCGAGCGCGACATGCCGTCGATGGCGTCGGCGAGCACCGCGTCGAGCCGTTGGCCGGCCGCACCCTCGGCGACGGCGATGGTGATTGCTTTGCCTTTGCCGGTCATCGCCTTAGACTGCCGGCCGTTCGAACAGGACAGAGGGCAGAGCAGTGCGTGTGATAAAGGGCGTGGTCATCGGTTTGGCGGTGCTGATTTTTGTCGCGCTGGGAGCGGTGGTGTGGGCCATCTTCAACCTTAACAGCCCTGACGACAATCGCGCCGCCGATAATAATGGTGCCGGCAATAATGATGCGGCCGCCGCCGGCCGGATCGCCGAGACCCTGTCTCTGGGATTACCGGCGGGCTGCGAAATCGCCGATATGGAACTCAACGGCAGGCGTCTGGCGGTGCGCACGGCCGGTCTCGCCGGGGCGAGCGACTGTGCGCGGGTTTACGTCATCGACCTATCGAGCGGCGCCATCATTAATACGGTGACGCCCTGAATGCCTGCTAACCGCACCCGAGCCAACTTCGCCAGCGACAATGTCAGCGGCGCCGCACCCGAGATCGTCGCCGCATTGACCAAGGCGGCCGATGGCGCGGCCATGCCCTACGGCGCCGACGATTGGACCGCGCGGGTCGAGGCCAAATGCGCCGAGATCTTCGAGACCGAGGTCGCGGTGTTCCCGGTCGCCACCGGTACAGCGGCCAATGCCCTGGCGCTGGCGGCGCTGACCCCGCCGCACGGTGCGATCTACTGTCACCCGGGCAGCCATGCCTATGTCGACGAATGCGGCGCGCCGGAATTTTATAGCGGTGGCGCCAAGATGGTCACCATCGACGGCGCCGGCGGCAAGATCGCCGCCGACGATCTGGCGGCGCGGCTGACCGACGCCCGGCCCCATGGGGTGCACAATGTGCGCCCCGCCGCGCTGACCCTGTCGCAAGCGACCGAAGCCGGCACCGTCTATAACGCCGGCGAACTCGCGGCGCTGACCGAAGTCGCCCACGGCCACGGCATGGGCGTGCATATGGACGGCTCGCGCTTCGCCAACGCGGTGGTGCATCAGGGTTTGAGCCCGGCCGAGGCGACCTGGCGCTGCTGTGTCGACGTGTTGAGCTTCGGCGCCACCAAGAACGGCGCGCTAGCCGCCGAGGCGGTGATCTTTTTTCGCCCCGCGCTGGCGCACGAATTCGGCGAGGCCCGCAAGCGCGGCGGCCATCTCTTGTCGAAGATGCGCTTCATCACCGCCCAGCTCGACGCCTATCTGGCCGACGATCTGTGGCTGGCCAACGCGCGCACCGCCAACCGCGCCGCCGCCCGCCTGGCCGACGGGATCGGCGCGCTAGAAGGCGCACAACTGGTCCACCCGGTCGAAGCCAACGAGGTGTTCGCCGTGCTGCCCGAGCCGGTCATCGCCGGGTTGGAGGCCGACGGGTTCGGCTTCTACCGCATGGGAGGCGAGGGGACGATCCGCCTGGTCGCGTCGTTCAACACGACCGACGCAGAGGTCGACGCTTTCCTGACAGCGGCCAGAACGCACTCAGGCTGAAACGCCACCCTGAAATGCCGTCCCTGTAATTGCACCGATGGGTCCGATATGCGAATGTCCGCCCACCGCTAGTGTCCCCTTCGTCTAGTGGCCTAGGACAACGGCCTCTCACGCCGTAAACACGGGTTCGAGTCCCGTAGGGGACGCCAATTTTCGGCGCGCGCGCTATACCGCGGCCGACAGCGAGGACCCGCTCATGTCCTTCAGCGTGCACCCCATTACCCCGACATTTGCCGCCGAGATCGGCGATCTCGATTTGCGCGTGGCGATGAGCGATGCGGAATTCGAGGCGTTGGAAGATGCGTTCAATACCTATTCGGTGCTGGTGTTTCCCGACCAAGCGCTCAGCGACGCGGCGCAGTTGGCGTTCAGCGCGCGGTTCGGGCCGCTCGAGACGACGATCCAGAAGTTCCGCAAGGGCGTGAAGCTGCGCTTGGGGCCGGAATTCGCCGATGTCTCCAACCTCGGCGCCGACAACGAGCCGTTGCCCGCCGACAGCGAACGGCGGCATTTCAATTCGGGCAACCGGCTGTGGCACACCGACAGCTCGTTCCGGCCGGTGCCGGCGAAATGCTCGTTGCTCTACGCGCGCTCGATCCCGCCGACCGGCGGGCAGACCGAATTCGCCGATCTGCGCGCCGCCTACGATGGCCTGTCGGCCGACATGCGGGCGCGCCTGGAAGGGTTGGTGGCCGAGCATTCGATCCGCGAATCCCGGCGCAAGATCGGCTACGACCAGTTCACGGAAGACGAAATCAAAGGGCTGCCCGCGGCGCCCCAGACCGTGGTGCGCACCCACGGCGATTCCGGCCGCCGCACTCTCTATCTGGCGTCCCACGCCGAGCGCATCTTTGGTATGGACGACGCGGCGGGCAAGGCGCTGCTGGCCGAGCTGATCGAGCACGCCACCCAGCGCCAGTTCGTCTATAGCCACCGTTGGCGGGTCAACGATCTGGTGATGTGGGACGACCGCTGCACCATGCATCGCGGCCTGGCTTTCGACGATCTGCGCTACAAGCGCAACATGCAGCGCACCACCGTGCGAGACTTCGCGCCGACCTGCGAGCAGGAAGGCATCGCGCTCAAGGACATCATCGCCGCGGAGTAAAGGGGAACCAGCCTGTTTTATTTTGGGCAGGGCAATCGCATCTGGCGGGGTGGAATTCCTCGTCCTTCGAGACACTCGCTGCGCGAGCCCTCAGGATGAGGAATTCTGTTAGATATTCACAAAGCCTCATCCTGAGGAGCCGCCCAACGGGCGGCGTCTCGAAGGGCGAGGCTGTTATAGGCGGTTGCTCCGCCACCGAGGGACGGCGGGGATCCCGCGTAAACTCGGCAAACCGATTCTCCCAATTCGGGTAATGCTCTAGACTGCGCCGCGACTCCCTATACCGACCTGCATCGCGAGCACTTCATGGAAACCACCCTGTTCGATCTGGCCGCCCTGTTGCTGACCCTGGCGGCGATCTTTGGCTATCTCAATCACCGCTGGCTCAAGCTGCCCCATACCATTGGGCTGGTGGTCATCGCGCTGCTGGCTTCCCTGGGGGTGCTGCTGATCGATTTGATCGCGCCGTCTCTGGGCTTCCAGGAAGCGGTGCGCGGCACCGTCGAGAGCCTCGATTTCCCTGATTTGCTGATGGAAGGCATGTTGAGCCTGTTGTTGTTCGCCGGCGCGCTACATGTGGATCTGGACGAGATGGCCCAGCGCAAATGGGCGATCAGCGTGATGGCCACGGTCGGCGTGTTGATTTCGACCTTCGTGGTCGGCTACGCCACCTTCCTGGTCGCCGGTTGGCTCGGCTTCACCATCCCGCTGACCTATTGCCTGGTGTTCGGCGCGTTGATCTCGCCGACCGACCCGATCGCCGTCTTGGGCATCTTGAAGACCATCAAGGTACCGCCCTCGCTCGAGGCCAAGATCGCCGGCGAGAGCCTGTTCAACGACGGCGTCGGCATCGTCGTTTTCACCATCATGGTGGCCATCGCGGTGGGGTCCGAGGGCGGCCATCCGATCACACCCGTCGGTATCGGCGAATTGTTCGTCGTCGAGGCCGTTGGCGGCGCCGTGCTGGGCCTGATCGCCGGTTTCTTCGCCTACCGCGCCATCGGCTCCATCGACGAGCATAATCTCGAAGTGCTGATCACCCTGGCCCTGGTCACTCTGACCTATTCGATCGCCCTGGCGCTGCACATCTCCGGCCCCATCGCCGTGGTCGTTGCCGGCCTGCTGATCGGCAATCACGGCAAGAAATTCGCCATGAGCGAGACCACCCGTGACCATCTGTTCAAATTCTGGTCGCTCTCCGACGAAGTGCTGAACTCCATTCTGTTCCTGATGATTGGCTTCGAAGTGATCGCCCTGACGTTCACAGGGTCTATTGGTTTGGCCATGGCGGCTGCCATACCGATTGTTTTGGTGGCGCGCTTCTTGGCGGTTTCGGTACCGATCACCGTTCTCGCCACCATGCGCGAATTCACTAAAGGGGCGATCCCCGTGCTCACCTGGGGCGGTTTGCGCGGCGGCATTTCCGTGGCCCTAGCCCTGTCCCTGCCGGATTTCCCGAATAAGGATCTGGTCTTGGCGCTGACCTATGGGGTGGTGATCTTCTCCATCGTCGTCCAAGGCCTGACCGTGGGGCGTGTGGTGCGCCGGGTTGTACGGTAAATCAGGAGTGCTGTTCATGAAGATTACCAATGCCGTATCAATCGTCGTTTATTTGGCGAGTTTGGCCATCGGTCCAGGAGCAGCGGCACAGCAATGGGACAAACTCTCTATCGGCGATAGCCCGCTGAACTTTCGGCCCGGTGGCAAGGCGGCGGTAGAGGAGCACCACTTTATGACGGAGGGCAACCTGCTTGGCGGGTACGGCCAAGCCTATTACGGCGTCTTCGTTGTCGAGCCCAAGGTCAGTGAGTTGACGATCTATCTCGACCGGCTGGGACCGAAACCGTCCGGCGTGACCCGCAACCTGACGCTCGACGAGAGGAACCTCGAAGGCCGGGACGCCCGAAATTTCGACTATATCGAATGCCGGTACGACGCCTGCGCCAATTACCAGATGGGCGATGTCGCCCGTTGCGCCGCCTTTATGTTGGACGAGAATGCAACCCGCGACCAATGGCGGCCAGCCGCGTACGACCGGCTGCAGGGTTTTTTCTGTACAACGCAGCAGGCGCCGATAACTGCTGATATGATCGACCGCGTGCTGGCCGACCTCACCGTTCGCGCGCGCAAATGACCCATTGGAGGTAGTCAACCCATGAAAATCACCAAGATCGAGCCGATTGTTGCGGACTTACCCCTGGTGCGGCCGTTCAAAATGTCCGGGGTCGAAATCTCGGTGTCGGAGAATGTATTCGCGCGGATCGAGACCGATAATGGCTTGGTCGGCTGGGGCGAGGCGTCGTCGTCGCCGGCGATGACCGGCGAGACCGTGGAGAGCATGGTCGCGGCGATCCGCTTCCTGGCGCCCTATTTGATTGGCCGTGATCCGTCCAACTTTATCGAGAATTTGAACGAGATGGATTGGCTGTTGTACGGCAATGCCAGCGCCAAGACGGTGCTCGAGATCGCGCTCTACGACCTGGCCGGCAAGGCGCAGCAAAAATCGATGGGTGAGCTATAGGGCGGCGTCCAGCGCGCCCGCATGTCGGTGGTCAACATGCTGGCGACCGGCGATCTCGATACAGACGTGGCCGACGCCCGCGCCAAGGCCGAGGAAGGATTCGCGGCGATGAAGATCAAAGTTGGCGGCAAGCCCGTGGCCGATGACATTGCGCGGACCCAAGCCATCGGTGAAGCCCTGGCCGGTGCGGTGCAGCTATCGGCTGACGCTAACCAAGGTTGGAAGCGTGACGATGCGATTACCTATGCCCGCGGCGCCAGCGCGGCGCTCGATTTCCTCGAACAGCCGGTGATGGGCCGCGATGTCGAGGGCATGGCCATGGTCGCCGGCGAGGCGGCGTGTGCGCTCGCCGCCGACGAGGGCCTGCATAGTTTCGAAGATGTCCGCCGCCACCACGCGATGGGCGCGGCGAAGGGGGGCAGCGTGAAGATGATCAAGCTGGGCGGCGTCACCCGCGCCTTTCAGGCGACCGAGCTGTTCGCAGAGCTGGGCATGAACGTTAATCTGGCTGGCAAGACCGCCGAGACCAGCGTTTCCAGCGCCGCGGTGGTTCATCTGGCCAGCGCGGCTCCTGTCCTGGCCTGGGGCGTCAGCCCGACAACGCCCTACCTTGCGGTCGATATCGCGCGCAATCCGATCACCGTGCGAGAGGGCCACGTGGAAGCGCCGACTGGCGCGGGGCTCGGCGTCGAAGTCGATGAAGACGCGCTTGCGCGCTACGCGCGGCCGAGTTAGCAGCAGTATTTCAGGTCGAGGAGAAACACCATGGCTTCAGGGATCGAGGCGCGCTTAACGGAACTCGGTATCGAACTGCCCGAACCCCAACTGCCGACAGTGGCGAAAATTCTGCCGGCGCTTGTCGTCGAACGCACCCTGTACGTTTCGGGCCAGGTCACCACGTGGAACGGCGAGTTGCGCTATATCGGCAAGGTGGGCCGCGAATTTAACTTGGACGAGGGCCGCGCGGCGGCGCGGCTCAGCGCCCTCAACGTGTTGGCGCAGGCGAAACAGGCGCTCGACGGCGACCTCGATCGGATCGCCCGGGTGGTCAATCTGCGCGGCTTCGTCAACGCGATGCCCGATTTCACCGACATCCCGGCGGTGGTCAACGGCGCCTCGGAACTGATGATCGATCTGTTCGGCGAGTCGGGCCGGCACACCCGCACCGCCGTGGGGGTCGCCGTGATGCCGTTTGATGTGGCGATCGAGGTCGAGGCGGTGTTTACCATCGACTAGTCGGGAAATATTTTTCGCGCAGCTTCGACACCAGTCAGGACGGATGACGCGATGAAAAAACGAACTACCTTTGATGCGAAAGAAAAACGGCGCGACCAGCGCCGGCCGGTTTCGATCGACGGTATGATCGATGGGGTTCGCTTCGATTTGATCGATATTAGCCTTTCTGGTTTGGGCGCGCGTACGGTGGCGCTGGGACAAGCAGATGGCTTGGAGCTCGAAGAAGATCAGGAAGCGAGCCTGACCTTTACCGCACCCGACAATCAACAAGTGACGCTGGCGGTGACGATCCGCCGCATCGATCATGAGGCCGGCGAGTTTGGCGCGACGTTTGCGAGAATTTCCGATCAGGAATTCGACGCGATCGAAAAACTGATGTTTCCGTGTCGCGGCGAGAAATAGGCCCGCGCGACCCCACAAGGGTGTGAATCGCCGCGACCGGTTGTGATGTGGCAAGTTCGCTCGATGGTATAACGTCCATCGTCCGACGAAGGTTGCAACTGTATGAGATTTATCATGGGATTTAGCAATTCGGCTCGCTTGGTCGCTATCGCAAGCGGCTTGGTGCTGGCGGGTATCTTCGCCGTCGCTGTTAACGGGCCGGCGCCGGCGCAAGAGCCTTCGGTGACACCTCTGGTGGGTCATCGCGGTCTCGATATTGCCGCCGGCACGGTGACCATGCCCTTACACCATGGCCGCATGCCAGGCGGCGAAGCGGTGTGGTTCGTGGTGCTCGATACCAGTGATGCCGGTTCGGCCAAGGCGCTGGGCATCAATTGGTCGCCGAAACTTAGCAAGCTCGATGGCGCGACGGTGCGTGAAGCCGGGCCGGGCCCGGACGGCGAGTTACAGTTCAAGGTGGGCGCTGTCGATTTCACCCCCGAGCGTCGGGTTGTGCCCGGCGACGATGATGCGCCATTCCCGCCTCAAGCTGCCGAACCGGGCTCGCGCGGCGACGAGAACTACACGCCGCTGTTCCGCGATTCCAGCTCGGGCCATATCTTCAACGCGCCGGTTCTGGCGTTCGGCCAAGAGGGCGACGCGCTCGATCAATTCTGCGATGGCAACCCGGACTATTCCCAGGTGCACGACAAGGTGGTGAGCATCTGTCCGCGCGACGGCAGCGTAACCTTGTCGCTGACCCAGGGGTTCAGCCATGGCAGCCCGATTGTCTATATCTCGACCGAGTCCGATAGCGCCGGTGTGGCGGCGCTCGAAGGCGCCACCCACGCGCCTGCGCTGTCGGAAATCGAAAGCGCCATCGGCGACGTGGCCGGCGACGCGGTCGAGCCGATTTTCGTCGTCGTCAATGGCGTCACCGGGGCCGACAACGCGAACCGTCAGGGATTGGTGAGCGCCCTGAGCGATGGTTTGGCGCCGCTAAACGTGGTCGGCGACATTCCTACCTTCGGCGACGGCTATAGCCCGTTATGGGATTCCCATCCGATCGCCTGGAGCGATCAAGCGGTCGCTGACGGCGACCGGGTATTGCTGCGCGACGGTGATGTTATCGCCGATCTCGCCCGGCGCGGCTTGCTCACCGGGCCCGGCGGCCACCCGGTGGGCGCCGAAGGGGTGATCGTCAACTGCCCGGTCATCGGCCATCTGCGTTGATTTCCAGACCGCCTCGTCAGAAATGTTGGTAGACCGTCTGCGGTAGCCAAAGAGCCAGGATCGGGAAGAACACGACCAGCGCCAGGCGGATGATGTCGGCGCAGAAGAATGGCGCGATGCCTTTGAATATGACGTTCAAGGGCACGTCGGGCATCATCGACTTCATGATAAACACATTGAGCCCAATCGGCGGGGTGATCAGGCTGATTTCGACCACCATCACCAGCACAATGCCGAACCACACCAGATCGAAGCCCAGCGCCTCGATCACCGGGACGAAGATGGGCACGGTCAAGAATATCATCGCCAGGCCTTCGATTACGGTGCCGAGCACGATGTAGAACGCCAGGATGATCAGCAGCACGGTGAACGGCGTAAAATTCAGCGAATCGATCCAGTTGATCACGCCAGAGGAGATGCCGGCCAGGGCAACGAAATTGTTCAAAACCAGGGCGCCGATGGCGATCATGAAGACCATGGCCGTGGTCTGCGCCGCCTCGACCAGGGATTCGAACAACACGGTCCAGGTCATGCGCCGGCGCATGAGGGCGAACAACAAGGCGCCGATGGTGCCGATGCCGCCGGCCTCGTTGGGGGTGAAGACGCCGAACGAAATGCCGCCCAGGATCATGAGGAATAACAGGACGATTCCCCACACCCGGTAGAGCTTCTTGAAGCGCTCGGCCCAGCCGGTGCGTTCGCCCCTGGGGCCCATTTCCGGGCGGTAGTGGGTGACGATGCGGATGACGATTATGTACAGAACGACGGAGATAATGCCGGGGATAATCCCGGCGGCGAACAGCTCCGCGATACCCTCTTCGGTCAAGATGCCGTAGATGATCAGCGCGGCGCTGGGCGGAATAAGAATACCCAGGGTGCCACCGGCGGCGATGGTGCCGGCGGCTAATGAGTCTGAATAGTTATATTTGCGCATCGATGGGATGGCGACTTTGGCCATGGTGGCGACGGTTGCCAGGGAGCTGCCGGACACCGCGGCAAATCCGCCGCTCGCCGCGATGGTTGCCATGGCCAGGCCGCCGCGATGGTGGCCCAGCCAGGCGTCGGCGGCTTCGTACAAATCGTCGGACAGGGCAGCGCGAAAGACGAAGGCGCCCATCAACAGGAACATCGGCAGCACGGCGAAGTTGGTGTTGAGGGCGACATCCATGGTTTGCTGGACGACCATTTCCATCGCCGGGCCGGTGCCCCGCAAGAGGGCAAAGCCCACCCCGCCGACGACAAACATGGCGAAGCCCAGGGGGAAGCCGAGAAACGCGATCACAAAGAGAATGGCAAAGCCGATGAGGGAGACCGTCATGTTCTAAACCGCTCGTTTCTCAGGGCGCCGACTTGTCGGTCGGCTTGGGGTCCGCCGGCAATTGGTCGGGTTGCTTCACTTTGAGTTTCCCCGTCGCCATCTGCCAGATCATCATCAGCAGGAGGATCGTGGTAATCGCGCTGAGCCCCGACAGCCCATACAAGAGCGGCGCCCGGGACAGGCCGAGATCTTCGGTCACATAGTTGGCGGCGGCTTCGTCGAGCCCGGCGGAGAATAATCGTTCGGTGAAAAAGGCGACGACGATGGCGCTACCGATCAACACGCAGAATTGCTGTATCCAGCGAAACCTGCCGCGGATGAAGCTATCGAACAGATCGACGGTGATGTGGGTTCGCGAATAGGTTACCAGCGGCAGGGCTGAGAATGTGACCACCCCCAACAACAGGCCGACAATTTCAAACGTCCCTTGAATCGGCGCGGCGAATACATAACGGCCGACGACGTCGAGAAATGTCAGGATCGCCATGGCGAAGATCATCACCGCGGCGACCAGTTTCAGGGCAAAAAACAGCCAATTGTCTTGCCGGGCGCCGCTATCGGCGCCCGGCACGTCTGGTAGGGTCACGTTGGACCGGGGCTAGAATTGCGACTTGAAGAATTCGATCGCGGCCTTGCCGTCGACGCCCTTGGCCCCAGCCTCTTTCGTCCAGTCGTCGGATACGAATTGCAGCTTCTCGTTCATTTCGGCGACAAATTCCGGGCTCGCCGTGGTGAAGGTGATGCCCTTCGCCGTCGCGGCTTCCTTGGCTTTACCGTCGAGGAAGTCGATGCGTTTGCCGGCGTTGATAGCGATAGTTTCACCAGAAATACTGGAAATCGCCTCGCGTTCCGCGTCGGTTAAACCGTTCCACTTGTCTTCGTTGAGCAGTAGCGAGAAGTTGTTCGAATTAAACCCACCCGGGATCACCGTGATGTTCTTGATGTAAGGCATCAGCTTGAACGTGTTCAGCGGATAATAGGAGGTGACAGTACCGTTCACGACACCCTTGGAGACGACATTGAACATCTGTACGCCGGGCACCGAGACGACCACCGCGCCGAGCGATTTCATCATCTGATTGGGGATGCCGTTGATCGCCCACATTTTGTAGTTCTGCAGATCCTCCAGCTTGGTGATCGGCTTGTCGGACAGGAAATTCGCGCCCGACAGGGTCCACAGACCCAACAGTTTCATGCCCTTATATTCATCGGCACCGGCGAAATATTTCTCATGGGTCCGCCACAGGGCGACGCCGCGTTTTTCGGCCTCGTCATGGGCGAAAGGCAGTTGGGCGATGTTCGGCAGTTTCAGCCGGCCGGCCTCGAAATTATTCGCCAGCATGGCCACGTCGGCAATACCTTTGGAGACCATGTTCCACTGCTTGGGCGGCGGCGCGAGGGACTTCTCGGTGAATTTGACTTTCACGCTGCCATTGGTGACCCGCTCGACATCTTCGGCCCAGGGAATAAACATACCCACATTGAATGGATGCTTGGCCGGCACGAAGCGGTTGAATAGAAGCTCGGTTTCAGCGCTGGCCGGCGTGACAGCAGCGGACCCGCCGATAATGGCGGCGGCGCCGATGGCGGCTAACAGTGAGCCTTTAAAGTTGCGATTTCGCATGTCATTCCCTCCCGAATGATGTCTCTGTGATACAAGGCTCAACCCGACGTCCCTTGGGCTGACCCGTGGTACAATATCTCCCAGCAATCCGGCGCAGACCACCGTCCGACCTTCACGATGCCGTAAGATTACGTCAAAATTTCGATTATATCTAGAATGTAGGCAAATATTCGAAATTATGGACGGCGGCGAAATTACGTTCAGTCGCCGCAAGGCGGGTTGCGGACGGCGACGATCTGGCTATTGTCCCGCCTTATGAGTGAGAGTGATTCGCCAACCGACTTGGCCGCCGGCGCGCCGCTGGCGCTGCACCATGAAACCGTCGATCCGGCCTGGATCGATTATAACGGCCACATGAACCTGGCCTATTACGTGCTGGCGTTCGACCATGCGACCGACGCGTTCTTCGATCATATCGGCATTGGTGCGGCCTACCTTAAGGCCCATAACTGCTCGACCTTCACCCTCGAAGCCCATGTGACCTATGACCGCGAATTGATGGCGGGCGATCCCATGCGCTTTGAAACGCAGCTTCTCGACCACGACGCCAAGCGGCTACATTATATGCACCTGATGTATCACGCCCAGGAGGGATACTTGGCGTCGACCAACGAGTTGATCAGTTTGCACGTCGATATGACCCAACGACGCTCGTCGCCCATGCCGCAATCGGTGGCCGCGACGCTCGACCAGATCGCGGCGTCCCATCGCGCGCTGCCGCGTCCGGCCCAAGCGGGAAGGGTAATTTCCCTTGGGCGCTAGTTCGACCAATTCAGTCATGGGGTCGCGCCGTGCAGTGCGCTCGCCGCGCATGCTGGGGTCGGTCCGCGAACTGGCCGCTGACTGGGAGCTGACCGAACGCCTCGAGCACGCCGCGGCGCTGGGCCCGGCATTTCGCGAAATGCTCGACTGTGGGGTTGAGATCAGCCGGCGCGCCAAGACCCTGGCCGGCGCCGCCTATACCGACGAGCGGCGCATCGTGCTCAACGTGGCGTTGCTCGAGAAGGGCCGCGAGAGCGACCGCGACGCCACCTTCCTCCACGAATGCGCGCATATTCTGGCTGACCTGTTCCACGGCCGTCCGTGCAAGCACAGCGAGGCGTGGCGTGAGGTGATGAAACTGCTCGGTGAAAAGCCGGCGGTGCGTCACGATCTCTCATATCTGTCGCGGGCCGCCCATGCGGTGGTCACCTGGCAATGCCAGAATTGCGACGACGAGTATCATTTCGTGCGGCGGCCCCGTCGTCGCCCGAGTAGCTGTTATTGCCGGACTTGCGGACCCGAGAAGGGGCTGCTCCGGGTGGTGTACAAAAATGAGTGAAGCTTCAGCGACCCGTAGCAGTAAGGCGCCGACCGAAATACGGCTGGTGGTGTGGCAGTTCGTGCGGGTCATGGTGCAGCTCGAGGCGGCCTCGCGGGCCCGTGGACGGCAAAGCGCGCCGTCGCTATACGGCGCCTGGCGGCCGGCCTGGCAGGAGATCGACCGCCGCCTGACGCAAGTGGGCAAGACCGACGCCGCGGCCTTTTCCGAGCTGATGATGGAACAAGAAGTGGTGCTGCAGTGCCGCAACCGCACGCAAATGAGCGAGCTGGTGCGCACCCTGGACAATGTCATCAACCAGTTGAAGTCGGAGATAAAACTGGCGTCCGGCGATGCCCGCCGTCTGACCGACCTGCGGTTCGAACGGACCGAGCTGGAAACCCTAAGCCGCCGTTTGCGCAAACTGGCCCGGACTGGCGGTTCGAGCGCGCCGAGAGCCCGCGCCAAGCCCAAGGCACAAGCAAAGGCAGGGCCGAAATCCAAGCCCAAACCGAAGGCTAGATCGAAGTCCGGCGCAAAACCTAGCGGGCGGCGTCCGGCGACCCGTTGAGGGCGGCGGCAAAAGCCTGAACGGCTTCATCCAGGGTGCGGTCGCGGTCGGCGGTGTCGCGGGTTTCCGCCGCCAATGGGGTTGCGGCCAGCAGGCGGAAAATATCCGCTGCGGCCGAATGAAATCCCGCCGGTAACCCGGCGCCGTCGAAGGTCGCGGCGATTTCCTCCATCTCGCCAATCCACCGTCCGGAGTCGGTGGCCAGCCATGGCACTCGGTTTTCCATCCTTTTGAAAGCGGCGCCCTGGCTGCCAGTCAGTTCGGCCTTCAGCTCGTCATAGACCCCCAGCCGCGTGCCGGCCAATAGCACCGCGGTATCGAGAGTCATGGTGCCCTTGGTCAGCGCCGCGTAGCACATCTTCAAGGCCGAGGCGCGGCCGACATCGGTCCCGAGCGAGACGATGTTGAGTTCCGGTCCGCTCAGCGGCACCAAGCTTTCCGCGTCTGGGCCGCTGACATAAAGCCGTGGCGCTTTTGCCCGGCCCGGCGGCGGCCCGATAATGCCGCCATCGACATAAGCCGCCCCCGCAGTGGTCATAATGTCGCCGATCTTGTGGCTGGTTGCCGGCGCGATGGCGTTGCAGTCGGCGAAAATTGGTGTTGCGCTTGCCGATGCCATGGCTTCGGCGACACTGGTGGCGAAAGCGACGGCCGCGTCCGGCGGCATGATCGACAGCACCAGATCGGCCTCTGAGACGAGACGCGCCAGCGTATCGACATCCTCCAGCCCGGCGCGCGTGGCGCGGTCGCGACTATGGGCGCTGCGGCCGGCCAGGGCGGTGATGGTGCGAAAGCCGGACTCGCGCAAGGTCCGCCCCACCGCATGGCCCATATCGCCCGGGCTCATGATGGCAATTGTCGATATGGTCATAACGTTTCCCCTTATCTCCCGGCGCGCCATTGATTTTGCCGCACCCGCCACGTTTACTAGCAGCCAATTATAGCGCCTGCGGCATGGCTGCGGCGAACCACGGGAGAGAATTTAATCATGGCCACCGACAAGCTCGTCGAGCCCGAATGGCTGGAAGCCCATCTCGACGATCCTCGCGTGCGGATCCTCGAATTCAATTGGAACGCCACCGATTCCTACGATGCCTGGCACGTGCCCGGCGCCCAGGGCTGGTACTGGAAAGACTGGCTGTGGGACGACGCGATCCGCGATTTCCCCACGCCCGAAGACTTCGCGCGACGCTGCGCCGCCGCCGGCATTTCCAGCGACACGCTGGTGGTGTGTTACGGCGATCCGCCTCAATTCGGTACTTATGGGTGGTGGGTGATGACCTATATGGGCCATGCCGATGTGCGCATCCTCAATGGCGGCCGGGTGCGTTGGGAAAATGAGGGCCGGCCGAAGTCGACCGAGACGCCGCCGGTCGCCGCCGGCGACTATACGCCCAACCCGGGCCGTAACGACGCCATGCGCGCACGACGCGACGATGTTCTGGCCCGCCTCGACGATATCGCCGGCGGTGGCGAGACCGTGCTGCTCGATCACCGCTCGCCGGAAGAATATAACGGCGAGCGGGTCAATATGGTCGGCGTGCCCGATGTCGGTGCTGAGCGCGCCGGGCGCATCCCTGGGGCTCAGCATTTATATTTTGACGAGCTGCTGACCGACGATATGAGCTTCAAGCCAGCGGACGAGCTGCGCGCTCTGCTCGAAGCGCGCGGCGCCACGCCCGACAAGGACATCATCTCCTATTGCCGGCTTAGCCACAGGGCGACCCTGGTCTACTTTGCAATGACCGAATTGTTGGGCTATGAGCGGGTGCGCAGCTATGACGGCTCGTGGACCGAATGGGGCAGCCTGGTTGGCGTGCCGATCGAGCGTTAGTCAGTCAGCGATAACAATGAAAACGTGCGGGGAATGAGATGACTTTAAGTGGACCAGGGGTCGACACCCACCCAACACTATTTTCGCCGGGCACGCTGCGTGGGGTGGCGACCGCCAACCGCACGGTGGTGTCGCCGATGACGCGCACCAGCGCGACGGAGGAAGGTATCGTGACCCAGCAAATGGCCGACTATTACGCCCGCTATGCGCGCGGCGGCTGGGGCCTGATCATGACCGAGGGCACTTATATCGATTTCATGTACAGCCAGGGCTACACCTTCCAGCCGGGCATGGCCGATGAGGCTCAGCAGGAGAGCTGGCGCAAGGTGGTCGACGCGGTCCATGCCGAAGGCGTGCCGATCTTTATGCAGATCTTCCATTGCGGCGCCATCAACCAGGGCAATTACTGGGTCGAAGGCTCGATCGCCCCGTCGGTGGTTCAGCCCAAGGGCGAGCAGATTCCGCGCTATCGCGGCGGCGCCGGCGGGTTCCAGGTGCCGAAGGAAATCAGCCGCGACGAAATGGCCGAAGTGGTGGCCTGTTTTGGCGCGGCGGCGCGCCGGGCCAGCGAAGTGGGCTTCGATGGCGTCGAAGTGCATGGCGCCAACGGCTACCTGCCCGACCAGTTCCTCACGGTTCACACCAACTTACGCGACGACGAATATAACGGGCCGATCGAAAACCGCGTGCGCTTCCATTGCGACGTCATGCAGGCGGTGCGCGATGCGGTGCCCGACAAGCCGGTCGGCGTGCGCATCTCGCAAACCAAGGTCAACGATTTCGACTATGTCTGGCCGGGCGGTGACGACGACGCCAAGGTCGTGTTCTCGAAACTGGCCGAGACCGGCATCGATTTCTTCGACTGCAGCGCCCATTTGGGCGTGACGCCGGTGTTCGGCACCGAACACAGCCTGTCCGGCCTGGCCAGGAAATATTCCGGCCTGCCGGTGATGGCCAATGGCAAGCTGCAGGACCCGGATGTGGCCGAGCAGGCGCTGCTCGACGGCGAGGGCGATTTCGTCTCCATCGCCAAGGGCGCGCTGGCCGATTATAGCTGGCCGCGGAAAATCGCCGCGAACGAAGCCCCGGTGCCGTTTAACCCGGGCATGATCATGCCCTATGCCACGTTGGACTGTAATGAGGCCTTCTGGGCGGAAAATCCCAGCGGCATTCCGAAAGCGGCGGTTGTGGCCCGCGACGTGGCTGAGGGCGCTTAAAGCCGAGAGCCGTTAACCCGGGCAGGAGCGACCATGTCCCACGAAGCGTTTATGCGCCGCGCTATCGAGCTGTCGGCCGAAGGCATGGCGAAGGGCAGCGGCGGGCCGTTCGGCGCGGTGGTGGTCAAGGACGGCGAGATCATCGGCGAAGGCTATAACCGGGTGCTCGAGACCAACGACCCGACCGCGCACGCCGAAGTCACCGCGATCCGCAACGCCGCCGCCGCGCTCGGCCAGTTCTCGCTGGAAGGCTGCGATATGTACTGCATCGGCCTGTCGTGCCCGATGTGCATGGCCAGCCTGTTCTGGGCGCGCATCGACCGTCTGTATTACGTGCTGCCACCGGAAGAGGCCGAGGATATCGGTTTCGACGACAAATATTTCTTCGAGCAATTGGCCTTGCCCATCGAGCAACGCGAGGTGCCGATCATCCAGATGAAAGAACTGTGGGACGATGCGCGCACGGTCTATCAAAGCTGGAAAACCAAGGACGACAAGACGCCGTACTGAGGGTGGTGGCGGGCTGAAAGCTCAGCGAATTAAGGAGGGAAGGCCGCATGACCGACATCAAGGAAACCAGCCAGTACAAGATTACCCCCGGCGAGGTCAGCCCCGATAAGACCCTGCGCGAGGACGAGGGCTGGTTCAAAATGGATGTGCGCTGGGTGGTGACCAACGAGACGTTCGAGTCAGAGACGACCGTTGTCGGCCGCACCATCTTGGCGCCCGGTATCGGCGCCAAGCACGATATTCACCGCCACCCTAACGCGGAAGAGTGGGAATATGTGCTGCACGGGGTCGGCATCAAGCATATCGGCGACGAGACGTTTTATATGCGCGCCGGCGATCTGGCCTTCCACCCGCGCGATGTCTATCACGGGTTGGAAAACGGCTCGGACACTGAGCCTCTAATCACGCTCTGGGGCTATACCGGCGCGGGGAGCTTGAAGGACGCCGGCTATTTCACCCCGGAAGACGACCGCAAGGCCGCCGAGCAAAAATAAACCTTCCGGGCCGCGGCGATGGCTCGCTATTCAGCCGCCACCGGCAGGGTCAGCCTGGTGTGCGGCGTGATAATGCCGCCGCGATCGCCGATAGCGACCGAGCCGTAGCGTTGCGCATAAACCGCGGGCAGCGGCCGGTCGCCGGGGATCGCCAGCCATAATCGCAGCAGATGACGCCTGGGTTTGGGCGCCGGCCAGTCGCGAAACGCCGTGCGGTCGTGCATCAGCGTGTGATTGTGGACGAACTGCATATCGCCCGGCTCCAGCCGCATGGAGAAGTTCAAATTGGGGTCGTTGGTGAGGGCGTCGAGCAGATCCAGCGCCTCGATCTTTTGTTCGCTCAGCGGTGGCGCGCCAGGAACCTTCTGCGCGCTGTCGACATATTGGCGTTGATACAACGCGCTGAGATGCCCTTCGTGCCAATTGAAAATGGGAATTTCGAAATAGGGCTTTTCGCCGGCCGGCACTTCGCCGCGCCGGTCGGTGGCGATGGGTTCGAACAGCAGCGGCACCAGGTCGGGTCGCCGCCGTTGCAGTTCATTATAGATCGAGGTGGAGCTGACGAGTAGGGAATCGCCGCCTTCCATGGCCGGGTGGATGCATAACAGCCCGGCGACATCGCACGAATCGGTGTGAAATGTTTGTCGGCGCGCCGTTTGGTAGATGCGCACATTGCGGTCGTTCAGGTCGGCGCCGATATCGCGCACATGACCTAACAAATGCCCCATTGCATTTTGCGAGCGCGCTTTGCCCAAATGCGCGCCGATGCCGCAAAAGATCGTTGCGATCATTTCCGGCGAATAGTCCGCAACCGGAAGCCCGCGCAATATTTGGAAGCCGATGCCGGCGGTCAGTGTTTTCTGCAATTCGCCTAGATGCGTAGCGAATTTCGGCAGGGGAAAATCGTCACGGCGCAGGTCACCGATTTCCGTACCGCTATCGAGAAAGCGCGTGGCGGCGCCCTCCAACTCGGCGATCTGTGCCTCAGAAAGTTGAACCAGCCACCGTTCGGGCGTAGCCGCCATATCGCGGCCCAACCAGGCGCTCGGCGTATCGAGAACCGGGGGCGGCAGGGGATGTGTCGAGGGCGCGGACATAACCGCCTAAGAAAGCCCGGATCGGACCCGTTTGTAAACTAGGTGCGGAGGATCGCTGTTCGCCGGAAACCGAATTAGCTCTCACCGTCCTTGCGGCACACCGCTTCGATCTTGTTGCCGTCGGGGTCGAGCACGAAGGCGCCGTAATAGGTTGGCGTATATTCCGGACGCGGCCCGGGTGCGCCGTCGTCGCGCCCGCCATTCGCCATCGCCGCGTCGTAGAAGGCGCGTACCGCCGCCCGGCTGTCGGCCAGCAGGGCGATATGCGCACCGTTATTGGCGACCGTCTCGCGGGCCTTGTCAATCGGTTCGCTGACCCACAACCACTGGCGGCCCTGCCCGTTGCCGAAGGCGACGGCGAAGCCCTTATCCATCACCGCCTCGAGCCCCAGCGCGGCCAGCGCCGGCCGGTAGAACTCCATCGCTCGGCCAATGTCGGCGACACCGACCGAGATATGGTCGAAAATAGCGCTGAAGTCGCGGCTGTCGAAGGCCGCCTTGTTGACGTCGTCGGTCATGTTTTGTTCCCCAATTTTACCGTTGCCAAGGTTCATCCGGTACCTCAGCAATACCACATCAAGATCACGCACTTCCCAATGGTCGGTGAACGTATCGATATAAGCCAAACCGATTTTTTCCAGCACTCTGGCCGATTGGCGGTTTTCCACCAACACGCCGGCCCAAATACGCTCCACACCAAAGCTCACTCGCACCTGATTTAACGCGGCGCGCGCCGCCTCGGCCATATAGCCGTGGCCCCAATAGTCTTTGCCCAGCCAGTAGGCGATCTCGGCTTCCGGGTCTCCGACACTTTTCTTTCGCAGGGTTAGGCAGCCCATGAGTTCGCCGGTCTTGGTAAGAGTTACGGCGAATTGCCGAAGCCGGCCCTCTTCGATCAGAGCGGCGGAGCGTTCAATCCACTCGCGCCCGCCGCCGGCCGGGTAAGGGTGGGGAATCATTGTCATCAGGGCGACGTCGGGTTCGCCCGCCAATCTCTCGACGATAGGTGCGTCCTTGGCCGCGAACTGGCGAAGGCATAGGCGCGGTGTTTCGATTTCCTCAGCCGTGGTTTTACTCCGCCGCTTCAGTATCGAGGCCAGCGTCGAAGCTGATGCCGATCTCGCGGAACTGGTCGACGACTTCGTCGCCGAATTGGCCGCGCAGCCGGTCCGCTTCGCCTGGCGTCATCTCGATATCGTTGAAATTTTCTTCCGCTTCGCCGGTGATGAACACCAGCAGGCGGGCGGTTTCGTCGGCCACGTTGGTGAAGTCGCGCACCACACCGGGCGGCACGGCGATCATGTCGTAGGGGTCGAGGTATACCTCGTTCTCGCCCTCATCGCCCCAGCGAATGCGAAACCGCCCGTCGAGGCAGAAAAAGGTTTCGTTGGTGCTGTGATGGGCGTGCAGGGGCGGCCGGTTGCCCGGCGGGCACTCGGCAATGATGACGCTCATCTTGTCCTTGGTGACGACGGCCGGGTTCTGAGCCATCGGTCCGCCCTGATCGTCCGGCGCCATCATCAGATACAGCGTCTTCGCGGTCATTGTTTCATAGGCTTCCTTGGGAATGCCCATATTGGCGTCATAGCTGCTACTCAGCGGCTTCATGTCTTTGAAGCGCGCGATGTAATTCTCCATCTCTTCGGGTGAAAATTGCTTGGTTTTCATGGGTCTTCCCCTCGTCTAACGCGGATCTGCACTACGCAGAACGAAAGATTACACGATCGGACGTGCGAGGGCAGAGGTAATAGAGGGGGGCAGGGTTGTGTTTATTCGACCCGGACTTCGGCGTCGGGCTTAAAGTTCTGCCAGGCGAACCAATAGGCGATGTGCCCGGCCAGGCGCTCCAGCGGCTCGCCTTCGGCGGGGATAAGCGCCTCTTCGGTCACCTTCCAGTCGATGCCGTCGGCCTGGACGATATCGGCATTGTCGGCCGCGGCGGTGAACTGGCGGCCCTTGGACGCGTAAGCGCGCACCGTGCGGGTCGCGATATCGCCGATTAGGACCACCGGCACGTCGCCGGCGGTGTCGTTGACGACGGCATTGTCGCGAAACAGCTCCAGCGCCCAGGCTTTCTCGGACTCCGCTTCGCGCAGGGCGAACACGTAATCTTTGGTGGCCAGCCGGGTGTCGTTCATTTTTACCGGGAACATAGTGTCGGGGCTGGAGAAATATTCCGCATACGGGCGACCCGGCGTGTAGTCGCGTTCATAGCCGGTCTCCAGGGAGAGCACTTTCGTATCTGGATGCTTCGCCAGCCAGCGCCGCCAACTGGTGATCGCCACCGGGCGGGTGCGTAGCACGATGTCGGCGCCGGTCAGGGTGCCGACCACCGGCAGGCCGGTAAACTGGTTCCACAGGGAGTTGGTCTCGCGGTCGTACATCAGCTTGTTGGAGCGGTAGAGGAAACCCGACGAGCCAAACTCGAAGGGCTTGTCGCGCCCTTCGACGGTGGTCTCGTAGAGAATGCCTGAGCCGCACAGGGTGCAGTAGGCCAGCGCAACCGGCACCCCGCCGACCACGTCATTGAACATTTCGTGCCAGTCGAGGACGCGCAGCGGATAGGCGCGCACGTCACCGTTGATCTCGACACCGAACACCAGCTCGTCGGGCAACAGATAGTCGGCGGCGTCCGGCGCGATGTGCGTGGGGTTTACCAGGGCCGGGATGGCGTCTTTGCGCACACCGCCCCAGACGATTTCCTCGAGCCGGATAGTGTGGTCGACGCCGTCATAGAGAAACAGGCGAAAATTGGGGTCGATCTGGCTAAAGACCCAGCCCTTGTAATCGGCGAAGCCGTCAAACGGTTTGATCTCCGGATGGTCTTCTTGCCATAGCATCCAGTTATTCCAGCTGGTGCCAAAATCCTCGCCGGTAAGGACTTGCAGCGCGTTGGTGATGGTCCAGGGGTCTTGGCGCATGAACCGCAGCGACTGGATCAAGGCCGGCACCACGTCGGTTTCGCCCCGATCGACCAAATTCGCCATTATCTGGTTCCGCTCCAAGGTCCCGGTGGTGAGGATCTGGCGCACAAGTTTTTCGGTGTCGCTGAGTTGGCGCTGGGATTCAGGGGGCTCGAAGTCGCGGCCCTGGGCCAAGGCGCCCGGCGCGGCAACGGCGAACAGGATGAGAGCGGCGGTTAGCGCACGCGCGAACATGGGCGAAATCCTTTGTATTGAGCCCTAAACATAGCGGGCCCAGCCGCGCAGACTATTCACAACTTCTTGGGCGCCAGCCGGCAAAAGGCGCGATGTGGGTGGATGACAATCGCCGCGCGTCTGGTATTTTAGAGGCCCGCGCCGCTAAGAGCGCGCCTAACAGGGAACCAGAGACCATGGCCGAAGCCTTTATTTGTGATGCCGTCCGTACACCATTTGGCCGCTATGCCGGTAGCCTGTCTGGTGTACGCACCGACGATCTGGCGGCGACGCCGCTGAAGGCGCTGATTGCGCGAAACGAGAAGGTCGACTGGGAGGCGGTCGACGACGTCATCTATGGCTGTGTCAATCAGGCTGGCGAGGACAATCGCAACGTTGCCCGCATGGCGCTTCTGCTGTCGGGCCTGCCCACCACGGTGTCGGGCGCGACGGTCAACCGCTTGTGTGGCTCGGGCCTCGAGGCGCTGACCGCGGCGGCGCGCGCCATTCGCACTGGTGAAGCGGAAATGGTTATCGCCGGCGGCGTGGAAAGCATGTCGCGGGCGCCGTTCGTCATGCCCAAGGCCCAGTCAGCGTTTTCGCGGGCCAATCAGATCGAGGACACGACGATCGGCTGGCGCTTCGTCAATCCCAAGATGAAATCGGAATACGGTATCGATTCGATGCCCGAGACGGCGGAAAATGTTGCCGTGGAGTTCCAGATCAACCGGGCGGACCAGGACGCTTTCGCCTATCGTTCGCAGATGCGCGCCAAATCCGCCCAGGAAAACGGCCGTCTGGCCAAAGAAATCGTTCCGGTGGAGGTGCCCCAGCGGCGCGGCGATCCGGTAATCGTCGACACCGACGAACATCCGCGCGGCGATACCTCGATGGAGGTGCTGGGTAAATTGCCGACGCCGTTCCGCGAGGAGGGCAGCGTCACTGCCGGTAATGCCTCGGGGGTCAATGACGGCGCCTGCGCCATGATCATCGCATCGGAAGAGGCGATCAATAAATATGGCCTGAACCCGCTCGCCCGCGTGGTGGGTACGGCGACCGCCGGCGTGCCGCCGCGTATCATGGGCTTCGGCCCGGCGCCGGCCACCCACAAACTGCTGGCGCGGCTCGGTATCAAGATGAGCGAGATCGATGTGATTGAGCTGAACGAGGCGTTCGCCGCCCAGGCTTTGGCGGTGACCCGCGACTTGGGGCTCGCCGACGATGCCGAGCACGTCAATCCCAATGGCGGCGCCATCGCCCTGGGCCATCCCTTGGGCGCCAGCGGTGGACGGTTAGCGATGACAGCGGCCTATGAGCTGAATGAGCGCGAGCAGCGTTACGCCCTGTGCACCATGTGCATCGGCGTCGGCCAGGGCATCGCCACCGTGTTGGAACGGGCGAGTTAAAACGCGAATAGGATTGTAGCCCCACTTTTTTGTAAATTCTTAGAGCGAGTTTCCGAGGAAGAAATGATAATTCGGATTACCGCATTTTTGGCGGTCGTTTTCTTAGCGCTTGCTGGGGCTCCAGCAATGGCCGCCGATCCCGTTACCGGACTGGTCAAGTCTGACCCGCAACCGGCGGCCGACAGTCTGCAACCGGGACTGGGCGTGACCTATTACGCCGGTGTTTTTAACAGCACCGACGAAATTCCCGGCTGGGCAAAATACAGAAAGGGCAAAAAAGGCGAACCCATTTTATTGCTCGACTATAACGTTGGCGACGGCGAAGTTTTGACCAGCGGGCGGGTCGATGAAGTTGCCGCCGATATTCGCGGCTTTATCCGCTTCGACGAAGTCGGCACCTATACTATCGCCATGCAATCGAACGATGGGATCGATCTGACGATCGGTGGCAAATCCATCATCAAGGATACCGAGGTACATGCCGACCGGTATTCCGAGCTGGTGCCGGTCGAAGTCGCGGAACCCGGCTGGTACGATTTCCACCTGCTCTATTTCGAGAAGCGAGTGACCTCGACGGTCGAGCTGTTTTGGAATGCGCCGGGTAAAACCGGCAGCTTGGATTTCGTCCCCGCCGAAGCTTTCGCGCACACTCCTTAAGCGGTGCTTAAACCCCTCTCCTTGGGGAGAGGGGGTGGGGTGAGGGGAAATACACATTCTGCAACACCTCATCCTGAGCTTGTCGAAGGATTGTGGTGCTGCTGGCCTCACATTTCGAAATGAGTGTCATGAGAGCCATTGTCCCCTCACCCGCTCGCGTTGCTCGCTACCCTCTCCCGGTGGGAGAGGGTAGTTCTTCACCACTCACTTCTCTTGGATGATGCCTTATGGGTCCGCCACGTCGCCGGGCACGACGAGGTCTATTTCGTCATGCTCCATGATCTGCCGGTAATGGTGATCGATATCGTCGTGAAATAATTGCCGGGTGAGACCTTCGAGAATGCGCGGGATGCCGAAGCGCATGGTGGTCACCGAACTGCCGGTCATGCCCAGGCTGAACAAGGTGCCCAGCGAAAAACAATGGATGTGGTGCAGATAGGGCGCCTCGCCTTGTGTTTTCTCGGTAAATTCGAAATTGTCGCCGAGATAGGGATAGGTTTCGCCCGGCGGATATTCCTCGCCCGGTGGTGGGGTGAAGCGGTCGCGCCACAGAGCGATCTTGTCGGCCAGGCCTGAGGTCTCGGTGCGCAGGCTGAAATCGTTGATATGGCCCGTCGCGGCGATCACGAAATCAAAGGTGAAGCGCTCGCCGCCCACCGTCTCGACGCTTATCTCGTCGCCGGTTAGGGCGACGGATTTCCACGGTGCGTCTTCGTGCATGTGAAAACCGTCGAGCGCGATGGCCCGGTCGAAGGTCTCCTGCGGCGGCGGCTGGTGGGTGCGCAGCACATGGCAGGCGATGCGCCACCGTTCGAGCTCGTTGAATTCGGTGAAATGCTTCAAGAAGGCGACAGTGTCGAAGGGCTTGTGGGCGTTGACCTTGGCGATCTCGCGGCGGCGCACGAACAGGCAGGCTTCGGCGGCGCCGGCCTCCAGCGCCGTGGCGGCGTTGTCAAAGGCGCCGGCGTTGGCGCCCAAGATGGCCACGCGCCGGTCTTGAAGCGCGGCGAAATCGATGTCGCCATTGGCTTGGGCGTAGCGTTCTGGCGGCAACGCGTCGGTAATCAGTTCGGGCACGTGCCATTCGCCGCAGCCCTCCAACCCGTTAGCGAGCACGACTTCGCGGGCGTAGACCAGCCCGTCGCGCCCGCTCGCCCCGGTCGGCGTTAGGGGCACGCGAATGAGGCTGTCGGGCACGTTAGGATTTTCCGCTTCCAGGGGGCCGATCTCGGTTTCGTTCCACACCGGAATTTTCAGAACCCGCCGATACCAGGAAAGATATTCGTGCCAGTCGTCGGTGGGGAAACGCTCCAGCGCGTCCCAGGCCGCCGCGCCATGGGTCGCGGTGAACCAGGCACGCGGCGTGAGAGAGGGGATTCCCAGATCGGGGCCGGTGAGGTCGAGCGCGGTGCGTAACTGGCGCATGCGGGCATAGGTATTCCACGGCCCCTCGGCGCCCTTGGGCTTCCGGTCGACGGCGATAACGTTGGTGACATTGTCGCGGCGCAGGGCGAACGATAGGGCCAACCCGCTCTGCCCGGCGCCGACGATCAGGACATCGACAACCGGCGCGCCGGACGGGTGTTGGCGCGGCCGCACCCAGGGCGTTTTCGGATGGTCCAACAGATCGAGATCGCGGGCGACCTGTTGTTCAAGCGAGTCGAGCGAGGCAGTCATGGGAGGGGTTATTGCCATCGAAATCCCGAAAAATTCAAGCTTTTGTTATAACAGCGTTGCCCGCGCCCAGCGCCCCTTGCGCCGGCAAGTGGCGAACGTTGACAATTACGTGACAGGCGCGTGTCTTTGGCCGTGGCCTTATCTGACTTACAGTTTAGGAATGAAGAGCGATGGCAGACTCCAAGGCGGTGCTCCAAGCCAATGCGGCATTCTATGCGGCTTTTGCGGCGGCTGATATGGATATGATGACGGCTATCTGGGCGCACGACATGCCGCTTGCGGTGACCCATCCCGGGACGCTGCCGGTCACTGGGCGCGAGACGGTCCTGCAAAGCTGGCGCGAAATATTAGCGCCGGCCAGTGCCGTCGATATCGTCTGTGTCGATCCGCAGGTGCAGCTCCATGGCGATGTCGCGTTGGTTTTGTGCCAGGAACGCATCAACGGACATGTGCTCGCCGCCAGTAATACCTATCGGCGAACCGATGAGGGGTGGTGCCTGGTGATGCACCAGGCGGGCGCCGTCGCGGCGACGATGGTGGCGCCGGCGCGATCCAGCGTGGTTCACTGACTAGGTGGTGGGACGCGAACATACAGGTGATGAGCTAACGGCGGGCGCGCGCGGCCGCGCGGTCGGCGGCGAGCGCCTGTCCTGGCCGGCGCTGTTGTCGTTCGGCTCGATCTCCATGCCGGTGTCGTTATTGGCGATCGGACTGTTCATGTTCCTGCCCACGGTCTATTCCGCGTCCAGCGGCATCGCCATGCAGGATGTCGGGCTGATTATATTCGCTACCCGCCTGTGGGATTTTATCACTGACCCGCTGGTCGGCTGGCTCAGCGACAAGACCCGCACCCGCTTTGGCCGGCGCATCCCGTGGATGACCCTGGCCTGGCTGCCCCTCAGCATCGCGGCCTACAAATTGTTCTTACCGCCGCCCGGCGTCGGCGCCAGCTATCTCGCCTTTTGGAGCTTCCTGTTGTTTCTGTCGGGCACCTCGCTGTTCATGCCCTATACCGCGATGGGGGCGGAGCTCAGCACATCTTATCATGAGCGCAGCCGAATTTTCGGCTACCGCCATGTCTTTGCCGTGCTGGGAACCCTGTCCGCGGCGCTGCTGTTTTGGATCGTCAATAAGCCCGGCGTCTACAACCCGGAAGCCGACGCGCTGGAACTGATCGCCTGGGTTGGGTTGATCCTGTTGCCGATCGCGTTGCTGGCGACACTGTTCAACACCAAGGAACGCCCGGTCGACGCGACCGCCACCCGCGCCGATATCCGTTGGGCGGACGGCGTGCGGGTGATGTTCGGCAACCGCACCTATCTGCGTATCTTGGGGTGTTACCTCTTCAACGGCATCGCCAACGCCCTGCCGGTGACCTTGATGTTCTTCTATGTGCGCTCGGTGCTCGAGGCGCCGGAATGGACGCCGATCATCCTGGCGCTGTATTTCGTCGCGGCGATCTGCGGCACGCCGTTGTGGCTTTATATCGCCGATCGCTTGGGCAAGCATGTGTCGTGGCGTATTGCGCTGCTGGCGGCGGCGGCCACGCTGATCTTCGTACCTTTGTTGGGCGCCGGCGATGTCTATTGGTTCTTGGCCATCGCGCTGGTCGTCGGGGTGACCCTGGGCGCCGATCTGGCGATGCCGGCGGCGATGCTGGCCGATGTGGTCGACCAGGACGTCTTGGCGACCGGCCGCCAGCGGACCGGGATTTATTTCGCGGTCTGGGCGATGGCGGCCAAGTTGGCGGCGGCGGCGGCGGTCGGCGTGGCCTTCCCGATCCTCGACTGGGTTGGCTACATCCCCGACATGTATAACGAGCCCGGCGCGCTGCTCACCCTGGCCATCCTGTTCGGCCTGTGCCCGGTCATCTTCAAGCTGTTGGCGGTGTGTTTCGTGTGGCGCTATCCGCTGACTGCGGCGCGCCAAGCCGAAATTCGCGACGCCATCGCCGCCCAACGCAGTGCGTGAAACGATTCGCCTTCGGCTAGTGGATAAACGCCGCAAACTCTCGTAATCTGTGGTTGGGGAGAAGCCGGTTAATGGCCGACGAACGGGTTCAACGCAGGCTTGCAGCGATACTGGCCGCCGATATGGTGGGCTACTCGCGGCTTATGGGAGCCGACGAGGAAGGCACCATTGCGCGCCAGAAGTCCCATCGGGCCGAGCTAATCGACCCGCAATTCGCCAGCCATGGCGGGCGCATCGTTAAAACCACCGGTGACGGCCTGTTGGTGGAGTTCAGCAGCGTTGTCGACGCGGTCAAATGCGCCGTTGTGATACAGCAGGCCATGACCGAACGCGAAGCCGATGTGTCGGATGACCTGCGCATCCAGTACCGTGTCGGGGTCAATTTGGGCGATATCGTCATCGACGGCGACGACATTCTCGGTGATGGGGTCAATATCGCCGCGCGTCTGGAGGGCCTGGCGGAGCCCGGCGGTATCTGCGTGTCGGCAAAGGTATTCGAAGAAATCGGCAATAAGCTCGACGTGGCGTATGAAGATCTCGGGCCGCAGGAGGTGAAGAATATCGCCGCGCCGGTCCGCGCCTATCGGGTGACGCTAGACCAGGTGCCGACGGCACCGATTGCAACAGAACCACCGCCGCCGCTGCCTGACAAGCCGTCGATCGCCGTTCTGCCGTTCAACAATATGTCGGGCGACCCGGATCAGGAGTATTTCGCCGACGGCATCGCCGAGGACATCATTACCGGCTTATCGCGGTTTCACTGGTTCTTCGTGATCGCCCGCAATTCGAGCTTTTCCTATAAGGGCACTTCGCCCGACATACGCCAAGTCGCACGGGAGCTCGGTGTGCAGTACGTGCTCGAAGGCAGTGTGCGCAAGGGCGGTAACCGGGTGCGCATCACCGCACAGCTGATCGATGCGCTGACCGGTCGCCATGTCTGGGCCGATAGGTATGATCGCGACTTAGACGACATCTTCACCGTTCAAGACGAGATCAGCGAGGCGATCACCAGCACCGTCGCACCGGCGTTCGTTGCCGCCGAAGCGCAGCGCGCCGAACGCAAGGCCCCGGAAAACTTCGATGCCTGGGACTATGTCATGCGCGGCAATTGGCATCTGTGGCGTGGCAAGGACGACATCGTTGAGGCGCGGCGGTTATTCGAGATCGCTCTCGAGCTGGACTCCAAAAATGCCGTGGCGCTCAGCGGCCTGTCGATGGCACTAACCAATATGATCATCTTTGGCCTGGTGGATGATGTCGTCGAAACGCGCACGATGGCATATCAGGCGGCGCAACGTGCGGTCGACCTCGATGAGAGCGACGCTGGGGCGCACGGTGCCCTGGGCCTCATTCACTACTTCATGCACCAACTCGATGCCGCGGTCGCCGAGTTGCGGCGTGCGCTGGAGCTCAATCCCAATCTGGCAAGTAGTGCGGGCTTTCTTGCCATAACGTGCTCATGGCGAGGGGACGACGACGAGGCGCTCCGGCACGCCGAGATGGCGACGCGGTTGAACCCCCGGAACACCGATTTCACGGCTAGTTTGGGGCGTACGTGCGCCGAATTTGGCGCGGGCCATAATGAACAGGCTTTGGAATGGGCCAGGAAAACAGTCGAGATTGCCCCCGGCCATCCGGGGGGATGGCATTACCTCGTTGCCAGCCTTGCCTATCTCGATCGGATCGAAGAGGCGCGCGCCGCGAAAGATCAATTGCTCCGCATCATGCCGAACGACAGCCTTAGTCTCATCCGGGCGTCCTTTCCCTCGATTAAACCTGAGCGCATGGACCAGTTGCTCGACGGTCTGCGAAAGGCCGGCCTGCCGGAGTAATCAGCGGGCATTCATAGACACCATCGCTTGGCGTCCATACACTTCGCAACCTTAGGGGGAGAAGCCGGTTAATGGCCGAGGAACGGGTTCAGCGCAGGCTTGCGGCGATTTTGGCCGCCGATATGGTGGGCTATTCGCGGCTCATGGGAGCCGACGAGGAAGGCACCATTGCGCGCCAGAAGGCCCACCGGGCAGAGCTGATCGACCCTGAATTCGCCAATCATGGCGGGCGTATCGTCAAGACTACCGGTGACGGACTGCTGGTGGAATTTGGCAGCGTGGTCGACGCGGTCAGATGCGCCGTGGCGATCCAGCAGGCCATGACCGAGCGCGAAGTTGACGTTCCCGACGACCGGCTCATTCAGTATCGGGTTGGCATCAATCTGGGCGACATCGTCATCGACGGCGACGATATCCTCGGCGACGGGGTCAACATCGCCGCGCGTCTGGAAGGCTTGGCCGCGCCGGGCGGTGTTTGCGTGTCGGCAAAAGTGTTCGAGGAGATCGGTAACAAGCTGGACCTGGCGTTCGAAGATATCGGCCCGCAGGAGGTGAAGAACATCGCCGCGCCGGTGCGCGCCTATCGGGTGACGCTAGACCGGGTGTCGACGGCCCCGGTTCCAGCAGAATCACCGCCGCCCCGCGACAAGCCATCGATCGCGGTGCTGCCGTTCGACAATATGTCGGGCGACCCGGAACAGGAATTTTTCTCCGATGGTCTGGCGGAGGACATTATCACCGCGCTGTCGAAGATCGAGCGCATGCGCGTCATCGCTCGTAACTCCACTTTTGCCTACAAGGGTCAGGCGCTCGATTTGCGCCGCATCGCCGAGGAATTAGGCGTTCGCTATGTGTTGGAGGGCAGTGTGAGGCGGGGCGGCAACCGCCTGCGCATCACCGCCCAGTTGATCGATGCCGAGGATGGCAGCCATTTGTGGGCCGAGCGCTATGACCGTCCGGTCGACGATCTATTCGACATTCAAGACGAGATCACCAAAGAGATTGTAACCGCTCTCCAGGTCAAACTGACCGATGGTGAAGAAGCGCTTGTTTGGGCACGGGGCACAAATAATATCGAAGCCTGGCAATATGCGGTCCGCGCATTGGATATCTTCATACGGCTCACCCCCACAAGTCATCTAGAGGCGCGGGAATTGGCGGAAAAGGCGACTGAACTTGATTCTGATTATGCCCATGCCTGGGCGATACAGGGTTTCACATATTGGTGGGACGGTCGGTTTGATTTCACCGGGGATCGAGATGCCAAGTTTGCACGCGCGAGTGAACTCGCCGAGCGGGCCACCGCCCTCGATGACAGTGTGTCGTGGGTGATCGGTTTAAACGCCATGGTCGCGCCGGCTCTGGGGCACCCTGACGTGGGTGTTGCGGTTGCCCGGCGCGGCATCGAACTTTATCCGGGCAATGCAGCTGTTCGCAATTTCCTTGCTTACGCGTTGATGCATGCTGGTAACTTTCTCGAGGCGGCGGAGCATTCTCGCGCTGTCAATTCGCTCGACCCCTTTCCGCCGATATTTTATCGGAATGTCCTCGCGCGTTCTCTGATGTTCCTTGGTGAATTTGATGAGGCGCTGATCCTTTCGGATGAGATTCTGGAAATTGAACCTAACTATCTCCAGGTCTGGCTGAACCGCGCATACATTTATGGGCAGCTTGACCGCGAAGCAGAAGCCTGCGACGCCATTTCCGCGGTGCGCCAGCTCGCCCCAAACATGCGCGTTAGTCATGTTCCCTGGATTCTGATGATCGACGATGAGGCCGCCACGAACAGCTTTATGGACGGCCTGTGAAAGGCCGGCCTGCCCGAGTAGTGAGCAGCGGGCATTCATAGACACCATCGCTTGTCACCCATACACTTCGCAACCCTAGGGGGAGAAGCCGGTTAATGGCCGACGAACGGGTTCAACGCAGGCTTGCAGCGATTTTGGCCGCCGATATGGTGGGCTATTCGCGGCTTATGGGAGCCGACGAGGAAGGCACCATTGCGCGCCAGAAGTCCCATCGGGTCGAGCTAATCGACCCGCAATTCGCCAGCCATGGCGGGCGCATCGTTAAAACCACCGGTGACGGCCTGTTGGTCGAGTTCGGCAGCGTTGTCGACGCGGTGAAATGCGCCGTCGCGATACAAAAGGCCATGACCGAACGCGAGGCCGATGTGTCGGAAGAGCGGCGCATTCAGTACCGGGTCGGCATCAATCTGGGCGACATCGTCATCGACGGCGACGATATTCTGGGTGATGGGGTCAACATCGCAGCGCGCCTGGAAGGCCTGGCTGAGCCCGGCGGTATTTGCGTGTCGGCAAAGGTGTTCGAAGAGATCGGCAACAAGCTCGACGTGGCGTATGAGGATCTGGGCCCGCAGGAGGTCAAGAACATCGCCACCCCAGTGCGCGCCTACCGGGTGACGCTAGACCAGGCGCTGACGGTTCCGATCGCCGCGGAACCACCACCGCCGCTGCCCGACAAACCATCCATCGCGGTGCTGCCCTTCGACAATATGTCGGGCGACCCGGAGCAGGAATATTTCGCCGACGGCATCACCGAGGACATCATCACCGCGCTGTCGCGGTTTCACTGGTTCCTGATCATCGCCCGCAACACAACCTTTACCTATAAGGGTCAGGCGGTGGCGGTAAACCAAATCGCAAACGAGCTCGGCGTGCAATACGTCGTCGAGGGCAGCGTACGCAAAGCCGGAAACCGCGTCCGCATCACCGCACAGCTCATCGATGCATCGACGGGCAGCCATGTCTGGGCCGAGCGCTATGATCGCGAACTCGAAGACATCTTCGCGGTGCAGGACGAAATCACCGAGGCTATTTCGGGCGCTGTTGCACCGTCTTTCATGCAGGCTGAGGTAAAAAAGGCGGAACGCAAGACGCCTGAGAACCTAGATGCCTGGGATTATATTATGCGCGGCAATTGGCACCTTTGGCGCATGGGCAAAGCCGATGTCTCGGAGGCGAGACGGCTGTTCGAGGCAGCCTGCGATCTCGACCCGACAAGCTCAGCGGCATACAGCGGATTAGCTTATGCCTGGATATTTGAGGTTTATTATCAATGGGCGAACGACCCCAAGAAATCCCTTGCCGCGGCTTTGAAAGCGGCGCAACGAGCGGTCGCTCTTGATGGCGACGATGCTTGGGCTCAAACGATATTGGGGATGGCCTACATGTATATGCGCAGGCCCGACGATGGCATTACAGCCTGCTGTCAGGCGCTCGACCTGAACCCAAATCTCGCATTTGCTGAAGGGGTACTCGCCCTCTGCTATGCGTTTCGAGGCGACTATGGCGACGCTGTTACGCATGCGGAAAGGGCTGATCGTTTAAGCCCCCGCGACCCCAACCGGGTTGCCTGGTATCAGGCCCGCGCGCACGCCGCACTCGGCACCGAGCAATACGAAGAAGCAGCAATATGGGCTAAGAAATCGATCGAGGCCTACCCGGATTTGCCCGCCGGATGGCGCGTTCTTGCCGCGTGCTACGGTCATCTAGGGCGGCTTGAAGAGGCCGCCGCCGCCTTGCGGGAAGTACTTCGCCGTTATCCGGACCTCACGATTGAAAGTATACGCGCGTCGCAGCCATCGACCCGGCCCGAACATGTAGAACTTTACATCGACGGTCTCCGCAAGGCCGGCCTGCCCGAGTGAGCAGCGGCATTCATAGACACCATCGCCTGCCGCCCATACACTTCGCACCACCAGGGGGAGAAGCCGGTTAATGGCCGACGAACGGGTTCAACGCAGGCTTGCAGCTATTTTGGCCGCCGACGTGGTCGGCTATTCGCGGTTGATCGAGGCCGATGAAGAGGGTACCCGCGCGCGCCTGCGGTCCGTTCAGGCCGAGCTGATCGATCCGCAAATCGCCGCCGATGGCGGCCGCATCGTCAAGACCATGGGCGACGGCATCCTGGCCGAGTTTCCCAGCGCCGTGGATGCGGTGCGCAACGCGCTGGCCATTCAGGCGGCGGTGGGTCAGCGCAACGCGGATGCGCCGCAAGACACCAGGCTTGAGTTTCGCGTCGGCATCAATGTCGGCGACATCATCGTCGAGGGCGACGACATCCATGGCGATGGGGTGAATGTCGCCGCCCGTTTGGAGGGGCTGTGCGAACCGGGCGGGGTCTATGTCTCGGGCACGGTCTACGACCAGGCGGCGGGCAAGCTGGCAGCGTCGTTCGAGGATTTGGGCGCGCAATCGGTGAAGAATATTGCCAAGCCGGTGAGGGTCTACCGCGCGGGGATCGGGGCCAAATTGGACGCGCAGCCGGAACCGCAAGCGAAGGTTACGCCTTCTAGTCCCGACAAACCGTCGATCGCGGTGCTGCCGTTCGACAATATGTCGGGCGATCCGGAGCAGGAATTTTTCGCCGACGGTCTGGCCGAAGACATCATCACCGCGCTGTCGAAGATCGAGCGTATGCGCGTCATCGCCCGCAACTCATCTTTTGCCTACAAGGGACAGGCGCTCGATTTGCGCCGCATAGCGGAGGAATTAGGGGTGCGCTATGTGCTGGAAGGCAGCGTGCGGCGCGGCGGCGAGCGCCTGCGCATTACCGCCCAGTTGATCGATGCCGAGGATGGCAGCCATTTATGGGCGGAACGCTACGACCGCACGGTCGACGATCTTTTTGACATCCAAGACGAAATCACCAAGGAGATCGTGACATCGCTGCGGGTTAAACTCACCGACGGTGAAGAAGCGCGGGTTTGGGCGCGCGGCACCGACAATATCGAAGCCTGGCAGTTCAGTGTCCGAGCTTGGGAAATCGTGGGCCAATTTTCGGTATCCCACTACCTCGATGCGCGGGCACTTGCCGAAAAGGCAACCGAACTCGATCCCCAGTACGCCCATGCCTGGGCGATGCTGGGTTTCACTTATTGGTTTGACGGGCGACTTGGTTACACCGGAGACGCATACGACAAGTATTTGCGCGCGGACGAACTTGCCAAGCGGGCGATGGTACTCGACGAAACCGGGTCTTCGTCGATCGGGTTGGCTGCGCTGGTCGCAGCGCCTCTGGGCCGTCCCGAAGAAGGTGTTACGGTTGCTCGAAAAGGGAGCGAACTCCACCCGAGCAATGCGGATGTTCGCTTTTTCCTCGGCTATGCACTGACGAGTGCCGAACACTATGGCGAAGCGGTGGAAACTTTTCGCGCCGCCATGTCGCTTAACCCATTTTGCCCGAACTTTTATCGCGGCAGTCTCGCACGCGCTCTGATTTGCCTGGGCGAATTTGACGAGGCGCTCGCGCTTTTGGAAGAGGTTTTGAAAACGGAGCCGACCAACCTGTTAGGTTGGGTGGCGCGCGCCGCCATTTGCGGACAGTCTGGCCGCGAAGCTGAAGCGCAAAAATCCGTAAGCGAAATTCGCCGCCTGGCGCCGAATCTGCGAATCAGCCATTTGCCCGGAATTCTGCTGGTGAATGACGAAGCTGTGTTGCAGCGTTACAGCGATGGTGTGCGCAAGGGCGGCCTGCCCGAGTGAGTAGCGGGCGCGGCCTAGCCCCACGTTAACCGGCTGTGCGATGATCGCCGGCAACTCAATAATAAAACCGAGGATATGATATGCGCCCCAATCGGCTTCGCGAGATCTGGCAGTCCGGCCAACCGGCCTTGAATGGCTGGTGCCAGATACCCCATTCCCTGTCGACCGAGGTGATGGCCCATCAGGGCTGGGATTGTGTCACCGTCGATCTGCAGCATAGTGGCGTTAGCGAGGCCGACGCGCTCACCATGCTGCAGGCGATTTCGACCACCGATGTGGTGCCCATGGCGCGCGCGCCGTGGAACGAGCCCGGCGTGATCATGCGCCTGCTCGACGCCGGCGCCTACGGCATCATCTGCCCGATGGTCAATAACCGCGCCGAGGCCGAGGCTTTCGTCGCCGCCTGCCGCTATCCGCCCGACGGTATTCGCTCGAACGGTCCCTTTCGCGCGCTGATGTATGGCGGCAGCGACTATCAGGCCCACGCCAACGCCGAGATCGTTACCCTGGCGATGATCGAAACCCAGGAGGCGATGGCCAATCTCGACGAAATCGCCGCCACGCAGGGTCTCGACGGTCTTTATATCGGGCCGTCGGATCTCTCGATGGCCCATGGTTCGGCGCCGGTCCTAGATCATTTCGACGGGCCTATCGTGCCGTTGATCGCGCAAATTCGCGAGGCTGCTCACGCCGCCGGCAAGGTCGCCGGCCTTCATGGCGCCAGCGCCCAATATGCCATCCGCATGATCTCCGAAGGCTTCGATCTGGTTACGCCAACGTCGGATGTGCGTCTGGTCGCCACCGGTGCGGCGCAGATGGTGGCCGACATTAAGGCCGGTTAACACGCGGTGTTTCGTGCTGATTGATCTCATCCTGAGGAGCCCTTTCGCCTCGCCCTTCGAGACGGGCCTAGCGGCCCTCCTCAGAGCCTGGCCGGAAATGAATTGTTTGTTTCTAAGACCTTGTTCCCCGCCCCGTGGGTGAAAACCAAACGCAATGGCTAACGCCACCCCCCCTCCCTAACCCTCCCCCTCGCTGGGGGGAGGGAAATTATTAGCGACCCGCTGGCTATTACCCCCTCCCCCTTGAGGGGGGAGGGTTGGGGTGGGGGTGATGATGCTCGAGGGTCAGATTGATAAACCGCTGATATCGCTCACTTCATTTCCGGTCAGACTCTCAGGATGAGGCGAAAGGGCGTCTCGAAGGATCAGCGCCGGGTGCGCAAAAAAGAAGGCCGGTCATTGGATGACCGGCCGAGGGGAGGGAGAATCAAAGAAAGCTAAAGTATCTGCAGCGGTGCTGCGTTACGGCACCGCTAGGGGAGGTTGGAAAAGGCTGTGGTAACTGTAATCGCCAGCATTGGCAGGGCGACGACAAAAGCAGTGAGGTTTAGTCGGGTCTGACGTTTCATCGCGCGGTTTCTCTCCTGCTTAATCGGCCCGGCCTGTGTTGCCGATACCTTCAACATAGAGACGAATACCGCCAAGCGGAGTGATCCAGATCACATCGCGGACTTTTTTTTGGGAATGCTTTTTCTCCTCACCCGGTTCGCGCCGCTCGCCACCCTCTCCCCAAGGAGAGGGTTTAAAGCCCCTCTCCTTGGGGAGAGGGGTTGGGGTGAGGGGATAACAGTGGGTTTAAAAGTCGCGGACTTCGTTGACGATTTTTTCCAGTTGCTCGAGGTCGGTGACCACCAGCGCGTTCTTTTCGCGCTTCACCACCCCCTGTTTGGCCAAGTCGCTGAGCACCCGGGCGACGGTCTCGCGGGTGGTGCTGACCCGCGAAGCGATATCGGCATGCACCGGAATCGGCGATATCCGCGCGCTGTTATCGTCCGCGCCCGCCAGCGCGCGGGCCTCGCGCAGAATTTCCGAATGCACCCGGTTGTGGGCGCCCAAGGTGCTGAGCTCCATGATCCGGTTGGTTGAGACCCGCACGAACTGGGCCAGCTCGCGGAGCACCTCGATCGCCATTTCTGGGTGGTCGT
>WLWD01001076.1_pt1 | contig 142306 bp, 89 predicted proteins | sample 6712731 | NCBI WGS metagenome assembly WLWD01 (sample SAMN12718690, study PRJNA576275) | sponge metagenome | isolation source: marine sponge | host: Mycale hentscheli | place: New Zealand: South Island, Marlborough, Capsize Point | collected 2014-11-01
CAAGTCTCCACCCACTTATGTGGGCATACCTTGTCAAATTAACCCATAGTCGTTGTACCGAACAACCACTTATCTCGGCACTCCCACAAAACATACGAAATGAAAATTGTCCCCAACAACAACAAAATAAAAAGTAAATGAGTAGAGATTTTTTTTTTGCTGGCCATCGAACATCCAGCTTTTTTTTTTTTTTTTCCCTTCAGCAAAACCTTAAAGCACCAAAAAGGAAAGACCCCTTTGGCCAAAATGCGGCTTCAATAAAGTCGGTATGCTACAAGTTCAGAATGCATTGATTGAAACGGAGGAAGCTTGGCTTAAAAGTGGCAACAAAAAGATCAAAAGATGACGAAGAGAAGGTTGGCAGTGGGGGTGAGGACTTCTTACAAGTGGTCCAAACTGATCCAGCACACAGAGCTATGTATGAATAGCTGCAGCGAGGTGAGGTGGGCAAAATGAAAACAAACACGATGAACAAAATAAAGATGACCAAATGTGCACATGGTCCCACAGTGCCCATAGTGACTGACACGACACGTGTCCAAGCACTCATTTACCTGCCGACTGGCAACATGTGTGGGGTGCCAAGGCGATAAATAATAAGAATGAATTGATGAGGTTAAACGTATCCATGCAGGGCAAAAAAGCAGGTTCCCTTTTGGAAGTGACTAGGAAAGCAGGTTCCTTTTACAACCTCCAACTCCTATTGAAAGGTACAAGAGATGAATTTGGGAGTTATGTGAAGTATGGCATTGCTCACTTTAATAAGCTCACCCCCTCAAAGTGACTGCAGTAGGATTATAATGTCAAATATAATTGAACCCGGTCACCCTAAAGTTATATTACCTTCTTATAATAACCTCTCCGGTACTTGATGGGAAAATGTTTGAGATGATGGGAAAATGTTTGAGAAGAGGCCAAACGGATAGTCCATCATCGAGCATACATACGTTAGTAATAATCGAGTCACCAATATACAGTAGAGTGCATTTTCTGGCTGTAAATTAAAGTGTAGCTGTATCAAATGATATTTTAATGACTGGACTAATTAGCCTGCTGTGAATATCATTACTGACATATGAATATCATTATTCCAGGTATTCATTTAATGCTTCCAGAAAATGTTAAATTAGATGTTAAATGAACTGGTGTAAATAATAATAATAATAATAATAATAATAATAATAATGATAATAATAATGATAATAATAATAAGGCAAATTCTTCTCGCAGAATATCATTAACATTACAGTATTGGCGACATATTGTATCACGATATTTATGAATGAAAATATTGTGATATTATAACTACATATTGAATACAAGTATATATATATATATATTCAGACAGCTGGGTCTGTAGGACATATTTAAAACCCTCAGTTAGTACCACTTCCACGCATGCCTTAGTATTTCCCCTCCATCAATTCTGTGAGCAAAAGCTAATCAACTGGTCATTTCTTCAAAGATAAACCTACCACTATTCAAGCTTGAGAACTTCTGAGCAGAGTTCATGTGAAGTAAATTGTTAGGGTTCCCATGCTTAGTAGAGACCAAAACAGGAACTACCTGTCTCCCTTTTCTATGCCTTACATATGGCTTCTGCTGCCCTCTTAATTCTTAACTACTTTCCAATTTGGACGAACTCCATATCAGTGTAGGTGTTCTTTTTTTTTCCACCTCAGCCAATTAATCAATATTACTGGCGCTTGTGACAATAAAAAAAATAAAAATATATTGCGATGTAGACTATTATATTGATATATTGCCCAACCCTACATTACAGTGAGTAGATGAACTCTATAGGAGTACACCAGTCCTTTGACCCGACAAGAAGCTTATCTCTGCCAAACACATCGTTTTTGTAGAAGAAGCCAATTGGAGAGTTTATCAACTGACTTCATACAAGCATGGATAAGTGTAATTAAAAACCAAGTCAATGATTATGCATGATTACGAAAAATTACAGACTAGATTACGTGCACAATACACAGGACGTGTCAAGAAGGGCTAGCTCCCGATCAAGCAAACTGCCTGAGTTGCACATAACTGAGCCCTAATCACTCAAAACAAAACATATAAATTAAACTTCTTCAATCACTTAGGAGAACGTGACGGCACAATTACACTCAGTTCAGGTTACCGGTACAACCACACCTTGATACCAAATCAAGAGTTGGAATGGCCGGGTAAAGAAAGGAAGGGAGGTACACTTTTTTGTTTGTTTCTTTGATAAGGAAATGGTCTTCTATGGGCTCACGTTGAAACGGTCCATCCACTCATTGTGACCAGGAACCTAGCTTGCCACGAAGAAGCTTACAGCAGTCACAACTACAAAGGAAGGTCAACAACTGCCATGGGCTTCCAAAGCACACTAACGGGCAGTAATTAGACTTTCTTCCACACATCTAATGACGTCTAAGACGATTCCGAAGAAAATGCAACTATTGTACCAAACAACATTGAGTCTCGAAGTCATAAAATATAAACAAATACAAACAGGAAAGAGAGATAGAGAGATAGAGAGAGAAGTGTCATATTAAGGAACTTACGAAATCTTAAGAGCCAGATGCAAGGCACAAAGAGTTTGTAAACAACAACAACAAATGACCCTTGTACTGCTTTTTGCACTATTTTTTTTTTTTTTTTTTTTTGCTGGAAGCAAACACAGTTGAGTTTCTGCCAATAGTTGAAACCAACACAATCACTTGATTCTACAGTCACTGCCCAATTAAATTTAAAAAAATGAAAAAAGAAAAAAAAAAGAAAAAAAGAAGAAAAAAAAAAGTAAGAAAGTAGTTATGGCTGTGAGCTGATAAGGTGTAAGTGGCAGATACCAACTTCGACACCTCTAGTAGATAATGCTGATTAATTCAAGGTTGTTGACACAATGCTACTAAACAAGACCTTGGACCAAGCAGATATGACCACATGGCACCTTCTATTCCATGAAATGCAGCTGCAAACTTCACTAATTTGGCCCATCACGCGTCTACAATCTAGAGAAAGTGGATTAACTGCGTCTAATCATTAGTGAACTTTCCTAAAATATAAAGAGACAGCATACCGTAGTTCGGGCCAATTGTTGCCCTGCAGCCAGAAGGCATTCCCCCTACAGAGTCCATGCACAGATTAAATTACATGCTCAGCTTAGAATAACACAACACGCTTCCAGCCAATTCTCTTGAAACTGGATTCTAGACTTCTAGATAGAAATCTTGTATTGTGTTTTGATTAAATTCCTGGCAAGTGTGCGGCATTATCATGTCAGGACCATACAATGCAAAGTCAGTTTAGGGGCTTAGCTATGCAATTTAAAGGTCGGTCATTAGGGGAATACGGAAAGGAAACCTATGATGATGATGATTACGATAATGATGACATTGATGCCAATAATTATATTATTAATAACAATAATAATAATCAGTGGTGTGCACGAGCACATATGTACATTAAGTAGTTATTATATATAGTTGGTATCCAGAAAAGAGCTAATCGCTATGAGCTTACCGTGCTACACATAAGAAAATAAATTATACCCACTCAAGTCTTTAAAAATCACCCCTAACAATATCTTGCTCTCTCTCTAAAGTTCAAAGTTCAATGATGATAATGATAATGATGATAATAATAATAATAATAACAACAACCACAAGATGGGGCTAATTTTTTGTTTATTGTTAGCAGTCTTAGTTACCTTATAGTGTAAACAAACATCCAAGACTTGATGTAAGAAAAAGAAAAATAGCAATGACTCAGCAAGTAATAAAAATGCTCTCCCCTCCTTACTCTTCCCTCTCTCCCTTTCCTCTCTATACAGGAACCATTAGTACCTATCTAACCACTGACCATTACAATCCATCCCAGAGTGTAGGGGGGGGGGGGGGGGGGGGGGGGGGAACAACAGAATTAATTATTAATTCAGCCACTAATGCCTGACTGAGGTGGTGGAATAAAAAGTACCCCTAAACTGTAAAAGAATCCTTCCAAATCCACCACTCAAACCACATAAACACACACAAGAACTGACTCTACCAAATAGCCGGGCAGCTTGAGTGGGTAGCGGTGGGTACTGTTTAACCACCACTTCCTAATGTGGCCCTCAGCGAGAGCCATAAGGAAACCCAGGACAACGCCCGGACATTGGGCCATGAGCCAAGACCAGCTTGGAGTACGGAGGGGAGGAACTCCCAACCAAACATGCTGCCGGAGTGGGAGGATGTTGGGTCGACTTAATTGAATTCAGAGGAGGGGTATGGCATTGTGGGGAGCCAAGCTAAAATGGCCGGGGATGGTCTGACAATGCATGAACTTGAGGGTTTTCTAAAGACATGATTATTATCACTTCATGTAAATTCTTAGCTTAATATAAAGTCACGCAAAGGCAGTAATGTACAAATATGACCCACCCCTGAAAGTGAGTGTTATATATTAGTAGTTGCATGTGACCTGACGAATTGGACCGACATTGGGTAAAGGATTACCATAGACGTAAATGCGTTGAGTATCAGTTTGAAAAATCAACTGTTTCAACGCAGCTGAGTTAAGACACTCCATAATGGCCTCGCATTACCTAGAGTGCAAGCTACCAGTTGACTCAACTTCTGCTACAGTGTAATTCTACACTTTGGATGGATATCATAAAGTAAGTAAAAAATAGTTACAGGCATCATTAAAAGAGTTTAATTCATGCAGTGTTTGTTCAGCTTCAACATGCTAGTAACATGACATATAGCTCCCATTAGTACGAGCAGAGAAGACATTCTGTTTGGATAGACTACACTCATAACCAAGTGAAGGGTTGTAAAACTGAGTAATTTTGTTGATTTATTAAAAAAAAAAGAAGTGTACAATACCATTGACTTCCCGTGTTCACTGTACACCAAGATCTGCCCACTATAATTATAGAGATGATCATTCATGAGTGTCAATTCACTGAACTCCATCAGATTCTAAATGCGTGAATTGTTGGACACACTCAAGCTGTGGTTTAATACTTGTCTGTACTCGTAAACTTATTATTATTTTTTTTTTCATACTTTTCAACAAACCAGCTAAAAAATCTCCCCCCTCCCTCCCCTTGGGTTGTTTAAGCCCAGTGCTACACATGAAGAAGAAACTGGACTACTACACATGGGAGGGTTCAAGACATGCCGACAAACATGGGAATCACCAGCAGATAACATCGGATTATGGAATTAAGCTTGCACTAAAACTCATACCATGTCTATTTTTACTAGCAATTATTCACATCAAAAAGACTACACGATTCCCAAACCTTTCATCTTTGAACCCCCACCATTGTTCCAAGCCAAGACTTTTAATATGAACATGCGATTAATTGAAATAGCCCAAGGAAAAGATCAGCCTTGTCTTGAAAAACTCCGTTAATTTAATAGACCCACGATGACATCAATCCCACTTTGGCATCCACTGGGGGAGGTCTGGAATCATTCGAGTCTTTCTTCCTCAGAAGTTGAGTATAAATTAACCGCTTAACATATTCCATCCTTGTGGCAAAGATGGCACTCGTGTCAAAAGAAGCACCAGCTTATTAATCAAAAGAATGACGATGATTTCACAGGCGTACTAATTTGGGGGAGGACTTGTGATCAAAGGCATCGGTGCTGACTGAAGGAGCATTTTCTACATGCACTGGCATGACAACAGATCACCTTGCAGTGGATACCCGGGAAATGGCCAGCATTCCATAGGTGGGATCATCCATAGGGTCTTTGTAACTACCATTATGAAACTTGGAAAGATAAGAAATTATGCATGGATGCCCTTGGACATCCCTATTATAGCAGCACTAATGAGCTCATCACTGGACTTGACGCTTATGGGTCACCAGGGTCAGTAGCCATTGGGTGCAATGCCAATATTTCATAAAGTTAAATAACTTAGCTATGAATAGTTAATTAGTCCTAAAAATAGCTACACATGTATGTAGCCATTGACCATAGTAGTGATAACTTCATCTAAATGACCTTTGTTTCTGACAAAAATCACTCCAGCTACTTAAAAAGGGCCGAGTTTTGAATGGCATATGGTAAGGGGTTTCAATGCCATAGTAACCACTCTCCGCAACTACTTGACTTGAAAACAAATAAAAACAACAACAACAAAAAGCAAAAACAACAAAAAACAAAACAAAACAAGTTTTATATTGTGCTATTCTTTAGCTAAGCAGTAGCTGTAACACTCTACACATTTACACACACACACACACACTTGTTGACTGGATATACCAACACAAGACTTACTTTCATGACTTGACTATTCGACAATGGATTTTCAAGTAAGAACAATAGTGTTGTGAAGGCTATAATTATGACAAACAGCGCATTACCAAGATAACTTACCACCACCGATAATTCGAATAGAAAAGGAACTCCTAAGTTTGTAACTTAACTGTGTCCGCAAAAAATCAGATAGTCAGACACTGGGTAAACAATTGATGATATGGGTAAAGATCGATAAACTAAAGGATTTGGTTTAGAGTCTGGGACGGGGTCGACCACTAAGCAAACACAAAAATGTGAGGGTCAAAATACAAAATGACATATATACGTCCACACACATGTACAAACAAATATCCCCGATTCTCAATTTGACACCCACTGTATAGTGTCTTGTTCGCCTTGTCTGCTTGCCAAGGATCATGTACTATATAATCATATGTATAAAATTCTTGTGTGGCTTAGCTGTAACTTTTTTTAGTATGAAATTTCCAATCCATATGTATACATATATATATATATATATATATATATATATATATATAATACACACACATAATATATGTTATAATATATATTTATTCCACCCTAGATATCTTCACAATGATATCTTTAGGTACATGACCCGTGAAATAACTCAACGATTTTTATGGATTATTTCATGGTTGTTATGTCACTCTGTAATGCTCAAGCTCATTATCCTTATAGTTATACACAACCGGATAAACTTGCCGTTTCTCCTGGTTTTTACAGCTACCTCATCTGATGGTGTAGCCTACTCAACCAGGTTAGAGCATTCTCAGGCTTTATTTTCACTTGCCTCTGGCTCAAAAGACTTTGAAATAATGCTAGAAGGAAAAAAAAAAAAAAAAAAAAAAAGGGCAAAGAGCTAAGGAGACAGAATGGGAGAGACGTTCACAGTTAGGTCTTCCAAAGTTAGCAGAGTTCATTAATTTTTTAGCGGCGGTGGTAAGTTTACTTCGTCAATGCGCTGTTAGTCATGCCTTACGTAACAGATTTGTTCTTATTTGAAAATCCAAAGTCCAATAGTCAAGTCACCACAAAGAGAATACAATGTAATGCTATATCTACTAGAGCTCTGGTACAATAGAGCATTTTGAACGGAGCGTACTTCGGAAAGGCGACTAGCTTAAGCAAAAACCATTAGTTTAGCGATCTTTACCCGTATCATCCTTGGAAATTTGATTGCTTACCCCTTGAAAATCCTTTGTCCAATAGTCAAATCATGAAGAGAATACAATGCAGGTCTTGTGCTGGTATATCCAATGAACAGGTATGTATGTATAAAAGTGTTATGTGTTGCTAAAGAATAGCAATAAACTAAACAAAAATATAACTAGCATTCAACAAATTTAAATTTCAGTCAGACTAACTCGCTCGCCATTTGTGCTGAAGCACGTCACTAGTAAGTATTATATATAATAATATATATATATATATATACATAGAATACTTGAATATTAGAAGCTAATGGATATTTTTATAATAAGCAGAGTTATACATAAAGATATCCATGGACAGTTCATAATATATCTGAACTCTCAATACAAATACTACACTAGGACTAGAGGTTGCCAATTAACAAGCTGACATATTGTATACCTACAGACATCTGAGACAAAAGGAAAGTCACTAAATGAACTCCAGCCATTCCACTTCCAATTGGAGCCACCTTCAAAGCATTCCACACGGACCATCCTGTAGCTATAGCAGCAGCAACTGGAAGTGCCATGCAGCATGGTATGGCATGGCAAGATGAGAGCTGCACATGCCCACAGTCGCTATTCAGGAGAGCGTTTCAATAACTACCAATTACTAGGTTATCAGCCATAACAGACTTGTTAAAGAGACTGCAAATGGGGCTCCTTGACACTGACTCAGTGGCAAAGAAAAATGCATTGTGGAACTAAAATAAATTTAACTAAGACAAGGGGCAGGAAATACACATACACATACTAGGGTAATGTGTTGCTTGGTAAAAGAATCCTGGGTTTTAAAGAATTTCCTAAATAAGCACAGAGAAAGAGAGACGTTTGATAATTCTTCCTGGTCACTGGTCATAATCAGTGGGAAATGTGCAATCATTTAGATAATGATAAGTTAAAAGGTTGAATGAAAATGATATTTTTCAATTCATATTTTCCTCTCTGTTCTATGTAAATATTGCCGCCAAGAAATTACACTTAAGTTAGCCTACACCAGGCACAACAGTTCACTTGATAAGAAATATGTACAAAAATACTTAATACTAAAAAATTAACTGTCATAAAAATAGTGACAAAACAACAACACAACATAGTAATGAACATATTAATAATAATAATAATAAATACTAAAATACCACATTCAATTAATTAGTTCACATTACACTTTCTAGTGTAAGAGACACATATAATGCTTATAGCAATACACAGCAATACTTTTTTCCTCCATTTTATGTTCTTTAAGCCATTACGATAAATTGGGTGATAATACAGTCAAATACAACGTAGACGTACAAAAGCAGGAGTTTACGTAGAGGAAGGCATGTGCTAGCCGAAAGTACGCCAAAGAAAAAGAAAATCCTCATGATATCACTGGTTTGAACTTTCAGAAATAATTGCAGTAATAGCCTCCCACCATCATTCTCAGAAGGCCACACACACTCTCTCACTAAACTGTCTTTAACGCTGACTAATTAATTCATATCACAGGGGACCTGTGGAACTGGAGTATAATTACCAACTGATGATACAGTATGTTGCCTAGGTGACACACATGGTCTAAATATAAATCAACTGCATTGGCACACAGAGTTACTATTTGGTAATTCAATAGCGTAACAAGAAACTTCCGTGTCTCCTTCTGCTTCTTCTTTGTATCAACGACAGAAGAAGAAAGACAAAACAACGACAACTGACTGCGATTATGTACACTAATAAGTCTCACAAGCATTAAATAGCTCACTATGAAGCAGCTGCCACCAAGAGCTGAAGAAAGTGTTGACTTGCAACATATTATGGAACCATTCCTCTCCTCCATTACCAGAAAAATCATGACTATTAGATGTACTCTTTCTCTCATAGGCTTTGTCTTCAAGAAACACTGAATTATTGTTTAAGACAAAGCCTGTTGAAAGCGAGAGAATACTTTTAATGAATAAAAGAAGGCTTGGAAAGAAATTGTGATGTGAAATCAAGACTTTTGTAATTACTGGAATAATACCGTACCGCCATACTCAGTCATTTCAGTGGTGAGTTATATCCCATCATTGAAGACCCTGCCCCCCAACTCCATTTCCTGATGCCATTAGAGTGACCCGCCTTAAGTGCTGTACTTCCCAGAAACACTACACGACATGTCTGGGAGGATAGACAGTGACACTCATGGTTGAATGGAGTCCATTGCAGGTTTCTTGAGTGGAAGATCGTGTAGAGAGATGGGAACAAACTACTCTAAACATCCGACATCTTCCATTAGAATCTACAAGTGTGCTTTCTTACTAGCAGCACACGCCCTACACACGTACAGGTCCTCTGAAGCTCGTCTGACCCATGCACTCTACTTGAGAAGCCATTACCTAAATTACTAACAATGAAGCACTTACCGGGTTGCCGAGGAGATACACTCTGTAATCGCCACCAGAAAACAGCTGCCCCTAAACAAATAAAAAGAAAAATAAACAAATTAAAAAGTTAACAAACAGATCAGTTATAACTTCACAATTTCTTTCTCAGCTGCCAACAGTGTAATTTAGTACCTCGTTAAAAAAACAACATGAAAGAGGTTACATCAAAAGAAAAGTCATTGAAGGCCACTCTTTACCCAAACCCCATGAAAGACCAGGACATGCAGTAGTAAGAAATAGCCATAGTAACCACAATAACAACAAGACCCACATGGGGGAGGAAATCTGCCAGCACCGGGCCATGAGTAAACGACTCAAAGACGATCACAACAGCCGCACCACATGAAAACCCACAGTCACATGCAGACACACATCCTTTTTACATGGGCACGCACGGATTTCAGGCATAGCATGCAAGCTTGCCCACATTTTTGGCCCCTCCTCCACAACCCATTTAGGGGCCAGCGAACTCCAGGTAAGGCAATGCATGCATATTGTATCGACTCTGCATAGGGACACAGATGTTACTACTCTAAAGGCAATGCTCTTGAGACGTTCAGGAAAACAACAACAACGCTACATGTGATTACTACAGAGTAGGACACACTCGTGTAAAATCCATAATTTAGTCTTCAAACAAAAGATTCTTGAGGCCATGTGTATGTGCATATACATATATGTAATTATCTCTTCTTCAGTAGACAAAGTCGAGTAACATAATTGCTTCAATTAAGTAGTACGAATCTGAAATGAACAATATGGTAAAGGAGGGTTGTGAAAATAAAGAATAACAAACTTAGCAACAATTTAACTCGCAGACAAACACCACCGTACCGTCGTCATCACAGGACTCATGCTGGAGGTGGCCTCACCTGGTAGTTGATGGGCCAGTGCCATGGCTGAGATGTGATTTCTCCTTCCTTGGGCTTCATGTTGTTATTAGACTAGAAATAAGCAACAACAACAACAACAACAATAACATTAACACACTTAAACATTCCAACTGTATTACATTCACTCTCTTTCCACCACACCTCCTTTACTAGTATGAAAAGAATAACAACCTAGATGGGGTCATAGCAAATAGCACCTGCTTTATGGAGCCCATCGCAGTTTTCTCATCATAATAGAATCAGAAATAGACGCCACCACATTCGTGGACACTGCAAGCTCATGCATAAACAAAAACAACATTTGCATATTAAATTCTGAAGGAGACACAACTAAGGCTTGTGGTGCTTGTGGTACGGTACACAACAACTCTCAATGTACAGCAGTTGGCTTCGCTGACTGTTGATTGGTCAGAAGCACCGTGCATAGCTGCACTCTCAACCTACACACTTACAAATGTCTGCAAGTAGAAGCTTCCATAAAGATTCTTACGGAAATTTGAAGCTCAGGCATTTTGTTAGGCACGGATAAGGGTACCAGAGGACACCAGTAGCTACATATTTGGTCCAAAACGGAAATCTGATAAGGATTGAAAATATACTCCGTAAAAACCATCAGAACTACTTACACGTGCTGATGCCAATAAATGACAGCTCTTAGATCCACAGACAACCAACACACTATCCTCCTTCGATGGAGTCACTAAGCTATGTAGATTGGCATAGGGCAAGCACGATGAAAAGTTTTCTCTACTTTTTTTTTGTTATTTTCTGGTAGTTTTATGTGCAAATATCACAGAAAAATTTACTATTTAAGAACTATTCACCTTGGAAAATAAGCATAAAAAAAATATCCTGACCAAAAAAATTTTTTTTGGCAATATTTTTTTTTGTCTGTAATATCTTGCAATTTGGTGTGATTTCAATGCAACAGAATCAAGCAAAATGGCCACAATGAAACATAAAAAAACAAACAACAACAACAATGACAACAAAAAATGACAGAGATGCAAGTGCAAGTGTGAAGAGTGTTCCTATACTATGACAGCAATAAGTGTTCGTGAGTGGATGGATAAACAAGTTCTTTATTGCCTAGTAGCCGCAAAATATCAGTGCCTATAACTCACAGATGGCTCAGCAAACTTGGGATTCCAGACTACATCACTCATGGTGGAAATATTTATTGATAGCCACGACTAAGCACGCTTGAGAATTTCTAGAGTATGGGGAAAAGAAGCAAAGGGATGGGATATTGAAAGAGCAAAGGATGGACATCAGAATTGTGACAAGTACACTGGACAAGTATATCAGGTAAATGAAAGCACAGAGGAGATAGCAGCGTTTAAATATCACAAGTCTGCTAGACACCATGCCTGGATATTAAATCAGAAATACACACGTGCCCTTTACATATCAATAAATTTTTTTAAAAAGTTCAATCGTGTTCATTTCAAACAAGAAATCAGAATGCCAGGCTAATTCCTTGTGCCCATGCACTCAACATTCTTCCCAGTCTACTTCTCCTTCCTAAAAAGCTGCTCTTATTCCCTTGGCAACTTCCTCAAACAAGTGTGTATATCTCCTGAACTCTTCCACTATAATCAATATCTCCTCAATTCATGGTTGCCAAAAGCTTCATCTTGAATTAAATTCCATTGAAAGAGAAAGGTCAAAAAGTAAAAAAAATAAATAAATAAAATAAAATAAAATAAAAATTCACAAGAACTCATTGCAAGTTCACTTTTTGCTCAAGAATATACCATTGGCGCGTGTGTATGATACACTGTGAAAAACAATGACAAAACATTAAAAATCTCTTTTGTAAGGTCTGCCATTACTTGCATGCTTACTTAGAATGTCTTAAACAGAGCTGAACATGATAAAAACCATAAAGTAGTAGCAGCTGCAAATGAAGCAACAACACAAGCAAGTGCATCCAGTCAACTGAATCACATGGAACACATCCAGGAATGAATAAACAGCCCCAGGGCATGCACCAAAGACTCAGCTGGGCCAAGTGATTCTCAAAATTTATGTAACAACCAAACGTCACTATTACAAGTGAGTGAGTAACAGAAGAGGAGCGAACTGTGGTCCCTCCACTTAAGTCCATTTGGCTCTCTTCAGGAGTTGAAACTTGCTCTCCGAGAGAGCTGTCCCAATGCAGGTGTTGTGCCATTACTTAGTGACCCACGTATGGTAGAGGGCAACATTCACACTCCAGGTGCTGGCCAGTTGCCATGACAACTGCTTGAGAGTTGGGGAAATTGAAAACGAGTGGAGTTACGCCAGCCATTGTCTGGCAAGGAAGACGGCCAAGGGAACAATGAAATTGTGTAACTAAACTCTTGGCGATCGTGCCCTAGCTAACTTGGACCTAGGTATGCAATTAATGCTCCCAATTGGAGGGGCGCTTGTAAGGCAGTCAAAGACGCACGACTCACTAATCGGCTAATGATGTCATCATAAGCAACAAAAAAAATATTTTTTTTAAAGGATTGCTAAGTGGAGCATAAGGCAAGTTGCCATAGCGTCCAATGACTTGGAGGCTGCTCAACAATGCACGCTCGCAGGTATGCGATTGAATTATGACAGAAAAACCTTTTTTCTATCTGTTATCATTGCATATAACCTACATTCATGTACACCTGAGCACAAGTTAGATCTAGTGATATGGTAAAAGGTCGTCACTTATGTTTTCTATACTAGGACTCCAATGAAGGCTTTCTAGTAACCTTCTAATAGTAATAAGTAAAAAAAGAAAAGAAAAAAAAAAGAGAAAAAAAAAAAAAAAGCCACACACAAAAACAACAATAACTGATCAAGGTCACACTACCCTGTAGGAAGATGTTTGGCTCAAGCGCCATAGCCACATCATACGCTATTAATTGGCTACAAGACTTCACAACTCACGAGCAGCTAGAAAACCTGTCTCCACTGGTAATGGTGGAAACCTTCACTTAACTTCAGAGACAGATGGTAGAACAATCTCTACTTCCAGCTTGGAAGTGGTAAGAGTCAATTTGTTACAGGCCAACCCTCCTTGCATGACACAGAGAAGAGACCCAACAGCTAGTTAATTCTAGGGTATGTACCATTGTACCATTAATGGAATGAAACAACAGAGTGGGCAAGTTGGGCAATAAAGACATGAAAGAGAATAATTGCCGACTCAGCTATCCTAACTGAAGTGTACTACTTATGTATATACATACCTGCATACATGTAGTGTAAAACATTACATGTAAGTAATTTGCATAGAAGCATATTTAATTAACCCTTTAATTATATGAAATATTGCTGAGTATTGCACCCCACACCTTCTTGCCGCTAGGACACTAGGTCAGGAAATCAAATTTTTCCCAATAGATAAGCATTTATAAGTGCAACTATACATTTATACACTTATTGGTAAGGGACAAATATATCCTGGTGTGTGTTAGTGGATGTGTGTGTGTGTGCGTGCGCGTGTGATTTGTGGAGTTAGGTACAATCTGCACCTCACTATACTCACCTCAGCCATGACCTGATGTGCTTCCAAGAACTTTGATAAAAAAGAAGGCTTGTAGAAGTCGAAGGATATTTTAGAAACTACAAAAAAAAAAAAAAAAAAAAAAAAAAAAAAAAAAAAAAGAGAATTAAGTGAGCAACAACAATTGAATAAGGTGAATTTCAAAACAACAACAACAATAACAACAATAACAACTGATAAGGTAGAGGCTCATTACTATGTTATCAGCTAATAATTCTCAGACAATGCTTGAGCTTTTTCTTTAATGTAGCTTTAACTGTAGATGATTCAATATGGAACGTTTCATACCGAGATCCGGCATCAGCTGTGTCAGGTGTAGATAAATGATGCCGGACCTCGATATGAAATGTTCTGTATTGAATTATCTATAGTTAATGCTGCATTAAAGAAAAAGCTCAAGCATTGTCCTGAGAATAAGACTACAATATTCAAAATGGCCTCCGTCTAATTTTTTTCTCAGTTTTTGTCACACTATAAGACTTAGGAGGTGTGATAAATTGAAGGTGTGGCCAGTGAGAATTCGAGGGTGTGGCCAGTGAACCAGCCAGAGAATCCGAGGGTGTGGCCAGTGAGCCAGACAGAGAGAATTCGAGGGTGTGGCCAGTGAGCCAGACAGAGAGAATTAGAGGGTGTGGTCAGTGAGCTGGCTTGTCAGTCACTCACGGTCTGCATGTATGTTGCCTTCCACATTCCACAAGTTGTTCCTGTCCCGTCTCCTGGGGTTGCAAGTCACTTCTAGTTGCTCCCAACCCCTAACAACAACAACAATAACAACAACCAGAAAAACAAACAATGTAATGATGTTTATACGTCTTTTAAAAGTATGTGTACGACAATTACTAATTCAAACCTTCCAAAGGCACGTGCACTCACCAGTTAACCATAACATTATTCTGTTATGATTTAGCGAAGGAACGCAATTATCATAAAAGACTTATTCAAATTTCAAGACCTACAAAGTTGTACAGTGACAGAGATGGATGACCTTCAAGTGTACTCAAACAAAGTGAAGTGTCACTAACATAACTTACTCCTACACTGCTCCTTTCTACTAGCCCTTCATAAACAGCAAAGCATCCCTTACACACAGAAATCCCAACTCCTCTCCCCCGACTAAACTCCAGTATTCAGTAATTAGTGATACAATTATTCCTCTTGCGATCACGACGTACGATACAATACCAAAGGGGTGTGTCACCCATACACAAGCAAATACCCTGCAAAGCTTAATTGCAATTCACGTCATGTACGTAAGAAAGCTGCCAGCAAACAATATTATCACAAAAGACCGTTCAGTATGGTTGTTTAAATGTTGATGAAGATTGGATTGCTCTGAGAAGAAGGCTGTTGACAGCATGGCAGACAGACACAATGAGTTGCCCCCTCCGTCAGTGCACCCATGCATGTGCACTGAAGACCAATGCTCCGCTTAGACTAGCGAGGGAACCCCGTGTGGACCTGAGAAACCGTAGCCGCAATTAATTTCAGAAGAAATTAAATGCAAACAAACCATGTCAGTCATAGCAACCTCCATTCATACACACATACACACACATGCACGCATACACACACGCATATGCACACATAACACACACGCATACACACACACACACACACACCATTTTGGCAGCTGTTTGGAATGAGAGTGAAGGTAGCATCCCAGGTTGACATGGCGCAGGACAAGGTGTGAGGCTACAGTCCTCACCTGGTCACCTTCAGCCCCGCTCACCACCTCAACCTGCCATATGTCGTTGGCGTCTCCAACTCCATTCTACAACAACAACAGCAACAACAGCAACAACAACAGCAACAAATGAAGAGAACGAGGACAGGAGAGGAACAGACAGAGGAAAAGAACTCCACAAATCAACTCATACAAAATCCTTCACATGCTCCCTCCCTCTCTCTCTCACTCACTCACACTTCACTTTTGTTCGCTCTATTCACAAATGGCTGTTTCCATTCAATTGCTAATAAACTCGACTCAGCTGAATTGCTCCATTAGCCTCTCCTCCTCCTCCTTCTCTGGCACACACTCTCTCTCTCTCTCACCACCTCACACTTCCCTCGGGCCATGGCTGCTAGACTCTCTATTTGGCAGAGAGTGAATCCAAGGATTGCCACTCCCTCGACAAGTAACACCAGACCGGGCCAATTCCTAACCCCCCACAAGCATCACACCTTATCTGGTTCGAACACAAGGTTCAAGAATCTCTCCACAATTCAGTCAACTCACCCACTCAACTAATTAGCCAATTAATAGTGGGGGTGGGTAGGGGGATGGCAAAGAGGGAGCCAGTGAACAGTCAATTAGACAAGTTCCAATCAATGTAAAAGTATTGCCACACCCACTTAGCAACTGGAAACACATACTGGAAATATTAATTAGAGAAAATTGGACATATTAACTAGAATTAGAACATACATACATTGTAGCTGGTGTACTTTTTGTATTGTGACCGAGAGACTCTAAAACTCAATTCCTTCGAGAGGGACGTCTATAAATTAGTGTCTCTGCCTTGAGAGCAGGGATACTTCAGTGTTCCTCCAATGGCTATGTTCAAATCTCGTCAGGCTAATGATCTTTAGCATTGATTGCGTTGTTAGGAACAGTCGCTATGTTGTAAATTAGTCAGGTGATGCACAGCTATCGTGAACTACTGTATTTAGTGGGTCCCTCAGGCCCCAAGTAGCATCCTTGCTGCGCTTGTGGAAGCTACACCCTAGATCACTCAGGACCCTAAAACAACAGTTCCCTCAAAGGTACATAACACCTAAACTATTATATTATAGTTGACTAAAATTAAATTTGATGTACTAAAAAATATCACTACCAGCAGTTCCCTACACCTTCAAATGTACCAGCTATGCTGGAAAGACAGTGACAGAAAATACCTGCCCCTTAATCCAACCCCCCCCCCCCTCCCCCCCAGGTCAATTCAGAACACATAAATGAATACATAATAGAACAACTGAAAGATGATGATGATGATGATGATGATTATGTCTCTCACTGTGTGTTTATAGTCAACTCAAACTGTCAGTACAACACACACACACTCACACACACACACACACACACACACACTCACACACATTATACAGAAAGAGAACACACAGTGTGCTAATCCTAGGGCCATGACAACTGTGTACAGGCAGCCAACGAATGCAAGCAGGTGTTCACAAGGACTCAATTTGTACCGCCACAACTGGCTACTGTCAAGAACCTTTTACTGACACCCATGGCAACCAATAATACATACCTAGACTAAAGCCCTATTTATACTGCCCAACTCTCAGCAAATAGTGATTCTAAGGAGCACTAAACTAGAAAGCGGCTGAGAGTTATGCATGAAGTCCCCTCTAGTCTAGCAGTCTAGAGAGTGCTTGTACAGTAATTCATAGATAAAAGCCAGTGGCATACTCTATTTATTTCAAGTCAACCCTTTATTCCCCTTCTTCAAACCTCTCAACACACACACACACACACACACACACACACACACACACACACACACATGCATGCACAGTAAGCATGCATGTACTGGTATATATATAAATAGTATGTATGTATACATATTCCATTACATAAATAGACATGTATACACACACACACACATGTGCATTAACACACACAAGACCCGGGATCATATTCCTTCACATGTGTTCTCTCTACACACATGCACATGCCGATGTGTGAAAAGGAGCCCTGAGAGTTATTGCACAGTAGAACTATTAGTACTACTACTATTACTACTCTACTACTACTATTATTATTATTATGTCTCTCACCTCCCCGTACCCAGTCACTTGGTAATGGTTCTTGGTGACAGGAGCTCTCTGAGTGTGACTGTGAAGATTCCGTTTCGTCCTGAGAGAGAGAGAAGAGACAGAGGACAGGGCAGGAAATAAGTTGAGTTGAGAAAGAAGGAAATAAATAAATAAATAAATAAAAATAAACAAATAAATAAAACAAAATAAATTACACGTAAACTAGTGGAGTGCCTCGCTATAAATGGCTATGACCTAACCCAGCTGTTATATTGAACAATAAGCCATAGCAGTATCCACGCAACTACTCGTGGTATCTTAAAAAAAAAACATTTTCTTGTTAATATTCAGTTGCTTGGGGGATAGCACCTAATAAAACCACAGACTCCAAATGAAACTTCTCAAGCATTTTGCGAAAAATTCCAAAGATGGCATTCAACTGTGAAGTCAAAGGTAACTTGCGTTCATAATGGCTTTCCTAGCCACCACATCAATCATAGTCTGGTCCACAGTGGGGGGGGGGGGGGGGAGTAATAATAATAATAGAAATAGAAATAATAATAATAGTAATAGTAATAATAATAATAGTAATAATAGTAATAGTAGTAATAATAATAGTAATAATAGTAATAGTAGTAATAATAATAATAATAGTAATAATAGTAATAGTAGTAATAATAATAGTAATAATAGTAATAGTAGTAATAATAGTAATAATAATAATAATAGTAATAATAATAATAGTAATAATAGTAGTAATAATAATAATAATAGTAATAATAATAATAGTAATAATAGTAATAATAGTAATAGTAGTAATAATAATAGTAATAATAGTAATAGTAGTAATAATAGTAATAATAATAATAATAATAATAATAATAATAATAATAAGTATGTACTACATTAAAGCAAATGGTCCAGAGCTCTGTTTATCCATGCTTGACTATAATATTGTATAGCAGTCTGGTATCTCGAAGCTTAAAAAAATTATTAAAAAATTACTATTTGAATAGACTCACCAGAGAACTAGTATTGCATCAACCGTATACCAAATTATGCTAATGACACCAAACTGGGCACGTGCACTGCTTAATCTCGCAACTTCCAGTTGTGCGGGAAGGTGAGAGTTCAACGTGTAAGTGGCAGGTAATGATGCCTGCAGCAGCTCCCACTGAGTATGGAGTATTATCAGCTTAAATCAGAGACAATCAGACATAACCGTTGCACTCCTGGAATTCGCCCCAACGCCCACGAGCTATGGACAATTCCCGATTATTGATTTTAAAATGAGTACAGCAATTCTTACTAAGGTCTAACTTTCCTACCATGACAATTATAAAACACTGTGGTTCTCAGTTTTATTCCGTCCTGACAATTATATTAGTTAGTCCCAACATTAGTTCTGTTGTGTGTAACAGTCCATAAATTCTTCCTACAAGCTTTAGTAGTTTTTCTTGTTTAATTAAATACTTCATTCTCTAGCTAGCTAGTACACTATAAAATTAAACTAGAAGATGGTTTTTACTACTTAGTACATGTACTTTTAATAAATGCCCATTGCTCTGTTCATATGAATGTCTTGATATAATTCCTGCCACTAACATGGTAACTGAAACATCATACTATCACAAAGAAAAGAGAGAGTAACAACAATAAACAAACATACTGTCAAACAAAAACAACTTAATTATGTTCTCACATTGCGCCGGTTTTACAATTCCAAACTTCTTAAGTATATAATTTGCTTTCGAAAGGTGCATATTAGCGACAAAGTGGTTTTAAACGAAAATTAGCTTCCGGTTTAACCAAAACACAAACACATTCCTTCTTGATGCCAAGCCAGTACCCAATCAAGTAATTTTACTTGGAAAGAGTCGTGACAAATCTAAATAGCAGAGAAATGCTAAATTAAAAATTCTAATCTCCGGTTTTCATCTCCAAAGAACCCCAGAAATTTGTGGGGGAAAAAAAAGTTTTTGAATTGACGCTTTTCCGGTAGTGCCAAATGTAGCCGAGTCGTTGGCAGGCCAACTCGTCTCTTCAGTGACCTACTTCAATAATTGCTAGTAACTGGAAATAAGTGGCAAATTCGTAACTGGAAAGAGTAAAGAATGTGAACACAACACAAACACAGACAAGCAGTTCCATTTTCAGTTCCAGAGTGAAAGTCGTGAACGTTAACTTTATATTCACATTTAACCTTCTGTACTATGCAGTCGTACTGGTGGGATACATAACACACACTAACTCTTGTCATCAAACCATTTTTAAGCGACTAATTGAGGGATTTTTTTTAATTACGAAATGTGTGTGTGTGTGTGTGTGTGTGGGAGGGTGGGGGGGGGGGGGGGGGGTGTTATAAAAGTAGTAGTAGTAGTAATAGTAGTAGTAGCATTCAGTTGCGACTAAAAACGAACCCAACCCCAACATATGTCCACACATGCATAGCAACTCACGCAACATGCTCAAGGATTACCAAGTCCCCACTCTTCAAGATTCTCACATCAGTGGTGTTACCTAATTGGAAATACAGAAATAAAACGTTTGCAAAAAAACAACAACAAAAAACAACAACAACAACAAAAACAACAAAAAACAACAACAACAGACAGCCATAAATTCAATTGACTCTACTGGGGAGTACAATATGAGAGAGATATGCACATAATACCGTATAGACATGTATGTATACTGTATTATGAGTGCGGGAAATTGGTGGAAAATTTTACTAATTAGTATTTGTTTCAAGCACCTGAGCAAGAGCTTAGTTGCCAGGATAAGGATTGTCAACTTTTAGTAGTGAAAACAGATTTAACAACCTTATTCTTTTCTTTTGTTTAAGCTCAGAAAACGGTGCCCATTAAATTTGGTTGGTAGATAAGTTGCAATAGTCAAGCACAATGAGTCAAGCTGGTGTGCTCTATTTTAAACTTTAAGATCAGAATCAATAACTTACTATCTTTGTACTACCAGAATACAGAAACTGTTTGTTACTAGAAGAATTACTACAAGTTACACACGCTTAAATATCTCTATTAGCATATCACTATAGTATTTAGCTACATGCTAAATTGTTCACTAATTAGTATAGCCAATAGTGCTGAGCACCATCTTCATGTTATTAGAAACTCCACTGTAAAGACCAAAGGTGAGACACCTGCACACTGCTTCTGAAGAACATGAGAGGATTAAAAGAAAATAGCCAAAGTTAGACGCTGTTGCTTCATCTCTCTGATGCACCATTTTAAAATTAAATTATAGCTATAAGAAGATGTTTGAATCACAAGACATTTTCCTCATGATCTATTTTTAACTTAAAAAAAAAATTGTTTTTGAATTTGTACAGAATTATTGAAAAAATTAGCCAAAAGTCCCCGGCAACCTTGGACTTAATCATAGCAATAAAGAAAGAAACAAATAAATAAATAAAAGAATAAATAAATGTATAAATGTATAAAAATGGAGTTGTAAATGTATAAATTTATATACTTCTGGCCAGTTCACACACTCAATAGAACAACCACAAATTACAGCATTCAAATGAGTATAAATGGAAATTCTAATTAATGAACTGTTAGTCATCTTTTGGGGTTCTAGGACCCAAAATTTATTCACACTCGAGTACATGGTGATGTAGGAGTGGCACACACACATAAACATGTATGTACTGTACCTTCAGTTGACTCGTTTGGGTGCTTCACTTTCCATTTGTTGTTGTCATCTTTGTGAGTGTACGCTGTCACCTAGCAAGCAGACATAAAAAAAATAATAATAAAAAAAAAATTAAATTTTTTTTTAATTGGTATCAGTGCACTTGTACACAACAAACAAAAACAACAAGTAAACATTGTGAGCATCATGATTGTCAGTTTAGGACTTCACCTTCTATGTGACGCCATTGCTGAACTGTTCCCGTCTACTCTGACCTCTTAATTCAGGACTCCCCCACATTTTTTAGACATCCTCAATCAACTCCCCTTCCTTCCACCCCCTCAGGGCTTACCTGCTGCTGCTGGTATTTGCCTTCTTCCTCTGGATAGAGATGAGCATGGGAATGCAGGAGACCTCCACCACCTCGCCTGTTCTTCAGAGTAACCACAGACCCATATGCTACAACTGCAAGAAAATAAGGTAAAGGGTGATTAAAAGTACAGGCACATATCTGCTGTGAATAAGGTAAAGGGTGGATAAGGTAAAGGGTGAATAAGGTAAAGGATGAATAAGGTAAAGGATGAATAAGGTAAAGGTTGAATAAGGTAAAGGGTGAATAAGGTAAAGGATGAATAAGGTAAAGGATGAATAAGGTAAAGGTTGAATAAGGTAAAGGGTGAATAAGGTAAAGGTTGAATAAGGTAAAGGTTGAATAAGGTAAAGGGTGAATAAGGTAAAGGGTGAATAAGGTAAAGGGTGAATAAGGTAAAGGGTGAATAAGGTAATGGGTGAATAAGGTAATGGGTGAATAAGGTAAAGGGCGATTAAAAGTACAGACACATATCTGCTGAGAACGCTTCAAAAGGAATAAGGTAAAAGGGTTTAAACTAAAGTGTGATAAAGCACACATCTTAGAGAAACACAGAGTAAAAAAGGGGTAACAATAAACTCCCTGTTTATGTAAAGGTAATTACAGGCTCACAACTGTTGAGCAGGGCAATGGAAAAAGTAATACACAAGCACTGCTAAGAGAATATGGTAAAGGACAATTAAAGTACAAGCACACAAAGGACTCACACTCGGGCACATTGTGTTCATACAGTTCATTTCCTTCTAATGTAGACTGGAATTCAGAACTGAAGAATCCATCCCCATTACCAGAATAGCTGAGGACAAGGAAGTGGAACGCAAAGATGGTGGCATAGATAGTAGCAGGCCATAGGATCAGACACAGGGAGCGTGCTAGAAAGTGCTTCACTAACCAACCCTAAAAATGCAAGGAACACACACACATACAAACTGCTGATTAACTGACACATACAATTAAACAACTCTCTTTTAAATTTCTTCCACTCAATCAGCTTTTCTTCCTCCTCCACACACACACACACACACATACATTATTTTGTCCCTACAACCTGTTATTTCTGTTTAGTGGGATAATAGTGCAGAGGTGCTATTTAAGTTACCATGGAGATGGTGAGGTCTCCCAGCAAGTCCCAAAGGTCCTTGATGGTAGTCAGTCCCACCAAGGTCACCACAAATGCTCCCACCCACTTCACGCTACAAAACAACAACAACAAACAATAATAACAACAACAACAGTTCAACTGGATTTCATTGATAGAATGCCTAAACTGCATGCTGTAGGTCACTATGCTTGGTGCAAGCTGCCATATTCAAACTCCACCCACATGCCCCACCCACTCACCTGAATGCACAGCCAATGAACATGCCAGACAGAGTGAGCCAGTACCACCACTCCATCTCAAATGGTCTAAAAGAATGCAAGAGTCAATAAAAAAGATTGCCTAAATATTCTCCAACACACTTGTTCGTATATACTGCATTTGAACATAGCCTAAGTGTAGAGATTTAGTATTAAATCTCTCTGGATTGTAACTATAATGTATGTACAGCAAGATTATTGTAACTCCAGGTGTTAAAGAATGAACTCAATATTTTTTTTAAGGCCTAAAGGATCCTAAATTTAAGTTAAGAACATAAATTGGAGGGACTCTTACATATCCCTGCCCTCAATATAGTGTTCCCTAAAGGACCTAACAGACTTACGGTCCAGACAGACCTACGGTCCAGACAGACCTACGGTCCAGACAGACCTACGGTCCAGACAGACCTACGGTCCAGACAGACCTACGGTCCAGACAGACCTACGGTCCAGACAGACCTACGGTCCTAGACAGACCTACGGTCCCGACGACCTACGGTCCAGACAGACCTACGGTCAGACAGACCTAACGGTCCAGCCAGACCTCTACGGTCCAGACAGACTACGGTCCAGACAGACTTATACGGTCCAGACAAGACTTACGTCCAGACAGACTTACGGTCCAGACAGACTTAACGGTCCAGACAGACTTACGGTCAGAACAACTACGTTCCGACAGACTTACGTCCAGACAGACTACGGTCCAGACAGACTTACGGTCCAGACAGACTTACGTTCAGACAGACGTCCGGTCCAGACAGACTTAACGGTCCAGACGACTACGGTCCAGACAGACTTACGGTCCAGACAGACTTACGGTCCAGACAGACTTACGGTCCAGACAGACTTACGGTCCAGACAGACTTACGGTCCAGACAGACTTACGGTCCAGACAGACTTACGGTCCAGACAGACTTACGGTCCAGACAGACCTACGGTCCAGACAGACCTACGGTCCAGACAGACCTACGGTCCAGACAGACCTACGGTCCAGACAGACCTACGGTCCAGACAGACCTACGGTCCAGACAGACCTACGGTCCAGACAGACCTACGGTCCAGACAGACCTACGGTCCAGACAGACCTACGGTCCAGACAGACCTACGGTCCAGACAGACCTACGGTCCAGACAGACCTACGGTCCAGACAGACCTACGGTCCAGACAGACCTACAGTCCAGACATACCTACAGTCCAGACAGACTTACGGTCCACTTACGGTCCAGACAGACTTACGGTCCAGACAGACTTACGGTCCAGACAGACTTACGGTCCAGACAGACTTACGGTCCAGACAGACTTACGGTCCAGACAGACTTACGGTCCAGACAGACTTACGGTCCAGACAGACTTACGGTCCAGACAGACCTACGGTCCAGACAGACTTACGGTCCAGACAGACTTACGGTCCAGACAGACCTACGGTCCAGACAGACCTACGGTCCAGACAGACTTACGGTCCAGACAGACTTACAGTCCAGACAGATCTACAGTCCAGACATACCTACAGCCTAGGGCCTTCGAGACCCTAAAAACAGTAGTTCTCTCAGAGTCAGCATTTAATTATCATATAGCACCCTCGCACTGTGCAAGCAAACACTCACTCATCTCTGCTGTTGACAAACTTGGCCGTGGTGAAAGTGGCGGCCATAATGAAGAACAGGAGAGGCGGGTCCAGCAAGATATACTGGGACAGGACGAGAGTTCCAGTCTCACAGAGCACGATCAAGCCACCGAGGAGAGCCGCCATGTTGGACTGAGTCAGCTCCCAGACGGTGAGGTAGGACAGAGGACATACCATCATACCCATCAGAGCACACATCTGAGCAGAAAGATGGGAGGGGCAAATAATAGGAAGGGGAGGGCATGCACGAAGGGGAAATATAACAATAAAAACACACGAAACATTTGAAGAAATGCACATATTGTTGTTACATGTATATTTTATTAATATTATTATTATTATTATTACTTATAACTTTTTCCTCGTGTATTGCAGGCATTACTGGACAACATTCTGAAATCGATAGAAAATTTGGCATAAAATAATAAATTAAGTACATTCACAGCACCTGAAGAAATATGTCAAACTTTCTATCAAAACTACGAGTTAATCTATTAGAGCACCCACGTAAGTGAGTAGGGAAGCCCAATAATGCCTACAGACAATTGACGGCAAAGCCAGACAGTTAAGGATGCAATTTCATTATAACTTGCTGCTGCTTTCACTAATAAACCACAAGGTTGTTGATACTTGTTAATTGTTTTCACATCAACTTCAATAATATGTTTCCATGTGAGCCACATCCATAAACAACTTAATTATGTACTAAATGCAATTCACTCAAAGCCATAGAGATCCCTTACCAGACTAAAGTCTGGTTCAAAAGATATCAATAATAATAATAATAATAATAATAATAATAATAAACTGACAAAAAAAAATCTAGTTCAAAAGATATAAATATCTAATTTCCTCTTACACATCTCATGCCGATGTAAGGGGTTTCCCCATACTGGGTCCCGGGTTCCTTGAAGTCGAATGACCCATCATAGCCCACCAGAACTCCAGCCACTGCGATGATCAGCTGAACACGACACAGACAAACAGGAAGGGGAATATCAAACTGAAGTATAAAGAAGAAAAAAAAGTTTAACAAAATGGCTCTAACCAGCCAAGATTGGAGATATTTAGGAAAAGAAGGTGAGAAATTTGTCCCATGACAAAGCAACTCAGTACCATGTGGCCAAGCTGTCATGTGTTTATTAGATGTGTACATTCCATTTTGATATCATCACCATACAAGTTTAGTAATTAGCAGTAGCACGGAACAGAGCTCTCTGGAGGATAACAGCGATTGTTGCTCATAATAAGAAGTTGGTAATCACCCTTTAATAGTAATATAATAATAATAATAAATAATAATAATAACAATAATAATAAAATATAAAACAATTTTTAAAAGATCATTATTTTGCTACATAAAATAACAATTATAAATACTTTCAATACTGTAACTTCTCATAGTAATGCAATCATTTGTATGTTTTAACTTCGTAGAGTCTCCATCAAGTCCCTTCAAATATTCTTTGATCTTACTCCCTCCCTCTATCTTTACTGCCTCTCCTTGAACTAATTTTCCTTAGAATAAAATAAGAAGGGGAAAAAAATATAAACCCGAAGTCGACAGACTTCATTCTGTTTCACAAGAATTCACACAATAGAGCTCACATATTGCTACGATACTGCAGGTGGATTGGTTCAAATACAGACGTGACTAAAGATAATACCCTTCAAATCATACCTTTCCCAGCGGTGGATGGACGTCAAAGAAGAACTTTCCCTGGATGTACCAACTGGCATGTTTTCCAAAATGAGTCTCATCCCATCTATTAGAAAACAAAACAAAATAAAACAAAAAAAACAACAAAAATAAAAACAATTGACATCGGAACGAAAAATTTCACATTCTATTTGGTCTCAAGGACTTTTAGATTAACTTCAACTATTTACAGTTTGGTTTATGAAATTTTTTTTAATAAGGCATGGACAACTCATGTATGCGACTTGGTCGGTACTTTACCAGTGAGCATTCATAACTTTCTCACCCCTTACAGACAGATCAGCTACCTCCGACTGTAATAGCTACGTTGCTTATACCTTTCATAGATTGCTCAAATCATAGAATTACTCTACCTTCAAAAAAAATTTTTTTTGACCCAATGCATCAAATAAACATAGTTAAGATTATCCCCACTCCACTGTATCAACACTCATCTGACATACGTTCAAATTCGCTGGAGGACAAGTACACAGAATAGTGTGGCTTATATTTGCTAGTCAGAGAGTTATGTTTTAAGACGTGTCTGCTTTAAGAAAACAATACTTCCACTAGTCAACCAAGAACCATTTACAACACCCATCCCCATGCCTCTAAAGTCTTGTACTTACGCTATGTGGGGTGGCTGGGCAATTTTATAGAACCTCGTAAATATAGATGCTGCCATGATTGCGATGAGACCTCCAAAAAATACCCAAATGTTATGGTCCAGAGGCGAGACATAGAGACTATTGTCAACTTTCACTCTGTGTTTTTCTTCCGGATCATTACCCCCACTCCGAAGGGACTCAGCCTCCTCTTCCATTCCTATTTTATTAAGTTTAGCCTTTAGGCAAGCAGCGAACTTGCTGGCATTCCAGTTCCACTGCGGTTTACGAACCCAAAAGTCTGACGACCTCTTACCTGTAATTAACTGTGTGTCGGAGTCCGCAATAATATGTAGCTACCCTTTACACCCCAGGTTTAAGCGAGCGTTCAATCCACGATCAATCCGATCTAACGAGCTTGTGCGTAGTTCTGGACAACTGAATCATATAGAAATATGGCTGAGTTACCTCTAAACAACGAGGTCTTGCAGCAGTTCTTAGAGTACTGTTTTGGAAAGTATCCAATGTATAAGAAAATTTATTACACTCGTCAAATAATAATGATGGGGACATTTCACTCTCACGCTAGTATTTTTTTGCTCGTGTAAGACTAACGTGTGCTCATAAACATACAAGACCCACGAATTCCTGGGGAAATTGCGGTGTTAATCAGGACACCAAATTACCACAAAACGCGAATTCGAACCGTTTTGCGAATTGCTCTGCTCTCGGAGTTCGCTTCTGAATGAAGCTGAAAAGAAGTTGGGAGTGACCTTGGATGAAGTATGAGATTCATAGAGACAGTTACTTGTGTAGGCTTTGTGATATGACATTTGGGTAGACTATACTTTAGGTACTACACGCGACGCGACGTTGCGTCGCGTTTTCGCGAAAGCACCCCGCGATTCCTACTATTAAAAAAAAGAGCAAATTGGCAGCCCTAGCCCTAGCCCTAGCCCTAACCCCCTAGCCCTAGCCCTAGCCCTAGCCCTGACCCCCAACTAACCCATCCCTTGTGTTTAAAACACATTATCCTTTAACCATCTAATAGTTGGGGGCTAGGGCTAGGGCTGCCAATTTGCTCTTTTTGGTCAAACAATTGTTTTTAATTGAGAGGAATAGCGAGTGCTTCACTAGCGATGAATTGCGATGAAAACGCGACGTGACGTCGCGTCGCGTGTAGTACCTAAAATATAGTCTACCCTGACATTTTTGAAGATGTCAGAACTTCGTCAGAAGATAGAAGAATTGGGACATTCTTCTCTTCTTCGCCTGACCAGAAGATAAGTCACTTTTGCATAAGCAGCAACTCGCCACAGTTAAACGGAGCCAGTTAAAGCGTACTGTGAGAGCAGAGCAATAAGCGAAACGGTTCTAATTCGCGTTTTGTGGTAATTTGGTGTCCTGATTAACACCGCGTTTTCCCTAGGAATTCGTGGGTCCTGTACAGCGCACCTCCCGGACCCTTCCTCGCCTTGCGTTTGGTAAAGGGTTTGGTAAAGGGTCTGGCCCCGCGAGACTAGTATTTGACCCTGTAAATAGGAGAAAAAGTTAACCTGGAATAGCTCAATGTTAAAATACAGACTAATTTTTATTGTCAAGTGTCAAAAAGTGCTGCAGCAAGTAACCACAAGTACACAAGCAGCAATTAAAAAGTAAACGTCAAAGTTTAATATTGTTGTACTTCTTACAGACTTGGGTTTACACGGCCAAGAATTGCAAAGCTTAAAGGAACGACCATGAACAGGAGACGTGTAGTAATATGGGAACTCGCCAGGTTCAATTATTTCATACATGGGTGGTCCATCACTGGGTTGGAGAATGATGGGCTTTGGAGGTTTGCCAATTACTTTGAGATGGGATTCACTGTAAAACCTGTTTTTGTCCTTCATTCCTTTACATTCGTAAGTACCCTGATTGTGTTGGTACACTTTCTCAATCGTGAGAGTGTTATATAAATCGCCAGTCAGAGCCACTGTATTATTTGGTAATTTTCCTGCATTAAAAGTCCATTTTACCTTACTTTCAGATACGCAAAATATATTTGCTTCTTGGCCAATAAAAGCTCTTTGGTTCACAGGAGAGGTCCTGCAGTAATCCTCACTATACACTCGTAATTCTCCTTTAGCAATAAATTCATAGGAGTTGGTTGTTCCTTCACACTCATAAAAGCCTTCATTTTGGAGATTAATTTTTAATATATTCAATACCTTTCCATTTGCAATAGCATTGGCGGGCAATTTCTTATGCTTATTAGAATAAAAGCGCCACTTAGGCAAAGTATCAGATAGACATTCAAATTTTGCATCTCCGTATCGCTTCACTTCTTTCAATACTGGCTTAATTTGGTTTTGATCTAATATTTTGAGAAGAACTGCCAACGTAGCCTGGCCTTCCTCCCCTGACCGACAATAGTATGTTCCAATGTCACTATAATTCACAGATGGTATGAAGAGGCCATCTGAAAATACTTCAGCTTTAGGTGGAAGTTCACCCTTTCGCTTCCAAGTCACATTCCTCATTTTACCGCATGAAATTGTTATTGACTCTCCTATTTCAGCTTCAACTCGCCGTTTCTTTAGACTTTTAACGCCATTTATTGATACTATTATTATCAAGCTTACGGTAAGATGTAAAAGTAATGTACAGAAATTCATCACTAATGTCGAAGCTAACGCTTTCGCTTTATTAGCTATACATATACACTGTAACTAAAATCCTGGAATAAGCTCCGTTCACACTACGCAGCTAGCGCAATATAGTTTTAACTGTTTGTACTGAGTGTGGCTTTTGGAGCGTTGGCATGTCTAGGTGTGGTTATTGACGAAACTCGAGTTTTGTGAATCAAACCTATTGAACAGTAACGTTACTACTTCATTATTACCGTACTTATTGAACCTTAGCGCGCATGCGCCAGAGGGTTATTCTGTTTGCCTGTCTGGGTGCTTCATTTTGTATTTAAACGATTTGACTAAGTAAGAATTCAGTAACATAAGTAATCTCGCTCAGTTATCTTTCTCTATCATTGGTTAAGGTTACATAAGTTTCCCTCTCCTGCTATCTTTTTTCTGAATATATCCCACCTTTCCTTTCTTGGCTCTTCTACCTCTCTTGCTTCTGAATCTCTCTGTCCTACTATCATGTTAGTGGACTTAAGCTTTGCGAAACTTTCGCCTTCTTTTTCATACTTTTGAAGCAGCCTTTACTGTCGATTCCACCCGCATTTTAGTTTCAATTAGCTAATATCGCGCTTCCCCCCCCCCCCCCCCCCCCCCCCCCCCCCCCCTTCTTTTCTGTTCTTTTTTAAACCTACGCTGCCGTACCTCGCTGATTCCAACCCTTTTCACAGTTAATCGTATTTTCCCTTCTCTTTCGTAATTCGCCTCCTTTTGCATTGGCATTCCTTTAGAAGCATACTTCCCTCGTTTATTATTACACCCACTTTTTTAGATAATCACTTTCTACTGAATGTGAGAACGCTTTACACATTCATGTAATGACCATGCGCTAATAAACTGTTTAAGTCATGAATTATTCATTAATACCACACCACCGGTCACCGTAGTCGTCAGTCGCCGTAGTCGTCAGTCGTCGTTACTGATACACACAAGCGTATTATTATGTAGATTGTAGCTAAAGTCTGGATGTTTGTATAGTTTACAACAAAACTATATATATATATAATATATATATACATATATATATTATATTGAGAATATTATTGTAATTTTAGGTACTACAAAGACAAGAAGTAGTAAATGTATCACACTATTATTAATCAACCCACGAAGTTATTATGACTACCTTTTACATTGAGTGTGGATAGCAATTGAACTTAATCAGCTGATGGTTCTTTTAGTAGTACTATGGAAATGTCTTACTTAACAGAAGTTTGTGCTCAGTTTCATGATCTCAACTTCTTGAACATAGACAGATGCGGTTTAGCCTCAATGCCTGTCTCACTACGTTTATCTTGCATTTTATTGTGAAAGCAAGAGACTGTATGACACTTAGTGTGTGAATCTAGGGAGGCTTCTAATATTCAGAAAAATATCAAGGTTCATGCAGTTTGAGTCTGTGAGACTGGCTTTACATTGAATAGTGGACAGTCATGCTGCTGATAAAAATTTAGTCAAGATTATTATTCATCAATTTCCAATAGCTGGAGGTCTAAAGGCATCATACAACCCCCCCCCCCCCAATCCCTACTTCACAGATAAAGTATGACTTCTGTATTAATAATTCTGATCCTAATTCAAACTTCTGGATGCTGATATTCTGGTTTAAGTATCCCACAAATGATGGTTGAAGAGCATCTACCAGAGACAGCAGTTATAAGTTCTAACTTTTCTGTTGGAGGGGACACAGACCTAACCATCACATGTTTACAACTAAAAGAGATACCCCAGCCAAGTTATTAGTAATAATGCCAAAACCTTTAATGCTTGTTTACGGTACTCAAGATTCAAGGAGACACAATCATTGTTGTTGTACTACTCCAGTCAATATGGTCAGGTAAGTACATATGTCGTCCTTTTTACTCATTTTGCTGTGGGAACAATTTATTTTAATGCCCTGAAATTGTGTATCCACAAAAAGTGAAATTATGAAATTTACTGCAATACTCTGTATGAGTACAGAACTGTCAGACCTGGCACTCTTAGATGTTTGTTTCAGTTATACCTAAACCTTTGAGGGGTTCATAAAGAGACTAAATCTCTACAAAAAAAAATATAAAAAGACCATACCTGAGAGTTGAACAAAATAGTATGGAAAAAGAAAATTACTAACATTAATAGAAATGCTAAAAGAGTTCACTTTAAGTCCCATTTTTTAGCTCAGGAGATTTACACGTCTTTCTAATCACCTGCAGTTTTGCATATGAATGAAATGCATATCCTCCATCTTCATCTTTACCTATGCACCTGTAAGTTCCGGTGTTTTGTTTAGTGGCCTTTTTTATATTTAATATATACATGCCTAGATTTTTCATGGATTGCATGGTATCAACATTAGTAGGGACTTCTTTGTCAGTATCAAAGGTCCACTCAACTGGTATATCAGAGATACATTTAATTAATGCCATCTGTCCAATGTAGACTTGCTGATGGGGAGGAAACATTTTTTTGTGATCAAGAATGAGCACTGACACATAAGAGCTAGCTGAAAATTCATAATAGTGCTTTCTCACTTTGACTCTTCCTAAACATTCATATAACCCTTCATTGTAGAACTGTACATCCTCAATTATAAGTCTACGATCGTTAGTCGCTTCCGCATTTGAAGGTATCATTTTACCATTTAGAAGCCACTTCGGTAGAGTATGTGACAGACAGTAAATAGAAACATTTGAATGTTGGCGTGCATTAATTGAGGATGGTTGTATTTTCCTTTGGTCGACTACTATAAGCTCAGCTTCAGCTATGAAGTATAGAAAGGTTTTATCTGTGCCATGACAGCTGTATATGCCATTGTGGTAATAATTGACTTCATATATGACAAGTGTAGATCCATTAACCCAAGAATTTTTTGGCAACTCATTACCATTAAATTTAAATGTAACATCTCCTGAGTCACATTGGAACAGTGTTGTTTTCCTTAATTCAACCCGATTTGTTTTAGGCTGCAGCCTATCCTCTTTTACTATCAAAATCAGGATTGAACTGTCTAAAAACTCTATTCCTTCAGAATCAATTCCTCTACATACGTATACTCCTCGGTCTGACTTTTTAACTTTGTCCAGTACTAATTCTAGCTCTATAGTGTCCAATAGTTTGCTATTATGATACCAAAATGGGGTTGAGTAAGAGTTACATGTAATAGTTACTTTGGAGCCTACAGTAACTGTTTGTGACTCTGGTTTTACATTGGAGCAAAACAATGGAGAAGGCACAAACAATGCTAAAAGTATGAGCACTCGAAGAAACATGAAATCAATACTTTATTGTAGCGTTTCAACTACTCGAACTCAATTGAAAGAAGCGTGTCTAAGGGTCTTATCCAGTTACGGTGAGTTTACTGTAAAAATAACATTGTGGAAAACATCTATACAATAAACGGTATAAAGACTGTCTCTGGAAGGACTAAATGAGGCTCAGCCGGCCAATTAATACGGCGCGCTGCGCTAGACCAATTATTGCCAACTCTGGTTTTACCTAGTCTCGCGTAGCCAGACCCTTCATCACCCTTTACCAGCTAAAAGGGTCTGGCTGCGTGAGACTAGTTATACCCGGTGGGGAACTGCAGCCCCCGGCTCTGTGGTGGCGTCCCGGGCGCGGTAGTCCACGCGGAATAAGCTCAAAGACAAAAGAACATTATAGCGAATGTTCACCTTAACGGCGTGTCTTACTATTTGGATGGATTAGTTCCGACGACTACATGAAAGTATTTTTTGCATATTTACTTGTATTTCCTTGGTTCCATCAGGCACTGTCACTAAACTTTTTTAACCACTTTCGTTTGGATGCTAAAACTGTAACCTCTGTCAACTACCTATGGGTCTATGACAGATAAGAAAATACGCCATGTCACTGACTTCTACAGAGTTAAACTACTTGGTTTGTTGAAGATGAAACCCTTTCCAAACTTTGAAAGCTCCACCCACTCTGTGGGTGAGAAGTGGCCTATTGAGTTTGGCTTCATGGTTGGGTCTCTTTATAAGCTCAAACTTATCCTCTGGCTAATTAACGGTCGGAACAAATCCATCCAAATATTAAGACACATTAGCTGCATGAGGAAATAATACGCCATGTCAATGACTTCTAATGAGTAAAACAACTTGGTTTGTTGAAGATGAAACCATTTCCAAACTTTGAAAGCTCCACCCACTCTGTGGGTGAGAAGTGGCCTTATGAGTTTTATGTACAAACTTATCCTCTTGCTAACCAAATATACGTGTACACTCGCAAATGATTTTCTTTTGCACAAAGTCTTTATACTTATAATATAAAGTGGTTGAAAAAGTTTAGTTACAGTGCCTTGTTGAAGACGAAACCTTTTCATAACTTTGAAAGCTCCACCCAATCTGTGGGTGAGAAGTGGCCCTAATATTTCTTTGGATTAGTTCTGACGGTTAACGACTCCTTGAAAATATTTTTGCATACTAATTTGTAATTCCTTGTTTTCATCAGGGACACCAAACTTTTTCAACCACTTTATAGTGTGAGAATAAAGACATTTTCCAAAAAAGAGAATAATTTGCAAGTGTGCACACATAACTAGACCCAACTATGAAGCCAAACTCAACAGGCCACCTCTCATTTACAAAGTGGGTGGAGCTTTCAAAGTCTGGAAGGGCTTTTAACTTTATCAAATGCAGTTGTTCAACTCTGCAGAAGTCGTTGACATGGTGTACTTTCTCCTCATGAAGCCAATTTGTCCTAATATTCGGTTGGATTAGTTCTGACGGTTTAAGCTACTTGAAAATATTTTTGCATATTAAGTTGTACTTGCTTAGTTTCATCACTGACATTAAACTTTTTCAACCGCTTTATAGTGTGAGAATAAAGACTTTTTGCAAAAAAATAATAATAATTTGCAAGAGTGCACACATGATGAGTTAGCCAGAGGATAAACTTGTACATAACGAGGCTGGCCACTTCTCATCCACAAAATGGGCTGAGCTTTCAAAGTCTGAAAAGGCTTTCAACTTTATCAAATGCAGTTGTTAAACTCTGCAGAAGTCATTCACATGGCGTACTTTCTCCTCATGAAGCCAATTTGTCCTAATATTTGGTTGGATTAGTTCTGACCGACTACTTGAAAATATTTTTGCATATTAATTTGTATTTGCTTGGTTTCATCAGGTACTGTCACCAAACTTTTTCAACCACTTTATAGTGTGGAAATAAAGACTATTTGCAAAAAAAAGAATAATTTCCAAGTGTGCACACATGTTGAGTTAGCCAGAGGATATACTTGTACATAACGAGACCCAACTATGAAGCCAAACTCAACAGGCCACTTCACAACCACAGAATGGGTGGAGCTTTTAAAGTTCAGAAAGGCTTTTAACTTCAACACATGCAAACGGCAAATACGGTATGCATTTGGTACAAAACTTGTTACGAGTTGATATTTAAGAAAATCTATAAAAAAATTTAAAAAATGGACAACACCCTTTCCACTAACTAATACCACTATTATACAACCCAATAGTATCTGTTCATTTTAATGTTAAAACCATAGAATTACTATTGCAACAGACCCCATTTGGTTTTTCAACCCCTTACTATATTAACAGTTTGGTTGAATGAAAGCCTATCTTTTAGGAGTTTGTTGTTATACTTTCTCTCTACAACCCACATACATTTGCTAACATAGATCACATATCCCATTCATTAGATCACATATCCCATTCAAAGATAATATCCAATTGCATACTTTGCATCACCTAATATCAATGGGGTCCACCAATCCCCATATGTTGTCCTGTTGTTGTTGTTTTTACTTAGTTCTTCCTTTCAAAGTTTTATTTATAGTATATATTTGTAATCTGATATCTGCAATGTTGACCATTTGTCATAGTTATGTATCATGCAAGTGCTTGCACAAGTCTGCATGAGCTTGCTAGAAATGTGTGAGTGTTTTGTTGAAGTACATATTCAGACAAGTCTGAACATCACAAGCATGCCAGAGCTTGCAAGTACCTGCAAGAGCTTGGAAGGTGGTAGCACACACATTCAGGCTCAAAGCCTGCAACAGCTTGCACAAGGTTGCCAGGAAACTTGCTGTCTTTGTGGGTTTTTGTGGTGTACTTGCATGTGCAAGCTCATCAAACTATAAATAGTTCCAATTCAAGCAATATCTGCAAGAGTTGTACATCCTGCTTAGCTATGAATCCAGATAATTGGGTTCTGACTAGATGGATGACCATTTTTCAACCAAACTATGAGTCAACAACGATTCCAGCAAATCCTAAAAGTGATTCGGTTTGATGATGCAGCAGCAAGACGACAACTGTTTTTCAGAAACTGTGTGTTAAAGCTTTAGAAACTCACTGATTCAATTTGTGTACACCAGTGGTAAGTAAATAGCATTGCAGTAGTCAAGGAGGCGTACCAATACATACTCGTGTTCATTTTCGTCATTTATGCTTGAACTTGGTTGTACTTGAACTTGATTGCGGTACTTTAGTTACAATTTTGAGTAAATAAATTTAGGAGATTCTGACATCAAGAGATATTCCCAAAGAAAGCAATAAAATGGCAATAAAAGAAAAACAAACAAATACTTGTTGAGGCTAGAAAAATGCATGGGAATATAAGATGTGTATTACAGAAATGAGTGCGAGTAACAAGTAATCTGTAATGTTTTTTGTAGGAAGTAGCTTGTGCTTTAACTTCGGGTAACGTGCGTTCTCCTGTTGAGAAGACAAGAGATATAATGGAGTCATTGAAGTCAAAGAGAATAAGAATGAGTAGTCCATGTGGAATTCTTATTTTGTACATGGTGAGTTTGTGTCACTGCGTAAGGTCTATTTAGTCAACGTTCCACGAATATTAACATTTATTAACTCATACTTTCATATATTGCGCTTGTCAGGGTATGTGAGCACTTGTGATATCTGCAGTTTTGCACCAATGTCAAATTTTTCTTTGAGACCTTAGTCTCTTTAATCCTTTACCTGACACCTATTGGTCACATTACTAAATTTATGTCACTTGTTGTTTAGGAGAATCTTGTTTCTGAATCAGAAAGGGTAAGCACATGCACACACCACAGTTAATTTTCAGTATAATAGACTATATCGGTGACTTCAATGTTCCACCCTAAGGGGATAAGTTTAGCAGTATTGGATAGGTAGAGTGTGCAACAGTGACTGTGTTTTGTTAATTGCTTGTCGGTGTATTTTGTGTCAGGTGCTACTTTTGTTTATTGTGTCTAAAGTGTGGAAAGTGAATCTTCATGTTCCGAATGTATAGATGTGTATTTTGCTTTGTTGCAGGATCATAAAGCTACTTTTTTTTTATCTTGGTTTCAACCCTATTAAAGGAATCACTACTTGATGATGATTTGTTTAAAGACGAGGACCACCTATTGTCAGAACCAAATACATACATATATACCCGCGCTCCCAGTCAACGCACTAGTGTTACTACCACTAGTTCCGTTGGCGCACGCGCACAAGTTTGCTTGCCTTTGCTTGTGTTGTGGTTGCTTATCTGGTGCTACTACTACTCATAGACTGGAATCCTAGAGGTAAACAACAAGGCTGGGCTTAAAATAACTATAGATAGTGTTTTTCCAACAAGTACCAAGTACAGTAGTACTGATTTTCACTATTAGTGCACTTTAATTAGACTTGTTTGGGAGGTAATAAACCTAAGGAACCCGAGTAGTATTCCTTCACAAAATAATATCACTGTTCCATTAGTGAATGGATACATTGGCGAAATAGTATTCAAGGATACTGATGGTCAGTTTGTCAGCATGGGAACGACTGGTGGAAGAGAAATATACTTTTTTCAATTTAATGAAAGAACTGCATGTTCAAGCACCAAGCATAGTCTGTTGCATTCTAAGTTCTGTGCTTAGGAGTTGGCTATCCCTTTTCAATCGATAAGTCAACCTAATTTTGTGAAAGATATGATATCACAAGCCGAAAGTTGTAGGAAGGATCAGAAATTAATTGTATTAATAGATATATTCTCTGTAGCTGAATTCCCGAATGATACACGTCTACTGTTTGAATTGTTGGTGTCAATTCAATCGTATAAAGTGGTTTTTGCTGAATCTTCGTCTTTTCATTTATACACTCGCTTACAACCAACGAGCGCAAAAGATTGGCATACATGCTTGTTGGTAAGCAAGCTTATCACTTTTAAACCATTGAAAAAGGAAGAGTCTAAAAATTTCATGAGCATTTGGGTGTTGCTGAGAATGTTGATCAGTTTGTGGAATACTGCAATGGTATTCCTGGTCTACTGACTTGCTGTACCCACTCAGATTACAAGAAAGCAATTGCAATAAAGGAAACAATTGAGTTTGATACTGTTGTGGAGTACCTGACCAAACATCCCATATTAGTCAATTGGCGTAAGGAGATGAGTATTCTTGTGGCAGTGAATCTATTCCTATCAAAAATATAGGCTTTGATATCAAAGAAGCCGAAGAATCATTTATGTGTAAATCGCACCTCATCGTTATAGATGACAAAGGCCTCCCCATTCCGTATTTTCCTGGAACTAGCGAGTGTTTAGTAGAAAACATACGAATTATATTTGGAAATTTAAAGGTGGTGAACATGACGACAGATAATAATTCAGTATTGGGGCACATTTTTGAATCCAAAGTACCGATTCGAATGACTGAAAGTAAGGAATTGAAATTGACTATCCTACCATTATACCTTAAAAACACGAATCAAGAATCAAGAATCAGCAACGTTTGATGTAGAGCTTTATTCATGTATTAGGCTTGAATCTCTAGACCTTTCAAAACTTCATGATAATTTGTTGTATAGATCTCCTAAGAATTTCAAGGGGGTTGATTTTATACTCCGAGCTTCACAAAGAAGTGGACTCAAGACATTAATTGCGATACAGGTGACTCTTCAAGCTAAAAGTTTGAAAGAAAAAATGACCAAAACTATTGAAGGATTTCGTAGTTTATGTTGCACTGCCTCTCACCAGAAACTCTCTTTCGATCGACATATATGTGTCCTATTAAGCCCACTTTGGACAGTCTTTGATACCAACTATGAAGCTGCAAAAGAGTGTGTTACAGGTGGGGCTTCGATAAATACTGCTACACTTTGGTATGGACAAATCACCGATATTGACAAATATCAAGTTTTGTATAAAGCAATAGAGTCCCTATTTAAAGAAGCTTGAGAGATATTTACTCGACATTATTTGACACTATTCTAGATATTTTTGCACAAAGCATATTTTAGATTTTAGTCATCAATTAAGTTTCAACTGAGTAAACTATATCATTTATTTGCAATGTCACGAAATTCAATAGATAGCTACTTCCATTACAACAAATGACAAAGAGCAAACATAATGCACACGTAATGCTTTACCTTGTGTGAACATGGTGTAGAAAAACAAGTCAGGGTATGTGCACCTGTCAATTTTAATATAATGGTAGTCTTCTGCTCTTCCAGTCAGTATGTAGTGAGTCATCATCGCTAATTGTCTACAGTCCGCATTTTGTGCTTTCCATTCACCACCTTCGCTACTATACATATGTGAATAACCTCCATAGCTTTCATAATTTACTAAAGATGCATTAACAGATCTGTCAAGGTCTATCAGTACAGCATGTTCACTTTCATTAAAACAAATGTTTTCCAGCCTTATGTCGAGGTGGGCCCGTCCATTATCATGTAGTTCATTCACAGCTTCCATTTCATCTGTTACAAATGATTTTAGAACGCTAAGTGAGTCTTTTCTTTTTAATACCAGTTACTTCCTATTGTTTTCTTAGCAATTGGTCTAGATGAATACAGTAAATCAATGTTTAAATGAAGTAGACTTTCCAATGTGATATTTTCATCTAGACTAAAGGCATGTTTGTATACACAGCCTTATAGGGCACATTATAACAACTGAATTCCCCGATCGCATCTGATATGCATCCTTACCAAAATATTCCTCCATAAATTTTGGCGATAGTGGAATGGTAAATTTGTTAGAAAAAATACCAACTTCTAAATCAAAAAAGCATCTTTAATTTCTTTATTATACAGCATCTTTTTCTGATTTAAAACACTGTCATATATTTCAATTCCATATCGCTCCATTCACAAACCATTTTAATGATATATCCCTTTTTGACAGGAACATAGAATCCAACAACTTCAGTAACATTTATAGACTTGTTCAAAAAGAATCGAAGTTGATCAATTAGTCCAAACATATTCTTTTATCCTTTTTGAGCCACAATTGGTCATCACCCATTTCTCCCAAGAAAACCTCTGTGTTAACTTTAGCTCTCATTCCACCCGTATGCTTGAGTGCCTTGTGACATAGCCACCTATTGGGCTATCGGCGGACTGCTATTTTTATAGTTATACAGTACTCCTCCAAAGTAGTCTGGCTTCGCAGACCCGACGCGCCTTCCGCGCTACCGCGCGTCGGATCTGCGACTCCAGACTACCTCCAAAGGTTATCTGTGTAAAAAGTTTGTATCTGTTGTCATTCACTGTCATTCGGCCAAAATTCTCAAGTAGAAGTCTAGCAATCTTTGCCAAAAATATTAAGCATGATAATTCTCTGTTCTGCTTAGAACTTCCATTTGACGCTAGCATCTTTTTAACTTAGTAGGCCGCTACTGTTACCGACCTATCATGGCGTATTTTCTCCTCATGAAGATAATGTGTCTTAATTAGATAGATATTTTTGCATATTTACTTGTATTTTCTTGGTTCCATCAGGCACTGGCACTAAACTTTTTCAACCACTTTATATTATAAGTATAAAGACTTTTTGCAAAACAAAATCATTTGCAAGTGTACACATAATATTTGATTAGCCAGAGAATATGTTTGTACATAAAGAGACCCGACCATGAAGCCAGTCTCAATAGGCCACTTCTCACCCACAGAGTGGGTGGAGCTTTCAAAGTTTGGAAAGGGTTTCATCTTCAACAAACCTAGTTGGTTAACTCTTGGTTAACTCTAGAAGTCAGTAAAATGGCGTATATCCTCCTCATGGAGATAATGTGCCTTAATATTTGGATGGATTAGTTCCGACGGTTAACGACTACATGAAAGTATTTTTGCATTATTTACTTGTATTTCCTTGGTTTCATCAGGCACTGTCACTAAACTTTTTCAGCCACTTTAGTCTTCACAACCATGTTAATTTACATCAAATTCGTCATCAGATTGATTCCTTTCAAAGTTGCAAGTCCACTAGAAAAAAAAAGGAGCAGAAAAAACGAGGACATTAACTACTATTGCTCGTCTACCTTTTATAAGGAAATAGTTCAGTGTAGTTTTCAAGCGTACAAGAGAGACCCTAGTACGTGAAGAGCGGGGATAACTTGTAGAAAAATATCCTTAGCCACCACTAAGAATCTTCCCCCTTTACATTTTTCTATGAAGATATTATAGATTACCACTTCGTATTTTTCAAAATGTAACGGGTAACCGTGCTATTCGGGATTAATAGCACGAGTAACGCGATTGAGATAGTATGAGGCGAAGCAGAGTGCTATTACAATTGCTTTACGAGTGCTATTTGTGCCGGCAGGTGTGATTCTGCCAGCGCAAAGCTAAACTAATAAGATAGAATTATAGACTGATAGGCTATAATACTCGAAGGATCAGGTCCCCCACTTAGCGCAACTCGCAAGCGAGGCAAAAGCTCCCGCAGCACTTGGAATTTTACTAATAATCGAGAGAATTGAAGGCGGTATGACTACAACTTATAAGATGACGATGACACAAAAATCACTGTGGGAAAATAATGGGCGGAGAAAAGACAAAATTGACAGCACTTAGGCACAGGTCTCTGAGATTAAAGACAAACACACATAGACCATTCAACAACCATCAACATTCTTAAGTGGGGACAAGTAGATGACAAACAACAAACAGCAAATAAGCAATTCCTGACTAATCATGGAGTCCTGCTTCTAAACTTTGTTAAGACCTGGACACTATTGATCCCTAATAGTACAGGATACCCGTGCTTAGTCTAGCGTGCCAGACTAACCCTTGCTATCACTCGCTAATAGTAGGCAAGCTTTTTTTTTACACTGTAGCTACATTGTATCTTTCATTCATTATCTCTGTATTTCACGATTAGGCTTCCTCCGGAACTTCCTTTTCGCTTTCAACCTATGATTCCTCCTAATCAGTTAAAAAAAATTCCATTAGAACTTCTGCGCTAATGAATGGCATAGTCTCCAATTAGAAATCACTCGAACTGTACGTATGTTTCCAAAGCTGGATGGATGGTGGATGCCTATTGCGAACGCTTCGAGCACTCGCTGCTGCCGCTGTAATGGTGGTACAGCCAAGTGCCTGAGATGCGCCTGTGTTCGGAGTGGAACTCCATGCTCCCACTGTTTGCCTGGCGATTTGGGATTTTGCCACAACACCCGGCCACGTGGCCGCTCTCCCCCATCAGGCCCCTCCTCATCTGTGACAACTCCTGCCCCATCTCCTCATCCAGCTGCTGCCAACCCTTCTGCCAGCTCATCACCTGCCCCTTCTCCTCTCCCCTCCTCCCAGCCTGCCTCCCCTCCATTGTCAGCCCTATCAGCCCTACCAACCATCCTCAAATCTCATGTGACGGACGAGCCATTCCCAGTGGTCCCGCCTCTTCATTCTAGATAAGTGTGTGCTTGCCAACCCTGCTGCAGGCCAACGGCTTCGTTGGCGTGAGATCATGAAGCGAGTGAAGTCACGCCTTCAGTGTTGGGCAGATGGTGACTTGGTCTCCCTTTGGTCCGAGGCTCTCGAGGATGCCCGGTCCCTCGCCAGGAGGCAATCACGCTCATCTGCCCCCACCTCCACCAGCAACTTCAGGAGAGCCAGGCGTGCTGTGCAGGACGGCTGGTACAGCAAGGCCATCCAAGCCCTGACATCTGACGACCTAGCCTCCCCGTCTCCTTTCAGAGCCTGCAGTCCTCAAGGGAGTGCGATCATTTCCCAATACCTCTGCCCCTGGGCCCTCCGGTCTGTGCCCTAGTCACCTTCAGGAGGCTATTCGATGCCCCTCCCCAGATTGTGCTGCCCAGGCCCTTACCACCCTCACTAGCCTCGTCAATCTATTAGCTGCTGGCAGAGCCCCTCCTTCGGTCCTCCCCCACCTCTGTGGGGCCACCCTCCTTGCCTCGCCCAAGAAGAGCCGTAGGAGAAGTCCTGCGCCGGCTCACTTCCAAGTGTCTGGCCTCCACCTCCCGCCGTTCTGCTATCTCTTCACTCACCCCTTCAACTGGGAGTTGGAGTCAAAGGCGGCTGCGAGGCCATCATCCATACCACTTCACATCTGCTCTCCTCCTCTGATGACCCGGATCAGTGCTGGTGCCTCTTCCTGGACTTCTCTAACGCCTTCAACTGTATTAGCAGAGAGTCCATGTTCGCTGAGATCAGGCAACGCATCCCACACCTAGCGGCCTGGATGGAATCCTGCTACTCCTGTCAGCCCCTGCTCCATCTGGGGGGAGATACCATCCATAGCTGCAGTGGTGTGCAGCAGGGTGACCTCTCGGCCCATTGGGTTTTGCTCTAACCCTCCAGCCCCTGCTCGAGCGCCTGCAGGCTGACGTCTCAGGTCTCCGCCTCAACGTGTGGTACCTGGACGACCGCACCCTGATGGGCACCCCAAAGTACCTTGCTGCTGCCCTGCACATCGTGGAGCACGAAGGTCCTCCCCTGGGCCTCCATCTCAACCGCTCCAAGTCTCTCCTCTACATCCCAGAGGACGCTGTCCAGGCTCAGTCTGTCCTCCCAACAGACATTCCCACCACCCGCAGAGGTTTCTCTCTCCTGGGATGTCCCATCGGTCCACCCAAATACTGAACTTTTTGTATATTTATTGTCTTTTTTTTTTTTACCAGTTGTATAGCTAATTTTTTACCTCAGGAAGAAAAAAAATTGTTACAGCACCAAAGCTAGAGTTGCACGCGTGCGCACTTACCCGTACTATTTCACTTAGCTATCGCGGTATTTCACTTAGTTTTCCGCGCTATTCCGTTACCGTGTTATTTCACTTCCTCACCCCGTGCGATTTCAATAGAACACATACATTTTGGAATGAGCAATTTACGTGCCGTGCTACTATTACAGTAATAGTACGGCGCGCAAATTGCCCATTCAAAAATTTATGGGAAAAGTCGCTGTTCAATTGAAATCGCACTGTGTAAGTGAAATAGCGCATAACTAAGTTAGCACGGAAACTAAGTGGAAACTAAGTGTAATCCCGCGGTAGCTAAGTGAAATAGTACGGGTAAGTGCGCACGCGTGCAGCGTTAACCTTGGAAACGTACATTTCGAGTAGTTTCTAGTTGGAGACAATGTCATTCTGTACCACGGAAGCTCTACCTCTATTAGACAGAATGTTTTTCAAGAGGAGCAGTAGGTTGAAAACGAAGTTCCAGAGGAATCTAATCCGGAAATACGGAGATAATGAGTGAAAGATACAATGTAGCTACAGTGCAATGATTAAAAAAAACTGGCCTACAATTAGCAAGTGATGGCACGGTTAACTTGCGCTATTAATCAATAGCACTCATAAGACAATTGAAATAGCACTCTGCTTCGCCTCGTACTATCTCAATCTCATTACTAGTTGATCCCTGAATAGCATGTTTACCCACGCTATTACTCATACAAAGCTTGTTTTAAAGACAACTGCGGAAGTAGTGGCGCCACCCATTAAATAGCGTAAGCCAACCGCGTTTGTAATATTTTTTATCCTGATGAACTTCTATATAATATTATTACTAACACACTTACTTACAACAACACCCTCAATAAATGGTGATACAAAATTGCGATTTAAAACTGAAATAGGGAAGTCGGTAATAATTCCATGCGGTAGCACGGGAGATGCGACTTGGACTCGAGAGGGCGGACTACCTCAAAAGGATATGGTCTTATCAGAAGGGCTGTATATACCGTCTGTGAATTATAGCGACGCAGGATTATACCTCTGTAGGTTGGGCGACAGAGACCATGGAAAAACAGTGCAAATTGCTCTCAAAATAATGAATCAAGATCTGATTGATCCAGTTTTAAGAGAAGTAAAGCTACACCACGACACACAATTTGTATGCCTATCAGATAGTTCACCAAGGTGGAGTTTTCGTCGTTCTGGTAAGCAGAGGGCATGGCCAGCCAATGCTGTTGCCTACGGGAAAGTTTTGAAAATATCAAAGGCTGTTCCTCAAAATGAAGGCATTTATGAGTGTGAAGGAATAGCAGACCTTTATGAATTTATTGCTAGAGGAGAATTAAGAGTGTATAAAGAAGATATATCAAGAACATCTCCTGTAAACCAAAAAATATATGAGGGCCAGGAAGCAGCAATATTTTGCACATCTGAAAGTGAGGTACAATGGACCTTTAATGGAAGTAACTTACCAAGCAATACAAGGATCACGGCACACCACACACTACTAATTGAACAGGCACATATGCATAATCAGGGTTACTACGAATGTAAAGGAATAGGAAAGCATACATTTCACAGCCAGTCTTATGTTAAGGTACTAGACAAGCCTCCAAGACCCATTATCCTCAAACCCAGTGATGGACCTCCAATGTATGAACCAATTGAACCTGGCTATTATGAATATTACAAATCACCTCAGCCTCTTAATAACTCACTGAAACTAACCAATTTTTGGCCAGTAAAACCTAAATCTGCTCTTATCCAAAAAGTCAGTGAAAATGCTGTATTCCCAACCTATGACTTCTCTTTAATTGCTTGTGCATCAATAGTTATAATGGTGACTATGTTTTGATCCTCAATTGACCAATAGACTTAGCCTGCACATTATTTAATTCAAGTAGTTTTGGTTAAAAAGTATTAATTGCAACATCACGAGGACAACAACAACAACAACAACAACAATAATAATAATAATAACAACAACAATAATAATAATAATAACAATGAAGCACCAAAGGTGCAACCCTCAGCGCTATTAAGCACTACCTAGCTATTACAATATAATCTCCTTCCAAAGAAAAAGCAATCTGTTAGCTATTTTAATGAGGCATTAAAATAGCTCGACCAATGAAATTGGTACATAGAAACGCTGTTAAAAAAAGAAGCTAAACTAGCCAGAAACACTCACCTATAAAAACTTCACTTCTTTCAACTCCGTTAACTTTCCTGAGCATAAATCAACTACACCGCTGGCTGCAGGAAATTATTTTGCTCACGTGATTATGACGTGACGCAGGGGGCGTTGCCCATAACAGCTGGTACCTACCACGGAGCTGAAAGCTTCGCGTTTTCTCAACGATTAGCCCGAATTTTAGCGCAATAAACAATATAACTTTCTGCAAACCCACCTTAGGCTAAAAAATAATGCACTCTTGCCTTTAGGCTAAAAATTAATGCACACTTACTGATTTAATGCACACTTATTGATTTAATGCACATAGCAACAATATTGCAACGTGATCTAATAATAGTTACAGCACGGGCGTCTCGTGCAATGGTCGATTTAATGCACGAATTTAATCTTAGTGCCATAAGAGGTCATGAGAACGTTTCAGCCGTTGCTGAACATGCTTGGCAGCAGCATCACCCCATTAAATGGGAAGAGGTAAGAGTTGTAGACAGAGCCAGTAAGAATCGTGAGTTGAAAATAAACAGAGACACAGGTTTAGAGCTTCCAGGATGCTGGCTGTCCATGCTGCGTGCAAATCACCCTCCAGGATATAATAAACAATAAGCGTGCCTTCCAGAAATCTTGCTGTTTACTTTGTGTTATTATAGGACCACCGAGAGTTCGATCTCAGTAGACCCCTGAAGAGGACTTCGGTATTATTATAATTATTTCAGCCGTGAATGACCATTGTATAATAGTTGCATCTGCAACTTCCTGGACTCTCCTGAATACAATGTTCTAGAACAAGTTGAAATATCAAGTGCTAGTTCATTCAGTGGGCAGTGTCCCCACAACACAGGTAAGAAATCATGAACACACATACCACACATACACACAGTAAGAGTTGGTGATGATTTGCTACAAAAAGAAATTAATTGCTCAATAATTTGTCTAAATACACTTATGCCACAGTATTTCTTTCTTTTACAAAATGGGCAACTGTTTTTCCACTTCCTGTTTCTTGGAATAAGGTAAAGTAAACTCACCTATGCCAACAACTTACACCTACTTGGTAATTGCAATTTGATTAAATAAAATATATTCAAAATAAAAATTCTCTATTTCACACCACAGATATCAAGTCACAAACATTCAGTTAATTCAGTAATGGCTTTCCTATTGAAAATTGTGTGCTGGCACACCCGATACGCGCTCCGCCCACACAAATCAATTAAGGTTAATTGGCTGTTGCTATGGAAAATAACTCCGATTCTATATCTGGCAGGTTCACGCAGCCAAGCGGATCTAGGAGACATGCTGGCAAGATGTGGACTTACCAAGAATGACTGACACACGCACTGAACCAAAGAAGTTATGAAGCCTCAAAGTCCCAAAATAAACTGAACTTATTGGAGATAGTGGAGGACGCACAGAAGCCAGAATTTCGTCCACCGCTTCTTCAGCTCATTGTTTACAATATTGTCGTTTTTGTTTTGTTCAATTCTATTTATATTTATTCATATTTTTACGTGATTTTTTTCTTGTTGCGTCACAAATGTATACTGTATTGAAAAACAAAAACGACTACTTTTATTACCTTGTTAAGTTACGCCGCTGTACCAAAATTGAAACACTAATCATCCGCCTTTCTGTACTTGGAGTACAAAATAGATTCCAATTGTCTCGCACATTTTTGCCACTGTGCAATTTTCTAGCCCCGCCCTCCGTAAGCCGAGTTAATGAGAAGCGTTAACTGAGGTTAGTAGGCGACGACGCATAGGGTAGGAGACAGCAGCCGAAAGGAAGAACCCACGCGCCACGCTAAAGAAGTTGCTTAGGTTGAGAAAGAAAGAAGAGCATTTCTCCTCCCACCCACCCTACAGTTCCAGTAAGATGAACATAAGTGGCAACTCTTACTGTTGATAGTACCTGGAGGGGCGTGAGTGGGCGGCGCCCACAGGTCTCACCCAATTGACGACCCTAACCAGAGCTTCCAGCCAACGGTGAGGACCTGCCAAGCCACGCCCAGTCAGGTACACTGGCAACCCTCTAGGGGCCTACTAACTATACTTACCACGGTCTGCCAGGAAGCTCTTATCTATGCGCGAATCAAGAAGTAAGTCTATCTCGGGTCCACAGAGGTGGTACAGTTCGTCCAGCTTAAAGAGTAGAAAGTACAGATCTCAAAACTTAGACTAGTTGCAATCACAATAAGCTTAGCCATACCTTTTTTGTGTTGTTAGATCCCAATCCACTCGAAACGAAGTCATATAAAACAGCATAAGTATAAGAACTACGCTATCTCCATAGACATTCCATACATTAAGCGCCATTTTTTTTGACGTCACAAATTCGTCCGGCCTACGTCACAACTCGTAGTTAAACTTCAGCCGCGCCCTCACACGGCAGCTCCTATTCGGGAACTTCCCTTATTTAAGGGTGCCCTGCCACCGGAAACCGAGGCGCGTAACCGCAAATTGACTGTTTTTACTATGTCTTTATATTTCTTTTTCTGTGTACTGTGGGCTTACTTTGTTGTTACAGGTGGAATGAGCACCAATAGAGGACTCCAGCAAGCCAAATTTGAAGAATGAAGACCCGCCTGGGAGGAGATACAGCTCTGCACACTGGCTACTATTCAGAGTTATTTCGAAGCGGCCGAAAGAGCTACTGCGCTCATTTTTTTCCAGAGGTAGCCTGAAGGCTTCTTCGCAACATTACAGAGCCATATTTCTAATATCTATATTCTTTTTTTTGTAAACAGTACAATTTCATGCCGTTTTACTCGTGCGTTATTCTAAAAAACTCTCTGTAACTTTATTCTAAGGGGGGTATTTTGCTTGTGCGCAAAATTTGGATTCAATTCAGTGATCCAGTTTCACGAAATATCAATTTTTATTTTCAAGTTGACAACTGATTCGCAATTTCACCCCGCCCCCCTAACGTTGAGCTCCGCGAACGCGCAATTTATTTGGTAAGATAATCAATTAACCTGTGACAGCTCTAAAAAGAGCCCATTTGTAAACAATAATAAGAAATACAAATGAGCCGTGAGATGGCCGTTGTAACTTCGGAAATAGTTAGTCCCTCGAGCAAAAGTGATGGCGTATTCCCGATGTTGCTTGGAGTTGGTTGCTCATTAGTGGGAGCGGGTAGTTCAGCACAAGATTTAGACTTGTAGGCGATGGCTGAAGAGTATAGCGGTAGCAATCCCGATTGAAAGAACTGAAGTGATGATGATGGAGTCTATACGCAGCGGAGTCTCAATACAAGGTTGGTGGAATTGTCGGAACTGGTACCAGTCAGGGTGGAGTTGGTCATGGTTGAGACAGAGTTTTAAGCTGCTCCAATGGCTTCACAAGTACAGCTTCATTCCCCTGCAGGTATAATAGAAGGATGTTATTCGAAATGACTGTCTCAGACTAGTACACTACATACAAGTTATAGCTCAGAGACCGTTTGTGTCCACCTGCTTCGCGGTTTTTGGCGCCAAAGTTAATTGATTGTTTGCGTGGCTCGGTTACGGGCCATCTCCCGCGTTTTACCAGCGTGTCCAACATCCCCTGGTTTAGTTCACAAATGCGCAAGCGCAACACTGTGACGTCACAAATACGTCGTCATTGAGATAAGAGCTTCCGCAAACGTCACAACTTACACCGAAAATACTAACACTCTCACAAAAGCATTTTTATTTCCCTTAATTTTCAAGATAGGGGTTTCAAATTCATATTGATTAAAATACAACTATTTAGGTATTTTATATTAAATTCCCAAGACACTTACTTCAAAATTGCAAAATTACCAGCTTAAAGCATTTGGGGAGTTTAGTTTTTTATAAAAAATGAAATAAAAAATAAGTAAAATAGTATTAAAATATAAAAATTTGGTACAAATCAAAGATTCAGTCTGCAAAATCTTTAGACACTCGAATTCAATTTACTCTTTTTCTGGCTTAAAAACATCAAAAATATCCTCCATTTATTGGGTCACTTCTTCTATCTATTACCACAGTTGTGACCACAAACCACAATTTTTAAAACATAATCAATTTCAATATATATTAATTTGTGTGTGTGTGAAGTTTCAGCTTCCTGACATCAATCTGACTGCACATGTATACATTTAAAGAACAATTAACAAAAAACAGAACTTTCTACTCTTTAAGCTGGACGAACTGTAGATGAAGTGTATTTCTAACCTGCAGCGCAGCCCAGTCACTCGTAGCCAGTCTTTTACCAATCGCTAAAGCGGGATAGGAGTGGACCTAGGGTAAGTTGTGCTTGCACAACGTACTCGGTGTGCATAATATAAGTGATATTTTAGCGACCCCTTGCTCTAACTTCCCGAATGAAATTCAGTTATTCGCGTACTTTTAACCTCCATCAAATAGCTCCATAAATGACTGAGATAGGGAATCCAGCTTTACAGGAGAAGATGATAATATTGATGTCCTTGTCTTCTTTGGGCTTCTTGTGCTTCCCAAATGTGGAAGAAACACCAGTATCTTGATCAAAAATTTGTAACACTGGATGAAGAATTCGTAATACTTTCCCCAATCTTGTAATAGCTGCTTCTGTTTTACTGCTTCCAAGATTCTGAATAGACGTCTTAATGACACGATTAAGGTGCTCCATATGAAGATTATTCGAAATATTTCTTCCTGGTAAGCCACTTGTATTGACAAACCTTCCCCAAATGGTAATTTCTTCTGTTGAAGTGACTGCTGGTACATACTGATGTATGTGAGACATTATATCGACCATTTCATCCCGTTTGTTCTCATCCTTCAACAACACACCTAATGGGACCTATAACAAAATAAATTAGACCTCTTAAACGTTGATAAAATTAGTACTTATTCACTATCACTCAAGCAGAATATGTAACCACGCCAATCTCTGTGCTATCTGCATACTTACCACAACAGATTTTTGCGACATTTCCTTTGAAAACTGGTGCTGAATGTGCCGGTTGACAACATCAGTACAAGCAAAGTTGAAAATTTTCATATGTGATACCAAGACTCTGGACACCAGTACAGCCATGTTACGCTTCAGTTCAGAATCATCTGCAATAGAAGGGAGCATTCTGCTAGCCATTACTTCATGTGAAAGTACTTGGTCTACTGGTGAATCAGAAAGTTGAGATACATCCACTCTGTTTCCACAGCATAAAAATGAAAGTAGTGCAAGGACTGATTTCCCCTATCCGAACGCATGTATCTAGGCCGCACAGTTTTATCAATATTGTCTCCACATAACCTGTATCCTCGAGGTTTGTGAGGTGCTTCGAATTGTTCAGTCCTAGTGATCAGAAGAGAACGCTCATATACTGTCGGTGGTGAAACTGTCTGACATACTGGGCTATGCTGGTGGCTTTCTTCATCAGAATCATAGTCGCTCTCACTGAAGCAATCATTATCTTCATCACTTTCATTTAATTCAACACACTCATCAATGTCAGTACTCTCAGAATCGGATGAAGCAATAAGGTCCTCCCAATCAGGATCTTTTGCAATTTCAGTGTCACCACCTTCCTCACAACTGCTATTCGTGACTTTGACAGTCGTTCTTTCTTCTATCACTTGTACTTGACATGATCTGTTACATCAGAAATATGTGAAGTATTTCATGCATATACAAAATAAATATTACCTCTCTATCTTTCAAAACTTCAAGAAATGAATCCCTCCAGTCAAGGACCACACCATCATGTCTTTGTCCCATTGAGACAAGTAGACGAGTCAAGGACATTGAAGACAAAGTTAGATTGAGGGGTTGGAGCCTGGAATACACCTGAAAAACAATGTGACTTTTCACACTTAAAAAACAAGCAAACATTTTTATGCACCTGTTTTCCACAATGCCCAGCATGAAGAATCAACATAATCATTTTCTGCACACTCATCTTTGAACAACGACTTTTAAGTAGAATAGAGGCACAGGTACCAATTATTGCTGATTTTCTGCTGTTGTTTCCAGTGCATGACTGTAGGATGAGCTCAAAAGTTGGAGCATAAATCTTCAATTCCTCGACTACATTATCCCACTTAAAATTCATTAATGCTTCATAATTACTGCTTCGCAAGACAGAAGCAGTTTTCACAGAACACATGACATTGTCCTGATTTCTTTCCTGAGCAGTCTGACAACCTTCTTTATCACTAGTGAAAATGTGTTTGGATCAGTAAAACAATGGTCAACCAGACCTTTCTTTGACCCTCGAGCAATGCATTTACCCATGTGCCGTCTATTAGGTGTCCGTATTAAATAATTTTTGGACGTGATCTGATAATGTAAAGAGGGAATAAATAAATTGAAGTAGCTATCTATTTAAATTCCTTACCATTACAGACGGTGAGCTAGAATCGGAAACATTGACTGATGGTTGGGTGCATCTCCGTTTGCATTCAGATTCTTGACTATCAGGTGAATTTTCAGGGATAGAAATGGTACTGACATCTGAGCCTGATACTATGAGCTGCAGTGCCGCCAACAAACTACTTTCAAGTTGTATCTGTAGATTGTAGTACTTTTTAAATTCATTGAAGCAATGCTTACACAACTTGCCAGGATTATCAAGGTCCACCATAACTCTTTCATGTGGTATTCCTTGCTCTTGCAGTTGCTTCTTAATGAGGAACTTCCAGCCGAACAGAGCTTGGTTTCTGGATGCTGAATCACCAGTAGAATCAGGTCCAAGCTTTCTCCTGCCCCGACATGACTTTGAAATGTCATTTCCACAGCCTACGCAATGAATGCAGTCGACAGAAGTAGCCATTACTATGCTACCTGCTTTTGCCGTTAATCACATTTATTGCGCGCGCTAGAACAAATTGAGGGGGGAAGCGACGGCAAAACCACATCCGCATTCCGGCAGAACAAGTTTGGTATGCCAATGTTACCAGACCCTGCTCCCGCGTAGCGGTTGGGTAAAGGGTCTGGCTACGCCAGACTAATTTCAGAAGGAGAGACGCCAAGAGTTCTTATTAAAACCGTGGCTATGTTCCGTTCAGTTATCGTACTGCAGGCAATGTCCGTGCCACACTTTCTATCGTTATTCACTAAACCACTGATAGAAATGCAGTCTGCCCATTTAGGATCCCGAGTAATTTTGTCATGTAATTCTTCTTCCATCCCAAAATGGTATCACAACAAAAAGCGTTTGGCCGTAACTAGACAAGAAATAGTGTTAGAAAATGTTAACAAATCTAACCGTGGATTATACACTTGTAGAGGAATGGACTCTGCTGGAAAAAATACCGTTAAAACTTTTAGATTGGTTGTAATATCAAAGGAGGATAGAATAATTCCAAAACATGTTCGAGCTCCTGTAGGGGGGAAGGCCAAGTTCAGATGTGACTCTGGAAATTTTAAAGCCACATTCACTCACAATCATGATGTATTACCTAAAAATGCTTATGTTCATGAATCTACTCTTCTCGTATATAATGTAACATTCTCCAATGGTGGAAAATACATTTGTTCTGGGTTGGATGGAAGTTACTTGCAATTTGTAGCAGAAGCATACCTTATAGTAGTAGATAAAAAAATGATATCACCCATGGAGTTAATTGTATGCCAGTATTGTACTGCAAAATTTTCATGTAGATCAGATACGCTGCCAAAGTGGCTCTTCAATGGCAGAATGATACCATCCAATGCTCATCCCAATAGCAAGCACCTACTTAATATATACAGTGTGGAGTCCTACAATGAAGGATATTATGAATGCTTGGGTACCACCCGTGAAGGATATGAGTTTTCAGCAATGGCCTACTTGAGAGTAATATTTTTGGACAAGCACAGAGTAGTTCCTCATTATCAAGAAGTATATGTGGGACAAAGAGCACGTATAATTTGCAATTCCAGCTCACATGTCTACTGGAAGTTTAATGAGACTACCAGTGTTCCTTCTAATGTTTTTATAACTGGTCGAGCATTAAATATACCTAAAACCAAACTTGAGAATGCTGGATTGTACTATTGCATCAGCAAAGATGTGGATGAGGACTATCATTTTTATTCACCTTCTGAGTTAATAGTACTTAAAAAGTGTCAATCACCAAAAATGAAAAATGGTAATGTAACCTTGAGAGGCACTACAGCACTTTTCAAATGTAATAAATATTATAAACTTCAAGGAAGTTCAGCATTGAAATGCCAACCAGGTGGGGAATGGATGGAAAGATTACCATATTGCAAATTAGACTTGAGCGGAGTTGTGAGCCATTTCAAATATGACATTAGCATTTTAATGATTTGCTTAGAGGTAGCTATTCATTGAGACTATCATTGCATTTTTTAATAAATTGTCTAACTATGATATAGCTATTTGATAATTATTTCTTTGAATATTTAGTAACTTACTAAAACTAGCAAGTGGTCTGACCCTTGTTATGATTCTTATTTACTAAAACTTTCCAGCTAAATTATTTCTTTATAAAAAAAATTATGTGATAGCAATTTAAATAGTCCCAGTAAAACAACAAATAAAAACACATAAAGTATGTAGTTGCATTATTTAGAATGAAATTTAGCTATTTTTTCCAGTTCTAAATCACTTTGCTAATATACATCTATAATATTATTTTAGTAAAAACTATGACTGAAATAAACAACTTGGAACTAAATTAGAAAACATTACTACATTGTACAGTATTTACAGATTTATTGTTAGTGTGGTGGCAGACTACAGTTTACCTTCCAAACATGTATCTAGTCTTGCATAGCCAGACCCTTTACCAATCGCTACATGGGGAAAGTGATAAAGGGTCTGATAACTAGGCGAGACTAATCTCAATCAAGGTAGTCGAGAGGACAGTGTAAGGGAAATTTGCAAAACATACTGGTATCTAATCAGGAGTGATGGAAGCTGCTTCAGAGTGGGGTTAAATCTGCACAGTGTGTGTGTGTGTGTGTGTGTGTGCCCCCCCCCCCTGCTGATGGCAAATTTCATTCAAAGTTGTATTTTTCTTTTCTTGATGTCACATTATTTAATCCAAATTTTGACTGGCTATATATAAGAAGCAATGGCTCTCAGGAACCTAACTTTATCAAGTTCAAACTTGAACATATATAGCAAGCTAGGTTCACTAATGACAAAGTATAGTGACTACAATAGTTTCTAACACGAGACTAAGAAATCCTAAATATTATTTTAATAGTTTCTTCTCCACCCCTTTATGAAATACTCGTCCTAACTTTTGAAAGTTTTTTCTTTATTTCTTCTTCTTTTTTTTTTTTTTTTTTTTACTGAAACCGAGAAGTGGTGCTACAGTACATGAAATAGTGCTACTAGAGGTTACATGCAATATTATAAAAATGATGAGTTTGCAACTATTAAAAAAAAAAAGAAACAAAAAACAGAACAAAACAATATCTCTACAACTAAACCAATATTCATCGAGAAAAGAACAGTCATATTATAGTCTCATTCAATTTTCTCCTTGATTTTCGCATTGGAGTAGATGTGGGAGTCGGCACTTTCGTTGGAGTATCACATGGCAGGGGCACCTTTCGCTAATAATAGATGAAATATAAAACAATAATGAGCAAGGAATTCTTACACGATATTTTATTTGCGGATATTAAAAAATAAAAACTGAGATTAAGAAGGTGGTTAACACTTAATGTAACAATAAGTGACTATATTTCCTACAATTCTGACTGTCCACAAGAATATTGGGTACTAAACAGGAAACTATGCATACCCACATTGCTTATCTATACCCATAATATGATGCCCTAAAGAAAGGGTTTATGTGAAGTGTTGAAAACATTTTTAAAAATGAGATATGATGATACACAATGGTTGTCTTCCGCCGGCATCATTAAGACATGAACAACACCTATTAGTAACGGGTGACCACAGCAACTTTGCATTACAACCTGTGCTATGAGGAGCACACTATCAAACACTAGTCCTTCAGTTTGCAGCTAAACTAAGATAAGCTAACGAAGTAGTAAAATAGTACGAAAATGTGCTCCCTATTATTGGTATTTACTTGCCATTATAAAACACTTCCCACACAATCTGAGTTAACTACAGTTTATAATCTCATCTGTGGTATTGAAACAGAGACACTCATTAGACTTATAGTGACAGATGTTTCATATTTATCTCAATCCATAGAAAAATAACTCCTTATTCAATACGAAACATAACTCACAGGTCTTCCCCTCTTTCGTTTTTGAAGCCTTGGAACTGTGGAGGGAGGAGAGACCGTGGCTGTAGTAGTTGTCGTTGAAGTCGTTGAAGTCGCTGTAGTCACCGGGTGCTTCGGAAATCGAAATTCTGATTTGAGGCTCTGCAGAAGCCGACGCCCTTCAGCAGAAAGGGCGTTCTCGGTGTCCTTGTCCAGCCCTCCAGCACAAATGACTTCCATTCCTATCCCAGGCGTGTCTGAGTCTACGTCGTTGCAGCCAACATCATTGCAACTGACAAAGCTGGCGGCAGACGACTGCTCGACTGTGTCATACATGTCCGGTACCACACCCTCCGATTCCTCCTGGGTGATGCTAATTTCCTCGCCAATGAGATGAAGGTGAGAGTATTCCGACTGGCTTTCGTCGCCGCTACTCTCAAGGAGGAGGCTGTTGTGGAAGAGACCCAGGGATTGGTTGTAGATGTTGCCTGAGAGCATGCGATTGTGGAGTGCCGGCGTCTTGGGGGTCATGGTGTGCTTCATTTTACGTATTTCTGAGAGTGCCTCCATCTGTGTGCAGGTGGCTTCCAGGTCCTGAGGAGAGAGGAAAAAAAAAGGAAAAAAAAAAGAGGAAAGACTACATTATAATATGCAGCAAGCATAAAAGAATAAATATCAGTATAAATTGTGATCTTCTGAGAATCACATACCCATCCCTGAGCAGTTTTATAATTTATACTGATGTCCGCATGCTGAATCTAAGCCACAGTTACACTAATTAACCATACCAATCTATAGTGGGCTATTCCAAAGCTGCTGACATGATTCAGAATAATAAGATGTGGACATCACTCAACCATCCACTGCTTAGGGTTCTGTTTAGAATGTAGCTATTCACATGCCAGCAATCTGACTGGTCTGTTACGAGAATCTATTAAGTAGAATTATTCTCTGCAGCATCTAGAAATTGAGTATATCAGACACTTGTTGCTATGCTATTATTTTCCTAACAGTACACCAGGGCTCTCTGAGGCATTCAACTGGACTACAGTACTGCATTTGATCCACACCACCATGACTGTTTTGCAAACAAATTACAGACCTTTCTTTAAGTTTTAGCTGTTGCTATTCTAAACAATTTAGATTCAGATATTGTGCATTGGCAATGCTTAGGAATACTCAGACTCGAATAGAGTCCTCACTACGCTCCGATACTACAGCTTGAGGCCTCATATTCCCAAATGCAGCAGATTCACAAAGTCCAAATCTAACTATCATTTAGGTACATACACACAAGTACACAAGGTACTAACATCTTGGGGTCCTAAAAGTTCTCTTTGTGTGAAACAGGTAGCACATTTACAACAAAATATGTTACTGTATATTGCAATTCGAATTTTGAGGTCACAAAACAAGCTGATTTGGTTCATTTCATAATACATTTTCAATTTTCTTTCCTATTGAGCTTAAAAGCCTCATCAGTAAGGGGGTAGGGGCATGTTCTCCAAGTAGTGTGTGTGTGTGTGTGTGTGTGTGTGTGTGTGTGTTCAAGGGAGTAAATAGTACAAAGTGTGTTCTAAACGTACCTAGTTAACATGTGTACTTGCACTGAATTTCAAAAATTGAATTCATTTAAATACATTGATTTTATAAACTTTACCTTGATATAATCTTGCCTCGGGGGTGACCACCGATCAGCCTCCAGCCTATTCCGTCGCTCTTGACTTGTGACTTTCTTCTGAGCCAAGCGAGCATGCTAATAATAATAATAATAATAATAATAATAATAATAATAATAATAAAAAATTGTGGAATACAAGATAGAAGATATACTAGCTAACCTTGGCATATCCCAGCAACCCCTACCCAACTCACCAGCCCCACCCCTGATTCTGCAACCACACTCCCCAGATGACTCGAAGCAGCCCACTTGTAAAACTACAACCTACAATAGTATGGCCAAGACAGACATTCCATGAAGTGTACCAAAATCAGCAACTACACCTCAGGACCAGTAACTATCTACACCCCTTAGGACCAGCAACTACACCTCAGGACCAGTAACTATCTACACCCTTAGGACCAGCAACTACACCTCAGGACCAGTAACTATGTACACCCCTTAGGACCAGCAACTACACCTCAGGACCAGTAACTATGTACACCCCTTAGGACCAGCAACTACACCTCAGGACCACATATATTCACTTACTCTTCGAACAAAATCTACCACACTTACAAACGACTCCAACTCCTGTCTCCTCTGCTTAAGCTCCAAGTCAAGCATCGTCTTCCTGCACTCTTCCCTTTTGACAAAGAGTCTCTCTTCTATCTTGCTCATGTCCTGGTACACTTGATTGCCCTCATTGCAGAGAGAAGGATCCAGCGGCAAGTATTCTACATGAAGCATACACAAAACAAATCTAAGAGGGGCAAAAGCAAATTCTTTTAGGAGGGTAAAATACAGACAAATTCAGTTGTATAAGAGAACCTTGCAGTACTTTAAAATATGCAAAACTATGCTGAATTTCATGTTGCATAGTCAAAATGTTAGTACTAAAAGATTTCTGGGGGGAGGGGTGAATGACAATCCAGTGTTTATTAGAAAATGAGAAAAAATGCTTTAAGTTGGTTTTTACCCACTTTTAACTAAACCTATTGGACAAATATTTGATTATGTAATTGGTATAGCTTGCCCCTTTAGTTTTAAATATTCTGTCATTTTGGCAACTTCCTTAAGACTAATTCTACTATCATAAATTTCCCAGGCTGACATGAGTTTAAGGTCCAGTGTGGTAATAAGGATTAAATTAGCAACTTAAAAGTACAATGCTTTTTGCACACCCACAAATATGGTCACAAACGCATGCACTTAGCTAATACGGATCAATATGACCATATCACTATTGGACACACCCATACATAAAGGGCGGAGCCTCTCAAGAATACTCAGACAATTGACGGCAAAGCTGGAGTGCTATAAACGCTTCCCATGAAGGATGTGATAAAAGTTGTGAATAAAGAACTGTACAGAATACGTTCTTATCCAAGTATCAATTACTCAACATTGGCGACTTTGGAAGGTTGTGGCAACTATAAAAATATTTGCTAAGGACCTCCAACATACCATATTCCTGTTGTCTTGACCCAAACTAACTCTGAACCAGTACCACTAATCAGTACCACTAACTCTGAATCAGTACCACTAACTCTGAACTGGTAGTATCACAAAGCTTAAACAAGTACCACTAAGCCAGAACTATAGCACCAAATGGTTGGTTGGACTGTTTGTTTATCAAAATAGATTCCTTGATCTCAACTATCATATGCAAGAAAGAACAAAGAGTGCTTACGTTCAGTATAATGTTACTCAAGCGTACTTTGATCCAAACCTTCCAAAAAGGCTTACTATTGCTATCACAACTCACTATTAATTGGAGGAGCATGATAATTAGGATTACACCTCTTTTGCCATCTGTTTCTCCTCCTGCGCACAAATTTCTCAAGATCTTGGTCTTCTATATGAAGCTCAGAAGCCAAGGAGGCAAGCCAATCCTCCATTTTTTTTATTCACTTCAAAACAAATAAAAAGACCGCGCTTTTATCGTGTTTAAATTTAGGATAATATTTGTCGATCTTTACCTGAAAGTGAGCTGTGTTTCTTCAAGCGACTCCACTCCAACCCGTGACTCAGGATTGTATTAAGTGGGTCAGAACATGGCAGAGGTACGATGCTCTTAAGTTTTGCCCATGACTTTTACAGCACCCTGTGTTTAGTTATTATGTGACCACCAACTTGAAAGAATGTATTGATGCATAAATCAATCAATCAAGTGTGCTGTGAATTTTAATTGGGCAGATCAAGTATATAGTTAAAAAGTGTAGCTGTCATCCATTTCCATTCTGTCTAGCCTGTCCTCTATTCATACTTTCGAAGTTCTTGTTCATGGAGAGTGAGAATTGGTGAGTAAATTTTAACAACATTACTTGCATCATACAATGTTATTATTGCTATACAGCAAATGGGTTGTTTGTGTACGCAAACTTCACATTTACTTTAAATTTACTTTTTTTAAACATGACCTGTTCATTTTTCATGTTGAATCACAGAATGCAAAATTCCATATATACATATGTGCATAGATACACATACACACATTATATGAATGCAATAATAACTTTGCCTATTATGCGTGTTTGTAGCCCTCATCATGAAAGGTATAGAATATGAGTATCGTCCAGTACATTTACTTCAAGATGGAGGACAGCAGGTATGTATCGAATGGTGACACGCTCAGACCTTTGCAGTTTAGTGTGTAAAGGTTTGTTACTTTCAGTCAAGGTTGTTATAACCCTGATTTATTTTCCCTTTGCAGGGATTCATACAGGTTTATTTTTATTTTTTTGTGTGTGTGTGTGTGTGTTTGGGGGGGGGGGGGGGGGGGGGAAGAGAGTGACATATCACAATTAATATTTATAAACTAATGCAAGGATGAATTGTGAAATCAAGCTGAAATTACTGTTGATTAAATTTCCATAAGTTTTTAACGTTTTTAGTCTTATAGTTACAAAAAAAAAGCAACCCATTGGGATAACAGGATAAACATTTAGAAGAATTTAAAAAAAAACAACTCAATTTTAGTTTTAAAAGTAATAAAATAACCAAGCTTCATTGCCTAGCAACCTCCAAGGACGAATTTTACTGCTTTTAGAACTAGAACCACAAACTGAACATGGAGGTCAAATTTGCAACTGAGGAAAAATTCAGTAATTTGTGGCGTTTTCAGGAATAAGCATGTTACTCGATAAACTTTCCAGTTTTTAGGACATTCTCTGATAATAAATAATTATGTGTTAGTGATGTCCCTTTACCTAGTAGTACATCATGTCTTCTTCCTATGTGGTTGTCCGCGTAGTATGCTGATGACTACAAGGTCAAGAACCCCCAGTGTGAAGTGCCCACGCTAGAGATAGATGGCCAAGTTATGACGCAGTCTGTGAGTTACATTTAATTACTATGCACCTCACGTTTACTACTACTGCTCCTGTTGTTGTTTTGTTGTTGGTGTTATTGCTTAAAATATAATGGGATGTTATGGGCACTTTCAGATTCTTAATGTGATTCTATTTTGTTGTTGTTGTTGTTGTTGTTGATGTTGTTGAAGAGACAACATGCTTCAACTTGTGAAAAATAACAACAATAAATACTGATGCCATAAATTACGAACTTGTAATTTTTAAGAGATATACACGTGACATTTTGGTCATTACAGTCACGGTACACATTACAGCCACGGTACACATTACAGTCACGGTACACATTACAGCCACGGTACACATTACAGTCACGGTACACATTACAGCCACGGTACACATTACAGCCACGGTACACATTACAGCCATGGTAACAAACCTTGATTCATCACTATTGTATTTTATACCCACCCCATCCAGCTGTCTATCATTGAGTATTTAGATGAAACCAGAGGACCTCCTTACCTCCTCCCTCGCAATGATCCTGCCAAGAGACAGAGGGTAAGAATTGGTCCAGGGAGACACTGAGAGCTCAATTGATTACATATTAACTGTGTTGGCCGTCTAGGTTCGAGCAGTAGCAGATTGCATTGCCTGTGGCATCCAGCCTATTCAGGTGGGTTTTTGGCGGACTAGTGAGGCACTATTAGGGGTGTGTAATTGAAGATTGAGGTATATATATGTGTGGGTGGTAATGGTACCTCTCAGTAGTGTAGGCAATGCTTCAGCTTTATTGACTTACTCTAGGCTTCTTTGACATTCTAACTGCATCCTCTTTTCTTTTTTTTTCTTTTTTTTTAAGCCATTTTTCTAAATTATTTTTGAAAGCAAGAGGTGATACTTAAAGTAGAAAGAACAATTAAATTTTATATGTATGCCATTATCATGAAGAAGAAAAAAAGAAGCAAATTTGTAGCCAAAGCTCTATGTTCAGGACTGCCTAGCAGTGGAAGGCTTTGTTCCGTGCAAAGTGTTCGCGACCTAAGACAAACGGGCTCGTAGCCAACAAAGAGGTAAGACCCACTAGCGGGTGTTAGGTCGACAAAGATCTAAGTATAAAGCGTGCGATCAGCCTTAACTGTTTCCCACGTCTTCCTACACTGCTAGGTAAGAAGGAGGTCGTAAATCTCCACTATCACTAACAGTATTAGACCCTTTGTACATATACCGTCTTGCGTTCGAGACAGTATCACGGACTCGGCTACCCTGGTAGTGACAGGAATAACAAAGTTACTAACAATAAATTAAGAAATACTGGAAATTAAGATGAATAGGAGTGATACACAAGTAGTGTTCAAAATAGTTAGATAAGTTAGAATGAATCGGATAAAACAAAACTATGGCAATATAAATAAGTTTGTTTGACATTGACGAACATCGACGAACAATGATATAGCATTGCTGTGCAGGCACATCAATGTCCAGTATCTTCTGAAGTCCTCCTTTGCAAGGTTACTTCGACCTGAACACTCTAGTAGATAAAGCATATTACGTATTCTCTTAGTGACTTGACTATTGAACAGTGGATTTTCAAGTAAGAGCAGTCCTGTTTGGTAGGCATATAGTTATGACAAACAGCGCATAACCAAGGTAACTTGCCACCGCCATTAATTTGAATAGAAAGTGAACTCCGCTAAGTTTGGAAGACCTGTTGCTCTTTGCTGGGTTTTTTGTTTTTGTTTTTTTCCTGGCATTATGCCGAAGTCTTTTCTCCTTACGCCCACGCTAATGTTAATGTTTTAAATTAGCCTCTCTGGGGGTGGAACGGATTGACCTCTTGAGCTTTGCCATATATACCAAAATCTCAACTGAAACTCGTTAGTGAGAATCTCGCTTCGCTCGCCCATCATAATTGACTTGCCCTTTTAAATTTTAGTTTTTATTATAGTACAAATAAGATAAATTTAATCGTTTTTTACTATTTACTTGGAAAGTACCAGTAGTGATTAGTATAACTTTAGAGACCCTTTACCATATCACATCGTGCCAATTTTAGTTTGGTAAGGAAGTATGGGTGGGAGAGATGTGTCAGCAGCTAAATCAACTTTTGGAAATTTCAGGGGGTTGTTTTTGTTTGTTTGTTTGTTTTTATGAATTGATGAAAAAAATGTCGAGGCAAAGAACGGTAAGAAAAAAAAATTCATAGGGTGGAGACAAACTGCTTTCCTTGATTCCCAACCAGCCGCCAATTGTGCTCGAGTGCACCACTGGTTGAGCAAGTGTTCCACTGGTAGAGCAAGTGCACCACTGGTAGAGCAAGTGCACCACTGGTAGAGCAAGTGCTCCACTGGTAGAGCAAGTGCACCACTGGTAGAGCAAGTGCACCACTGGTAGAGCAAGTGTTCCACTGGTAGAGCAAGTGCACCACTGGTAGAGCAAGTGTTCCACTGGTAGAGCAAGTGCACCACTGGTAGAGCAAGTGCACCACTGGTAGAGCAAGTGCTCCACTGGTAGAGCAAGTGCACCACTGGTAGAGCAAGTGTTCCACTGGTAGAGCAAGTGCACCACTGGTTGAGCAAGTGCACCACTGGTAGAGCAAGTGCACCACTGGTAGAGCAAGTGCACCACTGGTAGAGCAAGTGCACCACTGGTAGAGCAAGTGTTCCACTGGTAGAGCAAGTGCACCACTGGTTGAGCAAGTGCACCACTGGTAGAGCAAGTGTCCACTGGTAGAGCAAGTGCACCACTGGTTGAGCAAGTGCACCACTGGTTGAGCAAGTGTTCCACTGGTAGAGCAAGTGCACCACTGGTTTCTTAGAGCAAGGCACCACCCCCTGGGTTAGGAGCCAAGTGCTCCATGGTAGAGCAAGTGCAACCACTGGATAGGCAAGGCACCATGTAGAGCAAGTGCACCACTTGTAGAGCAAGGCTCCAGGGTATTAGAGCACGTGCACCACTGGATGAGCAAGTGCACACTGGTCGGAGCAGTGCCACCATGGTTAGAGAAAGGCACCCACTGGTAGAGCAAGTGCACCACTGGTAGGAGCAAGTGTTTCCATGGTAGAGCAAGTGCACCACGTTAGAGCAGTGATTCCCCTGGTAGAGCAAGTGCACCATGGTTGAGCAAGTGTTCCACTGGTATAGGGGGGGGGTAGAGCCAAGGCACCACTCGGTAGAGCAAAGTTGCACCACTGGTAGGCCAGGGCACCATGGTAGAGCAGTGACCAATGGGTAGCGCAAGTGCACATGGTTAGAGAAAGTGCACCAACTGGTATAGAGAAGTGTTCCACTGGGTAGAGCAAGGACAACTGGTTTGAGCAATGCACCACTGGTAGAGCAGTGCACCACTGGTAGAGCAAGTGTTCCACTGGTAGAGCAAGTGCACCACTGGTTGAGCAAGTGTTCCACTGGTTAGAGCAAGTGCACCACTGGTAGAGCAAGTGCACCACTGGTAGAGCAAGTGTTCCACTGGTAGAGCAAGTGCACCACTGGTAGAGCAAGTGCACCACTGGTAGAGCAAGTGTTCCACTGGTAGAGCAAGTGCACCACTGGTAGAGCAAGTGCACCACTGGTAGAGCAAGTGCACCACTGGTAGAGCAAGTGCACCACTGGTAGAGCAAGTGCACCACTGGTAGAGCAAGTGCTCCACTGGTAGAGCAAGTGCACCACTGGTTGAGCAAGTGTTCCACTGGTAGAGCAAGTGCACCACTGGTAGAGCAAGTGCACCACTGGTAGAGCAAGTGCACCACTGGTAGAGCAAGTGCACCACTGGTAGAGCAAGTGTTCCACTGGTAGAGCAAGTGCACCACTGGTAGAGCAAGTGTTCCACTGGTAGAGCAAGTGCACCACTGGTTGAGCAAGTGCACCACTGGTAGAGCAAGTGCACCACTGGTAGAGCAAGTGCACCACTGGTTGAGCAAGTGCACCACTGGTAGAGCAAGTGCACCACTGGTAGAGCAAGTGCACCACTGGTAGAGCAAGTGTTCCACTGGTAGAGCAAGTGCACCACTGGTTGAGCAAGTGCACCACTGGTAGAGCAAGTGCACCACTGGTAGAGCAAGTGCACCACTGGTTGAGCAAGTGCACCACTGGTAGAGCAAGTGCACCACTGGTAGAGCAAGTGTTCCATAGGTTTTATGGGAATGGATGAAATGTTCATCCATTTGGGCTATTTAACTGACTTGTGTGTTGTGTTTTGTTGTTGTTTTTTGTTGTTTTTTGTTTTGTTTTTTCTTTCAGAATCTGAGAGTCCTCAAGTATGTAGGTAGTGAGAAGAAGGCAGAGTGGGGCAGACATTGGATAGAACAAGGATTCAACGGTGAGTACACCTAGCATGAAGCAGCGTGCAATTCCCCTGGGAAAGTCCAAAAATCACAGCCCTAAAAGGGGGTGTGTGCAACCATGAATAGGTTACTTGTTCGACTTTCTTAGAATATGAATATCTTATCTTGTAATTTGATGTTACTTGCATTCCAGACTAGGCACACTATACCAGAGGTCTGTCATATGCTACATTGTATAGTATCTTACTATTCATCACTTTATGAGGTTCCGCTGAGGTCTCTCTCGGTTGCCAATCGTATTCAAACATTTATATTCAAAAAAAAATTTTTTCAAGGGTTGTTCACATGTTATTTAAATGTACAAGCTCATTAGCACATGTTGCTGCCTACTAACAAAAGATGGCTTCCAGCTTTATTTCTAGAAGTACAATTTTCCACAGTAATGGTTTACGCCTGCATTATTTTATCACAATTTAGTTGATCTTACTACTTGAAGTGCCAACAACTCTTGACAACAATGAAGAGAATCATATGATTATGTGTATATATAATGTATATATAATGTATATAATAAAGAACAACTTTCATAACATTAGTTTAAAAATGTCAATACCATAATGTACCTTTGTTCTTTGAGTTTATAACTGGCTAAATCCTGAATACCACAGTTTTCCATGCTGTCTTATGTTAATACTGTAGCTATATATAACAATTGATTTCTGTCATAGTCTTGAATTCATTTTCGTCAAAGAAATCATCCCACTCTGATTTTGCTATTATTTATACATTTTTATATAGCTAACTAGCGTTGCCCAGGAATTTTGCCACAATGTTGCCTAGCTGATACAGTGCAGCAAGATTAAAGAGAAGAGCATCATGACCAATCAGATCATTATTTCAATTTTCCACTGCTGTGGTATTACCACATGTTTTTGTATTGAAAAATGACTCAACTATAGTATTAATATACATCTATATATATATAATTATATATATATATATATATATAATATCATTTACTAACAACTGTAGTGAACATATCTGGTAGAGAATAAACTACTTATTGCACTTGTCAAAGCACGATATGGTGAGATATTCCATGAGAAAGCTAATTTATTTTCATGAGCTGCAGCAAGTCTGCATTTCTCACCATATCACAATCTGATGAGTGCACCAAGTCTCCTTATATACATATAATTTTTTTTTTAATAGAAAAAGGAAAGGGATGGTTAGGATGGGCAGTAGGAAGGATGTTTGTGTGATGTCATTCATAACACTCGTGAACTCACGTGGAAGACCAGATGAGCAAGTACTGTCATTGTTGTGTTTGCAGGTCTGGAGAAGATGCTGGAGAAAACATCTGGCAAGTATTGTGTTGGAGACGAGGTAAAGACAACAACTGACTAGACAGACATACATACATACATACATACACATACACACACAATCTGAAAGTTAAAGAAGGTCTATTTTATACACAGCAAGTGTCTCTGGCCTGTTCAGCTCTTTTCTTATGAAGACAGCATTTACATGTACGGTTCTAATTGTTCGAGCTATATTGATACCCAAATTAGAATAACCAATAAATTATTCTTTGGTCTGAGATGATTTTGTAATAACTCACTAGAGTATAGTAGCACTGAGTGTTCGTACCTGTGGTACTTCATGAACTCATTGGATTTCAATTGATTTCTTTGATAATCACGACCATACACACTGCTTGTAATTACACTTTACCTGGAATTATTGGTAGTCTCAGTAATAATGTTGATATACAGAGTAATGTCTTCCCTAACATTCAGCTAGCTAGATCTGATAAACCACCATCAGTGTGTAAACCCTCAGCTCTCTGTACCATGTGGAGACAAACAGATACAGCAGCAACTACTGGACATGGATGGCGGGAGAAGGACAAAGTAACCTGTGAATTGTTTACTTACTATAAATGTGTTTGGTGTCCAAGGTGCACTTCATCGATACATCAAGGTTTACTTTCATTGTAAAAATCATGGTTCAAACAGTGTTCGGAAATAGCTGCATTTGTTATGGCGTTTGTGCATGCACATTATTGTGTGTGTGTGTGTGTGTGTGAAAGAGAGAGTGTGCATCCATGCCACTATAGATTCACTTATGTAACCAACACTTATTTGATATCTATCCCAAAACTGCACATCTCTCTCCCAACGGAAGAAACTGAATGAACCCTTGCAGCTAACTATAGCTACAAGTGGTCACATGATTATATTAATTTATATTATAGAGCTGTGTTATTTTAATACCACTCATAAGATTTTTTTAATGGTAATTTTAAAAAATGCGGAAACGAGATAGCTATGTTACGCTTAGATCCCGTTGCTATATTGTTACTAGGTGTACTAACTTGGTAAGTGTGCACTATTTTTTGCCTTTAGCCATTTCTGCGAAAATGCTGATAAACGAAGTTGCTAGTGGAAACTGGGCATGCGTAAACGGGATCTAAAATAGTTAGAGCATGCGTGCTTAGGTACTGGTGGATTTAGTGCACTAAATCCACCAGTACCTAAGCGCTTATGCTCTAACTATTACATATTCTAAATAGTTTGATAGAAAGGTGAGGAGATGTAAAGTTGACCTGAGGCATACAGACTGAAAGTCTGTGAAGCTGTGAATTATTGGAGAGTAGTCCATTTAGCTTTGGTCTGCCTGTGTGCATGGTTTTGCCTGTAGGCATGGTTTTAGCACCAGTTATTTGATAGCCAATATTACTGCACTCTCTGATCGGATCAATTGAAGAATTGATTAAACAATGTGTAAATACATTTTTTCGTTCTCAGTATTGTATATTGTACTGATTTTTAGCACTAGAGACTGTTGTGTTACCAACCTGCTTGCTAAAAACAACAACTAGTGGAGTGTTTATTGACCTTTTAACGGAAATGCAATCTTTATCAATTGAATCATTGAAATTTGCTTATGAGCAGCTTTTGCCAGAATGACTGACCAATGCATCGCCATTGAAGTTTAAGCTCGCTGCAGTAGTTCATGTAAATAGCAAGACCAACAGAATGACAAAGTTTGGCTCGTTATGTCCAGCTCCCGTGGCTATAATTATAACCACCTCTATCATATTAACACTAACCATGTTCTCGTGCAGGTTACCATGGCGGATCTCTGTCTAGTACCACAGATCTACAATGCTCACAGGTGCAGTGTGTGTGCATGCGTGTGTTTATGAGTGATTTTAGGCTATGTATAGATCTTGCCCAATTATGAGTTCAACAATTTAATCCCAGCCAAGCTCAGCCACAATGTCTGAATGAAGTGTACAATACTGATACAGGTGCAGCTGCATCACTCTACCTCACTAGCCTAGAGTGCTACTTAGAACTCTTGTGTCTGTTGTCATTGGCTGGTTTTATGTATCAGGTTTAAAGTTCAAGTCTCAAATTATCCCAATATCAGTCGGATAGGGGAGGAGTTGGACAAGCTGGAGGCGGTGCAGAAAGCAGGCCCCACCCAACAGCCTGACACACCCCCAGACTTGTGAAATGTGTACTTTATGTTTGATTGAAAGTCAGCTAATTTTTTTTTTGTAAAAATATTTTTAAATTCTTAATAAAAAAATACACATTTACAGGTGACAAATGTAATTTGAAGTTCAGACAAGACAAAATGATGTGCATTATAATAATACCTGAAATAAATTATAAATTGCTGATACGAATGAAAAAAACTAACATAAAAGCAATATTTACTTTTTAATACTGACAGATGCTGACAAAAAACATTGCAAAATAATCATACAAGAAACTAAATTTCTTTATTATGAATTTCAGAGTTTTTTTTTTTTTTTTTTTTTTTTTGTGCACAAAGAAAGGACGGGAAAAGCATGATGGTGGATAACAAGAATGAACACAATGCAAAGTTCTTTCTTCAGCCGAAGAATTCGTGTGACGCATACACCATGTACAAGAAGCCATCATCATCTCTCTCCTGCTCGTAGATCTGATTCATGGTGGTTGACATGCTGGCAAGACTCTTGTTATTCACCAAAAGGTAGAAGGCCTGCGTGTGGGACAGCCCCATGCGGTTCCTGTAAGAGAGCAAAGGGTTATATAATGGCAGAGAAGAGAAGGGCATTGGAATTACTACTTTATGCACCCAAAATCAAACCAAACATCCCAACTCCATTACAGCTTAGAAATGAAATAAATTAATTAATTTAAAAAAAGTATGAAGGAGAGAGAATTGCAATGACCAGATAGAGTTGAAGTCAAACAACCTCCAGAATTGCTTCGTGCACAAAAAAGTAAACATTCTAAAACACACCTCCTTGACATTGTAGATGTTAAACTTGTTTATCATTAAGCAGATTCTGTGTGTACTTTAGTAATTAGTTAATTAAAATAAAAAAGCAGAGAGGACTATCATGTCTCATTCAGGAGCTGTAATGCACTGAAAGCACACATTGATGTGTGCTGCTTTCTGTAATAACAAATGCTCCACCTTGGCAACTGGTATACTTGATTGACACACATATGGCCAATGTGTGTGCTCATGACAACTTGTCAGTTATATTACGAGTCCATAAATAGGATGGGCAGGCCACTTAAACAAATTTTCATGATAGACAAATGTACCTTCTTCAAAAACTTCTTCAAAAACTTCGTATACCTCTATACATATATTTTCCCTTACTTTCATGGACTGTTCGTTTATCTTTTTAACCGGGCGTAGAAAAACAACTTATTTTGTTAGCTCTGCTCAAATGTCATTCTTGGTGGGTAATGACCATCAAGACAAACTCTCGATGCTTTGGAATCTTACAATTAACTCCATGACAACCAGTACTCTTGAATATATTAACATCGTTTTTGTTTTTTAATGGGTTCTAACAAAAAATTAAGCAAGTATCTTCCCTTCTTATGACAGCATGTTATATAAAATTAGGAGGGAAACCCCCTCCTCCAAAACACAATACAAGCGTACATAGTTCTATTGGTAGAACACTACAATTGTTACAGTGTTCTGAAACAACTTTCTATTGCTTCCACTACCTCATTCAATTGTCTGATATGACTTCTTCTCCTCTAAGTACACAATACATAGAGCATGAAATGTTCTCAACATGTGTAATACCGTCCAGAAACACAACCACAAAGGCATACACACACACACACACGTCAGTATTACTGTAAATTAATCTCAGAGCCACTAAAGCATAATGAACAACACAAACTTGCTTCAATGTGGATCTATTTACCAATACCGTTAGTATCAAACTCGTAAAGAAAAGAAACTAAAGAAATATTTGTAGAGATGCACACAACTCAGTGACACAAGAAGTCAATAAATACACACTTCCTACAATACACACAGAAATCATGGCCACAGTCTTGTAGGAAGTTCACGCTCAAACAGAAGAGGGTGCCACTGTACCCAATTACCCCCACACACACAAGAAAATGTAATGCCTCAGGATAGGTGAAGCCAACAAACAAACATAAAAAATCACATGCTTATCAGCAACTCTCCCGCCCAGTGTAAGACATGCACCCCACCCCCTCAAACCACCAACACATGCCCTACCACACAGTGACCTGGATCATCATGGTTGAATAGCACAGTGGTGAAATCCATTGGAGTAGGAATGTACTCTGGGGGGGTTATTTAACTATGGCATGCTCACAACATGACATTCCCAAGCTCGTGGACACTATATATGGTGAAGGAGTACTATACTACGGAGTCTAATAGTCTGATGTACATCAGCTGGCAACACACACACACACAAACTCATTTCCTTCAAAATAAACATAAGAGTAAAGTCATCAAATCTCTGTATACCAAGCAGAGAGACTGACACCTTTACACATGTCTTACTGAAGGTTGGTTGCATAATTTAACAAAGCCAAAAGCGTTGTGAAATCCACGAGTTGATACAGCTACACTCAGTGTCTGAATGTACCTGAGATGTCTGATGTGGTTGTTATGGTCAAGGTTTAGATATCAAATAGAATTAATTGGCATACTCACTACTTCCAACTTAGCTACACCACAAACAGAACAGAACCCTTATTTCGAGGAGGGACAATGTAATCAATTTAAGAGCGTGCAGAAAGGTGATTTTGAGAGGAATCAGTGTCTCCACAGCATAAATTAAATTCACTACTTTAGTAAATGAAGCTACAAATAACATGATAGGCACACTCAAATATTGTGGTTTATAGTCATCAATTCCATACCAACACTCATTGTTCAATAATTGAATGTTATGAAAACAAAAGAAAGATTACTCTAACGTTTTCAGTTACATTGAAGTTTTCAGAGATAATTGATAATTCCTACTGCTACACTGACCATACTAATAAAAACAACAACTTAAAGCATGGAACACAAGACCAACATATTCCATACACAGCACCCTTTCCACCCACCCAACCACTGAGTACTTGCTGAACACAAATGGCCACCTATTTTCTCACACCCCTAGGGCTTACCACACAGCAGCTGCTGCTTTGGCTGGCACGTACCTTATCACCACATCAAAACAAAACAAAGCCTAGCAATCACTATGCAGTGACCTAGTACACAGGGGTACCACAACAATCCTTGCACACCAGAAGGGCTATATAAAGAACTCAGTTGCTATACTTAGCACGCACATAGTAACACGCACCGCCTGTAGATCCGGACATTAATTTATTACCTGCCAATACCCCACCATTCAGATAATACGCAAGCAGAAACAATCAATTGCCCAGTAGTAGCAGAAGTATACTTTGTGCGAATTTGTGGTGTTTTAGTTTAGCTTCTTGTTGTCTCGTAGCCGTTTACAGGAACTCTCCATACGTCGTCTGAACTCACGTGGCAAGGTGCACCAGGCTGGCTCTCCTCCTGTAGCCGTTCTCTAGGCTTTGCGCACCTGAACTCAAGCGGATGGATCCAGCAGGCTCGATTTCTGAGGAGCGAAGACTTCCCAAGCTACACAGACCTAATACCTTCACCTCGGACTATCTCTAAGAAACTGCTCTCTTCTGACTCTCTTGTTATTGTTGTATTGATGTTTGTTTACTCTTGATATAGGCAGGCTCTTTTTAGAACCAATACAAACCAATTGAAAAAAAATTGCTCACGTACAAGATGAGTGCGAGACATGGGGGCGGGACTATTTCTTAAGCATTGCGAGTGGAATTAAAGTTCCAAATTTTGTATCAGCTTTTCTTGGAATCTAATAATGAGAACGACAAAAAAAAATTACACACGGGTAAACCTAAAAAAAAAAGAACTTCACCACAAAGAGAATTTTTCAATATCTTATAAATAGAAAAAATTGCGAATAAATCATAAAGTAATATTGAAATGGAAAAGAACTTGTTGTCTTGCAGTATAGTATCGGCTTGGCTAGTAGTGCACCAAATTGCGGAGCTCCAACTTACCGCACCACTCCAAAAAAGTGCTACAAAGTTTTATAACCAGGCCCCGATATTTCTTTCCAGATTCGCTCTAAAATTAATTAGCGGCGCCTTCGGCAGGTACTTTTTCCTTGTGTTGTACTGGAGAAGCCCCTGTGTAAGTATACAATAGTAGTAATCGTGCATAGCAACCATCAACAAAAAAAATTGCGTAGGCGGTGTGCGGTCACCCTTAACTGCAAGCCACACACAGCTTAGCACACTCAAATTTGACCAGTTCTGTCACTAAGCTGGATAATTAACTCTGGGTTTTATTTATTACAGCAATACCTACACTGCACTTATTACACACATAACTTATGGTTTGCATAAGTTAACATGTACTCTCTTCCCAATTTGCCTTGAATTATACATACATTTACTACTTGTGTAGGTTTTACTTGGGTGTCAAAAATGGCTGTGGTATGTATTTTTAATAGGTTTATTGTTTTTGGCTTTGGTACCTGATCACCGCTTTGAAAATTCATACTTTAATCACGCACTGTGACAGTCCAAGAAGGAACTAGGTAATACTGTAATATTGCAAAACACCAATGAAGCTAAGTGACAGTTAAAAAAAATTGCAGCAAAAAAAAATCACACATTTCAGTTCTTCATACCAAACAATATAGCAACTTGTACACTATAAATATCATTGAGATTTTGTCATGTTGGACCACAATCCAACACACAAAAAGGACTATCTGATGTAGCACTAGCAAGTGAAAATTCTGCTAATCCTCATTTCCTACAAACTCGGAGAGATCGACCCAAATATTAAGTTTCCTGGGTGTTTTGAACACTGTGCCACAAGGCAACATGTTTACTCCCGTATACATGCATGCATGTGGGGAACACATGCCAGCCACTACCACCTAAAGCAACGAGGTGCACATTCAAATATTCAGCCATCTGTTATTCACCGGCTACTTAATGACATTCAAAACTAGCTTCTGCCTTAGCAAAGCAGATGGCACAAATGAATACTACTCCATTTCTGTCACGTCACTACCTCTCTGGTGTGGTAGATATACCCCAGCTTCACCAGGGAGGAGGTGGTGGGAAGTAGCAGAGAACTGGTATTGCATTGCACCATAAACTCACGAGACATTGCAATTCCAAGGATACCACCCCCCCCCCCCCCCCCCCCCCCCCCCCTCCCCATCTTGAAGTAATTTACACATCTTTGTGTTTTTACGTTTTACAGTCTGATAACAAGAATGGGTAACCACTGCCACATTTACACAACAACCCCTGCCACATTTACACAACAACCCCACTAATTTTGCACTTCACTTGAAAGAGATTTCAAACATTGGATATCTTATGAAGACACACGCCATGTTCTTAAAGACTACTCATTTCAATTATAGTTACTACTTACCTAATTATAGTTACAAACTGGCTCATGGTGAGCTCTTCTGGCACCAGAAACTTTGTCTTGTCAAGCAGAGGCAAGTCTTTCTCCTTACTATAGCGTTCAACAATGACCTGAGAGAATGTAAAAAAAAATGTCAGTGAACACTCATTGGCAACCTTGAAGACACTTACAGGAACCTTCTGGGGAAACTTTGCTCTTATGCTAGAAACTTCATCCTTCCTGCTAGCTGGAAACAAATAATACATAACGTTAATTAGCCACAAAAACAACCTTTGCTTGTATGCAATTCTCACCTAACCAATACTGATAAAATGAAAGCACACACAGGGAACGAAGCCTGCTCTCTAGCAATAAACTATGATGCCTCCCCGACCACAGCTATCAACTAACCACCATTTCTAACTTACCAAAAGTACGTCTCTGTTTAAAAGATTTATTTCCATTGCGCATAGATTGCGTAGGGTCTTCCGAACTCATTTTGCTAACTACCCGCACTCAGCGTCTATAACTGCAAAACTGCCACAGGAGGGAGTCAGGCCGAAATCAAAAGGTCAAGAGCACAATACTACCCGTTCGGGCTGCTGATTGATACGATATGATGCTAGCTGGACTGTGTGACGTCGACGCATATTATCACGTGCATAAGGCACCACCAAACGCGCGCGTATATAAAAACTTCACCATTTATTACAAACCTGTTGAGATTTGGTAAAGGGATTTACTTAACAAGTTGACAGCTCATCGTCCACATCATCATCGTAGGGTGCCGATACACTGAGAATGAGTACGTGGGGAAAATGAGAGGGCGAAGAGCTCGTAGAGGAGTAAGATTGGTTTGTTGGCGCCTGTGAAAGTATTATATTTCCTATTTCCTGCAGGATAGCTCTTCTGGAGTCACTGAGGATGAAGGTCATGAGCAAGGTATCCCAACTCAAACCTATTGCTGCAGCATATGTTTGGAAGAGGAACCACTAAGATGTCCAGTGAAGACCAACTGTGGCCACAGATTTTGTGCAACATGCATTTTGAACCTCTGGGAGCACGACCGCCCACAGCCCTGCAAATGTCCTCTGTGCAGGAGACAGGTGAGGTGACACGTGTCTCTAGGAAACAAGGCTTCAAATCGACCTCCTTTTGGTGTAGCCTATTGTGTAATTTGTCACGGGGGGATTGGCACATGTAAAGACTATCATTGAGTTGTCAGTGTCAAAATATATTTGGGGTTTTTTGTTTTGTTTTTTTAATAATGAACCTACAGTTATTATATGAAATTTGCTTTAGGTTACTCTCTTACTGGGAGCACAGGATTTCTCATCGAGTAGTCCCACAGAGTATAGAGGAGTTTTGGCCTTCAATCAGTACATGGCAGATCGCCAGGTATTAATTTAGTATGTGTAAGTGTCTAGTTCAGTCGAAGTGCTCTAATTTACACTGAATCATGTATGTCAGAAACGACGACAGGGTGTGTCTTGGCTTAGGTGGGTTGGTAAAGCATCGTCATAGCCTGCCTATAAAGCATCGTCACAGACTGCCTATAAAGCGCCGTTACAAACTGATTGGGTAAAGTGTCATCACATTCCGTCCAAGGTGAGTGAAGAAACAAAAGAAGGTGAAATTGGCAAGGAAAGGACAAGCGAAAGTTAATTTAAAAGGAAAGGCAATAGTTTCATAGAGCCTAAGTCCACAATCTTGGATAAAAGGACAGAGAGACTAAAATGCAAGAAGAATAGGAATAGGCAACGGAGGAGAAGGGAATCTGTGACTCAGAAGGAGCTAAAGAGAGAAAAGTTCTCAGGAAGAAGGAGAGCAGGAAACCAAGTGGTAGAAAATAATAAGAATGGGTAAAAAAAAATGCATTCCTAATTTGCATTAGTACATCAAGCACCGCTAGCTGTGTGGCGGGGTACCTTCAAATTCATGTACGTAATTGCTGTATGCATTAAATCAGCACTTGTCCATTCGTTTGTTACCCAATGTTGTTTGGCCTGAAGGTGTCAACAATTTTACAGATAGAATTTTATTTTTGTGGCATTATGAAAGCTCTTTGCTGCTTCACTTCATGGTTGTAATAATATCCTGTAACATAATTGTATTCTCTCTGTCGTATACACCCCGTCATCGTTTCTGACACACAAGCATATTATGACATTTTTGCTGCATTTTGCATGTTATTGGACTCATAACTGATTCCTAGACACTCTAACTTGACTTTGTCCTTGAAATCCTGGTGAGCTATTTTACTTTTTTTGACCTACCATTGTCCTAATTAGGCTAGAGCTGAGAGTACAATCTTTTCCCATCTTTCTACAGCTAATAACTGACTACTTCTTTACATTTGCACTTCAGTCTATTTTGCTCTAAAATTGTTTTTCGTTTAGCCAACAATGAACAACAAACAATCATGTGCTCAACACGTTCTAGATCATGGGCATCACCATTTGCAGTGTTTTGTAGCATATAAATTTCATACCGATGAAAAAGGTTCTCTTATTTTAGGGAGGTTGGTGGAATAAATTTAGAGATTTTCCGACCCTACTCCAACATCTCCGCAGAGACACTCTAGCTCAGCCTGGCCAGGGACTACCATGCTGTAGCAAACTGTTTATACTGGTGTTAGCTCTTGTTGCTCTTCTCTATCTGGTCTCCCCGATCGACTTGATTCCCGAGGGTATATTCGGAATATTTGGATATGTTGATGATATCCTTCTGGTGCTGTACATTGTGGATTACTCGTGCACTTTTTATAGGAACTGGATCATCAGTTTAGGCCAAGAGGAACCTCAGCAAGTTCATTAGTTCTGTTCATTTGCTTTGAATTTTTTTAATACTTATTGCATCTATCTGATTTTGTTGTTGGTTGTTTTTTTTTTGTTTTTTTTAATTTTATTGCAAAGTGGTTAAATAATTATTAGGAATTGTACTGTACTAAGCCAAGGTAGAATTTATGTCTGGAAATTTAACTTCATTTTAATTAACCATTTCAAGTTTTAATGTTATCAATATGGAAGCAATGAACTGAACCCGAAAAGTGCTTGTTTATATATAATTACATTTTATTGTGTCTCTATCATGTTGTGGCTAGTTTATAATTCTGTGTGAATTTATCCATGGTGAAAATAAATTACTCTATTCACAATTCAGTCATACACAGCAGAAATAGTGAGAGGTAAGAGAGAATACATCTAATGAGTAAAATAAGGCTGAGAAAGAAATTATGAGGTAATAGCTGTAGACAAGACCTGTAGAGTCACGAGTTAAAGGTCAAGGAAACTCTACACATATACATGACACAATTTAAATTTCCAGACATAAACTCTACCTTAGCTCAGTACAACTCCTAATGTTTGCAATATAATTGGGAAATAGTTTAAACAATTTTTTTTATCACTTAGTGGTTAATTATATTAATTTTTTTTCCAAGTCAAATAACAGAAAGAAGAAGGGAAGGAAAGAGATGCAGAGGTGACTGAAACCTGTCAGTGTTATATGATTATGTTATGTAGAAACTCATTGAAGTGATAGAAATTGGTATTAAAAAGTGTTCAGACAGTACTTTAGCTGAAGAACATTGACACCTCCGCTAGCTAGATACTGGGAGGGACATCTTGAAAGAACAGGAGGCAAGAGAAAGCATCTTGTAAGGACCTGCTGCAGGCATAAGCTGGCAAGTACCCTCCACCACAATGGATGTCTTCAAGGGCATTGAAGCTTTCTAAATACCTGGAAGTAAATATACATACACATAATAAAAAATTAAAAAAATTTTTTTTTTGTGTAACATCTTAGTAATTTTAGGTATTGTTATATTAAGTCACTGTGGAAATGCTGTAAACATCATTTGGGAAAATAATTTATGGAGGCTGATCATAGCAATAATCAAAAACATGAATCTACTGTATAATTAACATTGTTGTCAATATAGGCATTGGCCTACTATAATTTCAGATTAGCTAGTCCTTCACTTACACTCAGCATATACTAAAGTTTCACCATATCTGATCACACACTTCATGACAGATCCATGATGATTGCACAAAGCTATTTACCCCAGAAACTAACAGGTCACAATTTTCTAACCACTGGTTAACTGTAGTTTACTTTTTTTTAAATCAGATAATTCACTCATTGAATAATATCAAGTTCACAACAAAAGTTATGCTGCTTGATCCCCAATAATTGCCCAAATGACGCTTCAATAACTATAACCCTTCATTGCGGAAGTTTTGTTGTTCTGAAAATTATTTTTAAAACAACAACAACAACAACTAAACTTGCTCTGCTGTGTCAGATCAATAAATTTGTAACCACTGATCATGTCACTACATACTATCTTCTGCTCTCCAGAAATTCTCACTTTCACTCTTTTATGGTTAATTTCTTATTACAAATGCTTGAGAACAACTAGATGGCTCAACAAAAGGACCATGGATACTAATACTAAGAAAGAGAGCTTCCATGCTTAGCTGTAGCAAACTGCTGGACCAGGTGAAGTAAGATGGATTTGACAGGTTTGTATGCACACATACGACTGTAAGTGTTGGAGCCTACTGTCTAGCAAGTTGTGCCCTCTCCGTGTATACTTTCTTTCAAACTGAAAAAAGAAAAGGAAAAAAAGATCGATATAACCTTGCAAGTAGCATATTATAGAACTTGGGTGTGCCTGTAGCATAACATACATTTGATGTCTAGCTATATGCCTGAGATCGATCGTTGACAAAGCAAATGATGTATACGTGTGCCTTGGTCATTATGATATTCTATCTGCTGGACCTTAGTTCCCTCACTGTCTTATTACCTTACCTACTACACACCACCACACCTTACCAACTACTATACCATACCAACTACCACACCTTACCAACTACCATACCATACCAACTACCACACCTTACCGCTAGGCCTGGGCCTATTATGTTGACACAATTTTTGGGATAAGGTGTGCCAAAGCATCGAGGATAATGTTGTATTGCAGGTGGTTTATTTTCAAGTGCAAAGAACGTCATTCACAGTCATCCACATCATTAACAGTTGCATAGATGGCTTTACTACTGACACAGCTGTTAAATAGTTGTCTAAGCTTACATCATTATACGAGAGAAGCCATCTGACTGTGAAGCATCTGAAAGCTTAAGGCCACAGAATGCTGTCAACCCTTTACGAGATCATTTGAAGTGTCCCCAAGATTTGGCAGGAAAGAGAGGAAACCCCCTACAAGTAAGAAAAAAAATTGTGGCAATCTAAAATCTAAAGATCCCAAAGTTGAACAAGATGTACGTACGGGTAAAGGAATTTCATAATGAATCATTGATAGTGTCTTCTATGGGATGGGGTGTCTGTTTCGCAATGCATGCCGAGACTTTGTTATAAGAAGTACAGTGTTAAACCACGTAAAATCGTCTAAGCATGAAGTCAGTAAAGAAAAATTGAAGAAGAAGAGTTAGGCAGATGGATATCACCATAGCCTTTAAAAAGCATGACAAGTCGGCTCTAGGAGCATCATGGCAGACTCTTATGGGCATATGGAGTAGAAGTTGTGACTACTAGCATGAAAGCAGGTATCCAATTGCCAAGCTCGAGAACTTTAGAGGAAGAGAATGATAAGGCTTACAGATTGTAGCCACATAACTGAACTTGTTCCATGATGAAATATCTCTAATAAAACAAGAAATTGATGGTAAATTAATTTCAGTGAGATTTGATGGTACCTCAAGATTAGGAGAAGTGCTAGCAGTTGTTCTGCGCTTTGTTGATGGATGGAAAATAGTCCAACGTGTAGTCCGTTTGGAATGTTTGGCAGAAAGCCTTAATGAAGAAGAGGTTGCTTGAGAGCTAATAGACATTTTGTCAGTTACTTTCAGTGTACAATCACATCAACTTCATGCTGCTATGAGTGAGTGAGCCAATTTGAAAATTGAGCTGGCTATTACAATCGATATTGGCGAACATTTCATGAAATCCACCTACATTTGGAGGGAGATAACTTTCTTGATGAAATACTATGAGGAGATACGGAAGCTTCGATCTGTTATTCAAGTCGGTCACTATCCCAATGTAAGTGCTATTGTTGCTTGTAGGTGACCCTATTGCTGGACAACAATGGATATCATATGCTCTCAGCTGCGATCAAAATGGCATAGTGTACTTCAATGGAAAGCTTGGCAATGATTCCCAGGCTAGAGATGTACCGATAGATGATTCAGCCCATATACAGATAGCCAATATTCTATCTAGAATCAAGCAAGGCCTGGGTCTGACCAGACAACCACGGTAGGCTCTAGTGAGGACCGGACACCTGTGAAAGTCAAGAAGTCAAGCAGCCACCAATAGAACTTTGTTTACATGCATGACCTCTACCATTAATCTAACATTTCCATATTTGGATATGCACACTCCATGCTTTTCTTTATATACGTAATCTCATCACTTTACCAATTTGGATGTATGAGCGTATATTTTTCTCTGGTGCCCGGCGAAGCCCTGCCCAATTTCACCATGGTATGCGGGGCTCATGCATCCAATTACTGCTCAGACCCGTAGTCATCAGAGCTGGTCCTTCTTAACAAGCTATTATTCATGTGGTGGGCTTACAACCAACCCACACAAAGCCAATACCGCAATAACTGATTGATATTTTTGACTACAATCTTAGCATTTAATTTTGTACACAATTGGAAATATAATGTTACAGGAATTATTGATGAATGGATTTAAGTCATGACGGTTAAAAAACGGACTTCTGCTCTTTCAGGGTTTAGGCAACTTCATTATGTCAAGAACTACTTAGTGATCCTATAGATGATGCTGTTGATTCAAGCATAAATGATGGAAAGACAACCAAGAAGTGTTACCCAATTGGTCTTCTGCAGCAAGTAAGCTTGTCTTACTCCAACCATCAACTGCTGCTGCCGAACAAGTTTTTTTTCCCTCTCTCCTTAATGCTATTTCAACAATCCAACAAAGCTCACTAGAAGAATATGTAGAAACATCATATGCTTCAGTATATCAAACGCTAATTCAAGCTATAGACTGATTTTTTCTCTCTCTTAATACATTCTCTATGAATATATATTCACTATCTTGATTCTGACTCTGAATAATAATTTTGCCGCCGTTGATTGAGCATAATAGCAGTATAATACAGTAGGTAAATTTCAGTTAAATAGGTGATAAGCATTGGAGCAGAGCATAAATAGGCCAAAGCCTACATACCGCTACCACACCTTACCCACTAAAGCACCATCCACTACCACACCTTACCCACTCCCACACCTTACCCACTCCCACACCTTACCCACTTCTACACCTTACCCATTACCAATCCTAAACCACTACCCACCACTTCACCTTACCAGCTATCACTCACACTTTAAATTGTTAAAATAGTTTCCCTCTAGAAACTCACCCTAGACCCTCCAGATCTTGCTGAGGGGGCACTGGGGGGCCAAATGTTTCTATTGATGGAGGGCAATAAGTGTAGGACGTGGAGTCCACAGTAGATGTAAACTCATACACATCAGTATCCTACATACACCAGCACACACAAACAAACACAATAAGTAGCTATAAAATATTCAACAAATATGAATTACATAAGTTAAGACCACTTCTATGTTCTGTTATTTAGCAACTAACGTGTAATGATTAAACTTAGATTTCTTTTACTCAATGACTTTACAAGTTTTACAGAATTTCAGTACTAAAATATTGCAGGTAATGTGTGTGTGTGTGTGTGTGTGTGTGTGTGCCATACACCTACTGTCTGCAGGTAAGTCACTCCGTCATTCGAAGTCTGCGGTACTGACCCAAGCTCCTCCTCTTTAGCCTTGCTTGTGGCCGCCAAATGACTAGCCAGGACATCCTTGGCCGGAAGATCCGAGTACATCTGGAAAAATTCACAAATCACAAATAGAATAAATATTCCTCATGCAGCAGCTCTTGCTCATGACAGTCCTAAGCTGGATCAAATTATACATTTCCTATTCGCCCCCTAAGCAATATTTTAATGTACCATTAAGGTACTTTACTTATTTCATGCATCTAAACTATCCTTAGAACAAGTGCTATTAATTTATGTGCAGTGTCTTGCTGTGTTAGCTCTACAAATGGCTACCCATCTGGCTTACAAGTTCTTCTAATATAGATTCTTTTTGCTTCTTCTTCTTTAAGTTTTCTTGCATTTCTTTAACCATAGCTTCCTCGTTCCTCATTTCTACCTCCGCCTGCTCCTGTGCCAACTGAGTGACCAACACCTGCTCATTACGTTGCTATGAAACAAAACAAATAACAACTAAAGCGTATTCAACAGTTCAACTATCACATCTCGGTAATGTAAATACTCATACTTCCTAATTATGGATCTTTGATTAGCCTCAACTCAGAAGTCTGTCAAAATAAAACACCCGAGTGTCGCATCATTTTTTTCAGAATTACCATTTTGTCTCGGGGGCAAGGTTCCAGCCCTTCCCTACGAGGAGTCTGGCTTAGCCAAACCCTTTACCTAACCGCCAACTTCCAGGTTCTGAAGGTTTCAAAACACCAAAATTAATAGAGTAGAAGAGCATGCAAGCAGGAACATACAGGTGTGTGTGTGTGTGTGTGTGTGTGTGTGTGTGTGCAAGCACATGCCTCAGTCAGTATTCAAAAGTTGGATCAGCTTCTCACTTCTATAATAGTTGGTCTCACTACACAGAACTCACAGCCATCATATTATAATGTTGGCTGTCCAGGTCAAGACCAAGCCTTCGTATCCATACTGGGATAACACAGTCCTATGGCTGCATGCACCTGCCCCTCTTCAGTCTATGGTTAATTCACTTTCCATCAAGATTAACTCATGTATAGCAATGAGTGTCTGCCAAATTGAGTGCAGGAGCACTGTTTGTGGCGAACACACTATGGAAGTGGGAGGGAGAGAGTTATAAATTAATGTCCCAAGACTTCTCTAAAGATACTTCACATGTACTAAAATATTGTCATATGTGTATATATATCAGGGTTTGACACAGAAATCTTCGCTAGGAAGGGAGGGGGGCATCTGCATTAGAGGGTGCTTTGAGATGTGCACACATGCAGAATTTACAAATGTATTAACCAAAAGGCAAATTATCTCATGAGCCCATATTGATCAGTCTCTACCCGTATGAAATATTCAATTGTAAATGTAGAGAACATTTTTGTCAGCCATTCATTCATTCAAAGTATGCATCATGTAATAGTGAGGAAGCATTTGTGAGTGAGGAAAAGGGGGGTGGGGAACTTAGCTTAGGGGCCTCTGTATCAAACACTGTATTTATATATACATACATACATACATACATAAATGTGGGCCTCCAAAATAGGAGGGTAGCAACAGTTACATTGAATTCCGCAAGAATTTCAATTAACCTGACATCACGTGTGGATGCAAAGATCCCATTACAAAATGTATTAGAGTCAATGGAGTGAGTCAAGTGGGGCTTTCTGAAGTTACTGCCAGAGCTAAATACTATTCAATTATCCATTTAAAAGGAAATAATCTAAAAAAAAAAAAGTTCGCACCAGGAGCTACCAGCTGATACTTGTTGCATGTGCGAGAGTGGAGTGGGAGTTGAGATTTGAGCGCTGATAGTGGCTATATGTTGGAACTGGAACTGGAGTAGTTTTAGATGATGTTGAGGATAGAGTTGTTGTTACTCTTGAAGCCAGTAGTATTCCTGGAGCAGAGCTAGTTGAACCGCTTGACAAACACCTAGTGGCAGGCTTGAGAGATGGTGGCTACTATGTAGAGGAATAAAACTACCTACATCAAGAAAGAAAAAAGACCTCATTCATTCACAGGTCAGCCATTGCTATCCAAGCTCTCACAATTATTAGTGTGGATCATAACATCTATAAAATAAGAAAGGCTGAAGAGGATGGAGAGTTGGTTGTTGACGTTAATGGTTCCTACTTTTTTATCGTAAGTACCAGAGGCCAAGAGATGCCAGTGGAAATGTTAGATTTCCATCCATTCCTCTTGTACCTATTTCTGGGTGGACTAAAATGACAAAGAGATGACTAGGAAGCTCTTGCTCCCTTTATACCACATGTTACTTATGGTGCTTATTGCAAGTATTTCATTTGACAAATTAATCGTAATAAATCTTCGCACTTTGCAGATCTAGTTCATACATGTCTTGCAGGCAATGTTGGGTATGTTGATGACCATGGTGCATTTCGAGCTCTAGTCGAGGATAGCAATGGGCTTCTAGATGATTACAAGAGATAGAAATCAACTTGCTTGATCCTCAGTTTTGCCACGTAAGATGCAAAAAACAATCTTCAATGAAAGTTGGAGTGTATGTCACTTACTTTCTACTTGGATGGGAAGGAGAAGTAGCGTGCATCAAGTTAACTAGCTACCTGTGAATGTGCTGCTGGGTAAGTACTGTTGAAATAAAATACACTAACATCATATTATAGATTGTTATGTGCAGGCAGTCTGCAAGTTGTACTCATGTATCTGCACTTTTGCATGTTCTTTCTGCCCTAAACACATCAACCTCCAAACCTGGAGTAGCCAGTGTTGATAACAGTGATGATGAGATCCATTCACATCACGGCCATGTCGATGGAAACAACCGAAGAAACGTAAAGAGAGTACCTTGCGTTTATCTGGTGCCTCATTAGAGAAGCATAAATATACAAAGCCTATACAGTATAGAGAAAAATAACCCAACAGAAGATTTTGACCCTCAACCTGTTTCATTTAGAAATTATGCATATCTCTATTGTTGGATCCAAAGTTTCAATGTGAAAGATCACAACAGCCTTCTGACCATCTTTCCCAATTAAAGGAGAATATCTCTTGCTTGAAGAAGACCCTTGAAAAAGTCGAGGGAGATTAAGAGAGAACCTCGCGAGTAGAGAAATTATTCCTTGTGGTTTTCTGTCAGGCGGTATCGTATAACTGCATCTTTCTTTGGTTCTTTTGTTGCATGTAAAATTTGACACTCCCCCAGATATGTGATGTTTATACTATCTCCAAGTAGATGATGACATGCTTAGATCTGAAGGTGTTTCAATAAAAACTTCACTACCATCTATCAGTGCATATATGGTAGGGACATTTTGCCTAAAAGCTGTAGGATGTGTTCCGAATACTTGATCCACTCCAGGCATCCAATTAATCTCCTTGAACTATTGTCCAGATGGATAACTGCATCATGTTTAGCTCTGGCAGGTACTTTAAACAATTCCACTTGACTCGCCCCATTGATTCTAATACATTTCTTAATGGGATCCTGGCATCCACCCGTGACGTCACGTTAATTGAAATTTTTGCGGAATTGAATGCAACTCGTCTATTCAGAGTGTATTTTAATTAGTATTACAAATTACTTTATTCACAAAGTTTGAGCCATTTAACTCCACACTCTCTCAAACCATTAGAACTTTTCAACTATATCACTGGCCACATAAATCCTAGTCCTTCCATAGACAGTCACTGAAAACTATGACCTCATCGACCCCAGTACTTGTAACTCATGTTAGCATGTTAGCAATACACCACCAAACTACACAACCAACAACTCAAGAATCTAATCCCAACCTCTAACTTCCAGCTTCCTGTGTACGAGGCCATATGTATATGTACTACTGTATCATGCTCTGTATAACTGGAGGAAGTAAAAACTAATCTAAATGTAGAGGTCGCGTTTACAATTCAATGCTATTTTCCGTATGCGAAATCTGTGGCCTCATTTACCACATTCTGCTCCTTCTGGAGGTCCGGGTATAAAAAGGGGAAAAAAAATCCCCTGCATGCCCTTTAACCTGTAGCTCCTATTTAAATTTTAAAAAAAAGTAGGCTGCAAACTGAACCCTCCAATAGCTCACTATTCATTCAATTAGATCCACATTTACAACGAGTGCTCCAACTCATAATCATTATTTTTTGCAAGTGATAAATAGATTAATCAAGTCTAGTTCCTATCAACACCTGCCTATGTACCGAAGTATTTCTTAATTGAAGATGAGCTCTCAGAATAGAATCTAGCAGTACTCTGAAAGCACGCTGCATATCCTGTGCAGTTGAATCTAGCTGTGTCAATTGTAAACTACTCTTCTTCTTTTTCTATATATAGCCTGCCATTTGTTTTTTGTTTGCCTGTTGTTGTTGTTTTCCTTCCGTTGAGGTGCTCATGACTTATTTCTTACTTATGAGATGTTGTTTCCCAGTTTTTGTGCAATGAATACTAAAATTTGGTCTCTGGGAAGTCGGTGACAAAGACTGTCAGTAACCACCGTTTTCCATTTTTTGCAAAATATTAGTGCATGGCAAGTACTAAATATTCGATACCTCAACACTAGGGTATTTAATAATACCTCTGGACGAGAGTCTCCTAAAGTTCCTAAGGCCCACATTGTGTCAATATCACTGATTTCTAAAGCTTCAGCTGCTTTGCTTTTTTTTTTCTTTTCCTTCTTATTGTCAGTATTTTTAATTTTTTCCCTTGAGAATGCAAATTTGGCGTCTCGTAAGATACTGTACGGTTTGTGTAATTCTTGTGTTAAATGTGGTCCAAACTTATTTGAAATGAAGTGAGAGTATCTGGCTTGTACAGTGTATTATCACTTTTCCTCACTTTACAGAAAAAATGTTCTAATATACGGTCTAATTCAGTTGGGGGTATTTAGTCTATTTTTCTGTACTCCCTAACCAACCCACACCAAGTATACCACCTTAAAATCTCATATTGCCTTCTGTTTTGTATTTCTAGTTGTTTTGTTTGGTCAACAAACAATTCCAGTTCTTGGTCATTTAAACACACAGAATTCAGTGATTCCTCCGTTTGTCCTCCGTTGTGAACTGGTTAGAATCAATCCTGTCCGTAGTGAGTCCTCGTTGGTGTTCAAATTCTGTCTTGATCATTTCAAGGACTTCATTGTTGAAAAACCCCAGTATTGAAGTATCTTCAGCCTTATGTTTGATGAGAAGTTTAATAGTTAGTTCTGTGAAGTGTTTCAAAATGTTGTTGCTAAGAATTAGTTAGCGCACTTGTACATGATAAATAGGTTATACATTGAATACCGTGAAAATCACTTGTCTGTTGGGGTGGTATGGCATGAGTGGCCCAGGCATGAGTGCCAATACTAGTGACAAACAAGTGATATTTCACGGTATTCAATGTATAACCTCTAACTTATTAGTAGCATTTACTATTATTGTATTTATTTTATTATTTACTAATATTATTATTGCTATTATTATTTCATTGTTATTATCATCATCATCATCATCATCATCATCATCATCATCATCATCATCATCATCATCATCATCATCATCATCATCATCATCATTCAGTCATTCTTGGCTGAAATAATTATAATAGCAATTTTTTTCTCATTCTAACAGCCAATATAACTTAACCCGACATTTCGACTTCTTGCTGAAGGACCCCTGAAGAGGACTTTGGCAAGAAGTCAAAACATGGGGTTAAGTTTTAATTAACAATAGTAGCTGTTATAACAAGAAAAATTTGCTATTATCATCAGTATTGTGATTATTATTGAAATCTAGCTTGTGCAACCGTTTGCCACCTTATTTGGAAGTGTAGATATAATGTTAATGAATTTTATAGCTAATTAAAGAGTGTACGGCAGTTTACCCTTGTATAATTTGTGCCAGTGGATGCATCTGAAGTGACTTCTCATCAATTAAAGAGTGTACGACAGTTTCCCCTCATATAATTTGTGATGGTGGATGCATCTGAAGTGGCCCAAAACCATATAACTCAAAACTGAATAACTACCTTCGAAAACATTGTGTAAAATGTATTTTTCAGAAGACTTGCTGTAACATTAGTTTTGCAGCTTCATAAATATTATCTGTATAGGAGCTTATGTAATTAAATAAGCTATTATGTGCTTATAATTTAATAGTCTATTCCATCCCACAGTAATAACTGTGGTATGTTCACTTGCACGATGAGGAATCCCTTCTTTTTTCTAAATGGGTAACATTGTATTTGCTCCTATGCATTTAATCTATTGTTCCCTGCAAGATGATCTTCTCTCAATTCAATATTGGATATGCTATGAATTGGTATCTAATTGCATTTTGAAGAGTAGAACTTTTACAACTTAAATGCATATATTATTTTTTAGTTATGTACATGTATTTATTAAAAAAAAAAAAAAAGAGGCTTTTGATAGTGCACACCAAATACTGAATGGAAAAATCACTGAAGTAATCATATTCATGAGTTTTAATAAGAATGTGGGGGTGTAGGGGTGGGGAGGGAGGGAGCTGAGCCCATAAGCCCCTTTACGTATTCCTTGAATGTCAAACTTGATGCACTTTCTTCCTGTAGAAAAGGACTCAGAATACTGGCCCATGCAGATTAATATAAAATGGAGAATTAAGTATTAAAATAAAATGGTATTACTATAACTGCGTGTGCCAATTGTTAGCTGGTAACCTCATAGAAATTTTGAAATGTTCACATTGACCACAATTTAGTTCATAATAATTTGTATTAGTATGGGGAGGGGATGAGGGGGGGGAGAACTTTCAACATTCACTAATAACGTATTTACCATATAATTTTAGCACTTGAATGTGATGGTGAGCCCTGGCATAAACGTGGAGTTTGAAGTTATAATTCAATACCATTCTCTTATGCAGTATTTATGGCCTTGTTTACAACATTCTGTGTTTAAAAGGCGAATCCCCGGTATGCCCTTTGACCAAGCTCCTTCTTCATTCAAACTTAAAAAGTAGTCGCACAAAGAAGAGCCTTCCAGAATAGCTCACTATTCATCAGTATGTTTAAAATGAGTGTCAACACACAAACAGGTGTGTATACAGTCATTTTTGCTTGTGATATAGTAGAGTAATAAACTCTAGCTTCTATTAATGTCGTGTGTGTGTGTGTACCAAATTACTTCTTGATTGAAGGTGATCCCTCAGGATAGTTTCTAGCAGTACTCGACAGTATACTGTAAATCCTGTGTAGTTGAATTTAGCTGCGTCAATGGCCAACAGTTTTCCTCGCATTGTTTTTGTGTTTTCCTTATGTTAAGGTGCTCACAACTTATTGTTACCTATGTTAGGCTGTTTCCAGTTGTTGTTGTTGTTTTGTACTAAGCTGCTGTAATTTGTTCTAAAATGATATCTAGGAAGTTGACAAAAACTGGCCACCACAATTTTCCACTCATCGTGAATCAGTACCCAACTTATGGGCACAATATCTAGGACATGTTTCCAAATACAGTATGGAAAACTCTTTCTTTAGCTAAAATTCACTAAGAGATACTTCAAAATACAGGAGGGAAAACTGTTGCGTACTCTTTAATTAGCTAGAATTCACTAACACATGTGTCTACGCTTCAAAATAAGGGAGTGGAAACTGTTGCGTACTCTTTAATTAGCTAGAATTCACTAACACATGTGTCTACGCTTCAAAATAAGGGAGTGGAAACTGTCGCGTACTCTTTAATTAGCTGGAATTCACTAACACATGTGTCTATGCTTCAAAATAAGGGAGTAGAAACTGTTGCGTACTCTTTAATTAGCTAGAATTCACTAACACATGTATCTACACATCAAAATAAAGGAGGGATGCGTATTCTTTAATTAGCTAGAATTCATAATAATAATGATAATAATAGTTGTAATAATAATAATAATAATTATTATAATAATAACAATAACAAAGATAATAACGAAGACGATAAAATTATAATAATATTAGTTATAATAATAATAATAATAATAACCACAATAATAATAACTATATAGTTATAGTAGTCACTGGGCGAGCGAAGCGAGACTCTCACTAACGAGTCTCAATTGAGATTTTGGTATATATATATTTATGGCAAAGTTCAAAGAGGTCAATGCGTGTCCACGCCCAGAGGCTCCTTTAAAAATGTAAATAGTAGTGCGGGCGCAAGAAATTTAGGAGAAAAGACTTTGAAATAATGCCAGGAAAAATAAAGGCAAAGAGCTACAAAGACATAAGAGGACAGTCCTTCATAGTTAGGTCTTACAAACTTAGCGGAGTTCATTTACATTCTATAGTGGCGGTGAAGTTACCTCTAATAATGCGCTGTTTGTCACAGCTCACTCGCCATTTGTGTCGAAGCACATCACTAGTTATATTGTTTTATTACTAATAGTGTAATTGTTGTGTTGTTATCATTGTTATTATTATGGCAACAAGAATAGTTATAATTATAATGTAATTAAATAATGGAATACTTTACAATGCATACAATAATGCTATGTTGACATTAATTCTTTAAGAGAATCCTGTTGAGGTTGTGTACTGTCAGCTATTTTGAATAAGGTTATATAATTACACCAAAGCTTATTAAAGTGTAGTTATGGAAGCATCACTGACAACAAAATAATTCCCATCTACAAGTACTGTCTGAGCTACGTTTTTCTTACCTTTGCCAAGTAACAAAATAATATTTATCTTCCACTCATTGCCACCCAAAAAGAAGCAGGGTAGTATCAATATTGTTATCAATAAGTTGGATGTGGAGAGACTAGTTTACATGGAGTCCGGGCATGCGCGCTCGCCGTGCGCGAGTTTTTCGCGAATTTAGTCCGCGCGGTCCGTGTTTTAGTCAGACCCGCGCGCGCCCCCGGAACGAATTTGTTCCGGCGCGCGGAGAAACGCGTGAAGACTAATCGATCAAAATAAAATTGTTGCTGGTGCCGTCCCACCACTATTATATACCCCGCTACGCCCTTTCATACGCGACCTCCTTGATGAGCATTTCTATTATAACCATGGAGTTCTGGCAGATTCTCAGCTTCGTGGTCTTAGCTATTCCCTACGGATCATCAGTTGAAACGGAAACCATAAAAGGAACAATTTACAGCGACAATGAGTTTATTTTCTACGTGAACGGAAAAGAAATAGCTAGAGATGATTTTCCCACCATACTGGGCCACAATGCCATGAATGTCTCCTTCTCGGTGGAGAATGGCAAGGATCTGGTGCTTGCGATAGAGGCGATAGATTGGGCCAGCAATGACACAGGCTTAGAATTTGATAATCGGTGTATTGGTAGCGGAGGCCTGCGGGCCATGTTCAGCAACGGGGTCGTAACAAACAGTAGCTGGGTCTGCAAAACACACACCTATGGGCCACTGAACTGGAAGAAATGCTTCGGTGCCCAGACTGTTCGCAACCAATCTCTTCAGCTCCACTTGGCTTGCCTGCAACCAGACACGCCTCCATTGGTAGGATGCACCACCAGGACGACACCCAAGCCCGAAGGTTGGACTTCCTTGAACTTTGACGATTCCCATTGGGAGTACGCCCTCGAGTATGACGCCAGAGACGTGGGCTACGGGAAACCTCCCACTGGATGCTCTGAACCCAGAGCCTACATCAGCTCAGATGTAGATAGTAATGGAGTCAATGCTACCTGTCCGCAAAATCTAGACTGGGGCAAGGCTAACTTTATATGGCGTCCTGACCGTGATTTAGATAACACAATCCTCTGTCGATATGTACTACGGTTAGAAGACTCGACACTGTCATTTTCTTTATCGTACATCACCATCCTGGTTGGTCTGATTGCTTCCTTTGTACACAATTTGAAGTGAGGAGGAGCAGCTGCAATATTTAGAGTAGTGACTTTTGGTGTAGTGAAGTTTTTAACTTGATTAAGTTTCCTCCAACGTCATTGTATCCCCTCCCCTCCCCATCATCTAAGCAGTAACAGTCAAGTATCATTCAGTGATATCTTTTTCTTTCTTTTGTTCACCTGAGACCTAGAATTTTCATATAATAGATGATTTATGAATGTACCTTTCTTTTTATGTATGTGTTTCCATCTACAGTAGTACAATTCAAACACTAATTTAGAATAAAATGTAAACTTAATTATGATTCAAAACTTTGCACTTTAATTGGGCAAAATAATGAGAACCAAATGCATTGTTTGGCCCCATGTGTAATGACCCAAGATAAAATTAAGAACAGTCGTATCATTCCCCAGAGGCACCACATCAATTCACACATGGTAAAAAAAATCATAAGAAATGTGAACTAACTCAGATAGTGCCAGGTACTCCGAAGATTTTCTTCAGGCTCACATATAAAGTCAGTTGCTAAAATTATAACATGTAACCCTCACCAAATGTATTAAATCCAGGTACACCTGTGAGTCTGCTATATTGACATCCTTTTCCAACTTGAAAGTAGACACATTCAAGCATGCTTACCTGTCTTAGTCTATTCTTCATTATGGATGTCTGATTCTCTTTCTTGTAAGTCTCTATTTTGGATTTGGTCTCTTCCACATCAATGTTGTTGCTAAGATTGCATACTGAAACAAAGACCGAAAAAACAAACAAACTGACACGGCTAGGGCTAGGGCTAGGGCTAGGGCTAGGGCAAACAAACGAACAAACAAAAAAACAAAAAACAAAAAAAGAGACAACTAAATAATATCAGTGAGTAAGAAAGCAGTTATTATGGTATAACTTCACTGGTTGTTCTTATGTATACTAATAATAGAAGGCATTTTCTGGCAGTGAATAGTGTTCTATTTTAGTAATTGCTTGGTCAGCACAAAACACTTCAAACACCCAGGACGTAACAAATTTACTTATAATCTCCACTTCTTCTAGATAGTCGTTGAACTCGCTCAGTGATGAGAAGTCACTCTCAATCTTGTTGTAGCTACAAGACAAACAAACAAATGACAACAACTGTCAATTCCGTACCAAGAACTATTTCATGGATTACTCTTTCAGGATTTTCTTGCGAATGTCGACTTCAATCTCTACCCGGGAATCCTCAAACTGGAGAAGTCTGAACTGGTTCTTCCGTAGCACTACTCCACATTCTGGACAAGGAGCAGTCGGGCGCACAAACACATTCCCTATGCAGTTTTCACACCTGCACAAATAAACACACAAACACATGGTATTATTATAGACAACATGTTTTTAATTGCCAATAAAAGCCTAACACAAAGAGGTGTGGTCATAGCAACCGTTGCTATCCACCACTTATTGAGGGCAGCACGGTCATAGCTGTGACTATAATATTGCACGTACTTGGATGGTAATGGACAGAAAGTCGTATTTGGCCAACCTCTCTGCAGATGCAGCCCCAGAGATACATTGGCTACTTAGAAAATATTGAAATTATAACACAGGTGTCCAGAAATGCCGTAAATTGTCCATCCCATCCCACACTCCCATGGGACAGTGGGACATTTGACGGGATATCCACCTATCCCAGAGTAAAGTGACCAACGCTCAACTTACAAAAGATCCCTATGCCATCAAGGAATGGACTGAAAATCCTGAGCATGCAGCAGAAGTTCAGTGGAGTGACATAATGCTATATACGGGCTATATACGGTGACAACTCCTAGCCCATATACTAGAGAGGAAATACAGGTAAGAAAAGCTACATAGAACAGGTAGAATCACTGCGTATAACTTCAAATAGCTGTATTTACTAATTCTGCTATGCCATCACACAGAGTGTGCTATCCTGAGGCATCCAAGTTACCTACAGCAGATAACAAGTTTGTTTCTTTTATAAAATAAAAACTGTAAATGAATAAATATGAATATATGGTGAGCTTACTTTAGGTGGAGCTGTGAGCATGAGCAGAATGCTATTGAAGCTTTTTCCCTGAGTGCTAAGAATAATCATTCAGACCTTCACGTGTTTAAAGCTGGGTTGTTGTTTTTATGTATTTTGAGTGCTTCTCCAGACCGTGTTGTCAAACTGTAAGTGTCGTGGGAAGGGTGTGATAATGGTGAAATGTCCCCATTGTAATCAATACCAGAAGATTATGATGTGCAACTAAGAGTAGGAGAGAAAAGGTGCAGGCGTTTACTATTCTTCCCCTAAGTTGGACGGCTCAAAAAATTCAGGAAGAATTTAGTGCTTCTGATTATAATGATACCATAAGTCAAAAACTTAAGACTTTAGTGCGTGAACTAGGAATTCTTTCTTTACCAAACCCAAAAAATCAGGCAGGGCTATTTCTCAAGTTGTTCAGAACATAGTTAGTGAATTTTATTTGCCGGAAAATGTAAGCAGACAAATGCCAGGACTACTTGTTGATCTCTATAAATGGAAATAAACAGCATAATGCAAAAACTTTTGGTGCTTTGTAACCTTAAAGAATCACATCAGCCCTTTAAAGTACATTACCAAGACATAAAAATTTAGTTTTTCAAAGTTTGCTGAAGTTTGACCATGACAGTGTGTACTAGCAGACTCAAGTGGAACCCATTCAGTTTGTGTTTGCTCTATTCACCTGAACCTGAAACTTGTGCTTATTGGTGCTAACCTTGCAAGTGCAACTGGGTGAATGCAAGTATTACAGTAATGCTTGAATTCACCACCCGTTACACGTCCCATCTTTTCACAAAATTTTGTAATGGCCATTAAAATACTTTAGTTTAAATAAAGAGATACACTTGTATTTAAACGAAATGATAGTGTTATAGGTTAAAAGCAGAACAATAACCATCTCTTAAGTTTATTTTACTTTCTAATGTTAATGAGACTTTCTCTGTCTCTTTCTTGGAGATAGGATAAGATCTTTTTATTCTCTAATTAAGTGGATGTGGTCATTTTTGTTTGTTTTTTTGCTGTGGTTATCATTCTTCGAAATAAACAGCAAACTAAATTTTCACAAAAATCTGAGACATGTTGGGAAATTCTTCGTTGATTTGACATGGAACGACCCAACGACAAGTGGACAATTGAGAGAAATCCTCCATATTTATATCAAGTCTAATTACAAAGTGGAAATTATAGAGATATGTGTTTAAGGACCAAGACAGAGTATACTGTGGAGAAAACAATGAGAGACGATACCTTTCCAAATGTCAACATTACTTCTGCCATACATAATGACTCCTCCTTTCACTTAAAGCTAAAATGATAGTGGAGAAAATTTGAAATTGATTGGAGTCGAGAGAACTTTTCAGACTTGCATTCATGTAGCTATTGAAGACTGGTGGTAGCCATTATCCAGAGGTAGCCATTATCCAGAGGTAGTCATTATCCAGAGGTAGCCATTATCCAGAGGTAGCCATTATCCAGAGGTAGTCATTATCCAGAGGTAGTCATTAGAGGTAGCCATTATCCAGAGGTAGTCATTATCCAGAGGTAGTCATTATCCAGAGGTAGTCATTATCCAGAGGTAGCCATTATCCAGAGGTAGTCATTATCCAGAGGTAGCCATTATCCAGAGGTAGTCATTATCCAGAGGTAGCCATTATCCAGAGGTAGTCATTATCCAGAGGTAGCCATTATCCAGAGGTAGCCATTATCCAGAGGTAGCCATTATCCAGAGGTAGCCATTATCCAGAGGAATAATAGATTACCAGTTTAGAAAAGCTAGCTTCACAGTTTGATGTCTCTGGATAATGGCTACCTCTGGATAATGGCTACCTCTGGATAATGGCTACCTCTGGATAATGGCTAGAAAGTATGATGAAGAATGAAACCACTTAGTCACGACCACTTCTGAAGTCTTACCCAACAACACACAGGAATACACCATCTTCTCACAATTATAACGCCCACCATTGAGCTTTTGGATGCGACTGTTTATTTCAAAGACCAGAGTGCTGCTTCTGCTAACGTTCATCTCACAAACTTACTGGCACACTATGTATTTTGGCAATATGTGCATCATTTGTTATTTTGTATTGTGTTGCTGTGTTGATCCTTTCCTATTGGATAGGTGTGACTACCTTAGTCTCACTAACCAGCTGTTCTCAGAGAAACGTCTTGCCAAGGCTTACTTGAAATGCCGGAATGCAATTAATTCCGTTTTTGTGACGTTGTAGACCTGCGTGATATCTACTGAGCACATCATCCGTGAAATAAAGTGCAGGAAGTGTTGAGTAAACGCAGTCAATGTGTAAGAGTGGTGTTTATATAGTGGTCGCTTCATTGGTAGTCCCAACCTTCTGGGACAATGTCATGCACACCTGGCGAAAGTTGCCATACGTTCTCCTTCCCCTGTCCCCACCCCTTTACCTGTCCCCGCCCCTTTACATGCAGAGAATGGCTGGTTAACGAGACTATGAATACAAGCAAAATGAGATTGGAGATTACATTATGAAATGTAATTCACATTTACACTTCACTGCAATCCCTGAATGTATTAATGTATTATTCCCTTTCTGCCCCGTTTGTATTAATCCAAGCTGCAATGAATTTACAGTTTATGATGAACTTACAGTTTATGGCCGCATACGTTGACCATCAACTTCAAATTGGGGACCTGGTATGACTTGGTATGACAGAATGGACACGCTTGCTCCATATTAATAATTCTTAGCAGTAGCAGCACACAGTGAACACTTCACTCTCACGACCCTTTACCAAGTTCGCGTTAGTATCCCTTTACCTAGTATATTGGTAGCTTACGTAAAGGGTCGTCTCGCTAGCAAGGGACTTTTTTTTTTTTTGCATTGTACAGTATTAGGAACTGTGCCTCGGTCCGAGAACAATCACCACCTAAATCCTTTTCAAATTTACTTACTCGTTCATTTGGTTGTTAGCTTTTTGTTAACCTATTGATGGTATTTATTTTGTAATTGTATAATCTTTTGCCTTACCAACACTTTATTTATTTTATTTTTTTTGCATCATTTAGCTACTTATTTTCTTTTAATAGTAGCTACATTGCTGTTTCATTAAGATATTGAAAATTCTATAAAAATAGCAATAATTAATGTTTTTAATGCCTATGGTGATTTGATGTTTTATGTGACCCAGACATCACGCTGATATCTGCTAGCTTTCTCCAACTTTTCCATAAACTCTTCAGCTTCAGTTCTGCTCATTCCTTTCTTCTGCCTCATTTCTTTGCCATCTCTTAGCAGCATTCCTCCATGAGGCTCTCCCTCATGTTCAAGCATTCTCAGTAGTTCCTCATGAACATCTCCAGCCATACTCACAGCATCGCCACACACGTACATGTGAGCACCATCCTGAACAAATACAGCACTATTAGCATAAAGCGGGAGAGGGAGGGGGTGGAACAATAACAACAACAACAAAGATGCTAATTGTATTACTATGCCTGTCAAATTATACCTATGATCCTGTAGTTTGTCTATTAAAAAGCTGGATCTTTTTCAACACCAAAATATAGGGGGGAGGGGGGGGGGGGGGAAGCAAAATTTTATCAGTTCTAAGCCAATATACATATGTCTAATTAAAACTAAACCCGACGTTTCGATTCTTGCGCCAAGAAGTTGAAACATCAGGTTAAGTTTTAAATATTAAACATATTTTGGCTTAGAAGATTTGCTATTGTATTTATTTCAGCCAGAATGACTGAATTAAAAAAAAACAACAACACAAAACAACAACAAAATATGACAACTTAATCTGAGTACAAAATTGTTTTGGTTGATTTCATAGTAGACTAAATAATTAGCTATAAACAGAAGCTTGACTCCATAAAAAATATTTCACTTATAGTCATCACGTTTAATCTCTTTCTGACCTGCAGAAGACTCCAGAGCAACTGTCCGTCCTGGGCTATGAGGTGCTGCACATACACTTTATGAGTCTGGTCTCTAGAGAAAGCTGTGCGCAGCTTCAGCACGCCTTCCTCCGCCCACCTCTCTGGAATAGTCACACAAATGTTACAGCACTACAGTGACTGAATAGCAGCTCATTGAATGACTACACCTTACCTAGTTCAGTCTTGTACAAGAAGTCTTTTGATTTGTGGCGACACCCAAAATACAAAAGGTTGGTACCACTGGCTCCAGTAAGTACTACATAAAACAAACAAACAAATACTGGCTAGCAAGTTTCGTAACTTTTTCTTGTTTTGTGTCTTTCAAACACAATCCTTTCTGCAAGAGCATAATAATAAGCTCCACTCAGCAACCACACCTCTTTCCTGTATGAACGCTCTGAAGGGCGCAATGCCTGTTCCCGGTCCTATCATGACGATGGGTAGACTGGTATCCGAGGGCAACCTAAAGTCAGGATTAGAGCTGATGAATACCGGACAAGCTCCACCCACTTCCATCCTGTCCTGAAGATATGTGGTGCACACCCCAGTCCTGGGTCTGTCCCTCAGACGGTACCTTACCACAGCCACACACACAGAAACACTCTCGTCGCCCTGTATTCATAGAAGGCAACTTAATCAATAGATTTGATACCCAATATATTATTACATCTGTTAGACCTGAAAATGATTTGCTCAACGCTTTGTAACTTAAATTGTAATCCTTCATAACAACAGAGGGCATAATGAGATAGACAACAACAGAGGGCATGTTGATAGGGGAAAACATTTACAAGTCCTTGCATGGTTAGTAGAACTAATTGATCTGTACTTTAGAAAACTGATAGTAGTAGTAGTAGTAGTAATAGTAGTAATCTATATAATAATATGCTTGTGTGTCACATGAGCTTTGTGCTGTTTGGTAAAGCATCGTCACTTTATCGTAGGTAAAGTAGTATCACATTCAGTAGAATGTGCTGGTTATTTCTAAAAAGCGGGTGCAATAGACGATGGAAGGAGGCGTAGGTAAGGAAGGTGAAAGTACGAAAGAGAAGGTAAAAGGCGATTAATTGTAACTGAAAAGCGGATGGAATCGGCGAGGTAAGGGGTGTAGGTTTAAAATGGAAGAGAAGAGAAGGCAAAAAGGCGAGCGATTAATTATAACTAAAAGTGGGTGGAATTGACGAGTAAAGGCGGGGATTAGTTTTCAAAAGAAAGGCTAAAGTGCGACATAGAAGACAAAAGTTTCTCAAAGTAGGACAGAAATGCAGGAGAGATAGACAAAGGAAAAGGGGCCCCCATGACTCAAGAAGAAGAGCTGAAGAAAGGAGAGGTGGGGTAGAAGAAAAGCTCAGATAGTTCAGAAAAAGAGAGCAGGAGAGGGAAACGTATGTAACCTTAATCAATGGTAGAGAATGACAACTGAGCAAGATAACTTGTGCTACTGCATTCTTACTTAGCAATACGTCAAGCGCCACTATGTGGCGGGGTACTTGCTAGTAATAATAATAATAATAATAATAATAATAATAATAATAATAATAATAATAATAATAATAATACTGTAATAAGTCAAGCGCCACTATGTGGCGGGGTACTTGCTAGTAATAATAATAATAATAATAATAATAATAATAATAATAATAATAACAATAATAATAATAATAATAATACTGTAATAATAATAATAACAACAACAATAATAAAGGGACTCATATTATTTCAGATGAACACGTCTCACATTTTTTTGTGTAGATGCTATGGAGTAGTATCTGGGCTGGAGCAGGCGGAGTTGAGCTAGTACATCTTCAGGACGATAGTGGGCGGAAGAGAAATCTTCCAGGACGTCCACAACCTCCCTCTCCGACAGGTAACCTGACAGAATCTCGTTAGACTTGGATAGCTACATGCACATGTGTAGGGTAAGGCAAGATGATAAATATAGAAATAATCACCTGAAACTTCTGTAAATCGACACAATATACAATACCATTAAATTTTCTTATACTTTTTATATTAAATTTTGTACGCCAATTTTATTTCACATCTGTATCTTATAGAAGACACTGAAGCACCAAAGGTGTGAACCCTCAGCGCTTCTATACAATAGTTAGCTATAACAAAATCAATTCTCAGACCAAAAAAATAATGCATTCGGCTATTCCTAATCAGGTATCAACACAGCTCAAGCAATGAAAACCATAGATGTAGCTAAAGAGTTTTCATTAAAAAAAAAAGTCTTACAGCTGCAAAAAATGTTTTATGTCATGCTCTTTTTCCATAGTTGCAACAGCAATCCATGTGTCATCCCCTATACCCAAGTTTTCATCTTCCAAACTGTTTCTTCAGTCTACAGCTGACATAGTCCAGCTGATATGTGCCGAATTTTACTAGAATTGTACCTTGGATGATTAAAGCATGAAATTTAGCACACAGTTAGAAAATGTCCTTGAAAATATTTTTGGCTATAGGGACATTGCAGATTCATTCTGTGGCATGTACTTTCATAATTATTGCTATTGAGATGGAGAAATTGTTGCTTTTAAGTTGCATTTTGGGTACTGCAAATTTAACGCTAAGTTATACAAAATAGTAATCAGTGATTTTTAGCAGATGCACCTGAAGATTGTGGGAAGGTGCTAAACTTATTAATACTCATATGATCCTGCCACATGGTGCTGCATATGGAGAGGTCACAAGAAGAGAGACAAATGTAAGCATGAAGGTTTAGTATATGTAGCTACAGCCACCTTAAGCACAAAGATTTAGGTCAGGGAGCCATTTATTAACAATAGAAAAAAATGAATGTTTTGGTTAAAATCACTAGACCAAGGTTGTGGTTTAAAGATTGTACTCTACAAGTTGACAGTGTATGCAATAAGGCTTATCGAGCTCTTCTCCTAATTAGGCCATCAATCCGAATTTCAGCCAGCACAGGTATAAATAAATATCTGTATCTGTCTTTGGTTAGGTCTCATGTAACATTTTGTATTGCATTAAATTTGAAAAAGTATTATAGCTACCTCTGATAGAATATAGCACAACAAACTATAAAGCTTTTTTGGACGTTTACACCACTTTTGAATATTGATATGATTTGCTGAAAGACTTTCCATCTTGTGCTTGTTTGGCACAGAAGAAGCACGTTTCAAGGAAAGAACTTGCCTCTCCCAAGCTTTGACAGGTAAATTTCTTATAAACACTTTCAACTTCTTAAGTTTTTCTCTTTACTTTCTGCACATACTGTAGTTGGGTTTTGTCTGCAACCTTCAATGGAGCTGTTTATATTGAGAAGGGCATTCCTTGCACTTTAAAATTTAAAAAAAAAAAAAATCCTCAAAAACTACTTATTATGCTGGCATTTTGCTTGAAGCTTTGGCACACCTGTTACACCCCAAATTATGCCGGCATGATTGGCCCAGGGCTATGTATAGTGCATAGTTGGACAGACCAGTGAACCATGCCACTTGTCAGTGTTGCTTCAATTCCATTACCATCATCTAGACGTGATAAACACCTTGTTTTCAACAAGCAACCAATCTTACAGAAATCTATCAGAAGGTCAGACATTGTCTTGTAGCCTGCTCCCATAGTGTTACATCTAGACAAAGCTGCATAAACACCTTCTACTCCAATCTGAAGTGAATAGCCATTGCTGCCTTATTCTACAAGTATTTAATTAGCTATACTCTTATTATAGTAATTATTATTATTATTATTATTATTAAAACTACTATTGATAATATTACTATTGATACTACTATATTATTGTTATCACTATTATTTGGTGGTATTGATAACAAAGGCCTAAAATAACAGAATGTGCAAGATTTTGAAAAAATCAATGCATGAAATTCCATTATTTCAGTAGGAGAGTGTTCTTATACACACTCAATGAGATGTTCGTGTGAGAAAAAAATACAATCCTAAAATCTTGTAACTCTATTAAAATATGACTGTGTTGTATAGAAGTGATATTTTTATTTTTATGATTAGAAGGGGAACATGTCAGAGGAGATGTAGCTAATTTGAACAGTTTGAAGGATTCTTCGCACGTTTTACCAGATAAAGCAAATCCAATTGTTCAAGGCAATGCAATAATAAGTGCTTTAAAATTGGAGGACAAGCTTTTACTAGCTAACTTGAGTGCAGGAGATCTTATTGCACAAATCATTCTTAGTGCATAGTTCACATCATAAAATAGAGCAAGAGAAACAAAATCACCAAAAAATCTGATTAGATGTTACAAATCATGGCATTGCACTAACTGAATTAAAACCCTATATTGAGATCTTCACCTAGCACCATCTGTCTTCAAATTTACTGACCTGCCAAACCTGTATAGCACTACACTATGATAGAATGGCACATCCACTCTATCAAGCTCAAAAACATTGGAATACTCTCCAGACATAAAACCTCACAAACTAGGGCTGGTTTCCAATGCTGATGTTTAATCTGCTTTGCGAGAGGCACATAAGCATGATGCAGACTATGCTATAGAATGATACTGCTCATCTAACAAATTCTGTACCAGTGTCTCCTTTGGAGCTAGTTGTGCACAGTTGACACTATCAGAAGCCCCGCAACCTGTCCTTATGATTGTACAGCTAGTGATGCACAATGGTTGGGTGAGACGTCAGGAAAGTCAGACCACCAACACCATCAGACACAACATAATAAAAAACAGGTGTGAACTTGTGGATGATTGGTATGAGCTCCATCTCTCAGTGAATGGAATCAGAATGAGAAGGTTTGGAGAGGCTGGGAAATGTGTTGGACAACATTTCTTGTAGGGAACCCATATGATGTGGCTACAGCTTCGCATTGCACTGAGCTTTGTTGTTGTTTTTTGTCGTGAATTTATACAGAACCACAATGTGATTCTGACAACATTTAGCTTTGTTAAAAATATTGTGAGGTCAAATTAATCAATATTGTTAATCCTATGATGAACTTGATTTAGCATAACCACAGCATAGTGTGTAAAAAAAATGGCGGCCATTTTGAAAACGAGGTGAAATTTTATTACAGTGAATCTGCAATGTCCCTATAGCCAAAAACCTTAATTAGTGTGTATTCTAACACTGTATCAATTTTCATGCTTTAATCATCAAAGGCACAATTCTTTCACATATAAGCTGGACTATAATAAATATCATAAGAAACTTTGAAGTACATGTACACACAGATAGACAATACATTTTCTTTACAAGCTCCATTTAAATTAAGCTAAAAATTAGCACACATCAGAATCCTGGGGTTAGATATGTATTTTTCCCCCTCCCTCTAGTCACTAATATTTTCCCTCACCCCTCCTTCCAATATGTGTTCTCCTTTCTCCTTCTGTTGAGAGTCTACGGCCTGGTTTGTGAGATACTTTATTAAATCAGGCTTGACGGTCTTCAGATCGTAGTAGTACAGCAACACTTGCTCTAGATCCATGAATTCTCCCTCCGGACGGGGGAAGTAACACTGTTGGGGCACAGGGACTTGGGTCTCTTTACCGGCCCTCAGGGCGTTGAGGACGGCCAGCACCTCAGGGGGGTTGTTACGAGGGTATATTCCAAGGGCATCACCAGCTGTGTAAGTTATTTCGCTGTCTGTGATGTCAAACTCCGCGTGAAACGTCTCCTTGTCTGCAGGTGCGTCTGAAGCAGTGAGATTGTACCTTACCTGAAAAGGAAATGGTGTATGCACAATCAGTTATCAAGTTCTGATCCTTTATAAAAAAACTAGATTGAAACTTTCTCACTTTAAGGGGTTTAAACAGAAGCAAAGGCAAAATGTGAAAAAATATCTCAGTGTCCAAGACCTTCACATTTATATTTAAGTGAGAAAGTCTCAATCTAACATGACAGTATTTAGTAAAATATTTGCTTTAGGGAATACAAAACAGAGAGTTTGAAGGTGAAAAATTATGTTTAAAGTAATTGGATTTTAATGCAGAGAAATTCTTGCAGTGCATGTTTTAATTCCACCTGAACTGTCAATCAACAGACTACTATATAGACAATCAATCCTACTCACTGTCATATGAGCCATGAAGGGGCGTGTCCTTGAAACTCCCGTCTCTTCCTCGTCCCTGGACAGATCTAAATAATCCGTCAAAAGAGGAATATCCAGAGACCCAACCTTCTCCAAAGCTCCGCCCATCCAGCGCTCTATGGCACCCCAGTCTTCCATGTCAACATCGACTCGAGGATAAAGGCACGAAGCTCCTAGTTCACTCAGCCTGACGAAAAGAAATAAAGGAAATTCTACTCGAAATTTTGAAATTGCCCAATTTAGTTGAAGCCTATTAAAACTGCTTTATGCAAAATTTCCTAATAATACACTAATTTTTTTTTTCTATTGCTGTCTAAAATTTTAACTTAATTTTCCACTCATCTTGTCTTTAGCTTAAGTCCTTACCTAGCATCCAGGCCCCTCCCAGTCCTGCAGAAATGAGGATAATTATAGTCTCCGAGAGCCAGCACGGAGTAGTGAAGGTGAGAGAGAGTCAATGACGACGACTGCAGAGTGTCGAGATGATCAAAGAAGAGCCGAGAATCAGTGGGAGGAACACCTGGATGGAACAATGACGCGAGTTCATTCATTCATTCTAGCGATTGAGAGGCTACTAAAGTGTCAATGGCTACTGCATAATATTATATAGAAACCTTCATGGGAAAGTTTATTCTTTCTTTAGGCTTCAGACAATACAACAGTTATGGCTGAAAGCTCACTGTAGGAGGAAGGTCGTTATAAATTAATCACAGGGTGATTCTGTTCACAACACTTGCTGAATTGAACATCAATTGGGCACCACTTTGCTCCGTCTTTGATCTGAGCCTATCTCTTCTGAATGAATTGAGTGGTCATCCTACCACCATAATAGACATCATAACTGCCATATTTACAGTTGGATAATATTCAATGTAACTACTTGTGAAATAAACATAGTCACTGAAGTAGCACGGATAATCTAATGTTAGAGTTTTGAAGTTTAATGTAAAGTACTTGAACAAAAGTAATTCACTAGAACCTTATTTAGTTTGTTAAAACCCTGATATACGTTCACTAAAATGTCACACACACATTAATAAAATAAAGGTCATTACTTAAGTTATAATTCCTAATAATAATCAAAACAAACATATATACATGCATGCTTTCACACACATACGTACCATCTCCAGTAGTAGAGAAAACACAGAGAACTACATTTTCTTTAGTAAAATAAAGCCTCTCAAAATATTTGCAGTTCAAAACTCTAGGTTGAATGGCCAGCGATTGCAGACTCTCTGTCTCCATCATCCTGTCAAACAGCTTCCTGGCAACTTCTTCGCTAAAGCCGTACTCTGTGCCATACAAGAGCAGCACTTGCCTGCCCGGCCGATCATAGCTGGTGTAATACTTGCTCAAGCCATCATCTCTTTGGACTACAAGGTCAGTCTCTACTTCTGGAAAGAAGCAAGAAATTAGTGTGCTGATAAAAATGACAATATATATTATGCGTCCAATATAATACTCCCCAAAAACCAGTTCTGTGGTGTAGTTCAGATGAATGATAAACTCACAGACTATGGGAGACCTCAAATCCCACCCCACTTCGCAACAGCCACACCCCTAATTAAGATCAGCCTATGTAAGTGAGATATGCACTTAACTATTAAAGAAATGTGATGAGTAGAAACAAGTCCACCCCTTCCTCCTCACCTAGAAAATCCTTTAGCTACTACTACTAACATCAAAGTAAAATTAAAAGTGCTGTTTCAATTGGCAAGAATTAGGACTGCCCAAAAACCAGGGTCTATTCTGTAATAATAATGTCACGCTTTTTCACTGACGAATAGCCAGAATATGAAGATTCTGGATTCTAATCCACACTTAATGCTAGCACTTGTGTACTGGTCCAGGGCACAAGGCAGGAATTACAAACAGTCTACTGGTCACCAAATTTACATTCCTGTGGTTGTTCATACAAGTTTGCCCTTGACCTCTCGCTCGACAAAACCAATTCAAGGTCAGGTACAGTGACCCTTTACCAAGGTCTGCCGATCTACATAGACTTTAGCTTTGACTCGATAGCTAGGAAATAACACTGATCTTTTTTTTTTTATGATCATTACTTTATCACGTATGCATGAACGACTAGATAACTTGCCCACACCAGATTCTCCCTCACTAGCTCGGCCAGAAAAATCGGGCCCGTAGAGGTATTGCGCGAACTTACCGGGTTTGATGAAATCATTCAGCGAAGTTTTAGTCTCAGGATCTTTGCTCAAGAACAGCACGTAAGTAACGTAGGTCACCAAGAGCAAAAGGAGACCTGACAGAATCCACCAAATCATGTTGCATCTAGCAAATCGAGCCCCTACCGCAGGAATCCACTTACTCGTACGACGAGGTCGATTGATCACCCCACGCATTGCATGCTTCAGAGACCGTGCAGCCCTATACAATAAGCGCAACCGCATTCAGCCCCACCCACTTGATTGTGCATCTAAAATTAATAAATACATTAACTTCAATGTTTAAGTTTAAAAATCATTTTATTTGTTGATGATAAGCTGCTGATAATTTCCTTGACAGATTTCTTCCTTCAAACTGCATACAACAACAAAACAACACAGAATGCCAAAGTAAAACAACACAGAATGCCAAAATAAAACAACTATACTATTATTACAGCTACACACCTTCCTGGGATATTTCTTTTCTAGAATCCCTAAATCCAAAATTGGAACCAAAGATGGCCTACACAGAAAAGGATAATCATTAATGAAACTTGAACACATATCCTTGCTAGGTTGCAAATCAAGGTGGCAGGGAGAGGGGGGGGAGGGGGGGAGGTTAGTCTCGCGTAGCCAGACCCTTTACCAATCACTACGCGGGAAAAGGGTCTGGTAGACTGACATTGAGCAGTTTGTTCTTGCTTAGTCAGTTAGTGGTTAACTGTGGTTCAATTAGTGTGGGTGTAAATCATTAAATATTTTAAGGCGTGTGAATTGTTCAAATCAGTAGGCAGAACCATTCTGTATTGCCATGAAGAAATGTTACTTGTGCAAAACTATGCTGGGAAAAGCTGTGGGTTAAATTTAATGGCACTGATAGTGATTCTTGGCTAGCATTATTCACCTTTAAGCATGACAAAAACCTAAGGTACCATGGCATATATAATGGCCTGTAGCAACAATTGTGTCTTACTGCTAAGCGAAACTTCCAACTGCAGATATCTTAAAAAGGCTAGTCCAAGTCATTGCATTATAAAGGAAGAGTTTTGACACTGCCATTGGAGAGTTGTGCACAGAAATATAACACGCGCTAAAGTTTGAGCAGTCTTACGTCACAGGATATTACGACACCTATTGTTTGTGGTCTCCCCAATTAGCGAGGAGAACTGAACAAACTGCTACCAGACCCTTTTCCCGCGTAGCAATTGGTAAAGGGTCTGACTATGCGAGGCGGGGGGAAGATGCATTGCTATTATTATTATTACCTTCCATGAGCACACTGAAATGGAAGTTTGCAATTAGAGAGAGATTTAATGAGCTCTTCACACTCTGAAGTACTCATAATATCTCCAAATTTAATAGCACCTAATATACAAATGTCCACAGTAAACAATATTATATTTCACTCATTTATTAATCCATACTAAACATGATGTAACTTACTTCGACATGCTTGTGAGTGCAGGATGTTAGTTAGAGATGTCGGTATCGCCTGACTCCCCCCAGAAGTACTCTTCAAAACCTCTCAATGCAAAAACAATGCAAGATTTCAATAGACTATTTCTTAATTTCCCCCAACTCACTCACCTCTAAATGTTTCACTACCAATTCCTACATAATAATAATAACAACAACAATAATAATAATAGTAATAGTAATAATTGGTGAGCGAGCGAGACACTATCAGGGGTAACTCAATTGAAAATCGGGGATATTTGTTTGTATATATGTGGGGACGTACGTATGTCATTTGTACTTTGACCTTCGCGTATTTTTGTGTTTGCTTGGTGGTCCACCCCGTCCCAAATTTCACTAAGCAGAATCTTCCGGTTTATCGATCATTAACCCTATCACCGTAGAAATTGAATTGTTTATCGTTTTGAATTCTTTTGCAGGTGCAATTAAAACTTGAAAACCTACCGGAGTTCCATTTCTATTGGGTTAGTGGGGTTGGTAATTCAGTGTGCTCTCTGTCATGCTTATAAGCCATACTCAACAGTATTTACTTGAAAATTTATTGTCCACTAGACTAACCACGTAGGTTAGTATTGTGTAGGTAAGTCCAGTGATGTGAAAGCATTGTGAGTTACAGCTTCTACTTAGATAAAGAATATGGAAGGTTTAAATAACATGTATTGTTTGGCTGTTGTTGTTGTTGTTTTTCAATTCAAACAGTTGTGGCGAGTGGTTACTATGGCATTTAAATACCTTTTAAAAACTCGACATTATTTTTAGTAGTTTTGTATGTTAGAAGTTAAAATCAATCATATAATAATAGTGTAGTTTTAGGCTCGCTCGCCATTTGTGCTCAAGCACATCACTAGTAATAATAGTAATAGTAATAATAATAATAATAATAATAATAGTAATAATAATAGTAATTGGCGAGTGAGCGAAGCAAGCAAGACGCTATCAGGGGTAACACAATGGAAAATCGGGGATATTTGTTTGTTTATATACGTGTATGGATGTACATATGTCATTTTGTACTTTGACCCTTGCATTTTTGTGTTTCTTCGTGGTTAACCCCTTCCCATACCTCCACTCAACAGAATCATTCGGTTTAGCGATCCCATATCATTCAAGGAATTTAATTGTTCACCCCTTCGTATTAGGTTGTTTCTGAATGACACAAGACACACTTAGGTCTTAAAACTTACTGTTAGACTCAACACTGCGCAGTAATTCTTTAGAACTTCTTGTTTTTGAAGTCACAAAATGTTATGGTGAATGGTTACTATGGTATTCACAAATTGTTATGGTGAATGGTTACTATGGTATTGAAACCCTTTACCAGCCGTAATTAAAAAAAACTGGGTCTTTGTTAGTAGCTGCAAGTGTTTGTTGTCAAAAAGTTACTGGTAATTCAGATAGTCAGAGACTACAGAAAATACCAGTACTCGGGGAATTGAGGTAAGAAAATAGTTCCGTATGTTAGCTAAAATATAAAATGGTCACAACGGCTACTACTTATACTTTTAGAAATTGACAGATAGATGCTTTTGAGGTGTTTCGTTTGTGCACAAGCTCACTCGCCCTTTGTGCTCAAACACATCACCAGTAATAATAATAATAGTAATAATAATAATAATTGGCGAGCAAGCGAAACACTTACAGGGTTAACACAATTGAAAATCGGGGATGTTTGTTTATTTGTATATATGTTTGGACGTACGTATGTCATTTTGTACTTTGACCCTCCGTATTTTGGTGTTTGCTCCGCGTTCGACCCCGTCCCAAACTTCACTAAACAGAATCCTCCGGTTTAGCGACCATTACCCGTATCACCCCTAGAAATTGTATTGTTTACCGCTTTGAATTGTTTGCGGGTGCAGTTAAAACTAAAAAACTTATGGGAGCTCCATTTCTATTCGAGTTAGTGGCGGTGGTAAGTTAATATGCTATTTGTCAGTTATAAGCCCTACGCAACAGTATTTACTTGAAAATGCATTGTCCACTAGACAACCACGAAGGTAAGTCTTGCGTAGGTATGTTCAGTTGTGTGAAAATTTTGTGCATTACAACTACTATTAAGAATATCACAAAGAATAGATTTAAATAACGTGACTTGATTTTTGTTGCTTCTTTTTCAATTCAAACAGTTGCTGGGAGCGGTTACTATGGCATTCAATCCCCTTTACCTTATATACATAATTTAAAAACTCGACTTTATTTTAGTAGCTTGAGTGTTAGTTGTTAAATCAATCGTTTAACAATAGTGTAGTTTAAGGCTTGCTCGCCATTTGTGCTCAAGCACACCACTAGTAATAATAATAATAATAATAATAAGGCATGAAATTTAGTTTCCTCTAGTGAGTACATGCAAATTAAGTACTTAAGTACTCCATCAGACGGAGCAGAAAGAGCAAGGACAAAACCTTTTCGTCTAAAGACTTACTAGATACCATGATAATTATTACAGCTGTGCCAGACAGCTCTCTGTAACAACAAACGAGGATAGAAAAATGAACAGGCTGAAATGGCAATGCTAACTTAGCCAACCACAATGAGCAATGGCAACACTACTACAGATCTTTCCTTCTAGCAGCAAGTCGTGGTGTATTTGTGTCTGGTAGTTTTCCAGCTTTTGTCTAATGTCTGTTAGAGCGAGCACAAAATTGCAAAGGTTATTAAAACTGGTGTTGAAGCTATACGTATAAATAAAGATTTGAACGTTTAATTAAAGGGGTCAAGATACCGGAGGAGTCTCTACGAATAGAAGTAATGAGACAGTTCAGCATTCAGAGTTGATCTAGTGTAACCTGAAATTCAAGTGAGGGGTCCGACAATGCACTGCGGAACACTCTCTGTTTGTAGACTTCCATTACCTGAACTAAGTCTAGGGCCACTGAAGGTCTCCCTCTGGTTAATTCACTGGCCTCTCTCTGCACCAAAACAGCTGGTACTGAAGCCACGCCCACACCTCCATCAACTCTGTGAACCAGACTGACACCTAGAGAACATAAAATCAGCCGCTTAAACAAAAAAGTTTTGTACTAATGTTTCTCTTTAAATATCAGCGTAATCCTATACAATCATGTGATAACTTAATTATTTCACTGTGATCAACATTGCCTACTGAGAGGCCGATCCAAAATGGTAGCTATTCGACACACAAACTAGCCTCACTGACAAAAAAAATACCAACACATTCTTTGAAATTTTTGAGTAATGAAATAAATTTGGTGCACCAATTTATTTTTCAAATAAACTTCACAGGCCATATTTCATATGTGCCAAGTGAGAAAGGTCCAAGTGTTTTTTTTTCCCCCTGGCCTAAACATATCAACTGTTGAAAATGATAAATTCAGCCACTTCAAGGTGTCACCTATCACATGTATAACCACAAAATAATAATGATGAACCTATTAACATAGCTTTAATATTATATCTACATACAAAAAATGAACTTTGTAGAGCTTTTGGTTTCCCTGCAGTGGAACAAAAACCATAACACAGTCAAAATTTCAAAATGTTTACTCTTCAAGCTGGAAGCAATCTATATAATAATACGCTTGTGTGTCAGTAACGACGATGACGATGACCGACAGTGTGTGTATTCATGAATAATTTATTATAAGCTTTGGGCAGATTGGTAAGGCATCGTCATCTCACAGTAGGTAAAGTGTCGTCACAATCAGTAGAAATTGCTGGTTAATTCTAAAAAGCGGGTGCAATAGACGATGGAAGGCAGCGTAGGTTTCAAAAAGGGAGGCAAAAGTACGAAAGAGAAGGAAAAGGCGATTAATCGTAACTAAAAAGCGGGTGGAATCGGCGAGGCAAGGCCGCGTAGGTTTAAAACGGAAGGGAAGAGAAGGCAAAAAGGCGAGCGATTAATTGTAACAAAAAGCGGGTGGAATCAACGAGTAAAGGCAGGGGTTAGTTTCCAAAATGAAGGCCAAAGTACGAAATAGAAGTTTCTCGAAGTAGGACAGAAATTCAGAAGCAGGAAAGATAGGAAAAGGGGACTCCATGGCTCAAGAAGAAGAGCTGAAGAAAGGAGAAGTGGGGTATAAGAAAAGCTCAGATAGTTCAGAAAAAAAAGTTAGAAGGAGAGAGAAACTTATGTAACCTTAATCAATGGTAGAGAATGATAACTGAGCAAGACAACTTGTGCTACTGCATTCTTACTTTGCAAACGTCAAGCACCACTATGTGGCGGGGTACTTGCAGTGTATACATAATTGCCTCAGAGAATAAAGTATGTTTACATACAGTGCCAAGTTTTTGCAAATAAGAGTACCATTTTGCTCTTTAACCAGTGATATGTATGTACAGTACCTTCAAAACTATGACCAAACATAAATCTTTTAGGTGTGGTATACATACTACAGAGCAGAGTGAGTGACTCCACTCTCAAACTTACATCTTTATCCACATATAATAATGTATTATACATATGTGACAGGCTCTGCAAAAAACCAGGAATTTTGGCAAAAGTGTCAAAGTTGTAAAACAGTAAAAATACTGACTGTGGTCAAATTTGCTGAATTTTTGAATTTTTCACTTATTATTAAGTACAGTAATTGTTCTATCATTATGCCAAATTTCAAAGTTTAAAAAGTTTGTATCACATCAAGTGCACTATTGAAAGAAAATTCTTTTTTTTAAACATTTTATTTCTTCTCAGTTTATACGGAAATTAGCAATACACAAAGCGTGGGATGTGTGGGAATCCCGTGTAAACAATAGCAAAGTTTTCAGGGTTTTCTGGTTACTCGAAAGGTTGGTTACTACAAATAATGGAACCCTTGGTTAATCACACTCATTATTGCTCAAGTAATTCTTACCACAATAGCAAAGTTTTCAGGGTTTTCTGGTTACTCGAAAGGTTGGTTACTACAAATAATGGAACCCTTGGTTAATCACACTCACTATTGCTCAAGTAATTCTTACCACAATAGCAAAGTTTTCAGGGTTTTCTGGTTACTCGAAAGGTTGGTTACTACAAATAATGGAACCCTTGGTTAATCACACTCACTATTGTTCCAGTGATTCTTACTACAATAGCAAAGTTTTCAGGGTTTTCTGGTTACTCGAAAGGTTGGTTACAAATAATGGAACCCATGGTTTATTACTCACTATTGTTCCAGTGGTTCTTACTACAATAGCAAAGTTTTCAGGGTTTTCTGGTTACTCGAAAGGTTGGTTACTACAAATAATGGAACCCTTGGTTAATCACACTCACTATTGTTCAAGTGATTCTTACCGTACTACTTTAGAAAAGCCTATTCTTCTTAGTAAGTGGCACACCAGAAACCCACTCCACTTTTACTCACATTTGAATGTCCATAGTAAAAATCCTGTGTACACTATGCTATATGGTTCAAGTTGAGTAATTTTCAATAGGAATCAGGATTTTCAATTTTTTAAAGCAAATTCCTGGATTTTGCAGAGCCTGTCACATATATGTAGTAATATGCTTGATGTTTGAACAATTACATAATGGAGAAGGGACAAAAACAAAAATGCATACATTATCTTTAAAAAAAAAGCAACCTTGCTCAAATTTTTCAATAAACACTTTTGACACATACTAACCCAAAGTCTGAAAGTGGGCCCTGAAGTGCCTGGTGAGGTCAACTTGGGCAGGAGTGAGGTTCAGAGGGAGGGGCGGCTGCACTTGCGAGGCCTTAACCTTTGATTTTCCACCATCTGACTCATATAACTCTACCAATCACATGTCCTCACTGTATATGAATGGTCTAAGCTGGTAAAGGGTCCACTCACCATTTAGACGCTCTTCAAGTCTGACTCTCTCGTGGGCAGCATGTTGGTCAAACAGCACCACTACGTCACACTTCCCTATATAATATATAAAGTAATATACATCTAGTAGTGCAGCTAAATACATAGTCATTAAGTGGAATAAATGACATAGTTGTAAGGATTATGATTCTCCCTGTGTATAGAAACTATTAATATACGTGAAACATAGAGAAAATTTGCCCAAATGCATCCTACCTAAATAAAGTTACTTTGAGCCAAGCTCAATAACATCATTCACAGTGTTCAAAGTTTTCACAATTCTATTGTAAATCCCACATTGTTGATGATCCATACCTTGTTTGACATCCATGACAGTCAATATCATTAATCATGTGCAAAGTGGATTTTCTCAGAACAAGTCACACAGGTTGACTCACAAGCACACACAATCCTCTCTTGAAACCTAAATAAAATGAGTATGTATCACCTTTCCCCCCCCCTCCCTCCTCCTCCCCTCCCTCCCTCCTCCTCCCCTCCCTCCCCCCCGTCAATGTGTCCTCTACAAGAGCAATTATTTCAGTCACCTCAGACTTACCACTCCCATTCACATCTGCAATGCATGCTATAAACTTCCTGTCAACTTGCCCCAACACCTGAATAACAACATATCAATAACAAAAACAACAACTGTGCACGTGCTCAAAAGAAGAAGAAAAACAACAATCCATCCAAAAGTGTCCTTTTCAAAGCTGATTGGTATGATTAGGTTGACATGTACAACAAAACAATCTTCAGAATAACCTCACAACACAATTCTTTTTCTTTTCTTTCCTTTTTTTCTTCCTCCATTCATTCCAATCATACTTTACCAAACTACAATGTAATACTAATGACATTATACCTTGCGTACCTGTATGGACTTGAACATGTCCTTAGTGAACTTGTAGCCATGGATGATATTGTGCACTTTGATGTGGGCCTGACTACTACTGCCAACTCTGGAGATCTCCTGTGTCAAAATCAAGGTGAAATATCACGGGCAATGGCAACAATTACGCCTAATTAGCTACTCACAGTGAACTAGTGCATGCAATATGTACTAACTAGAGCACTCATTCTGTTCTGTTAAGTTTGAGAGTGCAATCGTACAAATTATGAACAGAAGACTTCCTGTCATTAAGGCACTTAGACTCTGACATACTCCATTGCATTTATCTCTACGACAACTCCAAATCTCTTTCAGCAAAACTGTCTATAAATAATCCTGTTATCCTTACTTCTAATTGATTGGAACTATTAATATTTAGCAATATGACATTACCTGCTGGCCTGCAAGAAACACAGGATTGGTCCACGATTCCAGTAGCTTTTCAAAAGAGCCCTTCTCCCACACATTAGTCACTTCACTTTCGTCCAAGCCTGGCCTTTCACCACCAACCCCCAACCTCTCTTCAACAACATCCTTCAACCCACTCGACACCACATTCCACTGACGCTCAGCTGCACTTTGAGTGGGTAAAGTGTCGTTGCTTTCACTATCCCTTCTCTGAAGCGCTGTGTCAGAACCTGTATCACTATGGATACAATCCACACCCACTGATATGCCTCCAGACCAACTACGGCTGCTACACTCTCCTCCCTCATTACTTCCCCGTTTTGAGTCCACTGAAGCAACCCGTTTCATCGTGAGCGAGTCCCTGCCCATTCTTAGCCGCATAGCACTGGGGGCGAAACGATCAAAGCCAAAAGACAAGTGAGGGGCAGCCTCCAATGGTCTGGATCCATAACTACTACTGCAAACACGTGAAATCTTGTTAGTTTCTATATCAAGTAGATTATCAATGGCCGACTTGTTAGAAGTATTGGGGCACGGAACACAGTCTGGGAATGCTGCCACATTCTTCTGTTTCCAAAGTGCTGTTGTGCGTGCATTTCCTGTTCTCTTGTGAATGTATATTGTCTTTCTGGTCATGGGGTCAGTCGTCTCTTGCCATAATGAAGATATCTCAATATCGGCTTCTCTTGGCTTGACACAAGCTTCCACTAACGACTCTCCTTCAGCAGCCACTGTTTTTCCAGATGCTGGTACTGCTTTTCCAGGAACCAATAGTGACCGTGAAGCTAGAGAACCATTCTGGGAACTGCCACCACTTGAATTCAACAATTGGCCAATAGAGTTAGCAGTACGACTGCTGTTCAAATGCCACGGCTCCTGACTTGTGTCAATTCTGCAGTGTATGCGGCCGTCTACTGACTGGACACCCACCTCTTGCTCTTGTGTCAATTCAGCAACTGAATCCAAACTATCAAACCCTTTGACAATATCCTTGTGAACATCACGTCCATCAGAAACTTCTGCTCTTGTGATCAGCGACCTCAGTTCGTTGTTACCGGTAGAATGTAAGAAAGTGCCTTGATGTGTCTTGCGTACATTACTACGTTGCTGTGAACTGGTGCTGAGCATCTTTGAGTTTGAAAGATGCATGTTAATTGGCTGGTTAACAGACAAATGATTGCTGCCAGTAGATGGAACCCATGCTCGAGCATGACTTGCCATTCTCTGCTCCTTTTCACACATCGAGTTAGCCGATCCCAATCCATGTTCTTTAGCTTGCTTTCCTGGTACGCTCACTCTCTCCACAACTACTGCATTCTTTTCTGTGCTAGCATCAACTGCACTCTTTCTTTGCAGCAAACAGGACAGCTTTGATGCCAAGCTGTGAGAATGGAGCGGGGAGCGTGCATATCCAACATCCCCGCCCAGTCGGCACTTTGCCGCATCTGCTGACTCTCTCTGGAGGACCCTTACCGATACAGAGGAGTTTGCTATTGTTGTCTGGCCATTCGCGCCTGCTATTACACCTTCCACAGAAGCATCTGCATTATTGTCCTCATCAATGTCAGCTTGAGGTGTCATTGAATATGACTCGCTACTTTCTGCAGTCTGACACGGTGAAAGTTTCCAATCATGTCCTAATTTATTGTCATAAATTTCCTCTGATTCATTGCAATTTTGATTTTCAGAACTATTTTCCTCTTTGTCTTGCAACAAGTTTCCTTCTGGATTCTCCAGCCCAAGATTAAGGGAATGACGTCGCAGAAATGTACCAACTGCTTCCCTAAGGGCGTCCAGAACAATGTCCCAGTTTTTGAACTCCACCAGAGTCTTGGCTGGTTCCAAGCATATGTCATATTCTGTCCTGGGGCACTTCAGCTTGAGGACAAACACTCCATGCTTGTCCGAAGTCCTCCTGGGGCTGGCCGTATCACGACCGGTCTCAGCTCCGGACCATTTGGAGGAGTCGCCCCTTCTCAGTATGCTCCGGCAGATCAAGGAGTTAGACAGGATGTTATTCACACAAGTGTGCAGGGCCGTCTTCTTCACCAACCTGCCATTGATGAACACAAACTGGAGAGATTTACTATAGTGACTCTCTGTGGATACAATCCCACTTATTACAAATAACCCACTCCTATGGTGGACCTCCTTCATGCTCCCAGCTCTCTTAGACCCAAAAAGCACAGAAAAAGTCCCAAGTAGAGAGCACGTCTTCTTGATCTGCATCACACAGTCTGCCATCGCATCGTTCCTCAGAGAGAATGAGACGGACGGATCGGCCAGCGCCAGTCCCCGCAGAGTCTGGCGAATGCTCTCAATTTCAAGAACTTCCGATAAACCCTTCCGTCTGACCGGGACGTTGTAAAATACATCGTGCAGAGTGACGGTGGTGCCAACACTTGCCCTATGGCTGGAGGACTTCGCCACTGGAGCTGGACGACCATGATAAAACATTTTGGAATAAGTCTGGTGAGAGTGGCGGTGCCGAGATGACACCTCGACTGTGCCACTCATATCCACGATACTGGCTAGCGCCTCACCGCGGTAGCCGAAGTGCTGCAGGTTATTCTCAAGGTCGTAAAGAGTGTGGCACTTGCTTGTAATGTAACGTTGACCAATCAGATCTAAGTCTGTCCTGGCTATTCCGTATCCATTGTCAACAACCTGGAAACCATATATATTGTGTCACCCTAAAGAAAGAATGGGATTATATATCTATATATATAAGAGGGAAGGAAAGGGTTGGAATATATTATAATGTCCCAGTGGAACGTCAATTGTCTGAACGTCAATCAACCGAAACGTCAACTGAATGACAAAAAATACTCCACACGGCCACATTAAAAAAAAAAAATGCAAATCGGCTATCTTCAGATTTTTGTGTGGATACGATGGCTGAAAGTTCTAAAAAGATTACTAAATAGAAGAGAAATGTTCTTATCAAGAGTAAGCCTGAAATTAGCAATCAATTTGAACTGTACTTTTAATAGAATGTGAACTTGGGAAGCCCACCATCACTGACATCCACAAAAGAAAGGTAAACTTGATAACTTTTGCTTCCAAATGGATAACACTTTTGGATCCTTAGTAATGGCAATTAGTTCGGATAATTGACATTCCACTGTTTATATATTTTCCATTTATACCATGGTATGTTCAAACCGTCCAATCAGATTGTCCCATTCGGGAAAATAAGTTGTGCCCACCTCTTAGGAGGTAAATAAGTAAACCATCCTATCAAAAATTAGTTTTTATGCGTTTCCTATAGCCTAGAACCATGGTACAAATAGGTTGCACCAGTCTGTTCAGTAGGTATAGGATTTACACTTTCCTTGGGCCTTTGACCCTCAGTTGTGTAAATCCCATACCGACCTCCACGTCGTGTGTGTACATTATTCATGCAGTGCACACATGATTACAAGAAGTTGCTAAGGAACAAAGTTGCTACTCTGTGAACACAGTGCACTCTGGACCAATTCCAGGACCATTGGGCCTCATAACACACACAAGAGAATCTCAAATTTAGGTAGGCATTTTTCAAAGAGTTTCCTTCCTATAGGGGAGTCTTACTTGTATCTTAAACTTGGTAAGGTCCACCCTAACAGCAACACACTTCGCCTCCGCATCGATAGAGTTTTCAACTAACTCCGCTACACATTGGGCCACTAAAGTAATGGCTACCCCAGAACGCAGCCTGCTACGTAAAGCCTCGTCCAAAAGACATAGAGACATGCAGATTCATCAAGTGGACGTCCGCGAGTTTCCAGGCGCAATGTAGCCCCCGAGATGGGAAATTCCTAGGGATTTTCCCGTTATTGCTTAGGTGGGCGGTACCGTACCTGTCTCTTCTTCGAAGGTAGCAATGGCGAATTGCCCACCGGTTGATGTCGTAGTCATAGGATCTTGTATGATAGATCTAGTCAGGTTGGAAAAGTATTATGCCATTTAAAACATCTACTTGCTCCGCCCCTTTATTCCATAGCTATGTCCCGAACCTGCCAAGACCCGGAGAAACAATTCATGGAACTTCGTTCAGCCAAGGATTTGGAGGTAAAGGAGCGAACCAGTGTGTGATGGCTGCCTTGATGGGAGCTCACTGTGCCATGGTAGCGAAGGTAAGTTGTGGGTGTGGTGTGGCTGAGTTGGAAGTTAACTGGACACACCTCTATCTGCCAAGTATTGCACTAACAATGTTGATTCAATAGACTCAGGACAGGTGGCAACCAATGACAGGGTGTTCCCTTAGATATTCTTGTGGACTGGCAGAGTACATTATACCTCTCTTTTGAGTTCATCTTTTTTATGGCAACCCTTAAATATAATCTGCATAAAGGATCCATAGAGTGCAGTTTAGCCAGTGATAAAGTTATATGCAATTGTTGTGGATGACAGTAGAAGACATGTCAGCCGAAAATGTCTAAAATTCAATCTATAAGGAGTAGTGTCATACATCTACCAGTCATGTCATACATCCTACCAGTCATGTCATACCATCCCAAGTGGTCAGTTTTCTAAGCGAGTTGAAGTTTCCTGTTATGATGACACTTTACCAACTGAGGTAGAGCGTCTCATTGCAGAAAGAGAATAAGAAAGGGAATGTATTGTTTTCTGTCTTTGGTACTGTCTACACCTTCTCCTCACATCTTTTTTTTAATTGATCAGTTTATCTTATTATTATCTATTGAATTCTACAACACTAAGGGATTTAATTTTTAGTCGAAGTTGTTGTTTGTTTATTTGGTTTGTTTTTTTTTTAACAATAGGATTAGTTTGAAATGAGTAGCCATTGAAGGTCAGAGGAAGAAATGAGAGTGAGATTTTCACAATGTGAAAACTTGAAAAGTCTGCGACTGTCCTTTAATTGCCGATGGTTTCATGCTATTTCAAGCATTAGTTGCGTTTTCAGTAGGCTCTTGCAAGTGGAACTATCTAGTGTGGTATAACAACTTGTTTGTTGTGGTTTCTGTTACGTTGTATATCACACCCACACATACATATGGATACACAAAAAATATTTTTATCCATCACTTAATATGATAAAAGCTTTCTCTCTCTCTCTCTTTTTTTTCTGTCACAGTTCTACTTAACATTGACGTGTCAGTTTTCCCACTGTTTCTGTGAAAGGTGCAAAATAGAAAGAGGTGTTTAAAAAAACACTGAAAGTGGCATTTTTTTTGTTTGTTTCATTTCTCCAAAGGTGTAATACTGGTGGAGAAATACAGAGAAAATTGTGTGGGAAAAAAAAAAAGAATTAGTAGTGACCTCAACTTTTGGCACCACGATGTTGCCAGTGCATCAATCTAATCCTTCAAAGCCACGTGGGTTCTCTCTTTTAGGCCACACTCCAAGACGGCCCCAGATGGTCTCCTTTTCAATGGCCAGTGCTTTGTCACTCCAGAACAGAATGCTGCCATTAAAAGATCTCATTTTAGAGGATCGAGTTCGCATCTCCATGGCTCACAAGTTGATGCCTCCCAAGCCACTGGCGAAGGAAGCAACTGGCAGTTTAAGCGATGGAATGAGACATCAGGGAATCACCAAGAAAGTGAGCTGGAAACTTGGTGCTGATGTGGCTATACTGCGAGCACCTCCTCCCACTCCGGAGCCTCCCGAAGGCACTGTGATAGGCAGACCTATCGCGCAGTGCCGAGAGAGCTGCTACCCGTGTATATGCTGCTACAGAGCTTCTGTTCAGGCAAACACGTTGGAGCCATTTAGGAGAAAACCTTTCACTTTATTCAAGTTCCGGCGGCGAGAAGAAAGAGAAAGAGTGACGTTTCAACGCCTTTGTTTCGCCGGGGTTTTTCCACACTCTCTTTGCGAGCTCTCCATTCGGCCGATCAGTACCACCAGGCACTGAACAAGGAGGCACAACTGTCTCAGAAGAAGAGCGAGGTGAAAGAAAAGGTCATGGAGCGCAGGAGCAAAACAGCGATGTCCTCCGCACAAATGTCACATCACCAGCGAATGGGGGAGGAGCTTGAGGAGCAATGGAGAAGGCATGAGGTAGAAGCAGCAGTAGGTAGTGTCATGGTTGACGTCAGAAACGATTATCTGGCCAGGAAGGCAGAGTATCGGAGGATCCAGGTTTATGGGACGAGGGAGTCCATGAAGGCATCCCGTCTGCTAGGACAGAGGATAGCTTTGGCTAACAGAGCCATTGCTAAATGATAATTTGTCATAACTGGCTGGCAAAATTTATTTAAACTTTACTTAAAAATTCTAATTTTGGTACTAAAATTCTAATTTGGTACAACTTTGTAATTTTAAATAATTAAAAACCTACTTGTACTATTTTATAGCTATGATTTCAAGAAGGAGTTGCTAGCTTCCTTTTTACTATGTAAGAGGAAGAATCCATTCAGGATCAGGAAATTGGGGGCATTTAATGCAACACTTCCTTTGGCAGTAGTAGCTATACACAAGTCCTTGCTCTCCATCTTTCCTGGAAGTAAACATCAATAGAATAATATATTAAGGATGAATTATACTATGAAAGCAGGATGTTGCAGCATGATTCGGCTGTAACTTACGGTGACCCAGAGCGTTGTGTCAATGGAATAGATCTGGAGTAATTGGAATTAGAGCTGGAGGTGGGATAACAATGGATGTTAAATGTAGTAAAGAGGTGTGGAAGAATAAATCAGCTATATTTAATTTACAGTAGCCTACTGCTAGATAGGTAGGTATCTTTGGGCAGATCCATGAAGTATATACATACAATAAATAAATCACAATGTGATATTATCAAGTATTTTGAGCGTCACTCCCAACAGATGAACTGCCCACTAATCTATATTCTATGTAACTTGCATTGAATTGTTTCTGTATATTGTTTTATTTATTTTTTTTACTTTTTTATTTTTTTTTTCCACTGTGGGAAAGAGGGCATTTTACCTTCTTTAAAACATCCGTGCCATAGTCTTTCATTTTCCATATCACTAAATATCAATGGAGTCTCTCTCTCTCTTCTGTATTTACAACTGTCCCCTGGGAGTATCATGTGTGTGTGGCAAGATGTCATTGGATGGCATTACACCTGTTGTTATACTAATAGTATAATCCTCCACACAACCAGACTTTGTAACTTTTTATTGATGTGCATGCTTGCAGCTGGGAGATGATGATTTTGGTCGCAGTACGCTGAAGAACTTCAGAGAAGTTAGCATTAATGTGAGTTTGTGATGGGATGGCTTAATATAATATGTTGCTTCATTTGTAACTGCAGGATATAAATTTTCAGACTGATATTAGACCGTTAGCTACTGTTGTATTTTTTATTTTTATTGGAGTTTGTGCTCCACAAACTGAAGTAAACAGTTGTCAGAGTTGGTGGTCTAATAGTCCTATGTATAGTTAACATTGAATTCTCTTTGAATTCTCTGGCTTAACTCTCCTCCAGGGAATTTAGTGCAGTATTTATTATATCATGCACAAGTGCTAAACCAATTTACCCCACGTGAGTATCCAAATGCGGCACCAGCTTTTTCATTGCCAAAGAAACCTGCAAATCTCACCGAACCCACCCATCCTGTTACATCGCTATCTTTTATTTCTGGGAAGGGGGTAGTGGGTGGGTGGGTGGGTGGGGATATTACTGCTTGAAGTGCCTTTCATTTCCTCCAGCTCATGCTTGCTATCAGCTCCAATGGTTGAAACCATCGCCACCAGTGCTCTGCTCATAATAATAGTAGTAGTAATAATAACAGCAATGATAATAATAAATGAAAGAACAGTTGTTGTTGTTTATCTAGTGTTTCATGTACAGTCCTCATTTGGATTCCTGTAGCTTAGTGAGTAATTAGATTTTCTCAATAGTGTTACCGTGTCACCAGCCGTTTGACATATTTCTGCTCCTTTGATCTTTTGATGGGTTTAAGTGGAGGTTACTCTAGTGGTTGGCTTAATTTCTCGTTATTGACTTACGACTATACCAAGACGGCTTTCATGGTTTGTACGTCATTAGTGCTAAGTATGACTAAACTAATACTTCATTCATAAATTCTTTAATTAGTCAGTGTTAGTCATTGGGTAACCCTTTACCTCATGCCTTCTGGTCTAGTTCATTGAAGTCATATCATAATGTATGTCCCACTACTGCTAGTGTTCTTCCTGTAATAGAGCCAGTATAATATAGTCCCAGTAAATGCCCTTCATGCCCTCAGTGACGAGGCCCCAATACATGGTCCAGTGCGTGACCCAATATAGCCCCTAGCATCCTGTAACATGGACACAAGGTCTAGTGCATGTCTGGGAAATGGTCCCTTGTACGTGGCACCAGTTTAAAGCATCACTATACCTATACCTTTGTTGCTGCCATTTTGTCTTTGTTGTTGTTGCTCCCTGCCGTGGTTTTTTCTTCTTCTTTATGTGCTTGTATATATTATCTACACATGTGTGTGTGTGTATGTGTGTGTGTGTGTAGATTGATCATGTGACTTGTACCAGTGAAGCATCATCAGGTGTGGCCTCTATTACTGTTAATGACGAGGGTAAGCTTGTAACTTTAGAATTATATATTTATTGTACCTTTAAATCTATAAAATATGTAAAATATGTAGCTATTTAATTATTATGATAGCATTTTTCTCAATTTTAACAGCCAATAATTATGTGTTTAATTAAAACTTAACCCGACATTTCAACTTCTTGCCAAAGTCCTCTTTATGATCCACACACATGCACACACACACACCTGCACACACATACATGCACACACATACATGCACACACACACAACCTACACACACGCATGCACATACACACACCTGCACATACATATACCCACATACACACAGAGGAAACATCAGGTTAAGTTTTAGTTGAGCATTATATTGGCTTTTAAAACTGCTATTATTATTATTATAATTATTTCAGCCGAGAATGACTGACATATTCAATCTTTAGGCACCGGCAACAAGCAACCACAAGCATCTACCCTATAAACTCTGAATTTACACAGAGTAAGAAGAGACAGCTCTTACTGCTACTAATTGTGTTACCTTGCGTGCATACAGAAAGGGATACGGTAGACTAACCAAATTAACAAACACATTTACATTACTCTAATGGAGAAGCTAAGAGCTTGGGAGTGGTAATGTTCAGTGCATTGATGCAAGCTAGTGTGTGTGTGTGTGTGTGTGTGTGTGTGTGTGTGTGTATTATTAATGAGTGAGAAAAAGAAGACAAAATATACTTTGTTAGGTTAACTAAATATTACATCCTAACAATATTGACATAAGAATGCCAAGTATCCCTGACTCCACCCAGCTACTCCACCCAGCTACTGATAGCTATAGCATTAATACCAGTGATGTTCCTGATTGCAGTGATTACTAACAAGCGAGCTGAGCGCACTGAAAATGTATGCGATACAAATCACCAGCATATTTGTTTAACAGCACTTTTACTTTTAACTATTATCAACTGACTTTTGTTTTTACGCTGACAAGGTCAGCCAAGTTGCTCATTATTTGGAGCAACGTGTCTTACAACTGAAGTCGCTCTTATATCTGCTGTGATAAATTTGCAGTCGCACACTCAGCAGAAGTCCGAGTGATGTGAAGTGAGAGGGGAGGAAATGTTTGAGTGTGAAAGTCCTTATTTGTACTATGGAACTGAAAATGATGGCGAGACAAGAGACAAAGTTAAGGAACTTTCTGAAAAATGAAACTAGTCACTTTGTAGCAAAAGGAAATGACATACCAAACCTATGCATATATATGTATATATAAATTTAGTACATTATATCTCACTTGCTTAACAACAATTCAATATTTTAATGAAATTATAAATTCAATGTATATATTGCACATACATACATACATACATACATATACACACATACATCAATGCATATATACATACTACATACATGCATACATATATACTTGCAGGTGAAAATGCTATTGTCATAGTGGGTGGAGCCAATGCATTGTTGACGCCCAAGGAGGTGAGGGCATCTCAGGACTTAGTGGCACGGTCCAAAGTAGTTGTGTGCCAGCTGGAAATAGAGCCACAGACCACCCTGGAAGCTTTGAAAATGGCCAGGGAATTAGGAGGCAAGTTAGAGTACTCCTAGCTCTGGATGTCTAGTACAATATTGTGCCAATTAATTTCCTGCTTAATTAAAGCACTTACTGGGTTAAAAAGATTTCTATAATTTTATGGAGAGACATATTTACTACGTTTTTAAGTTTTTAACGTAATTATTGTTGACTTTTTCGTAGTACAATTATAATTAATACAAAGATGGTTAGACCTCAGAAGGTCTTAATCAGTTTACTCACACAGCTACATAGTGTTGGGTATAGTGATAGCTACATAGTGTTGGGTATAGTGATAGCTACATAGTGTTGGGTATAGTGGTAGCTACATAGTGTTGGGTATAGTGATAGCTACATAGTGTTGGGTATAGCGATAGCTACATAGTGTTGGGTATATGTAGCTATCACTATACCCAACACTATGTAGCTATCACTATACCCAACACTATGTAGCTGTCACTATACTCAACACTATGTAGCTATCACTATACCCAACACTATGTAGCTGTTGGGTATAGACCGGTTGCAGTGACGTAATTATTAATTACGTAATGACGACCTCCGCCATATTGGTGTACATGCGGGTGCTTGCGTGCAACGTTGTGAACGGTCGTATGGCTTCAAGAAAAGCTTTCTTAAGTGGCTACGCCTCCACTCTGCAGGATAAAGATAGTAAGACACGGTACCAACTTAAGTTAAAAGAGATTGGTGGGCTTGATCCATATGAGACGACCAGAAGCGAATGGCAAGATGATTTAGATTTATGGCCTAGCACTACCAGTATTCATATTGGAATGTACCTGTTACTGACACCAAGTCCATATTCTAAGCAAGATCTTTTAAATTACAAGAGTCTTGATTGCTATGTGAACTTTTTATCTGGTTGGGTTCGAGAAATTTTGGTCAGAGAAGTAACTAATGACAAGCGGGTTATCATTGCTAAGGTAAGATATATTATATACACGCTTTGATAGCTCAATTCATCTTATTGTCATAGGTTAATCATTCCCAAAGATTAAGTGAGAAGCCACTCACTCCTTGGATTATTGCTAAACCAGATGGAGAAATTATTACAGCACATTGTGACTGCATGGCGGGGTTAGGGGAAACCTGCTCCCATGTAGCATCAGTTTTATGGGCCATAGAGTCTGGCATTCGTTCAAGAGATTCCTTGACTGTTACCCAGAAAAAAGCATACTGGGTAATTCCTCATGCGATCAAGCAGGTTCCATATGCTACAGTTAATGAAATTTCATTTGTTGGAAAGAAAAAAAGTCAGAAGTTATTATTTAACACTCCAACACCATCCCCTTCAGCGAATCAATTATCGCCTTCCGCACCATCCGTAGCTAGTACCTCCACAGGTGAATGCAGTACTAAAAGACCACCACTTACACCAAGTCAAGAAGAGGTCAGTGTACTTTTTGCATCCTTAGCATCAACTTCAAAACATCCAGCAATTTTATCTTTGATAGAACCCTATAGTGATAAATACGTGCCTTCATCACTCCATGAAGCTTTGCCAATGTGCTTGTCAGAATTGAAGAAACCGGACTATTTAGAATACAGCTATTCTCAGCTACTGAAGGTTGCAAGAGAGACGCCGATTTGTTTAACAATGGATCAAGTACAAGCTGTGGAATCTAAAACCAAGCTGCAAGCAAAGACACCGCTATGGTTTCGAATGCGTACTGGCAGAGTGACAGCATCACTATTTAAAAGAGTTTCATGTACAGATCCAGCTTCTCCTTCCATTAGTCTACTCATGCTAATTTGCCATCCTGAATTAAACCGCTTTAAGACTGCCGTAACTAGTTGGGGATGCGAGCACGAGAAAGTAGCTCTTTCTGAATACTTTGAAGCACATTCTTCGAAGTGTAAACATGGAGAAGTTGAGGTAATTTATACATAATATAAAGTATCTAGCTTAGTAATTGTGTCACTGTGTTGCATCATAGGTTGATCGGTGCGGTTTATTCCTGGATTTAGACAATCCATACATTGGTGCTTCTCCTGATGGAGTGGTGACATGTACATGTTGTGGTGATGGTATTTGTGAGATAAAGGTAAATTTACAACTGTAATAAATATTGTTATTGTTTCTTGTTATGTTTGATTTATTTTTCTCAAAGTTATGCCAAATTTTGTTATTTTCTTCAGTGTCCTCATTGCCATAAAGATGAAAGCATTGTTGAAGCCACTTCTGGAGATAAATCTTTCTGTTTGGGTCCCAATAGTGAAGGAAATATTGAAATCAAGCATGACCACACTTATTACTACCAGGTAAAAACTTACTTTTGTAGATTATTCATTATTATTTATTATTACGGTTATTAATAATAGGTTCAGTGCCAGCTGTTTTGCACAAAGAGAAGCTATTGTGACTTTGTTGTATGGACCAACAGGGACATTCACATCGAGCGAATTTATCCAGACGATTTTTGGCATGAAAATTTAAAACGTGCCAAGCAATTTTTTTTGACTGCCATTATGCCAGAACTGCTTGGAAAGTTCTATTCACGTCCCACCTTGTCTGCATTTGAAGACAACCCTTGCAACACACCAGAAAAGTTGGCTACCAACGATTCAAGTGAAATCGAATTGAAAATTTCAAATGATATTTTTTGCTACTGTCGTGGTCCTGAGGAAGGTGAAATGGTTGGCTGTGATAATCCCAAGTGTTTGTATCAGTGGTTTCATTTAGAATGCATTGGATTGAAATCATTGCCACAATCCAAGTATTGGTATTGCCCTGACTGTCGAAAAATTGATGAATTCAAGTGTAAAAAACTGAAGAAAAAGTAACTAATAAGTAACTATATAATTATTCATGTTTGAATATTGTATTTGTTAATACCAAGATGTATCTTATTGAATAATCAACAATAAATTATTTATTCAAAGGGAACAACAGAGTCACATATATTAATGAGAGCACATGAAACATAAACTATTTTGTCCAGTGTAGTATAGCTGCTTGCATCACTCATTACAAAGTCAATTGGTTGGGTGGCATTCAATATTGAGTACTTCTTCCTCACATTCCCAATAACCCTTTCTACATGAATTCTAACATTAGCAATATTTCTGGTCTGCTCGACTGTAATAGAATATTGTTTTTTGTTCTTTGTAAACGCAGGAATCGCTAATCGTGCCATGAACATTCCAACAGAATCTCCTATATCAAACCCACGATCAGCTAGCACTGTATCACCTGGAAGAAGTTTATTGAGCAATGATGTATGCTCAGTAATATATTTATCACTGGTTCGGCCTCCCCAACCTTCCGAGATGAAACTGACAGTTCCTTGTGGCGTGATACCAATCAAGTACTTGACAGTGTTGTGGTGCTTATATGATGAGAAAGTTTGAGCACGGGCAAGGAGATTGGTGGGGCGATCCAAAAAAATCTCGAAGCAATCAATTATTACTACGCATGATGGATAATACTTCCGAAATACCATAGGCATTGTCTTTCTCAATGATTCCCTATCTGGCCATAAGATTAAGGGCTTTAGTCGTACAAACAAGACATTCAAAGCATGTAAAAATATACGGCTAACTGTAGACTTGCTGATTTGAAACCTGTATGCAAGATCTTGGCCTTGTAGATTAAGGCGTAGTCGCATTAGGGTCATGAGTAGTTGTTGAAAAGGAGAGAGAGCTGACTGTGTCTTTAAGTGTGATTCAGTATAAGCATATAATGCTTTTAGTAGTTCCCATGTTGTTAATCCTGTATAGTAAAGTACTTTTACATTATTTCCTTCAAAATCTTTTTCCGTAATTCCTAAATCCATAACTTTTGATTTGAGTTCTTTTTTCAGAGATTCATTATCTGCTTTCACTCTATCTAATTCTGAGCGAAGTTCCTGAACCTCACTGCGTAGTGGCAAATCAAACATGGTGCTGAAAGTTAGATCAGTTTGTACATCTACTTCATTGTACCCGCTAGGATGACTTGATAGCTCAGTAATAGTATCAGCAGTTGGATTAACTGTGTCTGTGTCATTACAAGAATTCTCCACAGAAGTTGCACTGGCGGCGGTCACTCTTTTTCTTTTAATTGCTCTCTCATATCTTTCACTTTTTGCCTTCATGGTGCTCACACTAGTTTCTTCAAACACCAAGTTTAAGCTAGGAGCCCAATTAGGATTGTTAATATCATACAACTTACAAGGAGCTCCATTCAAGAAATGGTCTGAACACACACGTGTATTACCAAACTGCTCTTGTCTTAAGTCCTCTCTCTTGATTTTGGCGAGCCAAGCTTGTTGCCTCTGCTTGCTCAGTTCTTTAGTTCGAGCTCCTTGGTTTTCAATGACGCAAGGTAGACGGAAGAAAGATTTTTTGTCACGACCACTCCGATTTCCACAGCCCACTACCGCACATATAACCATGCTGGACGACGAGAGTGCGAAAGTGTACACCAAAATGGCCGACAGGAAATACGTGACGTCATAGCCATGACCACTGAAACGGGTCTATAGTGATAGCTACATAGTGTTGAGTATAGTGACAGCTACATAGTGTTGGGTATAGTGATAGCTACATAGTGTTGGGTATAGTGATAGCTACATATACCCAACACTATGTAGCTATCGCTATACCCAACACTATGTAGCTATCACTATACCCAACACTATGTAGCTACCACTATACCCAACACTATGTAGCTATCACTATACCCAACACTATGTAGCTGTTGGGTATAGTGATAGCTACATAGTGTTGAGTATAGTGACAGCTACATAGTGTTGGGTATAGTGATAGCTACATAGTGTTGAGTATAGTGACAGCTACATAGTGTTGGGTATAGTGATAGCTACATAGTGTTGGGTATAGTGGTAGCTACATAGTGTTGGGTATAGTGATAGCTACATAGTGTTGGGTATAGCGATAGCTACATAGTGTTGGGTATATGTAGCTATCACTATACCCAACACTATGTAGCTATCACTATACCCAACACTATGTAGCTGTCACTATACTCAACACTATGTAGCTATCACTATACCCAACACTATGTAGCTGTCACTATACCCAACATTATGTAGCTACCACTACACTATGTAGCTATCACTATACCCAACACTATGTAGCTATCACTATACCCAACACTATGTAGCTGTCACTATACTCAACACTATGTAGCTACCACTATACCCAACACTATGTAGCTATCACTATACCTAACACTATGTAGCTGTCACTATACTCAACACTATGTAGCTATCACTATACCCAACACTATGTAGCTGTCACTATACCCAACACTATGTAGCTATCACTATACCTAACACTATGTAGCTGTCACTATACTCAACACTATGTAGCTATCACTATACCCAACACTATGTAGCTGTCACTATACCCAACACTATGTAGCATGTAGCTATCACTATACCCAACACTATGTAGCTGTCACTATACTCAACACTATGTAGCTACCACTACACTATGTAGCTATCACTATACCCAACACTATGTAGCTATCACTATACCCAACACTATGTAGCTGTCACTATACTCAACACTATGTAGCTACCACTATACCCAACACTATGTAGCTATCACTATACCTAACACTATGTAGCTATCACTATACCTAACACTATGTAGCTGTCACTATACCTAACACTATGTAGCTATCACTATACCCAACACTATGTAGCTATCACTATACCTAACACTATGTAGCTGTCACTATACTCAACACTATGTAGCTATCACTATACCCAACACTATGTAGCTGTCACTATACTCAACACTATGTAGCTACCACTATACCCAACACTATGTAGCTGTCACTATACTCAACACTATGTAGCTATCACTATACCCAACACTATGTAGCTATCACTATACCCAACACTATGTAGCTATCACTATACCCAACACTATGTAGCTATCACTATACCCAACACTATGTAGCTATCACTATACCCAACACTATGTAGCTATCACTATACCCAACACTATGTAGCTATCACTATACTCAACACTATGTAGCTATCACTATACCCAACACTATGTAGCTATCACTATACTCAACACTATGTAGCTATCACTATACCCAACACTATGTAGCTACCGCTATACCCAACACTATGTAGCTATCGCTATACCCAACACTATGTAGCTATCGCTATACCCAACACTATGTAGCTATCACTATACCCAACACTATGTAGCTATCACTATACCCAACACTATGTAGCTGCCACTATACCCAACACTATGTAGCTATCACTATACCCAACACTATGTAGCTATCACTATACCCAACACTATGTAGCTACCGCTATACCCAACACTATGTAGCTATCGCTATACCCAACACTATGTAGCTATCACTATACCCAACACTATGTAGCTACCGCTATACCCAACACTATGTAGCTATCACTATACCCAACACTATGTAGCTACCGCTATACCCAACACTATGTAGCTATCACTATACCCAACACTATGTAGCTATCACTATACCCAACACTATGTAGCTATCACTATACCCAACACTATGTAGCTACCGCTATACCCAACACTATGTAGCTACCACTATACCCAACACTATGTAGCTATCACTATACCCAACACTATGTAGCTATCACTATACCCAACACTATGTAGCTACCGCTATACCCAACACTATGTAGCTATCGCTATACCCAACACTATGTAGCTATCACTATACCCAACACTATGTAGCTACCGCTATACCCAACACTATGTAGCTATCACTATACCCAACACTATGTAGCTACCGCTATACCCAACACTATGTAGCTATCACTATACCCAACACTATGTAGCTATCACTATACCCAATACTATGTAGCTATCACTATACCCAACACTATGTAGCTATCACTATACCCAACACTATGTAGCTATCACTATACTCAATACTGCACCTGCTCTGAAGGGACTGGCCAGAGAGTTCTTTGAAAATACAGATATTCTGTGCCTCAACGAAACTGAAGTACGTAAGCCAATTTTATCAGCTATGGGGTACTTTACCAGCTAGCTATTTAAGTAATTTACTCGCTTTATATGTGTTAACGTAACCATAGTTTCAGTGGTTGTTGTTTGTTGTTTAATTATTAGTTATATTCGTTATTGTGTTAATATTTAGATTTAAAATACGCTTCATAATTTATCTGGTCACAGAGTTGGACATAAGGGCTCATACAAACGCTAAATACATTGACACAGGATCTCCTGCATTTATTTTCTACTGTAGCACGAATAAGCTATTTGATTATTTCATTCCAGGCAGAAGTGTTGACTGAAATTGAAGTTGGGGACATTCAGTCAGCATCGGCTGCCGTCAATTGCCTCCAGGAATGTGGTGCAAAGTGCATCGTCCTCACACTTGGGGAGAAGGGACTAATGTACACGGTTCAAGTTGTCAACAAAGAAGGGGTGACACAATGGTCCAAAACAGAGCATGTCGAAGCAAAGAAAACGAATGTGATAGATACTACAGTAAGTAGTGCCACAAATCAGTCAACTAAAACCATCCATTTTGTGACCTCTATTACACAAAGCGTTGTGGGATGAGTACTCATAGTTCAGTAAGGCATGCCCTAAAATATTCCAACTCCAATTATTTCTTAAAATTGTTTTCATAATCACCACGGATAGAGTTCAATCTTAGTGTCCCTTGAAGACTTCGGCAAGTAGTCTAAACACCAGGTTAAGTTCAAATTAGTAGAAGTAGAAGTACTGTAGTAATAGTGAATAGTAAAGGTCATTTGAAGTATGTTTGTTTGCTTCCCCCCCCCCCCCCCCCCCCCCCAACTTCCAGGGTGCTGGTGATGCATTTGTTGGAGCTCTGGCTTACCTCCTAGCCACAGCGCCATTCAGTGCACCATCAAATGGAGGCTGGAGGCAGCCATCTCTTCTAAGAGGCTACCTGAGCAAATCTGGAGCCATTGCAAGTGCATCAGTTATGTTCAGAGGAACACAGACTAGCTTCAAGAAAATAGATTTGCAATCTTAGTGATATTTTTCCCTTCCACATTTTAAATTAAACAAAATACATTTGATCTTCACCTTTCACTCTGACCCAACCCTGGACTTTATATAACCCAATCCCAAAAGAGCTTATAATCTTAAGGGATAAGCAAGTTTCTATTGTACTAAAGAGTTTCACTTGACTACCAAGTTCCCACCAGTATCCCTAAGATGGCCAACTTTTAATTATTAAATACATTGCAATAATAATATAATTTTAACAATAACAAAAAAAATGATGCAATTTATACAGATGGAATGCAACAAACTACACCAGGTACATACATACAAAATAGTATTTTATAATAAAGAAAATAAAAAATATTTAAGACGTATATACCAAGTGCCATTCAATAGGTGCAAAAAGGTCTGGATAAAACACAAGAGAGTCCAGTCCAGTCCACATCTGCAGCTGGTGGGTCTTCCATTCAAAAGTCACCCATCCATCCATCCATCCATCCATACATACAGTGCACCTGATGTGTTGCAGTATACTGGGTATTATGTTTGAGTGAGAACTGGCTGGAAGCTGCTCTGGGAGATGTCCAAAGAAACGTGTGGACAGAATGATGGTGGTCGCTGTATTGGGGGAAGAGAAAGTAAGGGGGAGAGAGAATTGTTAAGTGTGTTACTGATTTTGTGACCAGCAAGAAAGTACAATGAACATTTTGGTTCTAGACTAAATACACAGTATTTAAAAGCTTTGCTTTGGTGTGTTTATATTGCTTTGGTAAGCAACACTATGCCTGACAAGTTCTCGAGCCAAAATAGGACTCTCTCTACCCTTTACTGCTAAGAGCTGACTATGAACTACTAAGTCCATATAGTGGAATAGGTGTGATATAATACATATACCCAGCACAGCACACGTGTAAATACTTAAAAACATTTTATTAAAAGCAAGAGAAAATTGCTAGTAATTGGAAGTCCCACTGAGCGAAGATCAAATGAACTTGTAACTAAATTTTCCTAGGCTTTGATCTATAGAGCACAACTTCCATTCATTAACCACAGAGATCAAAACAGACTAGCACATACTGAAAGCAGAAGCAAGTCTGAAATTCATAAGCCTAAATACATTCGGGCCAACAGGGCCCTCAGGCAAGAGTGCCAAAAAGATAAAATATCATTAACAAGGCAGTGTGACTTTATTAGTGATCAAAAGGAACCTATCATGTGCACACACAAGTCAGTATTAGACCAAGGCACCTGCTCGTAACAACTCACATTTTTTTGTTAACACCCTAACACCTGGAAACTGTGGTGAGTTATTTAGTCTGCATAATCTAGCCTTCATCACTTACCTGAATAGAATGTACTTTGGAGTGGTTTCTGATTACCATTGGCCTACGGACCTAAGGATAGAGAAGTGCACACATGACTAACATAATATCGTTGCATGCAGTGACATGTAAAATAACGCATTCCATTTACATTGGACATCAGTTACAGCACTGATTGCACGTACATAGGCACAAATGCATAACTCCAAGTTCGTGTACCTAATTCACTTACTTACCGTGACAACTCTTTTTGAATGCTGCATTTTGTTGAAGTCCAGGTACGGCCGCTCAGACGAGAACCTGCTCGACATCTGAGCAAAAAACTTGTGCTTGTTGTGACCAACTGGAGTAACCTTCAGTGGTCTGCTCGTGCATGCCTCAAACTGGCCCGTACTCCAGCTGTTGTTGAATACTTGCTGCTGCTGCTGCTGCTGTGGTTGTTGGAGATTCTCGCTGGTCGTTGACGATAGGGAAGGCATCGTTTGGGCCCATAGAGTGCCGGAGTAAGTGGGAGGAGTTATGTTCCATCGTTGGCGAGAACTGCTAGTGGAGGGTGCTTCAAAAGCCTCTTTGATTTCATCGTCACTTGAGCTTGGACTACTGTTGCTACCTATGAACAAAAATAACAATATATAAATTATAACAAATCTAAACGAGTCTACAGTCACCAGCATGTAATAAAAAGTAAGCAAAACATGCTATGAAAAAACAAATAAAAGCCTCTACACAAACTTCTACACGTACATTGGTAATTTCTTGGAAATTGAGAAAGATGATTGCAACGTGCCTTTATTATACAACTTGGTGTTTTGACCACTGCGGCTGACTTTAAAACACTCACTAAAGAGTAGCCATCACTTCACTTTCAATCTGGCCACACTTTTGTAGGAGTGCCTATATTACACCACCAGGCAGGCACTGTACCTCTCAGGTTCTACACCAGGTATATTTACAGTGTATAGAAATATGCACGCCTTTACACTACTGCACGTGTGTAGAACTGAATCATTTAGGTGGGCTATATTAGGAATCCCACACCAAATTATGCCAGCTATTGTGTCAAACTGCTACAGAAATGGACTGTTCACATACACCGAACATTTGCACGAAGTACACCTCAATTTTGTTTCATGCCAAATACCAGCCACACACTACATAATATGAATGCATATCAAAAATGTCATTTAAAAAAAATACAAGAATATTTTGACTATTGTCACAAAAAGCAATGCAGAATTGGTGCCAGGAGGGAACAATAAAACAAGTTGATATGCTGTCATTACTCTTGTCACAATTCAAGGCATTCGAGACAGAAGAGATAGCTAACACCGGCACACAGCAGCCTCCAACACAAGGGCACAGGAGACGTGTGGGGGGTGGGGGGTGGCTAGATCAGTCATTTATGAGAGCGAACACCCCAGACCAATGAAGGAAAGTGAGGTGTGATTACTGAGGTGTGAGGTGTGATTACTGGAGGGCACAAAGACAGGGACAGAAAGAGGTGGAGTGAAACCTCTGTTGAGTATGTACACCAGCTCATTAAAACCAGCTAACAATCTCAACCACCAGATAAAACATATAGCCTGCAACCCTGTAGAAAAAATACCTAAAAGGTTATGGTTCACTATAATGTACTTTTAATTGCAACCATGGAAAAGGAGTACATACATAATACATTCCTCTTGTACAGCAACACAACAAAAATTCACACCCACTAAAAACAGACTGTCATTCTAAAGTGTGCTCTCAAAGTTGTAGTCTTGTTATGAGGTAATAGACAGTATTAAGCAACTCACACTGATGACTGATTGTTATCTCGGCTTACTGCCATTATAACAAAACAAAGGTTGATTAGAGAACTTCATTCAGTAGTGTTAAATTGTATTATGAAAACAAGTTCCCATGAAAATGATGACCCTGTCCTAACGAGTTAAAATTTGTTATGGTAACAAACATCAGGTTTATTAGGTACAGGACCAGGTTTATTAGGTACAGGACCTGTCTTACAACCTTATCACTTCACAACAACTCAGATAGCACATCTCAGAATGACAGTCTGTTGTTACAGGGTTAATTATTGTTGCGTTTTGAACGTTATGATCCGTTACAGATTTTGCAAAACTACTGCCATACTCCTAATCAACAGAACACCTTCTGACCATTGAATGCCTGTATCCACATAATTAATTCCATCTTGTAGAGGAAGCCCTACTTCTAACGAACAAAATGAAGGAAGTTTACAGAGGAAAAATATCCATCTAAGGAGGAAGGACCAGGTGTGCTACAATAATTGGGGGAAAACTGCACAACTTTTCTAACTTTCTGCTTAGCCTCTGTCAGCTAATGAGCAGAAATATGCCATAAACATGTGGAGACAAGAATTATTATTATTATTAAACTTTACTTGAAACAATGTAACCGTTCTTAGCTAACCCTTTCACCATTAATAGCACCATGTGCTCTGCGTTCAGTCAGCAATTCTCTGTTGTTGTTTTTAATTGATTACCTAATATACAATGCTTTTATTTATATGTAGTACTTCTTGTAATAATAAAAATTATTAAAAAACAAACAAACAAACAAAGCACTATAAAATTCTGTTTGAACCCCAAGCATCTCCAAGACTGTTGGTAGTAGAGCTTTTAATATTGCTAGCAATGGTAAGTCCAAAAAATTAGCTCTTTTCAGTGCAGACAAATATACTTTCTTTTTTTGCATAATAATACTGCATATAGCTTTGTCTTAGCTTGCTTTAAAATTAACCTCTTATTGAATTCTTCAGAAAAGAAATAAAAATAATACATTTTCTATGTTACCACACTGGTTGTTACCGATATGAAGGCATGCACAATTTTGTACTTATCGAGTAAGCAAGGCCCTAAGAAGGATGCTTCATGAAAAACTGGGCATTCATAGTGAGGATGGATTCCAGGTTAGTTCTGATAATCTATGATGTTAATAGACTTCCTTCTGTTAATGGGTCTTGAGGAAACGGACTATCAAAAACAGCAGATCACTTTTCGGTACCATTACATTGCGACCCCTTTACCAGAATTTTAAGCCACACCCATTTTAGTAGAACTTGAAGTTTGGTGAGACAGAAAATGAAACACCACAAACTCTGTCATTCTTGATATTCTCTTGTTGCAATAGCTACCAGCACAGTTCTTTTCAGACAAAAAAAAATGGTGTGTGTGTGTGTGTGTGTGTGCATGTGGGAGAGAAAGCTTGCTCAAGAACCTCTATTCTCCATTTTGTTTGCATTAAAAGCTATTTGCCAATACACACACTCTGAATAATTTCAACACCCTGTTAATTATAATTCACTTAGCACAAGCGGTTAGCACTACCAGGAAAAATATCATAATTTACATAACAAGAGTTGGCACGTATTCCAAGTATATAACAGCTTTAAATACCAATATACCTAAAAGCTCTCTCTCTCTCTACACGAACTAGGATTCCAACCTTAGTTAGCAAGTGGAGAGACAGAAAGTAACATCTGCAGTTGACCATTATTGGTGGGAACATAGCACTCCGTGTTGATAATGGCACCACACCGCCTCGTGCTAATCTAGTCAAGCTAGTTGAACCAGAAATGCAATTATAGCTGATCTTCTAACCATGTTATAGACCTTACCCATCTGAAGGTGGAGATATAGCAATCATGCCCTTAGGCACACGGCAACTTAAAATCAGCATACAACACTCATAGATCATTCAGTGCAGTAAAAAGGTATACTACTACTGCAAGGATTGAAAAGACAAATATAATGTATTAAGCTAAATAAACCCTTTGCCTTCTTTATCACTTTCATTAGACTCATTAACTTTTGACAACACCTCCCTTTTCCCTCAAAACCCCCAGCACACACACACACACACACACACCAGCCTACCTGTGGAACACTTGAACTGAGAGTATTTCCTTTTCTCCGCTGATGAGATCCTTTCAATTCTGAGTTGCGTGCCAGCCAGTCTGACTTTCCTAGGAGACCGAGGGCAGCCTGTTGCTGTAGGCAATGACCACATACAAACACACACACAGACGCACACATAAGTCTCTATGCCTGCCGGAACAAATACTTGAAATACTTGACACCACATCACCAGTGCCGGTATTGTGACAACCACTACCGCACATCACACACTCACTTGCAGTGTGGAAAGTTAGGAATTAGTACTGACTCACAGGAAGTTGGCTGTACAGCCACTTTCTATGAATATTACAAACAGAGGGTGTGGTCAGCGATCCAGTATATGAGATCAATTAATACATCAGCTACTGTTCATCCAGGCTAGCTACCAAAGTAGAGCACATGTGCAGTATTACACATGCTCTGGCATTAAGGCTAACTGAAGAGGTCTGAGTGGCTTAAGTGCAATGAAAAAGAAAAAAGATTTAAATTAACAATTTAAAAAAATTACCCACCACAAATGGCGTTCCCAGAAACCACTGCCACTAAAACAGCAAACATATTGCCAGATCAGAACTAAATCTCTACCCAAGCAGTGCTACTAAAAGCATATGGCAAGCAGTGCTACTAAAAGCATATGGCAACAAGTTGTGACAACCTCATAATATTAGCAGAGATGCCATTTTAAGAGAGTGAACGTTCAGTTCTTACGCCCTCCAAAACTTGGCTACCATTTGAAATATGTTCACCCTTAATGATGAAGCTGTACATTATGAAATAACACAGAAAACAATACACAAATGATTAGCTAGGAATACAGTACAATATACATTGTACATACTTTATTCCCCAAGGGACCCTGGCAGAGGGTGTTAGCAGTAAGCCTTTCAGGTAACATCATGCTGCACAGGTGCAAAAAGGAAGTGTGACTTTGCTGGCATACATTCAAACAAGCAGTACCTCCTCCTTGTGAATTGAGTAATGAATCATCTAATTAATGCTCCTCCTTATGTTCTAAACACAGATTCAGTGAACACAAAACCAGTGGGTGTGCTAATGGATATGTATACATACCATAAGGTACCTGATGTAGTGATAGCATGCTCAGGTCATGGGTGGAGAGAGCTGTGGCTGGATGACATCTCCCACTTGTCAATGAGCTCACAACTACTCCTAGGGGCTTACCAGAAGGTAAATGACAGGAATGATTGAACACTAACAATAGTCCTGCTGTAATGAATACATGCATTGATTTGTTGATAATTAGGGGGTGGGGGGGAGGAGGTTTATGTGTGGTTATTGCAGGAATAGGAGAATGGGAGGGGAGATGGATTGCTTAGATTATAAAGAGAGCAGCAAAAAATAAGAAGAGATTATTATATGTATACAATGATGATATTAAGTAATGAGGTGTTGTAATTTAGGAATATTGAAGTGTATATTGAGATGAAGGTATAAAAATATTCTGTTTTGTTTCTTTTTATGCCTTTTTTTTTTTTTTTTTAAGAAAGGGGGGTTTATGCCATTTTAGTGCATAAATGGGTTAAGAAAATCTTTTTTTTGGCCAACCATTGTGATTGTATTAGACCAAAGAAGCCAGAAGTGAACCCACATAAGATTAAATGACTGTCATAATTTGCTTAAAGTGTACTACAATGCTAACACATTTAAGAACCATACTTACACATCAATGATAACATCATGTGTAAACAAAGCACTCACTCCTTCCCCAAATCACCACTCTTACCCCACCCAGTCATAATAAGTAACAGTAGTAGCAATCAAATTAGCCAGACTGCACCAAAATTATACGAGCCTTTCAAGATGTCAACTTTTTATAATGAATTGTCATTGGCATTCTATCAAAGATTATTCTTGGCTAGATCTGCTCAGTGCTGGTCACAGATGGGTGGTCAGATAGCACCATCATCTCCTGGGGAAGGAGAAACTCAATAAAAGGCTTCAGTTTATCCAGAAAAATTTTAAAAGTGACCACAATGCTGGTTTTGAAAAGGCTACGGAAACTTAAAAGCAAACCGAAAAAAAAATACCCCAAGGTTTAGGGAGAAAGGGTGGGTTGTTGTTTTTTTAAGGGCTTTGCTACCTACAGTTACACGGCAGACTTCCACTGTAGCTAATAGCAAAGGCGACATCAAGATACGTGTCTCACCTTCTCTTGTAACACACACACACACACACAGACATTGCACAGCATTATGGATTCTATTATGCAACAACAAAGCATACTTTAATCTGATTGGAGCATTGCAGTGAAGTACAGAGCTGGCGTTTTAAGACAGTGCATCTGACCAGGCCCATTATGGTAAGACTAAATTCTTTTTATATTTGCATGAAAACAGCTCGAAAAAAGAGCAAAGGAACATCAAGATGCCTGTAATAGAGAGGATGGCAAGATTTCAACCATTACTTTACATGCCTGGCACCAACATCACCCGTCTAAATGGGAAGAGCTGAATGTTAGGAAAGGCTACACATTCAGATGACATCTGAAAACTGCAAGTTTAAGAGACAATACTCTAGAGCATCTGGCTGTCTTTGCTACATGCTGGCTAGAGTGTTTCAAGATAGGGAAATACAATCCTAAAACTCATCCTGTGTCTAAAATAAAACAGTAAGCATGTGCTACCATTGTCTCTTCATTTATTTTTGTTTACAAAATCAATGCAGACAGTCTGACCTTAGTAACTATCGAAGAGGACTTTAAGCTACTGTATGTAGAATTAGAATTGTCAGGTCTAATATAAAACATATTATTGGCTATATAAACAAAGAATACTGCTTCAGTCCTCCTCCTCCTCCTCCTCATCGTATCACCATCCTCATCACCATCAGTTAAAATGAAGGTGAAACACATTTCCACCCACTCCTTGCATGATTCAATGCATCATCAATGCACACACACACACACACAAACTTAATCATTGCCCAACTGCTCTACAATAGTGTTAATAAACCCCACTGGCACCCACAACTAAGTTTGGTGTCAAGATCCAAGACCTTAGACTGGCCTTGAGTGTCAGTGGTTGCCACACCACGCTTCACCAGCAGGATATTGAAGAAGATAACGAGGAAAACAAAATTAACAAACTCAAAGAAAACTGTTCCAGTTGTAAAAGGAAAAGATTAAGACTAAAAGGAAAACAATTTTTGTAAAATGTCACACATTCCTCTAAACATACTGGACAACGAAAGGAAAAAAACACAACTTGCATGTCTGTCTTCAAAGTAAAAAAAAAAACAGTGCACTTCGTTCACTTAAAATGCGGGGATGAAGAAAAATGTTCCTCTGTTTTGCCTTATGTTAGACTATTACACCATAGCTCACTATTTAAAAAAAATGAAGCACCCAAGGTGTGAACCCTCAGCGCTTTTATAATACATAAGCTATCTGTTTAATTGTTTCTGAGACCAATGGCATCAATGTAGCTGTGCAATGAAAACGGTAGATGTAAATGCTGTCTTAGAAAAGCTAATAATGCAAGGGACACTCACCAATGTGGAACTCCTTCAATGCAAGCATTCGGTTAACTTTCCAGCATAAAGCAAAACTACCGTATACTACAAGAAAATACTAGCTCACATGATTACAAAACGATGAAAGGGAGAGTTAATCACAAAAGCTAGTACCTATATGGTGCTGACAGCTTCGCGTTGTCACAAAAATCAGCCTGAAATTAAAAAAGTAGCACAATGAAAATCTTAAACATTTGTTCTGATTAAGTTCACACCTAAATCAACAGTTAATTGTCAGTAATCTCTAAAATCAGAGTGTGACAGACAGAAAAGGATGATCACTATAACCCTCTTGCGCAGCATGCTGAGGGTTAATAATAAATCCCAAACCAATGTCCATTTTATCTTCCTATTCACTCCAACATGACAATCAACTTGGTCAGCACGAGGGTCTAAACTAATTTGAGGCCAAAGAAAACATGCCCATAAAACCTCAGCTATGCCAATCAGACTGAAGACAACTCCCACAAGCTCTTGCCAATCCCTGGACTGACTTTGGTCAACCCAGCTAATCCAATCATAACAAATGCATGGACACAAGTCACCACACAAACGATGTACCAGCCACGGTGCAATCGCCGGCACCATATCCTCGTACCACTCCAGTGCCTGTGGCTAATGGCGGCTCTTTACTAACAATCTAGTCATTGCTGGAGAGTTGCATTGAAATACTCCAGTGTGAATGGAGAGTAACAAAGAGAGCTATGACCTGTTCTTCAACCCAACTACTGGGGCTTCTCTTCACATGATATCATATACACATACACACAAACACACGCCAAATGTACACAACTTCACCACACACACACACACATACAAATGCAAATTCTCTTGCTGCTGCTAGCGGGTCACTGACAGAGTCAGGATGCCTGTGAACTAAGCAGGTA
>WLWD01002231.1_pt1 | contig 142135 bp, 87 predicted proteins | sample 6712731 | NCBI WGS metagenome assembly WLWD01 (sample SAMN12718690, study PRJNA576275) | sponge metagenome | isolation source: marine sponge | host: Mycale hentscheli | place: New Zealand: South Island, Marlborough, Capsize Point | collected 2014-11-01
AAACATGCATCAGCTATTCATTTGCCTTCTTGTCTCACTAAAGTTGATGTTTATACTTTAGCTAAAGAAGGCTTATCACAAGGAGACATGGAATGCTGTAGTATATCTACATTTTTATGACATTTGGAGCAAACAATTCCTATGATAATTGGTATTTTTTAAATAAATGGCATTGATGGAATTTAACCTTGCATGGCAGGAGAACCTTCTTTCAGAATGTAATGTATGCACTGCAATCAAAGACGGTCAAGAAAGAACACTTAATAAAGAAATTAGAAAATGGCTCACAGAAATTTTAGAATAACAGATTAAGCTTGAAAATTATGGCTACTATATTTTGGCACAAACACAAAATTAAACATCTTTTATTTTATTCTTAGGAGTGAAAGAGAGAAGTGTGCTAAACACAGACAAAAGAGAGAGAAAATGCCAAGACAATACTTAAGCATTATAATAGATGGAATGGATCAGTCTAAAACAAACATACCCCACATTGTCAGCAACCCCAAAGTAATGGCTGGTGCTTACAGGCTGGAAACACACATCACTGGAGTTAAAGTTCATGGCCAATTCACTAAGATGTTCATAGACAGTTGACAATTTAACCATGACTCCAATCTGGCTGTGCAAGTGTTATTATGAGTATTTTTATCAGTTAATGTAAGAGTTCTATTACTATGATGTAAAGTGATGTAAAAAAATAAGCTGCAGGATGTATTACCAGAAGTGCTGTATATTCAGATGGATAATACTTGTCGTGACAATAAGAACATTTATGCTCACATTTGCGGCTATATTGGTGGAATTGGGAGTGTTCAGAAAGGTATTTAGGATTTGATTTGACTGATCCCAGGTTGATATAGATATTTATGTGTGTAGGTGAAGTTTAAAATTGTACCAGTTGGACATACTCATGAGGATATAGACCAAACACTTTCATGCATATCTTGAAAACTGAACATCACAATGCATTGACTATTCCAGGTCATCTAACCTAGCAAAGTTATAAGCTACATGTAACTATACACTTCTTCCTTGATTTTTTTTTCAGATCTTTGTCAAAGTATATAAGTGTCTTTCTCACCACCTAGCAACTGTCAGTGCCTCTGCCTGGTGGACTAACTGGCTTGAACATGCTCATCAACTCAGTCAGAAGACAAAGTCTCAGTCAATAAAAGGTGAAAGTGCTTGAATCATTAAGATTAAATTACAAGATTATAATATTTATATAAAATTATATTTGTAGGTATCAACTATTAAGAACAGCTAATTGGTGGAGTAGATAGCTCAAAACAGATTCCAAAGAAAATGAAAAAAATACACCTTGATAATCACAGAAATCCAAATTTGTGATGCACAATTAAATCACACCAATGAGACAAAACTCAAGGATGAAATAATAGTTTACAAGTTGAAAATATGACAATAGAAATAATTGTCAAAGAAGTAATGAACAAATAAACAGTGAAATAGTAATGAAATACCAACAAAGTTCTTGAAGGTAAACGTGTCCCAACGATGGCGAGATGAGCTTCACCGCTGCACCGTGTTCTTCTCGCTGCCACCAAGTGTGGGGGTTATGTTGTCAGTATCGGGTTGTTGAGGTCCTATACTGGGTAGCTGCCACCAGAATATTCTTCGGGATGAGTCTCATTGTAGAGGGGGTTGTGGTTGAGAGCTGTCTTTGTTCCTCTAAGCTAAGTCACCCAGGGTGCAGTAATGCAACCAGCTTTACAGTTAAATATATTAAATTAAACTAGCTTATAGTTACAAAACTTAGAAGACTGGCCCAGCAGCACTGCTGGCTAGCCACTATATACTAAATCTGCCAGCAAGCCCGGTGTATAGGTGTGATACACCATGAACATGAGAATAGACAGGAGGGAAATAGTTAATTTGGTGTTGTTTGTCTCATGAGACCTGAACAGATATGAATGCATAATGTTAGTGTTCATATTACTAATTTAAGTTAGCAGTGTGTGGAGGATGTTGAGGGTAGATATTTCACTTATTTTACAAGGTGTTATTTTCATGGTTTCAATTGTCAATTTTATTCTTCAAATAAATGTACGAACATTACATTATTGCTACAAGTTGCATAATATTAACAATATCAAATACTACCAAAAAAAAAGAAGAAATGATCATACACAGTCTTCCTAAAAGTTGACAGATCCAGTAGACAAAATAATTCTAGCTAAAGTCAGAAAAAAATAATAAATTGAGCCACAAATATATAAAATCACTAAATGCTCCATTAAAGTTTTATCACACAGACCTATTTAGAGCACACAACACAATTAATTTCTTTGTAATTGTTGTATGGAGGGCAAGGAATGCCGACACTGCAAACAGCCTCAACGTGATAGAATAGAGCTCCATTAGTATCACCAGCACTCCCTGGCAGTGACTCCATGCCTTTATCTACACATTCATACATGGAGCGATGGTGGACATGTTTCTCAGACATAAGATATCCATAGTACTCTCTGGTCCAGTTAGTAGGACATGTGGTATTGCCAGGTATCATGAGTACTGCAGATCTGGTGGTCACATGACAGACAGCACAGGGAACATTGTGATCGTGTGTTCCTACAATAGGATATTGATATTCACTTCCATAAATGTAGGATTTATAACGTGGTCCACTTGCACTGTATCGTAAAGTGTACTGAGGGTCTTTCACAAGACACAAGTAATTAGCTCCATTTCCTCTGTGTTCGTGTGAAGAACCAGCAGTTATTCCAGAGTAGACTTCTTCTGTCCCTGCAATGTTTGCACAAGCACTGTTTCCCCATCTAGTGTAAATGGCCCCTCCAGACTTAGGTCCAGATGGTCCTTCTTTACCACGTGGTCCTGGAAGTCCTCGTGGACCTTGCACTCCATCTCTGCCAGGAAGACCGTCTCTTCCTCTCAGAATTTCAACATACGTACGTGAAGCATTACTTTCTTTTACAACTATATTTTCTGCTTTCAAGTCTAAATAGAAAAGTAATATAGAATTAAAAGATAATAAACTAGTAAATCAGTAACAATTCACCTTGCAGTAATAGACAGCTTGCTAGACCCAAGAAGAATATCATAGAAGATTTCATGTTGAAAAAGTTAAAATGTAACTTCAAGCAGTTTTTTTAAATACTTATATACTCGCTAACGGTCCATACTTAATTTATAGTGGAGCATACAATGATTATCACACTCACAGAGCCAAGGTTAAGTGAAATGGTGCGTGCAGAGGACTAAAAATTAATTCAATCACTACAGTTCGTGCCTGAAATCATGCACAGAAAATCACTCACAGAAAAATGAATAAGTGCCTTACGAAATCTTATTCCTTAACACAATTAGCTAAGTATCCAATAGAAACAACACTGGAGAGTTGGATTTCAGCAACCTTGCAAGTGCTCGGGTAATATAGAAATCCTTTTGATAATTCTCCTCACAAAATTGTAATAGTAGCCCTACTCTTAGGGTTGTTCACACATGAGATCATGTACGATCTTGGCTTCAAATAAAACACGACAAAATTCAGATTTTAGCTAAGTAATGCGTGCACGCTGCTGTACACAAGCATTGCGCAAATTTTAGTAAATTAGATGGTTTTCTTTGAGTATTTCCGCGTCACGCAAGTGTTCAATATTTCCTCTTATTGAACCTAGATTATAACTTATTATTATTACTATTATTAGTAAGTATCTACTGCTAACGCTATCACACTATTAATGTAATTTTCCTATTGGGAAAAATTATCACACTGTTATTGTATTGTTACTGTCAGGAAAAAAATTATCACACATTATTGTACTATTACGATTAGGAAAGATACCCATGCTACATCACGAAGCCCCACCCACAAGAGGAAGTGAATTTTTAGGAAGCTAAAATAGCTGTAAATAAAGGTGCTATTATGAAACACCCACTCAGTTTTGAGTTATATGGTTTAGGGTCACGTTTATACATGACAGTAAAGTATATATTTAGGAAGTTTTACAATGATCAAGTACAGTGGCTAATAAAAAGTACGTAACTACTTCAGAACAATATAACATAATACATTAGAAACAAATGATACAAAAATAATAGCTCATGGGCCAAAAAGTGAAGGTAATAACAATGAAAATAGAAGTCAAAAAATCGACAACAACTAAATCTATTTAGAACACACCACACAGTTTATTTCTTTGACATTATCATAAGGAGGACAAGGAATGCCGACACTGCAAACAGCCTCAACATGATATAATAGAGCTCCGTTAGTATTACTAGAACTTCCTGGCAGTGACTCCATGCCTTTATCTACACATTCATACATGGAGCGATAGTGGCCATGATATGCAGACATAAGATATCCATAATACTCTCTGGTCCAGTTTGGAGGACATGTCGTCTTGCCAGGTATCATGAGGACTGCAGATCTGGTGGTCACATGACAGACAGCACAGGGAACATTGTGTTCATGAGTTCCTACTATTGGATGTTCATATTCACTTCCATAAATGTAGGATTTATAACGTGGTCCACTTGCACTGTATCGTAAATTGTACTGTGGGTCTTTTACAAGACACAAGTAATTAGCTCCATTTCCTCTGTGAACATGTGATGAACCAGCAGTTATTCCAGAGTACACTTGCTCTGTCCCAGCAATGTCAGCACAAGTACTGTTTCCCCATCTTGTGTAAGTGGCCCCTCCAGACTTAGGTCCAGGTGGTCCTTCTTTACCACGTGGTCCTGGAAGTCCTCGTGGACCTTGCACTCCATCTCTGCCAGGAAGACCGTCTCTTCCTCTCAGAATTTCAACATAAGTACGTGAAGTATTACTTTCTCTTACAACTATATTTTCTGCATTAGACCCTGCAATTAAAGAGAATAGAGTTACATCATAGGAATTAATGCCATTGCTATTAGCTTACATTGAAAGATGATGCATGTGATCACAGCCAAGAAAGTTATTACAGCTGTATCCATGTTGTTGCTTCAGTAGCTACAGCAATGATGATACTCTTGGTGGCTATAAAACTTTGTTCATAAAATTCTATTTTATAGTCGCTCTGTAATCCTGTTAATGATTTCCCATCATGCTCAACTAGCCTAGATATCAAGAAATTGCAAGTGCAGACTTTATGAACTTACTAATTAGTTTTGATAAAGGTACCAATATCATGTGGTAAAAATCAAGGTCCAGGAAAGATGTGCGTGCACTCCACTATGAATAACTTTAAATCTTATGGGATTACTCATTAATATCTCCAGTCATGCGATTAAAAGTAAAATCTCTTCTAGTAGCTCGTGAGTAACAAGTTGAAATTACATAATATGAGCATACTGCTCTATAATTAGTTCTAGTTAGTTCAGTTACAGCACACATCAATAAGATGCCTAATTGAAATAACATGTGCACGTTTGTAAAGCTAATGGGTCACTTCAGTTGCCTCTAGACTGCTTTGAACTCTAATGCCAAAAACACTACAGTCTGCCTGGAATGAGTTTGTTCAACCATGCTGATGTGGTAAAAGAGGAATGCAGTTTCCGAAACTGGAAATCAATTAAGGTGATATGACTGTAGTAGCCCAGATCCATGACAACATTGGCACCCAGTATTGACTATCGGGAGGATTTAGTCGACCAAGCTAGAGCACATGACTGAATTCTGGTGCACCCCTTGGATGTGAGCATTAGGACGGTGCGACCCCAAAAGCATAGCTTCTTTCATTCAAAAGTAAATAAAAAATTTTACTCTGCAAACCTTGATAGAATATAGTCTGACAATAATATGGCATAATTCACCTTCAAGTTAATTGCTCTGAGGGTGACAGTAGCAATTTAGAATCCACTGCAGACCGTAATCATTTAATTTTGAAAGTGGTTAATAATAAAGTGATAGTTGATTACATAACTTGCTACACTGTATGTGTTAGTTTAGTTTTTATTATTAGCATAACAAGCTAGTTAGTACCCAATTCTATCATTAACATTCAACATATTGTCATCAATAATTATTGCTGTCTTTAATACATCATCAGAAAGATTTCAACGTACTGTGATCAATCAAATGTACACAACAACATTGAGCTGTTAAACGTTTTTACATCTACTAATTATTAACACATTAGAGTATCTACTTGGTGCACACCACACAATTGAGTTCTTTGTAATCACTATAAGGAGGGCAAGGTATGCCAATATTGCAAGTAGCCTCAACATGATTAAAATGAGCACCATAATTGTTGGTTGCACTCCCTGGCAGTGACTCCATGCCTTTATCTACACATTCATACATGGAGCGATGGTGGTCATGCTGAGCAGACATGAGATATCCATAGTACTCTCTGGTCCAGTTTGAAGGACATGTGGTCTTGCCAGGTATCATGAGAACTGCAGATCTGGTGGTCACATGACAGACAGCACAAGGAGCATTGTGATTGTGACTTCCTCGAAGTGGATGTTCATACTCTGTTCCATATATTTTTGAGATGGGAGTTGTACTAGCGACGTGATAAGCTAAGGTGAACACAAGTGATTGGCTCCATTGCCCAGGTGTGTGTATACTGAACCAGCAGTAATTCCACAGTAGACTTTTTGTGTCCCTGCAATGTTTGCACAAGTACTGCTTCCCCATCTAGTGTAAGTGGCCCCTCCACTTGTGGGACCAGGAGCTCCAACAATGCCAGGTGATCCTGGTGGTCCTCGTGGATTTAAGGTGTGCACATTTACCACCAATGGAATTGTTGAAGGAAGAAAATCGGACAGTTTTTTTCCTGAGCGGATTTCAATGAATGCCATTTATAACTTACTATGCATAGTTAATGACTTATACGAGATGCTAGTAGAATCAATAAAAAAAATTAAAATTAAAAAAAAAGACAGCTGAAGGCAGTAAATGAGTGATTCAGAGCTGCGAATTTTACACAAATTTTTATGGAGCAGAAGCACAGGCTGAATGCACTGCACCATGGATTGTATTAATAAGTTTATGCTTGTGCACTGAACAGCACATTAGCTCAATTAATAGGGCATTGTAAACTCGTAAAAAATATTTGAGCAAAAAAATAATACGGGATACAAAATTCTACACAAAATGTATGTAGCTCTTGTCAAGCAGCCACTAATACCAATAAATGACCAAAGATGCACACCCTCAGCGTTACTTTACACTAGCTAGCTCTTTTACGGGTGACTGACTGACAGATGAAGAAATACTATAGCCTTATTGCACATCCATGGAGGGTTAGCCAGCCTAAAACATACCGGGAATATCAAGTATAAGGATAGAAACGAAAGTTATCTAATAGATCACTACTAATTATTTACAGTTGCCAGAGGTACTTCTAGTGAGTTGACCAAGCTAGAGTACATGATGTGAGCTTTTGAAAGTGCAAACCTCAAAAGCATGGCTGCTTTCATTCATAAGTTACTAATATTTTTTACCCTGCAAACATAGGCAGACTATAATATGATAATAATATGGCATAATTTACCTTCAAGTTTATTGCTGTGAGGGTTATAGTAGTTATTTAGAATCCAGTGTAGATTGCAATCATTAATTTTAAGAAGTGATAGTTGATTTACGCAACTCATGTGCTAAACTTTATGTGTCCAGTTTAGGCCAAGCAGTTATTGTAGGTACACACACAAGATGACACACTTTATATCCACATGATGTGATGAGATCCAAAAATTATTTTATAGCTTACTTTTAGTAGCCAAAGTTCAGTAAAAAGCTTGGTTCCTATGTTATTAGGAAGCACAAGTTGAGAATGCGCAACATACTACCAGTGTGAGGTCTCTTGGACCAGTGGCAGGTCCAGGGGCAGATCCAGCACCAATGACGGGGAGGGGCCCAAATATATTTAGTTCAAAATTTATGAAACTCAATACAATATGTAAATGATTTGGGCATTTATTTATCAATGAAGAGCATAATTAGGCATGCAGTTGTCCTTTAACGAGAGATAAGTGATTGGCTCCATTGCCCCGGTGTGTGTATACTGAACCAGCAGTAATTCCAGAGTAGACTTCTTGTGTACCTGCAATTGTTTGCACAAGTACTGCTTCCCCATCTAGTGTAAGTAGCCGCTCCACTTGTTGGACCAGGAGCTCCATCATTGGTAAATGGCTACTGAGCTGATTATTCTGAGAAATTTTAATTTGAATGCTAACAGTTAATAATATTTATTTGTTGGTTAACTATTTTCTGTTATATTATTTGTGCTATTCTTTAACAATACACAACAATTTTACAAACATAATGTTCAATGGATATACTAACTTAAGACATACATCTGTGACTATACTATTAGACAATGAACTTTCAAGTAAAAAGAATTCTGTTAGTGGAATTAATAGCTATACCAAACTGCACCTTAAACATTGAGGTCGTGTTTATAATTCAATGCCGTTCGTGGTATGCAAAATTTGTGGCCTTGTTCACCACATTCTGAAATCCTTCCGGAGGTAGGGGGATAAAAAGGAGAATTCCTAGCATAGAACTTTGATCTTTATCTCCTTTTATTCAAAATTATAATAATGCCACGCAAAGAATACCCTCCAAAAAATAACAAATAGGCTGTCCAAGGAGATCAGTGGGACTCTGGTTCAGTTACAAAATCAGAAAGTAGCAAACGATAGCTCAAAAAACTATTATCTACGAGCTAATTTTCAAAATTTTGTGAATTAAAACCCTTTGCCTTTCTAAATAGCAGCCTACAAGTTATCTATAAGCTTCCGAGCTTAAATGTTAACTACAGAACTGCACTGAAAATTAAACACTCATTAAAAACATGAAGACAAAAAATGGCTGAACAACTACGAAAGTCCACATAACCTGCCGTAAATTAGTGTAGCTGATAAATTAAGTCTGCCAATAACTAAGTACTTACACTAGCTGAAAAAACTCAGAAAACTGGTAAGCTAAGCTGACTGCTATAACTACTACCACATCAGAGATTAATCAGATTGCAATACACTGTGAGATCCAGAGATAACACTCATGTGATAACTTGAGTTATTTCGTTAAAATAGCACTGTGCATGGAATTATTCTATAACTGGCCCACTTCAGTAAAATTTGCCCACTAGTCTATGTAAATTTGAGCCAAATTCTCTCATCACCTTAAATTGTATCAAAATCTTTGCCAATCAGCATTCAGTCAAATAATGTTCCCCAAACCTTATCATCATGAAACAACCTCCACTTCCCCCCAGTATCATAACGACATTAATTTTTTCAAAAATAGTTTTGACATGACCCTTTAGTATGATATGGAAAACTGTTATCACACAATTATTCAAATTTGGCCATTATTAAGAAAAAGAGGAAAGGAAGTACTTTTGTTAGCTAAAATAAATAGTAATAGCCTACATATTTATACCTTTAAAAACCAATGACTTAACTGATAAAGGAACTAGGACATTGATTACAAAACTCAATAAATGTAGTTTTTTATGTTGTTTTTGCATACAGATCTTGTACATTTGAATTTTGCCCTTTTACTAACATTTCACTTTTTTTACATGATGTCTTATTATTTAGGTGGTCTTAATTGTCAATTTTTTTCTTCAAATAAATGTACATACCTAAACATTACATTATTGCTATAAGTTGCATAATATTAACAATATCAAAGACTACTAAAAGCAAAATACAGAAATGATCATACATAGTTTTCCTAAAAGTTGACAGATCCAGTAGACAAAATAATTCTAGCTATAATTGAGTCACAAATATATAAAATCACTAAATGCTCCATTAAAGTTTTATCACAGACCTATTTAGAGCACACAACACAATTAATTTCTTTGTAATTGTTGTATGGAGGACAAGGAATGCCGACATTGCAAACAGCCTCAACATGATAGAATAGAGCTCCGTTAGTATTACTAGAACTTCCTGGAAGTGACTCCATGCCTCTGTCTACACATTCATACATAGAGCGATAGTGGCCATGATATTCAGACATAAGATATCCATAGTACTCTCTGGTCCAGCTAGCAGGACATGATGTCTTGCCAGGTATCATGAGTACTGCAGATCTGGTGGTCACATGACAGACAGCACAGGGAACATTGTGATCATGAGTTCCTACTATTGGATGTTCATATTCACTTCCATAAATGTAGGATTTAACGGGTGGTCCACTTGCACTGTACCGTAGAGTGTACTGTGGGTCTTTTACAAGACACAAGTAATTAGCTCCATTTCCTCTGTGTTGGTGTGATGAACCAGCAGTTATTCCAGAGTACACTTGCTCTGTACCTGCAATGCTTGCACAAATACTCTTCCCCCATCTAGTGTAAGTGGCCCCTCCACTTGTGGGACCAGGAGCTCCATCATTGCCAGGTGATCCTGGAAGTCCTCGTGGACCTTGCACTCCATCTCTACCAGGAAGACCGTCTCTTCCTCTGAGAATTTCAACATAAGTACGTGAAGTATTGTTTTCCGTTACGATAATATTTTCAGCATTAGACCCTAAATTGTAAAGAAGCAGGAATTCATACATCAGCTAAATACATACAATATATCTTACACAAAGCCATCAAAGTGTTGGTTAAAATTAAGAAAAGAATGTGATAAGACTGCATGATGGTTGACACTGTTGCTGCGGCAAAAAAGTGCTCTTATTTGTAAAAATTTACTTGTTTTATACCCACTGGTTAACACTATGTATAAATAATTAATAGTATACAGAAAAAGCTAAGAATAAGCAGGACAAGCTGATAAACACCAGTCCTTAACAGATGTTCGTCAGCAGTTGTATAGATAATCTTCATGACAGTGACCAGTATGATACTCCTGTTTACTGTATATACTAATTTCCACTTGATACAGTTGTGATGATGGAACTAGATGCACAGTATCAAAGAGAATCAGAATCACTATACAGAATACATCAACACAATCCAGGAGCGGCTCAGTCAATTTTGAAGTGGTCAGGCCAATATGAACAGGAAATCAAAGTAACCAAGAAAGTCAGTGGCTCCATATAGTGTATGCACTAGCGTAAGAAATCCAATGGTATGGTAAAAAAAATTTAGTTTTAAAATATTATGTTCATATATTATTATAAATTTAATGTAGAGATGATGTGAAGAACATATTTATTTAATGTCATGACCTATAGTAAAATAATAAATTGTTTAAAAAACTTGAAATACTAGATGCCTGTGTTCACTGACCACTTGCTTTTGCGAGGTGTCAGGCAAAACTTTTCAACAGATACAGAATCCACTGAGCAAAAGAAGCTGTCACAACCATGCAGTCACACAATATGCCACGCCCACCAAAAATACGAATTCTATAGTATTGATATAGCCACACGTATTCATTATTTTGAGGCATCAAAAGCGGTCGGGCTCTTGCCGAAGCAGCCCGACCGTCACCGCCGCCGCTGATGTAATCTGTAGTACATGACTTGTGTCCAATTATGCATAATGACTGATGACTGATTCGAATGAGCCCAGGAAAACTATAGTAATAAATTTTTTAATGACTAAAATCGAAGTAAGTACTTATACCACAAACAAAGCATGGGATTGTCATGAAGAGAATTTAGTGCACAACTTTATCAGTACAAGAAATGGAACTAGCTACATATAAGTTTGCAGTCTTTCATATATAAAAAAATATATTTGCTGGAAACAGAATTATAAACCCTTTCTACCACATCTGTGGCCTCTTGCAACTTGAAAAACCCCACTGCAGAGTTATTTCCATTGTTGTATCTTAAAAATTAGTGCATTACACCCTGACTTGCTTTTGTTTTTGCCTCATTGTAATTTATTTTGATTTTTTGTCGTTGCTTGCTTTTTGTTGTTATTTTACCCAAATGACACATGCTCCCTTACATAACCATTGCACTGTTTAGTAACTTGTCCATACCGGGGGAAAATAATAGTTTTCATTTTCATAGTGGGCCAAAACAACCCTCTCAGCAAATGTTATGATAATTACATATTGTTTTGTTATACTGTCCCTCTCAGTTGGGAGTCATACTAATTCCTACATTACCTACAAGTGATGTATACATCACACCAAATATCTCAAATGACATTTAATATGTGGCTGGTGCATAATAGGGTATGGCCATTGTATATACACGGATACTTTCACAGAGAAGGTAGCGTGTTAAGAGATGGACTAGAACTAAATTGATAGAAGGGGAGACATAGTTCAATTTCAACATTGGGAAGCAAAAAAATAATAATATAAAAACACTGAATGGAAAAAAAAGTAGACCCATTTCTAACAGAAGTCTATGACTTGGCAGCTGCTGACTGATGTGGCAAACAATGCTGACTGCCTTGTTCACACTATAGTAGTTCAGCAGTCAGTTGGATCAATCCGCTGGTACTTCCGATGCGCCGCATAATCAATTGCAAAAATTGGTAAATTTGCATCCATTCTGCCGATGCGCAAGACAATAAATAAAATAGCTACCATTAGAATCTATGAACACCTATAATTACCTTATTCCAACATTTATACCAAACTACACATCTTACAATATTGATACTACATATCTCTCATTCATTATGTCCAAAATATTTCTATTGCTATCATTACCTCATACTTTCTACGGTAGGCGCCACAAAAAAGTTCCATATTCAGTTCAGTAGTACAGCCGTAAAATGGTAGTTTTTAAACCATAGTTTTTGCCGTTGCATTCCATACCATTTTGACTGAACGGCTGACACTGTTTACTATAATGGTAAGAAACAGATAAGCTTTTTTCATCAATTCACTGATATTTTCTAGCTACATAGAAACTCTTTCCATAGTTATATTAGCAAGCTAAGGCCTTGTATCAGCCATTAAATGCTATGGGGATAGTGCAAAAAAGCTCGTACAAAATTTAACTTGCTTCAATAAAGCTGCAGCAAGAAGTTGCAACGGGCACAGAGTTAAAATCAGGTCCGCACTTTGTAGGTCTTCTGTTAGCTACTGGTGTACCTTCAGTAGTAAATAATCTCAGCCCGTGAAGATTCTAACATCGAGAAAACATCGATACTGTGCAGTGGTCAAACTAACAACTCTCAGCGCGAGACAACTTCGAATTGGATGGCTTAAATTTTTTTACCCCAAAAGCTCCGCTCCAGGAGCCTGTAAACAAATAAATCAGAATTTTTTATTGGATAAATGATTTTTTATATTTCTTAGAGCGAGGCATGTGGTGAATGGTAAAGATTAAAACAGTAACAAGGTAGAACGGAACAGAACGGCTGTTTTTACTAAACGGCATACCGTTTTTACCTGCTTTTAATCGTGCAATGACCATTCTACGGAACAGAATCCAAAACATTTTTTAGGCACCTACTGTACATGTAATTCACTATTTTATAATTCTCCTTTATTCAGCTTGTACAAATTATCTTATACCGTCACATGCACAGTACATGCATCTTGCCCTTAACTCATTCTCAAACCTTGTAACTCTGCCTAATTAATACTTGAAAAAATTATTAGGTAAAATGTTACATACTGAGAACCCTCCAAACACTATTCTCACCATAAACTGTCACTACCATGCCACGGTATGGGAAAACTCATCTACAACTCATCATCTATTAATCTATCAATGCAATCCTGCCCCTGCAATTAGTGACAATCTAACCTGGTCATGTGACACGTGGGCACCCACAAGTCTGCCACACCCTCTCTTCAACTCCTCACAACTCTTGTCTTGCATACTCATCTCCACGTCTGCCAGGCACTCTTCAGGGATGGGACAGAAGTGTTGCAACAGAGACTTCCAGCGGATCTTATGGCTGCATCACAAGACATCACATGATCAGCACTATTGAGGAGCTAGCTTGAAATAACGCAACAACTTGAGGTGTTGCCCACTACAAATCTTGCAATACTACCGACGAAGTGTGCACTATATTATTATTTTGTGATGATGTAAAAAATAACTAAAGTACTCATGAAGTGTAAGTATAAGGTTTAAAGTACACTAGCAGTACATATATCATATAAAACATTTAAAGTAATCTTCACCTTGACATATAACATGCCAGAGCTTTCCTGAATTAACTTTTATTATTAGTTGCAACATGAATAAAAGTAGAGAATGAATATTACCATATAGTACTTATGCTCATATTTTTTTCTTTTCCTCTATGCCCAATATTACTTCAGAAGAAAGGGATGGGAGGGAGGGGGAGGAAGGGGGGGGGGGGGGGGGGGGGGGGGGGGGGGGGGGGGGTGGGGGGGGTGAGGGGGGGTGGGGTGTGGTGGGTTGGGGGGGGTGTGTGTTGTTGTTTTGTGGTGTGGGGGTTGGTGTGGGGGGTGGGGATGGGGGAGTTTTGGGGGTTTTTGGGGGGGTGGGTGGGGGTGGTGTTGTGGGTGGGGGGGTGTGGGGGGGTGTGGGGTAGGTTTGTTTGTGGTGTGTGGTTGGGGGGGTTGTGGGGTTTGGGTGGGGTGTGTGGGGGGTGTTCGTGGGGTTGGGGTTGAATCTTAATTCAAGACTTTAGATCCAAGTAGACTTGGATGGTGGGGGCCAGTTTAGTTACCTCGTAGGCAGCTACTGAGGCCTATGCTTTACTAATATGCTCAGTGACCCTTTCCTATTAAATTATCATGCTAGGCTAGACAAATGACCCTTTTACCCTAGTTAAATTGCAGCTAGGCAGACATGACCCTTTACCTAGTTAAAACTAGTATGATAGGTTAGCCAAATGACCCTTACCTAGTTAAATTTAACCTGCTATGCTAGAACAAATGACCCTTTACCTAGTTAAATTAGCATGCTAGGCTAGACAAATGACCCTTTACCTAGTTAAATTAGCATGCTAGGCTAGACAAATGACCCTTTACCTAGTTAAACTAGTATGCTAGGTTAGACAAATGACCCTTTACCTAGTTAAATTAACATGCTAGGCTAGACAAATGACCCTTTACCTAGTTAAATTAACATGCTAGGCTAGACAAATGACCCTTTACCTAGTTAAATTAACATGCTAGGCTAGACAAATGACCCTTTACCTAGTGAAATTAGGCTAGACCAATGACCCTGTACCCAGCCTCTATAGCATCGTGTTCTACACTGTATGTTTAGTTTTTTTTTTATACTAACTGCAAACTAGTATAACATGTTGCATATATTACACTATTATATCCACTGTCAAATTTCAAAGGTTATGAGGAAAGGAACATAGGAGTCATCTTTCACTCACTCTCATTTCATAGCTAGCTAGCACACAATTCATACGCTCTAAGCACAGCAAATTCATGTGGTATGTGAAGTAACCAGAGAATTATTATGGCAGTATTGTTCTTCCTAAAAACTGATGTTGCCGACCCCAGCATAATGAGGTATATTGGAATGTGTAAATGAACTATAAATTTTGTCCTATATAAATAGGTATAACTGTATAACTACATTTTGTAATTTCAAATAATCTCATAATCAAGATTCTATGTCCTGTTTCCAATGCTCATGGATTTAATTGGCAAGCGAGCGAGACACTATCAGGGGTAACTCAATTGAAAATCGGGGATATTTGTTTATATATATGTTTGGACGTACATAAGGCATTCTTGTACTTTGACCCTCACGTTTTTGTGTTAGTTCTGTGGTCGAACCTGTCCCAAACTTCACTAAACAGAATCCTCTGGATTATCGATCAGTACCCTCATCACCCTAGAAATTGAATTGTTTACCGTTTTGAATTATTTTGCGGGTGCAGTTAAACGTGAAAACTTACGGGACTACCATTTCTATTCGAGTTAGTGGCGGTGGTAAGTCAATGCGCTCTTTGTCATGGTTATAAGCCGTACGCAATAATATTTACTTTAAAATGCATTGTCCACTAGACTAACCACGAAGGTAAGTCTTGTGTAGGTGTATGTCCAGCTGTGTCAAAGCATTGTGCTTTATAGCCACTACTTAGCTAAAGAATATCACAAAGAAAACGTTTAAATAACGTATATTGTTTGGTTGTTGTTGTTTTTCCTTCAATTCAAAGTTGCAGCGAGTTGTTACTATGGCACTGAAATCCCTTTACCGTGTATGCGTAATCTAAAAACTCGACCTTATTTGCAGTAGCTTCAGTGTTAGAAGTCAAAATCATTCAGTATAGTCTATAGGCTCGCTCGCCATTTGTGCTCAAACACATCACTAGTTATACAATTATTTTAAGCAGTATACACACTTATATACAGCAGTAAAAATTCATAAACAATCAACTGAACATTGGTTATTGTAGTCACGTATACAATTCACAGTTGCATGGCGCCTTAACCATCTGATGTCTCTATACGAATTCACAGGGAAACAGATTTGATGATGCTTTACCTAACTATATAGTGAAATATTATATTGAATGACCCTTTACAATATAGGCTCAAAAAAAATTCAAAATTGAACCTGGTTCTCTTCTGTCCTAAGAAATCAGAATCTTAGTACTAGCTAATTCATGGTAATGTTCTTTAGCAACGCCAGCTAAATCTTTCAATAAGTATACTCCAGTGCAGAAGTTCACACCTTTCACTCTTTTATACTTCCAACAATAGTGTCAAATTGAAATAAAGGACTAAAGAATTGCCCGTTTAAAAAATGACAAGTGTTACACTAGACTACATAAGGTATTGTATCAGAAGATAAACCAGTGCATAAATATACATACAAAACCTTACAGTACAGATGAAATAGATTCAATGACACTTTACCTTAATACACTGCACTCAGTCATAGTAGTTTTCACATTTATTGACCCTTTACCTAACACATGACAATGGGTGCGCGGTTTGTTTGTTTTTTGTTGTTGTTTTTTAAACATGAACCTCTACACCCAACATGAACAATTCCTTTCAGAAAGGAGGTTGTATTAATATGGTCTATTGAGGAAAAGGGGAAAACTAAATTATGACTGTTATCTATTGAATAAAGCAAAATTTAAAAAAAAAAGTGTAAAATATAAGTGGGAGTGTCCACAAAAACAATATGCCATGGGTCCAATATATAGATTTTGCATAATAAAATTGTTACCTGGTGTCTTCATTGATAGAAGTCTAGTTATAACATATATTACAACTAGTGGTGTGCTTGAGCACAAATGGCGAGCGAACCTAAAACTACACTATTGTAAAATGATAGATTTTAACTTCTAACACTCAAGCTACTAAAAGAAGCCGAATCATGTATATACGGTAAAGGGGTTTCAATGCCACAGTAACCACTCCACACAACTGTTTGAATTGAAAAGTAAGCAACAAAAACAAGTCACGTTATTTAAATGTTTTCTTCATAGTATTTCGTAGCTGAACACTCAATACTTTCACAACTGGACATACCTACATAAGACTAACCTTTGTGGCTAGTCTAGTGGACAATGAATTTTCAAGTAAATACTGTTGCGTAGGGCTAATAACTATGACAAATAGCGCATTAACTTTCCACCGCTACTAACTCTAATAGAAATGGAACTCCAGTAAGTTTTTTAGTTTTAACTGCACCCGCAAAAGAATTCAGAGCGGTAAACAATTCAATTTCTAGGACATATGGGTAATGATAGATAAACCAGAGGATTCTGCTTAGTGAAGTTTAGGACGGGGTCAAACACCGAGCTAACATAAAAATACTGGGGGTCAAAGTACAAATGACATACATTATTATGTCAATACATATATATAAACTAGTGGTGTGCTTGAGCACAAATATCGAGTGAGCCTGCCTAATTTAGGTTACATAAAACTACAGTATTGTTACATAATATACTTTAGCTTAGTTCATGCCAAACAGTGGTGACCATTAATTTTACCAAACAAATACTGAATTACTCTCATACCTAATTTACCTGAATAGTGGTAATTGTAGTATCCAATTCTGACTACCTCAATTACCAGTAACTGGTGAACAGGATCAATAACCGGCATTTAGCAGCTCCAATTAATAAGCGGCAAGGTTTTTTATGTTAGGTAAAGGGTCTTTAATGCCATAGTAACCCATCACAGTAACTTTTTGGGACTTGAAAAACAAGCGTTTAGCAGGAATTATCTCACAATTTGGAGCCCAAGTTTCAAGTAAGACTTTCTTAATGCTGTAGTATCAGAAGAAAGTGAGGTCAAGCCTAAAAAGCCGTGTTTATAGGAGAAAAAGCGGCACCAGTGCACACATTTAAAGAGCATATGTACCATCCATCCATCCATCCATACATATATATATATATATATATATATATATATATAACATGTATATACATACAACATATACCAGATTTTCAATTGTCCACCCCTAATAGTACCTCGCTCGCTTTGCTCTCTCGATAAAAAATATCCCCAATTCTCAATATGACACCACTGTATAGAGTCTCGCTCACTTCACTTGCCAACTAAACATCTCTCTTACCATGAGACCTTTTCTTTGATTACAAACATCGCCACAAACACAAAAAAAAACTATGTACAAGGAATAATCTACTTCAAATTTTTTTTTCCAATTTCTTTCCCTTCATCATTCAATAATTTCAATTCTTTCTGTTGTAGCAGGTATCAACTGACTTTTTTTTTTTTATTTCATTTTTTCTACTTAGATTGACAACAATACTTGTACAACTAACTGTGTATAAACCCTAAGGATGTGAATACTCAGTGCTTCATGACTTCTACACAAGTGAGAGGGAAAAATGGCCAACATTGATTGAGATTATACAGTGCACACAGTTTCTGTGTTTATACACTTAGCCAAGACTTTGCCATAGTAAATTCTCTCGTGTAGGAATGGAAATTAAGTGACCACCAAGTAGAAAGAAATAATACCTTGCGCAAGTGGAACATACAAGAACCAACGGGGAAATTACACGAGTCAACATTCCGCTAAGTGCATGACAACCAACAATAAATTGGCCATGATAATTTACCCGTTACATATGACATCCATTGGTGTGTGTGTAAGCGTGTGCGTGTGTGTATGGTTCTCACTTGAAATTCCAGATGAGCTTCTTGAAGTGAGGTAGGGCATGCTTGAGTGTCCGGGAGAGTTTGATGGAATGCTACAACACAGGAAGATGAAACCATATGCTATGGGACCATGGGACTTTCCCCCGTCCTTTCATTGTGCCCACATGACAATCAGTTGCAGGCATACATGCAAGACTAATCAAATAGCTATTACAACATACACACATGTATGTATATATATTGTACCATATCACCTGATAGAGTCACACTGCAATGGTTGCTATAAAAAGTGTTAATTCCTCGTTGTAACAACAAAACCTCCCGTATTTGACAACTCCTACTATGGCTTCCGCCATTCTGCCTTTCAGAATTTTTATGCTCACTTAGTATAGTTTAACAATTACGTAAAACATTGATACTAACTTTAAGTCATTAGAAAAAAAAAGCATTAGTGCTGAAGTTTTCTTAAATGCAAATATCCATGGATAGAAAATAGGTAAAGGGTTTTCATAAGCTAAAAATAATTGTTAGCTTAGTGACTTGGGCATGTATAAGAAAGTGGCTGGGTAGAGATGGTGCCATCATAGTCAACGTTATTATTGGTAAAGGGTGTACGGTAGAGAATAAACTCACACTATATGCTGGAAGTACGTACGTAAGATCACTAATATTTTTGCTCATTGTTGACTTTATGCTATCTAGCTACGTACACTCAGTGGGGGTGATGAAAATTGCACACACATAAATACATATACCTGGGAGAGTTAGTAATACAGCATGAGGGTGTGGCAAAGGCCACTATGGGAATCACAGACACATGAGGGAAGAGGAAATGGGAGTCCCTGTCAATTAAGTTAATCATCTCACACACACTCACCAGAAATCCTTGAAGTAATGAACAATTCCAGGGGGGAAACCATCCTTAGGTTCTATAGAAGCTAGTCTGGACTTCCCACCACAAGATATTTTCAAAGGAACCACTAATTGTTGCATAGTTAATCTGATTCTTTGAAATTATTGACATATTATAAGGATGTACCCCACTGCAACTAGAATCTAACCAATACCCACTAATGAAGTGGACCATCCTTGCGTGACTGGACACACTGAATGTCTCTCCCATCGCACTAATCCAGTGCACCTCAATAAACCAGTATAAATTAATAGCGTGTGAAAACAATCTCACACCATAACCACGTGCCCACCACCAACCAACGCTACCAATCATAGTTTTGTGTTATAATGAGATACTCATTAAAAGTCAGGATGAGATGAGTTGTATATAATAGTTTATATAATAACTGATTTGCTGTTCAAGCCACTCACCTCCTCCGCCCACCTGTTTCTCCATGGGATGGAATAACGATAAGGCGAAAAAAAGGAAGTTTAGCTACTAAAGAAAGGAAGTTTAGCTACTAAAGAAAGTATGTTTAGCTATCTTACAATAACAAAACAGACCCACTCTCACCTCAGTAAACTTATTAACACCCCCAGATGATAAACAGTTCAACACTCACATCCTTTACTCTGATAATTTGATGATCCCACATAATTAAATAAGGAGACATAATTTTCACATGCACAATCACAGCATGGACAGATTACATACAAACACACACACGTACTCAAGTTCACATTGCATGGACATGTATGTTAGCTGCATCCATGGAATCATACCAACTACACGTGTATGTATATACAAGTATAATTTAATGAATACACAGTCTACACTAGCAGTGACCACTGTACATAGTACTATCCCAAGATCCTATTCTCCATGCAGGCCTTCAACTGTATGAAAATAAAATCAGATCTCAGAAGTAGATAATGTAACACCATCCCAGATACGCTGGCTATACGCTGGCTATACTTACACGTTCTATTAATAGAACTCCAATCACTCCACCCTGTACACCTTCTATTAATAGAACTCCAATCACTCCACCCTGTAGTTGCTATGCACTCACTTAAACTGCATACTAACTTCAAAAGGGTATACACAAAATATACCAATGGCATACAAATACCACAATGAAGTGCATCCATTTTATTATGCTTGAAACAGTAGCACGTCCTTACCAACTGCATCCACCGAGATAGATTGTGACCCATCCTCATTACCTTGTGAGATGGTCTCTTGTCTCTCCCTCCTCTAGCTTCTCCTTTGAATATAGACAGACACAACTTCCTAGCCTTGCCCAGCGAGGCTGGTACGTGGAGTTCATCTGTAACAACAACAACAACAACAACAACAACAACAACGATGATGATGACAAAAGCAAAACAGTAAACATAGTAAAATTGATTTCTTTACTAAAGTAGAACACCCGTCAGTTGGTGGTTTAAGAAGTGAATGAGTGAAATAAGCACTACAAGCTGATGCTGATAGTATGCTCCAGTATTGTCAGACACATAATTATTAAGAATACATGAATGTTTAAAATAATCACAAAAGTGTTTGTTGTTTTTTTCTAATTTACAAAGCAACTGATCTAATACCTTAGGGTTTATGCTGACAAGGCAATAGGTTAGGTTAGGTCAGGGGACTCCTTTAACCTCTCTGTAGCTGTCAGTATAATTGAGTTATATTGAACTCTTTAGATCAAGGCTTAGTAATGAGTAAGCATACACACTTATTGTACAAGAGTGGTAGTGGATACCAGCTGTTGCTCAGAATACTTCAAAAAGTCATGGAGAAGCTAGACAAGTGACCACACACATCCTAACCTCTCACCTGACACAGATGGCCCTCCAGGAGGCAACCTCTAAACATTCCTATCTCACCACTCATCACTTAAACTCTCCAATATGTTTTGTATACACCCAATAGAAGGGGAATTGAGTCATGCATGAAGTATACTTCTATGTGCACACCCACAAGGACAGAGCAAACAGATATATGTACAATTTTTTTTTTTCCCTTTTTTTTTTTTTTTTTCCTTTTTTTTTCTCGCATTTACTGAGCAATGTGCTTTGTATTAGGAAGAAATTGTTAGACTGTAAGAAGAAATAACAGTTTAAATGACTCCCATCTTTATTAATGTTACTGGAACGGAAGAAGTGTACAATGCAACTTGATAACTCCTAAACCTAGAATACAATGGCTTCCAGTTCCAGCTTCACTAGACCCTACCCCACTACTACTGGACATACACAGCAGTAGGAGTCATTGCTGAAATCACTTGGTTCAACATTTACATGGTCATCGCATATCAAGAGCAAAGTGGTACCAATAGCTGTATGCAGCTCACAAAATCATTTATTTATTATAGTAAGTTCAATATTTGATTATATGTATTTAGCTAGAACGTGGGGTGAACTCCGTCCAAACTGATAAAGGTAAGCTCTCTCTCTCTCAACAGACCAATTATGTTCACTTTAAGACAAAAATAACATAAAGAATTCCACACGTAGGACTTTTCCATTTAGGCACACACAAACCTATGTAGAAGTTGCCATGGTATAATTCCTAACTTTATGTCAGGTATAATGTAATGACTTGGCAGTAATTAGTTGACTGAGGTGAGAGTGGGTGTGGTTTGTTATTGTACGATAACCAAACATCCTTTCTTCATCATTCCATCCCATGGAGGACCAACAGGTAGGAGGAGAATGTAGTGGCTTGGACCACACATCAGCAATAGCTAATTTCCTCATCCTGACGTCCTGATGATAGAATCCACTACTGACACAAACAAAGGATGAAGGCGTTTAGATTGAAGGAATTGTTTTTTGGAGAATATGTAATATTGTTTTAGCATGCAATGTAGTTTGTATTATATAATACGGTACACACACATTATCATAAGTTGCTAGGATGTGGCAGGTGTGAAGGAAAGTGGAACTTGATTTATTCATATACGGTAGAACTATTAAATCATGGAGCATTCAATTCTGTATATAGTCTACAATGGCACTGAGCTACTACAGGGCTGTGGTAACATGTGCTCACACTTGTTTGAAAATATAATACATTATTTCCACGGGATCCATCCATAACTGTTTTGAGTTTACTAGTGCATATACAGGCATAATTTTGTACGTGATAAAGATCTAAAGAGGAAACGGAATCCAAACTAGTTCTGTGAAACCATGTCTGTTGTCGTTTATTTTCTAACATTTACTCCCAAAGATAGTGCCCTATGGATTTCCAAATCAATGAGGGGATTGGCTATCGACCACAGCTTGTTCCACACATAGTAGTGCATGTGATGCCCACGAGATCTGTAGCTATAGCAACACAGTCTTGGCTGCTTAGTGGGTACACTTCATTTATAAAGACTATACAACCATCAACACTCAGTGAACGGTAAAGTCATCGGATTGGTTGAATTATTGATGTGTGTATATATATACATATTATACTTCAATATATTACTTAATTGTTAATTGCTCAAGTCAGATACAATATAGGGAGATATTGCACGAGCAAGAGAAGTATTTTCATGAGCCAAACGCGACTGAAAATAGAAGCGTGAGAGTGAAATGTTCCCCCCCCCCCAAATTGTACAACGAATGCAATATAGATTGACACTTTCTCACCTAAAGGGGTCTGAAAAAAAGCAAAGGAAAAATGTGAAAAAATCTTAGTCGTTGCCGGGGATTCGAACCCAGGGCCACTGGCTTTAGCCACCAGTGCTCTAACCACTGAGCTACAACACCCCTCGACTTCCAAGACTCTCACATTTTCCTTTAGGTGAGAAAGTGTCAATCTAGTTATTATGAAGGGTCAGAACTTGATAATTGTGAATGTAATATAGTTTCTGATATTAGTTTTTTCCAAAACAGTAAACGTTTAGAATAAACTCTTCTAAATTTGTAATTAGTCAACTACACACAGGCACATTGAGGAGTGTATTATGCAGCATTTAATATGGGAAAATAAAGAATGCTTGCACGACGCGGAAATACTCAAATAAATTATACAAGGCATATAATAAATAAATGATATAGTATACTGTAATACATATATTGTATATATTGGATGCTATGAGGTATCACTGCTGAATTTTAATAACCTATAAATGGCATTCCACTTGTACTACCATTACCTAACTGAGTCTGTATAAGATCTTACAAAGATTGGGACAAGTCCGCATCATTGACATACATGTCCATGAATGCACATGTAAGTACATGTGTAGATGAGTAAAGTGTGACTGTAGCGTGACCCAGTTAGCTATGCATTGTGTTCCATGCTGTGCACACATGTCTGGTGGTTGAACGGTAGAATATGTAGTTAGCGAGAAGGAAGTTTTACTTCATAAATTCCTTCCACACAGTCTCAGTTTCCTGTTCCTGTTGACACATGAATACCTCAAGAAGATGCCAGTCCCCTCCATCAGTCAGCATCAGCTGTTCACCTCTCCTATTCCGCTCCTCATCACTATCGTCCGCCCACGCTTACTCCAGAAATGCCCCTCCCACCCACAACATGCCACACCTACCACTACATCCATCACTTGGCTTCCCTCTTTCCAGGAATTTAGGAAATGGGACGTATTGTGGCATCCGCCCACCTTAAACTAGTGTGTCACATTTACAGAGAGAAATGAAGTGACATATGTGAGGATGCAAGCCACAGACATTAACAACAGCTACAGTAGCAAGTGGACAGAAAGATGACAGCCTGTCTTTCCCACTCCAACAAATACTAATAATAATAGAAATAATCATAAGAAATGACAACAACAACAACAACAATAGTGATAATAATAATGATAATAATAATAATATTAATAACAATGATGATGATAATAATAATAAAAGTGGTGATAATAACAATAATAATTGCATAATTGTTGTATGTAGTTGTTGTTGCTTTGTTGTTATATTCAAAAATAAGGAAAATATTGAAAATGCATTGTACATATTGGAACAGGATTCTTAAAGGATATTTTTTAATGTAAATATTTTTCCACTTCTCAAAATTATTCTTATCTTTCTTGCTGTAGACATACATATTTATTTATTCGAGTGCAGTGAATTATTTGGTTGAGATGTATGCCTACCAACAGTAGTATCACTACGGAGTGATAACACATGGTTAGATAACATGGCTAGTGCTGCTACTATCTTGTCTATCCTTGACTGATAAAATAAAATTCAATTTGCTAAAAATTTGCTAAAAAGCGAAGGAGCGATTACATAATGTGAATATTTCATATCCATACAGGCTCAATCAATCTCCAGGGGAACTTCTACCATGAATTCCCCACATTTCGTGCCAAGAGATGACGCCAACTACACGGGAAATATGGACCAATACCATCACTGTAATTTATCTCCATATAAGACAACACCTTTCCAGACTTTGAAAGCTCCACCCATTTTGTGGATGAGAAGTGGCCTGTTGAGTTTGGCTTCATAGTTGGGTCTGAATATATTCAAAAAGTTATTTTTACATAAATTCCTCTCAATCCAACTGTTGTTGTTACTGATGCATTTACACCACGAGAATCTAGACCACTGTTCGTTTTACCCCATGTGGTATTGTTTCAGATCCCATCTACACGGACAAGTCAAGTGCATTTCTTTTTTTTTGCTTCTGGAAAGAATCCATTCCAGAATCCCAAGATGACATTCCTGACTGTGCAAACCTCTCTTGAAAGGGCCACCTATGTACGCAGCTATGCAGAAATGCAATAAGACAACAGTTTGAGGTCTGATTAGCATTCCATCAATGCTCCTCTGGCTGCTTAAGGTGGAAACTCTATTGCTTGTGGCGGGAATTCTGGGAAGAGAGATTAAGGAATGGATTAAGGTATGGAAGTAGAAATGTCCCTCACAACACATAGTGCTAATTATATTGCAAAATGGCGGAGGTTAGAGGGAAAGTACAGTAGCAGGGAGAGAGAATGTACTTGGTATTATCATTTATGGCAAATTCTGTGGCTAGTTGGGGGAAGCAGATATGGAAGTTTCTGAGTCATTGCAATATACGTCACACACAGCAACCACACACACACACACACACACGCAAACACACACAAAGACACACACAAGCACACATGCACACACATGTAAACACACCCACATACATGCAAACTAACACACATTCAAACACACAAACACATGTATACACACACACATTCTAACACACAGACATGCAAACACAGGCATACAAACACAGACATACGAACACAGACATGCAAAGCACACAAACACATTCAAATACACAATCACATGAAAACACACAAACACACACATGTATAATACATACACACTCAAGCACGGGCTAAGACTGGAACTCCTGGAAAAGTGGCGAACTAGTGAAACTGAAATAAGTTGGTACATTTTCTTGAAGATGCCAACTATTCCAGAAAACTAGAACATCACCAACTAATCCACACATGCCAGCAAGAACAAAACTGTTACAAAATTAAACTTTGAACAAGTGCTGATAAAATGCGTAAAAATGTACCTGGTGCTTTGTGAAGAATGGAACCTCCATTCAAATTCACTATGGTTATGCCATCCCATACCACTGCACCACCACTTCTTGGATGTATCCTATATGTTTCTTTCTCCTTTTATCTTCGATTACTCAATTACATGAGATAATTTCTCAGAACTTGGTAATCAAAGCATTTGTCAATGAGTGGGTGTGGTGATAACTTAATAAGGAAGCGAGACTGACTGCTAACGAGCCACACAAAAAGTATGCTATTGTTGTTGCTCTGGAATAAAAAAATTCTCCCAGGATGTTAAATCTGAATGAGTGTGGCGTCGCTACAACCACCCAGCAACAACTTACGCTATAGAAAAATGCAAAAATGACAAGTTTAAAAATACCTCCAGTGAAATATTTATTTGACCATATGGAACAGAAGTTACAACAACCATTCCCTGTGCCACCTACAACTTAGTGTCTCAGACAAGGGGAAATATACTACAATTTATGGTTACTTTCCAGAGAATTATCACAAAATTACATACTTGATAATTACAGAAAACAATAACGAATGCATACCAAATAGCGTTTGCCCACACACACACACACACACAAAATGTAAATTCTCTAGCCGCAGCTAGGCGGTCACGCACACCTGGCAGAGCCAGGATGCCTGTGCACTAAGCAGGCACTGTGAGCTGTGCAAGCAAAGCTCCTGGAGCCGGGCTAAGAACTTGCAGGAGAAAGGCCTTTCCTCATAGCAAGTGGTGTGGGCACCCTAAGTCCCTTGCTTTTTCATGAGAAAAGGCCTTGAATTTGCACCCCAGCAAATACTCACAGCTGGGTGGACTGGTGGGAGGCAGATGGAAAAACTGGATGGAAAAATTACCAGAGTGGGGCTTGAACTCTAGGACCTCAGGCCCTGAGCCAAGGACACAACCACTACACCACACACACACACACACACACACACACACACACACACAAAATGCAAATGCAAATTTTCTTGCTGCCGCTAGGCGGTCACGCGCACCTGGCAGAGCCAGGATGCCTGTGCACTAAGCAGGCACTGTGAGCCGTACAAGCAAAGCTCCTGGAGCCGGGCTAGGAACTCGCAGGAGAACAGGCCTTTCCTCACAGCAAGTGGTGTGGGCACCCGAAGTCTCACCTGGACCATTGCTGTTGCATGAGAAAAGGCCTTGAATTTGCACCCCAGCAAATGCCAGGTACCCAATCACAGCTGGGTGGACTGGTGGGGCTGGTGGGAGGCAGATGGAAAATCAGATGGAAAAATTGCCTGAGTTGGGCTTGAACTCAGGACTGCGGGCCCTGAGCCCAGGACACAACCACTACACCACACAGCCACCACTCACACACACACACACACACACACACACACATACACACATACACACACACATACACACATACACACACACACACCTATTGTAATCATAAACTTCCAACTCACAATTATCAGGTAGTCTTTCTTTGAGATTAGCAGCATAGAACATGGCTCCTCTCTCAACAATGTCTGGTATCCTGCAGATGTTTCAGAGTCATGTTTTAGTACTAAAGTTTATTGGATTAAATGACACAAACATTGATTCAGACATTCTCGGCTAAAATACGCAATAATAATAATAATAATAATAATAATAAGTAATAATAATAATAATTAATAATAATGATAATAATAACAATCATGATAATAACAATACTAATAATAATAAATCAGTTTTCTCACTTTGCAGCCAATAAATTTTAAAATTTAAAAAAAATGAAGAAATTGAAATTTCTGTTTCAGTTATTTACTTGGTTCTAAATCATGTGTTGAGTTCAGCTAGAATAAAATGACTACCGAACTTACAATATCACAAATAATTCGCTTGAATGTGCACTAGGTTACTAGGGTCAAAAGGTTACTGGAATCACTCAGTAAGAGTACCACCAGTCATTGGAGACTGGGATGAAGTAAGGGAGTCAGAATGAAAACAACATGCATGTTCACGGGGATAGAGACTCAGTTTCATTACTTGAGCCAATCAATGGACAAAGATAACATAAAACCCAAAAGAACATACGTAAAATAAATTTCCACTTTTATAGTGCTAGGTTATAGTTGATTAAATACATCCGAATTCTTTTTCTACAAGTAGATTATTACCAGATGGCGGGGGAGGAAGTGTGAACTGTGTATGTGTGAGGGTATGCGTGGGTGTGAGAGAAGGAAAGGGGAAATACTCGAGAGCATTACGCAAGTGTCCATATAGTAAGGAAGTTCTGATCGAAGTTGGGGGGGGGGGGGGGGGGGGGGGAAGGAAGGAATAAGATATTCCAATACTATTGTTTGTATGGATTGCTAGTGCCGATAAGAAAATTCACATACTGGCTAGCAATCCAAATCACAACGCCTCCAGAAATAAAAACAACAACCAAAACTCGCAAATATTATCAAGCTATTTTTAAATTAATGTATTTATAGAGCACCGCACATGGATACTTGCTTCCGGCAATAGAAACGCACATGTTGGATATTGACAAATATAGACTAGGAGCTGGAAGTTTAGTTTCACTATGTCCCTCTTATCAAAATAAACAACTACCGTAACATAAATTGTACTCCGCTAAAAGCTATATAAGGCTTGCACAAACATAGTCCTATATATGGAATGCGGAGGTAAAATATACTCGACACATGTTACAATTTGCCGCCGGCTTGCCGGGCTTCCTGGATATTTGCTTAGAGTAGGAAATATCTTAAAATAGATTTAGCCTAAAGTGAGATAAAAATCAGGTTTCTTAGAAAACACGGAGATTAAAATAGTTTGGAATATCAAAAAAAAATTAATTAAAATAATTCACTTGCTTCATTCAGTCTGGAGTACCAAGAATTTATGAAAATTAGTAAACAAAAGCTGAACAAATATTTATAGCACATAATATCACACCAATTAAAAATTTGGGACAAAGAGATCCCGGGCCAGCTGAAAATTAATCATCTCCTCAAAATACGTGTATTTAGAAGAAAAAAAATTGTACATAAGATTATAGAACCATTATGTATGTACAATCACCACAGTATTAAAAAATAAAACATTCTCCTTTTTTAATACCACAAATGAAGTGTTAATACATGTTACATGTACCCTAAAATGTCTCTTTTAATAAAATAGCCTTACCTACTCATGTGTGTACTTTTTGACTTGTTTTTGCCAGTACATGACTTGCTGACAACACACGCCTTCCCCTTGGCATTTCTCCGGTGACGTAACCTCATGGCTCGCTTCTTCGTTGAGCGTAACTTTGCCACAAAATGCAATGACAGTCTCTTTCTGATTGTCCTCCTGGTCTCTGTTGTTCGCAGCTTCTTAGTGGGTGGTGACTTGCTTGAACTCAATTCTCGAGTTCTGGTCGTCTTTCGCTTGGTGGCATAGACCCGGTTGCTGGCCTGATCTGAATCGTAATCACTGCCAATATCGGCACTTAAATCTAAACACTCAGAATTTGATCCAGAAGTTTCTGTTTCTATTGTGGACTCTGAAACATTGTCAGAACAAACTTGTAACATGAGGTTCTCATCTCTCACTCCTTCTGGTACTTCTGTTCCAATGGTGGTATTGGAATGGGAGTTCCCACCAGCTGAATCGGAATGGAAAGACTCAGACGGCATTGAATCAGAATCATTGTGTTCGTCAGTCAACAGTGGAATGAAGTCCTGACCTGAGAATGGGAATGGAACTGGATTTATACTCATACGCGATTTCCAATCAGACTGATCATTGACATTTCTAACAGGGCTGCAAACAGAAGACAGAGAAGAACCTGCATTCTGCGGTGCTTGGTCACCACCTGAGGATGAATATTGGACATACGCAGTGTTCAGTATTCCGACGGAACTAGACGTGCAGTCACGCCCACTTTCTGAGACTACTCCCGAGGCTGTTGTCGAGTTGGAAGGTGTGAATAGCTCCAGGCTATGCTGCTTGCTGTCGTTGCTATTGCTTGCTGATAGTACCGCTCCAGTATTGTCAGACACATCTAATAGGATGGAACAAAACAAGCAACAATGATGACGATGATGATGATGATTATGATGATGACGATGATAATAAAAATAATATTAAAGATGATGTTAATATGAAAAAGATAATAAAAATATAAATAAATAATAATAATATTAAAGATGATGTTAATATGAAAAAGATAATAAAAATATAAATAAATAATAATAATAATTAAAGATGATGTTAATATGAAAAAGATAATAAAAATATAAATAAATAATAATAATATTAAAGATGATGTTAATATGAAAAAGATAATAAAAATATAAATAAATAATAATAATATTAAAGATAATTCTAATAATAAAAATGATAATAAAAAATAAAAATAAATAATATTAATAATAATTTATAATAACAATAATAATAATAACAACAGCATGCATGTGACTTGCATGTTGCCCCACATTGAAGTCTTAAACCAGGAAAAGAGAAGAGCTAGTATCTGTTCCCCAACCCGTGCTCTGTTTCCCTTCAGTACAACGACTATTAAGGTCTTAAGGTGACAGGCAGGATGCGGAAAGTCCCAAATATGTCCCGCCTACCTGCCACATGCATGTCTGGAATGTAGACCACGGACATTGAGCATGCTCATTACACAACCCACAAACACATACCAACATGTGTTGGTGGATTTCCATGACAACTGTGGCCCGCGGTTGAAAGCCCCCCTCGTGGTCTTGCTCTCATTATCTTGCTAGATCTGTTTCGGTTCAGAGTGCAACGAAGAGGAACGGTCGGCCGAGGAAACACATTGTGAACGGGTGAACCTGAGGATGCAACAACAGTGTGATGAAGGACAATATGTGAGCAGAATTTATTAAGATGCTCCAGCATAAACAAGCATACAAACACACACACAAACCTTACATATACACAAACAAACACGTACGCATGTAACCGCCATTCCACCGAAATTCCCTTCACTTAATAAAGCCAGAATTCAACAATATAACATTAGTGAGGTGAAGACAGTATGTGCACAGCTCAGGGCTATTGGTACAATAGCACATGTCCAACCAGGGCACTGTACAACCCAATTATAATGATGATGATGTTGATTATGATGATAATGACGGTGTTAATGATAATAGTAATGATTATTATTATTAATTATAAATTATTATCCTTGGGTTCTAACTAATCATTGTAATAAAAACAGTTTAATAACAATATACTACACCACATTATCGTCATTAACACAACAGTCAAAAGTACTGGGTCCAACAGTGACTATCACATGCTTTATTGTACAACACTCATTTTTAGCAAAGCAGAGCGCATCAAATATTAAAATATGAAATGAGAATGATGCTTTCTTTCCCACAATGGGGTCCTGTTTCTCTTCAAATTATTAGTGTGGTAAAAAAACACAATAGACTCAAGTATACTTTTATCGTTTCTGACTATTCCTTAGCTTTGTCTCAGAAATACTATAATTGTGTAAATACCTTACATCAGTTGGCGTATTGACCTCTTAAGCAAAAATAAAAGTCTACATTAACACAAATTAACAGCAGGAAACCAGCCATGAAATAAACACTAATTGGTGTAAGTATTCAATTAGTAAGAAATCATTTAATACACATACTGTAAGTGATAGCAAAAACAACATGCATTGAATACGCACACACACATACAAACCTTACATATACATATGTAAAACCTCCACCAACAGTGAAATCCCCTTCACTTATGAAGCTTCCTTTAGTAACAGACAATAAGACAGATGACTGCATTCCATAGTGACATATGAAACCCTATTGTGGTTTCCATACTCATTCAAATTACATCCCACATTACTCTAGTAAATAATATGTCATCTACTTCCTTATTCTATAACACATGACTCTTCCTTTGCCACGCCCACACTTCACTGGGAGTCTTGCTACTATGTGTGTATATCCAGTAACCTAATGCAGTGTGTGACTTCTCCCACCTGTGCATCAATACTGAGCACTTACATCAAATATGCATATCACAAGATTATGAGAGAATCAATTCCTTTATATAACAATTAATGAAAAAACAATTTATGTGCCTGGCTTGGATGATAATCCTAAATAATGTCATATACATTATTTACGTCTTTTTTTTAGTTATTTTTATGATCATTTGTTTTTAACGAATTTAAGGTAAGAGATTACATAAGTTAGTGAAATATTACAAAGTACATCAAATTAATTCTATTCTACTACTCCTTGATAATTAAATTTTTTTTTAACTTGAATAAGAAGTACAACCAATATTATTTATATACAGTATACATGTATATATAATTCTCAACAAAAAAATTAATGCAAAAATAACATAGAAGAAGACTCAGGAGTATCGAGAAAAGCGTGAGAATTACATATACATAAATATTGATTATATTATAAATGTAGTTTGAAAACTAATAATAGAACATTTTTCTCTTTTTAACAGCCAATATTTTTAATTATAACTTAACCCGATGTTTCGACTTCTTGCCGAAGTCCTCTTCAGGGGTCAACTGAGGTCGAACACTCCGTGGTGATATAATAACACAAAGTAAACAGCAAGATTTCTGGAGGCACGCTTACTGTTTATTATGTCCTGGAGGGTGATACGCAGCATGGACAGGCAGCATCCTGGAAGCTCTAAACCCATGTCTCTGTTAAACTTGTTGTTGTCAGGTGTCATCTGTATGTGTAGAGCTTCCTTGATTTCAACTCACGATTCTTACTGGCTTTGTCTACAACTCTTACCTCTTCCCATTTAATGTGGTGATGCTGCTAGCATGTTCAGCAATGGCTGAAGCTTTCTTATCACCTCTCTTACAAGCATCGTGATGTTCTTTCACATTATCAAGCCTTCTAGTTGTTTCACCTATGTATACTTTACCACAACTGCAGGGTATACTGTACACTATGGATGACTCCGTGGTAACAGGTATAGTATCTTTGGCTTTAGTAAGATGTGATTTTAGTGTCTTACCCGACTTAAATGGTGCTTTGATGTCTAGGTCTCTGCACACTCTCTGAATGCTCTCACTCAATCCTGCTATGTATGGAATAGTAAGAATCAAACCTTTCTCTTGCTCAGTATTTGTGTGATCTTTAGAAGGTAACTCTTTAGAGCCTGCCCTAATGGTTGCGTTGTCATAACCATTACTTTGAAGTACTTTGTGTAGGTGTTTCTCTTCTTCCTTCAAGTTATCACTCATATTAGTTACCCTCCTAGATCTCTGATAATAGCATCTCACTATTCCTCTCTTCACATGGTTAGGATGATGAGACTTAAAGTGAAGGTATCTATCTGTGTGTGTAGGTTTTCTGTACACAGTAGATGTAAGCATACCATCACTCTCTCTCTTTAATAAGCAATCCAGAAAAGGTAGCTTACTATCTTCCTCTGATTCTATGGTAAATTTTATAGAAGGTCTTACAGAGTTTAAATGGTCCAACAAATGTTTTCCACTTCCTTTCTTAACTATGCAAAAGGTGTCATCTACATATCTCTTCCATAATACAGGTTTAACTGGAGCTGAGTTTAAAGCTTCTTCCTCAAAGAATTCCATGTACAAATTGGCCACAACTGCAGGAACAGGAGAACCCATGGCTGCTCCATCTACTTGTTCATAACAGTTCCTGTCGTACCTAAAATAATTAGACCTAAGGCAGACCTCTAATAATTCTGTGATGCACTCAGGAGATAGACATGTTCTCTCATCTAGACTCTCATCATTCTGGAGCTTATCTCTGATCACAGACACTGCCTCGTCTATAGGAACATTGGTGAACAGGTAAGACACATCTAAACTCACCATTATTTGGTCAGATCTCAAGCAATACACTATTAACTGTTTGCATGAAATGTGTTGAATTCTTTATGCATGATTGTGTCTTACCAAACAATGGAGATATCATTTTAGATATGAACCTTGAGGAAACTATGTAGGAAGACCATAAAGAAGAGGTGGTCTACGTCCAGTGTGTCTTAACCTGTTGTACAACATAGTAGGAATTCTACCTTCCCTTTCTAAGTTCTTTAATATACGACCTATTTTAGTTTCCAGAGTCTTAGTTGGATCTTTCTTAACAAGTCTGTAAGTGCCTGATTGTATTAACTGGGTGAGCTTAGAATGGTATTCTTCCTTATTCATGAGGACTGTGGCTCTACCTTTATCAGCTGGAAGAATGGCAACATCAGACATATGTTTTAATTCACTTAAAGCTTTTCGCTTATCTTATTTCCTGTTATTATAAATATTTCAGCCGAGAATGACTGAATCATAGTTTGAAAACGTTAAATTTAAAATGTTTCCACATGAATATGTGTGTGGTCAACTGGAGACAATTGCATTCAAGGCATGACCGCCCACTCCTGTCACATGCTCAGCCTCATCACCATGACGAGGAGTAGCTTCATGCTAACTAACACCTGATGTACAGGTGGTAGCCCAAGAATATGAACTAAACAACATTGAAACATGCAGACCACAGCAACCTTTGAACCCAATACAGTCCCGCGAGACTACACCAACGCACACGGTACATACTGTATTCTGAAAAACAAACAGAATCAAATCGAATGTCGTCGAATGAATTACAACAAATATCGTCAGCAGCACTGACTTGAGAAAACTATTACTTCAGTACACTTGGTAGGTGCTAAAGTGACGCTCTAAACTGTACGATGATGCAAGCACACACCTCCAGCATGTGCACACATGCACACATAAACGCACACCTGATGCGTCACTTTCTGTGGCCATGAGTATATATGACGTGCTAACTTGTTTACTAAACTTACGCACCCATCACTCACTCCTGCCCTCAGGCTACGTACACGCCCTCTGGTACGTCACAAACTGCCAAGTGATAAACACATCAGAAACATCGTGGTGCTCTGGTAGATGTGCATGTGTATGTTCGTGTGTGCGATGTGCATGTGTATGTTCATGTGTGCGATGTGGCGATAGATGAAGGTGTCGCCTAGTGGTATTACTCTGTGCCCAACTTAATCTCTTTTATTATCATAATATTCTGACATTTTTCGTACGATGCTGCAGTCAAGCTAGGAAAGCTATAGCATTGACACTTCACATTTGTCTTGCATTCTTTAAATATTAGTAGTAGTAGGTTAGAAAGGAAGATTATCTCGCAGTTATGTAGTTTGTACATTCTGGATTCAACATGGTAGTTGCATGGACAAAATTTGGACTTACTCCTGAGCTGAAAAAAAAATTATTTTTTTTCAATTTTTTTTACATTAATGGAATGTGCTCAAGTCTAATAGTTTCTTTCGGTGTTAAAATGGACAAGTTCTATGAGATCCACTGCTGACTGACAGACACACCACAGACTGGATGGGAGGAAACTGGGTGAGTATTGGAAAGAATATCTTACAGCACAGCAATGGCAGCAGCATCCTAATCTCCACACTAAGCCTGTGATCTTGTATATAATTTAATAATCAGATAACATCGTTTCGTGATATACCCAGCGACACATGGTAAACTTAGAGATCTATTAGTTGTTTCGTTGTCTTCCCGCTCATTTAGTAACAAGTATCGAGATACATTTCGGGTGTTTGCCATTAAGACATAATAATGTATGATTGTAGTATCAACTTCTGAACAGTTATGTCTCTCCAGGAGAAGAGACGGAAATTCTTACCTGACCACGGGCACTTGGACATTACAAAAGCAAAGGCAGATGAATACCAAAACACATACAACAAAATTAGTAAATCTAAACCAATACAAGATCACATTGGAACGTTGTTTACACAACATTACATAACAACAGTCCACACTGAGCATCCTGTCTACCAGGGATTTTTTTTTCTAATTTATCATCTAACATGATAAGAAGATTAATCTCAAACAACCTACGTACGGTACCGTACGTGCTATGTATGTAGGAGACATGCGTACAGGTATGCATGCATGCATAACGTGAAGTACCTGTAATAAGTATGATCACATGTACGCGCATGTCACTGCAGTACGTACTGTACGTACCTGTCAATTGCATGTAGCACTTGTTGGAGAGAGGGAGGAAAATGGCAGTCTTCTGCATGACGAAGCTCAGGCAATCATAGCCAACCCTGCATCACCATGACAACCACCGCAGTTTGCAAACAAACACACATACACCCTTAGTATAACATTGCAAGACATGTGTATAGTGAAAATAAAATGAAAAGGAAAAAAAAATCTTTTATGTATGTACAATACTTTCACTGGCTCTTCACAGAATTAAAAGAAACCATTATTTAACTTAACACAAAGTGACCCTGACTATAACAGATAAAGTATTCTTTTAGTTCTGTATTACCTAATAAGGCATGTAAATTCACCATGAATATAAGAAGGTAGAGAAGGAAATTGTGACAATTTGTATGAAATTTAAACGAGTTTAAACAAGGTTGGGAACATCTAATGTGGATAGTTCAAGGCAGGCTTTACTGGGCATAGGGAAGTGTGTCCAGTTGCTGCTAACTGACATGGGGCCTGGATTTCTCTTTAGATTTGAAGTCATTTACACTTTTAGAGAGAAAATGGTCTTGGCAGGGAGCTTAAACGTGCTCTTCATGAGACTAGTGGGATTAATACTGGGAGATATAATGGTCACGGCTTTGGCATTGGGGGCCGCAACAGAGGAGGCACTAATGGGAATTAGCGTGCCAGTGATAGATATTGGTAATCTTTAGTATAGTTAGACTGTTTGAAAACAAATGCTACAATTCTATTCCACACTGCATCTATACTGTCAAACGTTTGTATGTTGTGGAGGTTTTGGTCTTCATGTACGGGTGGAATGGTAGTTGATATTAATGATAATAGAAACGGTAAGGAATATGAAGGGAGGCAAACTGTATTTTATATAGAAGTTATGTGATGTACTAATAACATATTCCACAACTATGGAGTGATTGCTAGAGGCTGTAGGTTATGGTTACATACGTCCAGTGTTGTTAGTTAGTATTCAAAGTATAGGGGTTTGGGGAACATGGTTTTTAGCCACTGGAGGATGTTGCAAACACACACTCCCAAAAACAAATAAGGAATCAGGAAGGTAATAATCAAAGGGGCAAACTGCAGGTGAGGTGTAGGGAGGGAAGCAGTAGCTGCTAGCAGGGGCTAGCGGAAGATGTGCTAGCAGGTGGGGCACAGGACCTGGTACCCACTATTGGCTGGAAGGGAGACTCCTGCTCATTACCAATCCCCCTCTTTCCAGTAATGGTTCCGGGAGGGCAGAGGATGGGGAGGTGGGCGTGAGCAATCTTGAATGGCAAGGTTAAATGTATTTAGGATTACGTATATGGATGAGGTTAAGAGTGAGAAAGAGACCTGAGAGGGGTAGGTGCGACTTGTGGCCACACCCACAAGCAAATAAAATATAAATCCACAAGGTTGACCCACACTGGTAGAAATCGCAACTTATAGAGGATGCGATGAAAACTGAAAGCTTCATAAAGGTTTCTACTATATCATGACCTCGGAAGTGGGTTCTTTGGCTGATTTTGAAAGTACATATACATATATGTAAGTGTTCATTCTATATCTTCCTGATGATTGTAATGATTGAAGAGTCTAAGTGCACAACAGTTGACCTGAAGACCTCCCACCAGTGTTTCATGCAGCATCCTAATGTCAACTTCAGGTACCCCCTGCAACCTTAAAGGTGCCGGCACACCGCCCACGCAGCCACCCACGCATCTCGCACCCTTAATGTGTGAGATGCACTAATAATTTACGGCGTGGCTAAAACCACACAGTGGTTGAATGCTATTCTGGATTATAAGAAGGTGAAGTTGAACACATGAACTGTGAACAGTTACTCCATCCCTATATAAAGAACTAACATGGAGGAGAATTGCTTATTGCAGTATATATAGTCTTGGAATTGTCGCCAGATAACCACCCATAGGATTGGGACGATTATCAGCAATAATTCCTCAAACCCATGACTTAACTATTACTTGTATGTATGTATGTATGTACATGTATGTATATCTACGTGTACACATTTTCGTGATTGTTTGTGCATAAACATACGTGTAAAGTATGTCTGTGGGATATGTTTGCGTGTGCATAGAGACTGACTCCTCCCACCCTCACCTCTCACACAGCGTGTCCCACTGAAGTGACTCCAAGAACGCCAGCAGCTGTGCCAAGTGGTATCTCGTGGACACGCTTGTGACAATATTCTGTAAATACAGGTTTTACAACAACAAAACAAAGCATGTGCATCTGAGTAACATGGAACACGCCCACTGGTCATACACATACGTACATAGTAGCCCAGATTCGAGTTGTAATTGTTAGACAGTGAAGAGGAGGGAAGAGAGGAATCCATAAGTGAGCCAAGGGACACTCATTGATAAAGCTTGACTAATTTATTTCATAGTAATTTAAAAACAACAACAACAACAACAACAAGTGAGAGAAGATAATAGAGGGTGTGGCATGTAAGTGTAACCAACAGCTCAATGAAAAAATATTTATGAAAAAGAGATACCATTATTGATTGTACTGATACATTAACAATCACAACGTTCACAACATTCTCAGTCCCTGGGAAATCCGCATAGGGGAAACCCCCTTGCAATTAACACAGGTTAGAAATAGAACATGTTCCCAGACCCACGTCAGAAGTGGAACCCATGAAGAGACTTGCAGATATTAGTCTACCCAAGTCTTCTTAATTGGGTAATTTCAGGATTTACAAGTACTAGAGATAAATATGTACTTAGTGCTGATACACGATACTAGTAAACAAGAATGGAACTCGCCCTAACGAGTGCCGATTTCCGCTTATATCATATCAGTAACTATAGCAATGTACGTATGCACAATTAAATACGAACCAAAATAAAAAGGAGCCATTACCATAAATGGCAAGAGTTCCAGAGACAGGAAGTCCAATCAACCTCAAACTGAAAACTGAGGGAGAATCATTGAACAACTGAGATCTAGCATGACTGACCTCCAAGTTACATCTTCATGACATGGCCATACCATCTATAGCCCACACAGTAGTGACTTCATTTGCAAACGATTGCATTTAAAAAAAGTAATGCTGAGGGTTTGCACTCTTTTCCTATGTATTTACACATACCAGTCCCAATACGTTTTGTGTTGCAAAAATGTTAATTAAAAAAAATATAAAAAAACTTGAAAATTTAAGCGTGAATGTTATTAAAAGAAAGAAAAAAAAGTACGCTTAACAGCACACATAGTAATAGCTCATGCAAGCACACACACACTCACACACATGCCAAAACGCGCATGAAACACACACATACACACACACTAGACTCTGCCACAAAGACCTCTCTGGAACTAAAACTATGTTAAGGCAACAAAGCTACATAAGTGCATGCACACACGCACACACACACACACACGTACACATGCATGCAGTATAAGTGAGTAAAGTTATATGTACCCACAACCAATATCTCCCTAAAGGTGCACTGCAATTCCATGGATGTAATTGTCTATTAAAGTGTCCCTCCCCTCTCAGACCAGCTGGATTTCAAACCAAAGGTATTATATGCATACTTTCAGTTCTAAAGAAACCACAAAGCACCATTGGCAATTAGCTGGAGTCAACTTGAAAGCCAATAACCACAAACCCTCTCAAGGCACTTTGGAGGAGTAGAGGGCAGTTGCCACCATTGAATACGGTGAACCACACCATACCCACGAGGGGAAGATTTTTTTTATATTTATAATCCTCTAGTCCCCATAACAACCTTATCATCCTATACACTTGAACTACACCTTTCACTCTTGCTTCTAGTCTCGTTGCCCCTAGCAGTTCCCGGAGAACGTCTGGTAACTTTCGCCAGGTGTCCGTGAAATGCTGGAATGCAATTAATTTCATTTTTGTGCCGTCGTAGACCTGCACGATATCTACTGAGCACATAATCACGACATATAGTGCACCAAGTGTGGAGTTGAGTAAATGAGTCAATGCGAAAGACTGACGTCTACCTCACTGTGGTCGCTTAATAGTTTGTCCCAACATTCCGGATACAATTTCACGAAATTCTGGCGAAAGTCACCAGATGTTCTCCTTCCCTGTGCCCCACTCCTTTACGAACACGTGGTGAAAGGCTGGTTAACGAGACTATCTTTCTTCCTCCCTCCTACACATGTGCCGAACAAACACACTGAACTACACTATACACACAGGCACAAACACATATACACATAACACCCACACACTACACACACACACACACATATACTACACACACACACACATACTAATAAAGTTATGTCTCAAGTATAAAGAATTGAAACTGTTGATAAAGATTCACTACACAGTAGTAAATGCAAGTCAAGGACCTGTCAACATTTCTGCCACATGTCCACCCTATGCATGTACACTGACGTTATTATCTGGGAGAGAACTAGTGTGTATGTTGAGGAAAGTGTTTCAGTGGATGATGTAAGGTTGACTCAGTAAGGACTTAGTGACTCATGCAGCCATTATGCCTAACTTCACCACTTGCTTAGCCTGCATTAAATATGAAATTGTTTAATGCCTACGTATGTATTCCCATAATCAAGTAATGTCACAGTCATTTTGGTTGCCATGGCACCTATTTCGCTCTTAGTCTCGAAATTATTAAATCCCAGCCCCACCCACCCTCTTCAACAGAGGCACAAACATAAAAAAAATTGAGCAAGGAATTGCTCAAATAATGTTAATAACTAATTACTCAGAATTTTGATCCTGTCCTTAATATCTTCATAAAATGTATTAATTATATAAGATTGAATTATACTTTCATTATGCATACATAAAGTACTACACAATATATGAATCATTGGCATAAAAATAGCAGTATAAAGTTGACGTTACATTCTGCTCAATTCTTTATTTCATTATAATTGTCAAGGTATTTTTCAGAATAGTTTGAGGAAGGTCCATCACATTACTTATTATTGTACACATTATGCATTTTATTAACTAGGTTAAAATATTGTACAACGAGACATTACGTATTTGTAGGCTTTTATGACTTAAATTTGTCAAACAGCAGATAAACGCATACAAACACACACACATACACGAATCTTGTCCAAATGAAGTCTTTGATCTTTGATTTCACTAGACTATGCCTTCCAATACCACACTGGCTTCCATCGTCAATAGCAACAAAAACCATAGCAAATAAAACAACAGGCTGTATATTTTTATTAACACAATACATAGATATTTACACCTAGAGGGAAAGAAAGAGTAATTTTATATATTCTGTAACAACAAGGATTACTAAAGAAGTGATATCACCTTCATTCCAGGAAACAAAGTACAATGTGTGTGTACATGTATGTGTGTATGCGTGTGTATGTGTGCAGGGTGGATTTTGGAGCGAGGGAAGGAGGGGCGGGGGGGTGTAAAAACTGAGTCACTTTTTTGTTTGTTTGCAAAGAAACTAAACACACCAAGCAGATGTTTAAAAATGTATAGCTATTTATTCCGTTTAGGTCTACCTGAACAACCGAATGAACTTTGAGCCCCTCCCCATTCAAACCCACAGCACACACTGAAATGTTCATCTCCTCAAATACACAGACCTGTAGTTCACAAGGTGCTCCCATGAAAGTAATAGAATTAGTAGTGCTATACAGAACTCTGTCATGGGCATCCTCGAATAATACCTTGCCTATTCAGATCTCTGCCATCACGATGGTAGTGATCTCTACCATTGCATAGTGCCTTAGCTACCTTAGTAATTGGTAGAAGTGTTGCTTAGTATATACGTAAGTAGTAGTAGTAGTAGTAGTTTTGTGGTTTATCTACTAAGCCTCTGAGTTGTGTGGTATTCTACAGTCAACTGATCTTTCTGAACTATATTTTTTTGCAATGGCTCCCCCTCTAATATTAATAAGTAGGTCTTAAAGTATATTAGCACCAAATTTGGTGCTTTTATCCGCCAGGTAACGGTTACCTTAAAAAATGTCACTAAGCCACCTGACTACTATTAGTTGTTAGTCTGTCTATTGTAATCCTACAACCCATTCACAATAAGGGATTTCTTCAAGGAATGGAAGATGGTAATGGAGACTAAGTCACTGGAGACTAAGTCACTGGAGAATGTATTAAGGCTCCAAGAGGTCCTAGAAGAACTGAAAAGTTCTGCCGTCTTCAGTGGAATCGTTTGTAGACATTCTAACTAGTGATCGAGCTTTCAATTCAATTAGGTATAGCTAGAGCTGAGAGATTTTAAAAAAATTAGATTAAAAAATCAGCTAACAGAACAGAAATTGCATGAGTCTAGTTTATTGCCATTGAAGGTTTTGAAAAAAATAAGAAATAATTTTACTGAACTATAAGACAGAATAATCACTGGATCATGCTTTAATGTACTACAATGGTCACTTGTTAACTGTTATTTGATTGAAGCAATTACATAGGAGGCAACATTTCTTTGGGGAAACTTTCGCTTGGGGTGGAAATCCCAAGTTTTCTCCCACCCCTCTATGAAACCCTGTGTGAGTAAATATGTGTGTGCACATATCCACAGACTATGTAAATGCTTTTCTCTTATTGAATCCAATATAAAAATGAGGCTACAAGTCCCTAAGTAAAGATGCATTCAAACTAACACAGTACAAAGTGCCTAGCTGGCAGTTGCCACGCGACTGGCTCAAGATTATGTGATAATGAGACATAATAAGTCTGTTATCTAAATACAGTGTAGCCACAGAAAGGATGTGCTGGATGGCTCTCATCACGAGGAGTTGATGTTATTAAAAATAGTAAACAAACACCAGAGATGTAATGATAAACTTTTACTGGAATAATAGACGAACTTGTTGGAATCTATTTATACATATGGGTAACCATGTGGATGGTTATTCCTAACAAGTTATATGAAAAACAATAATAATAATAACTTCGATTCCCCAGCGACAACTAAGATTTTTTCACATTTTTCCTTTGCTTTTTTTCCAGATCCCTGTAAGTGAGAAAGTTTCAATCAGTTTTTATGAAGTGTCAGAACTTGATAATTATTAACAATAATAACAATAATAAATAATACTAAACAGTAACAGTCAATTGCATTACCTTTGTAATATAATTTCGTTACAGGAACAATTTCAGGTTAGCGCTACGTTCTATTCCTAAGGACACTAAATTAATTACGCACACAATGCACGTACGTATATGGAAATGTCTTTACAATGAACAACATACACAAAGACTACTTCAAGAACCTCAGAATTGAACCGCCGTAATATTCGTTACCTAATGTCTAAGTGAGGACGGTGACCTTTTGCACTTCCCCCTCAAGGCATTCCCCGACGCGAAATCACTGATCGAGCATGAATAACTAGGTGTAACTCGTTCAGACTATTCAGTGGGTGGCATCACACATACCTACATAATTAGCATACACTAGTATAGCGTCGTTACATCACAGTACTAAACAATGGGTAGAAGGGGGGAGGGGCGGGTGCATGCTCACACGTGGAAGCCAAAGATATCCAAATTTATGAGCTCTTGCTCTTTCCCAAAAGTTACAAAAAAAAAGAAGCAATTCACTAAACCAGTAGCATATATATTTGTAATGAAATATAACTGATGATGATATATGCAACTGATGATGATATATGCAACTACAAAACGAGCGGTCAATAGTACTAACTGGCTTCCTGAGAGAAGTGAATTAAAGTTGGGAATATATGGAAGTTATTGACTCTCTATATTTTTTAAATGATTATAAAAAATTATTAAAATTGTAAGCTTTCAAAATGTAACCTTCAGTATGTCGTGGAATAAAACCCTGAACAAAAAGAACCTACTAGTCAATTCAGACTTCATGCCTCCAGAAAATAAACAAGCAAATCTGTCGTTGTTTCCCATGGTTACTATGGGAACATCATTGAAGCCGGATGCCCCAGTGCAAAGGGGAGTAGGTTTTGTGACCTTGCACAAACAATTTGAAGTACATAGAAGTGCAATAGAGCAAATATTACATTATGAATTACTGCATTAGTAACAATTCCCTTCAGAAAACCTACTAGTTTAATTCTGCAAAACTCGACCTCAATCTGTTTTCTCTCTCTCTCCGTCTGGCAGGAACATACATCAGCTTCCATTGCTGACAAAGGCTCGTTTCCATGGCTTAGGCACAATGAAGACATGACCACTACCTCACAATTATCTCTACCACAGCAATGTCTGCAAGCTATGCACCGCTAACTGACTGGTCTATAATTAGGGAACTCCTGCAAGTTACCTATGACATGACCAAATAAATACACTATTAATAGCATCAACAATGATATATAGAAATTGATGCTCCCCCAAGAAAAAAAAAAGGCCACGTGATAAAAGAAACGGAAAAGGAAAAAAAAGGAAAAAAAAAAGGAAATAAAAAAAATAAAAAAATAAAAAGACAATGTGTACTAGCTATAATGAATGTTGTAGTAGCTGTCTGTTATTATAATGTTCTTTTCCTCATCTACTACACGAGGCTTGTATTCAAGCCAGCCATATATGGCAAGATTTCCCAACCGGACGTAGCAACAGGCCGTGCTACTGTTCACCAAACAGTCCCAACTGCCATACGTAGCCTAGCCTACCCTACGTACGTCACTCTCTCTGATTGTCTGGACAAAATAAAAAGTTTTGAAAAAAAATTGTAGCAAAAAAAAAAAAAAAGACTACAGAACACATGACAATTGCTACACAAATGATGCCACAGGCTATTACAGAAGTGAAAAAAAAATATATGGGAAGTGCTAGAAAAAAAAGAAAAAAAAAGAAAAAAAAGTTTTAAAAAGTGAAATATGATAGCTATGGCCTCTTATATACATCATTTGTCCTATTGGAAATGAGTAGTACCAACTAACACCTATAACTGCAATCATCAACATGCACCTTACACATATCAGTAACCATGGGAACCTATTTACAGTACATATATGTGTTACATTAACAAACACTAGCAGAGTCCTTTTTTATTTCCAGAGAGCAATAAAAGAAATATTTACCATTTGGCCCCTCAATTAAAATTATAATTACCATCCTTGAGAGGCTACATGACCATAAACACTGCTTGACACTTACACATATATACAACACATTGATGCTTAAATTAACCCATATCAATCTTCATAGCTTAACCCGATACTTTAGTATTTTTTTATATCCCCGTATCATTTAGAAGGAAAGGAAAGAATGAAAGTAGTAGCATGGAGAAGGTGTGGAATCTGCTAGAGAGTGTATCTGGCCACATACAACACTCTACTGGGAAGTATATAGACTGGCATTAGATTAAACATTGTAGCTGCGAGAAGATGAAGTAATACAATTTACCCCAATAATGTCACCATTAAATACAACTAGGGAGATTTGGCAATCTGTGATATACTGATATTTCTAACACTTGCTCTAATGAATAAACAAAGTTCTGTAAATAGATCATAGACCACGCCAATTATTTGGCAATCTTAAAACCACATTTGTAGTGAGCTCAACAAAGGAATGCAAGCAGGAAAAGGAAGATATTTACACATGCAGAAATCAGTATGTGTGTGTGTGCCAGATGTGTGGGTGGGGGAATTCCCCAAGGTGTTGCCATGCCTTCTGAGATGGTTCCTAATTGCCGAGTCATGGTATGACTTAATTTAATGGATTGGTCTGCAATTGAATATTATGAAATGTCACATCATTGACTGCACACACACACACACTTACCAATGAGATGTATATGTGTGTGTATGCGCGGGTGATAATTGGCTTCTCTGATGATGTTATCTTGAGCGGCTACACCCCACCCCCCAATGGCAGCTGCATGACTGGACATCTTTAAATGGCTGACTCTATGAGCTGTCATATGGCATTTGTGGGCGTGGCATGTAATGGACCATGATTATACCTGACAGTTAAATGAGTACGTGGAGAAGTGCTTGCTCTATTTCAGAGTCTTATAAATGGCCTAGTTCTTTACTTAAGAATACAGTGTAATAGTTTGTCTTTATGTATAGAGTTAGCTTCAATTATCCCAACTTCAGTTAGAACACTACAGTTATCCCAACTTCAGTTAGAACACTTCAGTTATCCCAACTTCAGTTAGAACACTTCAGTTATCCCAACTTCAGTTAGAACACTTCAATTATCCCAACTTCAGTTAGAACACTTCAATTATCCCAACTTCAGTTAGAACACTTCAATTATCCCAACTTCAGTTAGAACACTTCAGTTATCCCAACTTCAGTTAGAACACTTCAATTATCCCAACTTCAGTTAGAACACTTCAATTATCCCAACTTCAGTTAGAACACTTCAGTTATCCCAACTTCAGTTAGAACACTTCAGTTAGAACACTTCAGTTTACCAAACATCCAAAATCGAATAGTAGCATGTGAGACACAAAATAATTGTTCAACCACACCCCTTCATAAGCGCTTCATAATACATTTTTCTATGGTGTTCAGCAGTTACCTGAACATTTCAGTTTTCCAAAACCTCTTGGTCCCAACGTGTTTGGATATAAACTAAAGTCTTACTGCATTTATGTTACAAAGATACAATGTGATGTGGTCTCAGTACACCCAGAAATTTCAGAAAAAATAGCAAAATGTTGTGATAACAAAGAATGGAGAGACCACATTACACGCAATCTATATGCTGCATGATCTACTATTTCTAGTTTGTATGGCTACTGTTGCTGCTACTAGTCCTGCGTAGCTGGTTCTCCCTTACAGAAATCAACAGAAGAAGCAGCACACATGCTGCTAGTGTGCTGCTTTCAATGCTGCATGTGAGCAGTTCTCACATGTGTGTGCAGAAGAGTTGCTATCTGCATTCTTAGATCTTAAAATTTTTCGCACTAGAAAAGCAAGTATGCAACAGGATTGGTCTGGCATGTGTGCAGTTAGAACGTATGTGAGTTGCATATGAGTACTTATACATATGCACTTGAACACTAAACCGCATGCATTTACTCATACGCGTGCAATCGCCCACTATTTGTATGTATCGGGTATGCTACAAGTGCTTATAAACAAACAGGTCTGCAATCCATTTACACTACAATATCTAAACCTACCAGAACATACAGTGTATACCTTAAACTTTAAAACATACATTAAAAATAATTAACAAATAAGCACTAAAAAATGTTTACATGATTATCACTTGGTTATGTAAAGTACTTATAACAACTTGAGTTTTTATACTGTCTATCAAGTAAGTGTGACGCTGAGTGCTTTTATTAGCATGTTGATTTCTTTTTTTCTTCAATAAGATAGCAAGTGCCTGTAGTCCATCTCTCCCAGCAGGGACACTTTCTTGTACATACGATTCAATATCTTCCAGTATTCCTAGATGTATCACTTATCTAACATCACTGCAATCAACTCCTAAACCAAAAGCCATATGAGTATCTCTCCACCACAATGGTTCCAGCTCCCATTCCACTGTTCTCACACTTCCCAACAACACAGAACATCCTGGAATTCCTTCCGAGAATCAGGTTAATATAATTACTCTGTGATGAACTGCAATTAATTAACTCGACTACACTGGCGACTAAGTAGTACTCTAGGCACTGTGCAAGGGACTCTAATTGACATAATCACGTTTTCATTGGAATTCAATCCAGTGGATTATTTACACCCTGGTAATCTCAAACAAAATACATTTTTTAATGCATTTAGATATACCTATTAAGGCAATAAAATAAAACTTTAATATCTTGCTCACATAACAGCTGCACTGAGGAAACAGAACACAGAGCATAGTTAAAGCTCTTCATTTACAGTGCTGCATACATAAAGCGAATCTAGTACAGGCAAAAACAACTTCCTTTACTATTGGAGGGGCAATTGAGAGTACAGACACAGTCTGTTGTGTGTAAGAGACCCTTACAATGTTTGTAAACATATTATATGCAGGTGAATGCCTTTGTTCAACAACCTTTAAATGAGCTCTACCTTAATACACTTGTGTCTTTCCCCACCCCCTTCCTCTCCCTCTCCCAACACACTCACACAAACACTACTAAGAGCTGTGCCATGTGATTCCATCTGCTGACAAGGACTGGTTTGTGAAATTATATTCGTATTAAAATACACTTCCTTCTGGAAATCAACGTCTACCAATGGTAGCATTAGCTTGTGTAGTATAAACAATAACAAACTAGTGTGATATAAACAACAGCACACGAGTCAGCACACAGTGAACATACGTGCATGTACATGTAGTCATTAACTCATAAACACACTCACACAGGCACATACACACAAGCATCCTGCCCACGCAAACTCATCAATGTTGCCACAAACATGTGTACTGACGATAAAAGAGGTTACCAAATAAAAGGTGGTTTTATGATATATGAAAATTAAAAAAGGCTACAGTATACTGTAAAGTAAAGATTAATAATAATATATAGCCTGAATGCAATGCTATATGCTCACAATTGCAACATGCGTTGGTGTGCTTTAAATTAAAGTTTACTTCCTGCTAATGCTAATTTATTTTTTAATACACATCTGTTAAGTTTATAATCGCGATTGAAAATGCCAAGCAATAGTGCAGTGTGTTACTTTTTTTACTTTGAGTATTCAATTGCAGTGTCAAGGAAGTAGAGCAAGGATCAAGCAGGCAATTAGCACAAGCACCACTAGTATTTCACAGAGCTCTTTGACAGGCAGCGGGGCTGCTGTGTTGTAGTTCTTTCAAATATTCGATGACCAGCAATAGTGGAAAACAAGGTCACAGCACTTAGAAGCAAGACAACTTGAGACGTGAGGAAATTGACCAGCAAGGACAGTGTGTTTTTAGGCTGTTGAAGAGATAATAGCTCGGTAATGCTGGAATCTATATAAAACAAAAACACTTCCTACGTAAATATTTTAGAGTGTTTTTTTTTTTTTTGTTAAGTGCCTGTTGAATACGCATGACTGAGCTACAAACATGTCTCAGTTACATATGGCCTTTAGTTCCAGACTGTCCAAATAAGGGAAGTTTGAGTGTACATTTATCATGAATTCTGGAAAAGAATTCAAGTATCTTTAAAATTCCATACATTTAGGGCCAATCATCGTTACCATAACATAAATTAGGATACAATTAATTAATAACAAACAAACAAATTAATCCAATATCCTCCGTGTTGATGACTTGTGATGCCTTCAGGTAGGTCTTTCTATTTCCACTGACTGGGTCCTCCACCATTTATGAACTTCAAAAGGTACTAAGTGAATACAACTATGCCAGAGGGGGAAATTTCATACAGGGTTTATAGATTACTGAGTATTTAATCTGCAATGTCATTGAGATGAAGCAAGCAATCAGGAGCCAGTTAACATGTTCACTACTAGTTCTTTTCAAGCAACACACAGGCAAGTTATCCTATAATTTTAACTATTTTTTATCTATAATTGGGAAACAGATTGAATCTGTAATTCCTCAGAATATTGGATTATTAGTTTTCTTAATGATACTAGTAGACACTAAACTCTCCATAAGAAAATTACTGTCTGAAGTGAATTTTCTATTGCTACAGTAATCACATGCCACCCCACCCACTTCAGCCCCCACCTCATGACAAAAAAAAATTAGAATAAATACATATATGAGTAAAAGCACGGGTAACCGTTCTATTCACCCCTAATAGCACAGGTTACCCGTCCTATCAATCGCTAATAGTAAAGGCCAGCTTTTAAAAAAATCATTTGCACTGTAGCTACACTATCCGTCATTCACTACCTCTGTTTTTCAGGATTAGCTTCCTCTGGTACTTCAATTTTAACCAACGTTCCACCTAGTCTGTTGAAAAGATTCCATCTAATATGGGTAGAATGGCAGAAACAATTCGAACTATACGTTTCCTGCATGCATTCGCACTTACCCATACATTTCATTTAGCTACAGTGCTATTTCACTTAGTTTCCGTGCTATTTCACTTAGTTACGTGTTATTTCACCCTCCCCGTGCAATTAAACAGCGATTTTCAACATAAATTTTTGAATGGGCATTAAATAAAATTAATAAAGCACCAAAAGTGTGAACCCTCTGCGCACAAGATCACAAAATCAATTCTCAGACCAAAAGAATGTTTTGGGTCCTTCTTAAGTAGGTATTAATATAGCTTGAGCAATGAAAACGGTAGACGTAAAAGAGGAAAAACAAACCAGAGACAGTCAGTGATATATTGCATTAGCAACGCGAAACTCCACTTCAAGCACTCCATTAACTTCCAAGCATAAACTAAATATCGCAGGCAGCGAGAAAAATAATTTGTTCACGTTTACGACATGACAACAGGGGGTGTTACCAACAAGTCTAGTCTCTACGCAGAGCTGAGAGATTCACGTTTTCTCAAAAATCAGAAAAAAAAGTAGCACAATAGAAGGTCTTAAATTGTCGTTCTGAGTAAGTTCATACCTGAATGAACGGTTTATTGTCAGTAATCTCTAAAATCAGAGGGTGACAGACAGACAGAATGACTAATAACCAGCTCACGTGCATGCGCACTAAGGGTAGCACATACCACCCCAGAGCCATCCTCACGAAAAAAAAAAATAATTGAATGAATAAATAAATATGCCAATTATGAAGCCTGCACACACACAAGAGCTCTCACTCTCACTAAAATCAGTGACCTGCTGATCATCACCCTTTTGATCACTTACAGACTTGGCAGTCCTCAGGACTCTCTCCAATGAAGCAGAAGGCGTACATTTAGCCCCTTTAGTCTTAGGTAGCTCATAAGATGAACCGTGCTCATAGGTACCCCAGCTGTTCAAATAAACTTCATTAGAATTCCAAGCAACCAGGGTGCTTGTGCAAGTTTTACGCAGCTGTAACGTATCTGTGGGTAAAAGCAAGTCGCTTTTCCCTTTCAAGTCTTCCAAAGTTGACCACAAAGTGGACACGCGAGGGTAGAGTCGAACTAATACTCTGGCGACTACACACTCCTCCATTAGAACTTTCTCTAATCCTTCCCCGCCGTCACCCTTAACAACCAACACGTGACAATGCTCCTGCGCGTTTAGAAAAAATTTCCCTCGACCAGAAAATAAATAATATAAATTCAGCCTGTTGAAGACGGGCAGTCAAAATCATGTTGAATGACAGGCAATAGCAAGTACATTACATTACAGTTGACTAATTATCTAAAGTAAGTTACAATGGCAGAAAACGTAGAAGATAAAACGGGTGAACGGAGGAATTTGAAGCCCTTAAACCGAGGAGACTCTGGCTACATTTCACCTGTGACTCCTGGTTCAGAGCACTCAACTCCCTCTAGAACCCAGTTCATGCTTGGAAGTGGCAGTCAGAATGGAGCTAGTAGCGGCAGTGTTAACGGAACGCCTGGACGTTCGTCTACGGCCCCAGCCGGAGAAACTGTCAACGCTAACGGCAACAACGCTGCTTCCCTAAACTTGGACGCCGCTCGGAGGCCGACGTTAGCGAGACCTTCGTCCACCCCAGTCCTGGATGTTGAAAGAACTCCTGGAGATGTGAGTTGGTTCAGCTTGACCTAAAGTAGCTGTACAAGAAGAAAGTCAGTATCAAAGGTTGTTGTTGTTTTTTAAGCAGTTCAGTAGTTGGGTATTGTTTGGGGTTTAGCACAGTCATTTCAGGCTTCATAACTATTTTTGTAGCGAATTTATTGTTCTGAATTATAAGATAAGACTAAAAAGTAATATCAGCTGACTTTATTATTATCATTGTCGGCATCATTACAATGAGTTGACTGGTACTGCTAATATTTATCCTGCATTCGACCCATCTGCTTGTTACAAGTTTTATACGACACTTCTACAATGTAGAGGCTGTAGTATCCATAAATCATATTTGGCTAAATATACAGTGAGAGTGGAAAGTATCACCTCTTCCACACTGTACTTGTACTCTGACCTTTGTAATTACTGCTGGCATTTTTTTTTTAATTTTTATATAATAAGTTGTGGACTTTTCTCACTGGGGTGTGAGGTATTGCTAATGGGCTATGCATAGCTAACCATTAGCTATAATTGGCTTTTTTTTGTTGTTGTTTTTTGTTGTTGTTGTTTTTTACTACAGGGTATATGTCTCCCCGTTTTTTTAATAGTTGAGTTACTTAGTTATTGTTGTTGTTTTAAGTTTATTGCTTCTTAGTATCCAAGCTACTTTCCCTTATTAGGGTACTTCTGCCTTCAGTACGTGTGTTTCCATCTGGACTGTAAAGAAGCTTTACAACATCTTGCCCACCTTGGTTTACCTATGGCTTGCAGGTTTAATCTTTTTGACCGTACTAAGTTTATGACCCTGAAAGTAGTATTCCAATTTTGCAATTGCATGTTGTTGTTGTTTTGTTCGTTTGTTTTTGTTTTTTTGTTCTTATTGGGGTTTTTTTGTTGTTGTTGTTGTCTTTTGCTTTCTGGGTTGATCTTTGGCTGAATCGGCTAAACTAGAATGAACAAGTTAAATAAAGCTGTCATGCAACCATTAAGTATATGTTGACTACTTGGTCTAGAAGGAAGTTGTGTTCCCAATAGTTCTGGGCTGGGAATGTGTTACAAGAAAGTCTCACTAAGAAGTTCCTGCTGTTGCTGGTGGTCCAACTCTCTGGACTTGTTATGACTGGGGCTGCAATGAATCCACGTTACTGGGAAATTGTGAATAGTATCAGAGTGCTGTATATCTAATGAATATAGGCGAACATTGTATTTAGCTGGTGTAGTATTTTGCTATTGTCCATGTGGTTGTATTTGTGGTGGTAGTAATAGTAAGGCAGTCCCTTACTAAATATAATTTCCCTGGGTTTTTTTTTTTTTCTTTTTTTTTTTTTTTGTTAAGCGATTTTTTTTCCCCTGGTTATTTGACCGCAAAACTGGTCCCTTCATTTGTGGCTCCTATCTCTCTCATATTGAGTGGGCTGGTGGGATATGATTTGGTGTGTTCAATTTCTCTATCAAAGTCACTGATACTGACTGCAGCAGTTACTGTAGTGGCATTTCATCATATATTGAAACACATTGTACAACCAAAGATAGGCTTATTTGTGTAGCTTTTGATAGGTCCATCAATTTGCTTAGTTGCCATGGAAAATAACATTCTCTCCTAAGGAATCTTCCCTCTTGTAGGCTGGACAAGGAGTCACTTTTATATTGGCACTGGATAATTCCAGGAGTCTATAATCTATAGGGTAGTACCTCATTAGAAGAATCCCTCATCAGTATTACTTAAAAGTTGCTGGGGTTTTCTTTCACCTAAACATGGAATCCATGATACAGTATTGCTGGCTGCTGCAGTATCAATATTTAGTTTGAAGAAGGTTTTCTGGTGTGTTTTTAGATACTAGCACCTACGATCTCAGTTGGCATGGCAATGCACTCGCTCATTAGCATACGTGCTCAGAATTGCAAGGAAGTGCATACTAGCACACACACACACACACACACACACACGCACTTATATGCACATACTGTTAGCATCAGATTACAATGACTTGCTAACCATCTCTCTGTTCTGGGAAGAATTAGGAAGGAATGTGTATTTTGGGTACATTTGACCTTTTGTGACGTCATTCAACTTTTCCAAGGCTTAATCACCCTTGACTGGTCAGTTGACTAGTAACAACACACGCACATACACACACATTAAGTTCCACTTCCCCTGTGCACTGACCTCTACTGTATAATTAGAGAAGAACAGGATAAATAATCAATTAGGAAACAGTAATTGAAGCTTTATTTCATACAACCATTTACATACTGAAGATTTAATCAATTAATTTCAGGAATGTTAGTTGTCTTCAATTCTGAACTCAGCCTGGGTATTGGTGCACAAAATCAGAAGTGGCATGGGCTGTTACGTACGTATTTCTGTCTTAGACACAGTACAACCCAATGCTGGATTATAGGTGCTACACTAAGAGAGGGTGATAGGCATCAGATTTACCTTATATTTGTGGCTGGCTGGTTTATCTATCAGAGAATGTACGTGATATTATGTGTAACTACATGTACATCAAATGTCCTTTCCAATTCCTATGAAATTGATGTTATCCTGTATTGTTTTTTTTGTTTTGTTTTTTTGGTTTGCCCCCGATATTTTCCTGTTATTTTAGAAAGACAAGCCCCAAGTCTTATGTTCCCATGCTCCTTTCTAACCTTGGCCATGCATCTCGGCGTGCTTACTGGGACCGTTGCTTTGCAAGACTCAAGGTAACACAAACACTAGATTGGAAGAAAAATAACAACGATAACACTCGGCTATTCCGAGAAAGAAAGCAAAATTTCTTCCTTAAATGGGCATCAGGACGATTATCTTGAGTCCTAGGCATATACGGTCTTATAGGCATATGTGCGTGTGTGCGTGTGCCAGTCTCCTGGTATCTTCAAAGCACGCCATTGTAGTTTCTCCGGTTTACTTTCTATACCAATGAGCAAATCTGGTCACTTCTCCTCATCGAAATGCAAACAGCGACGGTGTTTAATAACACCGAGATGCCTTATATGGGCAAAATGATCTTTCAGACAGGCTGGCTGCGTATTTTCTATTAAGTGCACACACACATGTGTGTGTGCGTGTGTGTGTCCTGGTGAGATGTGTTTATCAGTCTTATATCCTGTATGTTGACTAAAATGGATGAGTTGGTTTTGAAAACTGGACAGGTGTTGCTTCATCCAAGTGCGTGTGTGGCTTTAATGGATGCTAAGAGCAGAGTTTACCAGATGAATACGGCAAATCATCAATAATAGGAGTAGACTCATTCAGAGGAATAGCAGTTTTCTCATTTACAGCCTATAAATTTATTTTTACTTTTTTTTTATTCTGCTTGCCATAGTGACTGAATCAGAAAGCTAATAGTTCATATGTCAGATATTTAAAATGTATTGATGTATTCCGTAGTGTCCATAATAACCAAATTGGTGGCATATTTAATGGAAGATAACCAAGTCTATTAGCCTGTAATTGAAGGTGAAAATATCGTGTAAAGTTCAACTGTGTTGTGTTGTCGCCTTACGGAGTTAACACTTATAGCAACTGGTCCAATAGAAATAAATATTGCAGCCGCAGGATATAATGTACTTCTACGTACATAGTCCACCACTCAGTTCAACTTGTGGTGCTCCCTATGTTAAAGTTTTGATTAGTTTGTGGGTAGTGTGGGCGGGTGGGTGACCCTGTATAGGATAGGATGTGTATATGAGTACCTCATTTCCTTTCTGGAGTGTTGGACTCAATACAGGAAATGAGAGATTAGTGAGGCATGGGGCCCTAGGAAGGTGATAGAAGAGGCCTTTAGTGTGTGTATATGTGTGTGTGTATGCATGTTTGTGTATGTGTATGTATGTGAGAGGTTATGACTGGCATGGTATCTGGTTATCATCTTATTGGATGAAAACAATTACTTTTTCATTCCTGTTCTTTTATGTCTATTCTCCTTCCCCATTCTTTCATTCACATTCTGACCTGCAGTTCGTTATGCTCCAGCGTGCTTTCCAGTGTCGTGAGTGCCACACCCACCTGCTCTGGAACTGTCCCGATCACCACTACTGCATCCAGATCAAGGCCATGTGGGACCACTGGTATCAGAGCTCCTGTACTTACAGGAAATGTGGCACATGCCTACTTCTGGTTCGCCTGCTGGAGATGCACAGTGACCAGTGCAAGGAGCCGGAAGGGGCCTGTCTGGTACAGGGATGTCAAAAGATGCGAAAGAGGACTAGCGGTTATGCCAACTCCCTGATGTCCAGCAAAGAAGAATCCAGTCAGACAGACAGCACAGATCCGGCGAGCCTTCGTAGGCATGGCAGCCTCAGACTCAGGCGGAGAAGTTCTGTGGATTCTAGTCTCGTTTATTCCCAATTTGGACAATTTGTGAGTGGTTTTAACGAACTTCCAGTGGACTCGCCTGAAATGCAGCGAATCAGTGACATGGCAGAGCAAATTGTTAGCCGCCTGGATCAGGAGGAACCTTTACTTCCTCACTATTCTGATTTGCAGGACGATCAATCTGAATTCTACAGCTCCTATACTCCTTTGCCCCAACTTCAGAGTTTATACTCCATCGCTGAAGATCACACACCAACCAGTGGTTTTGGCGACGCCCACTTCCAAAGCTTCCCCTCAGGTACGTTTGGATCATTTGGCCAGGGACCTATCAGTGGAGAGGCGGACGGGATTATCAACTTGGGAACAGACAGTACGGGAGGGTCCCCTTCTATGGGTGGCGACCCAGCTTCAACAGCGAACAACAACTCCAGCTGTCCCGAGGCTACGAGCAATCAGGGAGCCTCCAATAATCATGGGGGCCACAACAGCCTGGGGGGCCACAACAGCAGCATGGGAGGCGGCCACAACAGCTTAGGAGGGGAGGAAGATGACACTGCCAGTTATCCCAGTCAAGTCATAAAGTTCCAGTTGAGAACGGTAAGTGAGGAATGTGTGTGTTGGGGGGGGGGTGTGGGGGGGGGGGGGGGGGGGGGGGGGGGGGGGGGGGGGGGGTGGGGTTTGTTTTTTTTGTATTGTTTGTTTTTTCTTGTTGTTTGTTTTTTTTTTTTTTTTGTTCTCCGACCTGGTGCCTTGGTGCTGTGTTTGCGCCGTTATTCTTGGGTCCACTTTCTTGCTCCGTTCATTGCTTATTTTATCTATTCCGTGAGTACATGAGATGTATCGCATTAAAGATAATGTACTTTGTTGTGGCTATTCAATAGCTGCATTGCGTGTTCTGTTGAGTGGGTGGCAGAAGCTATAGAAATAGAAAGGTAAGAATCAGAAGTTAATTCTAATTCCATGAAGTTGTAATCACTCCATTCCAGCCTACACTACATACTGTATCTCTCTCTTTCTCTCAGACTATATATTCCATCTGGCTACTTGATACTTGGATGGGATGGATTTCCTTATTTTAGACAAGTAGGAAGTCCGGTGTTGGGGTCGGAATATGCCCATACTATTGCAAAGGAATTTAGAGAAGTGTAAAAAATGGAGAGAGAGAGAGAGGGGGGGGGGGTGGGGGGGAGAGGGAAGGTTGCATTGTACTTGATAAAGGTAGTCTTTCTATATTTCAGTTCAGTACTATTGCTAATGGATTGTATTTATTTCTCCTAGCTTTCTTTGTGCTTGCATGCATGCACGTTGAGTTTTGCTCTATGGCTTTCCTAACGTGTGCGTGTATTCTTGGAATGATATCAGTTGTGTGGGGGGTGATCTATTGTTTCCAATTTCATTGCATTCTGAGAACAGGAAGAAGATTGGTTGAGCTCAGTAATAAATGAGGAATGGTTACACGAATAGTAGAGATCATGTGATGTACACACACATATGTGTGCAGGAAACTGGGGTAGTGAAAGAAATCTGTTTAAAGTGACTTTGTGATATCACACATGTTGAGAAAGTGACTTTTAGTGATCTTTGTTATAGTCCATTTACAGTACATATAATTTTAGTTAACTGGATTGCCTCTTGCATGTGTGCAGTCGCATTAGTGTGCATATGTGTGTGCTCATGGCATGTCATGGTGTGATAGTCTCTTATCCTTAGTTGCAGTTGATCCAACACTGTTTCTATGTTGTGGCAACAGTTGCCCGGGCATCATTACGGCACCGTGCCACTATGCCAGCTACTTGGTCAGTGTTTAGCTTTCATTTTCGAGTCGCCTCTTTTTACGTGGTTGATGTATGTGGTTCGTGCCATGGGTACCTTGGCTAATAGACTATCTGTTCCTATGGCTACGAAACAGGCCTTATTAGGTTGTTATTCTATTTCTAAATATTGGGGAAATTTTTTTTTCTCTTTGGTGTGTGTATGTATGTGTGTGTTTTTGAAGTGTTGCTGTCTGTAAAGGAAATGATAGTTGTTCCACAAGGAACAACGTGGGCACTGGTCTTCGCACAGCTGGAACACCTTGTATTTTTACTCCCTTCTCAATTTTAGTTGAAAGATTCAAACCTTTGTGATTGTCTATGCATTTCCCCCCCCCCCCCCCCCCCCCCTCCCCCCTGCATTATGGTACAGTGTGTGAGACCTTGTTTATTTATTTTTATTATTTGCGCTCGGTGTGTTTATTTGTTGTGGTATATTCTCAGTATTGCTGGGTTGCTGACTGAGTGACCATTGCCAGCGGTATACTTCATGGTATGGGTAGAATGTTAGTTTGTGTAGATGTATGAGTGGATACACACAACGCCTACAGACTCGTACAAAAATACGCAATACATAATGCTGCACTTTTTTTTTTTTTTTTAATTCTTTATCTTAACTCCCTTTCCATCTCTGTCTTCTCTCCAGGACATCCTCACTGTGGGTTCAGACTCTCACTACTACCAGAATCGTGACTACAATGCGGCTGACGTCTCTGCCAGCGGAGGATTCGGAACCGTCCACTTCTGCACCGACCTGACCACCAAGCAGATGTTTGCCATGAAGCACAACAGCAAGGACAACCCCATGCAGATTAACAGCATGCACACAGAGGCCAGCCTGCTCTCCAGACTGGGGGAGCATGATCATGTGATTCAAATGTACGGGGCTGTGCTTGACGAGCAACAGTGTGCCTTCCAGCCTCCCAAGGTGTACAAGATGATGATGGAACTAGCTGAACGTGAGTGCGGAAGAGGAAGGGGGGCGGGGTTGGGTGTGAAACGTGGTTTGTTTGTAGCAACGTGGCCCACTGTGATTTGGTAAATATACGTACGGTAGATTGATCTTGTGCGGCAAAAGGACTCGCTATGGATTAGTAATATACAATAGAATATATGGTAGTTGCTTCATCTGTATGTAATGGAATGCACTGTTGTAGTTGTTTATTTATTTATTTATTTATTTTTATTATTATTATTATTTTTTTTTTAAACTCTATTGTGATGTATATACGGAAAGCCGGATTCATTATAGTAACACCTCGCTTGTACTAGCACTTTTGCTATATAAATACAAGTATTTGCATTGGTTTCGTACAACATGCACGTTGTTATGTATACATACTTGTTGTTTTATACGTCATTTTCATTGTGTGTAGATGGGAATCTGTCCAACATGCTTGTTGATGAGCAAAATGACCCCGCCCCCCTGGACCCTGACCAGTCCCTCTATTACTTCCGTCAGCTGCTACTAGGCGTTAAGTTTCTTCATGATAATGGTGTGCTTCATTTGGACATTAAATGTCTCAACCTGCTCATCTTCAATGAAGGGAAGACGTTGAAGCTTTGCGACTTTGGCACTGCTATGAGTATTGACAGCTTGGCATCCTCCAGCAGAACTCACTGTTGTATGACACCACTATTTGCAGCTCCAGAGGTGTGTGTGTGTGTGTGTGTGTGTGTGTACCTGTACCCTTGTGTAAGGATAGGTATTGCAGTATTATTATTAACTCATTAGAAAGGCATTTTGTTTTGGTGGCTTTGTTTTATTGTTTGCTTTTGGTTTGGTTTTTTTGAAGAATGCACTGCCCATGATTGACGATAAACACACATAAATCATTTTCAGTATTCTGAATACACTAAAGACCTTCTTATTTATTGATTTTTTTTTTCCATTTTATTATTTTTTATGTATTTTTTTTTCATTTTATTTTGTTTCATTTATTGATTTTTTTCCATTTTTTTTTCTTCTGTCATTAGATATGTCGGGAGGAGTTGCCGAGATTTTCTGCTGACATCTGGAGTTGTATGTGTGTGTTGGTTGAGATGCTGACTGCCCAGAGTCCCTGGCATAAGATAGCAGATGATGGCTGCAGCTACTCTGTAATGTTTGCAGTAAGTAAAGGAAACGTATTAATGTACATGTATGTCTGTAGGATGCTCTTTGGTTGGGGTTTTTTTTGTTTTTGTTTTTTTTTTGAATATTTTCTTATGTTTTGCTTAATTTTGGTGAGTTAGAATGAGGTGTGGGAAGGGAAAGTATAAATTATGCATACATTCAGTATATATATATATATATATATATATATATACTATGTATGCTTATGACTGATTCCAACTGTGTGAAATTTGTAGGTGGGGTCATACAAAGACGAGGTGATGGAGACAGATCTCATTCCCAATGTGGAGACCCTCGGTCCAGAGCTGGTGGAACTCATGCGTCTTGTGTTCCTATCTGACCACAAACAAAGGAGCACTGCCCTGGAGTTACTCAGCCACCCTCTCATAGTAAATGGTATGTGAAACAACGACCCCTTTCCACAGCAATCAATTGTGGTATGTGGTATTGATGATCCTTACCATATGTTTTATTTTATTTTTAGCTGGGGAGTATGAGTCACAGTTTGATGGTTACGGAGATGAATACGACGAAGAAATGGACGAGGATGAAATGTCCAAGAGGAGTTCTGAGAGTGAGGGGTGTGGCGATAACATTCAGCCATCTTTGCCACTCTCCCATTCCTCCGATTCATCCGGTAAGAGGTTGTCCAAGGACAGTGGCACGGGCAGTGACATTGAGCAGGACTCTCTCAGAGGGTATAGCAGGAAGTCTTCTCACGGCAGAAACTCTGATTCAGGTTTGTGTTTAGACATGTGAGCAATACGTATATGGGAGGAACAACTGATGTAGTGTGTGTGTGTGTTCTGGCATTGATACATACATGTATTTCATTTTGGCTTTTCTTATTCTCTTGTCTGTAGGTTTGGACACGCCTAGCCAAGACAGGAGCATTTTGTTTAGTCCTTGTCCTGAAGAAAGTGACAGAGATTTATCAGACGCCAACAGAGAAATTGGTATGTAAATTTTACAATTGAATCATTTTCCGCCCCATTTAGTCGTGTTGAGATGTGTTTTGTGGGGTTACCGTTACGCATTCTCAAGCTTAGGGCAATTTCGTCTTATGTAATACTGTGACATGTACACTTGCATAGTCAGCTGTTCATTTAAAGAATAAGTAAATGTTACAAATGTATGCCATGCCTTGGATTAGTTAGACGAGGTATGTACTTGGGAATGGAATCGTACTGGGAATGGCTTTCTTATTCTAACTTATATACTGTATGATGATGACCTGAAAAAAAAACTACAAGTTTCACCTTTATGATTAATCCCAATTAACTTACATTGAATATCCTGTGCACATTGTAAATATGATTGATCTGAATGTATTATTCATGTCTTGTGGCATTTGTTTGTTCTCTTGTAGCGTCTCCTAACGTCCTTCATCAGCGAACCACTCACGGCTTCTTGTCGCTGTCTCCACACGGCCTAGACAGCTACTCCCTCGCTTCCCCGCCCACCTCCCTTCCCTTACACCTCCACCCGTTCAATTCCGGCACCTCCCACTTTGCGCCGAGTTCTCAGAGTGTGGTGAGCCCCAGCTACCATGGCCACACCCATTCCACCTGCTCCTCATGTGACTCTCGGTTGATTATGCACCAGTGCTCGTGCCCGTTGGAAAAATTGGCACTTTCTCCGGTTTCTGGAGCCGTAGGGGGTAGAGTTGCAGGTCGGCTGAGGCACAGCAACAGTGCCCCTTCCATTGGCACTAATTATCACCGTAGGCATTCCTTGCAGCCGCTCTACTCATTGAGCAGTGACGGGCAGATATTGTTCAGCATGGAATCTAGCAGGAAGACTATGCGGAGGTCGTCTTCTGTGTATGCATCATCAGGTGAGTCTTATGAAACATAGAAAGGGTGGCACATATTGCAGAATTATCGAGAGGGTGTGGTCTCACATTTCCTTGTGTGTGTGTGCATGCTTGGTGTTCACCTGGCTGTATAGAGATCAATCAATCAGTACAAGGGTGAAGCAAGTAGTTTTCATGCTCTCTATAATATATGGCAATAATTTACAGTTATATGTATTTCTTCATATTTTTTTCTTCATTAAGTATTTTAATATTTTCTCCTCTTTTACAGGTCCAGACATTGATTCCCCAGAGGGTAGGAAGAAGTTTGTGGGCATGGACTCTCCACCGCGCAAGGAGGTTGCATCACAAACTCAAGATTCTGAGCAAGAGTCTGAAGAGGAAAGAAACAGCCAGAAGAGTGACGATGAATTTTCCCAGCCCATCAGCATCCGTTTGTCCGTTCTGGACGCCGATAAAGTAGCGTCTTTGACTTCCTCTCAATCTGTGTCGACTTCGACTGCTGCTTGTGGCACGGGGGATATTACTGGCAGGGCCTCTCACGACACAGGTGCATTATCTTCTACAGAGTCTGACCAAAATCTCCCCAAATCTGGCAAATATGATAATATTAGCCCGAAGCATTCCAGCCTTGAAGATGATGATACGGTTGAAAGGGACAACGGGCGCAGGAACGTTTCCTCTGGCATGGCTGGCCGTGCGACAACCTATGAAACTATCTGTTAATTTATATAATTTTTTATAGTGGCAATGCACAAGTTGCTTGTGGGTAACCAATAAACATTGAGACTGACAGTTTCTTATCATCTCCTCATTATATTGTATTTATTTATTTTTAATTGATGAATCATACTTCGACAATAGCTTACCTTTTTCCAAATTGAAATTTGTTGATCAAATTCATTAGATTTTGCTGACACCATTTATTTTGTTTTGTACCAATAATCATAAAATTACTTTACTAAATTATTCTGCTCAATTGGGGGATGGGTTGATAAAACACATAGCTATGAAAATAAAATACTTTATAATGGAAATATTCTTATCTCTTCTCCTTGATAGTAGCATTTTTACTCCTTCAATAATTATTTTGATTACGTGACTATCCGTACATGTTGAATGATTGAAACTAATTCACATCAGCATGGAGTATTTCGATATGGCAAGCTTCCACTATTATACAGATACAATAAAAGAAGTTAAAAAATATCATTCCTCCTCCACTCATCCTTGTAGTTTTACTGTATCTGTGATTCCAGGCTAGGAACTCGAGATCCTTGTTGGGTTTTCTGAAACTATTCTGGTCTATTGAGCTTGTTAAAGTAATAGGTGGTTGTATACAGCTATGACCAATAACTTCATCAATCTGGACCTCTCACCTAGCATTTTGGCACCCTAAGTGATTTAGAATTGTCATTAATCTGTTTGATCCATTAGCATATACTATTATCCTAAGTCAGCACAAAATGTATAGTACAGTGTCTACAGTAATGGTGAACCTGCTGTCACATGCTTGTGCTAAGTTGAGTTATTCATGATTCTGACACATGGGATTTTCCCAGGGAAAGTCCTCAGATACACCACATGAAAGCCTTTATAAAGCATTTTGACCAGATTAGAACCACCAGTTGGAGCCATGACTCAGGTAATTCCTAAAGTACTGCCGTGGAACCACACCAAGGTTTTATGTTCAAGAGAAAAAGGAGGCTATGCATTCAACTACAAGTTGCCCAAAGAAGGTCTCACTCTTCGTTCTGTTAGAATAACCAACGGTGTCCCAGAGTTGGTGTTTGCTCCAGCAAGAAATGTACCTACAATTCAAGAAGACGAAGTGGCAACGGTATTTAGACTTGTTCATGAAAATGAGCGACCATGTTTTTTTTACTTCCCATTTCCACCATTCCATCCTCTCCAGGGGAGATGGTACAAACACTACTCTCCTGAGTGGTTGCGTGGGAATAGTGTTGGAAAACAATTAGCTGATGCAGACTGGAACATGAAATGTCTACAAGTTGGTGCTCGAAGCAATGAAGAGAAGACGGTTTTTCAATCTTGGGCATTTTCCAGCAAGCTTGATGGCATTGCATCGAGTCTTGATTTTCCGTCAGATGCTACAAGTGGCTCTATAATCATGTCTTGTGATCATGTCAAGGTACAAATGAATGAGGATGAGATCATCTTCCCAGAAGATCCCAAGATTATCATCACTGCTGAAACAAGCAAACTGTATTCAAAATACATTTCTGATATATTGCCCAGTGTAGCCTACCATGATGAGCCAAAGTTTCTAAAGATTCCGGAACTGGTCAAGCTAATTGTAGCTGTCGAATGGCTTTGTAAAGACAAAAAAGTACAGATAGATGAAGAGTGGTTTATGAAGCAAACAACAAAAGCAGCTGATGTAAACGGAGGAGCAAGTGAAGACGATGTCAGTGAAATGCCTCCGAGGGATATGGTTCCTCAGCTTCTTCTCGGAGTCCAGCCTAAGACAGACGTTCAAGTAAAAACATGGGAAGCAGGAAAAAATGCATCAGTAATTTCAAAATGTGGGACAGAACGAATGTATGGACAAGTGGACTTCCACCACTGCGAAGAATTTCTGTTCAAAGAAGATGGCACTCGTGTTCTGACTCCAAGGTCTCTTAAATTTCGTGTCCACAACAACCCACCACTCACCACTGTTATTGACAGGGTTTCACTCTCAGATGAGGTCAAACGTTCTGATTTGCCTGTGACCAAGTCAACAAGTGTCGCATTGAGTGACTTAAAGCAGAAAGAAGGAGGAGATACATTGCAGTACTCAGCTTCAAACTACACTGACATAGAAGATAGTGTAGAGAGGCCAACTTCACCACATCAAGATTCTGCCACAGGTGGTCCAGTTGTAAAGGAATCACAAGGGGTTGTGGCGACAGTAGATGACTTTGACCTATTATATGAAGGCATTGATCCAAGTTGGCCCATACTACTCGGAGAAGGTAAAATCACCAAGCCAGATGTTAAGACATGGAAAGAACTTATCACAGAATATGGTGAGCTTCCTCCATATGTGATACAGTCTCCTTATTGTGAACTGATTGAGCCAATGTGTAGTGGTGGAGTGTCAACTCAGCAAATTCCAATTCATCAGATGCAATCATCGGCAGAGCATGTTCGAGAACCCGTAAAATCCCGTCATGGCGTGTACTCAGCAACTAAATCAAAAATTTCAGTGCAAGCTATAACTAACATCGCTGCAGGTAGGTTCCTTAAATATTATAAAAACTTACTGCACTTGAAGTGTACTATGTATACTGATTAGAGTAGTTGCATCATTCTTTTAAAACTATTTATTACTAATTAAGATAATTAGAGAGAATATACAATAACTTTTATGAGGTAGTCTGTTCTACACACACACACAACACGCAAACACACACAACATGCAAACACACACAACACGCAAACACACACAACACACATGCGTGTACACACATATTATTTGTACCTACATATAGACATATGTACATACACAGATATATACATATATACATACATACATTATGTTCACCAATAACGCTACTTTGTACATTTTATATCTTTGACTATTACGACAAACATATGTAATATTTGTTCCAGAAATATCAACAAAATTCAGGCAAAGTTGGAAGAGAGAAGGCCCCATTCCAGAAGTTATATTTGTTTTCAAGGTCAACAATGCTACCCTTGAGAGAGAATGGGACGACTTCAAGAAGATCATTCAGTGTCAGGATCATGAGATGTTGTACCATGGAACCTCTGTGTGTGAAACTATTACTACCCGTGAAGGGAAGTTCTGCAATAGTACACAATGTGGCATTTGTGGAATCTCACAAAATGGCATGAACCTTGAGTATGCAGGAAGAAGCTTTCCAGAGTATCAGAGATTCGGTAAAGGTGTCTACCTGGCCCCTAACTCCAGCAAAGCTGATGACTACACTGAAAAGAATGGGAATGGCTATCGAGCAATGCTTTATTGCGATGTTCTCCTGGGACGACAGCGTATCATCAAGGATGGTGACAGTGAAGACATCAAATGTCCTAGTCCTCGCTTTGATAGTATAGTAGTGAAGCCTGGCAAACACAGAGTCCCTGAGATTGTAGTGTTTGATGAAAGAGCTGTCCTACCTCGATACATCATTGTGTATAGAAAATCTGAAGAAAGATAGTGCATCAACATCTGAATTCCTTTAATAACATTTGTATATAATTTGTATGTTTTTAAAGTAGCAATGTATCTTTTTGAATTAAAAAAATGTATTTTGCACTGTATTGTGAATACTCACTTAAACAAAATTCTTACTAAATAAATGGCTCTTTTCATCTCAATAATACACAATACTATATAACTGATGTCTGAGTACTTCATACCAATCCATTTGTCCTTCTCGTCACACACACACACACACACACACACACACACACACACTCACTCACACACACACACACACACACACACACACACACACACACACACACACTCACTCACCAATCATTAATAGTATTCAATTTTGTCCCGGCTCTCTGCAAGTGAAAGATGTGTATCTCTCTTATAGTTCGATCTAGGTACAACTAGGTTACCTGAGCCTTACTTCCAGCTAGCATTCCAGCCAGAGTGCTGAACATACCTTGACTGTGACCCACATAGTTCTGGTAGCAGCCACCCCAATTACAGTACTAATTGCATGAGAGTACAGTCTACATTGAGACTGACAGTTTCTTATCATCTCATGATTGTATTTATTTATTTTTAATTGATGAATCATACTTCGACAATAGCTTACCTTTTTCCAAATTTAAATTTGTTGATCAAATTCATTAGATTTTTGCTGACACCACTTGTTTTGTTTTGTACAAATAATCATAAAAATTGCTTTACTAATAATTCTGCTCAATTGGGGAATGGAGTGATAAACCACATAGCTATGAAAATAAAATACTTTATAATGGAAATATTCTTATCTCTTCTGTGATAGTAGCATTTTTATTCCTTCAATTATTTTGATTACGTGAATATCCGTACAAGTTGCAATGATTGAAACTATTCACATCAGCATGGAGTATTTCGATATGGCAGCTTCCACTATATACATTATAATTTCTTTGTATCTGCACTTGGTTAGCTGTTTGCCTACTACAGTAACACCTCTCTATAAAGGACTCTGAAAGCAATGAACACGATCAAACAATGAATTTAAACTAAGCCGCTAAAAGAAGTTAAAAAAAAACATCCCTCCGCTAATCTTTGTAGAGAAGTTTTACTGTATCTGTGATTCCAGGCTAGGAACTTGAGACTCCTGGTTGGGTTCTGAAACTATTTCTGGTCTATTGAGTTACAGTTGGAATAGGAAGCTGAGGGATGACAAAGTGTTTGTATATATACAGCTGTGACCAATGACTTCATCAATCTGGACCTCACACCTAGCATTTTGGCACTCTAAGTGATTTAGAATTGTCATTAATCTGTTTGCTCCATTAGCATATACTATTATCCTAAGTCAGCACAAAATGTACAGTACAGTGTCTACTAATGGTGGACCTGCTGTCACATCCTGTGCTAAATTTAGCTCCAGTTGAGTTATTTATGACTCTGACATATGGGATTTTCCCAGGGAAAGTCCTCAGATACACCATATGAAACCCTTTATAAAGCCATTTTGACCAGATCAGAACCACCAGTTGGAACCATGACTCAGGTAATTCCTAAAGTATTGCCGTGGAACCACACCAAGGTTTTATGTTCAAGAGAAAAAGGAGGCTATGCATTCAACTACAAGTTGCCCAAAGAAGGTCTCACTCTTCGTTCTGTTAGAATAACCAACGGTGTCCCAGAGTTGGTGTTTGCTCCAGCAAGAAATGTACCAACAATTCAAGAAGACGAAGTGGCAACGGTCTTTAGACTTGTTCATGAAAATGAGCGACCATGTTTTTTTTACTTACCATTTCCACCACTCCACCCTCTCCAGGGGAGATGGTATAAACACTACTCTCCTGAGTGGTTGCGTGGGAATAGTGTTGGAAAGCAATTAGCTGATGCAGACTGGAACATGAAATGTCTACAAGTTGGTGCAAGAAGCAATGAAGAGAAGACGGTTTTTCAATCTTGGGCATTTTCCAGCAAGCTTGATGGTATTGCATCGAGTCTTGATTTTCCGTCAGATGCTAAAAGTGGCTCTATAATCATGTCTTGTGATCATGTCAAGGTACAAATGAATGAGGATGAGATCATCTTCCCAGAAGATCCCAAGATTATCATCACTGCTAAGACAAGCAAACTGTATTCAAAATACATTTCTGATATATTGCCCAGTGTAGCCTACCATGATGAGCCAAAGTTTCTAAAGATTCCGGAACTGGTCAAGCTAATTGTGGCTGTCGAGTGGCTTTGTAAAGACAAAAAAGTACAGATAGATGAAGAGTGGTTTATGAAGCAAACAACAAAAGCAGTTGATGTAAACAGAGGAGCAAGTGAAGACGATGTCAGTGAAATGCCTCCGAGGGATATGGTTCCTCAGCTTCTTCTCGGAGTCCAGCCTAAGACAGACGTTCAAGTAAAAACATGGGAAGCAGGAAAAAATGCATCAGTAATTTCAAAATGTGGGACAGAACGAATGTATGGACAAGTGGACTTCCACCACTGCGAAGAATTTCTGTTCAAAGAAGATGGCACTCGTGTTCTGACTCCAAGGTCTCTTAAATTTCGTGTCCACAACAACCCACCACTCACCACTGTTATTGACAGGGTTTCACTCTCAGATGAGGTCAAACGTTCTGATTTACCTGTGACCAAGTCAACAAGTGTCGCATTGAGTGACTTAAAGCAGAAAGAAGGAGGAGATACATTGCAGTACTCAGCTTCAAACTACACTGACATAGAAGATAGTGTAGAGAGGCCAACTTCACCACATCAAGATTCTGCCACAGGTGGTCCAGTTGTAAAGGAATCACAAGGGGTTGTGGCGACAGTAGATGACTTTGACCTATTATATGAAGGCATTGATCCAAGTTTGCCCATACTACTCGGAGAAGGTAAAATCACCAAGCCAGATGTAAAGACATGGAAAGAACTTATCACAGAATATAGTGAGCTTCCTCCATATGTGATACAGTCTCCTTATTGTGAACTGATTGAGCCAATGCGTGGTGGTGGAGTGTCAACTCAGCAAATTCCAATTCATCGTGTCGATCGTGCTGCTGAATATGTTAGAGAACCGGTAAGGAGTAGCAGAGGAGTGTACTCATCAACAAAATCAGATATTTCAGTGAGAGCTACTGACAGATCAATCTCAGGTAGGTCCTATAAAATTGCCTAGAATATTTTGTCTCACTGTTATGTGGTTGCTTTCTGTTTATGGAATATACCAATAGCTATTGTTTATTCTAATAAATTATTATAACCTATATCAAAAAGAGCAATACACAATCTTCATAATCAATGTGCACTACGTTGTGCTTCATGTAGCTATTAGCAACAAATATTAACCTGTTTCATAAATGCATGTCCTCATATGAGCTGCAAGTATCTATTTCTATCACAATATTCAACAATTTATTTCACGAGATAGTTATTAAGAAATGTATTTGTTCTTGGTGTGATGGTTATATAGGCTCAATCAAAGTGGTGGATAATGCTCAAGAATATGCTACAGTTTCAAGTATATTTACCAAAAGTTGGATCAAAGGAATATGTCCCAAAATCCTCCGCATCTATTCTATCTGCAATCCTGTCCTCCAGAGCAGATGGGAAGCGTACAAACTGACACTTGGTATCTACAAGGAGTCAGAGCAAGATTTTCATGGAACTCCTCTGTCATGTGACATTATGAGCCAGCCACTTTCTCTCTGCAAACAGCCTATCTGTGGTATCTGTGGTATCACGTCTACTGGAATGGATCCCAATTCCATCAGTAGTGACATTAAAGACTTCCAGCGATTTGGTAAAGGGTTTTATCTTGCTCCTCATTCTTCAAAATGCAACGATTATGCCATCCAGAATTCCAAGGGGAACAAAGGCATGCTCCTTTGTGATGTCCTTCCTGGAAGGAAGTACAAGCAAACTATTGATGATCGCCATCTGCAAGGCCCTCCTTCAGGCTATCACAGTGTACTGGGAGAAGAAGGAGAGAGACTAAACTATCCTGAGATAGTTGTCTACAATGAAAATGCAGTGATGCCTCGTTATATCATCATTTATTGACTGTCATAAGAGTTGTACAAAGAGAACACATTATGTAGCACCAAAAACTGCACTATTAATTTAGTTGAACTAACCTTTAATAATTTGCTGTATTTCTATTCATTATTTGCTATATTCACATTTTTTCCTTGTTGTTTCCCATTTAATTATTATAAACAGTTTGAAAACCAGTGGCTATTGCTATCTGCTCAGGGGTGGGGATATAAGACGAATGGTGAGAAGGGGTCTAAATATTATGTTAGCTGCTGCTGACTCACACAAAAACCTTCTTCTATGTTTATATTCGTTCTTTACTTCTTAGGGAAGAAGGGGATGGGGGCGTGGTTCTTCTCTTGGACCTGACACTTCTGCTTCACCTATTGTTGGTGGGGGGTTGGCTCTCCCCTTGGACCCACTACTGCTGATTGCTGTATATTATATGTATACAGTAAGATTACACAACTCCCTTGATGTCAGACTATATCTCTTCCTTCAAAATATAATTTGATACTATCCTATTATTTTATACTGTCATTGCTACTCTATCTGTTTGGTTCTTTGATAAGGCCAATTCGAGTCTGGACTACTTTAGCCTCCTATAGACGTCTCACCCATAAATATGAGATAGCTAGCTATAGCCAGACAGTGGGGAAGTGAATGTATGTTCTGTGAAATTACTTAGAATTTGAACAAAGTACTAAAGGAATGACACAGTTAATGGAAGTTTATGGGTGCAGATTAGTTAGTTCAATTTGGAGTTTTATTGAAGTGAGGGTATTCCAAACAACCACAGTAAGGCATCAACAACACAGCCATAAACAATGTGGTATCTAAATGTAGTTATGCAATCTTGTGTCTGGTTGGAAAGCCTGTTGTGACACTACCGGGTGAAGGCCATTAGAATCTGATAGTTTATTATCAGAACCATCTAGAATATTATAATGAATTGTGATATTGCCGAGTAGTCTAAGTAGCTTGGGCCTGCTCAACAAAATTCTGCAACCTTATTACTGCCATACACTTTGATCTAATAACAAAAATACTAAAATTAAATTCCCCTGGTGAAATCCCTGGGGGAGTCCCTGTTGAATTCCCATTAACAATAAGTGTGTGTGAGAACAGACAGTGAATATGCAATGAGCATGTTGACAACTACTGGGCTAAGCTATGATGTGCTAGCTGCTTCAATGTAACCAAAGTCTTGTAATGTGCAAGTCTTGACCACTGGTAGGAGAAAAAGTGCAAACTTTTTAAACCCACAACTTAAGAAATTGCCTTGTCTAAAAAGACATTTATTGCCTGGTAATTAATGTATAAGGAGTCTTCAAGTAACCACTTAAGACTCTGTGACAATTGACTAGTACATAGAAGTTGAAAATTCAGGAGTACCCTCCTATACTATGTAAAATGGGTGTATAGCAGTGAAAAAGTATTGGTGATCAGGCAATGAGTAATGGAACATTAAATTGTGTATAATAATAATTGGCACATTTTAATAATATATAAATAATGGTAAATTTTCTTGCTCTGCAGTCATATTCGTGAACAAAATCTCTGACAATGATCATGAAATGTTTGTATAGTTTGTATAAACGATCAACATTTTTCATTAGCTTTTCAAGTGCAGCATTGTATCAAATCAGGTATAACTTTTTGGTGTGGCTTAAACACTGAAAAGTTGGTGCGGCACTGGCCGTCCTGCCGCATCTTGTCTTATGTTCATGTGAGACAAGTGAAGCACATAAACAATATTAACCTCCTTCCGGAACATTAGTATAAAGTAAAATGTATTTTTTTAAAAGTTTATTATACATAAGTGGGCTATAATGAACCTAAACAAGGAGTCAGCAATCCATCAATCCAACAGTTGATTTCATGGAGTGTTATTTTTTTACCTTCAACTGCTTGAAGTAGGGTCATCATAACCACATAATGATATTCATTCTGCTGAGGTTGAAATTCTTAATGTCCACATAGTGTGTGGGTGGAACATTAGCAGCTGGAAAAGGTGAGAGAAGCTGTTAAGTGTTGCTGGAGTTGCCAAGTGTTGTTGGAGTTGCCAAGTGTTGCTGAAGTTTCCAAGTGTTGCTGAAGTTTCCAAGTGTTGCTGGAGTTGCCAAGTGTTGCTGGAGTTGCCAAGTGTTGCTGGAGTTGCCAAGTGTTGTTGGTGTTGCTTGGTATTGCTGGAGTAAGTGCTTGATGTTGCTGGAGTTCCCTAGTGTTGCGAGAGGCTCTGAGTTGCTGGTGTTACTTGGGTTGCTGTAGTTAATGTTTGGTGTTGCTGGAGTAGCCCAGTGTTGAATTGCCCAGTATTGCGGGAGTTGCTTAGTGTTACTGGAGTCAACCAGTGTTGTTACTTGGTGTTTCAGGAAATGCGGGGTGTGGCTGGCTATAGTCTCGCTTGCTTTCTCTAAGTTAAGTTCTGAATAACTACACAGAAATCCTGTTTTTTGTTAAAGATGTATAATAAGAAAGGGGTCATAAGAAGCTTCAAGTAGAATTATTTTGATTAGAGGTTAATACTTTACTGATACAAAACTGATTAAATGATAGAGATTTCTCTATCATTGGGTCAAAAGGTCAGGCATTCTTATATAAAAATAGTGACTTAAACATAAGAAATTATTTAGAATTGTTGGCCATTTAGAAGCTTGATGTATTATAGGTGTTAATACTAAAGACACTGTTAGCTAAAATTGAGATCCTACAGTAAGAGTTTGTACAGTAAACCATTTAAAAAATTACCACCCAATTAGTACATTGTCTCAACCCTTTGGGACAATTTATTTGTGGTTTTTATTTGATTGAAACATGGATGCTATATTACATATCCTCAGGTAACTTAGAGCCTGAAACGATTCCTGAACTCAACACTGCACATCATTAATGTTCACACGGCTAACGTGTAAGAAATTATTCATCACTTAATAAATTTCACTGTTTAGTGATATTACCACAGCCAAGACACACACGCACAAACACACACATGCACACATACACATCACGTGCTAACATGCACATCACACCACCAGGCCCCCGTTGCAGACATTTAAAATTAGTGCACAAACAGAGGCACACTTAACCACACCTTCCATTTAAAACATTATAAAAGTGATATTGGAACATTGTAAAAGCTAAAACCACATCTGATATAGACATTCAATAGCTATAACCAACAAGCTTTTTCAGCAGCCGGGATGATAACTAATAATTTACTGTGGTTGTGTTGCTAGCTATTATATGCTGTGCTTTGCATGCATGTTGTTTATAATAATTCAAAGTTCAAACTGAAGATGCTAAAAGTGGAGGAAACCGCTTAAAAAAAAGCAACAACGACAACTTACTTGCACCACCTTGATCTCCCTTATAAGGGCCTGCACACACACACACACACCAACAAACAAACACACACACACACACAAACAAACAAACACACACATACATAGTAAATGTACCTGGCCTAACTTCTCCATAATTGGTGTATGCTGCATAATTTCCAAGGGGAAGTCCCAGGGTAATTCCTTGGTTCAGTCCCTCAGACAGGTACCTATTTGGAATTCCCCGGGTCCTCTACCTCCCCCCCCCCCCCCCCCCCCCCCCCCCCCCCCCCCCCCCCCCCCCCCCCCGTGCGCGCGCAACCTTAGGTAAAGGGTTCGCAAGTGAGACTATTTAAGCCTGTCAATTAGCTTCCGCGGCTACTGTGTGTTATGTACCATGCCTGCAACTAAAGCTGAAGTATCTTCACAAGATTCCAGTCCAAATCTCGTTGTTGGCTGCGAATCTGGCAATATAAAATTCTCCTTCCGACTCCCCGAAGATGGTCTGTCACTGCGCGGAGCTAGCGTCGCGGAAGGAATACCTGAGCTGAGGTTCGATGCGTCGCCTAGAGTACCGACTATCACTGAGGAAGACGTCGCCGCCATTGCGCGACTCGTTGCCGATGGCAAGCGGCCAGGATTTTTTTACACCAATTTTCCTGTAACGCACCCCCTTCAACACAGCCGACTCTTCACTCAGTACTCACCCGCTTGGCTGCGCTGGACCGGACTCGGGAAGGACCTCGCTGAGGCAGACTGGAAAATGAAGTGTGTTCACGTTGGTACCAAAACCAACTCTGACAAAAGTCGTTTTGAGTCAATTTCGAGAAAGAGCGAATTGGTTGGCCTCGGTACTAGATGGGATTTTCCCGAAGATGGTAGGGGACCGACTATAATGTCATGCGACCACGTAGACGTGCAGAAGAACAAAAATGAAGTCAAATTTCCCAAGGAGCCCAAGATGAAAATCAATGATGGCTGTAGTTCTCTCTACTCCAAATACATCACTGAGATCTACCCCAGTGTTGCTTATTATGATGAGCCTAAATTCCTTAAAATGCAGGAGATAATAAAGCTCATTGTGGTGATGGAGTGGCTTTACAATGAGAAAGGGGTGCGATTCAACGACGATTGGATGATGAATCATACATCAAAGCCCACTGACCAGGTAAAGATCCAGCTTCAACAAGAAATGCAAAGCCGAAAATCGCCTCCTTACAAAATGGTGCCGAAAATGTTGGTCCATAAACGACCTTCTAGTGATGTGACCGTCCGTACTTGTGAAGCAGAGCTCTACAGGTATCTCAGAACTGACTTGGGTATGGAGCGACGTTACGGCTACTATGATTTTGGTAATGCCGAAACCATCATGTTCAAAGAAGATGGTACCCCTTGTCCACCACAGAAGTGTCTCAAGATGGCACTTGAACATGATTCACTCCTGTTTAATTTCAAGATGTGGTGGTACCTGCCCATTCCAAGAGAATTAGAAATACCGAAACATTTGGCAGAAAGACGAGACACACTCCTCCAGATTTTGCCTGGTGAATCGAATGAGGTCATCTCTCAACCTCTCCCCATTTCAGTTGCCACTTCAGTTGAAGACACTACTGACAGAAATTCTATGATTGTGAAGATTACAAGGAAGTTTAGTCCCCATGCACCACTTGCCCTTCCTTCTTTCGAGGAGACCTATATCTTCACGGCAACAGTGGACAATTACGAGTTGCTTTTTGATAAAGAAGACCCCAACAAAGAAATTATTCCTGGTGTAAAGACGTGGAAGGAACTGATTACAGAAATGAGCGTCCCCATACCACGTGTCTGGCAAGAGCCTTTTGTGGGAATCGGGAAGCCGTCAGCTTGGGGCGGAGTCACTACCAGCAGTTTTCGGACAAATGAAGAGCCCCTGAGGTCACGTGAACCAGTTCGGAACACAGAATGGAAGGATAATTACAAGAGGAAAGGGCCCACACTTGCAGTTCGAGGTGACTTTGCTACAGCTCGAGGTTAGTAGCTAACTAAATTAATGCATTTAATGTATTAATGTTATTATTATTGAATTATTATTTTTTATAATTTATTATTATTATTATTATTATTATTATTACTAATATTACTGTTATAAATATAATTATAGGTACCATCAAATGTGTGGACAACCTTGATGATGATTTTAAAGTGGTTTCAGAATTATTTACTGAGCGTTGGACCAATGGAGAAATATGTCCCAAAATCCACCGCATTTATTCTATCTGCAATCCTTTCCTCCAGAGAAGATGGGAAGCGTACAGGCAGACTCTTGGTAGGTTCCAGCAGTCAGAGCAAGATTTCCATGGAACCCCTCTGACATGTGACATCATTAGCCGGACTCCACCTTCTCTCTGCAAACAGCCTAGCTGTGGTATCTGTGGTATTACCTGTGCTGGAATGGATCCCAATTCCATCAGGAGTGACATTAAAGATTTCCAGCGATTTGGTAAAGGGTTTTACCTGGCTCCCAATTCTTCGAAATGTGATTTCTATGCAGTTGCTAATTCCAATGGTCGCAAAGGTATGCTTCTCTGTGATGTTCTTCCTGGAAACAAGTACAAGCGAACTGTTGATGATCGCCATAGGCCTGGCCCTCCTCCAGGCTATCACAGTGTACTGGGAAAAGAAGGGACGAGACTAAACTATCCTGAGATTGTTGTCTACAATGAAGATGCAGTGATGCCTCGTTATATCATCATTTATTGACTGTCTTGAGATTGTGTTGTACTAAGAAGAACATTATTAACTCAAATTGCTATTGTCACAGTATTGTTTCAGTATTGTTTTGCTTCATTCATTCTCTTTACTCATGAAATTAAATAACTTTCTGATGAACAACTATGAAGTTTCAGACCTTGTGTGAAAAAGTTTGGCCCACAAGACTAACTGAGAAATTTGGTTATATTAGCAAACAGTTACAATCTTAACAACCCATTCAGTAAGTAGCTGCATACAATTGTGACAACCATTCAAACCCAGTAAGAAACAGCTCAGGGCAAACCAGATAGCTAGACAATTAGGAATAAAAATGAATGTTGTATGACCTTATTTAGGCTAACAATAAACATCACTTACGCCATATATACACATGCTCTACACAAGTGCATTCTAGATTAGTGTTTACTGACATTAGGGGAAACCAAATTGATCATATGCGCAGGGTCAGCCCTTCAACTCCACCTTCTCTCTGCAAACAGCCTAGTTGTGGTATCTGTGGTATCACGTGTGCTGGAATAGATCCTAATTCCATAAGGAGTGACATTAAAGACTTCCAGCAATTTGGTAAAGGGTTTTATCTTGCTTCCAAGTCTTCAAAATGCAACGATTATGCCATCAAGAATTGCAAAGGGCACAAAGGCATGCTTCTCTGTGACATCCTTCCTGGAAGGAAGTACAAACAAACTGTTGATGATTGCCATCTGTAAGGCCCTCCTCAAGGCTATCACAATGTACTGGGAGACGAAGGAGAGAGGCTAAACTATCCTGAGATTGTTGTCTACAAAGAAGATGCAGTGATGCCTCGTTATATCATCATTTATTAACTGTCATGAGAAAAGACTACATTTTGTGGTACTTAACAAAATGCACGAGTAAATTTAATTTTACTTACTATTTATCATTTGTACACATTAAAGTAGCTATTTTTCTTATTGTTTTATATTTCACTATAATGCTCAGTATGTAAGCTTAGAGCTTTTCTTCTCAGGGATGGATAAATCCATTCACAAATCTGAATGTACAAATAGAGATATAGAGATATGGAATAATATTTGAGAGGGGGAGGGGGGAAGGTTGGGGGGGGGGGGGGGGGGGGGGGAATTGGCTCTTCCCTTGGACAAGCCATTGCTGCTGTACCTGCCACAAATAGTTGGGGTTTGAGCCAGTTTCTGTCTGAAACTCCCAGCACTGTCACCCACCAGGTGATATAGCTATAGCCTCAGCATAGGGAAATGAATTATTTGATATCATTGGTCTTGCCGTTGATGTGAGCAATATATGACACATGAAAAATGCTGTACTTAAAGGCTTTTGAGTGTAGATAAGTTTAGTGTGGATAAGTTTGCTTTCATGCAAATTTTATTGAAGTAAGGGTCTATCAACCCTACACAAACTTCACAATGTGGTATTTGTGTTTACACAGCATGTGTTGAACATATTGTCAGTCATGTGAGGGCTAACCGGAAGTTGATAGAGGTGGCAGCACAATAATGCACAAAGTCATCTATTTAGCAACTGGAGATAAAGGGGGCAGAGACTCTAGGCAAATATTTGATATTTGCTCTATCGCACAGATGTATTTGAAAGTATACACATAATCAGTGAGTCAAAGAAATATCTTTTTGATACAGATATGGTATGACTATAAAGCTAGTCCTAGACACAGAAAATGAAGCTTAAATGTACTTTACAAGTAATTTTTATATTGTGAATCCTAAACAATTTTGCTCATTTATTACCATACATTACAAGTATTACATAACCAACACCCAAACTTGACCAAATCAGGACAACAAACCACGTGTGACACTGCAGGATTTGTGGGTATAGCTAACTGTACTCACCTAACTAAAGGTATAGTAAGATAAATAGAATCCGTTTCAATGTTGCATAAAAAGTCGTGAAGTTTGGCAATAGTATGCTAATTTAATCCATGTTAAATAATAAGAAGTATACACATGGAGAGTAGGGCCTTACAAAATTATTACATACCAAACACAATATTGCTGAACTTCATAACTTCTTTTATTATTATGAATCTGATGATACCAATAACTATAAATGAAACTATGGGAGTTATAAGAGCACTTCATTTCATATCATGAGTATCGATAAGGTCTTTACATAGTATATGTATTTTTATCGAAATTCTTTACCCACTTACATGATTATAGTCACACGGGCGATAAAGATGTTTTGAGCATTATACGTATACCATTCATAGGTCATAGCTGATAGCCAAATTGAATTACACCTGAGAGTATCTAGCTAGTTTGGCTTTACAGAATTTTTGCTGACAAGGATTATTATTCATAGTTATAGTTACGTGGCTACTGTAAAGTAATTCATGATTGTTAAGCCATAATTCATGACGGTAAAGTCATGGAATTAGCGGCATAAAAAGCTGATACAGCATATAGTTGATTGCCAGATCATTAGTTGTTGGAACTATGACTCAGGTAATTCCTAAAGTACTGCCATGGAACCACACCAAGGTTCTCTGCTCCAGAGACAAGGAAGGCAGCTATGCATTCCACTTCAGGTTTCCTAAAGAAGGTCTCACTCTTCGTTCTGTTAGAATAACCAATGGTGTCCCAGAGTTGGTGTTTGCTCCAGCAAGAAATGTACCTACACTTCAAGAAGATGAAGTAGCAACTGTCTTTAGGCTTGTTCATGAAAATGAGCGACCATGTTTTTTTTACTTCCAATTTCCACCATTCCACCCTCTCCAGGGGAGATGGTATAAACACTACTCTCCTGAGTGGTTGCGTGGGAATAGTGTTGGAAAGCAATTAGCTGATGCAGACTGGAACATGAAATGTCTACAAGTTGGTGCTCGAAGTGATGAAGAGAAGACAGTTTTTCAATCTTGGGCATTTTCCAGCAAACTGGATGGTATTGCATCTGGTCTTGATTTTCTGTCAGATGCTAAAAGTGGCTCTATAATCATGTCATGTGATCATGTCAAGGTACAAATGAATGAGGATGAGATCATCTTCCCAGAAGATCCCAAGATTATCATCACTGATAAAACAAGCAAACTGTACTCCAAATACATTTCCGATATATTGCCCAGTGTTGCCTACCATGATGAGCCAAAGTTTCTAAAGATTCCAGAACTGGTCAAGCTAATTGTGGCTGTCGAGTGGCTTTGTAAAGACAAAAAAGTACAGATAGATGAAGAGTGGTTTATGAAGCAAACAACAAAAGCAGCTGATGTAAACGGAGGAGCAAGTGAAGACGATGTCAGTGAAATGCCTCCGAGGGATATGGTTCCTCAGCTTCTTCTCGGAGTCCAGCCTAAGACAGATGTTCAAGTAAAAACATGGGAAGCAGAAAAAAATGCATCAGTAATTTCACAATGTGGGACAGAACGAATGTATGGACAAGTGGACTTCCACCACTGCGAAGAATTTCTGTTCAAAGAAGATGGCACTCGTGTTCCGACTCCAAGGTCTCTTAAATTTCGTGTCCAGAACAAGCTACCATCCAACACTGTTATTGACAGGGTTTCACTCTCAGATGAGGTCAAACGCTCTGATTTGCCTGTGACCAAGTCAACAACTGTCGCATTGAGTTACATTAAGCAGAAAGAAGGAGATACATTGCAGTACTCAGCTTCAAACTACACTGACATAGAAGATAGTGTAGAGAGGCCAAATTCACCACATCAAGATTCTGCCACAGGTGGTCCAGTTTTAAAGGAGTCACAAGGGGTTGTGGCGACAGTAGATGACTTTGACCTATTATATGAAGGCATTGATCCAAGTTGGCCCATACCACTCGGAGAGGGTAAAATTACCAAGCCAGATGTAAAGACATGGAAAGAACTTATCACAGAATATAGTGAGCTTCCTCCATATGTGATACAGTCTCCTTACTGTGAACTGATTGAGCCAATGTGTAGTGGTGGAGTGTCAACTCAGCACATTCCAATTCATCAGATGCAATCATCGGCAGAGCATGTTCGAGAACCCATAAAATCCCGTCATGGCATGTACTCAGCAACTGAATCACAAATTTCAGTGCAAGCTATAACTAACATCACTGCAGGTAGGTTCCTTAATATTTTAAAAACTTACTGCACTTGAAGTGTACTATGTATACTGATTAGAGTAGTTGCATCATGTTTTTTTATTTTTAATACTAATTAAGATAATTAGAGAGAGTATACAATAACTTTTATGAGATAGTCTGTTCTACACACACATACAACATGCAAACACACACAACACACATATATTTGTATCTACATATAGACATATGTACATACACAGATATATACATATACATACATACATACATTATGTTCACCAATAACGCTATTTTGTACATTTTATATCTTTGACTATTACGACAAACATATGTAATATTTGTTCCAGAAATATCAACAAAATTTAGGCAAAGTTGGAAGAGAGAAGGTCCCATTCCAGAAGTTATATTTGTTTTCAAGGTCAACAATGCTACCCTTGAGAGAGAATGGGAGGAGTTCAAGAAGATCATTCAGTGTCAGGATCATAAGATGTTGTACCATGGAACCTCTGTGTGTAAAGCTATTACTACCCGTGAAGGAAAGTTCTGCAATAGTACACAATGTGGCATTTGTGGAATCTCACAAAATGGCATGAACCTTGAGTATGCAGGAAGAAGCTTTCCAGAGTATCAGAGATTCGGTAAAGGGGTCTACCTGGCCCCTAACTCCAGTAAAGCTGATGACTACACTGAAAAGAATGGGAATGGCTATCAAGCAATGCTTTATTGCGATGTTCTCCTGGGACGACAGCATATCATAAAGGATGGTGACAGTGAAGACATCGAAGGTCCTATTCCTGGCTTTGATAGTATAGTAGTGAAGCCTGGCAAACACAGAGTCCCTGAGATTGTAGTGTTTGATGAAAGAGCTGTCCTACCTCGATACATCATTGTGTATAGAAAATCTGAAGAAAGATAGTGCATCAACATCTGAATTCCTTTTATAACATTTGTATATAATTTGTATGTTTTTAAAGTAGCAATGTATCTTTTTGAATTAAAAAAATGTATTTTGCACTGTATTGTGAATACTTACTTAAACAAAATTCTTACTAAATAAATGGCTCTTTTCATCTCAACAATACACAATACTATAAAACTTATGTCTGAGTACTTCATACCAATCCATTTGTCCTTCTCGTCACACACACACACACACACACACACACACACGCATGCACACACACACACACACACACACTCACTCACTCACCAATCATTAATTTTGTCCCGGCTCTCTGCAAGTGAAAGATGTGTAACTCTCTTATAGGTACAACTAGGTTACCTGAGCCTTACTTCTTCCAGCTAGCATTCCAGCCAGAGTGCTGAACATACCTTGACTGAGACCCACATAGTTCTGGTAGCAGCTACCCCAATTACAGTACTAATTGCATTACTATGGTATTGAGAGTACAGTCTACATTGAGACTGATAGTTTCTTATCATCTCCTCATTATTGTATTTATTTATGTTTAATTGATGAATCATACTTAGACAATAGCTTACCTTGTTCCAAATTGAAATTTGTTGATCAAATTCATTAGATTTTTGCTGACACCATTATTTTGTTTTGTACAAAATCATAAAAATTGCTTTACTAAATAATTCTGCTCAATTGGGAGATAGGGTGATAAACCACATAGCTATGAAAATAAAATACTTTATAATGGAAATATTCTTATCTCTTCCTTGATAGTAGCATTTTTATTCCTTCAATTATTTTGATTACATGAGTATCCGTACACGTTGCAATGATTGAAACTATTCACATCAGCATGGACTATTTGGATATGGCAAGCTTCCAACATATAATTTCTTTGTATCTGCACTTGGTAGTTATTTTACTTGTTGACTACTTTTCTGTTTGCCTACAACAGTAACACCTCTCTATAAAGGACTCTGAAAGCAATGGACATGATCAAACAATGAATTTAAACTAAGTCGCTAAAAGAAGTTCAAAAATACATCCACTAATCTTTGTAGAGAAGTTTTACTGTATCTGTGATTCCAGGCTAGGAACTTGAGACTCCTTGTTGGGTTCTGAAATTATTTCTGGTCTATTGAGCTGGTTGAAGTTGGAATAGGAAGCTGAGGGATGACAAAGTGTTTGTATACAGCTGTGACCAATGACTTCATCAATCTGGACCTCTCACCTAGCATTTTGGCACCCCAAGTGATTTAGAATTGTCATTAATCTGTTTGCTCCATTAGCATATACTATTATCCTAAGTCAGCACAAAATGTATAGTACAGTGTCTACAGTAATGGTGAACCTGCTGTCACATGCTTGTGCTAAACTTAGCTCCAGTTGTGTTATTCATGATTCTGACACATGGGATTTTCCCAGGGAAAGTCCTCAGATACACCACATGAAAGCCTTTATAAAGCATTTTGACCAGATCAGAACCACCAGTTGGAACCATGACTCAGGTAATTCCTAAAGTACAGCCGTGGAAACATACCAAGGTTTTATGTTCAAGGGAAAAAGGAGGCTATGCATTCAACTACAAGTTGCCCAAAGAAGGTCTCACTCTTCGTTCTGTTAGAATAACCAACGGTGTCCCAGAGTTGGTGTTTGCTCCAGCAAGAAATGTACCTACAATTCAAGAAGACGAAGTGGCAACGGTCTTTAGACTTGTTCATGAAAATGAGCGACCATGTTTTTTTTACTTCCCATTTCCACCATTCCATCCTCTCCAGGGGAGATGGTACAAACACTACTCTCCTGAGTGGTTGCGTGGGAATAGTGTTGGAAAACAATTAGCTGATGCAGACTGGAACATGAAATGTCTACAAGTTGGTGCTCGAAGTAATGAAGAGAAGACGGTTTTTCAATCTTGGGCATTTTCCAGCAAACTGGATGGTATTGCATCACGTCTTGATTTTCCATCAGATGCTAAAAGTGGCTCTATAATCATGTCATGTGATCATGTCAAGGTACAAATGAATGAGGATGAGATCATCTTCCCAGAAGATCCCAAGATTATCATCACTGCTAAAACAAGCAAACTGTATTCAAAATACATTTCTGATATATTGCCCAGTGTTGCCTACCATGATGAGCCAAAGTTTCTGAAGATTCCGGAACTGGTCAAGCTAATTGTAGCTGTCGAATGGCTTTGTAAAGACAAAAAAGTACAGATAAATGAAGAGTGGTTTATGAAGCAAACAACAAAAGCAGCTGATGTAAATGGAGGAGCAAGTGAAGACGATGTCAGTGAAATGCCTCCGAGGGATATGATTCCTCAGCTTCTTCTCGGAGTCCAGCCTAAGACAGACGTTCAAGTAAAAACATGGGAAGCAGAAAAAAATGCATCAGTAATTTCAAAATGCGGGACAGAACGAATGTATGGACAAGTGGACTTCCACCACTGCGAAGCATTTCTGTTCAAAGAAGATGGCACTCGTGTTCCGACTCCAAGGTCTCTTAAATTTCGTGTCCAGAACAACCTACCATCCAACACTGTTATTGACAGGGTTTCACTCTCAGATGAGGTCAAACGTTCTGATTTGCCTGTGACCAAGTCAACAAGTGTCGCATTGAGTGACTTAAAGCAGAAAGAAGGAGGAGACACATTGCAGTACTCAGCTTCAAACTACACTGACATAGAAGATAGTGTAGAGAGGCCAACTTCACCGCATCAAGATTCTGCCACAGGTGGTCCAGTTGTAAAGGAATCACAAGGGGTTGTGGCGACAGTAGATGACTTTGACCTATTATATGAAGGCATTGATCCAAGTTTGCCAATACTACTCGAAGAAGGTAAAATCACCAAGCCAGATGTAAAGACCTGGAAAGAACTTATCACAGAATATAGTGAGCTTCCTCCATATGTGATACAGTCTCCTTATTGTGAACTGATTGAGCCAATGCGTGGTGGTGGAGTATCAACTCAGCACATTCCAATTTATCGTGTCGATCGTGCAGCTGAATATGTTAGAGAACCGGTAAGGAGTAGCAGAGGAGTGTACTCATCAACAAAATCAGATATTTCAGTGAGAGCTACTGACAGATCAATCTCAGGTAGGTCCTATAAAATTGCCTAGAATATTAGGTCTCTATGTTATGTGGTTGCTTTCTGTTTATAGAATATACCAATAGCTATTGTTTATTCTAATAAATTATTATAACCTATATCAAAAAGAGCAATACACAATCTTCATAATCAATGTGCACTACGTTGTGCTTTATGTATTAGCAACAAATATTAACCTGTTTGATAAATTCATGTCCTCATAGGAGCTGCAAGTATGTATTTCTATCACAATATTCAACAATTTATTTCGCGAGATAGTTATTAAGAAATGTATTTGTTCTTGGTGTGATAATTATATAGGCTCAATCAAAGTGGTGGATAATGCTGAAGAATATGCTACAGTTTCAAGTATATTTACCAAAAGTTGGATCAAAGGAACATGTCCCAGAATTCTCTGCATCTATTCTATCTGCAATCCTTTCCTCCAGAGCAGATGGGAAGCATACAAGCCGACTCTTGGTACGTTCCAGCAGTCAGAGCTATACTTCCACGGAACCCATCTGTCATGTGACATTATGAGCCGGACTCCACCTTCTCTCTGCAAACAGCCTATCTGTGGTATCTGTGGTATCACGTGTGCTGGAATGGATCCCAATTCCATTAGGAGTGACATTAAAGACTTCCAGCGATTTGGTAAAGGGTTTTATCTTGCTCCTCATTCTTCAAAATGCAACGATTATGCCATCAAGAATTCCAAGGGGAACAAAGGCATAATACTCTGTGATGTCCTTCCTGGAAGGAAGTACAAAGAAACTGTTGATGATCGCCATCTGCAAGGCCCTCCTCCAGGCTATCACAGTGTACTGGGAGAAGAAGGAGAGAGGCTAAACTATCCTGAGATTGTTGTCTACAATGAAGATGCAGTGATGCCTCGTTATATCATCATTTATTGACTGTCATGAGAGTTGTACAAAGAGAACACATTATGTAGCACCAAAAACTGCACTATTAATTTAGTTGAACTAACCTTTAATAATTTGCTGTATTTCTATTCATTATTTCCTATATTCACATTTTTTACTTGTTGTTTCCCATATTTTAATTACTATAAACAGTTTGAAAACCAGTGGCTATTGCTATCTGCTCAGGTGTGGGGATATAAGACGAATGGTGAGAAGGGCTCTAAATATTATGTTAGCTGCTGCTGACTCACACAAAAACCTTCTTCTATGTTTATATTCGTTCTTTACTTCTTAGGGAAGAAGGGGATGGGTGCGTGGTTCTCACTTCTGCTCCACCTATTGTTGGTAGTGGTTTGGTTCTCCCCTTGGATCCACCATTGCTGATTGCTGTATATTATATGTATACAGTTAGATTACACAACTCCCTTGATGTCAGACTATATCTCTTCCTTCAAAATATAATTTGTTACTATCCTATTATTTTATACTGTCATTGCTACTCTATCTGTTTGGTTCTTTGATAAAGCCAATTTGAGTCTGGACTTTAGCCTCCTATAGATGTCTCACCCATAAATATGAGATAGTTAGCTATAGCCAGACAGTGGGGAAGTGAATGTATGGTCTGTGAAATTACTGGACCTACTTAGAATTTGAACAAAGTACTAAAGGAATGACACAGTTAATGGAAGTTTATGGGTGCAGATTAGTTAGTTCAATTTGGAGTTTTATTGAAGTGAGGGTATTCCAAACAACAACAGTATGGCATCAACAACACAGCCATGAACAATGTGGTATCTAAATGTAGTTATGCAATTTTGTGTCTGGTTGGAAAGCCAGTTGTGACACTACCGGGTGAAGGCCATTAGAATCTGATAGTTTATTATTACAGAACCACCCAGAATATTATAATGAATTGTGATATTGTCGAGTAGTCTAAGTAGCTTGGGCCTGCTCAACAAAATTCTGCAACCTTATTACTGCCATACACTTTGATCTAATAACAAAAATACTAAAATCAAATTCCCCTGGTGAAATCCCTGGGGGAGTCCCTGTTGAATTCAGTGTGTGTGAGAACAGACAGTGAATATGCAATGAGCATGTTGACAACTAATGGGCTAAGCTATGATGTGCTACCTGCTTCAATGTAACCAAAGTCTTGTAATGTGCAAGCCTTGACCACTGGTAGGAGAAAAAGTGCAAATTTTTAAACCCACAACTTAAGAAATTGCTTTGTCTAAAAAGACATTAATTGCCTGGTAATTAATGTATAAGGAGTCTTCAAGTAACCAATTAAGACTCTGTGACAATTGACTAGTACATAGAAGTTGAAAATTCAGGAATACCCTCTTATAGTATGTAAAATGGGTGTAGCAGTGAAAAAGTAGTGGTGATCAGGCAATGAGTAATGGAACATTAAATCGTGTATAATAACAATTGGCACATTTTAATAATATATAAATAATGGTAAATTTTCTGGCTCTGCAGTCATATTCGAGAAACAAAATCTCTGACAATGATCATGAAAATGTTTGTATAGTTTGTATAAATGATCAACATTTTTCATTAGCTTCTCCAGTGCAGCATTGTATCAAATCAGTTATATATTTTTGATGTGGCTTAAACACTGAAAAGTTGGTGCGGCACTGGCCGTCCTGCCGCATCTTGTCTTATGTTCATGTAAGACAAGTGAAGCACATAAACAATATTAACCTCCTTCCCGAACATTAGTATACAGTAAAATGTATTTTTAAAAAGTATTATTACACATAAGTGGGCTATAATGAACCAAGACAAGGAGTCAGCAATCCATCAATCCAACAGTTGATTTCATGGAGTGTTTTTTTTTACCTTCAACTGCTTGAAGTAGGGTCATCAAAACCACATAATGATATTCATTCTGTTGAGGTTAAAATTCTTAATGTCCACATAGTGTGTGGGTGGAACATTAGCAGCTGGAAAAGGTGAGAGAAGCTGTTAAGTGTTGCTGGAGTTGCCAAGTGTTGTTGCTGGAGTTTCCAAGTGTTGCTGGAGTTGCCCAGTGTTGCTGGTGTTGCTGGAGTAAGTGCTTGATGTTGCTGGAGTTCCCTAGTGTTGTGAGAGGCTCTGAGTTGCTGGTGTTGCTTGGGTTGCTGGAGTTAATGCTTGGTGTTGCTGGAGTTGCCCAGTGTTGAATTGCCCAGTATTGTGGGAGTTGCTTAGTGTTACTGGAGTCACCCAGTGTTGTTACTTGGTGTTTCAGGAAAAGCGGGGTGAGGCTGGCTATAGTCTCGATTGCTTTCTCTAAGTTAAGTTCTGAATAACTACACAGAAGTCCTGTTTTTTGTTAAAGATGTATAATAAGAAAGGGGTCATAAGAAGCTTTAAGTAGTATTATTTTGATTAGAGGTTAATACTTTACTGATACAAAACCGATCAAATGATAGAGACTTCTCTATCATCGGGTCAAAAGGTCAGGCATTCTTATATAAAAATAGTGACTTAAACATGAGAAATTATTTAGAATTGTTGGCCATTTAGAAGCTTGATGTATTATAGGTGTTAATACTAAAGCCACTGTTAGCTAAATTGAGATCCTACAGTAAGAGTTTGTACAGTAAACCATTTAAAAAATTACCACCAAATTAGTACATTGTCTCAACTCTTTGGGACCATTTAATTGTGGTTTTTATTTCAAATGAAACATGGATGCTATATACAATACACTTCAAAGCAGTCTGCTATCCATACACGAACTTTGCTATATATCCTCAGGTAACTTAGAACCTGAAACGATTCTTGAACTCAACACTGCACATCATTAATGTTCACACGGCTAACGTGTAAGAAATTACTCATCACTTAATAAATTTCACTGTTTAGTGATTTTTACCACAGCCAAGACACACACGCACAAACACACACATGCACACATACACATCATGTGCTAACATGCACATCACACACACCACGCCCGTTGCAGACATTTAAAAATAGTGCACAAACAGAGGCACACTTAACCACACCTTCCATTTAAAACATTATAAAAGTGATATTGGAACATTGTAAAAGCTAAAACCACATCTGATATAGACATTCAATAGCTATAACCAATTTCCTCTCTGTGCGCAAGCTTTTTCAGCAGCCGGGATGATAACTAATAATTTACTGTGGTTGTGTTGCTAGCTATTATATGCTGTGCGTTGCATGCATGTTGTTCATTATAATTCCAAGTTCAAACTGAAGGTTGCTAAAAGTGGACGAAACCGCTTAAAAAAAAGCAACAACAACAACTTACTTGCATCCCCCTTGATATCCCTTATAAGGGCCTACACACACACATACACACACATACACATACAAACAAACAAACACACACACAAAACACACAAACATAAACACACATAATTCATGTACCTGGCCTAACTTCTCCACTCTAGATAATTGAATATAGCTAGATGTATGTGTATGCTGCACAATTGCCAAGGGGAAGTCCCAGGGTAATTGCTTGGTTCAGTCCCTCCAGGATAGGTACCTATTTGGAATTCCATCTCGTTGTTGGCTGCGAATCTGGCAATATAAAATTCTTCTTCCTACTCCCCGAAGATGGTCTGTCACTGCGTGGAGCTAGAGTCGCGAAGGAATACCTGAGCTGAGGTTCGATGCGCCACCTAGAGTACCGACTATCACTGAGGAAGACGTCGCCGCCATTGCGCGACTCGTTGCCGATGGCAAGCGGCCAGGATTTTTTTACACCAATTTCCCTGTAACACATCACCTTCAACACAGTCGACTCTTCACTAAGTACTCACCTGCTTGGCTGCGCTCTGGACTGGACTCGGGAAGGACCTCGCTGAGGCAGACTGGAAAATGAAGTGTGTTCATGTTGGTACCAAAACCAACTCTGACATAAGTCGTTTTGAGTCAATTTCGAGAAAGAGCGAATTGGTTGGCCTCGGTACTAGATGGGATTTTCCCGAAGATGGTAGTGGACCAACTATAATGTCGTGCGACCACGTAGACGTGCAGAAGAACAAAAATGAAGTCAAATTTCCCAAGGAGCCCAAGATGAAAATCAATGATGGCTGTAGTTCTCTCTACTCCAAATACATCACTGAGATCTACCCCAGTGTTGCTTATTATGATGAGCCTAAATTCCTCAAAATGCAGGAGATAATAAAGCTCATTGTGGTGATGGAGTGGCTTTACAATGAGAAAGGGGTGCGATTCAACAAGGATTGGATGATGAATCATACATCAAAGCCCACTGACCAGGTAAAGATCCAGCTTCCACAAGAAATGACGAGCCGAAAATCTCCACCTTACAAAATGGTGCCGAAAATGTTGGTTCACAAACGACCTTCTAGTGATGTGACCGTCCGTACTTGGGAAGCAGAGCTCTACAGATATCTCCGAACTGACTTGGGTATGGAGAGACGTTACGGCTACTATGATTTCGGTAATGCTGAAGCCATCATGTTCAAAGAAGATGGTACCCCTTGTCCACCACAGAAGTGTCTCAAGATAGCACTTGAACAAGATTCACCCCTGTTTAATTTCAAGATGTGGTGGTACCTGCCCATTCCAAGAGAATTAGAAATACCAAAGCATTTGGAAGAAGGACGTGACGCACTCCTTGAGATTTTGCCTGGTGAATCGAATGAGGTCATCTCTAAACCACTCCCCATTTCAGTTGCCACTTCAGTTGAAGACACTACTGACAGAAATTCTATGATTGTGAAGATAACAAGGAAGTTTAGTCCCCATGCACTACTTGCCCTTCCTTCTTTTGAGGAGACCAGTATCTTCACTGCAACTGTGGACAATTACGAGTTGCTTTTTGATAAAGGAGACCCCAACAAAGAAATTATTCCTGGTGTAAAGACGTGGAAGGAACTGATTACAGAAATGAGCGTCCCCATACCACGTGTCTGGCAAGAGCCTTTTGTGGGAATCGGGAAGCCGTCAGCTTGGGGCGGAGTTACTACTAGCAATTTTCGGACAAATGAAGAGCCCCTGAGGTCACGTGAACCAGTTCGGAACACAGAATGGAAGGATAATTACAAGAGGAAAGGGCCCACACTTGCAGTTCGAAGTGACTTTGTTACAACTCGAGGTTAGTAGCTAACTAAATTAATGCATTTAATGTATTATTGTTATTATTATTGAATTATTATTTTTTTATGATTTATTATTATTATTATTATTATTATTATTTTTATTATTATTATTATTATTACTAATATTATTGTTTTAAATTTAATTATAGGTACCATCAAATGTGTGGACAACCTTGATGATGATTTTATAGCGGTTTCAGAATTATTTACTGAGCGTTGGACCAATGGAGAAATATGTCCCAAAATCCACCGCATTTATTCTATCTGCAATCCTTTTCTCCAGAGAAGATTGGAAGCGTACAGGCAGACTCTTGGTAGGTTCCAGCAGTCAGAGCAAGATTTCCATGGAACCCCTCTGACATGTGACATCATGAGCCGGACTCCACCTTCTCTCTGCAAACAGCCTAGCTGTGGTATCTGTGGTATTACCTGTGCTGGAATGGATCCCAATTCCATCAGGAGTGACATTAAAGATTTCCAGCGATTTGGTAAAGGGTTTTATCTGGCTCCCAATTCTTCGAAATGTGATTTCTATGCAGATGCTAATTCCAATGGTCACAAAGGTATGCTTCTCTGTGATGTTCTTCCTGGAAACAAGTACAAGTGAACTGTTGATGATCGCCATAGGCCTGGCCTTCCTCCAGGCTATCACAGTGTACTGGGAGAAGAAGGGACGAGACTAAACTATCCTGAGATTGTTGTCTACAATGAAGATGCAGTGATGCCTCGTTATATCATCATTTATTGATTGTGTTGTACTAAGAAGAACATTATTAACTCAAATTGCTATTGTCACAGTATGTTAAATTATTGTTTTGCTTCATTCATCCTTTTTACTCATGAAATTAAATAACTTTCTGATGAACAATTATGAAGTTTCAGACCTTGTGTGAAAAAGTTTGGCCCACAAGACTAATTGAGAAATTTGGTTATATTAGCAAATAGTTACTTAACAACCCATTCAGTAAGTAGCTGCATACAATTGTGACAACCATTCAAACCCAGTTTGAAACAATTCAGGGCAAACCAGATAGCTAGACAATTAGGAATAAAAAATGAATATCGTATGACCTTATTTAGGCTAACAATAAACATCACTTACACCATTTAGACACAGGCTCTACACAAGTGCATTCTAGATTAGTGTTTACTGACATTAGGGGAAACCAAATTGATCATACGCCGGGTCAGCCCTTCAACTCCACCTTCTCTCTGCAAACAGCCTATCTGTGGTATCTGTGGTATCACGTGTTCTGGAATGAATCCCAATTTCATTAGGAGTGACATTAAAGGCTTCCAGCGATTTGGTAAAGGGTTTTATCTTGCTCCTCATTCTTCAAAATGCAACGATTATGCCATCAAGAATTCCAAGGGGAACAAAGGCATAATACTCTGTGATGTCCTTCCTGGAAGGAAGTACAAGGAAACTGTTGATGATCGCCATCTGCAAGGCCCTCCACCAGGCTATCACAGTGTACTGGGAGAAGAAGGAGAGAGGCTAAACTATCCTGAGATTGTTGTCTACAATGAAGATGCAGTGATGCCTCGTTATGAACTAACCTTCAATAATTTGCTGTATTTCTATTCATTATTTGCTAGCTATATTCACATTTTTTTCTTGTTGTTTCCCATTTAATTATTATAAACAGTTTGAAAACCAGTGGCTATTGCTATCTGCTCAGGAGTGGGGATATAAGACGAATGGTGAGAAGGGGTCTAAATATTATGTTAGCTGCTGCTGACTCACACAAAAACCTTCTTCTATGTTTATATTCGTTCTTGGGAAGAAGGGGATGGGGGCGTGGTTCTTCTCTTGGACCTGACACTTCTGCTTCACCTATTGTTTGTGGGGGTTTGGCTCTCCCCTTGGACCCACCACTGCTGATTGCTGTACATTATATGTATACAGTTAGATTATACAACTCCCTTGATGTCAGACTATATCTCTTCCTTCAAAATATAATTTGTTACTATCCTATTATTTTATACTGTCATTGCTACTCTATCTGTTTGGTTCTTTGATAAGGCCAATTCGAGTCTGAACTTTAGCCTCCTAATAGATGTCTCACCCATAAATATGAGATAGTTAGCTATAGCCAGACAGTAGGAAAGTGAATGTATGTTCTGTGAAATTACTGGACCTACTTAGAATTTGAACAAAGTACTAAAGGAATGACACAGTTATGGAAGTTTATGGGTGCCGATTAGTTAGTTCAATTTGGAGTTTTATTGAAGTGAGGGTATTCCAAACAACAACAGTAAGGCATCAACAACACAGCCATAAACAATGTAGTATCTAAATGTAGTTATGCAATCTTGTGTCTGGTTGGAAAGCCTGTTGTGACACTACCGGGTGAAGGCCATTAGAATTTGATAGTTTATTATTACAGAACCACCAAGAATATTATAATGAATTGTGATATTATCAGAGTAGTCTAAGTAGCTTGGGCCTGCTCAACTAAATTCTGCAACCTTATTACTGCCATACACTTAGATCTAATACACGATTGCCTCCCCCTACCCACTTCAATAACAGTTTTTATTAGGAAGTACTCCCCAAAATGGTTGAGATATACACATTCTGGTTCACAAACTGAAGATAATTTAAGGTGAGCAAAACCTGCTTAATATAACAAACTGACAGGCTATAAATATAATTGCAAAAGTAATACACATGCACCTCTCCTTTGTATGAACCAGCAAAGCACATGCTCACATTGTTCAACTTGGAATGGTAAATGATTTTTTTTGCACTCAGTGCAATCTAATTATAGATAATTTCAAACAGTTAAATATAGCTACACATGTAAATGCATGCAGCTAGCAAAATTTTCCCAGGGGAAGTCCTAGGGTAATTCCCAGGTTGAGTCCCTTGACCACTTTGGAATTCCCCAGGTATCTTACCCTGGAATGGTGCAACTATATAAGCCTTACTTTGGCTTGAGAAGCCTAAGGTACAGGGTTTGGCAGCAGAGACAGTTTGAGTTCCCTGTCAAATAGCTTCTGTGGCTGCTGTGTACCACCATGCCTGCAACTAAAGCTGAGGTATCTTCACAAGATTCCAGTTCAACTCTTGTCGTTGGCTGCGAATCCGGCAATATAAAATTCTCCTTCCGACTCCCCGAAGATGGTCTGTCATTGCGCGGAGCTAGCGTCGTGGAAGGAATACCTGAGCTGAGGTTCGATGCGTCGCCTAGAGTACCGACTATCACTGAGGAAGACGTCGCCGCCATTGCGCGACTCGTTGCCGATGGCAAGCGGCCAGGATTTTTTTACACCAATTTTCCTGTAACGCATCCCCTTCAACACAGCCGACTCTTCACTCAGTACTCACCCGCTTGGCTGCGCTGGACCGGACTCGGGAATGACCTCGCTGAGGCAGACTGGAAAATGAAGTGTGTTCACGTTGGTACCAAAACTAACTCTGACAAAAGTCGTTTTGAGTCAATTTCGAGAAAGAGCGAATTGGTTGGCCTCGGTACTCGATGGGATTTTCCCGAAGATGGTAGGGGACCAACTATAATGTCGTGCGACCACGTAGACGTGCAGAAGAACAAAAATGAAGTCAAATTTCCCAAGGAGCCCAAGATGAAAATCAATGATGGCTGTAGTTCTCTCTACTCCAAATACATCACTGAGATCTACCCCAGTGTTGCTTATTATGATGAGCCTAAATTCCTCAAAATGCAGGAGATAATAAAGCTCATTGTGGTGATGGAGTGGCTTTACAATGAGAAAGGGGTGCGATTCAACAAGGATTGGATGATGAATCATACATCAAAGCCCACTGACCAGGTAAAGATCCAGCTTCAACAAGAAATGCGAAGCCGAAAATCGCCTCCTTACAAAATGGTGCCGAAAATGTTGGTCCACAAACGACCTTCTAGTGATGTGACCGTCCGTACTTGGGAAGCAGAGCTCTACAGATATCTCAGAACTGACTTGGGTATGGAGAGACGTTACGGCTACTATGATTTTGGTAATGCCGAAACCATCATGTTCAAAGAAGATGGTACCCCTTGTCCACCACAGAAGTGTCTCAAGATGGCACTTGAACATGATTCACCCCTGTTTAATTTCAAGATGTGGTGGTACCTGCCCATTCCAAGAGAATTAGAAATACCAAAACATTTGGCAAAAGGACGAGACACACTCCTTCAGATTTTGCCTGGTGAATCGAATGAGGTCATCTCTCAACCTCTCCCCATTTCAGTTGCCACTTCAGTTGAAGACACTACTGACAGAAATTCTATGATTGTGAAGATGACAAGGAAGTTTAGTCCCCATGCACCACTTGCCCTTCCGTCTTTCGAGGAGACCAATATCTTCACGGCAACAGTGGACAATTACGAGTTGCTTTTTGCTAGAGAAGACCCTAATGAGCCCATCCAACCTGAAATTCCAGGATTGTGTGAAGAACTTATTCCTGATGTGAAGACCTGGAATGAGCTGATTTCAGAAATGAGTGTCCCCTTACCACGTGTCTGGCAAGAGCCCTTTGTGGGAATCGGGAAGCCGTCAGCTTGGGGTGGAGTTACTACCAGCAGTTTTCGGACAAATGAAGAGCCCCTGAGGTCACGTGAACCAGTTCGGAACATGGAATGGAAGGATAATTACAAGAGGAAAGGGCCCACACTTGCAATTCGAAGTGACTTTGTCACAGCTCAAGGTTAGTAGCTGACTAAATGAATGCATTTAATGTATTATTGGTATTGCTATTATTATTACTACAATTATTATTGTTGTTATTGGTATTTTTTCTACCATTACAATTATTATTGTTATTATTATTGTTATTATTTATTATTAATTATTATTATTACTAATATTATTATTGTTATAAATTTGGTTATAGGTACCATCAAATGTGTAGATAACCCCTATGAATTTGCAGTAGTTTCAGAAAATTTTACCAAAAGTTGGATCAAAGGACCATGTCCTAAAATCCTCCGCATCTATTCTATCTGCAACCCTTTCCTCCAGAGCAGATGGGAAGCATACAAACTGACACTTGGTATCTACAAGGAGTCAGAGCAAGATTTCCATGGGACCACTCTGTCATGTGACATCATGAGCCGGACTCCACCTTCTCTCTGCAAACAGCCTCGCTGTGGTATCTGTGGTATCACGTGTGCTGGAATGGATCCCAATACCATCAGGAGTGACATTAAAGACTTCCAGCGATTTGGTAAAGGGTTTTACTTTGCACCCAATTCTTCGAAGTGTAATGACTATGCAGATGCCAATTCCAAAGGACACAAAGGCATGCTTCTCTGTGACATCCTCCCTGGAAGGAAGTACAAGCGAACAGTTGATGATCGCCATCTGCAAGGCCCTCCACGAGGCTATCATAGTATACTGGGAGAAGAAGGGGCGAGACTAAACTATCCTGAGATTGTTGTTGACAAAGAAGACGCTGTGATGCCTCGTTACATTATCATTTATTGACTGTCATGAGAATTTGATGCACATAAGAGAATGTTCAATTTTCAATATTATTTTCATACTTTGCCACACTGTTTATTTAGTAACATTAGTGCTTCTTTTTATGTATTTTTTCCTCCGTAATTTAATTACATTCCAGAAAAAAATGGTATGAACTTTCAGACTTTGTGTGAAGAGAGTTTTCTCTGAAAGATGAAGATGTTTGTCTGTATCAGCAAGTACAAAAGTATTAGTATCTAGGGCAACTTGATAAATATAAAATATGAATATCATATGACCTTATTAGTACTAATTAACTCTTTGTGAGTAACCACATACAAACTCTAACAAATAGCAGCCTCATTCTAAGATAAACTTTTACTAGATAATGCAGGGTCTTACTAGGGTCAGCTGTAGTCTGGCATAGCAGGATCACCATGAGTACAAAATGCTACCTAATAAGACAGAAGTCCATGTAGTTGGACACAATTTTCTTATTGATGGTGGAACAATCTCACTGTTTTTTGCTACATTAGTTCTAATACCAAACAGGGTAAGTCCTATTGGTGAATATTTTGATATATAAGTTGAAGCAATTCATATAAAAAGGTCATTGTTGTTCATATCCACTCACAATATTTAGCAGCACTCCAAATGCATAAATTCAGATAATGTGCCAAGCAGTGAACATACAGGGTAAAGCTCTCTCCTTTCTTTACTAATAGCTTCATATCACGCACCATTCATGCTTCATGATCCATCAAATGCTTGACCTCTGCATTGTCCCAGTTAAAGTGAGCAACTAATATCAACATCTTTAAGCAAATGAAATTATATATGGTATCAGCTTTAGTAACAGACAGTTGAACCAAGTTGACACACTCCTCATAGATTTGATAGCTGTCATCAGTCCATTGATGGACAATGACATGTGCTCGTTTCTAGAAATGTCAGTAGCTTCATCCACAATAATAGAAAACCAGAAACTACTCTGAATATGCGATACTATACTTCTAAGCACAGTAATACTCATTAAGCTAATACTTAATTAGCAATTTCAGGTGAAGTATATTCCGCACAACAATAAATTCAAGTTTTTACTTCTGGGCAGTCTTCAGTTCAAAATGAAATGAGCTTATTTGAGTCTGCTTGCACTGTACATTAAGCTGTGCACTAACATAAGTGCTGCTAAGTATGTGCATCTTGTTTTAATGTACAGCTTCTTTATGCATTATCATTTCTTTCATGTCTGCGGAATTTCTTCAAAGTTTCCCGGTTACAAAATCCATCCTCTACATAACAATTTCATTGACGCTTAGAAAAGGTGACGAGCCTGATTTTTTCTTGAATAGCAATAGAAGGGACAGAAAATTTTGTACTTGGTTGTATGTTATACTGTTATCCAAAGGTGTTGCTTATACCAACTAGGCTGAATAAATCTCAGTAACGTAGGAATGCTTCTGTACGTGTGTGTGTTTGTGTGTGTGTGTGTGGGGGGGGGGGGGGGGGGGGGGGGCTCCAAGGGCATGTTTCCCCCCTTCCTACACCATTGGATCTGCTATAAGAAGTTTTTTTTTATCAGGATGCTTGCTTGTATGTGAATAAGCATGCTTAGATTTGCTTACATCAAAGGGTGGCAAGGTGGACTACTTGAGGCAATATACAAGAAAACACTAACACTTGAGCACAAGAAGAACAGTCATCTCCTTCATGTTCACTTCCACTTTTTTGTTCACAGAAACTGCAGTCGCGCTTGTCTGCTTCCATATCTGCTGATTCAGCCTGTATACCATCTAGTGTGTGTGGTGCAGATGAGTAACACAGAGTAGGACTGAAGCACTTACCTAAAAGCAAACTTGAATAACTCTGAGCCGTAGTGTAGTGATAGCTACTAGCTGCAAGTTTCTGAAAGTGGCTACCTACTGTGCTTGTGGCATTTGGACTTGTTATTTGCACTGACAGCAATTTACACCTATTAAATTAAACTCCGGTTTCATCATGAATGTGTTACTTGCATTGTGATGCAATTATTGCTGCTATTTATCTAAATAAAAAATAATTTTTGTGTTCCAAAATCGTAAGGGGGGTCCAGCCCCAGATCTTCCCTTCCTGTGCCACAGTGTCATAAACTATCCTGCAAGTGTGGTATAAAAATAAAATAGTGGCATTCCTTCATAGGCAGTTAGTTACAACAATTAATACCATTGTTTTAATTTATTTTAAACATTCCTTATCATGTTCAAGAAATTAAGTAAGCTATTAAGATCCATAACCTGTTCAAAGAGAATCTGGCTCTGAGGCTAACATTTTCCACATGAGTTTTGTCCCTATTATCAAGTAGCTAGTTAGATCACAAGGACTAAAAAACTTGAATTAACGATGAATATTCTATGAATATTGTATGACCTTGTTTAGGCTGATCGTCAAATACCTTGAGGGTTATAACCTACCTATTCAAGCTCCATATAGGGATTGAGTGATTTTTACCTACTATCTGGAAACATCAAGCGAATTTAGCGATGGAGTATCACACCGGGTCAGCTCCACAGTCCTCCTCGGTGACGCTGCACGTTTATATATCGTGAAGCTCCGCATAGGCATTCATGAGGGATTTTTTGGCGAGCGAGCGTAGCGAGCGAGACACTTACAGGGTTAACACAATCGAAAATCGGGGATGTTTATTGGCGAGCGAGACAGTATTAGGGGTGGATAATGCAAAATCGGGTATATGTTATTGGCGAGCGAGCGAAGCGAGCGAGACACTATCAGGGGTAACTCAATCGAGATTTCGCTATATTTATTTATCTGTTTATGGGGTACGTGAGACCTCTGTTTTCGCCCGCGCTTCTAATTACGTAAGTTAGGTAAAGCGTTCACAGTGCCAGTATTTTTCAATTAACTAGCTCTGAGAATCCTTAGTGGCGGTGGTAAGTCAATGCGCTCTTTGTCATGGTTATAAGCCGTGCGCAACAGTATTTACTTGAAAATACATTGTCCACTAGACTACCGCTAAGGTAAGTCTGTGTAGGTGCATGTCCAGTTGTGTCAAAACATTGTGTGTTACAACCACTACTTAGCTAAAGAATATCACAAAGAAAACGTTTAAATAACGTGCTGTTGTTTTTTTTCCTTCAATTCAAGCAGTTGCAGAGAGTTGTTACTATGGCACTGAAATCCCTTTACCGTGTATGCGAAATTTAAAAACTGGACCTTATTTTCAGTAGCTTCAGTGTTAGAAGTCAAGATCACTCATATAAAAATAGTATAGTCTTTAGGCTCGCTCGCCATTTGTGCTCAAGCACATCACTAGTATGTATATATGTATGTGGGATGGTACGTATGCCCTTTAAACGCGCTCGCGCGGAACTTTTTTCTCCAAAAAAACACGGCTTTTTAGGCTTGACCCCCAGTTTATTCTGAAACTACAGGATTAAGCAAGCCTTACTTTATACTTAAGCTCCAAAGTGTGAGAAAATTCCTGCTAAAATGCTTGCTTTTCAAGAAACAAAAAGTTGATTCGACAGGTTACTATGGCATTGAAGACCCTTTTCCAGACTTAATTTCAAATTCGCCGTTTTATGGGGGGGATACGGAGTGCCGGTTGTTTGTTGTCAAGAGCTGTTGGTAGTCAGAATGCCGTAGTATTAATGCTAAGGAAGCTACTACTCGAGGGAAGCTGAGGTAAGTACGTAATTCCATATTTGTTAGCTAAATATGCAAAATTAACTCTGGCCTTTATTTTTTGTAGCTAAGAGCTTGTCAACAGTGACTGGTAAATTCAAATAGTCAGATTGGCTCAAATTTGGTACTAAAAAAGTTACCACTGCTCAAGAAAATGAGGTAAGAAAATAATTTTGTATTTGTGTGCTAAAATTGATTGTTTTTGTTTTTGTAGGTGAGAGCTTGTTGTCAAGAATTCAAGGTAATTCAGATGGTCAAAGTAACTTCAGTTTGATACTACAGAAGTTATCAATACTCAAGAATGATGTAAGTAGTAATTCCATATTTGTTGGCTAAAATTACACTGGTTTATTTTTTTATCGTAGCTGAGAGCTTGTTCAAGAGTTACTGGTGATTGAGATTATCAGAATGGTTGATGTTTGATACTACAAAAGTTACCATTAATCAGGTAAAGAGAGTGATTTTGTATTTGTTTGCTGAAATAAAATGTCATAACTGCTATTATAGTGTTTGCATGAACTAAACTAAAACATAGTAACAATAGTTAGTTTTATGTATCAGGCTCGCTCGCCATTTGTGCTCAAGCACACCACTAGTTATAGTTTATTTATTTGTATAGATGTATGGACGTATGTATGTCATCTGTACTTTGACCCTCGAGTTTTTGTGTTAGTTATGTGGTCAACCCCGTCCCAAATTGCACTAAACAGAATCCTCTGGTTTATCGATCAGTACCCGTATCACCCCAGAAATTGAATTGTTTACCGTTTTGAATTCTTTTGCGGGTGCAGTTAAAACTTGAAAACTTAAGGGACTTCCATTCTATTCGAGTTAGTGGCGGCGGTAAGTTTTTCCCCTTCAATTCGAGCAGTTGCAGAGAGTTGTTACTATGGCACTGAAATCCCTTTACCGTATAAACTGGACCTTATTTTCAGTAGCTTCAGTGTTAGAAGTCAAAATAATTCATATAAAAATAGTATAGTCTTTAGGCTCGCTCGCCATTTTGTGCTCAAGCACATCACTAGTATATATATATGTATGTATGTATGTATGGATTGTACGTATGCCCTTTAAACGCGCGCGCGGGGAACGTTTTTTCTTCAAAAAACACGGCTTTTTAGGCTTGACCCCAGTTTATTCTGAAAAACTACAGCTTTAAGCAAGTCTTACTTTATACTTAAGCTCCAAAGTGTGAGAAAATTCATGCTAAAACGCTTGCTTTTCAAGAAACAAAAAGTTGATTCGATTGGTTACTATGACATTGAAGACCCTTTACCAGATTTAAATTCAAAACTTCCCCTTTTTCCCGGCTAAGTGCGGCTTGTTACTAGTTGTCAAGAGCCACCTGTAGTCAGTACTAAGAGAGCTATCACTACTTCTGAAAAGCGTATGTAAGCACATAAAGTATTAATGCTAAGGAAGCTACTACTACTCCAGGGATGCCGAGGTAAGTACGCAATTCCATATTTGTTAGCTTAATATGCAAAATAACTCTGGCCTTTCTTTTTTATAGCTAAGAGCTTGTTGTCAACAGTGACTGGTAAATTGAAATAGTCAGAAGGACTCAAATTTGGTACTACAAAAGTTACCACTGCTCAAGAAAATGAGGTAAGAAAGTAATTTGTATTTGTGTGCTAAAATTGATTCTCTTTTGTTTTTGTAGGTGAGAGCTTGTTGTCAAGAATTCAAGGTAATTCAGATGGTCAAAGTAACTTCAATTTGATACTGCAGAAGTTATGAATACTCAAGAATGAGGTAAGTAGTAATTCCATATTTGTTGGCTAAAATTACAAATAATAACACTGGTTTATTTTTTATCGTAGCTGAAAGCTTGTTCAAGAGTTACTGGTGATTGAGATTATCAGAATGGCAGATGTTTGATACTACAAAGTTACCATTAATCAGGTAAGAGAGTGATTTTGTACTTGTTTGCTGAAATAAAAGGTCATAACTGCTATTATAGTGTTTGCATGAACTAAGCTAAAACATAGTAACAATACTTAGTTTTATGTTACCTAACTATCAGGCTCGCTCGCCATTTGTGCTCAAGCACACCACTAGTTTGTATATATGTTTGGACGTACGTATGTCATTTTGTACTTTGACCCTCCGTATTTTTGTGTTCACTCCGCGTTCAACCCCGTCCCAAACTTCACTAAACAGAATCCTCCGGTTTAGCGACCATTACCCGTATCACCTTAGAAATTGAATTGTTTACTGCTTTGAATTGTTTTGGGGGTGCTTGCCCCGAAACAGGAAAAGACCTAAACTATATGATTCAGAGAGTGAACAATATTGCCCTATTACTGTACCAGAGCTTTTTCGTAAGCACTACTTTGAAATTTTGGACCACACCATTAACAGCATTAAGTCAAGATTTAATCAGCCTTGGTACGCATTGTACAAGACAGTTGTGCAGTTAAAACTGAAAATCTTATGGGAGCTTCATTTCTATTCGAGTTAGTGGCGGTGGTAAGTTAATGCGCTATTTGTCACAGTTATAAGCCCTACTCAACAGTATTTACTTAAAAATGCATTGTCCACTAGACGAACCACGAAGGTAAGTCTTGCGTAGGTATGTTCAGTTGTGTGAAAATATTGTGCGTTACAACTACTATTAAGAAAATCACAAAGAAATTTTTAAACGTGATTTGATTTTGTTGCTTCTTTTTCAATTCAATCTGTTGCGGGAGCGGTTACTATGACATTGAAACCCCTTTACCTCATACGTAATTTAAAAACTCGACTTTATTTTAATAGCTTGAGTGTTAGTTGTTAAAATCAAATTTAACAATAGTGTAGTTTAAGGCTCGCTCGCCATTTGTGCTCAAGCACACCACCAGTTATCTACTATCTGGAAACATCAAGTGAATTTAGATAATTGGGTATCCCCCCGGGTCAGCCCCTCAGTCCGCCAGGGGTGACGCTGCACGTTTAAATATCGTGAATTTGTTTCACCGTCCGCTGGAGCATTTGCTGAGTCATTATAAATTCTAGGTATTTATAAAAATCAAATCTACCAAGCTCTCCATTACTATCTCCAGAACCCACTTGCTGCACTTCATGGCCAGGATAATCGTGCCAGAACGAGATTGCGTTTTTCACTTCAGACTACCCGAAGACGGCCTATCTCTTCATTCGGCAGGGTTTTCGGATGTAGGAGCTCCAGAATTGAGATTCGTAGCATCCCCTAAAGTGCCGACTTTACAAGAGGGTGATGTCGCAACTATTTTTAGGCTCGTGAACGAAAATAAACGGCCCAATTTTTATTATGTCCCTTTCCTTATTTTTCACCCCCTCCATCACTGCCGGCATTTTATGGAGTATTCTCCTAGTTGGCTGCGATGGACTGGAGTGGGAAAGCTTTTAGCTGATGCTGACTGGAACATGAAATGTCTGCATGTGGGTGTGAGGACCAATGAAGACAAGACAGTCTTCAAGTCGTGGCCTCTGTCCAGCAATCTGGAAGGATTGGCAACTCATCTTGATTTTCCACAAACTGATATTGGTCCAGTCATGATGACCTGTGAGCATGTCACTACCAGTGAAAAAGATGGTGAGCTTGTCTTTATTGAGGAACCTAAGATGAAAATTACTGACTACAGTAATCCGCTCTATTCAAAATATATCACTGAGCATTATCCAGCTGTGGCCTATTACGATGAGCCAGTGTTCCTAAAAATGCAGGAGCTGATGAAACTAATTGTTGCAGTTGAGTGGCTTCACGAAAAAGGTGTAAAAGCAAATCAGGAGTGGATGATGAATCATACATCCAAATCCAAGAGAGAAGTTGAACTAAACAGGGCAAAAAAGCCTCTTTTGGAGATGATCCCCCAGCCATCCAGTTATGAGAGGCCCAGTAAAGATGTGATAGTAAACACCTATGATTCTTCTTGTAACAAAGCCATTGCTAAACACACGAGCAATATTATGGATATGTGGATTTTAGTGGAGCAGAAGTTAAGGCTTTTAAAGCTGATGGAACTGAGATTCCTCCTTTAAAATGTTTGAAAGTGTTTATTGAAGATAAGTTGGAATTTCATGAAACTATGAGTGGTTGGATTTACATACCCTTACCTCTCTCTAAGACAGTTGGTAATTTAACTAGAGCACTGAGAGTGTAAACCCTCAGTGTTAGTTAAAAAATGCAATAATTTGTAAAAGAAGTCACTATTGTTGAATTCCAAGATCTTAAAATATCAGCTTATGACATAGTTTTGTTTTAAAGTGGCCTGCTTGCATCTCTAGGATTCTTCAGCATTTCAAAGGATTTTTTATGTTTAGAACCAACCCTTATACACATCTGAGATAGTCAGGCATAGCCAGACCCTTTACCCAACCGCTACGCGGGGAAAGGGTCTGGGGACAATCACGTACGTTGACTGTTCTAGAGGAATGTTGTCGTGGTTACTTAATTACTTTAACCGCACCCGCTATTTGCGGGACGTTGCTACCCAAAAAACCGCGGATACTTTATTGCGTGGGTGTAGGCACTCTGCGCAGTTACATATCTTTTCTTTGCGCAAAGTTTAGTAGTAGATTGCAGTTGACAGAGGTACTTCGCAAGATGTTTTGCATAGGCTGTGGAGTTTCTCTTATACAAAATGTGAAAAAAAGAGTAAATCTGGGTCCTGATTCTGCTGGTGCTTTGGAGCCTCGTAAAAGGGTAACTGCTTTGTGGCTATCCTTAGTAAGGAAGAAACTACTGCTGCAAGGAGTCACCATAGAAGAAACTAACATCAATGAATCGGATCCTGGAAAAATGTGTAGAGTTTGCTTTGGTATCTATCAGAGGCTTCATAAATTACGATCTCAGGTGGAAGACAAACTTACTGTAGTTTTGACTAAGATCGCACAGCACTCTACCACTTCATCACAAGCACAGCACGCCACTACTTCTTTACAAGCACAGCACTCCACCACTTCTTCACAAGCACAGCACTCCACCACTTCTTTGCGAGCACAGCACTCCACCACTTCTTCACAAACACAGCAATCCACCACTTCTTCACAAGCACTACAATCCACCACTTCTTTGCGAGCAGAGCACTCCACCACTTCTTCACAAGCACAGCACTCCACTACTTCTTTACAAGCACAGCACTCCACCACTTCTTCACAAGCACAGCACTCCACTACTTCTTCACAAACACAGCAATCCACCACTTTTTCACAAGCACTACAGTCCACTTCTTTGCGAGCAGAGCACTCCACCACTTCTTCACAAGCACAGCACTCCACCACTTCTTTACAAGCACAGCATTCCACCACTCCTTTGCAAGCACAACACTATTCCTCTTCGCTTCCACCTCCACAACCAAAGAGAATTTGCTTGGCAGCTACATCTCCATCAGTGTCAGTAAGTCCATGTAATATTTAATAATAAATTCTACAGTTGCTCGATTACTTTGATTGTGATATTAATTGCCAAAATATCAACGTTTTTTTTTGTGCTAGATGCTCTGTGGAGAACAAGCAATAGTTAGATCAGTTTTGGTTGTAAGGCAAGTACAGTAAGTCACACTTAGTCATTTTCCCACCAAAAACTATTAAACCACAAATCACTGAAGTACAATTATAGAAAAGTGAGTGTGGCCTCGCTTTTACTTTGATGTGACCCATATGTAAGTATTCATGAAATATTTTTATTTGAAGCAAATTTTTTATAAGTATAATAGATTGTACTTTATACCAGTACAGTCCCCTTGGAAAAACATTGTTACAAAAATCTCAGACCGGTTTCTGAATTCATAATTAAAAAGTTGGAGAGCTTATATTAAGTCAGTCAGTCAGTCAGTCAGTCACCCAATCCTTCAGTCAACCAATCAGTCAGTCAATTAATCAATCAACAATCAATCAATCAATCAATCAATCAGTCAGATCAATCAATCAATCAATCAATCAATCAATAGTTTTTTAATTAATATTTAGACCACTGAAGTGTTATACTCTTCAACACCCCAACCCCCACCGTCTTTCTTTTGCTTTCCTATAAACAGCATGGTCTATACATGTACAGGAACCTAAAATTTTTTGCAAAAATAGGTTTGATAACAGATATGGCTAAAAGAGACTACTGAAGGACTTTGCCATTACTAATAACTTGCTTCAACATCACCACCAAAATCAATTAGCAAATGGACTTAAAATGATATTTTTTCCAGAAAAATGTGTCATGCCCCCCCCCACCCCTTCCACACCCCACCCCCCACCCTCACCCCCACAAACAAAAACAGGATTTAGAAGATTTTGAATATGAGGGATAAAGAAAATTTGTGTATTTTTTTAGACCAAATAATTCTTCTCTTTGAATTTTTTTTTCAGGCTTCAAACTTTATTGTAATAAGAGTTCAAGGTAGAAAATATAAACACCCACTTAGCCAAGAATTACTGTATTCCATTTAAAACATCATGGAAGCATATTTTAAAACCTTCAGGGCTATAGGATGTTTGTGAATAGTTCCAAAACTGAATATCTCATTATAACTGTACACAATTTGTGTGAGAATAAGGGCTTAGCCTGGTTTGTTCAATGAGATAGATGCTTGTGCAGCTACAGGGCAGGATATGAAGCTGTTGGTGTTGAGTAACAGGTGTGGTGTGAGTAGGGAGCTGTAATGAAGAAGTGCGAAGTGGGTACAAAGTACCCTGTTTGTGACACAGGAATCAGCTATAGCATCTGCAATTATTGCAATTGCCAATTAATTACAAAAATGTATCATTTGAAGTGATTTTTGAATATATTTTCCACAGATAAACATAGGCTATAGCTCAGGTGCAAAGCAATTCAATTTGCACACACCAAGAAGAAGACACATGGGCAAGTCCATAGCCAGGGGTTCCAAGAAGTCACTAGTTGAACAGTGCTATGAAGATCCAGTGACAAGAAGCCTGATGATGAAAAAGATCGGAATTATCTTAAAGAGAGAGCTGAATGTTATGTGCGAAATGAAAACCAGGTCCATTTTACGCAGTGGATCATGGGATGACATGAAGAACTTTAAGTGGATTACTGTTATAGAAGAATTGAAGATGTATGCACCTATTCCCTTTGGGATGTTGAATGCTTGCACATTGATTACGAGTGATAAAAGAAATAGGATTGCTACTATAGGTATTTGTGCTTCTATTCTCTTGCAATATCGATGCCATCACATGAGTTTAGTACAGAAAATCATTATGTTAATTCTATACGGTAGTCATTGTGGGAAACAAGTAAGCATCTAATGTGTTAAAATTAATTGTTTAATTAAATACACTCTGTTTCTATTTTAGGCATATCAGAGACTAGCAAGACTTAATATCACCTTAACTCATAAATCTCTGAGCAGACTACTCTGTACTATTGGTGAAAACCATGACAACGAAGTGCTTGAGTGGAGGAATAGCTTCATTCCATTGATAATGGAAGTATGTAGCTAACTTTAATTATGTAAGTGCTTCATTATAACCATTTGTATCATTTCACAGGAAGTTCCTACGACTGTGAAGCGAAGGCCTGTGATGATCCAAGTCACAAAACATGGACAAGAGAATGAAATATCTGACAAAGAAAATGACAGTGACTGTGATGAAGATGACTGTGATGAAGATGACAATGATTTGGATGATTTGGATCTTAGCCTTGTAGAGGACCATGAGGAGTCGGGGGTAACCACGCATCTTTCTGATTCATACTGTAGTGAGGCTGAAGATTATCTGTCTGATAGTAGTGAAACATGCTTGGAATCTGACAGCCATAGTGAGACAACAGAAAGTTCTGATGAGATTGCAGTACTTTATACTGCATCACCACCGACAACATTAGAACCTGCCCACCATATTGCCAAGATCCAGAGGATGACATCAACTGTAGTACCTAAAAGTTTCAGGATATGTGGAGATAACATTGACAAAACAGTGAGGCCACGCTTTTTGCGTTCAGACAGGAAGAATGAGTCTCTACACTATTTCCATTCATACGCAGTACAGAATCGCGTTAATGTCTCCTCACTCTCTGATTTGATGAAGCCGAACACTTCGACTCCTGAAAATATTGCACAGGCAATTTTTCCTTCAAAAAGTGATGACAAATATCTACGACAAAACATTGCCATACTAATATCAAGAGTTCTTGTATCTTATCTTTCTTTTTTTGGGTTTTCTTTTGATAAAGTTGTTGAGCATCAGTATTCTCAGGAGATGTCCCAGAAATCTGTAGTGGTAAGTTGATATGCAACATACAAAGGTGATGATGTCGGCCAATATGTAATTTGCCGATTCCAGTTTGTTTATACACTTAATGAGTTTGCCTAAAATGTGTGCTCCTAATATAGTTTACACTTTTATTACCATGATGGTAATAAAATTAATCCAAGTAGCTTACTTTATATGTAATAACAATTAGATTATAGCTCACAACACATTTATTACTTGCAGGTACCCTTGGGTGTCATTCCAAAAAATGAGAACAAGAGTGGTGAAATGGTGGAAATTATGACACATTTACACCAGTATGTTCCCTCGTTAAGTACTTGCCTAGAATGCACAATCAGCACTGGTGAAGTGGTCAAAGAAGAAAGTGCTTCATTTTACTCGATACTTGTTGGTGGAGATCAGCTAACTGCAGCAAGGGCAAGATCTGCCATTAAGGGGAAAATGAATGGCCATACTCACCCTCAAGCACTCTCAGGAATAGTACCAGTTGCTGAAGATTGGCATGCCAAAGCAAATTTCTTGGGTGTAAGTAACATTATTCACTTTATTAGCTTTAGTAATATTAACCACTTGGTTGTGTTATTACAGCTCATATTTAGGTATTATTATTCCACTCAATCAGCTGGTGATCACGGGTCTTTGTACCAGCTTAGGAATTGCATTGGCAGAACGAATGTTGTGAAGAAGCCACTGGACAATTTCAATGCATGTGACGATTTCTTTGTTTTAATTGTGAAGTGTCACATACTTACAGCTGCTATGGACATGCTTGGAATGGAGAATATCAACAGTGTTCCAAGTAAATACATTACAGACCCTGAGAATGTCTGGATGTTAACTACAGAAGAAAGGAAAACACTTCTACTGACAATTTCAACCAATATTGTTGATTCGTTTGTTGACATATTGTTTCACAAACCAGCAACAGATGACAATTGCACGGACAAAGTTCATATATATGCGAAAAGGATTTTGAGTCTGGACTGTTTCTACATGGAATATTCAGATGCTATCAGAGAAGGTGACGGTGGCCGCGTGCTTCGATGTTGGAGATATTTGCTACCTATGTTTCGTAGTTCTGGGCGAAAGAACTATGCCTTGGAAAGCTTAAACCTCCTGGTGCAGCATGACTTCACACTTTCACCAAGGCAAGCCACCGAATTAATATGGAGTCGCTTTGTCAACACCAAGGAACATTCCAAATGACCTCCATATGGAACACCTGAACAGGCTCGTTAAGACATCAATCAGTGGACTTGGTGCCAACAAGACAGTAAATTCCATTATGAAGGTTTCAACGGTTTTGCATGTACTATCTCCAGTGCTGAACACACAATTTTGACACAGAAAACGAAGTGGCACATGAAAGCGGAAGACATCAAAAAGCAAGTGAAATGAAGGACATGAGAATTATCTTGAATGAGCTCACTTCTGTCTTCAAAGTATTTCCCAATCGCCGTCATACATTTTTTCCTAATCCTAGGCATCCACTGCATGCACATTCAACTGTTGCTATAAAAAATGGATCATGGCTCATATTAAAAACTAATTATAACATCAATTTTTCTGCATAAATAAAAATAATTTCTTATAAATTTAAATAAAAATAAAATCTGATTGTTTTATGACACATGTTCCGCACTCACATGCTTGAAAACATATATCACAACACATACAGCCTACCACTGAATTTTCATGTACATAATTGTCCACATCATTAAATAAATAGTCTCTCCGACAAATGTCATAATTTGCTTGGTAGTCTCTCATAGATTTTTCTGCATGTCTTGTCACCGACTTGAGTGATACAAGAATGGCTAATGAGGGCTTGCCATCTCTACCAGCTCGCCCAGTTTCTTGTATATAAGTCTCTGTGTCAGATGGTACACCATAATGAATAATTTCTCTGACATTAGGACAGTCCACACCCATGCCGTATGCTGACGTTGCACATACCAATCGAAGAGGTACTCTTTCGTCTGAAAATGAGACCACAATTTGACTCTTTACTTCTTCATCAGTAATTGAAGTATACATATCCTCTAGGCGAAACTTTGATTGATCAGGAGCATCAGGTGGTACAAGGAAACTGTCCCCAAGCTCACTCTTTAAAAACTCATATATATCAGCACAGTCAACAATACTTCGGCAGTAGATTATCATGCGAGACATATTTGTTCCTTCCTCTTTTAGCTTCTTCGAAAGTGGTTCAAAAGTATTTTTCAATGAAGTGTGAGATGTTACGGAATACATTATATTGTTCTTACAAGGTGGCACTGCAATCACCTTGGGCAAGTACATTCCAAGAATATATGAGATTTGCCTCTGAAGTGTTTTAGTTGCAGTAGCAGTCAAAGCCATTATATTTACTCCCTTAGGTAACAAACTTCTTACTTCACCAATGTGAAGAAGCGCTTCACGGAATGATTCACCCCTATAAATTATAACAAAGTTTTCTTAATAAAATTTCATGGGTACTCTTTGTTTAGAATGTAGTCAAACTTTTGGATGAAAATTGTAACACAAGCTATTTTATATGAAATTAAAATCAATCAATAAAGACATCTTGTTATCCAAATGAGTAGTATAAATTAAAAAAAAACTATAACACACCACTTTTTTACTGTGTGAGCTTCATCAATTATGAACGCTCGGACTCTGTGCTCATATGGCTTGCTATGTAACACATCCCTCCATCTTCTCTCCAACAATAATTCTGGTGTAAAAAAACTAAGCCATACTCTCCCTTAAGTACACCAGCCTTCACTTCAGGTGTAGTGGCACTATGAACTGCTGCTACTGAAAGTCCCTTTGTTGACCAGCACAAAACCTAGAAAATATATGAAAGCTAACAATACTTGCATGCCTACATCAGTTCCAACTTGCCTGGTCTTCCATTATAGCTGTCAATGGGGTGACAACAACTACAATACTCCTGTTTGAATGTTCATGCAACTTATCATAGAGTATTGGAAGGCAGGCATAGCATAAACTTTTGCCATACCCTGTGGGAAGAATTGTGAACACATCCTGACCCATTACGAATTCCACGATCACCTGCATCTGCAATTCCTTCAAATTCCTATAACCTAAACGCTCAGAGGAATGTACAGCAGCAGCACGCACAGCAGTCTCAGAAAAGGACATGGCGACCAGAGATTGTGCGGCGCAGGATCCTCTTATAGAGTGGTCAGACGCCCACTCATGTTGGCCTAGGAGACGGCCAAAAGAATGTTAATTGACCACCCCCCAAAATCGTGGGGCTAGCTCTAGAACAGCCAACGTACGTGATTGTCCCCAGACCCTTTCCCCGCGTAGCGGTTGGGTAAAGGGTCTGGCTATGCCAGACTACATCTGAGACTGATCCATACTTTGTAAAGCTGTATTACGAGTTTGATACTCAGCAACACAGCTTTTACGATGTTTCATAACATTCTCTGGCTTTAGTATTAACCCTATCTTGGTAGAAAAAAAAATAGCCACAAGAACATTTTCGACTTTCTGACATGCACGTTACACAAACACTTAGGACACACATTTTGTGGAGAACAGGCATACTTATAGTTGATGAAAGAAGCGTACCTCCAGCAGCAGAAACTTCCCAACACTGGACAAAAGAAGTAAGCTCCGGAGCTACAGAACGCAAGCAACAATGATATAGTTGCCAACTTTCTAAAATGAAAAATCGGGATAGGTCATACCCACTAATTGGCGAGCGAGCGTAGCGAGCGAGACAGTATTAGGGGTGGATAATGCAAAATCGGGTATATGTTATATGTATATATGTATGTGGGATGGTACGTATGCCCTTTAAACGCGCGCGCGGTAAACTCTTTTCTCCAAAAAACACGGCTTTTTAGGCTTGACCCCAGTTTATTCTGAAACTACAGCATTAAACAAGCCTTACTTTATACTTAAGCTCCAAAGTGTGAGAAAATTCCTGCGAAAATGCTTGCTTTTCAAGAAACAAAAAGTTGATTCGACAGTGTGGGGGTATTATGCTGGATGGAAGGTCGCTCCCGGCTTCTGTCTTCTTATGGACCGATCGGGGTTGGCCTTCTAAAGTCGCCGCCACCAGAATTCCCGAAACCACGCAGTACAAAGGTGTCTAGGCCTTTGCTGCGTAGTACCCCGACGCACTTAGGATCTTACTCTCTAAGCTACCAAGGATTTTATTATACGATACGAGAACTGACTGGCGCATGTGCAACCTTGCTTTATAAGTTGTCGGCTGCACACACGAAATGATTTATGTTCACCGGAAGTCCGGGATAAAACTCAACATAACTACATACACTCATACAATGAAGTCCGACTACTGCTTACAAACAAAACACTGTTCTAAATGACCATGCATACACCTATTAATTATTCTGTCTCTTTATCTTCACTTTGCTCTTCTCCTTCTGATCTTCCTTCTTCACTTGGTTTGTATCTTTATCTCTTTCGTTCTGTTCTTCCTTCTTCACTCTCTTTGTATCTTTATCTTTCGTCTCTTTCCTGTCTTCCTCCTTCACTCTCTCTCTATCTTCACATCCCGGTCTCACAGACCCCCCCGCTAAGCCTTGGCTAGACAAGCCAAGCTGAGAAACACCAACGGGATGTGTCGTTGTTGGGACATCCCCTAGCTCTTCCTCTCCCTCGTCAAAGTTCTGCCTGCTGAGTCCATCAGCATTTCCGTTTAGTCGTCCTGGTCGATAGACGATCGATAGACGATCGTCACATCGTGGTCTTGCACCCTCAAGGCCATCCTCATCAATCTCTTGTTGAGGTGGCTGCTGCTCGTAAGGGCTACACATGCCCTGTGGTCAGTGATGACAACAAACTTAGCACCACAAAGGTAGTACTCGAAATGGCGAATAGACTCCACAATTGCCAGGGACTCCAGCTCAGTGACGGAGTACCTGACCTCTGCTCCCCTGAGCTGCCGGCTGTAGAAGGCCACTGGCAACTCTTTATCCTCCCTTGTTACGTGAAGGCATCCTCCTATGCCACCTCCCGAAGCATCTGTATATAGTCTGAACACATCATCCTGCGTGGGCACAGTCAAAACGGTTGAGGAACACAATGATTGCTTTAACTTACCGAAGGCCTCCAGCATTTCCTCAGACCAGACAACCCTCCGCGGAGCTGTCAGCGCAGTGGCGGGCGTCAGGAGACATGAGTGCTTGGCGAATCCCGGGATGAATTCCCTATAGTAACCGATTGAGCCCAGGAAGGCTCTCAACTGCCTCTTGGTGTTCGGCCTCTCATACGCCCTCATTGCACTCACCCTTGCCTCTGGAATACCTAACTTGCCACTCCCCACCTGATGACCTAAATAACTCATGTACTTCCGACCAAACTCACACTTCCTCGCTTTCACCCTCAAACCTGCCTCCTTTAATACATCCAATACTCTGCTCACATCCCTCAAATGCTCATTCCACGAATTGCTGAACACTATTACATCGTCAATATAGTTACGACTACAGCCCTTCACAGGCTTCAGTACTTGCTCCACTATGGCTTGGAAGATAGCCGGAGCGTTCTTCAAGCCAAAGGGCATACGCACAAATCTAAATTTCCCTAGAGGGCAGCTAAAAGTGGTAAACTTGCTGCTCTCTTCATCCATTCTCACTTGGTGAAATCCTGCTGTCAAATCCAACTTTGATAGTACGGCACATGGACCAACCTGGTCCAGGATTTCCCTCAGGGAAGGTAGCCAGAATCTCCTGAGGGGCGTTCTCTCATTCAATTCTCTGTAGTCTACGCACAACCGGATCGAACCATCCTTCTTCCTAATTGGGACAATAGGACTACTCCACTCTTCGTCACTGGGAACAATAATCCCAGCTGCTAATAACTTATTAATTTCAGCCTCAACACTAGCCCTGATGTGGATGGGAATGACCCTTGGTGGTATGTTTACGACACTATGGCCCTCACTTAGCACTATTTTACATTCTCCCACCTTGCACAGTCCTGCTGACTCACTAAAGCACTCCTTTTTACTTTCCAGCAACTTCCCAATCTCACTCTCATTATAGTCCTCGCACTGATCATCTCCCAATAACTTTCGGTCAATCCACTCTTCCATCTCAACTCCTTCTTCCGCAATCACGCTGATCCCTGCCATATGGTTTCTACTCTCTCCCTGTCTGAACACTTTGAGATTATTAATGTGTGCCACTCTCTCATGCTCTCCATCTTTCTTTCTTATCTTGTAGGTGACACGAGATATTCTCTCACTGACCTCGTAAGGTCCCTCCCAAGCTGCAGTCAGTGCCACATGCAAACCTGGCACCTTTAACATCACCAGATCTCCCACCTCCAAACATCTGTCTGATTTATTTTTATTATACACCTGAGCTCGCGACTCTATCGCTGCCAACTCGTTAGAATTCGCCATGTCATGTAACAAGCTCAACTTGTCCTGTAGACACATCACCCACTCACACACATCCATCTCCTTAAATACTTCATCCACCCACCCTGCATACACTAGGTCAAGAGGCCCTAACATGTTCCTCCCAAAAACCAACTCATGGGGGGAATAGCCAGTAGACCTATTGGGGACTTGTCGTATAATGAACATTGCCATAGGCAAAAAGTCAGCCCAATCAATCCCCTGCTCAACTGCCTTGCTGAGCATGGGCTTGAGTGTTCCATGCAGGCGCTCCAATACGCCATTAGTCTGTGGTCTATAGGGTGAGGAATGGATCTTGTCCACTCCAAGGATCTCACACAGTCTCCCAGCCAACTTGCCTACAAAGACCGTCCCTCTATCAGTCAAGATCTTCTGAGGGATCCCAGTCCTAAACATGATCTGGGTCATCGCCGTGGCAACTGCCTCAGCTGTGATAGAATGTAAAGGCACTGCCTCTGGCCACCTGGATGCCATGCAAATATACGTAAGGATATGTTTCACTCCTCCTCTCGCCTTAGGTAACGGTCCAACCAAATCGAATGCCACTGATTCGAACGGCATCGAAATTACCGGTCGTTCTACCATCTTAGCTGGTTTGTTTCCAGCTCTGTTGTGTTTCAAGCACTCTGGGCACTCCCTAGCATATTTTACGATGTCAACACTCATGCCAGGCCACGTAAACTTCCTGTTGACCAACCGCCTCATAGCTTTAACACCCACATGACCATTTTTGTCATGTGCTAATCTCAAGATCTTATCTCGCCTTGACACAGGCAACACCAGACGAAGCAACACATCTCCTTCAGCATTCAAACATTCTTGAAAGAGCATGTTATCAACCCATTTAAAACCATTCGCTTGTCTGTCCGCTAAGTCCCTGCAATGTTTCAGAGACTCATCCAGTTTCACATCCTCCCGAAGATTATCCACCTCATTCACCTCAACCATTTCTGGGCTACCGAAGCATTCCAACTCTCTGACCTCATCACTACCTCCCAGCCCATCATTCTTATCTGACTCCTCTAACTCAATATCCTTCTCTTCGGCTCCGCCCCGAACACCTCCCTCCCCAGCGGAATCGGCCCGTTTAGTGACCGTCCCCGGTTCAAGAGGAGTTGGGGGAACCACATCCTCATCAACTTTGTCTTTTACTGCCTTCTGAGTCACTGCCTATTTAGTGACAGACCTCGTCAGGACAGCGGAGACTGGTGCAGGAGGCGGAGGAGAAACATCCGCCTCCTCACCTGTTGACGCAGACTGACGAAGAACCTCTCTGTCACAAAGTTCTTCCAGTGCTTTTATAGCATCAGTCTCACACTTTGGGGGCGCACTCAGGAATACAAAACTCTCCCTTTCCCCCTGTTGGCTCACAGCCACCACTTGTTGAAAGGTTCTCCCTCTCAACTCAAATGCGACCTTGGCAAGTGGCCGCCTAATAACTTGGCCATTCGCCATGACCAAACTCTCATGAGTGCCTAAGTAATCATCATCATTCACCAGGTTACTGGAGACCATGGAGAGAACAGCTCCAGAGTCTGGCAAGAACATGCACCAGTGTCCATTGCACTTCCCCTTGACTTCTATGAGGGTATTCCCCACAGACGCCAGTGCTTGAGACTTTGCCTGGTGCTTCTTGGTCGAACTAGATTTCTCATCGACCCTCCCACTATCTTTCCTGACTACCTTGTCCGCTCTACTGGGACACTCGGGCGCCCTGTGGCCCTGCTGGTTACACACATAACATATGACACTGTAGTTATTGTCACCACGTCTGCACTCGCTAGCCCGGTGACCTACCCCTTGGCATTTATAGCACCTAAAGGGTTCTGGATTAAAACGACTTCCCCAACCATCATTTCTGCGTTTGTCCCTCTCACTTACATGTTTGGACTGACTACCAGCTTTAATCAATTCAGCAACATCGTTTAAGTCTTCATAAGAATCAATTTGCCTGGAATCAAGCATGCACTTCTCACTGGTAGTTAATGCTGTTCTGAATACACCTGTCACTATAGCTAATGGCAGGTCATCAGGGGAATCAAGAGACAGTAATAGTCTGTCCATGTGGTCACGCAAATGTTGGTAGAGTCTCACTGCATCCATACCTCTCACCTCTCTATCAGACAATCCGACCAATTTGTCAGTTACGGCTGTCTTATGTAAGCCTAGCTTTTTCACAAGAGCCTTTGTTAACTCTGCATATGTGCAAGTAGCCTCACTCACATACCCTCTAATGGCTTTGCGTGCTTTCGGTGTCAGCTTTCTCAATAAAATTCTCTTCCACCTCTCTCTTGGCACTTTGATGTCAATTAGGTCTGCCTCCAACCCAAGAATGTAACTATGGATTTCATCATTATCACGGTATGACACAATTTGTTGAACCTCCCTGTTCATATACTCACTGAACTTTTGCTTTCTACTCTCAACTGCCGTACCCGCTAATGCCTCTAGCAACTTCTCAACTCTCCTCTCATGACTCATGTCTCCATAATTATTGTCATCCTCATACTCACTCGAAGGATCATCCTCCAACTCGCTCTCAACTGGCTCTGTAGATCCCCCTCTTTCCGTCCCATGTCTTGACCTAGTGGCACTGGGACGTCTACTAACCCCTCTGTTATGGCTAGTTCCACTGACACTCCCGCTTGGAGTAGCAGCATTCTCGGTCCTCCTGCCCTTAGACCTAACCACACTGACACTTCCCTCTCTTGTCATTCTCTCGACAGAATCTAATGGGATTTTGTCTGACTCCCTAACAGTGGTATCTGAATGTAACTCATCACCCTCCATGCTCTCTAGCACTAGCTCGTCTCTCTCACTAGACATTGACTCTTCAACTCTCGCTTCCCTCTCAACAGAACCTTTCTCCTCACCTTTCCTCGACCGAAATCCTGAATCCAACACCCTTTCCGAATAGGCTCCGTACTTGGAATTGCCTCTACACTCACGTCTCCGGTGCTCCCTCCTGAACTGCTCCGACATGCAGGCAAGGGCTATCCAAGTCCAAGGATCCGCCGTTAACCTCCTGTAAGAAAGCAAAGGGAAAAATACAAAGATTAAATGACACGGACGTAAAACGGAAAAATTACACAACAAAAATTAAACGACACAGACGTAAAACGGAAAAATTACACAACACGGACAACGCAAGGAATTCGCAGAGAAATTAAAGGTCACGAAACGAAAAGGTGAATGTCCACGTGTGAAATAAAGAAATCACAATGAAATGACACACAAATAAGATATCTCAACCACTCAAACTGTTCGTAGCTCCACACAGGGGATGGTCTCAAACGTAGAGATGAGTCAGTAGCTCCACGCAGGATTTTAAGGCCCCGTTGAAACAATAGACACTCCCGCTGAGACTATACACCAATGAACAACTCCTGGTATGTGCATCCAATGACCCGGGACGTCTACGATTTTTCCTCCTCGCTTGGATTTTAAGGCCCAATGGAAGGAACACCGCTGACGCCAGTTGTGGGGGTATTATGCTGGATGGAAGGTCGCTCCCGGCTTCTGTCTTCTTATGGACCGATCGGGGTTGGCCTTCTAAAGTCGCCGCCACCAGAATTCCCGAAACCACGCAGTACAAAGGTGTCTAGGCCTTTGCTGCGTAGTACCCCGACGCACTTAGGATCTTACTCTCTAAGCTACCAAGGATTTTATTATACGATACGAGAACTGACTGGCGCATGTGCAACCTTGCTTTATAAGTTGTCGGCCGCACACACGAAATGATTTATGTTCACCGGAAGTCCGGGATAAAACTCAACATAACTACATACACTCATACAATGAAGTCCGACTACTGCTTACAAACAAAACACTGTTCTAAATGACCATGCATACACCTATTAATTATTCTGTCTCTTTATCTTCACTTTGCTCTTCTCCTTCTGATCTTCCTTCTTCACTTTGTTTGTATCTTTATCTCTTTCGTTCTGTTCTTCCTTCTTCACTCTCTTTGTATCTTTATCTTTCTTCTCTTTCCTGTCTTCCTCCTTCACTCTCTCTCTATCTTCACATCCCGGTCTCACAGACAGGTTACTATGGCATTGAAGACCCTTTTCCAGACTTAATTTCAAAACTTCGCCGTTTTGTGGGGGGATACGGAGTGCCGGTTGTTGGTTGTCAAGAGCCGTTGGTAGTCACAATGCCGTAGTATTAATGCTAAGGAAGCTACTACTTCTCGAGGGAAGCTGAGATAAGTACGCAATTCCATATTTGTTAGCTAAATATGCAAAATTAACTCTGGCCTTTCTTTTTTGTAGCTAAGAGCTTGTCAACAGTGACTGGTAAATTCAAATAGTCAGATTGGCTCAAATTTGGTACTACAAAAGTTACCACTGCTCAAGAAAATGAGGTAAGAAAGTAATTTTGTATTTGTGTGCTAAAATTGATTGTCTTTTGTTTTTGTTGGTGAGAGCTTGTTGTCAAGAATTCACGGTAATTCAAATAGTCAAAGTAACTTCAATTTGATACTGCAGAAGTTATCAATACTCAGGAAATTGAGGGAAGTAGTGATTCTATTTTTGTAGGCTAAAATTACAAATAATAACATTGGTTTATTTTTTTATCATAGCTGAGAGCTTGTTCAAGAGTTACTGGTAATTGAAATTATCAGAATGGCAGATGTTTGATACTACAAAAGTTAACAAATCAGGTAGGAGAGTGATTTTGTATTTGTTTGCTGAAATAAAAGGTCATAACTGCTATTATATTGTTTGCATGAAGTAAGCTAAAAATAGTAACATTTTATGTTACCTAACTATCAGGCTCGCTCGCCATTTGTGCTCAAGCACACCACTAGTTTATATATATTATGTTTGGACGTATGTATGTCATTTTGTACTTTGACCCTCCGTATTTTTGTGTTCGCTCCGCGTTCGACCCCGTCCCAAACTTCACTAAACAGAATCCTCCAGTTTAGCGACCATTACCCGTATCACCTTAGAAATTGAATTGTTTACTGCTTTGAATTCTTTTGCGGGTGCAGTTTAAACGCAAAAACTTATGGGAACTCTATTTCTATTCGAGTTAGTTGCTATTTGTCACAGTTATAAGCCCTACTCAACAGCATTTACTTGTAAATTCATTGTCCACTAGACGAACCGTGAAGGTAAGTCTTGGTATGTATGTTCAGTTGTGTGAAAGTATTGTGCGTTACAACTACTACTAAGAATGTCACAAAGGAAACTTTAAATAAAGTGACTTGCTTTTGTTGCTTCTTTTTCAATTCAAACAGTTGCTTGGGAGTGGTTACTATTGCTTTAAATCCCCTTTACCGCATACGTAATTTAAAAACTTGACTATTATTTTAGTAGCTTGAGTGTTACTTGTTAAAATCAATCATTTAACAATAGTGTAGTTTAAAGCTCGCCATTAGTGCTCAAGCACACCACTAGTTTATTTATATATATGGACGTACGTATGATCATTTGGTACTTTGACCCTAGCGTTTTTGGTTAAGTTATGTGGTCGACCCGTCTCCCAAATGCACTAAACAGAATCCTCTGGTTTATCGAAATCAGTACCCGTATCACCCTAGATAGAAATGAATTGTTTACGTTGTGAATTCTTTTGCGGGTGCAGTTAAGAACTTGAAACCTAAGGTGATACTTCCATTATATTCGAGTTAGTGGCGGTGGTAAGTCCAATGCGCTCGTGGTCATGGTTATAAGCCGTGCGACAACAGTATTTACTTGAAAATACAATGTCCACTGACTACTGGGAGGTAGTGTGTGTAGGGCATGTCCAGTTGTGTCAAAGCATTGTGTGTTGTTACAACCACTACTTAGCTAAAGACTATCACAAAGAAAGCTTTTAAATAACGTGTATTGTTTGTTGTTGTTTTTCCCCTTCAATTCAAGCAGTTGCAGAGAGTTGTTACTATGGCACTGAAATCCCTTTACCCTGTATGCTAAATTAAAAAACTGGACCTTATTTTCAGTAGCTTCCGTGTTAGAAGTCAATAAAAATAGTATAGTCTTTAGGCTCGCTCGCCATTTGTGCTCAAGCACACCACTAGGTTATTTGTATATATGTTTTGGACGTACGTATGTCATTTTTGACTTTGATCTTGCGTTATGTGTTATTAGTGGGACCCTTCCCAAATTGCACTAAACAGAATCCTCTGGTTTATCGATCAGTACCCGTATCACCCTAGAAATTGAATTGTTTACCGTTTTGAATTCTTTTGCGGGTGCAGTTAAAACTTGAAAACTTAAGGGACTTCCATTTCTATTCGAGTTAGTGGCGGTGGTAAGTCAATGCGCTCTTTGTCATGGTTATAAGCCGTGCGCAACAGTATTTACTTGAAAATACATTGTCCACTAGACTACCACGAAAGTAAGTCTGTGTAGGTGCATGTCCAGTTGTGTCAAAGCATTGTGTGTTACAACCACTACTTAGCTAAAGAATATCACAAAGAAAACGTTTAAAAAACGTGTATTGTTTTGTTGTTGTTTTTTCCCTTCAATTCAAGCAGTTGCAGAGAGTTGTTACTATGGCACTGAAATCCCTTTACCGTGTATGCGAAATTTTAAAACTGGACCTTATTTTCAGTGGCTTCAGTGTTAGAAGTCAAAATCATTCATATAAAATAAGTATAGTCTTTAGGCTCGCTCGCCATTTGTGCTCAAGCACATCACTAGTTAACCATCATGAATATCATTGGAGAGCGAAAATCGGGGATGTTTGTTTATTGGCGAGCGAGCGTAGCGAGCGAGACAGTATTAGGGGTGGATAATGCAAAATCGGGTATATGTTATATAGTATGTATGTATGGATGGTACGTATGCTCTTTAAACGCACGCGCGGGGAACGTTTTTCTCCTAAAAACACGGCTATTTAGGCTTGACTCCAGTTTATTCTGAAACTACAGCATTAAGCAAACCTTACTTTATACTTAAGCTCCAAAGCATGAGAAAATTCCTGCTAAAACGCTTGTTTTCAAGACACAAAAAGTTGATTCGACAGGTTACTATGGCATTGAAGACCCTTTTCCAGACTTAATTTCAAAACTTCGCCGTTTTATGGGGGGATACGAGAGTGCCGGTTGTTGGTTGTCAAGAGCCGTTTGTAGTCAGAATGCCGTAGTATTAATGCTATGGAAGCTACTACTTCTCGAGGGAAGCTGAGATAAGTACGCAATTCCATATTTGTTAGCTAAAAATATGCAAAATTAACTCTGGCCTTTCTTTTTTGTAGCTAAGAGCTAGTCAACAGTGACTGGTAAATTCAAATAGTCAGATTGGCTCAAATTTGGTACTACAAAAGTTACCACTGCTCAACAAAATGAGGTAAGAAAGTAAGTTTGTATTTGTGTGCTAAAATTGATTGTCTTTTGTTTTTGTAGGTGAGAGCTTGTTGTCAAGAATTCAAGGTAATTCAGATAGTCAAAGTAACTTCAATTTGATACTACAGAAGTTATCAATACTCAAGAATGATGTAAGTAGTAATTCCATATTTGTTGGCTAAAATTACAAATAATAACACTGGTTTATTTTTTATCGTAGCTGAGAGCTGAGATTATCAGAATGGTTGATGTTTGATACTACAAAAGTTACCATTAATAAGGTAAGAGAGTGATTTTGTATTTGTTTGCTGAAATCAAAGTCATAACTGCTATTATAGTGTTTGCATGAAGTAAGCTAAAACATAGTAACATTTTATGTTACCTAACTATCAGGCTCGCTCGCCATTTGTGCTCAAGCACACCACTAGTTTGTATATATGTTTGGACGTACGTATGTCATTTTGTACTTTGACCCTCGCGTTTTTGTGTTAGTTACGTGGTCGACCCCATCCCAAATTGCACTAAACAGAATCCTCTAGTTTATCGATCAGTACCCGTATCATCACCCTAGAAATTGAATTGTTTACCGTTTTGAATTCTTTTGCGGGTGCAGTTAAAACTTGAAAACTTAAGGGACTTCCATTTCTATTCGAGTTAGTGGCGGTGGTAAGTCAATGCGCTCTTTGTTATGGTTATAAGCCGTGCGCAACAGTATTTACTTGAAAATACATTGTCCACTAGACTACCCCGAAGGTAAGTCTGGTGCATGTCCAGTTGTGTCAAAGCATTGTGTGTTGAAGAATATCACAAAGAAAACTTTAAAATAACGTGTATTGTTTTGTTGTTGTTTTTTTCCTTCAATTCAAGCAGTTGCAGAGAGTTAGTTGTTACTATGGCACTGAAATCCCTTTACCCTGTATGCTATATAAACAAACTGGACCTTATTTTCAGTAGCTTCAGTGTTAGAAGTCAAAATCATTCATATAAAAATATTATTGTCTTTAGGCTCGCTCGCCATTTGTGCTCAAGCACATCACTAGTATGTATATATGTATGTATGTATGTATGGATTGTACGTATGCCCTTTAAACGCGCGCGCGGGGAACGTTTTTTCTTAAAAAAACACGGCTTTTTAGGCTTGACCCCAGTTTATTCTGAAACTACAGCATTAAGCAAGTCTTACTTTATACTTAAGCTCCAAAGTGTGAGAAAATTCATGCGAAAACGCTTGCTTTTCAAGAAACTAAAAGTTGATTCGATCGGTTACTATGACATTGAAGACCCTTTACCAGATTTAAATTCTAAACTTCACCTTTTTTCCGGCTAAGTGCGGCTTGTTACTAGTTGTCAAGAGCCACCTGTAGTCAGTACTAAGAGAGCTATCACTACTTCTGAAAAGCGTATGTAAGCACATAAAGTATTAATGCTAAGGAAGCTACTACTACTCCAGGGATGCCGAGGTAAGTACGCAATTCCATATTTGTTAGCTTAATATGCAAAATAACTCTGGCCTTTCTTTTTTATAGCTAAGAGCTTGTTGTCAGCAGTGACTGGTAAATTGAAATAGTCAGAAGGACTCAAATTTGGTACTACAAAAGTTACCACTGCTCAAGAAAATGAGGTAAGAAAGTAATTTGTATTTGTGTGCTAAAATTGATTGTCTTTTGTTTTTGTAGGTGAGAGCTTGTTGTCAAGAATTCAAGGTAATTCAGATAGTCAAAGTAACTTCAATTTGATACTGCAGAAGTTATGAATACTCAAGAATGAGGTAAGTAGTAATTCCATATTTGTTGGCTAAAATTACAAATAATAACACTGGTTTATTTTTTATCGTAGCTGAAAGCTTGTTCAGAGTTACTGGTGATTGAGATTATCAGAATGGCAGATGTTTGATACTACAAAGTTACCATTAATCAGGTAAGAGAGTGATTTTGTACTTGATTGCTGAAATAAAAGGTCATAACTGCTATTATAGTGTTTGCATGAACTAAGCTAAAACATAGTAACAATACTTAGTTTTATGTTACCTAACTATCAGGCTCGCTCGCCATTTGTGCTCAAGCACACCACTAGAATGTATATATGTATGTGGATGGTACGTATGCCCTTTAAACGCGCGCGCGGGGAACTCTTTTCTCCTAAAAACATGGCTTTTTAGGCTTGACCCCAGTTTATTCTGAAACTACAGCATTAAGCAAGCCTTACTTTATACTTAAGCTCCAAAGTGTGAGAAAATTTCTGCGAAAATACTTGCTTTTCAAGAAACAAAAAGTTGATTCGACCGGTTACTATGGCATTGAAGACCCTTTTCCAGACTCAATTTCAAGCCTTCGCCATTTTATGGGGGGGGATACGGAGTGCCGGTTGTTGGTTGTCAAGAGCCGTTGGTAGTCAGAATGCCGTAGTATTAATGCTAAGGAAGCTACTACTTCTGAATGTGGGAGGGCGCGGCGAGTCCGTAGACAGCTTAGCTCTCACGCACCTGGTACAGCGTTTAGTATCGCTGCCACCAGAGAAGGTAACTAAGATATGCAGCCTAGGCTGTACCCTAGCCAGCGAACTGGTTACACTACTAGTTACTAGACTAAGTTAATGTAATTACAACTTCTGAAGGAGGCAGCACGAGTTCGTGATATATATACGAGTGCTGACTCCTCCCAAAACAAGTACGGCAACCAATCAGAATGATACAACAATAACCAATGACCTGACATGACTAAATAGGTAAAAATCGCCACCGGATGATCTAATAGGGTACGGCGACCTCTTCTCTGTCACTGTCTTCTGGTGTGGACGATAGGACTCCTTTCCAGCTATTCCCGCATTCCTCCTGCTCCCCTTTGTCCCCCCCTCACCAGCCACAGGCTCAGTCATGGAAGGCAAAGCCAAAACTAGCCCTCTGCTAGATGCCTGTGGAATTAAAAATAAAGACAATGAATAAGGCGGTACAGGTAATTAAAACACAATACAAAGCCACACAGTTCCACAACAAAGTGCACAAACACTTAAGTCCAATTGAACACAAAGCCAAATATGGCACAACACCAATTAGAACTATAGATGACAAAATAGACGGTTACAACTTAGAAAAATTTACAACACAAAAACGCCTCAATACACTTAGCCACAGACACAAGCAGACAGTCGGCCCAGCACCAATCCAGGTCCCTTCTGCCAATACTCCTCCTGCGCACTTCCTCCCCCAATTCACTCCACAGTAGCCCGCGTCGCACACGTTCCACTGAAATGTCTCTCACAGCCGTAGCTAGATAGACGTGTTGCTCCCTCTGCCAAGGCAAGGTTGCGTGTAATGGTCCCACTACCGTAGTATGGTTCCGCGATAGGGTTGCTTCCACCACCGAAGTGAGGTTGCTTGTCACAAGTCTAACGACCGTGGGTAATTGGTTCTCGTTGTTCGGGCCCTGGAACTTCAGTCGGGACGTCTCCCTCAGAAGCCAGGTAATCCTCTCGTGTCCAAGGTCAGCAAGAGGATCCCACCGCTGCCACCATATGTGGGAGGGCGCGGCGAGTCCGTAGACAGCTTAGCTCTCACGCACCTGGTACAGCGTTTAGTATCGCTGCCACCAGAGAAGGTAACTAAGATATGCAGCCTAGGCTGTACCCTAGCCAGCGAACTGGTTACACTACTAGTTACTAGACTAAGTTAATGTAATTACAACTTCTGAAGGAGGCAGCACGAGTTCGTGATATATATACGAGTGCTGACTCCTCCCAAAACAAGTACGGCAACCAATCAGAATGATACAACAATAACCAATGACCTGACATGACTAAATAGGTAAAAATCGCAAGACTGACGATATGCGCATGACAATTAGCTATGAATAATGTTTATGTTCAATCTTTATCTGTACTTCATCCATTCTTTCTTTCTCTTTCCTTTCTTTCTTCTCCTTCATGTGGGGATATGCCCACAATAACATTGGTTTATTTTTTTATCATAGCTGAAACTTGTTCAAGAGTTACTGGTAATTGAGATTATCAGAATGGTAGATGTTTAATACTACAAATGTTAACAAATCAGGTAAGAGAGTGATTTTGTATTTTATTTGCTGAAATAAAAGGTCATAACTGCTATTATAGTGTTTGCATGAACTAAGCTAATACATAGTAACAACACTTAGTTTTATGTTACCTAATTATCAGGCTCGCTCGCCATTTGTGCTCAAGCACACCACTAGTACAAATATGGAATTACTACTTACCTCAATTTCCTTTCTGATAATAATCTCAATCACCAGTAAATCTTGAACAAGCTCTCAGCTACGATAAAAAATATACCAGTGTTATTATTTGTAATTTTAGCCAACAAATATGGAATTTTCTCAGGAATTTTTTCACACTTTGGAGCTTAAGTATAAAGTAAGGCTTGCTTAATGCTGTAGTTTCAGAATAAACTGGGGTCAAGCCTAAAAAGCCGTGTTTTTTTAAGAAAAGTTCCCCACGTGCGCGTTTAAAGGGCATATGTACAATCCATACATACACACATACATACATATATACATTGTCTAAAATTTCAAATAATAACATTGGTGTATTTTTTTTATCATAGCTGAGAGCTTGTTCAAGAGTTACTGGTAATTGAGATTTTCAGAATGGCAGATGTTTGATACTACAAAAGTTACCATTAATCCGTAAGAGAGTGATTTTGTATTTGTTTGCTGAAATCAAATGTCATCACTGCTATTATAGTGTTTGCAAGAAATAAACTAAAAATAGTAACATTTTATGTTATCTAACTATCAGGCTCGCTCGCCATTTGTGCTCAAGCACACCACTAGTATGTATATATGTATGTATGGATAGTACGTATGCCTCAAACGTGTGCGCGGGTGTGTTTTTCTCCTAAAGACACGTTTTTTCAGGCTTGACTCCAGTTGTTTCAGATACCACGACATTAACCAGGTCTTACTTTAAATTTAAGTTCAAAATTGTGAGAGAATTCCTGCGAAAACGCTTTTTTTTTCAAGTCACAAACAGTTGCTGCGACTGGTTACTAAGGCATTGAAGACCCTTTACCAGATGTAATTTTCAAAACTTCGCCGTTTTGGAAGACTACGAAGTGCCAATTGTTTGGTTCTCGGGGGAAGCTGAGGTAAATACATAATTCCATATTTGTTAGCTAAAATTACAAAAAATAACTCTGGCCATTCTTTTTTGTATCTGAGAACTTGTTTGTCAAAAGTGACTGGTAAATTCAGATAGTCAGAATGGCTTCAATTGGATACTACAGAAGTTACAACTACTCAAGAATATGAGGTAAGAAAGTAATTTTGTATTTGCATGCTAAAATTAAGGTATTTTGTTTTTGTAGCTTTGAGCTTGTTGTCAAGAATTACCAGTAATTCAGATAGTCAGAATGGCTTCAATTTGATACTACAGAAGTTATCAATACTCAGGAAATTTAGGTAAGTAGTAACTCCATATTTGTTGTCTGAATTACAAAAAAAACATTAGCTTTTCTATTCTTTTTTTTTTAGCTGTGAACTTTTTAAAGAATTACTGGTAATTGAGGTAGTGAGAATGGCTTGTTTTATACTACAGAGGTTACCATTACTCATGTAAGAGAGCAATTTTGTATTTCTATCAGTGTTGTTTTGGTTTAGATATTCCAGATTTCTTAGTTTTAGTTATTCATACTAAAAAATTATCTTGAGTGCTTAGTTTTAGTCCCACCCTCAAATTCTCCCTGAAGATTTAGTTATCAAGCAAAGCGAGCGAGACAGTATTAGGGGTGGATAATGCAAAATCGGGTATATGCTATATATATGTATGAATGTATGTACGGATGGTACGTATGTCCTTTAAACGCGCGCGTGGGAAACTTTTTTCTCCAAAAAACACGGCTTTTTAGGCTTGACCCCAGTTTATTCTGAAACTACAGCATTAAGCAAGCCTTACTTTATACTTAAGCTCAGAAGTGTGAGAAAAATTCCTGCAAAAACGCTTGCTTTTCAAGAAACAAAAAGTTGATTCGACCGGTTACTGTGGCATTGAAGACCCTTTTCCAGACTTAATTTCAAAAATTTGCCGTTTTATGGGGGGATACGGAGTGCCAATTGTTGGTTGTCAAGAGCCATTGGTAGTCAGAATGCCGTAGTATTAATGCTAAGGAAGCCATTACTTCTCGAGGGAAGCTGAGGTAAGTACTCAATTCCATATTTGTTAGCTAAATATGCAAAATTAACTCTGGCCTTTCTTTTTTGTAGCTAAGAGCTTGTCAACAGTGCCTGGTAAATTCAAGTCAGAATGGCTCAAATTTGGTACTACAAATGTTACCACTGCTCAAGAAAATGAGGTAAGAAAGTAATTTTGTATTTGTGTGCTAAAATTGATTGTCTTTCATTTTTGTAGCTGAGAGCTAGTTGTCAAGAATTTAAGGTAATTCAGATATTCAAAGTAACTTAAATTTGATACTACAGAAGTTATCAATTCTCAGGAAATTGAGGTAAGTAGTAATTCCATATTTGTTGGCTTAAATTACAAATAATAACACTGATTTTTTGTTTATTGTAGCTGAGAGGTTGTTCAAGAGTTACTGGTAATTGAGATTATCAGAATGGCAGATGTTTAATACTACTAAAGTTAACAAATCAGGTAAGAGAATGATTTTGTATTTATTTGCTGAAATAAAGGTAATATGTTACCTAACTATCAGGTTCGCTCGCCAAGAAGTTTCGGACAGGGTCAAACGCCGAGCGAACACAAAGTGGTGTGCTTGAGCACAAATGGTGAGCGAGCCTGATAGTTAGGTAACATAAAAAGTATTGTTACTGTGTTTAGCTTAGTTCATGCAAACACTATAGCTAATAGCAGTTACGACCATTTATTTCAGCAAACAAATACAAAAACAAAAGACAATAAATTTTTGCACACAAATGCAAAATTACTTTCTTATCGATCAGTGGTAACTTTTGTAGTACCAAATTTGAGCCATTCTGACTGTTTGAATTTACCAGTCACTGTTGACAACAAGCTCTTAGCTACAAACAAGAGTGTTATTTTTGCATATTTAGATAACAAATATGGAATTACGTACTTAGGTCAGCATTTTGGGAGTAGTAGTAGCTTCCTTAGCATTAATACTACGGCATTCTGACTACCAATGGCTCTTGACAACCAACAATCGGCACTCCTTATCCCCCCTAAAACGACGAAGTTTTGAAATTAAGTCTGGAAAAGGGTCTTCAATGCCATAGTAACCGGTCGAATCAACTTTTTGTTTCTTGAAAAGCAAGCGTTTTCGCAGGAATTTTCTCACACTTTGGAGCTTAAGTATAAAGTAAGGCTTGCTTAATGCTGTAGGTTCAGAATAAACTGGGGTCAAGCCTAAAAGGCCGTGTTTTTTGGAGAAAAAAGTTCCCCGCATGCGCGTTTATAAGTACCATTCATACATACATATATACATATAACATATACCCGATTTTGCATTATCCACCCCTAATACTGTCTCGCTCGCTTCGCTCGCTTGCCAATAAGACAACATATGTATGTCATTTTGTACTTTGACTCTTGTGTATTTTTGTGTTAGCTCGGTGTTCGTCCCCGCTCCAAGCTTCATTAAACAGAATCCTCCCGTTTCGCGATCATTACCTGTTTCATCCCAGAAATTGAATTGTTTAGCACATTGAGTTCTTTTGCGGTGCAATTAAAACTAAAAAACTAGCCGGAGATCCATTTCTATTGGAGTTAGTGGCGCGGTAAGTTAATGCGCTATTTGTCGTAGTTATAAGCCCTATGCAACAGTATTTAATTGAAAGTTCGAGTGATGAAGAGCGTGTTTAGCGAGTTATAGTTTCCGTGTGAAGCCAATTAAAAAAAAAACAATTTTTTGTAGCCCTCCCGATAGGGTACGGATAGAGGGCTTGTTTTCAGAGTTTGCCACTTGTATTATGACCAACTCCTACCCAATTGTGGACCAGCCATTATTGTTATTGTTCTACTAATTTCTATTTATGAAAGATTAAGTAAGATTTTTTTGTTGATAATCTTTCTTATTCGCAACGAAATGTTTTACTCCCGATTGATTTTAGCCTACGCGCTAACGTAATAAACCTGTGATGTCATTTGCACAAGTCATTGATATTGGAGCTCTACCAGACTCTTTCCTTCCTCCCCACCCACCAATTTAGGGAAGGAAAAGGGTCGGCGGCGCCGCCCCCCCCCACACCCTCTCCCCCACCAGTAATAAAGGGTCTGGCTACGGAGACTAGGGTACTAGCTATTAGTGATAAACGTTGATATAGCTAATGGAACAACTATTATTATTATTTGTAATAATGTATGTGAATGTATGTGACTCCTGCAATCTTTAATTTGAGTGCCTTCCACAGATATATACTTTACAGAAGAACCTCTGAACTGAGAACCATAAAGAGGAAATGAGTAATATAATATTAATGAAGGGGGCAAGCAGTTCACTAAATAAAATAAAGGTGATTTTGATTGTTAGAGAGTTTGTTGTCTGTGATCCACTGTAGTTGGTCTTCCTGCAAGCTCTTTATATTTACAAGTTGAGTGAGTTTCAACAAATTCCTATTGCTCATGACTATGCCAGAAAATTGTGTTAAGTACATTCTTGATTTTGAATAAGACACATGTCAAGTTGACATCACCTAATGAAAGCCAGCTTCAACAAAGTTAGAACAAAAATTGTAATAATCTTTCACTCAATTGCCATAAAAAGCAATAAAATTAATACAAGCAAAGCTACAAAACTTTAATTAAAGAATTAAACTTAAAATCGTTATAGCGGGCTATGTGTATTATAATGTAAGTGATTGGTAGCTACTAAAACAAGGAGTCAGTAATCCATCAGTCCAAAAATGATTGAACGGAGGTTTTTCCTACCTTACAACTAGTGTTGTTTTTTGTTAACTAAAACTAAAACTAAAACCCCTTAGTTTTTGGAAATTTTACTTTTGGTAAGAATAACTAAAACTAAGCTGTAGAGAATGTGAAAAAACTAAAACTAAATATTTTAGAAGACAGTAAATTCATGATCAATAATAATTAAAAACTACCAGTAGAGTGGATGATGAAAACTAAGACTAAGAAATTTTATAGTAAAGAATTCACCTTGAATTATGTCATTATTAAATGAAGATATAAATTGCTATCAAGGTAATTATTCTCTAAACTATAAAGAAAATGCCATACTTATTTTTATAATACCTATAATTTCATAGAAAATATGCTATTTTTGAAGTTATTTGGGAAAACTACCTCTACTACTTTTTTTTAAGGAGTCTCATTACAGTCACAATTTTAAAAATCCTTGTACACGTGATTAATCTGAATCCTGATATGGCAACTGTTAATACGTGAAGTTCTGATCTGTGGCATCAGTGCTGGATTTGATGGAATTAACAACGTGAAAGGTGGTATTTAGTAATCTAAAAATCTATTTAAAAGTCTCAGAGCCAGTTTTTGCAAGACTATATTAACTTGACACATGTTAACAGTAAAAACTATATAATTTTTTTCAAACAAAAACTAATTCAGTATGCTCATAATTACACTAATTGTGCTAGCATATACGTGTATTGCGGAATCACTTATTATGCTCAAAATTATGCCAGCATTATTTTCCAACCCCTAAATGCTAGGTTTTGCTGGAGTAACTTGTTCTTTCTGGAGATGCTGGGTGTGGCTGGCTAGTCTCTCTTGCTTTCTCTAGTTGAATCAACTACATGGAAGTCCTGTTCTTTGTTAAAGATGTATGATAAGAAGAGAGTAAAAGAAGTTTTTAGTCATAGTCATTATTATTTCGATTAGAGTTAGTCTCATTATAATAACAAGCCTGGCATTCTTATATAAAGAAAGCCACTTTAAACATAAGAAATATTTAGAATTGGTGGCCAACTTAGAAGCTTGATATATTATAGCTGTTCCATAGAATGTTAAAGCCACTGTCAGCAAAATCGAGATTCCCAGGTAAGAGTTTGTCCAGTGGACTATAATTCTACGTTTAAAAGTTTAATGTTATGATTTTTAAGAAAATTAATTTGCCCCTTAGCTAATATAAATATTTTTTCAGTTTTGTTCCTATGAATTCCTTAGCAATGTCTGTAAGTTCAATGTTTTCTCTGCTTTGTCTTTACGGATATGCATAAAAGGCATCATAAAAGAGCTCTACTTTTACCAGTACCTTCAATTCTTCTCTTATAACTCAAGAAGCCAAAACTAGCCCTAGCCCTAGCAACCACTAATTTTTCATAGTAACAGCAGTAAATACGGACTATGTTCTGTAGTAGCTAAGTAGCTACTTATATTGTTATTAGCAGTTTGTTTTATTGTTGTGTTTTTTTTTGCTACTGGAATTTAGCTAATTCATGAGCCGATCAATAATTATGAAATTATGAAATTCAATGAGCATGTTGTGTGCCCCCTGTGTCCCACCCAAGACATATTCTGGGGGGGGGGGGGTGGGGGGGATGGTTGTTATTAGGAAGTACTCCCCAAAATGGTTGAGATGTACACATTCTGGTTCACAAGTTCAAACTGAAGATATTTAAAGGCAAACAAATCCTGCTTAACACAATAATTTTATATTGCCGGATTCGCAGCCAACGACAAGAGTTGAACTGGAATCTTGTGAAGATATCTCAGCCTTAGTTGCAGGCATGGTATGCAGCAGCCACAGGAGTTTTTTGACAGGGGACTTAAACTGTCTAGCTAGTCTTTTAAACCCTGTATTTAAGGCTGCTCAAGCCTAGTTGCACCATTCCCCTGGGGGGAAATTATGTAAGCTGTATACATTACGTGTGTAGCTATTTTTAACTGTCTGAAAATCTATAATGAGATTACACCAGAGTGTAAAAATCATTACATTGCCACTTCAGTTGAAGACACTATTGACAGAAATTCTATGATCGTGAAGATGACAGTTTAGTCCCCATGCACCACTTGGCCTTCCTTCTTTTGAAGAGACCATAATCTTCATGGCAACAGTAGACAATTATGAGTTGCTTTTTGCCAAAGAAGACCCTAACAAGCCCATCCAACCTGAAATTCCAGGATTGTGTGAAGAACTTATTCCTTGATGTAAAGACCTGGAATGAGCTGATTTCAGAAACGGGTATCCCCATACCACGTGTCTGGTGAGAGCCTTTTGTGGGAATCGGGAAGCCGTCAGCTTGGGGTGGAGTTACTACCAGCAGTTTTCGGACAAATGAAGAGCCCCTGAGGTCACGAGACCAGTTCGGAACACGGAATGGAAGGATAATTACAAGAGGAAAGGGCCCACACTTGCTGTTCGAAGTGACTTTGTTACAGCTCGAGGTTAGTAGCTAACTAAATTAATGCATTTAATGTATTATTGTTATTTGTTATTATTATTGTATTATTATTTTTTACGATTTATTATTATTATTATTACTAATATTAATTGTTATAAATATAATTATAGGTACCATCAAATGTGTGGACAACCTTGATGATGATTTTAAAGCGGTTTCAGAAAAATTTACTGAACATTGGACCAATGGGAAAATATTTCCCAACATCCTCCGCATCTATTCTATCTGTAATCCTTTCTTCCAGAGAAGATGGGAAGCATACAGGCAGACTCTTGGTAGGTTCCAGCAGTCAGAGCAAGATTTTCATGAAACCCCTCTGACATGTGACATCATGAGCGGGACTCCACTTTCTCCCTGCAAACAGCCTAGCTGTGGTATCTGTGGTATTACCTGTGCTGGAATGGATCCCTATTCCATCAGGAGTGACATTAAAGATTTCCAGCGATTTGGTAGATGGTTTTACCTGGCTTCCAATTCCTCGAAATGTGATACCTATGCAGATGCCAATGGGCACAAAGGTATGCTTCTCTGTGATGTTCTACCTGGAAACAAGTTCAAGCAAACTGTTGATGATCGCTATCTGCAAGGCCCTCCTCCTAAAAACTAACAATAACAACAAATTTTCTCGTTTTTACAGCCAACTTGTTATTATTGTTAGTTTTTATTAAAATGTAATTTTGTTTTTAGTTTTATTCAAGAGCTGTATGAGTTTCAGTTTTAGTTTTAGTTACTATCATCCTGTGTGAAATTTAGTTCTGGTTAGTTTACTAAAATGTTTTAGGTGTAACTAAAATTAATTTTAGTTTTAGTTAGTTAACCAAAGCAACACTACTGTATAGAGAAAACTCTCAAAAGCAACGCAATATTCTTTCCATTCTATCCATACCACCTTTAAAACGAGTACTCCCAACACATAAACAGCTCTATACCATCATATTTAAAAGTGATATAGTAACATAACTATGTCTAACTTCCATTACAGCAATGGTTGTGCCCCGCAATACTGGTACAAACAAAGTAAAAAAAAAAAAGAGTAATGGTAGCTAGTTCTTGACCAAAAGATGATAATTATCACCAGTATTCCTCCTCAATGAGTAAGTAAATTAATGAATAAATAAATAAATACTTAAATAAGTAAAAAATAACATCAATAATAATAATAATAATAGTAATAATAATAATAATAAAATAGTCAAACAAAACTAACAAATTAATACTACATGTGGTGAAGTCCACCACATTACCAGAACAGCAGCAGTATTAATTATATTCATAGCTAGCTAAGTATTAACATTCTTATTAATGCACACATTACATCATCTTTAGTTTTGTACCATATGACCTCATGGCGCATGCGTGGTAGTTTTTCTATATTATGGCTTGCCACGTGTGCCCATTTTCAGTTGTAGTTCATAGCCTTAACCCTTTAGCAAGAATTAAGTAGTGACTGTTTCCATGACAGACGCACAATTTATTTATTTGTTTATTTATTTATTTGTGTATTTATTTATTTTTTAGGTTGTCTGTTTTTGCTTTGTTTGCTTTAGTGTTAAGTGTTTGCGAATGTTATTGTTTACGAGAAGTTACTATTTTATCATTTCAGACCTGGAATTGCTGAATTGAAGGTGTTTGTAGCTAGTGAGTGTGTGTTGCATTGTCCAAAACGTTTTTATTAGTTTTTTCTCTTTATCCCTTTCTCTCTCTGATTTTCTGACTTTCTCGTTCTCTCTCTCTCTTTCTCTCCCTTTCTCTCTCTCTCTTTCTATCTTTCTTTCTCAATCTTTTGATGTCCTGTGAGTAAAATTTATTTACAACTATGTTTATATGCCCCTTTTCTGGATAAAAAACCCTAGACATATCACTAACACACCCAGCCCGCTAGGTGATTCACGATGATTTCCACTTTCAACCAACACTGAGGAAGGCTCTGCAAAGTCAAAACAAAAAATTATTGGTAATATAATTATTAGCTACTGATATTAATATTTCCACTAGCTGTCACACATGCCCTAGTTTAATGCAACAGTTTTTTTTCCACTAGCTACTTTGAATGTAGTAGAATTTGAGAATTGTGGAGAAAATCTGAAGCATCACTTAGTAAACTGGGATAGTGGGCAACTATGATATTTGTTTGATAGCTAGTCCAAAAGAACTGGACAATTAATGATATGGTTGTGAGATTTAATATGCTTAGAAAACCAAAATATCCTGGAAAAATTGGGGTAGGAAATGGAACTATAACTATGGGATGCCAATTGAAACAAATTGCCAATGATATCTCTGATAGAACCTGCTGTACGAAATAACATGCTGTGTCTTATTCATTCCCATCTATACTAAAATCACTTATCACTTATCCTATTGTTTCCGTTTCACTTCAAGTTCATTGAGTGATTGCAATAGAGAGATACACAAGCAACTGTTGATATAACCAAGAGTAGATGAGTAAACAGTCATAGTCAGCGTGGTAGCTATCCCAACATCTCATACTAGAATCGAATGTAGCTTTAATGTTATGCCCTTACTTTGTAAGATATCCATCTTAAGCTTATATAAGGACATATTGAAAGTGTATTTTGTGTTACTTTGTAAGATATACAACTACAACTACAACTTATAGCGGGGGCGGGGCCTCGGTTACTTTTATCAATTGGTGGGCGGGAAGCTTTGAATTACCCACGCAAGCTAAGTTAGCGGTCGTTTTTACTGTTGCGAGCACGGCGGATTTTTGTGGTTATTTGTGGTGCATGCGGGTGCGCGCGCGTTGCTATGTCCCAGCACCCTTAAGCTTATATAAGGACATATTGAAAGTGTATTTTGTGTTGTCATAATAATCACTATCAAGGCAACAAATTTCCTTCAGCAAGGAAAGTGACTCTTGGAGTTTATATCAGCAATGTCTTCTTTAAACTTCTTACTGCTTAGTTCTCTCGTGAGTTGTAGCTTAATATTTTCTGAATCAGCTGGCTCCTATGGAAAAAGAAGATCAATACCATTTTCTAACATGTCCACATCGTCACCTTGCATTCGTAGTCAGTCGCTCTCCTGTCCAGTCTGGGCCTATTATGACAATATTAGTACAACTTGCAAGTGTCTGAAGAAAAATGGCTACATATTTAAGTGTGATCAATATGGAAGAGATAACTACATTTTGAATTGTTACTGCCTCACATACGATGGAAACTCAAGAACGGCTGAAGTAGGATTCTGCTATTATAATTGTGATCATGTGGGAAAAAGTAAATTTGGTGTTGAGATATTCTATGATACTTTTCCAGATAATTCAAGTGACTGGAATGAAGCCATGTGTGGTGTGTATAACAGAACTGGTACTCTGTGTGGTCAATGTGTGAACAATACATACTTGCCTGCTTATTCCTATGACATGACTTGTAGAACTTGTGGTAGTAGACTAACTAGTCTCATCAAGTATTTCACAGTGGCTTATGGTCTACTCACACTGTTCTGTGTTATAGTTGTTGTTACAAGATTAAATGTGCCTTCCTCTCAGTTGCAGGGATACGTATTTTTCTGTCAAGTCATTTCATGTCCAATATTTGCACGAAGTATTCTGTTCTACTTGGGAGATGGACCAGAAGCCACTAAATACAAAATTGTTCCTCAAGTTTTAGGTTCATTTGTTGGAGTATGGAACTTGGACTTTCTGCGGTGGCTAAATCTAGGAATTTGTATTGAAGTCAATCCCTTGACAATTCTCTCTTTAGAGTTCTTTGTAGCTGTGTATCCACTTTTTATAACAATAATAACTTATGCAGTTATTATTTTGCTGGATTCTAATGGGAGAAGCATTGTTTCTAAATTGATTCATGTGAAAATATTTCCAAGCTGGAATGTAAAGTCATCCACCATAGATGCATTTGCTACGTTTTTCTTTCTCTCCAATACAAAATTTCTCAATGTCTGTTATGATCTCCTTGTGCCAGTTCAAGTCTGTGAACCTTCCATCAATGGCATGTGCAAGTATGCAGTGTTTACTGATGCTACTGTACCCTACTTTGGTCATAGGCACTTTCCCTATGCCATATTGGCACTGGCAGTATTAATAGTGTTTGTTTTTATTCCTATACTATTTTTGATCATGTATCCTTTCAAATGTTGTCATTTCATACTAGAAAAACTGCCTCTGAGATATCAAATCTGGTTGAACACATTAATGGACTCCTTTCAAGGCTGTTATAAAGATGGAACTGAACCAAGAACCAGAGACTGCAGGTGGTTCTCTGCTGTTCCATTTATCGTTCGATTTCTCATATTCATTCTTTATGGCTTTACCATAGCTTCTTTATTCCTATCTTACTGTGTCATACTCTTAGTGATCACTGCTTTACTCATAATTATAGTGGATCCCCACAAATCTCAATTCAAGCATCACTCCCATCATTTTACTATTTTCATTCTTCTTCTTTGCTGCACCATTATATGTGCTCAAGGATATAGTTCTGGCTTGTCCAATGCCAAATTTTTCTATTGTATAGTAATTCTGATTGGTTTCCTGCAATTGAGTTATATTTGTGTATTAGCTTGTCGTTTCCTAAAGATATTTGTGACTAATGTTATTTGTGATAAATTAGATTAATGATTGTTTTTTATACATGCAATATTTTATAAATTTTATCGTTCTAAAAAATGAGAAATTGGTCTACACAGTCAATTTTAGACCTACTTAATGAATTGAGTTCATGATTTGGCAATAGACAAGATATATTTATTGGCCAGCGAGACAGTATTAGGGGTGGATATTGCAAAATCGGGTATATGTTATGTTATAGTTATAAACCAAAATTGAGGTTTGTATGCGATTTATAAACTCCGAGACACGAGGGCGCAGCCCGAGTGGCGAGGATTTATAAATCGAATTATAGCCCGTTACCCGAGCGACCGCGCTTGTCGTTAAGAACTATAAATCTGATACAGTCTGGTATGCCCGTAAGAAAATGTATTAGCGGGGAAAAGTCTGATATAGTTCTTAGCAACCATAATTATGGTAGAAGGCAGATCAAAGCAAAATGGAATAATGAAGAGTTTGGGTACTTTAATACAATTACTAAGATAGCTAACGCTATACTTTGCTCGTTGTTTATGTTCTGGCTATAAAATAGTTATAAACCAAAATCATTAGGTTTGTATTTCGATTTATAAATCCTCGCCACTCGGGCTGCGCCCTCGTGTCTCGGAGTTTATAAATAGCATACAAACCTCAATTTTGGTTTATAACTATAACATACAAACCTAATGATTTTGGTTTATAACTATTTTATAGCCCAAACATAAACAACGAGTAAAGTATAGCGTTAGCTATCTTAGTAATTGTATTAAAGTACCCAAACTCTTCATTATTCTATTTTGCTTTGATCTGCCTTCCACCATAATTATGGTTGCTAAGAACTATGTCAGACTTTTCCCCGCTAATATATTTTCTTACGAGCATACCAGACTGTATCAGATTTATAGTTCTTAACGACAAGCGGGGTCGCTCGGGTAACGGGCTATAAATATATATATGTATGTATGTATGTATGGATTGTACGTAGATATCTCAATTTTTATACATAGCAGTGTCAGAAAAAAATAAGTTGGTTTTGAGATTCCACCTGTGGTTAAGGTACCCAATACATGTATAGTGGTATAAGACAGTTACGTTAACTTCAATTTCACGTTTTTTAAATAGAAGAGTAAAAAATGTGTTTTTTGGTGAAAGATTTGCATTATGAATCAAGTTCCTCGAAAAATTTGAAGCAACATAGCTAAATAGCTGGACATGCATTGAAAATTCAGTGTAAATACAACTGTTTTTAAGCAGTTTATGATGGGAGCTGGATAAATTTTGAAAAAGGCACCTACGTGCATTTAAGGAGCATATGTACCATTCATACAAATTTCACTTTGCTCGTGCAATATTAACATATACCAAATTTTGCATTATCCACCACTAATAGTATCTCTCTTGCTCAATACATATATACACACATAGATACATACATACATACATACATACATACTTACATACATACATACACACATACACATTATGTTCATACATACATACATGCTTGTACACACATACATACATACATATAAATAGATTTAGATATATGCAAATAGATAGATGTGTAAATAGATAGGTAGAAAAGTTGTTAAGTTCACCATTTCTTTGTAATATATGTGGTGAGATACTCCCCACATTTAAACAATATTTAACTGTTGAACTTATGTTTGTATGTGTGTATGTGCATATAGCACTTATAATTTTTTAAAACAATTTGATATTGGTAAAATACATTGGGTAGCTACACTAATAATTGTTAAAATTACTGATTAGTTTTAATAGAAATCACTCGTAACTTTAAGTTACTTTCACTGACTAAAATAATTCATTCGTACCACAAAATTGCAAAATGTACTTAGCAAGAATAAATAGTTAAAGTACCTCCTGTAATGCAGAAAGCCTTAGTTAGCACTGGTAGTAATCTCCCATCATTACTTAGTTATATTTTCATTCCTGGTTATATTTATTCAGTTCTTGAACTTCAATAAAAAACCTTACTATTACAGACCTTGAATCATCCTCTAATTTATAATAATACGCAAATGTTCTCGTTCTAACAGCCAATAATATTGTTAATTAAAACTTAACCCGATGTTTCGACTTCTTGTTGAAGTCCTCTTCAGGGGTGAACTATCTTGTGCAGTTATAATTATGCACATATATACCAACATAATAATATTGAAAGTTTTACACACACAAGGAGTATTACGTAGATATTCTTCAGAATTGAAGGCAGACTGTATATTTACTCATCACTTCCTCACAATGTTATTTGACTTAATAATAGTGAAAGAAAGGTTATTTTTACTACTAGGATACTGAAACAAACAGAAATTATGTTATTGATGGTAGTAAAAGGAAGATAAACAGTGTACTATGTGAAGGTAACATCAAATTCTTACTATTGTGAATCTTGGTACAATTATGAGCTGCATTGCTGCCTGCTATATAATGTTCATATAATTATTTTTTTAATAATGAGGTGTAGATAAAAGTGTCAACTTTCTATATTAATTACATACATTCTGATCAATCATTTGTTTTGCTTTGTTTTATATTATTATAAACATTCTTTTTATTTAATAACTTAATTACATTCTTGAAAATAGCAGCAATAGTATAAAAAAGAATCTGGTTTGTGTACCTCAATATTTTCTATAAGAATTTTGTCTATATCCAAAAGTAAGATACAGATTCAGATCGGGTAATATATATCTAAGGGTAAACTAGTTAGTTTTTTAGAAATAAACTCAGAATACCGTAAAATCATAATTATGCTGATTATCTAATATACACTATTTTTTTAAATATAAAAAATACAGACCAAAGCTATATAGCTACAGCACATTACGACGCTTGAAGCCTCAATCTGGAGACAGCAATTGAATTTATCTAGTAAAACATACCCGGAATCAGCCTCGTGGGTCTGTGTCTCGATGCCACAATGCTGCAAATTAAATTATATCAATCATTGTGAAATAGTATGAGGTTCTTTACACCATTTCAAGGGATATCTCAGATTAATATTTTCCAGTAGAATTGGCAGTAACGGTAATGAATTTTGCAAATAGATGCTGGCATCATATGCTGGATGAATAACATAATTGTTTATGATATTCATTCCCATCGAGGCAGTAGCACGTATTATGGTGTTTCAGTTTCACCACTCTTCAGGTTCACTGAGTGACTGCCACTGAGATTACAGAAGCAACCTCTTAGATAACTATTCAGTTTATTATCTGTTAGATTAAACCATCATAATCTGCATGCTTAGCTAGGTGCAACATGTCAGATTTGCATTTGTTATGAAAAGTGAAAATATATGATCATTCATTTGTCGAATTCATATAAGGTCATATTGAAAGAATATTCATGCCATTATGATGACTTGCTATCAAGGCATTCATATATAAAACCATGCTTTCAGTGAAAAAATTCTATAGGCTATGTACATAGATGTCTTCCTTCAACATCTTACTGATTTCTTCTTTGTTGTGTTGTAGTTCAATATCTCCTGAATCAGCTGGCTCTTATTGGAAAAGAAGATCATTGCCATTATCTAATTTGTCTATATTGTCACCTTGCTCTCATAGTCACTCACTCTCCTGTCCAGTCTGGGCCGGAAGGGATAACTACATTTTGAGTTGTTACTGCCTCACATACGATGGAAACTCAAAAACGGCTGAAGTAGGACTCCATGCTATTACAATTGTGATCATGTGGGAAAAAGCAAATACAGTGTTGATGTTGTCTATGATACTCTACCAGATAATGCCAGTGACTGGAATAAAGCCATGTGTGGTGTGTATAACAGAACTGGTACTCTGTGTGGTCAATGTGTGAACAATACATACTTGCCTGCTTATTCCTATGACATGACTTGTAGAACTTGTGGTAGTAGACTAACTAGTCTCATCAAGTACATCACAGTGGCTTATGGTCTACTCACACTGTTCTGTGTTATAGTCGTTGCTACTAGATTAAATGTGCCTTCCTCTCAGTTGCAGGGATACGTATTTTTCTGTCAAGTTGTTTCATGTCCAATATTTGCACGAAGTATTCTGTTCTACTTGGGAGATGGACCAGAAGCCACTAAATACAAAATAGTTCCTCAAGTTTTAGGTTCATTCCTTGGAGTTTGGAACTTAGATTTTTTGCGTTGGCTAGATCTTAAAATTTGCATTAAAATTAAGTCCTTAAAGATTCTCTCTTTAGATTTCTTTGTAGCTGTATATCCTCTATTAATAGTAATACTAACTTATGCAGTTATTAATTTGCTTGATTCCAGTGGCAGAAACATTGTTTCTAAAATGATTCGTTCAAAAATATTTTCTAATCTTAAAAGTAGCTGGAATGTAAAGTCATCAACAATAGATGCATTTGCTACATTTTTCTTTCTCTCCAATACAAAATTTCTCAATGTCTGTTACGATCTTCTCGTGCCAGTTCAAGTCTGCGATCCTTCTATCAATGGCACGTGCAAGTCCGCAGTGTTCGCTGATGCTACTCTACCCTACTTTGGTCATCAGCACTTTCCCTACGCCATATTGGCACTGGCTGTATTAATAGTGTTTGTTATAGTTCCTATACTATTTTTGATATTGTATCCATTCAAATGTTGTCAGAAAGTTTTAAGTGTATTGCCTTTCAGACATCAAATAAGGTTAAGTGCATTAATGGACTCCTTTCAAGGATGCTATAAAGATGGAACAGAACCAGGAACCAGAGACTGCAGGTGGTTCTCTTCTGTGCCATTTATTGTTCGATTTCTCATATTCATTCTTTATGCTATAAACATAGCTTCAACTTTCTTGTCTTACTGTGTCATACTCTTAGTGATCACTGCAATACTTACAATCATAGTGGATCCTCACAAATCTCAATTCAAACATCATTCCAACCACTTTACAATTTTCATTCTCCTTCTTTGCTGTGCCATCATGTGTGCTGAAGGATTAAGTTCAGGTGTGTCAGTTGCTTTATTTTTCTATTGTACAGTGATTCTAATTGGTATTTTGCAATTACTG